>Ga0213840_1000219_pt1 | contig 124860 bp, 115 predicted proteins | sample SWPATP22_FD_160132 | JGI IMG/M metagenome (GOLD analysis project Ga0213840, IMG submission 160132) | Coastal seawater microbial communities from Marineland, Florida, United States - SWPA TP2 #2 | ecosystem: Environmental > Aquatic > Marine > Coastal | place: USA: Florida | collected 2016-08-14 | reverse complement strand
CTCTTTATATAGTGTGCGCGGGCGACTGCCGGTGGAACCTCTCAGATCGCGCTCAGTACAGGGAAACAAAGGGTTTCGGGACGAGCAAAACGAGAGAGCACCTACTTGCATTCGTTTAAAAACGGTCCTTTATCCATGACACTTTTGAATGCGAACGATTGATTTTCATGACCCTGTTAGAGTCTTACTCCAGCGATTAATGCCTCCAGAATTTCACCGGAGATTGGCATGTAGCGGGCTATACATTGCGCTTGATTTCCGGGCGTTATGGAAGCCGGGTAAAGACCGCGGGTACCATTGATGAGATCAACGGAAAGCAGAATATCTCAAAGAAGAAGCTGCAAAAAAAATTGGCATCGGCGCGCTTTTGAGTCTTGGAGGATCGGTTTCCTGACCACCACTACCCCCAAGTCGGCCCTGATCCCACCTAAAATTTTTGCGCTGCATCTCCCAAGTACGGAGTTAGCCCATTTTGATTGTCTTCAGGCGAATGTGGGTTTTGCCCTGTCGGACGAGCCGCAATTGGATCAAATTATTTGAACCGCAGAACACCCGACAGAGCACGCCAGAAGCCGATTTTAAGTTGCACAAATATTGCACAAGACGGCTCTCAACCTACTGATTTTTATCATCAACCAGTCCAGTCCATCATAGGCGCGACGGACAGGCGGGCGGCCCGGACTACGTTTGCGTTGGTTTTCTCAGTCGCCTGCATGACATTCCGGCCTGGTCTTTCGGGGCTCTTACACGGTCGCTTGCGCGCATTCCACGCAGGACGTGCGGCGGATATGGTCGCTTCGGGGGCAGTTTTGCAAGCCCACGGGTAGCATTCCGACGCGCTGGCGGAAAGATGGGACGGCCGCCGGAGCGGCGCGGTCCGCAAAACGAAAGGGCCGGCACCGCCGGCGCCGGCCCCGTCTCTGCCGCCCACCCCGGACCGGGGCGGCGGGCGGTCACTCGGTATAGAGGTACTTCATCGAGGCGCCGAGGTTTTCGCGCCGCTCCTTCAGCTCCATCCGCGCGATCGAGCGCAGATGCACCTCGTCCGGACCGTCGATCAGCCGCAACGCCCGGCCCCAGGTGAAGATATCGGCCAGCGGCGTGTCGGGGCTGAGGCCCATGGCGCCGAACACCTGGATGGCGCGGTCGGTCACCTCGCATTGCACCTGCGGGATCAGCGTCTTGATCATCGAGATCTCCTTGCGCGCGTTGCGGGCGCCGCCCTGATCGATCAGCCAGGCGGTTTTCAGCACCAGCAGCCGGGCCTGTTCGATGGAAACGCGCGAGCGGGCGATCCATTCCAGGATGGTGTCGCGCTCTGACAGATGCTTGCCAAAGGTCTTGCGCTCCTGCACCCGGTCGCACAGCAGGTCGAGCGCCACCTCGGTCTGGCCGATCGAGCGCATGCAATGATGGATACGCCCCGGCCCCAGCCGCGCCTGCGCCATCATGAAGCCGTCGCCCTCGGAGCCCAGCAGGTTTTCCGCCGGCACGCGGACGTTTTCGAACCGCACCTCGCAATGGCCCTCGGGCGAGAAGTGGTTGAGGATGTTGATGTTGCGCACCACGGTCACGCCGGGGGTGTCGCGCGGCACCAGCACCATGCTCTGCTGCCGGTGGGTTTCCGCCTCCGGATCGGTCTTGCCCATGACGATCAGGATCTGGCAGTTCGGATGCGCCGCATTGGTGATGAACCACTTGCGACCGTTGATCACGTAATCGTCGCCGTCGCGGCGGATGCTGGTCTGGATATTGGTGGCATCGGAGGAGGCGACATCGGGCTCGGTCATGCAGAAGGCCGAGCGGATCTCGCCGACCAGCAGCGGCTTCAGCCAGGCCTCGTATTGTTTGGGCGTGGCGAACATGTGCAGCAGCTCCATGTTGCCGGTGTCCGGAGCGTTGCAGTTGAACACCTCCGACGACCAGAACACCCGGCCCATGATCTCGGCCAGCGGGGCGTAGTCGAGGTTGCTCAGCCCCTGCCCCGGCTCGTCCTCGCGCAGCGACGGCAAAAACAGGTTCCACAGCCCCTGCGATTTCGCCAGCGCCTTGAGATCCTCCATGAAGGAGACCGGGAACTGCCCCGCCTTGACCTCCTTGTGCCAGAGCCGGTCGCGCGGGATCACATGGTCCTCCATGAAGCCCGTCAGTTCCTGCCTCAACGCGTTGCACCTGTCCGAATAGCTGAATTCCATTGCATCATCCTCTGGGCCCCGGAATGGGGCAGTTACATTGCGGCCGGACCGCCGGCGTCACCGTTCGCCTGCCCGGTCATGGCATGCCCCGCACGCCCGCAGGGCGCCGCACAGGGCGGCGATACTCCCTGATTATCCATGTCATTTCGCCCTGGCCTTGATATTGCTCAATGTCCCCTTGTCAGACAATCAGATTTCATTACTATCCGATGCGCTGCCTGTGGCAAGAGGGTTTCGCGGCCGCTATCTCAGCGCAGCACTCCGAGACTCAGGGGCGGGACCATGAAGGCGCGGCCGATCATCATTCAGACCTCCTACCGGGAAGTCTTTCATCAGCTGGAAGACGCCATTCTTCGCGGCGAGCTGAAAATCAACGAGCCGCTTCCGACGGAGGCGGAGCTTTGCGACATGTTCCGGGTCAAGCGTTCGACCGTGCGCGAGGGCATCCGGCTGCTTGAGCAGAGCGGCCTGGTGACCCGCAACAGCGCCCGCCGGCTGGTCGTCACCGCGCCCGACCCCAGCCGGTCGTCGGAGAACATCATCCGCTCGGTGACGCTCAACAACATCACCCTGGAAGAGCTGTGGCGGGTCCAGCGCGAGCTTGAGGCGCTGGCCGGCCGGCTGGCCAGCGACAGCATCTCGAAACCGCTGCTCGACGAGCTGGCGGCGAATATCGAACAGACGCGGGCCGCACGCGACGACCCCAAGACCATCGTGCATATCGACATGGAGTTTCACCGCCTGATCGCCCAGGCCGCCAACAACCGCGCGCTGACGCTGGCCCGCGATCCGCTCGGCCTGCTGCTCTATGCGTCGAGCGATTTCGTTATCACCCGCCTCGCCCAGTCGACCGGGCGCCTGATCGCCGCGCATCAGCGCATCTATGACGCCATCGCGGCGAACGATCCCGAAAACGCCGCCCGATGGATGCTGAAGCACATGGATGACTTCAAGCGGGGCTGCATCATGGCCGGCGCCGTGTTCGATGCGCCGGTTCTCGACTTCGTCGACCCCGATGCCCTGGCCGGCATCACCGAATCCCTGAGAAAGTAACGATGCCCGACCACTCCGATACCGATTTCGACCAAGCCCGCCTGGGCGCCTACCTCGCCGATGTCTGGCCCGAGGCCGGGCGGCTGACCGGCGTTCACCGTTTCAAGGGCGGCCAGTCCAACCCGACCTATCGGCTCGACTTCGAGAACGCCTGCGCGGTGCTGCGCCGCAAGCCGTTCGGCACGCTGCTGAAATCGGCCCATGCGATCGAGCGCGAGTACCGCGTGCAGGACGCGCTGAAAGGGACGGATGTCCCGGTCGCGCGCATGATCCACCTGTGCGAGGACCCCGAGGTGATCGGCGCGGCCTTCTACGTGATGGACCATGTGGACGGCCGGGTCCTGTGGGACCCCGCGCTGAGCGAAATCCCCCGGCCCGACCGCCGCGCCTATTACGCGGCGATGGCCGGTGCGCTCGCCGCTCTGCACCGCGTCGACCCGGAGGCGGTCGGCCTTGCCGATTTCGGCCGGCCCGGCAACTATTTCGAGCGCCAGATCGCCCGCTGGACCACCCAGTACCGCGCCAGCGAGACCGAACGGCGTCCGGACATGGACCGCGTGATCGCCTGGCTGGGCGACACCCCCTGCCCGGCCGACGACCGCAGCGCGCTGGTGCATGGCGATTACCGGATCGACAACATGATCTTCGATCCGACGCGCCCCGAGATCCTCTGCTTCCTCGACTGGGAGCTTTCGACCATCGGCCATCCCTTCGCCGACATCTCCTACCAGTGCATGCAGTGGCGCCTGCCGAACCAGGGCGTGTTCCGCGGCCTGGGCGGCATCGACCGCGCCGCCGAGGGGTTGCCGACGGAAGAGGAGTATCTGGCGATGTATTGCGAGGCCGCCGGGATCGGGGGCATCCCGCACTGGTCCTACTACCTGGTCTTCAACTTCTTCCGGCTCGCGGCGATTCTCGACGGGGTCTATCGCAGGGTCCTCGACGGCAATGCCTCCGACGCCGAGCGCGGCCGCAAGATGGCCGCGTCGATCCCCATGCTGGCGCGCATGGCGATCGAGATCATCGACGGCGGCGACCGGCACCTCGCCTGAGGCCCCGGTTGCCGGCCCGAAGCCCCCGCATCGGGGGTATCAGGCGGCCAGCTCCGGCTCGCCGAAGCTTTCCACCCGGAACCGGTGCAGGGTCAGATCCTCCGCCCAGTGGTCGCGCGGCAGGCCCGCCTTGAGCTTCAGCGCGTCGAGAAAGGCGCGCGGCTCCGGCAGGCTGTCCCAGACCGCCGGCAGAAAGGTGCCGCGCCGCCCGGCCGAGGACAGGATCAGCCCGTCGAGCCCCGGCTCGATCCGCGCCAGCGCTTCTGCCTCATCGGCGATTTTCATCGGCTGCGCCTTGCTGAGCACGGCGACCTTGATCCGCAGGTCGGGCAGCAGCCCCGCCGTCACCGGCGCGAACCGCGGGTCGCGGAACGCCGCGGCGACGGCATTTTCGGCCACATCCGCCGCCAGCGGCCGGTGCGCCGAGATCGAGCCGATGCAGCCGCGCAACTGCCCGTCCCGGGTCAGCGTCACGAAGCTGGCCGCCTGCGTCTGCAACGGAAACGCGCCGCGCTCCGGCGCAGGGGCCGTCCCCTGCCCCAGCCGCCCGGCAATCGCGCCGCGGGCCAGCCCCAGCAGCTCGGCCTGCGCGCCGGGGGTCAGCATCGCCGCGTCGATGGGATAAAACGCCCAGGCCCCGTAGCCGACCACGCGGGAGCGGTCGCCGGCGACATCGCCGCTGTCGCCCATCCCCAGCCGCAGCGCCTTGGCCCCCTGCCCGGCCTGCGACATCAGCCAGCCTTGCAGGCCCTTGGCGCCGCAGGCGTGGTACGGGGTCAGCCCGGCCGCCGCCCCCGTCTCCAGCAAACGGGCGGTTTCGGCGTCCTTTTCGCGGGCGGCAGACTGGGTCAGGAAATGGCTGAGATCGGAGGAAAGGACCACCAGCGTTTCGGGCGCCTCCAGCGCGTCGATTGCCGCCGCGACCTGCGCCGCGGGCACCTCGCCACAGACCAGCGGCACCACCTGCGCCCCGGGCCAGAGCGTGCGGATGAACGGCAGCTGGGTCTCGATTCCGTGCTCGTTGTCATGTGCGGCGTCCTCTTCATGCGCGAGCCCCGCCTCGGACAGCGCCGCACAGGCCATCCGGTCGATGGCCACCGGGCCCAGCGGCGTCGCATAGGCCGCCTGCGACGGGTAGGCGAGGCCGCGGAACACGTGCCGGTGCGAGGGCGAGATCACCACGACCCGGTCCGGTGCCCAAGTCACCGAGGCAAAGGACAGCCCGGCGAAGCGCCCCGAATAAGTATATCCGGCGTGGGCCGAAACGATGGCGCGCGGCGCGGCGGCGCCCGCCGGGGCGGCCTGCTCTGCGGCGCGAAGATGGGACGTGACCTCGGCGGCGAGCTGCGCGCCGTCGGCGGGAAAGAAAGTACCGGCAAATCGGCAATGGCGTTCAGACATCGTTCCCCCAATGTTCGCGCCCCTCTTCTGCCGGGGCGATTTCACCCTATATGGGTTGTGATCACAAATTTTGGAGAGGTCATCTTGGAAACCGCACGGTTCTGGTCATCGCGCCCCGAGGATGGGCGGCTCGTCTGCGAGCTGTGCCCGCGTTATTGCGCCCTGAAACCAGGCCAGCGCGGCATGTGCTTCGTGCGCAAGGCCGAGGGGCAGCGCATCGTGCTCGACACCTACAACCGCTCCTCCGGCTTCTGCATCGACCCGATCGAAAAGAAACCGCTCAACCACTTCCTGCCCGGCACCCCGGTGCTGAGCTTCGGCACGGCGGGCTGCAACCTGGCCTGCAAATTCTGCCAGAACCACGAGATCTCCAAGAGCCGCGAGACCGACAGCCTGACGGATTTCGCCACGCCCGAGATGATCGCCGAGGCAGCGGAGCGCGCGGGCGTCGCCTCGGTCGCGTTCACTTACAACGACCCGGTGATCTTTCACGAATACGCCGTCGACATCGCCCGGGCCTGCCACGCGCGCGGCATCCGCGGCGTGGCGGTGACGGCGGGCTATGTCACCGCCAAGCCGCGCGAAGAGTTCTTCGCCCATATGGACGCGGCGAATATCGACCTGAAGGGGTTCACCGAGGCGTTCTACCACAAGCTCACCGCCTCGCATCTCGCGCCGGTGCTGGAGACCATCGAATACGCGGTGAAGGAAACCGATTGCTGGGTGGAGCTGACCACCCTGCTGATCCCCGGCTGGAACGACAGCGACGCCGAGCTCACCGAGATGACGGAATGGGTGGTGGACCGGCTGGGGCCGGACGTGCCGCTGCATTTCTCCGCCTTTCACCCCGACCACCGCATGCCCGACGTGCCTGCCACGCCGCAGGCCACGCTGCTGCGGGCGCAGCAGATCGCCAAGGCCGCCGGGGTGAACCACGTCTATGTCGGCAATACCCATCACAAGGACGGGCAGTCGAGCTATTGCTCGTGCTGCGGCCAACAGGTGATCGGCCGCGACTGGTACCGGCTGTCGGACTGGAACCTGACGGAGGACGGCCACTGCACGACCTGCGGCACCGCCTTCCCGGGTGTGATCGACGGCCCGCCGGGCGACTGGGGCCGCAGGCGGCAGGTGCTGCGGATCGGCTAAACCCGCCGCCGCGTCCGGATCCGGCGTCGCGGCTTCGGCCAACCCCGCGTTCCAGGTGCGGAACCCAGCCTGGCACAACGTCAAACCGCGGGTGGTTTTCTGCCACGCCGGCCTTCGCGCGGCCCAAAACGGGCAGCTGCATCCCCCTTCGCGTCGGCACCTATCCCCGCTCCCGCCCCATCCGTACCATGCACGGAGGGCAGCGCCCGACCCGGTGGGCGCCATAGCGACGGCAGGTCAAGGTCCGCGCGTCAATGGCAATCTGCCGAGGGATTGGCGCACGACAGCGCCAAAGCGCCCTCCGGGAGAGGTCGGGCGCAGCCCGGCGCAAATGCCGGGCGGGCCGCCTGTCTGATGGTCTGCCTAGCCGAGCCGCGCCAGCACCGCCGCCAGATCGGGCCGGAAAAACCCCGGCCCTTTCAGCACCTTGCCATCCGCGCGCAGCACCGGCCGGCCATCTTCGCCCAGCTTCGACATGTTGGAGGCATGCACCTCCGCCATCCCGTCGGCCTTCACCCCGTGCAGCCCGAACTCCAGAAAGGTGCCGTCCAGCACGTATTGGATATCGCACAGCGCATCGAGCACCTCGACCATATCGCCGGCCTCCACCGCCGCGCGCAGCTCGGCCACCTCTTCCTCCAGGATGGCCAGCCGCATCTGCGCCCGGTCCTCCGGGATCGCCGGCGCATCGACCACCGGCACCGCGAATTTCTCATGCCACTCGCGGACGATCTCCAGCGTGTCGCGCCTGTCCCGCCCGGCCATCAGAAATCCCAGTCTTCGTCCTCGGTCGCGACCGCCTTGCCGATCACGTAGGACGAGCCGGAACCGGAGAAGAAGTCGTGGTTTTCATCCGCGTTGGGGCTCAGCGCCGCCATGATCGCCGGGTTCACCCGGCACAGCTCATCCGGGAAAAGCCCTTCGAACCCAAGGTTTTGCAGCGCCTTGTTGGCGTTGTAGTGGAGGAAGTTCTTGACGTCCTCGGTCAACCCCAGCGGATCGTAGAGCGTCTCGGTATAGCGGCTCTCGATCTCGTAGAGGTCGAACATCAGCGCAAAGGCGAAATCCTTGATCTCCGCCCGCTCGGCCTCCGACAGCCGCTCCAGCCCGCGCTGGAACTTGTAGCCGATGTAATAGCCATGCACCGCCTCGTCGCGGATGATCAGCCGGATCAGGTCGGCGGTATTGGTCAACCGCGCCCGGCTCGACCAGTGCATCGGCAGGTAGAAGCCGGAGTAGAACAGGAAGCTCTCCAGGAACACGCTCGCCACCTTCTTGCGCAGCGGGTTGGCGGTGGCGTCGTATTCGTCGAGGATCAGCCGCGATTTCTGCTGCAGCTGCGCGTTCTCCTCCGACCAGCGGAACGCCTCGTCCACCTCTGCGGTGGAACACAGCGTCGAGAAGATCGAGGAATAGGAGCGCGCATGCACCGCCTCCATGAAGGCGATATTGGTCAGCACCGCCTCCTCATGCGGGGTGATCGCGTCCGGCATCAGCGCCGGCGCGCCGACCGTGTTCTGGATGGTGTCCAGCAGCGTCAGCCCGGTGAACACGCGGATGGTCAGCCGCTGTTCCTCTTCGGTCAGCTGCGACCAGCTCTGGATATCGTTCGACAGCGGCACCTTTTCCGGCAGCCAGAAATTCACCGTCAGCCGGTTCCAGATTTCCAGGTCCTTGTCGTCCTGCAACCGGTTCCAGTTGATGGCGCGGGGCACGGGGCGGGTTTGGGTCAGGTCTTTCATGGCAGCATTCCCCAGGCAGAGGTCATATTGGGCAGGCACGGCCCGGGACGCGCGGCCCGGGCCAAGGGATCACAACGAGCAGGACACGCATCCCTGCACCTCGGTCCCTTCAAGGGCCATTTGGCGCAGGCGGATGTAATAGATCGTCTTGATCCCCTTCTTCCAGGCATAGATCTGGGCGCGGTTGATATCCCGCGTCGTCGCCGTGTCCTTGAAGAACAGCGTCAGCGACAGCCCCTGGTCCACGTGCTGGGTGGCGGCGGCATAGGTATCGATGATCGCCTCCGCCCCGATCTCATAGGCATCCTTGTAGTACTCAAGGTTGTCGTTGTTCATGAAGGCCGCCGGATAATAGACCCGGCCGATCTTGCCCTCCTTGCGGATCTCGATCTTCGCCGTAATCGGGTGGATCGAGGAGGTGGAGTTGTTGATGTAGGAGATCGAACCCGTGGGCGGCACCGCCTGCAGGTTGCGGTTATAGAGCCCGTCGGCAATCACCGCCTCGCGCAGGGCCGCCCAATCCTCCCGTTTCGGCACCTCGACGCCGAACCGTTCGAACAGCGCCTTGACCTCATCGGTCTCCGGCAGCCAGTCGCGGTCGACGTATTTGTCGAAGAACGACCCGTCGGCATATTTCGACCGCTCGAACCCGGCGAAACTCGCCCCCCGCTCCTTTGCCAAAGCGTTGGAGGCGCGCAGGCAGTGATAGAGCACGGTGGCGAAATAGATATTGGTGAAATCCACCCCCTCTTTGGAGCCGTAGTGGATCCGCTCCCGCGCCAGGAACCCGTGCAGGTTCATCTGGCCGAGGCCAATCGCGTGGCTCTCGTCATTGCCGCGCCGGATCGAGGGCACCGAGTCAATCGCCGACATCTCGGAAACCGCGTTCAGCGCCCGGATCGCCGCCTCCACCGTCGCGCCCAGATCGCCGCCGTCCATCGTCTTGGCGATATTGAGCGAGCCGAGATTGCAGGAAATATCCGTGCCCAGGTGCTTGTAGCTCAGATCCTCGTCGAACTCGCTCGGCTCGTTCACCTGCAGGATTTCCGAGCAGAGGTTCGACATGTTGATCCGGCCCGACACCGGGTTGGCGCGGTTCACCGTGTCCTCGAACATCACGTAGGGGTAGCCCGATTCAAACTGGATCTCGGCGATGGTCTGGAAGAACGCCCGCGCGTTGATCTTCTTCTTGCGGATCCGCGGGTTGTCGACCATCTCGTGATATTTCTCGGTCACCGAGATTTCCGAGAACGGCCGGCCGTAGACCTTTTCCACATCATGCGGCGAGAACAGGTACATTTCCTCGTTCTTCTTGGCGAGTTCGAAGGTGATATCGGGGATCACCACGCCAAGGCTCAGCGTCTTGATGCGGATCTTTTCGTCCGCGTTTTCCCGCTTGGTATCGAGGAACCGCAGGATATCCGGGTGGTGGGCGTTCAGATACACCGCCCCGGCCCCCTGCCGCGCGCCCAGCTGGTTGGCGTAAGAGAAGCTGTCTTCCAGCAGCTTCATGATCGGGATGACGCCCGACGACTGGTTCTCGATCCCCTTGATCGGCGCCCCGTGCTCGCGGATGTTGGTCAGAAGCAGCGCCACGCCGCCGCCCCGCTTGGACAACTGCAGGGCGGAGTTGATGCCGCGCCCGATGCTCTCCATGTTGTCCTCGAGCCGCAGCAGGAAGCAGGAGATCAGTTCGCCCCGCTGCGCCTTGCCGGCATTGAGGAAGGTCGGCGTCGCCGGCTGGAACCGGCCGCCGATGATCTCCTGCATCAGCCGCATCGCCTGATCCGCGTCGCCCTGGGCCAGCGCCAGCGCCACCATCACCACGCGATCCTCGAACCGCTCCAGATAGCGTTTGCCGTCACGGGTTTTCAGCGTGTAGCTGGTGTAATATTTGAACGCCCCCAGGAAGGTGGGGAAACGGAACTTGGCCGCATAGGCCGCGTCCCAGATCCGGGTCAGGAACTCCGGCTCGTACTGCTCTAGAACGCTCGCCTCGTAATAGCCTTCCTCGACCAGGTAGCGCAGCTTTTCCTCCAGCGAATGGAAGAACACGGTGTTCTGGTTCACATGGCTCAGGAAATACTGCCGCGCCGCCATCCGGTCGGCATCGAAGCGGATCTTGCCCTCTTCGTCATAGAGGTTCAGCATCGCATTCAGCGCGTGATAATCCAGCCCCTGCCATTCGGCGGGCACCGCCTTGGCGGGCGCGCTGTCGCTCAGGTCGCGGTCGAGAACTGCGTCTTCCAAAACTTGTCCAATCCTTCGCTGACGCGGGCGATGTCGGTCTCGGTTCCGGCCAGCTCGAAGCGATAGAGCACGGGCACGCCGCATTTCTTCGAGATGACATCGCCGGCCGAGGCGAACAGCGCCCCGAAATTACGGTTTCCGCCGGCGATCACGCCGCGGAGATATTGCCGGGTCTCCGGATCGTTGAGAAACCGGATCACCTGTTTATGAACGGCCCCCCGCCCCATCCCGTCCGCATAGGTGGGAGAGATCAGGACAAAGGGCGTGCGGGGGGCGGGCATCGGTGCCTCCGCCTCGATCGGAATGCGGTTCGCCACCAGCCCCAGCCGGGCGACGAAACGCGCGGTGTTGCCCGAGCGCGAGGAGAAATAGACCAGCCCGCCCATCGGCCCGGCCGTCAGCCCAGCGCGCTGATCTTGTCGGGGCGGAACCCGGCCCAGTGATCGTCGCCCGCCATCACCACCGGCGCCTGGCGATAGCCCAGCTCGGTGACCTTGGCCATGGCCTCTTCGTCCTCAGTCAGATCGACCAGGTTGTACTCGATCCCCTTGGCGGCAAGCGCGCGGGTGGTGGCGGTGCATTGCACGCAGGCGGGTTTGGAATAGACGGTGATGGTCATGGCAGTGCCCCTTGTCCGGTCTCTTTTCTTGGGAGCGGAGGGGAAGAGACGCCCGGGGGTGCACCGTCAGGGCGCATCCCTTGCAACGTCCCGGACCCACCGCCCGGCCTGGTCTCGTTTCGCCTTGGCAGGTCTCCTGGCTTGCGGCTCTCTGCTCCGGCCCTCCCTTCCCGGCGCGTCCTGTAGCGCCAGTGGTTTATCGGGCCTGAGGTTTACCGCTCACAGTTGCGGGGGCAGCGCCGGATTTTCACCGGTCTTCCCTTTTCACCCGCGACGAGTCACGGGCACCAAAGACAACATCATATAGAGATGCCCTGAGCGCGACTGTCAACATATAGATATCTCTTGACAATCGGGCAGAGGCCGCCCGGCCCCGCCCACAGGCTGCTTCGGATTGATCCCGGGGCCTTTCCTGCTATGGTTTCCGGCACCGAGGGGAGCCCCGACAGGGGGCTGAGATTCTGCCGTGCCGGGGCGCCGAAACGCCGATACCCTAGGCAGCGCAGCGACCCTTTGAACCTGATCCGGATCATGCCGGCGAAGGGACGGGGTTGTCGGCTCATGTCCTATGCCGGTCTCACCACGCGAGGCCCCGATGGAAGCCACCATGAAAGCCCCCTCCCCGATCCCCAATGTGCTGAGCATCGCCGGCACCGATCCCACCGGCGGTGCCGGCATCCAGGCCGATCTCAAGACCTTCTCCGCCCTCGGCGCCTACGGGATGAGCGCGATCACCGCCGTGGTGGCGCAGAACACCCGCGGCGTGCGCGGCGTGGCGGCGCTGGCGCCCGATTTCGTCGCGGCGCAGATCGACGCGGTGTTCGAAGACGTGCGCGTCGACGCGGTCAAGATCGGCATGGTCGCCAACGCCGCCATCATCCGCGCCGTGGCCGACCGGCTGCGCGCGCATGGCGCCCGAAATGTAGTGTTCGATCCGGTCATGGTCGCGAAGAGTGGCGATCCCCTGCTGGACCCGGAGGCGGTGGCGGCGCTGCGCGCCGAGCTGATCCCGCTCGCCACCCTGATCACCCCCAACCTGCCCGAGGCCGCCGTGCTGCTGGACCGTTCGGACGATTGGACGCCAGAGCAGATGACCGAAGCCCTCCCGGCGCTTCGCGCCCTCGGCCCCGACTGGGTGCTGCTGAAGGGCGGCCATCTGGCAGGCAGCCTTGAGAGCACCGATCTGCTCGCCGGCCCCTCCGGCACGCAGAGCTTCTCCGCCCCCCGCATCGCCACGACCAACGACCACGGCACCGGCTGCACCCTATCGGCCGCCATCGCCGCGCTCTTGCCGCAGATGCCGATGGAACAGGCGGTGGGACGCGCCAAGAGCTATCTGCAGGGGGCGCTGGCGGCAGCCGATCAACTCGATGTCGGCAAAGGCCATGGGCCGCTGCATCATTTCCACGCGCTGTGGAAGTAAAGGCAGTACGCCAGCCCAATGTCCCGCCCGGCGTTTACGCCGGGCTGCGCCTGCCTGCCCCTCGGCAGGCGCAGTCGCGCCAGCCCAGGCAGGCACATCCCTCCGCTCTATTGCTCCGGCCTTCAGCCCCTCGCCGTCGCCACCGCCGCCGCAATCTCCCGCGCCGCCGCTTCCGGGTCCGGCTGGCCGCAGATGGCCGAAACCACCGCCAGCCCCCGCGCCCCGGCGCCCAGCGCCGCGCCCGCGTGATGTGCCTTCAGCCCGCCGATGGCCACCGCCGGCACCGGGGAGGCGTCGATCTGCGCCGCCAGGCCGTCGAACCCGACCGGCGTCTTGTGATCCAGCTTGGTCGGCGTGGCAAACACCGGCCCGGCGCCGATGTAATCGACCATGCCGGGATCGACGGCGGCCGCCAGCTCCGGACGCTCCACCGTCAGCCCCAGAATCGCCTGCGGCCCGATCCGCGCCCGCGCCTGCGCCGCGCTCATATCGCCCTGCCCCACATGCACCCCGTCGGCGCCGATCGCCACCGCCGCCGCCACATCGTCATTGACGATCAGCCGCGCCCCGGTCCCGGCCAGCGCCGCCTTCAGCGCGCGCCCGGTCTCCACCATCCGTGCCGTGCCTCCGTCCTTGTCGCGCAGCTGCACCATGGTGGCACCGCCCGCCACCGCCCGCCGCGCCGTCTCCACCATCCCGACCCCGGCGCAAAGGCCGGGGTCGAGCACCAGATAGACCGAAAGGTCGAACCGCCTCATGCAGGCACCGCGGCACCGGCGACGATCTCCGCCCCGGCATCGAGCCCCTCGGGCGTCACCCCATGCAGCGCGTCGAGGAAGGCCACGCCGAAGGAGCCGGGCCCCTCCGCCCGCGCATGCGCCCGGGTCCCCGCCACCGCGTAATGCGCCAGCGCGCCCACGGCGGCGTCGAACGGATCGCCCGCCACCGCCGCATAGGCCCCGCACAGCCCGGTCAGCGAACAGCCCAGCGCGGTGTTGAGCGGCATCCACGGCGAGCCGCCCGCGATCCGCGCCGCGCGCCTGCCGTCGGTGACGTAATCGACCGCCCCGGTCACCGCGACCACAGCGCCGCTGGCCTGCGCCAGCCGCCGCGCGCCCGCCTCGGCCACCGCCACCGGATCGCGCCCGTCGACGCCCTGACCGTTGCTCGCCTCACCCGCCAGCGACAGGATTTCGGAGGCATTGCCGCGGACAATCGTCGGCCTCAGTGCCAGAAGATCTGCCGCCGCCCGGCGCCGCAGCCCGGTCGCCTGACAGGCCACCGGGTCGAGCACCCAGGGGCGGCCAGCCGCCTGCGCCCCCTCCACGGCCGCGCGCATCCCGGCTAGAAACGGCGCGCTCAACGTGCCGATATTGCAGGTCAGCGCGCCGGCGATGCGGGCGAACTCGCCGGCCTCTTCGGCGTCCGAGACCATGGCCGGGCTGGCGCCTGCCGCCAACAGCACATTGGCGGCGATATTCATCGCCACGTAATTGGTGATGCATTGCACCAGCGGCGGGTCGGCCCTGAGCGCGGCCAACAGGGCTCCGGGGGTCTGTGTCATCGCGTCCTTCATTGCTTGTCCTCCAGCGGCATGTACAACTCTCCGCCCTCGCGGAATTTCTCGGCCATCTTGGCCATCCCCTCCTTCTGCGCCTCGGCGCGGATATCGTGGGAAATGCGCATCGAGCAGAATTTCGGCCCGCACATGGAGCAGAAATGCGCCACCTTGTGCGCCTCCTTCGGCAGGGTCTCGTCATGGAAGTCCCGCGCGGTATCGGGATCGAGCGACAGGTTGAACTGATCCTCCCAGCGGAACTCGAACCGGGCACGTGACAGCGCATCGTCGCGGATCTGCGCCGCCGGATGCCCCTTGGCCAGATCGGCGGCATGCGCCGCGATCTTGTAGGTGATCACGCCCGTCTTCACGTCGTCGCGGTCGGGCAGGCCCAGATGCTCCTTCGGGGTGACGTAGCAAAGCATGGCGCAGCCGTACCAGCCGATCATCGCCGCCCCGATGCCGGAGGTGATGTGATCGTAGCCCGGCGCGATATCGGTGGTAAGCGGCCCCAGCGTGTAAAACGGCGCCTCGCCGCATTCGCGCAGCTGTTTGTCCATGTTTTCCTTGATCTTGTGCATCGGCACATGGCCGGGGCCTTCGATCATCACCTGGCAGTCCTTGGCCCAGGCGATCTGTGTCAGCTCCCCCAGCGTCTCCAGCTCGGCGAATTGCGCCTGATCGTTGGCATCGGCTATCGAGCCGGGCCGCAACCCGTCGCCCAAGGAGAACGACACGTCATGGGCCCGCGCGATGTCGCAGATCTCGTCGAAATGCTCGTAGAGGAAGCTTTCGCGGTGATGATGCAGGCACCACTTCGCCATGATCGAGCCGCCGCGCGACACGATCCCGGTCACCCGGTTCACCGTCATCGGGATCATGTGCAAGCGAACCCCTGCATGGATGGTGAAATAATCCACCCCCTGCTCCGCCTGTTCGATCAGCGTGTCGCGGAACACCTCCCAGCTCAGATCCTCGGCAATGCCGCCGACCTTCTCCAGCGCCTGATAGAGCGGCACGGTGCCAATCGGCACCGGCGAGTTGCGCACGATCCATTCCCGGATGTTGTGGATGTTGCGCCCGGTGGAGAGGTCCATCACGGTATCGGCGCCCCAGCGGGTGGCCCAGACCATCTTCTCGACCTCTTCCGCCATCGAGGAGGTGACGGCGGAGTTGCCGATATTGGCGTTGATCTTCACCAGGAAATTCCGCCCGATGGCCATCGGCTCGGCCTCCGGGTGGTTGATGTTCGCCGGGATGATCGCCCGGCCCTTCGCCACCTCGTCGCGGACGAACTCCGGCGTGATGAAATCGGGGATCTCGGCGCCGAAGTCCTCGCCGTCGCGCGCCAGCGCCTCCTTCACCGCCTTGCGGCCCAGGTTCTCGCGGATCGCCACGAACTCCATCTCCGGCGTGACGATCCCGGCGCGGGCATAGGCCATCTGCGTCACCGCCCGGCCCTCCGTCGCCCGCCGCGGCTCGTTGCGGACCGGAAACTCCGGCACCAGCCGCGCGCCCTCGGCAAAGCCGTTGTCTTCCGGCTTCACCACCCGGCCCGTGTAGGCCTCGGTATCGCCCCGCGCGTCGATCCAGCGCTCGCGCAGCCGCGGCAGCCCGCGGTCAATGGCAATCTCCGCCGCCGGGTCGGTATAGGGGCCGGAGCTGTCATAGACGGTGACCGGCGCCTCGCCCGCCGAGGGATGCAGGTCGATCTCGCGCATCGGCACCCGGATATCGGGATGTATCCCGCCCGCATGCCACACCCGGCGCGAGGCCGGGAGCGGACCGGTGGTGACGGTCGGTGAAAGGTCTTTCATGGGTCGGAGCCTCCTAGCTCAAAGCATTGGAGACCCAGTTCCGCGTTGAATGGAGAGTGGCCGCGTGGAGTACGCCTGTCGAAACATCACGGACATTGCCGCGCAGCCGGTGCACCATCCCTACGCCAGTATGAACTGGATCAGGTTCATCGGGTCACTGCGCTGCACGTCTCCGCACCAGCAGAATCTCAGCCCCTTGTCGGGACCCCCCGGGTGAGTGCGGCAAACCTGCACCCGGATGGGCGGGCTGTCAACGTCCCTCGGCTCCTATCCCGCCTTCGCGCAACGGAGGGCGAGCGCCGGACCGGGGGATGGCGCTGCACCGGTTGATCGACGCGCTTTATCCCGGCCAAATCCGGACGAAATCCACGCAGCGCGCCCACGTCGACAAAGCGCCAGACCGTGGGGCCGGTCCGGCGCTCGCCCGGCGCGCATTGCGCGCTATTCGAGCGAAACTCACCACTGCCTCTCACCCGCCGTAATACTTCCGCCGCGCCTCTTCCTGGATCGCCAGCGCTTGGGTCAGTTCGGCGAACTTGCGCATCTCTTCCTTGCGCCGCTCCGGGTCGGTGGTCTCGGCCAGCACCTGCGCCTGCGCCTGCACCGCCTTGCGCAGCTCCACCTCCTTGGGCAGGGCGCCGGCCTCGGCCATGATGCGAAACCCCGCCTCCTCGGCATAATCGCCGCCGCCCGCGCGCGGCAGCGGCTTGCCCGCGCCCTTGAGGCCCTCCAGTTGCCCCTCGGCCTGCGCCTTGAGGATCTGGCGTTCCGACAGTCTGGAGAATTTCATGACGCGCCCCCTGTCCCGCCCGCGGCGGCAATGACCCGCGCAAATTCTACCCCGTTTCGCCCGCATCCGACAGGCCAAACCGGCCCCCGCGCACCGCCGCCGCAAATTCCATGGTGACAGCGGCCGGAAAATCCCCTATTCGAAAGCCCATGACCAAGACTTACACCTTTGCCACCTCGTTTTATTGGTTCCGCTCCTCCCAGCGGAAGCAGGTGACCGTGTAAGCGAAACAGACGCAACACACCGACCCTTCAAGCCGCTGGTCCGACCGGCGGCTTTTCAGTTTCAGGCGCCCGGTCAGACCCTCTCAGACAAACCTCAGAGGACCACACAGACCGATGCTCACCGAAACCCAGGATCTCCGCATTCTCGACCTCAAACCGCTGCCGACCCCGGCCGAGGTCATCCGAACCCTGCCGCGCGACGCCAACGTCACCCGCACCGTGCTGGAGGGCCGCGACGCCATCCGCGCAATCTTCGAAAATCACGACGACCGGCTGCTTGTGATGGTCGGCCCCTGCTCGATCCACGATCCCGAGGCCGCCCGCGACTACGCCGCGCGCCTGGCCGAACAGCGCGCCCGGCTGTCAAACCGGCTGGAAATCGTGATGCGGGTCTATTTCGAGAAACCCCGCACCACGGTGGGCTGGAAGGGGCTGATCAACGACCCCTACCTCGACGGCACCTGCCGCATCGACGAGGGGCTGCGCATCGCCCGCCACCTGCTGCTGGACATCAACCGCATGGGGCTGCCGGCGGGGACCGAATTCCTCGACCCGATCACGCCGCAGTATTTCTCCGACCTGATCACCTGGGGCGCCATCGGTGCGCGCACCACTGAAAGTCAGATCCACCGGCAACTGGCCTCGGGCCTCTCCTGTCCCGTGGGCTTCAAGAACGGCACCGACGGCGGGGTGAAGGTGGCGCTGGACGCCATCGGCGCGGCCAGCCAACCGCATCACTTCCCCGCCGTCACCAGCGACGGCCGCGCCGCCATCGCGCACACCACCGGCAACGCCGACTGCCACGTGATCCTGCGCGGCGGCAACGGCACCAACTACGGCGCCGGAGATGTGGAGGCGGTGTCGCAAACCGCGCTCAAGGCCGGCGTCGATCCCCGCATCGTCATCGACGCCAGCCACGCCAACAGCGGCAAGGACCCGGCGCGCCAGCCGCATGTGGTCGCCGATGTGGCGGGCCAGATCCGCGCGGGCGAGACCCGGGTGCGCGGCATGATGATCGAAAGCCATCTGGTCGCCGGCGCCCAGAAGATGGTCGCGGGCGAACCGCTCACCTACGGCCAGAGCATCACCGACGGCTGTATCGGCTGGGACGACACCGTCGCGGTGCTGGAAGAACTCGCCGACGCGGTGGCCTCCCGCGGCCGGGTGGCCGCGTGATCAACGGGAGCGGTGCCCAAGAACGCGGCGCTGCTCCCACTCACCCCAAGCGCAAGCCGGGCAAGCGCCGGACCGTGGATCGGCGCACGCAACGGCAGTTCGGCGCACTTTATTCCTGCCAAATCCGGGCTCTGTACGAACGGCGCGCTTACTTCAACACAGCGCCGGTCCGCGGGGACGGTCCGGCGCTTGCGCGTCTCTCGGCGATTGCATGACATGCAATCGCCTGCCGACAGTGCATTGCTTTGCAATGCACGAGAGGCGGCCTGCGACCTTGATTCCGCGCTGGGATCTCTGCTGAAAAACGCAAGCCTCGGTAGCCCTGCCGCCCTCAGGCCACTTCACACCGATAGAGCTTCACCTTCAGCCCGCCATGCGCCACCGGCGGCCCCGGCGGCGCGAACGGCAGACCGCAGGCCTTGGCCAATCCCGGTTCGCTGGTCACCAGCCCGACGCGCCAGCCGGAAAACCGCTCCTTCAGCACCCCGCCCAGCGCCCCGTAAAGCCCGTACAGCAGCTTCTTGTTGCCGATCCTTGCGCCATAGGGCGGGTTCACCATCACCAGCCCCGGCGCCCCCTCGGGCGGCTGCAGATCGCTGAACGGCATCTGGGTGAAACGGCACCACGCCGCCACACCGGCCCGTTCGGCATTCTCGCCCGCCATCCGCACCGCGCCCGCATCCCGGTCGGAGCCATAGAACCGCACCTCGGGCGCCCGGGCCTCGGCCCCCTCGGCCCGCATCGTTTCCCAAGCCTCCGCCTCAAACCCGGAAAACTGCTCAAAGGCAAAGCTTCGCGCCCGCCCCGGCGCCAGCCCTGCGGCGATCTCGGCGGCCTCGATCACAAAGGTGCCGGAGCCGCACATCGGATCGACCACCGTCTCGGCCCCGGAATAGCCGCACTGGCGCAGGAACAGCGCCGCCATGGTCTCGCGCAGCGGCGCCTTGCCCATCGCTTGCTTGTGCCCGCGCTTGTGCAAGGCCGCCCCGGATGTGTCCAGGCTCAGCGTGCACAGGTTGTCGTCGATGCGCAGCATCACCCGCACCGCCGCCTCCTCGGCGGCCTCGACCACCGGCGCGCCCAGCTCTTCCGAGATCGCCCGCGCCACCCGCTGCGCCGCCGCGCCCGCGTGGTAGATTTTCGAGCGTTTACAGCTCGCCTCCACCCGCACCGGCACGTCGGCGCGCAGGAAATCGCCCCAGGGAAACTTGCGCGCCCGCTTGTCGAGCTGCGCCAGGTGAAACGCCCGAAACGCGCCGATCCGCACCAGCACCCGCGTCGCCCCGCGCAGCCACAGATTGGCACGCCAGACCGCGTCCCAGCCGCCGCGCATCCGCACCCCGCCCGGCACGATGCTCACCCCGGCAAAGCCCAGCGCCCGGGCCTCGTCGCACAGCACCGGCTCCAGCCCCGGCAGGGCCACCAGAAAGATCTCGAATTCGTCGCGCGTCTGCATCGCGCCTGCTTACCCGGTTCGCCCCCGGCAGGCGAGCGGATTATGCGCGCGCACCCCCGGCTTTTTCTGGCTGAAAATATCCCCGCCCGCTGCCCGACAGGCCCTGCCTGCAGGCCCGAGAGGGGAGCCTCCTGAACGCAGCACGAGAGCCAACACCCGCAAACCCGGATGAGCCGCCGGACAAAAGCCAGGCCCGGTCATCGGGCCGGGCCGCGCCCGGCCAGGGTCGGGCCCGCCCCTCCGAAAAGAAAAAGGCGCCAGCGGCGCCTTTTCCATTGCCTGTTCATCGTGTCGGCCGCCCCGGGGCTCCGCCCGTTCGGCGCTGAAATCGCTCCACCGGAGCGATTTCCGGGCGCGCCTCACCCCGCCAGACTTGGCAGGTAGAGCACGATCCCCGGGAACGCCACCAGCAGCGCGATGGTCACCGCATCGGCGATGAAGAAGGGCATCACGCCACGGAACACGTCCTGCACGCTCAGCTCCGGCTGCACGCCCGCCACCACGAAACAGTTGAGCCCGATCGGCGGCGTGATCAGACAGAACTCCGCCATCTTCACCACCAGGATCCCGAACCAGATCGCGCACATGGTGCCCGACATGCCAAAGGTGCTCTCGGCGGCGGTCACATATTCGCCGCCGTTGAGCGCCATCACCGCCGGGTAGACCACCGGCAGCGTCAGCAGCAGCATACCGATAGCATCCATGAACATCCCCAGCACCGCATAGGCCAGCAGAATGCAGATCAGGATCAGCATCGGCGACATGTGCAGCGAGGTGATCCAGTCCGAAAACGCCCCCGGCAGATCGGCAAAGCCGAGGAAGCGGACATAGATCAGCACCCCCCAGATGATGGCAAAAATCATCACCGCCAGCTTCGCGGTCTCCAGCAGCGCCGATTTCAACTCGCCCCAGCGCATGCCGCGCCACAGCGCCATCAGGAACACCACAAAGGCGCCCAGCGCACCGCCCTCGGTCGGTGTGCCCCAGGCATCGCCGAACGGGTTGTAGACGAAGAAGATGATGATCACGACGACAAAGACGATGGGCAGCGCCGGCGGCAGCGCCACCAGCCGCTCGCGCCAGGTAAACCCGCGCACCGGCGGCCCCACGCTCTTGAACACCACCGCGATGCCGACGATCAGAATGGCATAGATCACCGCCGAGAACGCGCCGGGAATGAACCCCGCCAGCAGCAGCTTGCCCACGTCCTGCTCCACGATGATCGCATAGATCACCAGGATCGCCGACGGCGGGATCAGCGAGGCCAGCGTGCCCCCCGCCGCCACCACGCCCGCGGCAAATCGTTTGTTGTAGCCGATCTGCAGCATCTCCGGGATGGCGATGCGCGCGAACACCGCCGCAGTGGCCACCGAGGCCCCCGACACCGCCGCGAAGCCGGCGGTGGCGAACACCGTCGACACCGCCAGCCCGCCCGGCATCCAGGCGATCCAGCGTTTCGCCGCCTCGAACAGTGCCCGGGTCAGCCCCGCGTAATAGGCCAGATAGCCGATCAGGATGAAGGTGGGGATCAGGCTCAGCGTCTGGCTCGCCACCTTGGAATGGGGCACCTGCCCCGCGGTCTTGATCGCCACGGTCATCGCCCAGCCCAGATGGGCCATGTCGAAATCCCGCTTGGCCCAGAACACCAGCAACAGCCCCACCAGCCCGGCCAGACCGGCGGCAAAGGCCACCCGCATCCCCAGCACCACCATCACCAGCATGCCTGCCGTGACCCAAAGGCCGATTTCAATCGTATCCATCGCTCACCCCCGCCCGCTCATATTGCCGTCGAGCTGTTCGGCCTCCGCCGCCGCCTGCGCCGCGGTATCCTGGATCAGCGGCACGCCGGCCGGGTTATGCAGCCCCAGCACCAGCGCCCGGCCATAGCCCCAGACCTGCAGCAGCAGCCGCAGGCACAGCACCGAAAACGCCACCGGCGCCAGCAGCTTGGCCGGCCAGATCGGCAGCCCGATGTCGATCGAGCTGTCGCGGCTCCACATCGGCGCCCCGAAATCGAAGCTGCGCTGGAAATGCGCCCAGCTGCCCCAGACCAGCGCCAGCATCAGCGCCAGCATCAGCAGCACCGACACCAGCTCGGCCGCCCAAAGCGCCCGCCCGCGCAGCTGGCCGATCACGATATCCATCCGGATATGACCGCCGTCGCGCTGCACATAGGAAATCCCCATGAAGGCGATCAGCGGCATCACCTGCTCGATCCAGTCGACGTAGCCCGGCAGCGGCGCGTTCATCAGGTTGCGGCCGCCGACCGAAATCACCGCCAGCACCATCAGCGCGAACACCGCCACCCCGCTCAACAGGCCGAGAAACCGCTCCAGTCGCAAGAATCGCCGGTCCAGACGGCTCAACAGGCTGCCGTCCTCCAGCACCGGGACATGTCCGGCCATGGCTCAGATCCTCATCTTGTTGGTATTGTTATGCAAAACGGCCGGGCCCCGGAACCGGGACCCGGCCGCACAGCTCAGGCTCAGTTGCCCGCGCGGGTCTCTTCCAGCGTGGTCATGACCAGGTCATAGAGCTCCTGCGCCGGCAGGCCCTGCGCCGACATGTCGGCGATCCACTGCTCGCGGATCGGGTCGGCGGCCTTGGCGCGGAACTGCGCCAGCACCTCGTCCGAGATCATCACCTTCTCGACGCCCTTCTCTTCCAGAACGGTGTCCCAGCGCTTCAGCAGCTCGCCGTAGTTGGCCAGGTAATGGTCGATCGCCTCGTCGACCGAGCTGTCCAGCGCCGCGCGCTCCTCATCGCTCAGCGCCTCGTAGGCGTCGATGTTGACCACCACCGGGCAGTTCACGGTGCCCGGGTTCAGGTTCGCCGTCCACCAGTCGGCCCGGTTGATGGTGCCGAAGGACAGATGCGCGTGCTGGGCAAAGGCCACGGTATCGACCACGCCCGATTCCATCGCGTTGTAGGCCTCGGTCGCAGGCACCGAGGTGGGCACGCCGCCCACCGCCTTGAATGCCTCGCCCAGGCCGCCGGTGGCGCGCACCCGCATGCCGTCGAATTCGGCCAGCTCATCGCGCGGCTCGCCGGTGCCCACCAGGTTGTACTGCGGCATCGGCGAGTTCATCAGCAGCTTGGCATTCCACTGCGCCATTTCCTCCTGCACCGCCGGATGGGCGTAAACCGCGTGGCTCACCGCGACCTCTTCCGCCAGCGTGTTGACGCCCAGGAACGGCAGCTCCAGCACGGTGATCGCCCGGTTCTTGTCGCGGTGATAGCCGGCACAGAACTGCGCCATCTCGAAGGCGCCGATGGAAATCCCGTCAAGGTTTTCCTTCGGCTTGGACAGCCCGCCATAGCTCACGTTGATGGTGAATTCGCCGTTGGTCTTTTCCGCAACCAGCTCGGCCAGTTTCTCAACATGCTCGGTAAAGGCGCGCCGCTTGCCCCAGACCGAGGCATTCCATTCGGTCGCTGCCGCCTCGGTGACGAAGGCAACGCTGATCGCTGCGGCAGCTGCGCCGCACAACATCTTTTTCATGATTTCCTCTCCCAAAGTTGCGGTCAGTTTTATTGACCGCTTGCAAGGGAAGCTAGCTGTAAGCTCGCGCGCTGCCAACCCCCAGCTCGGATGGCGGACCGTCACGCTAGTAAGAGTCCGCGCCAGACACGCCCACGGAGGAAGCCGCGCCACCGCCGAACCGCGGTCTGACGCCGCACCCTGTGCTCCACGCCGCCACCGGCGCCGGACCGTGGGCCGCCGCGCCCGCGGCTGTGCTCAAATAGGCCCTCCCCCCGGAATCGCCGCCACCACCGCAGCCCCAAAATCAGTATGCAATTGCATGCCGAAACAAAATGTCACACCGCCCCGCCACCACGCAACACCCCGAAACCACCGCCATTCGCGCCGCCTCGCCCGGGCACAGACAGACCGGCGTCGACTGGCTTGACACCCAACATCATACCAGCATGGAACATTTTTCCCGCCTGGGGGCAAAACTTTACAGATCCGCCCGCCAGACCAGAAAGAGATTTACAAGCAAATCGTTTCTTTTCGGTCGGTTATTCCCTTATTTTCACGCGCCGATATTATACGCGGCGGAGTGGAATCCTTCGGCCATGCGTGATTTAGATTGCGCATGCCGTCGCACCGTTAACGTCAGAGGGAGGAGCCTGACATGACCAATCCTGCGCAAAGCGAAACCGCGGTTTTCCCGCCCTCGTCCGAAATGACCGCCAAGGCCCATGTGGACGCGGCCAGGTATGACGAGATGTACGCCGCGTCGGTCGCCGATCCGGAGGCCTTCTGGGCCGAGCACGGCAAGCGCATCGACTGGATCAAGCCCTTTTCCCAGGTCAAGAACGTCAGCTTCCAGCCCGGCGAGATCAACATCGAATGGTTCGCCGACGGCACCCTGAACGTCGCCGCCAACTGCATCGACCGCCACCTCGAATCCCGCGGCGATCAGACCGCGATCATCTTCGAGCCGGACAATCCCGAAGAGGCCGCCGAACATATCACCTACGCCCAGCTCCACCGCCGGGTCTGCCGGATGGCCAACATCCTGGAGACCATGGGCGTGCGCAAGGGCGACCGGGTGGTGATCTACCTGCCGATGATCCCCGAGGCCGCCTATGCCATGCTGGCCTGCGCCCGCATCGGCGCCATCCATTCGGTGGTCTTCGCCGGCTTCTCGCCCGACGCGCTGGCGGCCCGGGTCAACGGCTGCGACGCCAAGGTCGTGATTACCGCCGACCACGCCCCGCGCGGCGGCCGCAAGACACCGCTGAAATCCAACGCCGACGCCGCCCTGCTGCACTGCAAGGACACCGTGAAATGCCTGGTGGTGAAGCGGACCGGCGGCCAGACCACCTGGGTCGACGGGCGTGACTATGACTACAACGAGATGGTGCTGGAGGCCAACGACTACTCCCGCCCGGTCGAGATGAACGCCGAAGACCCGCTGTTCATCCTCTACACCTCCGGCTCCACCGGCCAGCCCAAGGGGGTCGTGCATACCTCCGGCGGCTACCTGGTCTATGCCGCGATGACCCATGAGATCACCTTCGATTACCACGACGGCGACGTCTACTGGTGCACCGCCGACGTCGGCTGGGTCACCGGCCACAGCTACATCGTCTACGGGCCGCTCGCCAACGGCGCCACCACCCTGATGTTCGAAGGCGTGCCCACCTACCCCGACGCCTCGCGCTTCTGGCAGGTCTGCGAAAAGCACAAGGTGAACCAGTTCTACACCGCCCCAACCGCGATCCGCGCGCTGATGGGCCAGGGGCCGGAGTTCGTCGAGAAATGCGATCTCTCCTCGCTGCGCCTGCTGGGCACCGTGGGCGAGCCGATCAACCCCGAGGCCTGGACCTGGTACAACGAGGTGGTCGGCAAGGGGAAATGCCCCATCGTCGACACCTGGTGGCAGACCGAGACCGGCGGCCACCTGCTGACCCCGCTGCCGGGCGCGCATGCGACCAAACCGGGCGCGGCGATGAAACCCTTCTTCGGCGTCCAGCCGGTGGTGCTCGACCCGCAATCGGGCGAGGAAATCCATGAGAGCCCGACCGAGGGCGTGCTCTGCATCAAGGACAGCTGGCCCGGCCAGATGCGCACCGTCTGGGGCGATCACGAACGGTTCGAAAAGACCTATTTCGCCGATTACAAGGGCTACTACTTCTCCGGCGACGGCTGCCGCCGCGACGCCGACGGCGATTACTGGATCACCGGCCGGGTCGATGACGTGATCAACGTCTCCGGCCACCGCATGGGCACCGCGGAAGTGGAAAGCGCGCTGGTCGCCCACGCCGCCGTGGCCGAGGCCGCCGTGGTCGGCTACCCGCATGACATCAAGGGCCAGGGCATCTACTGCTACGTCACCCTGATGAACGACCGCGAACCCAGCGAGGAGCTCCGCAAGGAGCTCCGCAACTGGGTCCGCACCGAGATCGGCCCGATCGCCAGCCCGGACGTGATCCAATGGGCGCCGGGCCTGCCGAAAACCCGGTCCGGCAAGATTATGCGCCGCATCCTGCGCAAGATCGCCGAAAACGACTATGGCGCCCTCGGCGACACCTCGACGCTGGCCGATCCCTCGGTCGTCGACGATCTGATCGCCAACCGCGCCGCGACTTAAGGAGCCTTTCATGGACGGAGCCACCCCCGTGACCACCGCCACCACCGCCCCCGCCGTGCTGATCCTGCTCGGCCCCCCGGGGGCCGGCAAGGGCACCCAGGCCCGCATGCTGGAGGAGAAGTTCGGCCTCGTGCAGCTCTCCACCGGCGATCTGCTGCGCGCCGCCGTGGCCGCCGGCACCCCCGCGGGCAAACAGGCCAAGGCGGTGATGGAGGCGGGCGAGCTGGTCAGCGACGACATCGTCATCGCCATCCTGCGCGACCGCATCTCCGAGCCCGACTGCGCCCAGGGCGTGATCCTCGACGGCTTCCCGCGCACCACCGTGCAGGCCGAGGCGCTGGACGATCTGCTGGCCGAGAGCGGCCAGCAAATCAACGCCGCCATCAGCCTGGAGGTGGACGACGCCGCCATGGTCGAGCGGATCTCGGGCCGCTACACCTGCGCCAAATGCGGCGAGGGCTACCACGACAGCTTCAAACAGCCCGCCGTGGCCGGCACCTGCGACAAATGCGGCGGCACCGAGATGAGCCGCCGCGCCGACGACACCGCCGAAACCGTCGCCAGCCGGCTGGAGGCCTACCACGCCCAGACCGCCCCGCTGATCGCCTATTACGGCGGCAAGGGCGTGCTGAAAAAGATCGACGCCATGGGCGAGATCGGCGCCATCGCCGACGGCATGGCCGGGATCGTCAAGGCCTCCATGTCCTGAACAATTGCGTCCTGAACAGGACCCCGGCCCGCGGTCTGCGCGGGCCGGGCGTTCCGCCCGGGGCATGGACAATCTCGCCGGTCCATGGCACGTGGAACCTCTGTGACAGAGCCACCCTGTGACAAAGGCGCGCGAGCAGATGACCGAGACCCGATTTACGCCCGGCCCCGACACGGCCCGCGCGTTCCGCGATGCGCTGGGCTGTTTCGCCACCGGCGTCACCGTGGTGACCACCGCCACCGACGACGGGCCGCTGGCGATCACCGCCAATTCCTTCAGCTCGGTCTCGCTCGATCCGGCGCTGGTGCTGTGGTGCGCCGCCAAACGCTCGCTGCGCCACGACGCCTTTGCCGGAGCAGAGCGCTACTCGATCCACGTGATCGGAGAGGGGCAGCAGGCGCTCGCCGCCCGCTTCGCCCGCAGCGGCCATGATTTCTCGGCGCTGGACTGGGAGATGGGCGCGCACGGCACGCCGGTCCTCGCCGGCTGCCTCGCCCGCTTCGATTGCGCGGCCCACGCCCGCCACCCCGGCGGCGATCACACCATCCTGGTCGGCCAGGTGCTGCACGCCATGCACCGCCCGGGCCAGGGGCTGATCTACAAACGCGGCCAGTTCGGCGGGTTTTCCGGGCTGGAATAACCCCCTTCAAGCCTTCCCCATAGCCTTCTTCTCTGCCGAAAAAACTCTCGCCGACGGCATGGCGCGCGGCGCCGTTTCAACCTTCAGCCCCACAGAGCAAGCCGCGCAAGGGGACTTGGTTCAGAGCTCGCCTCGCGCCGGTGTCAGGTTTGAAGCCGGGCCCTCACACCACGCCCTGGTCCATCAGCTTGCGCGCCGCCTCGCGGAACGCCGCCGCCTGCGCGCTGTCGGGCTTGGCCGCCGTCACCGGCGCGCCGGCATCGCCCGCCAGACGGATATCCAGATGCAGCGGGATCTCCGCCAGCAGCGGCACCCCCAGCTTCTCCGCCTCCGCCTTCACGCCGCCATGACCGAACAGATGTTCCTCATGGCCGCAGTTGGAGCAGATATGCGTCGACATGTTCTCGATCATCCCCAGCACCGGCGTCTTGAGCTGGCGGAACATGTCGATCCCCTTGCGCGCATCCAGCAGCGCCACGTCCTGCGGCGTGCAGACGATCACCGCGCCGTCCACCTGGAATTTCTGGCTCAGCGTCAGCTGCACATCGCCGGTCCCCGGCGGCAGATCGATCAGCAGAACATCCAGCTCGCCCCAGGCGACCTGGGTCATCATCTGTTGCAACGCGCCCATCAGCATCGGCCCGCGCCAGACCACCGCCTGGCCTTCCTGCATCATCAGCCCGATCGACATCATGGTCACCCCATGCGCCTGCAGCGGAATGATGGTCTTGCCGTCGGGGCTGGCGGGGCGTTTCGACACCCCCATCATGCGCGGCTGCGACGGGCCGTAGATATCGGCATCGAGCAGCCCGACCTTCTTGCCCTCGGCAGCCAGCGCCACGGCGAGGTTGGCGGCCACGGTGGATTTGCCCACCCCGCCCTTGCCCGAGGCGACGGCGACGATGTGCTTGATCCCCGGCACCGCCTGCGGCCCGGCAGGCTTCGGCTTGGCGGCGGGCTTCAGGTCCGGCGGTGCCTTGTCCGAATGCGCCGTCATCAGGATCGAGGCCTTCGCCACACCCGGCAGCGCCTTCACCCGCGCCTCCGCCGCGGCGCGCACCGCTTCCATCGCCTCGGCCTGCTTCGGGTCGATCTCCATCACGAAGCGCACCAGGTCGCCCTCGACCGCCAGCGCACGCACCAGCCCCGCGGTGACGATATCCTGCCCGCTCACCGGATCGGTCAGCGCCTTCAGCTCTTCCAGTACGGCCTCGCGCGTGGTCATGGGGTGCTCGCTCCTTCGCTGTTCATCGCCCGCCTTTCTGCCTCAGAGGGCCCGGCTCCGCCAGCCCCCTCCGGCGCGGGAGGCGGTTATTTCGAGTTTCATATATGCCTTTCAGCGGCTGCGCCCAGCCTACCGCCGCCTCACAGCACAAGCCGCGCAAGCGCCGGACCGGGGGCTGGCGCTCGCAACCTCTGATCGGCGCACTTTATAGCAGTCAAATCTGGGCTGGATATGAGCGGCGTGCTTACCCCGACACAGCGCCAGACCGTGGGGACGGTCCGGCGCTTGCGCGGCGCCCTGCGGGCTTGATTCCGCGCTGGAGCGCTCGGGCTCGAAGGATCGCTTCAGGTCACGGGGATCTGTCAGTTTTCCCCGAACGGGGCACTCTCTCCGCCAAACTGTACAAAACCCGCCGAAAACTCCCCAATCCGGGTTTTCAGCCCCGTTTCCAGAGCCCTCAAACCGTACAAAACGGCCCCAAGACTCCCCAAAAGGGCTTACTCGGCCGCCTCCGCAGCCTCCGCCGCGCGCTCGGCGTCCAGCGCCTCGGCCCGCTTCTCGACCTCTTCGACGATATGCTCGATCATCTGATCGTTGCCCATCTTGTGGCTCGCCTTGCCGGCCAGATAGACCATGCCGGACCCGGCGCCACCACCAGTGAACCCCACGTCGGTCATCAGCGCCTCGCCCGGCCCGTTGACCACGCAGCCGATGATAGACAGGCTCATCGGCGTCTTGATGTGCTCCAGCCTTTTCTCAAGGATTTCAACGGTCTTGATCACATCGAACCCCTGCCGCGCGCAGGACGGGCAGGAGATGATGTTGACCCCGCGATGGCGCAACCCGAGGCTCTTGAGGATCTCGTAACCGACCTTCACCTCTTCCACCGGATCCGCCGACAGGCTCACCCGCAGCGTGTCGCCGATGCCCATCCACAGCAGATTGCCCAGCCCGATGGCCGATTTGATCGTCCCCGACATCAACCCCCCGGCCTCGGTGATCCCAAGGTGAATCGGCGCATCCGTCGCCTCGGCAATGCCCTGGTAGGCAGCTGCGGCGAGGAAGACATCGGAGGCCTTCACGCTGATCTTGAACTCGTGAAAGTCGTTATCTTCCAGTATCTTGATATGCTCCAGCCCGCTCTCGACCATGGCCTCCGGGCAGGGCTCGCCATACTTCTCCAGCAGGTGTTTTTCCAGGCTGCCGGCATTCACCCCGATCCGCATCGAACAGCCGTGATCACGCGCCGCCCTGATCACCTCGCTCACCCGTTCGGGAGACCCGATGTTCCCCGGGTTGATCCGCAGACAGGCCGCCCCCGCCTCCGCCGCCTCGATCCCGCGGCGGTAGTGGAAATGGATATCGGCCACGATCGGAACCGGGCTTTCCGCCACGATCTCCTTCAGCGCCTTGGCGCTCGCCTCGTCGGGGACCGAGACCCGGACGATATCCGCCCCCGCCTCCGCCGCCGCCTGCACCTGCGCCACGGTGGCGAAGACATCCGTCGTCGGCGTATTGGTCATGGTCTGCACGGAGATCGGCGCATCGCCCCCAACGGGGACGTCACCGACCATGATGCGGCGCGACTTGCGGCGATAGATATTGCGCCACGGGCGCACGTGGTTCAGCGACATGAGGGGCCTGTCCGTTCGATCCTGTCCGTTACGGCTTAGATAGGCCGCGCGCCGCGCCGGGGCAATGGCCGGATCGCCGCGGGCACAGGGCCCCTACTGATCCAGGGGCTGCGCCTCGGCGACCATGCGGGCCAGATCGCTGTCCTGCTCCAGATCGGCGACCTGGAACCGGGCCGAGACCTCTTCGGTCGACAGCGGCAGGTTCGAGGTGACCACGCCGCGCTCGCCCACCGGACCGTAGTGCTGGCCGTTCAGGGCGAAATAGATCGCACCGGATTCGCCGGCGCGCAGGGTCGGCGGCTCCTCGGTGGCGGGGATTTCATAGCTCTGGCCGCTTTCCATGATGCCTTCATAGATCACCGTGCCATCAGCCGACCGCACCCGCACCCAGGAGGGGCGCACCGCCACCATCACCAGGTTCGGCACCGGCGTTTCGACCACCTGCGGCACCGGCTCCTCGGCGCGCGGTTGCACCGCAGCAGAGGCGACCTGGACCTGCGGCAGTTCCGGCGCCCGCAGGGTTCCGACGCTGCGCGGATCAAGGGTGGAAATCGGCGCGTCGCGGGCCACCAGCACCGGCACGTCCAGCGCCTGCGGGCGATAGAGACGATCCAGCGCCTCGGCAGATGGCGCGCTCATGCCCGTGGCCGGGCCGTCGCTTGCGCGGCTGGCACCGGCCAGCGGATCGAGATCGGTCAGCACCACCGGCACCTGTTCGACCGGCGCGACCTGCACCTGCTGCACCTCTTTCAGCACGGTCCAGCCGCCGTAGCCAATGCCACAGATCAGCGCCAGCAGCACCAGGGTGGAGCCGATGGCGCGCGGTTCGATCTGGCTGAACAGCCCCTCGCGCTCGGGCACGAAGGGGGTGTTCGGCGCGGTAAAGGGATCGCGAACGCCGCTCGCGGCCGTGGGCTCCGCCGCGCGGGAGTTTTTGACGACCGAGGCCTTTTCGGACATGCCATGCGCCACCGTAAAGCCGCTTTCGCGGCAGAAGGCGTCATAGGCCTCGTCCGGGTCCATGTTCAGGTAGCGGGCGTAGGAACGCACATAACCGGCGATAAAACCGGGCGTGTCGAAAGCGGTGGGATCGGTGTTTTCGATGGCGGCGATATAGCTGGCCTTGATCCGCAACTCGCGCTGCACATCCAGCAGCGATTTGCCCATGGTCGCCCGTTCGCCGCGCATCATATCGCCGAGTCGGATCTCGAAATCGTCGAACCCCCGGATCTCGACGATTTGGTTGTCTTCGACCTTGCGCTGCGTTTTGCGCCTTATCATCCCTGCCGCCCCGTGCCGCCTGCCGCATTTAAACATTCACGCAGAGGAATCGCCCCTAGATTCGTCTGCATCTGTTCTTGCGACTAAGCTACCACAGCTCAAGCTCTTTGCACAGAAAACGGAATTTACCCGGCCAGTTCGGCACGATTCAGCGCACAGTGAGACCAAAGTTCGTCCATCGCCTGCACCAGCGTGTCCATCTCGTCGGGTCCGTGCACCGGAGAGGGGGTGAAACGCAGCCGCTCGGTGCCTCGCGGCACCGTCGGGAAGTTGATCGGCTGGACATAGATGCCGAAGTTTTCCAGCAGCATGTCGGACAGCTTCTTGGTGTGCACCGGATCGCCGACGATCACCGGCACGATATGCGAGCCGTGGTCGATGATCGGCAGGCCCAGCCCCTTGAGCCGGGTTTTCAGGATCTTGGCCTGGGTCTGGTGCGCATCGCGCAGCTCCTGGTCGCGCTTGAGGTGCGCGACGCTGGCCGCGGCGCCGGCCGCAACCGCAGGCGGCAGCGAGGTGGTGAAGATGAAGCCCGGCGCATAGGAGCGGATGGCGTCGCACATCTTGGCCGAGGCGGCGATATAGCCGCCCATCACGCCATAAGCCTTGGCCAGGGTCCCGTTGATGATGTCGAGCCGGTGCATCAGCCGGTCGCGCTCTGCCACGCCGGCGCCGCGGGGGCCGTACATGCCGACCGCGTGCACCTCGTCGATATAGGTCAGCGCGCCGAACTCGTCGGCCAGATCGCAGATCGCCTCGATCGGGCCGAAATCGCCGTCCATCGAATAGACCGATTCAAAGGCGATCAGTTTCGGCGCCTTGGGGTCGTCGGCTTCCAGCAGCTCGCGCAGATGCTCGACGTCGTTGTGACGGAAGATTCGCTTGGCGCCGCCGTTGCGGCGCACGCCCTCGATCATCGAGGCGTGGTTCAGCGCGTCGGAATAGATGATCAGCCCGGGGAACAGCTTGGGCAGGGTCGAAAGGGTGGCGTCATTAGCGATATAGGCGCTGGTGAAGATCAGCGCGGCCTCTTTGCCGTGCAGATCGGCCAGCTCGGCCTCCAGCCGCTTGTGATAGACGGTGGTGCCGGAAATGTTGCGGGTGCCGCCGGAGCCTGCGCCGGCGGCGTCGATCGCCTCGTGCATCGCCTCCAGCACCACCGGGTGCTGCCCCATGCCGAGGTAGTCGTTGCCGCACCACACGGTGATGTCACGCTGGGTGCCGTCGGGGCGGGTCCAGACCGCATGCGGGAAATGGCCGTTCTTGCGCTCGATATCGATGAAGGTCCGGTAGCGGCCCTCGTCATGAAGCCGCGCGATCGCCTCGTCGAGTTTCTCGCTGTAATCCACCGGCTTTCCCCCTTTGGCTGGCTCAGAATCGCCCGTATGGACAAATTCATAGACGTGCATATCACGGTATACGGTCTTAATTGCATAAAGAGCGTGCATCTTTCAATCAAGCTGTTAGCGCCGGTTAGATTGTCGCAACCTTGATCTGAATCAACGGCCAGCCACTGGACAGGGGGGCAGGCGTTGATAGGGTCGCCCCAAATTCCACTATAGGAGACATTCGATGTCGCTTGATGCCGTGCTTGCCCGAATCGACGCCGACCTGCCGGTTGCCCTCGATCGGCTGATGGAGCTGCTGCGGATTCAGTCCGTTTCCACCGACCCCGCGTACAAGACGGAGGTCGACAAGGCGGCCGACTGGCTGGTCGCGGACCTGCAGAGCATCGGCATCGCGGCCGAGAAGCGCCCGACCCCCGGCCACCCGATGGTGGTGGGCCACGTGGGCGACGAGGGCAGCGACGTGCCGCACCTGCTGTTCTACGGTCACTACGACGTGCAGCCGGTCGATCCGCTGAACCTGTGGAACACGCCGCCCTTCGAGCCGCAGATCGAGGACACCGAAAACGGCAAAGTGATCCGCGGCCGGGGCGCCAGCGACGACAAGGGCCAGCTGATGACCTTTGTCGAGGCCTGCCGCGCGTGGAAAGAAGTGAACGGCACCCTGCCCTGCCGCATCACCTTCTTCTTCGAGGGCGAAGAGGAAAGCGGCTCGCCCTCGCTGGTGCCGTTCATGCAAGAGAATGCCGACGAGCTGAAGGCGGATCTGGCGCTGATCTGCGATACTTCGATGGTGTCGCGTGGCGTGCCCTCGATTGCCTCGCAACTGCGCGGCATGCTGAAGGACGAGTTCACCATCACCGGGCCGCGCATCGACCTGCATTCGGGCCACTACGGCGGCCCCGGCCTGAACCCGCTGCGCGAGCTGTCGCGCATCGTTTCCTCCTTCTACGACGAGGAGACCGGCAAGGTCGCCGTCGAGGGCTTCTATGAAGGCGTGCATGAGGTGTCGGCCGAGCAGCTGCGGCAATGGCAGAATTGCGGCTTCGACGAAGAGGAATACCTGACCTCGGTCGGCTATACCGTGCCGCACGGCGAAAGGGGCTATTCCACGCTGGAGCAGCAATGGGCGCGCCCGACGCTGGAAGTGAACGGCCTCTGGGGCGGCTACAACGGCGCCGGATCCAAGACGGTGATCCCGTCGGAGGCGCATTGCAAGATCACATGCCGGCTGGTCGGCGATCAGGACCCCGACAAGCTGCGGGTTCAGATCCGCAAGCATGTGGAGGAGCGCCTCTCGACCGACGCCAAGGTGACCTGGGACAACGACATGGAAGGCTCCCGCGCGCCGGTGATGAACATCGAACGGCCCGAGTTCGAGGCCGCGCGCGGCGCGCTCAGCGACGAATGGGACCGCGAGGCGGTATTCACCGGCATGGGCGGCTCGATCCCGATCGCGGGGTTCTTCAAGTCGGTGCTGGGGCTGGACGCAATGCTGATCGGCTTTGCCAACGACGATGACGCGATCCACAGCCCGAACGAGAAATACGACGTCAAGAGCTTCCACAAGGGCATCCGCAGCTGGGCGCGGGTGCTGGACGCGCTGACCAAGGCGGGCTGAGCATCATGGCGACAGCAGCGGCGATCCCGGGGTTTGACGACGCCATCGCGCAGGTGAACGGGCAGAGCATCGCCTTTTCCCGCGCCGGCGAGGGGCCGCCGCTGCTGCTGCTGCACGGCTTTCCGCAGACCCGGGCGATGTGGCGCGGGCTGGCGCCGGCGCTGGCCCGCCATTTCACCGTGATCGCCGCCGATCTGCGCGGCTATGGCGATAGCAGCAAGCCCGAAGGGGTCGAGAGCTACAGCTTCCGCAACATGGCCGCCGACCAGCTGGCGCTGATGCGGTCGCTCGGCTTCGACCGCTTTCACCTGGCCGGTCACGACCGCGGCGCGCGCACCGCGCACCGGCTGGCGCTGGATGCGCCCGCGGCAGTGGCGAGCCTGACGCTAATGGACATCGTGCCCACCCACCTGCTGCTGGACGAGTTGCCGCGCGAGGTTGCGGCCGCCTATTACCACTGGTTCTTTCTGGCCCAGCCGGCGCCGTTTCCCGAAACGCTGATCGGCCACGATCCCGACTATTACTACGAACGCTGCCTGACCAGCTGGGGCACCGCCGCGCTGGAGGCCTTCGACCCTCAGGCGCTGGCGGCCTATCGCATCAGCTGGCGGCGACCGGAGACCATCCGGGCGATGTGCGACGATTACCGCGCCGCGCTGGAGCTGGATTTCGCCGCAGATGCCGCCGACCTGGACCGGCGAGTCCCCTGCCCCGCGCTAGTGCTCTATGGCCGCGACGGGCTGATGGCACGCGCCTATGACGTGGGCGCCACCTGGGCGGAGCGGCTGGAGCGGATGGAGACCCGGGCGATGCCGGGCGGCCACTTCTTTCCCGATCTGGAGACGGAGGAAACCACGCAGGCCCTGCTGGAGTTCCTCACCCGGCAGCCTGCGCTCTAGCCGTCTCTGCGGACCCCGCCAACGCGACACCGTCGTAGTAGGCCTCCACGTTGCGCGAGATGCCCAGCGCCAGCGATGTGCTGGCAGCAATCGCCAGCATCTCGCCGCCGTCCTCGACCGCCTGCATCAGGGTGTCAAACCGCAGCGGCAGAACCATGTGCAGCATGTCGGCGAAGACGCCGAAAATCACCAGAAGCATAAAGCACAGGAAAAACGGCAGCACGATCCCGGTGTCGCCGGGCCGCCGGCCGTGCCAGAACCAGGCGAACACCACCAGCAGCAGGAGCCCCGCGATGGCCCAGGCCAGCAGCTCGCCATATTGCTGGGCGCCCAGCCCGTAATCGACGGGAATGCCCAGCGCCTGGCCCAGCTTTTCGCCGGCGCGTTCGTGGTACTGCGCTGAATCGTCCAGCCAGATGAAGCCGTAGAGCGCGGTCAGGAACAGGAACACCCGCGCGCGGACCTGAATATAGGCCATCAGCACGAAAATCGCGGCCATGAAGGACAGGCCATGGTTGAAGCTTTCGGCAACCCCCTCATCCCAGGCCGGGTTCAGGTTGCGAAACAGCGCATGGGCGATCCGAGACTGCTCGTCCCAGATCCCGGAAATGACAAAGACCGCCAAGATCGCGACGGTTATGCAGATCAGAACGACGGAGGTGCGTCGTGCCACGCGGTCCTGCAACAGAAGGGACAGAAAGCGGGCGGCATCGGATGTGCCGCGCAAAGAGCGAAACCATTGACCAGAAATCTGAAAACTCCACCGTAAAGGATCAAACGTCGATCACCGGCCCGCTGCGATTGACCGGACGGTGCCTGAGGCACATGTCACGCATGTAACAGATTTGTGTCAAGCCCGATGGACGGGCCTGCCGCGGGCCGCGATCAAGCTCGCCCGATCCCGTCCTATGGGTTCGGCTTGCTGCCGCGCAGCTGCCAGCCGCGCCCGGCCTTGGCCAGCAGAAGAAGCCACGGCGCCCCGTGCATCGCCAGATCGAAGATGTCGAGCGGCCGGCTGAGCGTGCCGGTGGCCAGCATGCGCAGTTTTTCCCAGACATGCGGTTCGGGCAGAAACGGCGCCAACCCCAACGTGACCGCCAGCAGAAACGCCAGCTCCCAAGAGACCCGGTCGAGAAGCGCACCCATTTTTCTGAGGATCCCCTTAAGAGAAAAGTGGCGCGGTTGACGGGGCTCGAACCCGCGACCTCCGGCGTGACAGGCCGGCACTCTAACCAGCTGAGCTACAACCGCGCATTGGTCTTTCGACGTCGGTCCGATATCCCCCGGACCGGGGTTGGCAGCGGTGGCGCGGTTGACGGGGCTCGAACCCGCGACCTCCGGCGTGACAGGCCGGCACTCTAACCAACTGAGCTACAACCGCTCACTGCCCGTCCGGGTCGCCCCGGAACGTTGCGCTGTATTATGGCCCCGCCCCTGCCCCGTCAAGCGGCGTTTGCGGATTTTTCTGCGGTTTTTTCGGTCCGGGAAAATGAACCGGGCCCGCGAAAGGAAACCAGCCGCCAAACGCGGCAGGCCGCCGCCCGCGCGACACGGCGAGCGGATCGACAAGCAGATCGGTATCGGTCCGTAAACCGATGTCGCTTTTGGCTGACGCGGGGGACGGTCATCGTTATTGTGGCTCGGCGGAGCCGGACGAAGACCCGGCCACAAGGGAGGGAGCGAGGGATGCCGGAGCCGAAGCCGGAGGACCAATACAATCTGCTTGCCGGGGCGCGAATCCTGGTCGTCGACGACGAACCCGGGATGCGCCATTTCCTCGGCAGGACGCTCAGCCCCCTGTGCCAGCTGGTCGATGAGGCGGCCACCACCGAGGAAGCCGCGCAATGCCTGAAGGCGCGGCAATACGACGTGATGATCCTCGACAACATCATGCCGGGGCAAAAGGGGCTCGACTGGCTGGCGGACCAGCGCCGCGGCGGCGGCTTCACCGACACCATCATGATTACCGCCTATGCCGACCTGCAGACGGCGATCGACGCCCTGCGCGCGGGCGTCTCCGATTTCGTGCTGAAACCGTTCCGGTCGAACCAGATCCTGAACGCGCTGCGGCGCTGTATGGAGATGGCCCAGCTCAAGCGCGAGAACATGCTGCTGAAGCGCGAGCTGGAGAAGACCGATCTGGGCCGGCGGCGCCGGCATGAGCTGATCGGACACTCCGCCCCGGTGGACGAGGTGCGCGCGGTGCTGGAGCGGGTGTCGCAGATCTCGACGCCGGTGCTGATCACCGGCGCGTCGGGCACCGGCAAGGAAGTGGCGGCGCGGCACCTGCACGCCCGCTCGGACCGGGCCGGCGCGCCATTCGTGCCGATCCAATGCGGCGCGATCCCCGCCGACATGATCGAATACGAGCTGTTCGGCCATGCCCCCGGTGCCTTTCCCGGTGCCCAGACCGGGCGAGAGGGACTGCTGGCCTCGGCCGCCGGCGGCACCGTGTTTCTCGACGAGGTGTCCGAACTCAGCCCCGGGGCGCAGCGGGCGCTGTTACGCGTGCTGGAAGACGGCATGATCCGCCCGATCGGGACCGAGCGGGACATCCAGCTTGACCTGCGGTTCATCATGTCGTCGAGCAAGCCGCTGCAGAAAGCGGTGGAGGACGGGCGGTTCCGCGAGGATTTCCTGTTCCGCATCAACGTGGTGGAGATCGCCATGCCACTGCTGCGCGAGCGTGGAACGGACGTGCTGGAACTGGCCGAGCTGTTTCTAGACGAGATCGCCAGCGGGCTGCAACTGCCCGAGCTGGAGATCACGCCGAACGTCCGCTCCGCCCTGCTGCGACACGACTGGCCGGGCAATATCCGCGAGCTGCGCAATTTCATCGAACACTCGCTGATCTTCGGCCGCTTCCCGCTGGAAACCCTCGGCACCGCGCCGGATGCGGACAAGATCGCCCCGCTGGAAGAGGTCGAGCGCCGCGAAATCCTCAAGGCGCTGGAGGCGTTGGGCGGCAACCGCAGCGAGGCCGCCCGGCAACTGGGCGTGTCGCGCAAGACCATCGACCGCAAATGCGCCGCCTGGGGGATCTGAGCGATGCAGCGGCTGTCGCGGGTGCTGCAATCGGTGCGGGTCCGGCTGCTGGTGATCGCGCTGTTGCCGATGCTGGTGCTGCTGCCGCTGCTGCTCGGCGGCACCATGTGGCGCTGGTCCGGCAAGATCGACGACATCCTGGTGAACAAGGTCACCGGCGATCTGACCATTGCCGATCAGTATCTGGGCCGGCTGGTCGACACCTCCGGCGAGCGGGTCGATGCGGTAGCGCGCTCTTCGGCCCTGCAGACGGCGCTGAGCGCGGGGGATACGGCGGGTTTCCTGGCGGCGGAGCGAGCGCGGCTCAGCCTCGATTTCCTCTATATCTCCGAGGGACCCGACGGGCCGGGAGGCTTTGTCCCGCAAGACTGGCCGGTGGTGCGCGCGGCGCTGGACGGGCAATGGCGCAGCGCGGTCGATATCCTCGACACCGACGCGCTTGACGCGCTGGCCCCGGGCCTGGCCGAGCGCGCCAAGATCCCGCTGGTGCCCACCCGCGCCGCGGTGCCCACCGACCGCACCGTCGAGACCCGCGGCATGATCATCCACTCCGCCGCCCCGGTCGCCCTGCCCGGCGGCGGCCGCGCCGCGCTGGTCGGCGGGCTGCTGCTGAACCGCAATCTGGCTTTCATCGACACCATCAATGCGCTGGTCTACCGCGACCAGAGCCTGCCGGAAGGCAGCCAGGGCACGGCGACGCTGTTTCTGGACGATGTGCGGGTGTCGACCAATGTGCGGCTGTTCGAGAAGGTCCGTGCGCTGGGCACCCGCGTCTCGGCCGCGGTGCGGGCCAAGGTGCTGACCGAGGGGCGGATCTGGCTCGACCGCGCGTTTGTGGTCAACGACTGGTACATCTCGGCCTACGAACCGATCATCGACAGCTACGGCGAGCGGATCGGCATGCTGTACGTTGGCTTCCTGGAGGCGCCGTTCCGGCAGGCCAAGGTGACCTCGGTGGTGGCGCTGTCGGGCGCATTTCTGTTCATCGCGCTTTTGTCGGTGCCGATCTTCCTGCGCTGGGCCGGGCATATCTTTCACCCGCTGGAGGGGATGACACGGACCATCGCCCAGGTGGAGGCGGGCGATCTGACCGCGCGCAACGGTCCCGAAAAGGGCGTCGGCGAGATCACGCAGGTGGCCGCCCATCTCGACGACCTGCTCGACCAGCTTCAGGCACGCGACCGGGAGCTGCGCGACTGGGCCGAAAGCCTGGAGGCCAAGGTGGAGGAGCGCACCGCCGATCTGCGCGACGCCAACCGCCGGCTGGAGCGCACCACCGAGCGGCTGATCATGTCGGAGAAGCTGGCCGCGGTGGGCGAGATCACCGCCTCGGTCGCGCATGAGATCAACAACCCGGTGGCGGTGATCCAGGGCAATCTGGATCTGGCCCGCGACCGGCTGGGCGCGGATGTGGAGAAGGTTTTCGAAGAGTTCCGGCTGATCGACGATCAGGTCTATCGCATCGGGGTGATCGTGTCGAAACTGCTGCAATTCGCCCGGCCGGGGGAATATTCGGGATCCGACAACCTGATCGCCCCCGCCGAGGTCGTGGCCGACTGCCTGGTGCTGACCCGCCATCAGACCGAGATGGCGGCGATCCGGACCGAGACCCGGTTCGACAGCACGCGGCAGGTTCTGATGTCGCGCACCGAGTTGCAGCAGGTGCTGGTCAACCTGATCCTCAACGCGGTGCACGCCATGCCGGAGGGAGGAGAGCTGACCGTCTCGGTCCTCGATACCGAGGGCGGCGTCGCCATCAGCGTCGAGGATAGCGGCACCGGCATGGCGCCCGATATTCTGGCCCGCATTTTCGACCCGTTTTTCACCACCAAACAGGCCCAGGGCACCGGGCTGGGCCTGTCGATCAGCCAGCAACTCGTGAGTCGGTCCGGCGGGCGCATCGTCGCCCATTCAACCCCAGGTAAGGGCAGCCGGTTCGAGATTTTTCTGCCCGCGGCCGATCACGGCTGATCCGGACAAATTGTGCCTAAATCGGCGGCAGCAGCCGGCTGCGGATGGACAAAATGTCCCAAACCGTGGCAATGCGGAGCTGTCCCGGGGACAAAATATCCAACTCAAACCGCTTCAAGTCCTTGATTTAAATATTATTTTTTCTTGACACTTCAAGCCTCCGGCCGTCCCTTCCTGAACGTGGCATGCAGTCGCATGCAAACGGGAAGCCGCCTGAGGAGGCCGGCCGCCCGTGCATATATGGGAGGAAAATTCATGAGCAACGCGACAAGCGGCGCGCCGGGGTTCTTGCACAAGAGCCACATCGTCGCCGAACCGGGTTTCAACCGCTGGCGGGTACCGCCGGCATCCATCGCCATCCACCTTTGCATCGGCTCGGTCTACGCCTGGTCGGTGTTCAACCCGGCGCTGACGCGCCAGCTGGGCGTGGCGGCCCCCGCCGCCGATGACTGGAGCCTCAGCTCGGTCGTCTGGATCTTTTCCGTGGCCATCGTGTTCCTCGGCCTGTCCGCCGCCTTCGCCGGCAAATGGCTGGAAGAGGTCGGACCGCGCATGGTCGGGGTCGTCGCGGCGTTCTGCTGGGGCGGCGGCTTCATGCTCGGCTCCTTCGGGATCGCCTCGCACCAGCTCTGGCTGATCTATCTGGGCTACGGTGTGCTCGGCGGCTGCGGGCTGGGGCTGGGATATGTCTCTCCGGTCTCGACCCTGATCCGCTGGTTCCCCGACCGGCGCGGCATGGCCACCGGCATGGCGATTATGGGCTTTGGCGGCGGCGCGATGATCGCGGCTCCGGTCAAGGGATGGCTCCTGAGCCTGTATCAGAGCGCGCCGACCTATCTGGGCAGCAGCGACGCGGTGCAAACCGTGATCGAGAACGGCCGCGTCTTTGCCGAGACCGCCCAGGGCAAGGTCGAGGTAGTGATCGCCAGCGCGGCACAGGCCGCGGGCTTTGGCGGCGATGCCGGGGTCTATGTCGTCGGCACCGGCGATACCGGTGCGGCACAGACCTTCCTGACGCTGGGCATCGTCTATTTCGTGGTGATGATCCTGGCCTCGTTCCAGTATCGCGTTCCCGCCGAAGGCTGGAAACCGGAAGGCTGGGAGCCGAAACCGGCTGCCTCCGGCCTCGTCACCCAGAAAAATGTGCATATCGACCAGGCGCTGAAGACGCCGCAGTTCTGGCAGCTCTGGCTGATGCTCTGCCTCAACGTGACCGCCGGGATCGGCGTGATCGGCGTGGCCAAGACCATGATGTCGGAAATCTTCGGCACCGGCATGCCGCTGATCGTCACCGCCGGGTTCGCCTCGACCTATGTTCTGATGATTTCGGTCTTCAACATGGTGGGCCGGTTCTTCTGGGCCTCGACCTCGGACTATATCGGACGCAAGGCGACCTATATGTGCTTCTTCGTGATCGGCACCGTGCTGTATCTGTCGATCCCCTATTTCGCCTCGGCCGTGGCCACCAACCCGGCGCTGATCTATCTGATCGGCTTCTACGCCGCGACGATGATCATCTTTTCGATGTACGGCGGCGGCTTTGCGACCATTCCGGCCTACCTGGCCGACATGTTCGGCACCATGCATGTGGGCGGCATCCACGGCCGGCTGTTGACCGCGTGGTCCACCGCGGGCGTGCTGGGGCCGCTGGCCATCACCTCGCTGCGGCAGATGTCGGTGACCAATGCGATCAACGATCTGGCTACACGGGTCGATCCGGCCATCTTCGCCGAGAAGTTCGGCGCACCGCTGGCACAGCTCGACCAGCTTGTGGCGGCCAAGACGGTGACCATCGCCAAGCTGATGGAGATCGCGCCGACGGGCACCATCGACCCGACGCCGAGCCTCTACAACACCACCATGTACTGCATGGCGGCGCTGCTGGTGGTCGCGTTCTTCGCCAACCTGTTGATGCGCCCGGTGAGAGAGCATCACCATCATGACGAGCCGGAGCTGCAGGCGGTTCCCGGCGAGTAAGACACGAAACGGGGCGCCCCGGCGGCGCCCCGTCTTCACCGGCGGATCCCGCCTGAGAGGGTCATCCCGCCCGCTCTTTTTTCCCAATATTCAACGGCAGGCCATCGTGACGGCAGATCGCCCGCGCGGCGCCTAGGCGATGATATCGTCAGCCAATGCGCCGAGCGTGATGTCCAGCACGGTCAGCGTATCGCCGGCGCCGAAATCGAACGCCACATCGTCGCCCACCTGCGTGGCCAGGTCCAGGATCTCCGCCGCCTCCCCCAGTCCGGCAAAGCGGATCGAATCCACGTCGTCGGTGAAATCCGTGATCGTATCGTTGCCGCCGCCGCCGGCGAAGACGAACCTGTCCGCGCCGCGCCCGCCGGTGAGGATGTCGTCGCCGGCCTGACCGTTCAGCCGGTCGTTATGGGCGCGGCCCTGCAGCGTATCGTCCCCGCGCCCGCCCAGCAGCCTGTCGCGCCCCAGCCCGCCCTTGAGGGTATCGGCCCCCGCATTGCCCTTGATCGTGTCGCGGCCGGCCCCGCCCAACAGCACGTCGGCGCCCTTGGCCCCTTTCAGCGTATCGGCGCCGCTCCGGCCGGCCAGCCGGTTGTCGCCATCGTCGCCCAACAGCCGGTCATCGCCGGCAAAGGTCGAGGAGGCGACAAAGGGGATCTCGTAATCGCCGAACAGCGACAGGTATTCGGTGATCGGCGTGCCGTAACCGTCGCTCAGCTCCAGCGCGCCATCCGACTCGACCCAGTTGCGCAGCGTCCCCGCCCCCAGCAGATGCGCCCCGGCCAGCAGGCCGCTCGCCGTCAGCAGGATGCCGTCGACCACGCGTCCTGGAACCTCGTCCAGACCGACCGCCTCGATGTAGCGCCAGATCAACGGCATCCATTCCAGCGCCGCCGCATCCTGCGCCTCGGGCGAATCCAGAAACTCCGCCACCGAGGAGATACCCAGCTTGCCGGTGAACCCGCCGCTGAAGTCGTTGTCGTAGGCATTGCCATCGAGGGTGACGAAGCCGAGATCGACCAGCGCCGCCTCGCCGAACTGATAGGCGCCCAGATAGCCCAGCGTATTCACCGCCTGGTAGTCGCCGGAGGATTCGCGCATCCGCAGCGCGGCGAGGAAATCTGAATAGGATCCGGTCATGGTATTGCCGTCTTGGTCTTTGCGCTGGCCCGTCTGGAAAAATCCGGGATCGTCCTCGGGGGTCGTTTCCGTAAGAGCCTGTGCCCTCATGCTAATTCTACAGAACTAGACCGGAAAAATATGGCATTCCTATGCCTTGCACAGGGCCGCAAAACGACGGAACGGCAGTGCTGCGAGCGTCCGCCGGCCCGAGCGGAGCCCTCTGCGGCGGAAACAGATTCAGTCGGCCGCGAAGCGCGGTGTAGACGGAGTACGGTTTCCGGGGTTGTCATGGTGGGTGATGAGAGACTCGAACTCCCGACATCTTCGGTGTAAACGAAGCGCTCTACCAACTGAGCTAATCACCCCTGCCGGCTGCATGTAGCGAAGCTGTCGGGCAGGTGCAAGGGCTGTATCGGGCGGAGCGCGCGGCTTTGCCGTTTCCCGGATTGGGTTCCAGTTCTTTCAGGAGCGGCCCTATGCAGAGCGGTCCGGTATTCGGAAAACGTACCGCGATGGGACGGCGCAGCGAGCCGGTGATGTCTTGCGCCAACGCGGCGGGACGGCCGCTGACCGGCTGGCTTTTCGCGACCGGGCTCTAGTCCCGGACCACGCCGATCATTGTCCAGAACCGCGCCGGAGCATCACCGCGAAAAAGGAGAGAATGGTGGGTGATAAGAGATTCGAACTCCTGACATCTTCGATGTGAACGAAGCGCTCTACCACTGAGCTAATCACCCGTGCGACGGGGATTTACAGAAGCTTTCGGCGACGTGCAAGCCCCTATCGGGCAGAATGTTGTCCGTGTGCCTGCGCCTGTACGAACCGGAATATCCGCAGGTCCGCTGCGCTCTGTCTCAGACCTTTGCCGGCTTCGCGCCGCTGGAGTTAAGCCCCTGCCGCAGCTTGCAGATCACGACGCGGCGGCCCTCTTTTTCCTCGGTCCGGTTGATGCGCAACTTGCCCATCGGCTCAAGGTTCAGACCACGGCCCTCGGCCAGCGCATAGCCCAGAACGGCAAGCATCGCCTCGATCACCGGCTTGGCGGCACGCTTCTTGACGTCGCAGCGCCGCAGCACCTCGGTGATCAGGTCCTGTTTGCGCAGGTCGGGGCGGGCCATGGCCGGATCGGCGACCCGCACAAGGCGCGGTTCCGCCGGTGCGGTTTGCGGGGGGCATCGGGGGCGGTTCGGCCCTTTCCTGCCCCGGCCCTGGGTTTCGAGCTGTCCGGCATAGCGGCCCTTTCCGCAGCTGATCCGTCATTCCGCGCTGCACCTCGCGCCGCTGAGGCCCCCCTTCGGCAAGTCTCGCCTCGCCCCTTAAGGCCACCCCGCACCCGGCCGATCCGCCAACGAAAAAAGCGGGCCCGAAGGCCCGCCTTTGACAGTCATCGCGATCCGTGACGCGCGGCTCAGTGCGCCGTCGCCCCGGTGCCGGTTTCGGCCTGAACGGCGGCGGCGCGGGCGGCGGCGGCCTCTTCCTCGGCCGCCTCGTCCCATTCCACCGGTTCCGGCTGCTCCACCAGCGCCAGTTTCAGCACCTCCGACACGTGGGAGACGGGGATGATCTCCAGCCCCTCTTTCACGTTGTCGGGGATCTCCGGCAGATCCTTTTCGTTCTCGGCCGGGATCAGCACCGTCTTGATGCCGCCGCGCAGGGCTGCCAGCAGCTTCTCTTTCAGCCCGCCGATGGCCAGCGCGTTGCCGCGCAGCGTAACCTCGCCGGTCATGGCGATGTCCTTGCGCACAGGGATCTGGGTCAGCACCGAGACGATGGAGGTCACCATCGCCAGGCCCGCCGAGGGGCCGTCCTTGGGCGTGGCGCCCTCGGGCACGTGCACGTGGATGTCCCAGCGATCGAACCGCGGCGGCTTGATGCCCAGCTGCGGGCCGACCGAACGAACGTAGGACGAGGCCGCCTCGATCGATTCCTTCATCACGTCGCCCAGCTTGCCGGTGGTTTTCATCCGGCCCTTGCCAGGCAGGCGCAGTGCCTCGATCGACAGTAGCTCGCCGCCGACACTGGTGTAGGCCAGCCCGGTGACCACGCCGATCTGGTCCTCTTTCTCGGCCAGACCGTAGCGATACTTGGGCACGCCGAGGAACTCATCGAGATTGTCGGCCGTCACGGTGACGTTCTCGGCCTGTTTCTTGATGATCTTGGTCAGCGCCTTGCGGCAGACCTTGGCGATCTCGCGCTCGAGGTTCCGCACACCGGCCTCGCGGGTATAGGTGCGGATGATGGCGGTCAGCGCCGCATCGGTCAGCTCGAACTCCTTGGCCTTGAGCCCGTGGTTCTTGACCTGTTTCGGGATCAGGTGCGCCTTGGCGATCTCGTGCTTTTCATCCTCGGTGTAGCCCGCCAGCGGGATGATCTCCATCCGGTCGAGCAGCGGCCCGGGCATGTTGTAGCTGTTGGACGTGGTCAGGAACATCACGTTCGACAGGTCGTATTCCACTTCGAGATAGTGGTCGACGAAGGTCGAGTTCTGTTCCGGGTCCAGCACCTCCAGCATGGCGCTTGCCGGGTCACCGCGGAAATCCTGGCCCATCTTGTCGATCTCGTCGAGCAGGATCAGCGGATTGGTGGTCTTGGCCTTCTTCAGCGCCTGGATGATCTTGCCCGGCATCGAGCCGATATAGGTCCGGCGGTGACCGCGGATCTCGCTCTCGTCGCGCACGCCGCCCAGCGAGATGCGGATGAACTCGCGCCCGGTGGCGCGTGCCACCGATTTGCCCAGCGAGGTTTTACCCACGCCCGGCGGGCCGACAAGGCACATGATCGGGCCCTTCAGCTTTTTCGAGCGCTGCTGCACGGCGAGGTATTCGACGATCCGTTCCTTGACCTTCTCCAGGCCATAGTGATCGGCGTCGAGGATCTCCTGCGCGCGGCCCAGATCCTTTTTCACGCGGGATTTGGAGCCCCACGGGATCGACAGCATCCAGTCGAGGTAATTGCGCACGACGGTGGCCTCGGCCGACATCGGCGACATGTTCTTGAGCTTCTTCAGCTCGCCCTCGGCCTTCTCGCGCGCCTCTTTCGACAGCTTGGTCTCGGCGATACGGGCCTCCAGCTCGGCAATCTCGCCTTCGCCCTCTTCGCCGTCGCCCAGCTCCTTCTGAATGGCCTTCATCTGCTCATTCAGGTAATACTCGCGCTGGGTCTTCTCCATCTGGGATTTGACCCGGGTCTTGATCTTTTTCTCGACCTGCAGAACGCTCATCTCGCCCTGCATCAGCCCATAGACCTTTTCCAGCCGCTCGGAGACCGAGAGGGTTTCCAGCAGTTCCTGCTTGCGGTCCACGTCGATACCGAGATGGCCCGCGATCAGGTCGGCCAGCTTGGCCGGATCGGTGCTTTCGCCCACCGCCGCCAGCGCCTCTTCGGGGATGTTCTTGCGCACTTTGGCGTAACGCTCGAACTCATCGACAACGGTGCGCAGCAGCGCCTCGGTCGTGGTCACGTCGCCCGGCATCTCGGTCAGATACTCGGCACGCGCCTCGAAGAAGCTGTCGTTTTCCAGAAATTCGGTGATGCGCACCCGCGCCTGGCCTTCGACCAGCACCTTGACGGTGCCGTCGGGCAGTTTCAGCAGTTGCAGCACATTGGCCAGCACGCCGGCCTTGTAGATGCCGTCGATTTCGGGATCGTCCTCGGCCGGGTCGATCTGGCTCGACAGCAGGATCTGCTTGTCGTCGGCCATCACCTCTTCCAGCGCCCGAACGGATTTCTCCCGTCCCACGAAAAGCGGCACGATCATGTGGGGGAACACCACGATGTCGCGCAGCGGCAGAACGGGATAGGAGGAATTGAGAGGCTCTTGCATGCTCGGTCCTTATTCTTGGCAAGACGCCCGGCCCCTGAATCAGGCAGCGCACGCGTCTCCTCTTACGGAATAGTAATCTGGGGCACATACCCCGGGGTTTCAAGCGCGCATTGCGGCTGGAGGCCAGCCGCGGATCCCTCCGGACCGCCTATGGCTCGCCCGGTCCGGGACTGCTAGGAGGGGCATGCAGGCATAGGCAGAGCAGGCAGGAGCACGACAGATGGCCGACAGGCTTCGTTCCGACGACGGACCCCGGGCGCGACGGCTGCGGCGGCTGGCGCTGCTGGCGGGGCCGGTCGCCCTGCTGGCGACGCTGTTGCTGGCTCCGCCCGCCGGGCTGGAACCGCCGGCCTGGCGGCTGGCCGGGCTGACCGCCTGGATGGTGATCTGGTGGATCGGACAGGCCGCCCCCCTGCCCGCGACGGCGCTGCTGCCGATCCCCCTGATGCCGGCGCTGGAGATCGCGCCGGTGACCACGGTCACCGGCCAATATGGCAATCCGCTGATCTTTCTGTTCCTCGGCGGTTTCCTGATCGCCGCAGCGATGCAGTGCCACGGGCTGCACCGGCGCATCGCTTTGGGCATCGTCGCGGCGATGGGGGCGGCGCCGCGGCGCATCCTGCTGGGCTTCATGCTGGCCACAGCCGCGCTTTCGATGTGGATTTCCAACACCGCCAGCACCGTGATGATGTTCGCCGTCGCCCTGCCGGTGATCGAGCTGGTCGGCGCCCGCAGCGGCGATGGCGAAACCGCACGCCGGTTCGGCGTGGCGCTGATGCTGTCGGTGGCCTATTCCGCCTCGATCGGCGGGGTCGGCACCCTGATCGGCACGCCGGGCAACGCGCTGCTGGCCAGTGTACTCTATGCCTCCTACGGGGTCGAGCTGGGGTTCGGGCAATGGATGATGGTCGGCCTGCCGGTGGCCTTGGTGATGCTGACGATCTGCTATTTGCTGCTGACGCGGGCGCTGTTCCATTTCGGCGATCTGGGCGCGGCCGGCGCGGAGGCGGTGATCGCCGAGGAGCGCCGCGCGCTGGGGCCGATGCGCCGGCCCGAACGGCGGGTGGCCTATGTCTTTGCCCTGGCCGCCTTCGGCTGGATGTTCCGCGGTGTGCTGGAGCTGCCGCTCACCGATGCGGGCGTCGCCATCGCCGCCGCCGTGGCCGTCTTCGTGCTGCCCGCAGGCACCGGCGACGGCGCCCGGCTGCTCGACTGGCGCCACACCAGCACGGTGCCCTGGGGCATCCTGCTGCTGCTCGGCGGCGGGCTGGCGCTGGCCGCGGGCTTCGACGCCACGGGGCTGGCGGACTGGATCGGCAGCGGCTTCGCCGGGCTGGAGCAGGTGCCGCTCTGGCTGCTGGTTCTGACAGTGGCGGGCGTCACCCTGATGATCACCGAGGTCACCTCCAACACCGCCGTTACCGCCACCTTCCTGCCGATCCTCGGCGCGGTGGCGATGGGCATGGGGCTGCCCGTCGCCTGGCTGATGGTGCCGGTGGCGCTGGCCTCTTCCATGGCCTTCATGATGCCGGTCGCCACGCCGCCCAACGCCATCGTCTTCGGCTACGGGGGGCTACAGATGTCCGACATGATCCGCGCCGGCGTCTGGCTGAACCTGATCGCCACCCTGGTGATCACCGCCGCGATGTGGCTGGTGGCGCGGCCCGTGCTGGGGCTCTGAGCGGCTCAGACCGCCATGATCTCGCCCTTGAGGGACCAGGCGATGGCAAGCACGTCCTTGCGGGTCTCCTCGTCGATGCCATTGGCATCCAGCGTCGCCATGATGTCATCGGTGGCCGCCATATATTCTTCGGCGTTGATGTTCATTCCGCGATGCGCTTCGACCATGCTGCGGCCGCCGTAGACCTCCGGCCCGCCGCTGCCGGCGCAGAAGAATTCGCAAAGCTGCTGTTTGACAGCATCGAGGTTTTCCGGATCCTCCCGGTACGGCAGGAAACGGGCCTTGATGACAGGATTGTTCATATGCGCTTCGACCGTGCCGTCGACCAGCGTCCTGATCCCGGCTGCGCCGCCCAGACGTTCGTACAGGCTACGTGGCATGGTGGTTCTCCTCTGTTGCTGACCGGTTCGGCACGTTCTGCGGTGCCACCGGTGTCCGCCGCCTGTGATTCTATCCGGCGCCGTCCCAACGTGATAGTATAGGAACTGTACTGCCCCGCCGTGCAGCCGGCGCCGCCGTGGGAAGGCCATCGAAATGAGCGCAAAGGGATACAAGCAGTTCTGCCCCGTCGCGATGGCGGCCGAGGTCCTCTGCACCCGCTGGACCATGGTGCTGCTGCGCGAGCTGATCGCCGGATCGACCCGGTTCAACGACCTGCGTCGCGGCGTGCCGAAAATGTCGCCCAGCCTGCTGTCACGCCGCCTGCGCGAGCTGGAAGAGGCCGGCATCCTTGCCCGCCAGCCGGTGCCGGACCAGCCGGACATTCAGGAATACCAGCTGACCGAGGCCGGCCGCGATCTGCGCCCGGTGATCGAGGCGTTCGGCTTCTGGGGCCAGAGATGGGTGGAATCGCAGCCGTCGCTGGAAAACCTCGATCCCTCGCTGTTGATGTGGGACATGCGCCGGAGCCTGAATCCGGATCCGCTGCCGAAACGGCGCGTCGTGGTGCAGTTCCGCTATCCCGAGTTGCAGCCGAGCCTGCGCGACTGGTGGCTGGTGGTCGAGGCCGACGGCACGGTTGACCTGTGCCATGCGCATCCCGGCTTCGATGTCGACCTCTACGTGACCACCGATCTCAAGACCATGACCGCGATCTGGATGGGGCTCGCCACCGTGTCGGGCAAGGCCGCGGAGATCGAGCTGGACGGCGACCGCGCCGTCGCCCGCAGCATGCAGGACTGGCTTGGCCTCAGCCCCTTCGCCGTCGAACGCAAGCGGGTGCCCTGAGCCCCCTGCTCAAAGCGGTTCGATATCGCCCCCGGCCCGCTGCGCGTGGAACGCCGCCTCCCAGGCATCGAACCGCCCCTCGGCAATCGCATCGCGCATGCCCTGCATCAGCTCCTGAAAGTAATGCAGGTTGTGCCAGGTCAGCAGCATCGAGGAGATGATCTCCTGACTGCGGAACACATGGTGCAGATAGGCGCGGGAATAGTTGCGGCAGGCCGGGCAGGTGCAGTGTTCGTCCAGCGGCCGCGGGTCGTCCTGATGGCGCGCGTTCTTGATGTTGACCACACCGCGGCGGGTGAACACCTGGCCGGTGCGGCCGGAGCGCGAGGGCAGGACGCAGTCCATCATGTCGACGCCGCGCTTGACCGCACCGACGATATCGTCGGGCTTGCCCACCCCCATCAGATACCGCGGCTTGTCCACCGGCAGCATGTCCGGCGCGAAGTCGAGGCAGCCGAACATCGCCTCCTGACCCTCGCCCACGGCAAGGCCGCCGATGGCGTAGCCTTCGAAACCGATCTCTTTCAGCGCCTCGGCGCTCTCCTCGCGCATATCCTGCTCCAGCCCGCCCTGTTGGATCCCGAAAAGCGCGTGACCCGGCCGGTCGCCAAAGGCCTCGCGCGAGCGCGCCGCCCAGCGCATCGACATCCGCATGCTGTCCGCGATGCGGTCACGATCCGCGGGCAGCGCCGGGCATTCGTCGAAACACATCACGATGTCGCTGCCCAACAGCCGCTGGATCTCCATCGAGCGTTCCGGGCTCAGGTGATGCTTGGAGCCGTCGATATGGGATTTGAAGGTCACCCCCTCCTCGGTCAGCTTGCGCAGCCCCGACAGGCTCATCACCTGGAACCCGCCCGAGTCGGTGAGGATCGGCTTGTGCCAGTTCATGAACGTGTGCAAGCCCCCCAGCCGGTCGATGCGCTCGGCGGTGGGCCGCAGCATCAGGTGATAGGTGTTGCCCAGCAGGATATCGGCGCCGGTGGCGGCCACGCTTTCGGGCATCATCGCCTTGACCGTGGCGGCGGTGCCCACCGGCATGAAGGCCGGCGTGCGGATCTGGCCGCGCGGCGTATCGATCACACCGGTGCGCGCCTTGCCGTCGGTCGCCTTCAGCTCGAAAGAGAATTGTCTGGTCATCGCACCGGGCCCCAAGAGAATATCGCCGTCTGATCGGGCCGGTATTGCGGCAAACGCAGCGCGCTGACAAGGGGGCGGCCACGATCCGGCGGCGGGCGCCGCAACACCCGGCCTTGCCATCTTCACCGCTGCAGGTCATCCCTTCGCCCATGAGCCGCCCCGCCTCTCCCTGGATCGCGATCCTCGCGCTGTACGCCGCCGGTCTCGGCGCGGCGGGACAGTTTTCCAAGATGGCGGTGATCCTGCCGCAGCTCGGCCAGGCCTATCCGCAGGCGGGTACGCTGCTCGGCTTCCTGGTATCGCTGCTCAGCCTGGTGGGCGTGGCGCTGGGGCTGGTGGCCGGGATGCTGGTGGCGCGTATCGGCTTTCGCCGCACGCTGATCTGGGCGCTGAGCCTCGGCGCGGCGATTTCGCTGGCACAAAGCCTGCTGCCGCCGCTGCCGGTGATGCTGGCCCTGCGGGTGATCGAAGGTGCGGCGCATCTGGCCATCGTTGTCGCCGCCCCCACGCTGATCGCCCAGGTCGCGCCCGACCGCATCCGCCCCGCCGCGCTGACGCTCTGGGGCACTTTCTTCGGCGTCGCCTTCGCCGTCACCGCGCTGATCGGCGTTCCGGTGGCCCAGCGTTTCGGCCCCGGACCGCTGTTCGCCGCCCATGCGCTCTGGATGGCGGCGATGGCCGTGTTGCTGGTCCGGCTGGTGCCCTCGGATGCTCCGGCCATTCCCGATACCGGAGCACGCCTCACCCTGCCCCGCCTGCTGCGGCGGCATCTGGAGATCTACCGCTCGCCCTTCCTCGCCGCGCCGGCCTGGGGCTGGCTGTTCTACACCCTCACCTTTGTCGCCGTGCTCGCGGTCTGGCCGCCGCTCTTGCCCGCCCGTGCCGCCACGCTGACCGCGACCCTGGCCCCGCTCGCCGCCATTGCAGTGTCGATGACGCTGGGCGTGGCCCTGCTGCGCCACTGGCCCGCGATCCGCGTGGTGCTGTTGGGGTTTGCCCTGGCCGCCGCGCTGGCCCTGCTGCTGCCGCTGGCCCCGCAAAGCGCGGCGCCCGCCATCGCGCTCTTTGCCGTGCTGGGGCTGGTGCAAGGCGCCAGCTTCGCCGCCATCCCGCAGCTGAACGACACCGCCGAAACCCGGGCGCTGGCCAATGGCGCGCTGGCGCAGATGGGCAATCTGGGAAACATGCTGGGCACACCGCTGATGCTGGCGGTTCTCGGCCTCGCCGGAGCGCCCGGCCTCACCGCCGTGGTCGCCGCCTGCTATGGCGCGGCGGTCCTCACCCACCTCAGCCTTGACCGCGCCCGCCGCGGCCTGCGACCCTGACGCAGCCGCGCCACAACACCCCTTGCGCGAAACCGCCAAACCGCTAGGGAGGCGGCAGAACGCGCAGGACAGAAAAGGGCCCGCCGCCATGACCGATTCCCCCCGGGATCTGAGCCCGTTGACCTTCGGCTGGGAGGAATGGGTCTCCCTCCCCGCGCTTGGCCTGCCCGCGATCAGCGCCAAGGTCGACACCGGCGCGCGCACCTCGGCGCTGCATGCCTATGATATCGAGGTCTTCGGCCCCGCCACCGCACCCAAGGTGCGGTTCTCGGTACACCCGATCCCCGGCCGCGGCGATCTGGCGATCCCCTGTTCGGCGTTGATCACCGACCGGCGCGAGGTGACCTCGTCGAACGGCGAATCCGAGCTGCGCTATGTCATCACCACCCCCCTTGAGGTCGCCGAACAAAGCTGGCCGATCGAGATCACGCTCACCGACCGCTCCAACATGGCCAGCCGCATGTTGCTGGGCCGGCAGGCGCTGACCGACCATATCTCGATCGTGCCGACCGAACGGCACCTGCAGCCGGAACTTTCCTACGAGGTCTACCACTCCGCCCGCGTCCGCCAGGCCGCGCCCAACCGCGCCCTGCGCATCGCCGTGCTGAGCCGCGAGAACAACTATTCCACCCGCCGCCTGGTCGAGGCGGGCGAGGCGCGCGGCCATTCGGTGGAGGTGATCGACACCACGCGGTGCTATATGGCGATCAACGCGCTGGCGCCGGAGGTGCATTACGACGGCAAACGGCTGCCCCGCTACGACGCGGTGATCCCGCGCATCGGCGCCTCGGTCACCCAATACGGCACCGCGGTGATCCGTCAGTTCGAAACCGTCGGCACCTATTGCGTCAACGGCTCTGCCGGGATCACCGCCAGCCGCGACAAGCTGCACGCCCATCAGGTGCTGGCCCGGCACAAGATCGGCATGCCCGCCACCGCCTTCGCCGCCTCGCCCAAGGATACCGGCAACCTGATCGGGCTGGTGGGCGGCGCGCCGCTGATCGTGAAACTGCTGGAAAGCACGCAGGGAAAAGGCGTCGTGCTGGCCGAAACCAAGAAAGCCGCCGAATCCGTGATCTCCGCCTTCCGCGGGCTGCGCGCCAATTTCCTGGTGCAGCATTTCGTCAAGGAGGCTGCGGGAGAGGACGTGCGCTGCCTTGTGATCGCGGGCAAGGTGGTGGCGGCGATGAAACGCACCGGCGCCGAGGGCGATTTCCGCTCCAACCTGCACCAGGGCGGCACCGCCACCGTCGCCCGCATCTCCAAATCCGAACGCGATGCGGCGGTGCGCGCCGCCCGCGCCTTCGGGCTCAACATGGCCGGGGTCGACCTGCTGCGCAGCGACGACGGGCCGAAAGTGCTGGAGGTCAACTCCTCCCCCGGCTTCGAAGGCATCGAACGGGCCACCGGCAAGGATCTGGTCGGCCGCCTCTACGACGAGATCGAGCGCAAGGTCCGGCCCAGCCCGGTGCCGCGACGCCGCAAATCCGTCTGACCGCCCCTCTGGACGCCCGCCGCCTCTTTTCCTATATAATCGCTCAGGAAAAGACACCGAGGCCCCGATGACCCAAGCCCCCGAACCGCTGGAAGGCGCGCCGCTGATCGCGCCCTCGACCGTCGACCACCCGCTGTACGAGCAGATCGTCGAGGCGTGTCGGACGGTCTATGACCCGGAGATCCCGGTCAATATCTACGAGCTCGGCCTGATCTACACGATCGAGATCAACGATCAGAACGAGGTCCGCGTGATCATGACCCTGACCGCACCGGGCTGCCCGGTGGCCGGCGACATGCCCGGCTGGGTCGCCGATGCGATCGAACCCATCGCCGGCGTCAAGCAGGTCGATGTGGAACTCACCTGGGAGCCGCCCTGGGGCATGGAAATGATGAGCGACGAGGCGCGGCTGGAACTGGGCTTCATGTGATCCTCGCCGGCCCCCGCGCGGATATCCACAGAAATCCGCGCGGCGTCACAAAAGCTTAACCCCGCCGTTACCGAACCGTCGGCTGCCCGTCACACGCGGTCGCCAGCCTGCGCCCATCGCGCGGCGCGCAGCCCGATGCCGCGTTGCCAACGGGTCTGTGATCGCACCGCCGTCCCCCCGGCGTCAGGACCCTGAACGGACCGCCCGGCTGCCGGGCGGTCCGTTTCGCAGGCTGCCCCTGCCCCCCCTTTTTGCTGCCCCCCCTTGAGCGTGGCTGGCAGGCCGATTAGGTTAAAGATGAAGGAGACGCACATGTTTGGCATTCCCGGCAAGCAAGCCGTCACGATGACCCCCCGCGCCGCGGCGCAGATCGCCAAGCTGATGGATCAGGGCGGCCACGCCGGGCTGCGCATCGGTGTCAAGAAGGGCGGCTGCGCGGGCATGGAATACACCATGGACTATGTCGACGAGGCCGACCCCAACGACGAGGTCGTGGAACAGGACGGCGCCCGCGTGATGATCGCGCCGATGGCGCAGATGTTCCTGTTCGGCACCCAGATCGACTACGAGGTCAGCCTGCTGGAAGCGGGGTTCAAGTTCAACAACCCCAATGTGGCCGAAGCCTGCGGCTGCGGCGAATCCATCAAATTCAACGACATGCCCGATCCGGCCGGGGCCGAGGCGACCAAGTAACCGCGTCGCGACCGCCCTCCCCCGGAACATCCCCGCCGGGGGCGCTCAAGAGCCGCCCCGCGCGTCCCTGTCCAATTGTCTCCGCCCCCGCCCGGTGCTAGACCGGATCGGAACAAAAATCAGGGGGTAAGGCATGCGGCGGAAACTCGCGGCGGGAAACTGGAAAATGAACGGAACCGGCGCGGCGCTGGCCGAGCTGGATGCGCTGGCAAAGGCGCACCCCGATCCGCGGTCAGAGGTTCTGATCTGCCCGCCCGCACCTTTGATCCACCGCGCCGCACAGGCAACCGCAGGCACTCCAATCGTCATCGGCGGGCAGGATTGTCACGCCGCGCCCTCCGGCGCCCATACCGGCGACACCAGTGCCGACATGCTGCTCGATGCCGGCGCCCGCTATGTCATCCTGGGCCACTCCGAACGTCGGGCCGATCACGGCGAAAGCAGCGAGGATGTGCGCGCCAAGGCCCGCACCGCGATGGAGGCGGGCCTGACTGCCATCGTCTGCCTCGGCGAAACCCTGGCCCAGCGCGAGGCCGCCAATACGCTCGACATCATCGGCGGGCAGCTTTCGGAATCGGTACCGGATCTGGCCACCGGCGAAAACCTGGTGGTTGCCTATGAGCCGATCTGGGCGATCGGCACCGGCAAGATCCCGACCATGGACCAGATCGGCGAAGTGCATGACTTCCTGCGCGCCCGGCTGGAGACGCGTTTCGGCGCCGGGGTCGGCCGTTCGGTCCGGCTGCTCTACGGCGGCTCGGTCAAGGGCGACAATGCCGCCGAGATCTTTGCCGTCTCGAACGTGGACGGCGCGCTGGTGGGCGGCGCCAGTCTGAAGACCGCCGATTTCTCGCCCATCGTCGCAGCGCTCGACGCCTCGGCCTGAGCGGGCGTTTTTTCCGGCGTTGAAGGCGGGGCGACATCCGCGCCAGATTTTGCCCCTCCACAGCCTGAGGAAGACAAACGCGCCGCGCCCCCCATCGGGCCGCGGCGCGCTCCCGGCGCAGGGACCTGCGCCGGCCTCCCCGCGAGCGGGATTACATCGGCGTCACCCGGCCGCGGCCATATCCGCCTCTCTGAGCTCACCGCTTTCGATCTGCTCGCGCTCGATCGACACGAACAGCGCCTTGAAGTTGCCCCCGCCGAAACCGTCGTCGCCCTTGCGCTGGATGAACTCGAAGAAGATCGGCCCGATCACCGTTTTCGAAAAGATCGAATGTCGCCCTGCCGCCACTGCTCGATGCCCGGCTTGGTCTTGTGACGGTCGACCAACTCATAGCCCATCTTGGCGAACAGATTGTGCAGCGCCTTCGGATCGGGATGCGCAAATTCGACACATTCGAAGCCGTCGGTCCCGGCCGGGTTCTCATCGCTGATCAACGCTTTAGGGGCATTGTGCGGGAACGGTCCCATCGCGCGTCTCCTGCTTTTATCGTGGTGTTCGTTGATGCTAAAATTATGGCATGGAAAATACGGGTTTTGCGCTTTGCCTCGCGTGATTTGCGGTTGATACGCGTGTTTTCCGCACTAGTTATCCCTCAGGCAAGGAAACACCGCATATGCTCGATGAAACCGACACGCGCCTGCTGGCCGCCCTGCAAAAGAACGCCCATCTCACCGCGCAGGAGCTGGGCGATCTGCTGAACCTGTCGCCCAGCCAGGCCGGCCGCCGCCGCCAGCGGCTGGAGGCCGAGGGCTATATCGTGGGCTATTCCGCCCGGCTCGATCCGCTGAAACTGGGGCTGCACGTGCAGGGATTCATCCAGGTCCACCTAAGCACCCACGGGCCGGAACAAGCGAAAAGCTTTGCCCGGCTGGTGCAGTCGCGGCCCGAGATCATCAGCGTCTGGACCATGACCGGCGAGGCGGATTATCTGCTGCGCGTCTATTGCGAAGACCTGCCGGCGCTGAATACCCTGCTGCACGAGATCATTCTCCCCCACCCTGCTGTCGCACGTGTGCAAAGTCAGATCGTTATGGATCAGCTCAAGCGCGACGCGCCGCTGCCCACCTGAGCCCCGAAAGGACGCGATTTCATGGAAGCCTTCTTGTTCCAGGCCACGATCTATCTGGCCGCGGCGGTAATCGCCGTGCCGTTTGCCGCGCGCATGGGGCTGGGGTCGGTTCTGGGCTATCTCGCCGCCGGGATCGTGATCGGGCCTGTGCTGGGCCTGGTGGGGTCTGAAACCCAGGACCTGCAGCACTTCGCCGAGTTCGGCGTGGTGATGATGCTGTTCCTGATCGGGCTGGAGCTGGACCCACAGGCGCTGTGGGACATGCGCCACCGGTTGATCGGGCTGGGCGGGCTGCAGATCGGGTTCTCCACCCTCGCGATCATGGCGGTTGCCGTGCTGACCGGCGAGACCTGGGAGGTGGGTCTGGCCGTGGGCCTGGCGCTGTCGCTGTCCTCAACCGCCATCGTGTTGCAGACATTGTCGGAAAAGGGGCTGATGCAAACCGGCGGTGGCCGCTCGATGTTCTCGGTACTGCTGACCCAGGATATCGCGGTAATCCCGATCCTGGCCCTGCTGCCGCTGCTGGCGGTCTCCAACGCACCGACCGCGACGCTGGGCCATGACGGATCGATCCAGATCGGCATCAGCGAGGCCCATGGGGCGGCGCACGACGGGCTGTCGCTGGTCGAGGGGCTGCCCGGTTGGGCGGTAACACTGGTCACCCTCGCGGCGGTGGGTTCGGTGATCCTTGCCGGGGTCTACCTGACCCGGCCGGTGTTCCGGTATATCCACGCCGCCCACCTGCGCGAGATGTACACCGCGCTCGCGCTGGGGATCGTCGTCGGCATCTCCTTCCTGATGACGCTGGTTGGGCTGTCGCCCGCTCTGGGGGCGTTTCTGGCCGGTGTGGTGCTCGCCAACAGCGAGTTCCGGCACGAACTGGAAAGCGATCTGGAGCCGTTCAAGGGGCTGTTGCTGGGCCTCTTTTTCATCACCGTCGGCGCTGGCATCAATTACCGCGCGTTCCTGGCCGATCCGCTTGACCTGATCGGGCTCGCGCTGCTGCTGATCCTGGCCAAGGGTACGGTGCTCTATTTCGTCGGCCGCGCGTTCAAGCTGAAAGGGCGCGATCACTGGCTGTTCACTCTCGGGCTGGCCCAGGCCGGCGAGTTCGCCTTTGTCCTGCTGGCGTTTTCGACCCAGTTGAACGTGATCCCGCAGCCTTTGTCGCAAAAGCTGCTGCTGGTCGTGGCGCTGACGATGCTGATCACGCCGCTGCTGTTTATCGCCTACGAGCTGTTGTCCAAACGCATGCAGGAGGCGGGGCCGAAGATCAAACCCGACGAAATCGACGAACAGGGGCCGGTGATCATCGCCGGGATCGGCCGGTTCGGTCAGATCGTCAACCGGCTGGTGCGTGCCAGCGGGGTCAAGACCATCGTGCTGGACCACGACATGGAGACAATCCAGCTGATGCGGCGGTTCGGGGTCAAGGGTTTCCTTGGCGATCCCACCCGGCCCGAGTTGCTCAAGGCCGCGGGTCTGGCCAAGGCGCGGGTGCTGGTGGTGGCGCTGGACGACCCGGACAATGCCACCAAGCTGGTGGCCTATGCCCGGCGCGAACGGCCCGATCTCCACATCGTCGTGCGCGCCCGCGACCGCCACCACGTGTTCGAACTGTACCGGGCTGGCGCCAACGACATTGTGCGCGAGATGTTCGACAGCTCGCTGCGGGCCGGACGCTATGTGCTGGAGAATATCGGCCTCAGCGACTACGAAGCGGCCCAGGCCGAGCAGACCTTCTACGCCCACGACCGCTACACCGTGCGGGAGCTGGCCAAGGTCTGGGACCCGAACGTTCCGGCCAGCGAGAACGCCGCCTATATCCAGCGCGCCACCGAGCTGGAGAAAGAGCTGGAAGCGGCGCTGCTGGACCTGGCGCAGGGCGAGGAAAAGAAATCCGCGTGAGGCGGCGCTCCCCCGGACAGACACGAAAACGCCCGGCCAATGGCCGGGCGCCTTGGTTTCCAGACCCTGACGTTCGCCTCAGCCTTCGCTGACACCGGCCTCGGCAAAGGTGGCCATGCCGGAATGGCAGGCCAGTGCGCCGCGCAGCACCGGGATCGCCAGCGCCGCGCCGGAGCCTTCACCCAGACGCATCCCCAGCGCCAGCAGCGGCTCCTTGCCCAGCCGCTCCAGCAGGGCGGGATGGGCGAACTCCGCGCTTTGATGCCCGGCCAGTGCGTGATCGAGCGCGCGGGGGGTCACCGCCTGCAGACAGGCCGCCGCGGCACAGCAGATGAACCCGTCGAGCAGCACCGGAACACGCCGCATCCGGGCCGCCGCGATGGCGCCGGCCATGGCCGCGATCTCACGCCCGCCGAGACAGGCCAGCGCATCGAGCCCGTCGCTGATCTGCGGTTTGTGCAGCGCCACCGCCCGCGCGACGACCTGCGCCTTATGGGCCATGCCGGCATCGTCCAGCCCGGTGCCGCGCCCGGTCCAGTCCGCCGCCGCACCACCGTAGAGCGCATGACATAGCGCCGCGGCCGAGGTGGTGTTACCGATCCCCATCTCGCCCACCACGAGCAGATCGGCCTGGCGATCGACCGCCGCCCACCCCGCGCGCAGGGCGTCGGTCAGCTCTGCCGCACTCATCGCCGGGCTTTCGGTGAAATCAGCGGTGGGGCGGTCGAGCTCCAGCGCGACCACGTCCATCCTGGCGCCGGCCGCATTGGCCAACTGGTTGATCGCGGCGCCGCCGGCCTCGAAATTCGCAACCATCTGCACCGTCACATCGGCGGGAAAGGCGGAGATCCCCTGCGCGGTCACCCCGTGGTTACCGGCAAAGACGATCACCTGCGGCGCATCGATCTGCGGCCGCGCATCGCCGCGCCATCCCGCGTACCAGGCCGCCAGCTCCTCCAGCCGGCCCAGTGCCGCGGGCGGCTTGGTAAGCTGGCTGTTGTGGGCCTCGGCTGCCATGCGGGCGGCGCTGTCGGGTTCGGGCGCGGCGGCCAGAATGGCCCGGAACTGATCGGGGTCGTTGAAATCCGGAAGCATATGTTCCCCTAATTGCATCGGCTCAGGCCCCGGTGTTTAACCGCGTAGCGGCCCGTCACAACCCGGAAAGGGAAGCTACATGCCGAAAAACGACATTCTGCCCCTGGCTTTGCGCGATCTCGCGCTGGCGCTGGTACTGTTGACGCGCCTGCCGCTGCCCCGCCTGCCAGAGGCCGCCTTTGCCCGTCAGGCACAGGCGGGCTGGGCGTTTCCGCTGGCCGGGCTGGCGGTGGCGGTGCCCGCCTGCGGGCTGGGGGCGCTTGCGGCCGGCCTCGGGTTGCCGCCGGCGGTGGCCGCAGGGCTGGTTCTGGCCGCGCAGGTGATGCTGACCGGCGCAATGCACGAGGACGGGCTCGCCGACAGCGCCGACGGGCTTTGGGGCGGGATGACGCGCGAACGGCGGCTGGAGATCATGAAGGACAGCCGCATCGGCAGCTATGGCGTGCTGGCGCTGATCCTGTCGGCCGGGCTGCGCTGGACGGCGCTCGCCGGGCTGATCGGCGCCGGGGCCTGGGGCGCGGTGCTCGCCGCCGCGATCCTGTCGCGCGCAAGCCTGCCGGCGCTGATGACTGCCCTGCCCCATGCGCGCGGCGACGGGCTGTCGCATGCGGTCGGCCGCCCCGCGCGCAGCATTGCCTGGGGCGCCGCGGCGCTGGCCCTGGCGCTCGCTCTGGCCCTCACCGGCAGCGCCGCGGTTTCCGCCACAGTCTGGGCCGGGCTGGCCGTTCTCGGCGTCGGCGCGCTGGCAAAGGCCAAGCTGGGCGGGCAGACCGGCGATATCCTGGGCGCGGCGCAGCAACTGACCGAGATCGCGGCACTGCTGGCGTTGCTGTCGGCGATCTCCGGCTAGTCCGCCCCCGCAGTCGGGATATTCAGGATGTGGCCGCAATGCTTGCAATGCACCGCATCCGGGTCATGGCGCATCAGTCCGCATTCGGGACAGCGGAACCGCACTTTCTGCGGCTGGAACAGCGCCCGGGCCAGCTGCACGAAAAGCGCCACACCGAACACCATCACGAAGATCGAGAACAGCTTGCCCGCCGTGGTCTGCAGCGTGATGTCGCCAAACCCCGTCGTGGTCAGCGCCGCAACGGTAAAATAGATCGCGTCGATATAGGCCGAAAATCCCGGGACTCGATCGAAGAACAGCACGTAAGCCAATGACGAGGTTGCGAAAATGAACACCGTCAGATTGACCGCGGCGATCACGGCATCCTCGCGCTCGCGGAAGAATGCGCTGTCGCGGCGCAGGTCGCGCACCAGGTGATAGGAATGGATCAGCCGCAGCCCCCGCAGGATCCGCAGAAAGGCCAGGCTGTGCGACAGGAAGGGATCGAGGATCAGCACCACGATCACCACCAGATCCGCCAGCGTGTGGATCTGGCGCAGCAGCCGCATCCGGTTGCGTTCGATCCACAGCCGGGCGGAGAAATCGAGCAGGATCACCAGCCCGATCAGCGAACTGATCAGATGCACCGACAGGGTCTGGGTAAAGGGCGCGGTGACAATGAAATAGATGATGCTCAGCGCGTCGAACAGGATCAGCCCATAGCGGAACCGGACCGAGCGCGGGCTGCCGCCCTTGTACAGGCGCTTGACGCGGGTCTTGAGGCTATCGCTCGTCTCTGGGGTATCGGGGTCCGAAGTCATGGCCATACCCTAACCGCAAAGCGGGGCGCGACTGCAAGCGAAACAGCGTGAGCGGGCCGCGCGAACCCTCTGCCCGCAAACGAAAAACCCATGAAAAAGCCGCGCCCGGGACCCGGACGCGGCCAGAACTTTGCGGCGCGGTGCCCGATCAGGCGGCGCGCGACATCAGCACATCATCCACCTGTTTCGCGGCCGACATCTCGTCGCCCCCGGACACGGCGGCAACCTCGCGGGTCAGGCGCTCCAGCGCGGCCTCGTAAAGCTGCCGCTCGGAATAGCTCTGCTCGCGCTGGTCGTCGGTGCGATGCAGGTCACGGACCACCTCGGCGATCGAGATCAGATCGCCCGAGTTGATCTTTTGCTCGTATTCCTGGGCGCGGCGCGACCACATGGCGCGTTTGACCTTGGCCTTGCCCTTCAGCGTCTTCATCGCCTGGTCGATCACGTCCGGCGAGCTCAGCGAGCGCATGCCGACCTCGGTCGCCTTGTTGGTGGGGACCCGCAGGGTCATCTTGTCCTTTTCGAAAGAAATCACGAACAGCTCCAGCGTCAGGCCGGCCACTTCCTGCTCCTCGATCGAGATGATCTGTCCGACACCGTGGGCCGGGTAGACAACATATTCGTTCGGGCGGAATTCGAGTTTCTTTGCTTTGGTCATTCAGGTCTTCCTTGTTATCGTCCGGATCGTCAGGCGACAAAAAAGCAGCCGCGGGCCACACGTCATGCCCCGTCACGCTGCATTTTCGAGAAGTCTAAACCGCCCCTGCGCGAGTTTTCATGGCGGGGAGTTCCGGGCGTTCCTATCAACTGTGCCGAATATATATAGCATAAAACACCCCTTTCCGGAAGGGGCAGCAAAGGAACCGGCCTAAATAGAACATTATATTAAAGGCTTAAATCGCGATCTTAAAGCGCCAAGCTGGCGCCCGACGGTCGAATCACTCAGCCGCCTTCGCCGGGTTTCTCCGAGAAATACTTCTCGCGCTTGCCGGTTTCGCCGTCGCGTTCCTCGGCCTCGGGCAGCGGATCCTTCTTGCTGATGATCACCGGCCACATCTCGGAATACTTGCGGTTGAACTCCACCCAGTTTTCCATGTCCGGCTCGGTATCCGGGCGGATCGCATCGGCCGGGCATTCCGGCTCGCACACGCCGCAATCGATGCACTCGTCGGGGTGGATGACCAGCATGTTCTCGCCCTCGTAGAAGCAATCCACGGGGCACACCTCGACGCAGTCGGTGTATTTGCAGGCGATGCAGTTGTCGATCACAACATAGGTCATGGGCAGGTTCCGATCTGATCTGTCGCGCTCTTAGCTAGAGCAGCGCGCGCGGTTCTTCAAGGCGTCAATCGGTCCCCGGCGTGCGGGAAAGATCAAGTGCCCGGCGATCGCGCTTTCCCGGACGCCCTTTTCCCTCGAAACGGGGGTTGGGTGGGGCCTCGTCCCGGGTTTCGCTCAATTCCGTGTAGAGCGTCCGCGCCTCGGTCGCGGGCCCCCGGCGCTCGCCCAGCGCCTCGATCCGCACCACCCGCACCAGCCGCGGCTGGGTCAGGGTCAGAACGTCGCCGGGCGCGACCGGCTGCGCGGGCTTCAGCGCCCGCGCCCCGTTGATGCGCACATGTCCGGCTGTGACCTGCGCCGCGGCCACGCTGCGGGTCTTGCAGAACCGGGCGTGAACCAGCCATTTGTCCAGCCGCAGCTTGCCGCCGGGTGCGTTGGCCGGATCGTTCATCGGCGCCGTCATGCCGGCGCTACTTGCCGGTCTTCAGCCCCATCAGCGCAGCGGCGAAGGGGTTGTCCGGGTCGATCTGCTTTTCCTTCTTGGGCGGACGTGCGGAGAAGCTCTTGGCGCCCTGCTGGCCACGCTCGCCCTTCGGTTTGCCCTGGGGCTTCTTGCCGCGCGGCTTGCCGCCGGGTTTGCCCTGCGGCGCCCCGCCGGTCTTGCCGCGGCCCTGCCCCTGGCGTCCACGCGGTGCGCTGCGGGCCCAGGTGAAGGTATAGAAGACCTCGATCTCCGGCTCGGCGGCCTCTTCGCTTGTCTTTGCGCCCGCGTCCGCGCCAGCCCCTGCATCGGCCGTCTCTTCGGCAGCGGCTGCGGGTTCAGCCGCGGGTTCGGCCCCCTCGGGGCCGCCCTCTGCGGCCGTCTCGGGCGCAGCCTCGGCGGCGGGGGCCTCTTCGGCCGGCACGGCTTCGGTTTCACCTGCTTCGGTCTCGCCAGCCTCGGCCGGAACCTCCCCGGACGCAGCTTCCGGCGCGGCCTCGGCCACCGTCTCTGCCACCGTCTCTACCGGCGACTCCGCCTGCTTGACCTTGACCCGTTCGCCCTTTTCGGCGCGATAGCCCAGCCCCTGCATCAGGTCTGCGAACTGCTCCAGCGTCATGCCGGTGATCGACAGCATGTCCGGCGTCGCCTCGAACCCCGCGCGGCTGTCCTGCGCGCGCAGCATGTCGGCCAGACGCTCCAGCATGTCGATGCGGATAGACCGTTCCCCGGCGGCGCGATAGCCGCACATGGTGTCATAACCTTCCGGCGCATCCTTGGCCGTCGGCACGGTGACCAGCCCCGGCGGCGGCGCGTCGGGAAACTCGTCCAGCCCCCGCGACAGCGCCCAGAGCACCAGCCGCAGCCGGGTCGGCGCGGGCTTCAGCAGCAGCGGCATGAAGATGGTGAACTGACCGAACCGGATGCCATGCTTGCGCAGCGCGCCGCGGGCCTCCTGATCCAGCGCCTTGACGTCCTGCGCCACGCTGGCGCGCGGCAACAGACCCAGCCCTTCGACCATGCGGAAGGCAAACCCCTTGGCCAGCCCGGTCAGCGTCTCGTCGCGCTGCAGGTTCAGCAGCGGCTCGAACAGCGCCGCGATCTTGCGGTCGATGAAATGCTGCAACCGGCGCTGCACCTTTTCCGCCACCTCGGCACCGGCAACATCGTCGACGAAAACCTCGACCTGCGGCTTCAGCGGCTCGGGTCCTGCGACCAGCTTGCCCACCGCATGCTCGCCCCACATCAGCCCGCCCTGATCGGTATAGTCGATCTCGGTATCGGGGGCATTGTAGAAGCGGTCGGCGCGCAGATGGAATTGCGGCGCCAGCGCCTGAAGCGCGGCGGATTTGACAGCTTTCGCCTCGGCGCCGGCAGCGGCACCCTTGTCCGGCGAGAACCGGAACCCTTCCAGCCGACCGACGAATTCGCCTTCGACGGTCACTTCACCCTTATCGTTCACCTCGGCCAAAAGGGCCTCCTTCTGCTTGAGCCGGCGCAACAGAACACTGGTGCGCCGGTCCACAAATCTCTGCGTCAGACGCTCATGCAGCGCGTCAGACACCCTGTCTTCTACAGCGCGCGTTTCCCCGCGCCAATGGCTTTCGTCACCGACCCAGCCCTTGCGCTGCGCGACATAGGTCCAGGTGCGAATATACGCCAATCTTTTACTTAATGTGTCGATATCGCCATCGGTGCGGTCAATACGCCGGATCTGCCGGGCCAGGAAATCATCGGGAATCACCCCGCCATCGTGCAGATGGCCGAAAATGACCTCCAGCAGACCCGCGTGTTCCGCATGGCTGATGCCGCGGAAATCCGGGATGCGGCAGACATCCCACAGCAGCCGGACGGTCGGCCCGTCGCTGGCGCGCGCCACGATCTCGGCATGTTGCGCCAGGGTCTTCAGCGCGCTCAGGTCGTCCGCCTCGCGGGCCCGCACCAGGGTCTCGTCCCCCGGCGCGACCTCCAACGTGCGGATCAGCCGGTCGACCGATCCGAACTCCAGCGCCGCGTTGCGCCAGTTGAGTTTCTTCAGCGGCGTGAAGCGATGCTCCATGATCGCCTCCGCCACGCCCTCATCCAGCGGCCGCACGTCGCCGGTCACGCCAAAGGTGCCGTCCGACATGCCGCGCCCGGCACGGCCTGCGATCTGTGCCAGCTCATTCGGCTGCAGGGGGCGCATCCGCCGCCCGTCGAACTTGGAAAGCGCGGAAAAAGCAACGTGATCGACGTCGAGGTTCAACCCCATCCCGATGGCGTCGGTGGCCACCAGGTAGTCCACCTCGCCAGCCTGGTAGAGCGCCACCTGCGCATTGCGGGTGCGCGGGGAAAGCGCCCCCATCACCACCGCCGCGCCACCCTTCTGCCGGCGGATCAGTTCGGCGATGGCATAGACATTCTCAACCGAAAACCCGACGATGGCGCTGCGCGGCGGCATCCGGCTGATCTTTTTCGACCCGGTATAGACAAGCTGGCTCATCCGCTCGCGGCGCAGGAACTGTACCTCCGGCACCAGTTCCCGGATCGGTCCGCGCATGGTGTCGGAGCCCAGGAACAGCGTCTCATGCGTGCCGCGGGCGCGCAGCAGCCGGTCGGTAAAGACATGGCCGCGCTCCGGATCGGCGCAAAGCTGGATCTCGTCCACCGCGACGAAATCGGCGCCCATCGCCTCGGGCATCGCCTCCACCGTGCAGACCCAGTACTGCGTCCGCGGCGGCACGATCCGTTCCTCGCCGGTCACCAGCGCCACCACCGAGGGACCGCGGGCGGCGACGATGCGGTCGTAGACCTCGCGCGCGAGCAGACGCAAAGGCAGGCCGATCACGCCGGTGCGATAGCCCAGCATGCGTTCGATCGCATAATGCGTCTTGCCGGTATTGGTCGGCCCCAGCACGGCCACGATCCGGGATGACCCGTTGCCCATCACTCTTGCCTCATGCTGGCCCGTCTGGCGGGATTACAGCGCCTTGCCCTCGATCTCGGGCTTCAGCCGCTCCAGCGCCTTGGTTACATCCTCGTGATGGGGATTGATAGCCTGAGCGCGCTCATAGGCGCGATAGGCGTTTTCGGTGTCGCCGAACCCTTCCAGGATGGTTCCGAGACCGAAGATCGCGCCGTAGTTATTGGGGTTAAGCGACAACGCATGCTCCAGATCGGCCACCGCGGGCCCGTACAGCCCCGCCTCGAAATAGGCCGAGGCACGCATGTGCCAGCCCTCGGCAAACTCCGGCGCATGATCGGTCAGCGCGGTCAGATGCTCGATCGCGGCGTCCAGATCGCCGTTTTCCAGTGCCTCGCGCCCGCGTTTCAGCAACAGGTCCATCGCCGCCGAGCCGCTCTGGCTCCACAGGGCCTGCAACTCGCGCTCCAGCCGCCGCGCCTGCTCGGGACCGGCATCGGACAAGGCCGACAGCAACGCCTGCTCATCGCCCGCACCGGCGGCCTGCGCAGCCAATGGCTGGCAAAAGGCCGCAAACAACGCGGTTGCCGTCACGATACCTTTGAGATTGCGGTGTTTAACGCCCATAACAATAGGGAATGTAACGCGGCCGCCGCCGAATACCAGAGGGGCCGGCCCAACGAGGAAGAGGAAATCATGAGCGACTTTCTTGAAAAGGCAGCGGCAGAACTGAATGAAAAGCTGGCCGGCGGCGGTTTCGACGGCTCTGCCAAGCTGCAAGTGACCGATCTGGGCGCCATCGTACTGGACGCCGACGGCGCCCGGGTTTCGGACGAGGACGCCGACGTGACGCTCAGCGCTGATCAGGAGACCTTCGAAGGGATCGTGTCGGGCGAAACCAACCCCACCAGCGCCTTCATGTCCGGCAAGCTCACCGTCGACGGCGACATGGGGCTGGCAATGAAGCTGGCCTCGGTCCTGGCCTGATGGATCACGCGCCGGCCCCGCTCTACGACGATGTGGCCGGCGGCCCGCCGGGCGGCGCGGCCTGGTGGCTGCGCTGCTCCGACGGGGTGCGCATCCGGATCGGCTGCTGGCGCCCCGAAGGCGCCGCGCAGGGCACGGTCCTGCTGTTTCCCGGCCGCACCGAATATGTCGAGAAATATGGCTCCGCCGCCGCCGATCTGGCGCAGCGCGGCTTCGCCACCGTGGCGATCGACTGGCGCGGTCAGGGTCTGGCCGACCGGCTGATCGACGATCCGCGTCCGGGCTATGTCGACCACTTCCGCGATTACCAGCGCGACGTGGAAGCGGTGATCGAGGCCGCCACCCGGCTGGAGCTGCCGCAGCCCCTCTACCTGCTGGCGCATTCCATGGGCGGCTGCATCGGGCTCCGCGCGCTGATCGAAGGCGTGCCGGTGCAGGCCTGCGCCTTCTCCGCGCCGATGTGGGGCATCCAGATGCCCGCACTGCTGCGCCCGGTGGCCTATGGTGCGGCCTATATCGGCCCGCTGCTGGGCCTCGGCGGGCACCTGATGCCCTCGACCAAGCCGGAAAACTATGTCGAGACGCAGGCGTTCGACGGCAACACGCTGACCAGTGATCCCGGGATGTACGAAATGATGCAGGCACAGCTTGCCGCCCATCCCGATCTCGGCCTCGGCGGACCGAGCCTGCGCTGGATGCGCGAATCGCTGAGCGAGATGGCGCATCTGGCCCGCCAGCCTGCCCCCGCCCTGCCCTGCGTCACCTTTCTGGGCACCCGCGAAAGCATTGTCAGTCCGGATGCGATCCACAGCCGCATGGCCGGCTGGAGCGAGGGCACGCTGGAGCTGATCGACGGTGCCCAGCACGAGGTGATGATGGAGGGCCCGGAAACCCGCGCCCGCACCTTCGACCGCATCGCCGCCCTGTTCTCTGACGCCGCACAGGCAAACGCCTGACAACCCGGGCGCCGCGCCCGCTCTTTTTCCGGCCGCAAACATTCCCGCCGGAGGCACGCGCCGCAGGCGCGTTCCGGCGCACCGCCTTGAACCCCGGCCCTCACACACATAATGATTCCCTCAAACAACACAGAGGTTTCCCATGCCGCGTTTCACCGCCCCGTTCTTCGACAAGACCACGACCTTCGAGAAGCCGGAAACCGGCGCCGCACCGCTGGGTGAACTGCCCGAATGGGACCTCAGCGATCTCTACCCCTCCGAGGACGCGCCGCAGCTGAAACGCGATCTCGACTGGCTGGAACAGGCCTGCGCCGATTTCGCCGCCGACTACGAGGGCAAGCTGGCCGATCTCGATGCCAAGGGCCTGCTCGACTGCGTGCTGCGGGATGAAAAGATCACCCAGGTCGCAGGCCGCATCATGTCCTACGCGGGCCTGCGCTATTACCAGCAGACCACCGATGCGAGCCGGGCCAAGTTCCTCTCCGACTGCCAGGAGAAAATCACCAATTTCACCACCCCACTGGTGTTCTTCTCGCTGGAGCTGAACCGGATCGAGGACGACCGCCTTGCCGCGCTGATGGCCGAGAACGCCGATCTGGCGCGGTACGAGGCCGTGTTCCGGCGCATCCGCGCGATGAAGCCCTATCAGCTCTCCGACGAGCTGGAGAAATTCCTGCACGATCTCGGCGTGGTCGGCGACGCCTGGGAGCGGCTCTTCGACGAGACCATCGCCGGGCTGGAGTTTGAGGTCGACGGCGAATCCCTCGGCATCGAAGGCACGCTGAACCTGCTCACCGAGCAGGACCGCGCCAAGCGCGAGGCCGCCGCGCACGAGCTGGCCCGCGTCTTCGGCGAGAACATCAAGATCTTTGCCCGGGTCCACAACACCCAGGCCAAGGAAAAGGAAATCGTCGACCGCTGGCGCGGTATGCCCAGCGCCCAGACGGCCCGCCACCTCAGTAACGATGTGGAGCCCGAGGTGGTCGAGGCGCTGCGCAGCGCCGTCGTCGCCGCCTACCCGCGCCTCAGCCATCGCTATTACGAGCTGAAACGCAAATGGCTGGGCCTTGACAAGATGCAGGTCTGGGACCGTAACGCGCCCTTGCCGATGGAGGAAACCCGGCTGGTCGGCTGGGAGGAGGCCGAACAGACGGTGATGAATGCCTATAGCGCCTTCGACCCACGCATGGGCCAGATCGCCGATCCCTTCTTCCGCAAGGGCTGGATCGACGCGGGCGTGAAACCGGGCAAGGCGCCGGGCGCCTTTGCCCACCCCACCGTGACCGACGCGCACCCTTACGTGCTGCTGAACTACCTCGGCAAACCGCGCGACGTGATGACGCTGGCGCATGAGCTGGGCCATGGGGTGCATCAGGTGCTGGCCGCCGATCAGGGCGAGCTGCTGTCCTCCACCCCGCTGACGCTGGCCGAGACGGCCTCGGTGTTCGGCGAGATGCTGACCTTCCGCCGCATGCTCGACAACGCCAAGGACAACGCCGAGCGCAAGGTGCTGCTGGCCGGCAAGGTCGAGGACATGATCAACACCGTGGTGCGCCAGATCGCCTTCTACGATTTCGAGTGCAAACTGCACGATGCGCGGCGCGGCGGCGAGCTGACCCCCGAGGACATCAACGCGCTGTGGATGAGCGTTCAGGCCGAAAGCCTCGGGCCGGCGTTCGAGTTCATGGACGGCTATGAAACCTTCTGGGCCTATATCCCGCACTTCATCCACTCGCCCTTCTACGTCTATGCCTATGCCTTCGGCGACGGGCTGGTGAACGCGCTCTACTCGGTCTATGCCGAAGGGGCCGAAGGCTTCGAGGACAAGTATTTCGAGATGCTCAAGGCGGGCGGGTCGAAGCACCACAAGGAACTGCTGGCGCCCTTCGGCCTCGATGCCTCCGATCCGAAGTTCTGGGACAAGGGGCTGAGCATGATCGAAGGCTTCATCGACGAGCTGGAGGCGATGGAGGGGTGAGCGGGCGGCCCGAAACCGGCGCGCCGGACGAGGCCAAACGCACCGCGGCGGCCCCAACGGGGGCGATCAACCTCGCCCCCCTTCCCAAGGACCGTCTCGACCTGATCGCCGATTTCGAATTGCCGTCTGAGCAGCATCAGTTCGCCTACCCGCCCGTCAGGGCGCTGGCCGAGGCCAAGGGCCGCCGCGACGGGCATCTGATCCAGGAAAACGACCGGGTCGTGGGCTTCTTCGGGATCGATCCGGACTATGCGGACGCCCATGATTTCGCCGAACCGGGTTCCATCGGGGTGCGCATGTTCTCGGTCGATCACCGCCATCAGGGCCGCGGCATCGCCAGTGCCGCCTGCCGGCAGTTCGCGGACTACCTTCCGCAGCACTACCCGCAGGCGCATACCTGCTACCTGACAGTCAACCACCGCAATCCCGGCGCCAAGGCAGTCTATCTGAAGAGCGGTTTCACCGACACCGGCGAAGATTACCTGGGCGGCGCTTCCGGGCCGCAATACATCATGCGGCTGGACCTCTCCGGGCGCCGGTGATGGCCGGGCCGCCGCCCCTCCGCGAGCGTCTGCGGGCCGTCCTGAAGAAAATCCGCGCCCGCGTCCCGCGCGGGCTGCGCTTCGTGCTGGGGCTGTTGATGATCGTCGGTGGGGTGTTCGGCTTCCTGCCCGTCCTCGGTTTCTGGATGATCCCGCTCGGGGTGATGGTAGCCGCCTTCGACGTGCGGCTGCTCCTGCGCTGGTGGCGTCAGAAACGGAAGCGGTAGCAGGCCGCCGCCTACTTCAACTGGCTGTCCTTGGAGCCGCGCCGGTTGATACCGCCGCGCGCCTTGTAGGCGCCGTCGCGCTCCTGCTGGCATTCGATGCAGAGCTTGACGCCGGGGATCGCCTGACGCCGCGCCTCGGGGATCGGCTCCTCGCAATCGGCGCAATGGGTCAGGCTTTCGCCGGTCGGGCCGCGCTTGGCCTTCAGCCGTGCCAGTTCATCGTTGATCGAGGCTTCGATCTGTTCGCTCACCGCGCCGTCGCGCGCCCAACCGCCTGCCATGTCCGGCCCTCCTGATCGGCTCAATCTAGGCGCAGACACGCCTTCTGCCTAGGGGGAGCCGAGTTTCCACGTTCCGGCAACCAGACCGGAAGGCGCAGGCCTCAGTCCTTTTTGCGGGCTTCGGCCGCCGCCTTCATGCGGGCCAGCAGATCGGCTTTCACCGCGCGGTTGCCAAAGGGGTTCTTCTCGGTTCCCGCCGCATTGTGCTCCCGGTGCCGCGGCGCATTCCCGCCCGGCTTCGGAGCTCCGGATTTCTTGTAGTCCATGACGCTCTCTTACGGCTGATATACAGGGCCCGACGCTGATGCCCCAAATCCTGAGCCCGCACAAGACAGCGCGAACCGGACAGCCCGGAAACAACAGCGCCCCGCCCTCTCTCGGGGGCGGGGCGCCTTCGATCATTCGACCGGGGTCAGCATGCCCTTTTCCTTGGCCAGATCACGCATCTTCTTTTGCAGCTTCTCGAAGGCGCGCACCTCGATCTGGCGGATGCGTTCACGGCTGACGTTGTACTGGCCGCTCAGCTCCTCCAGCGTGACTGCCTTGTCGGACAGGCGGCGCTGGGTCAGGATGTCCTTTTCGCGGTCGTTCAGAACGTCCAGCGCCTGGGCCAGCAGCTCGCGCCGCGCTTCCAGCTCATCCCGGGCCTCGTAATCACTGGCCTGGTCGGCGTCTTCGTCCTCCAGCCAGTCCTGCCATTGCATGGTGCCTTCGCCTTCGGACCCGACGGTGGCGTTGAGCGAGGCATCGCCGCCCGACATCCGCCGGTTCATGCTGATCACCTCGTCCTCGGTCACGCCAAGGTCATGCGCGATCCGCTGGACGTTCTCAGGGCGCAGGTCGCCCTCTTCCAGCGCGCCGATCCGGGCCTTCGCTTTTCGCAGGTTGAAGAACAGCTTCTTCTGCGCGCTCGTCGTGCCCAGTTTCACCAGCGACCAGGACCGCAGGATATATTCCTGGATCGACGCGCGGATCCACCACATCGCATAGGTGGCAAGGCGGAAGCCTTTTTCCGGGTCGAACCGTTTGACGGCCTGCATCAGGCCCACGTTGGCCTCCGAGATCACCTCGGCCTGCGGCAGACCATAGCCGCGATAGCCCATGGCGATCTTGGCCGCGAGGCGGAGGTGGCTGGTGACCATCTTGTGCGCGGCCGCAGTGTCCTGCTCCTCGACCCAGCGTTTGGCCAGCATGTATTCTTCTTCAGGCTCCAGCAGCGGGAACTTGCGGATTTCCTGAAGATAGCGGTTCAGCCCGCCCTCCGGCGACGGGGCCGGCAGATTTGCATAATTTGCCATTGTCGTCTGTCACCCTCGATGTTTATTCATTTAACATTCATTTAGGTAAGCTGCATTGCCTTTTCAAGGGGAGCACCCTTTGCCTGTTACTACGACCGACCACCTGTTTTCCGTCGCAGCGGACATTGCTTCATAGCACGGTCCGGGCCGGTGCAGCGCAGATTTTCTATGCATTTCTGCATGGAATGCCTGCATTTTTTCGGAATTCCATTCCCTTATCGGCACTCTAAGTTACCCGTGATCCACCCCGAGGTCCGCTGAAATGCCCCAGTCTCACGATTTTTTGACGCCCCTGACACCGTCTTCCCCGCGCGATGCGGCCCGGCCGCTGTTTGCCGCTGCCGGGCTGCTTTACCTCGTCATCATCGCCTGCGGGGTGTGGAGCGAGGGCATCGCGCGCGGCGCCCTCATCATCCCCGGCGCACCCGAGGCCACCCAAGCGGCCATCGCGGCGGCGCCGGGGATGTGGGCCCTGTCCATCGCCGCCGATCTGGCCATGCTGCTGGCCGATGTGGCAATCGCTGCGGTCTTCCTGCACCTGTTCTCCGCCAGCTCGCCGCTGCTGGCGCCGCTGGCTTTCGCCCTGCGGCTGGTGCAGGCGGCTCTGATCGGCGCGGCGCTGCTGCCACTCACGCTGGCGCCGCGCCTGTCACCCGCCCTGCTGGACCACGCGATTGCCCTGCACGGGCTGGGTTACGACCTCGGGCTGATCTTCTTCGCGGTGAACTGTGCGGTGATGGCTGTCATGCTGCGCCGCGCCCGGCTCGCCGGCCGGCTGCTGCCGCTGGGACTGGCGGGATCGGGGGCGGTCTATCTGGCCGGCAGCCTCACCGCGCTGTTCGCGCCCACGCTGAACGCGGCGATGCAGCCCGCCTATGCGCTGCCGCTGCTGGCCGAGACAGGCTTCTGCCTGTGGCTGATCACGCGGGGTCTGCGGCGTCCCCGCGCAGCGCCTCAAGCAGCCTGACCATATCCTCGGGCAGCGGCGCCTCGAACCGCAGCGCTTCGCCCGTCACCGGATGGGTGAAACCCAGCACGGCGGCATGCAGCGCCTGGCGGGGAAAGCTGCGCACTGCCTCCAGCGCCGCCTCGGGCAGCGCCTTTACCGCCAGCTTGCGCTTGCCGCCATAGATCGGATCGCCGATCAGCCCGTGACCGGCATGCGCCATATGCACCCGGATCTGATGGGTGCGCCCGGTCTCCAGCCAGCAGGCCACCAGCGCCGCCACCGGCGGCGTGCCGAACCGCTCCTCCACCCGCACCCGCGTCACCGCATGGCGCCCGCCCTGGAACAGCACCGCCTGTTTCTGCCGGTCGGTCTTGTGGCGGGCCAGCTGGGTGGTGATCTTCATGATGTTGCCGGGCTCGAAACTCACGCCCCTGACGCCGCGCAGGCGCGGATCGCTGGCCTCCGGCACACCGTAGCAGATCGCCTGATAGAGCCGCTCGGCGGAATGCGCCTCGAACTGCGCCGCCAGCCCCTGGTGCGCCGCGTCGGTCTTGGCCACCACCAGCAGCCCGCTGGTCTCCTTGTCGATCCGGTGCACGATGCCGGGGCGCTTGACCCCACCCACACCGGACAGGTCGTCGCCACAATGGTGCAGCAGCGCGTTGACCAGCGTCCCTGAAGGCGTGCCCGGCGCCGGATGCACCACCATGCCCGCGGGCTTGTTGACCACGATCAGCTCGTCATCCTCGTAGACCACGTCGAGCGGGATCGCCTCGGGGCCGATATGGCTCTCTCCGGCCTCCTCCAGCACGATCTCGACCTGCGCCCCCTCGGCCACCCGGGCCTTGGCATCGGTGACGGCGACGCCGTCGATCCGCACCGCGCCCCCGGCGATCAGCCGCGCCAGCCGGGTCCGCGACAGCGCAGCCTCGTCTGGCACATCGCGCGCAAGCGCCTTATCAAGGCGGGGCGGCGGATCGGCCGCGATCTCGAAACCGACAATACGGCTGGCCATGACTGATCCCCTGCCCCACTCCGACGACGCCGCGCCCGAGCCGGGGCACCTGCGCCTGTTGCGCCTTCTGGTCACCACGCTCACCGCGGTGATGATCGTCGGCGTTGTAGTGGTCGTCGGCCTGCTTGTCACGCGGCTGTCGGACGACACCCCGCCGCTGCCCGATCAGATCGCCCTGCCCGACGGCGCAGAGGCGCAGGCGGTCACCATGGGGCCGGGCTGGTACGCGGTCGTGACCAAGGATCAGCGCATCCTGATCTTCGACGCCACCACCGGCAAACTGCGCCAGACGGTCGAGATCGACTAAACCGGGCCCCGGCGTCGCATGGTCTGCATTTTGAGAGGATGGTACCGCCTCCCTGGCTTGAACAGGGGACCTCTGGATCCACAATCCAGCGCTCTAACCAACTGAGCTAAGGCGGCACTGGAGGGCGATTTAGCCAACCGGTCCGGTGATTGCAAGCGGTTTACAGGTCAATTCGCCATGTTTGTTCGACAAGCTCGACTCCAAAGGATTTGACCGGCTTGCTCTCGGTCACCCGCCATCCCGCCGCAGCATAGAGCGCGCAGGCCGCCGCGTGGCTTTCGTGGGTCCACAGCACCATATCGCGATACCCCTTGTCCCGCGCGAAAGCCATGCAGGTGGCCAGCAATCGCTTGCCCAGCCCCTTGCCGCGCGCCTTGGGGTCCAGCAGGAACAGCCGCAGTTTCGCCGTATCGCCCCCCGCCGAGACGCAAAAGATGCTGCCCAACCGCTCCCCGTCTTCCTCGGCGATCCAGCCCTGTTCGCGGGTGGAATCATGCGCCGCGATGAAATCGTCGAGGATCCCGGCCACCAGCGGGCCGAAGGTATCGTCGAACCCCTCGTCCTGCGCGTAAAGCGACTGATGCCGCTCAACCAGCCAGGGGGCGTCATCGGGGCGAAAGGGGCGCAGGATCACATCGTTCATCCCATCATCAACCCTCAATCCCGCTTGATTCTCAACCCTCTGCGGGCTAGCAGAGGCGCCTGAGACACCGGAGGCCAGCATGGGCATCAACAGCGAACGCGATATCGAAGCCAACCTTCAGATCGGGCCCACCGACAAGGGCATGGTCCGGATCTACATCGAATCGCAGGGCATCGAGGTGCCGATGGATTTCGACCCCGAAGAAGCCGAGGAAATCGCCGAGGAAATCCGCGCCGCCGCCCAGGCCGCGCGCAGCATCAAAGGCTGACGCCGGCCACCCCCGCCACACCGGGATCGCGCAGCGCCTGCAACCGGCGCGCCGCATGGGTGGCGAACTTCTGGATCAGCACCTTGCGCCGCGCCGGGGCCAGCTTGTCCTCCGGCCCCATCCGGATGATCTCGGCGTCATAGGGATCGGCGAGGATCAGCCCGGTGCCCTCGGGCAGCAGGTCGGTCGGAAACTCCAGGTCCACCGCCCAGAAATAGCGGTCGCACCATTCCAGATAGCCCTGCCACTTGCTGTCGGACTGGAAATCGGCGCGGCTGGATTTGCACTCGATCACCCAGATCTCGCCCTTCGGTCCCAGCCCCATCACATCGACGCGCAGCCCGCGGGCGGGCACGAATTCCTCCACCGACACGAAACCGTGCTGGCGGGTCAGGTGGCGCGCCACCCCGCGCGCGAGGCGTTGTCCGGGCTGCATCTCTTCTAGCATGGGGCGAAGGTGAACAATTCATGAACAAAAATCAACCCCGGTGCGGCGCGGCAGCTTACCGCCGCCCCCACGACTTCGGCGCAATCGCCCCTTGCCTCGGCCCCGGCAAACCCCTACCTGTGTCTGGTGGCGGGTTCTGCCCTTCTCGTGAACGGTTGCATTCCGGTGGCCTTAAGCAATTCCGAGGGAGCTGGCTCTGTTCAGGTCCTGGCCTGATTACCTGGCGCCCACCTGTATATACAGGTCCTCGGGAATCATAACCACACGGTCGCCTGGTGGTCCCGCCACATGATTTTCCCACGATGACAGGCGCCCCTGTGCTCAGACCGGTTTCGTTCGATCATCAGGTCAAGGGCCGTCTCGCGCGACAACCTCCAAAACAAAACGCCCCGAAGGTTTCCCTCCGAGGCGCGGATCTCTGTCTTCCGGTCCGTCGGCTCAGCGGCGGCGGTGAATCTGACGGCTGCGCGGGGCCTCTTCGACCGGAACCGGCACGGTGAGGAACTCCTCGCTCCGAACCGGGGTATTGCCGCGCGGGCCGCTGTCCTCGCGCTCGGCCATGGACATCACCGCCCAGGCGAACTGCACCCCGGCAAACACGATGCCATGGGCAAACCACAGCACCACCACGGCCAGAATACCGGCGTCCGAGCTGCTGACCAGATGCCACAGGTGCATCACGTCGAACCACAGCAGCATCGCCACGAAGCCCGCCGCGATGGCGAAGCCGATAAGGACATTGCGGATGTAAAGCTTGATCAGTTTGGGCATATCTCGTCTCCAGTGCCCCGATGGTAACACGCGCAAGCCGGCCGTCCATGCCGAACTGGCGCGCATCTCGTCGCAGGGCGGATTACCGCCAATATGGGGAGGAAACGGGCGAAACCCAAGGGGAGACGGCGCTCAGAACGCCTCCGGCTTCGCCTCGCGCGCCATGTGGTCGAGCACGGCATTGACGAATTTCGGCTCCCGCCCCTCGGGGAAGAACGCCCGCGCGATGTCCACGAATTCGGAAATCACCACCTTCGGCGGGGTGTCGGACTGGATCATCTCGGCGCCTGCCGCCCGGAACAGCCCGCGCAGCGTCGGGTCGATCCGCGCGATCGGCCATTTCGCCACCAGCGCCCGGTCGGTCATCTGGTCGATCTGCGCCTGATAGTTCACCGCATCGCCGATCAGCTTGCGGAACAGGTCCACGTCGCCCTCGATCATCTCGGCGCCATCCTCCTCCAGCACCGCGCCGAAGCGGTGGTCGAGAAACTCCTTCACAACCCGGTCGGAGGTCTGGCCGGTCTGCTCCATCTGGAACAGCGCCTGCACGGCATAAAGCCGTGCGGCCGATTTCATCTTGCGTTTCTGGTTGCCCGAAAGGGGCGCGCCCGTGGTGCTCATGCGGTGGAGGATCCGTCGTTGTCCCCGGCGAGGAGGATGGTCTCAGACGGGGGTTTGAAGCCCACGTCCTTTTTCTGGCCGCCCCACTTACGGCTGAGCGCGACCAGATGCAAGGCCGCAGCGGCCGCGCCGCCGCCTTTGTTCTGATCGGCCGGATCGGCGCGCACCTCGGCCTGTTTGCGGTTCTCCACCGTCAGGATGCCGTTGCCGATGCACAGCCCCTGCAGCCCCATCAGCTGGATCGCCCGGCTCGAATCGTTGCAGACGGTGTCGTAATGGGTGGTCTCGCCCCGGATCACGCAGCCCAGCGCGACGTAGCCGTCGAAGTTGGAATAGCGGTCGGCCATGGCGATGGCGGTGGGCACCTCCAGCGCGCCGGGCACCTCGACAATGTCCCAGCTGCCGCCCGCCGCCTCGATCTCGGCCTTGGCGCCGGCGATCAGGTTGTCGGCGATATCCTTGTAGTAGGGCGCCACCACGATCAACAGCTTGACCGGCTTGTCGAAGCTCGGCCGCGGCAGGATGTAATGGCTTTCATGTCCGGCCATGTCAGTCGTCTCCCAGAATCGGGCGGGTGCCCGCGATGGTCAGCCCGAACGCATCGAGCCCCACGTAGCGGGTGCGCGGGTTATCGGTCAGCAGGATCAGGTCATGCAGCCCCAGACCGGACAGGATCTGCGCGCCCAGCCCGGTCTGCTTGATGGTGCGCGGCCCCTCCTCCTCGCTGGCATAGAGCGCATTGCGCGGCTGCCGGAACAGGCAGACCACGCCGCGGCCCTCCGCGGCAATGATCTCCATCGCCCGCGGCAGCTCGCGCGCCGGTTTCGGCCCGAGGCCGAGGATGTCGGAGGCTTCATGCAGCGCGTGGGTCCGGGTCAGCACCGGCTCCGGCGTGCTGATATCGCCCTTGATCATCACCACATGCTCGATGCCATGGGTCTGATCGGTGAAAATCCGCAGCTCCCAGTCGCCGCCGTATTCCGAGGTCACGGTCTCGCGCGAGGTCTCGAACACCAGGTTGTCGTGCCGCGCGCGGTAGGCGATCAGGTCGGAGATGGTGCCGATCTTCAGCCCGTGTTCCCTGGAGAACTCCACCAGATCGGGCAGCCGCGCCATGGTGCCGTCTTCCTTCATGATCTCGCAGATCACGCCGGAGGGGTTAAGCCCCGCCAGCCGCGAGATGTCCACTGCCGCCTCGGTATGGCCCGCGCGCACCAGAACGCCGCCGCGCTTGGCCCGCAGCGGGAACACATGCCCCGGCGTCGCGAGGCTTGCCATGGTGTTCTGCTCGTTGATCGCGGTGGCCACGGTCAGCGCCCGGTCGCCGGCAGAGATCCCCGTGCTCACCCCCTCGCGCGCCTCGATCGAGACGGTAAAGGCGGTCTCGTGCCGCGAGGAGTTGTTCACCGCCATCATCGGCAGGCCCAGCCGGTCGATCCGCTCGGCGGTCATCGGCAGGCAGATCAGCCCGCGCCCGTGGGTGGCCATGAAGTTGATCGCATCCGCATCGGCGAACTCGGCGGCGATCACCAGGTCGCCCTCGTTCTCGCGGTCCTCGTGATCGACCAGGATGAACATCCGGCCCTGGCGCGCCTCTTCGATGATGTCCTCGATGGGGCTGATCGCGTCGCGCAGCCCGGCCTCGACCGGACCCGGGGTTTCGAAACTCATGGGGCAGCAGCCTTTCTTGCAGCAGTCCCTGCGCAGATAGACCACGGCGCCCGCAAATGCCAGACCCGCGCGCCGGTGACGGTGCGCACATCCGGTCTGCAATCGTGTCCAGAGACACACCTCTGAGCTACGTCAGAGCGCGGAACAAGCCCGAAGGGCGCCGCGCCAGCGCCGGGCCGTCCCGGCGGTTCGGCGCTTGGTCGGTGTAGGCACGCCGATCGAATGTTGTCCGGATTTGGCTACAATAAAGTGCATTGAACCAAAGTTGCAGCGCCAAACCACGGTCCGCCGCTCACGCGGCTCGCTCTGTCAATCAGAGGGCAGCCTGCTCACCCAACCTGCCGGAAATACTCCTGCGCGCCGAGATACCCGGCAGCCCGCCCCGCCGCGACCCATTCGGCCTCCAGCGGCGCGTCCCCGATCACCAGCACCCGGCTGCCGGTCAGCCGCTGTCCACGCAGCAGCCCCTCGATCCGCTCGCGCATCTGCGACCAGCTCTCGGTGAACCGCGGCGCCGCATCGGCCCCCTCCAGCATCGGATTGCGCAGCAGCACCGCCTCGGGCGTCTGCGGCCGGTGCACCAGAACCAGACGCCGCGCGCCCGTCACCGCCTCAAGCGTCCGCGCCTCGGGCTGCGGCATCCGCGCCTCGCCGGCAAAGATCCTTAGCGCATTGGAAGAGAACAGCAGCCCGGTGATGTCATCGCCGGAGTATTGCCGCACCTTGGCATAGGTCCTGTAATCCATCCCCAGTTCGGCGGCGCGCTTGATCCGCATCTGCAGCACCAGCTTGGGGATCGCGTTGGGCATCAACGCCCGCTGCGCCCGGCGCCACTGATGGGCCCGCAGCACCGCGCCCGGCTCCATCGACGGGCCGCCGTTATGGCCGATCCCGGCCTCTGCCGCATTCGCAACCACCGGGGCCTTGCCCGGCCGCAATGTCTCAACGCTCATGGCTCTGCCCTCCTTCGGCGCTCAATGTCCGGTGTAAGCCGGGGACAGGCCCGCCGCCATGGCCGCCGCGCCGCAATCGCCTCTGGACCGGGCGTCATTCCAGCGCTTAGCCTGTTTTTTACGCAACCAAGGAGCCGCCCATGCGCCTGTCCCGGATGATCACCGCCATCGAGGCCCATGCGGAGGGCGAACCGGGCCGTGTCATCACCGGGGGCCTGCCACCCATTCCCGGTGCCACCGTCTTTGAGAAAATGCAGTGGATGCAGGCCAACACAGACGACATTCGCCAGCTCATGCTGCGCGAGCCGCGCGGGCATCCGGCGCTCTGCTGCAATGCCATCGTGCCGCCCTGCGATCCCCGCGCCGACGCGGGCTTCGTCATCATGGAGCAAACCGAATACCCGCCAATGTCGGGCTCCAACACCATCTGCGTGGTCACCGTGCTGCTGGAAACCGGCATCCTGCCGATGCGGGAGCCGCTGACCGAACTGACGCTGGAAACCCCCGCCGGTCTGATCGGCGTGCGCGCGGCTTGCGAGAACGGCAAGGTCACACGGGTGGAGTTCCGCAACGTTCCCGCCTTCGCCCTCCACCTCGACGCGCGGATCGAGGTGCCCGGCCTCGGCCCCGTCACCGTGGATATCGCTTGGGGCGGCATGTTCTTCGTGCTGGCCGAGGCCGAACCGCTGGGCGTCTCGCTCGATGCCGACAACGGCCGCGAGATCGTGCGCGTCTCCGAGGCGATCCGCCACGCCGCCGCCGAACAGCTGCCCGTCACCCACCCGGAGAACCCGGCAATCACCGGCCCCACCATCACCAACCTCTGGGGCCCGCCAAAGGCCCCCGGCACCCAGGGGCGCGGCGCCATCACCCTCTCCACCGGCCCGTTCGACCCGGCCCGGCCGGACAGCGCAAGCGGCATTCTCGACCGCTCCCCCTGCGGCACCGGCACCTGCGCCAAGATGGCGGTGCTGCACGCGCGCGGGCAACTGGCAGTTGGACAGGATTACGTCAACGCAGGGCCCCTCGGCACCACCTTCACCGGCCGCATTGTCGAGGAAACCACCATCGGCCCCTACCCCGCCATCATCCCCACCCTCGCAGGGCAAGGATGGATCTACGGCACCACGAACTGGACGCTGGACCCCAGCGACCCGTTCCAGGCGGGCTATACCGTCGGCGACATGTGGGGCTGAGCCTTACGCCACCTCGTTCAGCCGCGCCACATAGCGCGCCAGCGTATCCACCTCGAGGTTGATCCGGTCGCCCACCTTCACCGCGCCCCAGGTGGTCACGGCCTGGGTATGCGGGATCACGTTGATGCCGAAGGTATCGCCGTCGACCTCGTTCACCGTCAGCGAGGTGCCGTTCAGCGCCACCGAGCCCTTGGGCGCGATGAACCGGGCCAGCGCATGCGGCGCGCGGAAGGAGATGCGGGTGCTGTCGCCCTCGTCCTCCACCCCGATCACCTCGGCCACCCCGTCCACATGGCCGGACACGATGTGCCCGCCCAGCTCGTCGCCCACCTTCAGCGCCCGCTCCAGGTTGACCTTCTGGCCCTCGGTCCAGCCGCCGATATTGGTCTTCGACAGCGTCTCGGCGCTGATCTCCACATCGTACCAGTCGGGGCCGAGGTCGATCACCGTCAGGCACACCCCGTCGCTGGCGATCGACGCGCCGATGTCGATCCCGGCGGTGTCGTAATGGGTGGCAATCCGCGCGCGCAGGTCGCCGCGCCGCTCCAGCTCGGTCACGGTGCCGATATCTGTGATGATGCCTGTGAACATGGCGCGCCTCCTGCATTGAGCGTTGCGAACCGAGGTAACCGCCCCGCCGCGCCCGGACAAGCCCCCGCTTGCGGCGCTGCCCCGCCCGGGTCATAGTTTAGCCAAAATAAACCGGTATCCCCCGACAATCGACGAGTGTAACGAGCAGGCGAGTGAACGCGCAGATGGGCGCCCCCAGACATCCCGAACCAGCCGACCGGGTCTTCCTGTTCCTGCAGGGGCCGCACGGGCCGTTCTTCGACGGTCTGGCGCGGATGCTGCGCGCCACCGGCGCCGACGTCTGGCGGGTGGGCTTCAACGCCGGCGACAGCGTCTTCTGGCGCCACCGGGCCAGCTACATCCCCTATCACGGCACGCCCGGAGACTGGCCGGAGGAAATCGACCGCCTGCTGACCGACCGCCATGTCACCGACATCGTCCTCTACGGCGACACCCGCCCGATCCATGCCGAGGCGGTGCGCGCGGCCGAGGCCCGCGGCCTCACCGTGCATGTCTTCGAAGAGGGTTATATGCGCCCCTATTGGGTGACCTACGAACGCGGCGGCGCCAACGGCAATTCCCGGCTGATGGACATGACGATTGCCGAGATGCAATCGGCGCTGGCGCTGTCGGACATGGAGGCGCCGCTGCCCCCCGCCCACTGGGGCGACATGCGCCACCACGTGTTCTACGGCGCGCTCTACCACTGGTTCGTGATGTTCCGGAACGGCGCGTATCGCAATTTCCGCCCCCACCGCGACCTCGCCGTCACCAAGGAGTTTCAGCTCTACCTCCAGCGGCTGCTGCTGATGCCGCTCCACGCCATCGAACGCCGCCGCGCCACGCGACGGATCCGCAACGGCGGCTTTCCCTACCACCTGGCGCTGCTGCAGCTGGAACACGACAGCTCGTTCCAGAAACACTCGCCGTTTTCCACCATGACCGAGTTTCTGACCCAGGTGATCGAGGGCTTCGCCGCCGGTGCGCCCGGCCACCACCACCTGGTGATCAAGGCCCACCCGCTGGAAGACGGCCGCGTCCCGGTGCGTAACGAAACCCGTCGGCTGGCCAGGCAATTCGGCATCGCCGACCGGGTCCACTACGTGCGCGGCGGCAAGCTGGCGCAGCTTCTCAACGATGCCCGTTCCGCCGTCACCGTCAATTCCACCGCCGGCCAGCAGGTGCTGTGGCGCGGCATCCCGATCAAGGTGTTCGGCCGCGCCGTCTATGCCAAGCCGGAATTCGTCTCCTCCCAGCCGCTGCGCGACTTCTTTGCCGGTGCCGCCCGGCCCGACAACCGCGCCTACAAGGATTACCGCCGCTACCTGCTGGAAACCAGCCAGGTGCCCGGCGGCTTCTACTCCCAGCGCGGGCGTCGCCAGCTGCTGCGCCATGTCGTCGATATGATGCTCTCGCCCGAGGATCCCTACGACGCGCTGAAATCGGGCACAGCGGCACCGCGGCAACACCTGCGCGCCGTGACCTGATCCCCCTGCGCCGCGGGACTGGATTTTTGTGCCGGATTCCGATAGTTTGGCAAAAAAACCTGAGGCAGAACATAACAGGTCGAGGAGACCGAGCAGTGAAACCCGTGATATTCCGATGGGCAAAACCCGTCGCGCTGCTGGCCGCGCTTGCGGTGCTGGCGGCTTGCGCATTGCCGCGTGTCGGCCCCAACAAGCGTGAAATCTTTTCCGGCTCGGTCCAGAAAGAGGGCGATGCTTTCGTCGTCGCCGTGAACGATCGCGTCACCCGTGCCACCGCCGTTGTGCCCGCCCTGGGCTTTTCCGGCAGCTTCCAGAGCGCCGGCCGGCTGACCTCCGACACCATCCGCCCCGGTGACATCCTGGGCCTGACGATCTGGGAAAACGTCGACGACGGGCTGCTGGCCAGCGAAGGCACCAACGCCACCATCCTCGACGAGGTTCAGGTCGACAGCGGCGGCTTCATCTTCGTGCCCTACGCCGGGCGCATCCGGGCGGCGGGCAACACCCCCGACCAGCTCCGCGAAGAGATCACCGCGCGGCTGCAGGACCAGACGCCCGACCCGCAGGTGCAGGTGCGCCGCGTCGCCGGCGACGGCTCCACCGTGTCGCTGGTCGGTGCCGTCGGCGCCCCCGGCGTCTATCCGATCGAACGCTCCACCCGCACGCTGGCCGCCATGCTGGCCCGCGCCGGCGGCGTCGCGATCCGGCCCGAAGTGGCCGAGATCGTGGTCAACCGCGGCCGCCAGCAGGGCAAGATCTGGCTGCAGGACCTCTACGACAATCCCAGCCTCGACATCGCCCTGCGCGGCGGCGACCGCATCCTGGTCGAAGAGGACACCCGCGCCTTTACCGCGCTGGGGGCCACCAGTTCGCAGGCGCGTGTGCAGTTCCAGACCCAGGAGCTTTCGGCGCTGGAAGCCATCGCCCAGGTCGGCGGTCTGATCTCCACCTCATCCGACCCGACTGGCGTCTTCGTGTTCCGCAACGAACCGGCCGAGATCGCCAATCAGGTGCTGGGCCGCAACGACCTGCAGGGCGCCCAGCGCATGGTCTATGTGCTGAACCTGACCGAACCCAACGGCATGTTCATGGCGCGCGATTTCTCCATCCGCGACGATGACACGCTCTATGTGACCGAGGCGCCTTATGCGCAATGGACCAAGACCATTTCGCTGATCGCCGGGTCGATCACCCCGGTCGCCAGCATCTCGACGCTGTCCGGCGGCTAAGGGCATGACCGGCCGGTACGGCACGGAAACGGCAGCCGGGGGCAATCGCCCCCGGCTTTTCGTTTACAACGGCGGTTTCCTGACCCAGCGCCGCATCCGCCGCATCCTGAACCTTGCCGGTTACCGCCTCCGCCTCGGCCTGCCGGGCAAAGGCGACGCGGTCGCCATCTGGGGCAACAGCCCCACCGCACATCGCGGCCGTGCCGTCGCGGAACAGCGCAACGCGCCGATTCTGCGGGTCGAGGACGCCTTCCTGCGCTCGCTGCACCCCGGCCGCGCGGGAGAGCCACCCCTCGGCCTCACCCTCGACTGGTCGGGCGCGCATTTCGACCCCGCCCGGCCCTCCGATCTCGAACAGCTCCTTGCCAGCCACCCGCTCGACGACACCGCGCTCCTCAACCGCGCCCGCGACGCCATCGCCCGGATCCACGAGGCCGGACTGACCAAATACAGCGGCTTCGATCCCGACGCGCCGCCGCCCGAGCCGCCCTACGTACTGGTCGTGGACCAGATCCGCGGCGATGCCTCGGTCACCGCCTCCGGCGCAGATCTGGCCCGGTTCCGCGAGATGCTGGTCTTTGCCCAGGTCGAACACCCCGGCATGCCGGTGGTGATCAAGACCCACCCGGAAACCCGGGCCGGTTACCGCCCCGGCTATTTCGGCCCCGAAGACGCCAACGCGCGCATCACCCTGCTGACCGACGCCGTGAACCCCCACACCCTGCTGGAGGGCGCGGTGGGCGTCTACACCGTCTCGTCGCAACTGGGGTTCGAGGCGATCCTCGCCGGTCACAAGCCGCGCGTCTTCGGCCAGCCCTTCTACGTCGGCTGGGGCCTCACCCAGGACGAAACCCCGGTGCCCCGCCGCCAGCGCAACCTGACCCGCGCCCAGCTCTTCGCCGCGGCGATGATGCTCTACCCGACATGGTACGATCCCTACCGCGACCGGCTCTGCGAGCTGGAGACCGTGCTCGACACGCTGGAGGCGCAGACCCGCACCTGGCGCGAGGACCGCCACGGTTGGGTCGCCTCCGGCATGCGGCTGTGGAAACGCAAACCGATGCAGGCGATGTTCGGCACTGAGAAACGGATGATCTTCTCCGACGACCCCGCCAAGGCACAGGACACAGGCCGCCGCCGCATGGTCTGGGCGTCCCGCGCCAGCGAGAGTGACGATGCCGTGCGTGTCGAGGACGGCTTCCTGCGTTCCCGCGGGCTGGGGGCCTCGCTGGTGCCCCCGCTGTCGCTGGTGACCGACGATCTGGGCATCTACTACGACCCCCGCCGCCCCTCGCGGCTGGAACACCTGATCGCCGCCCGGGCCGACCTGCGCACCGACCAGCGCCTGCGCGCGGAACGGCTGATCGCCGCGCTCACTGGCGCCGGACTCAGCAAGTACAATCTGGGCGGAAAACTGTACGATCTGCCCCCCGGCCACCGCATCCTCGTCCCCGGCCAGGTTGAGGACGACGCCTCGATCCGCACCGGCGCGGGCAACATCGACACCAACCTCGCGCTGCTGCGCGCCGCGCGCGACGCCAACCCCGACGCGGTGATCATCTATAAACCGCACCCGGATGTCGAAGCCGGCCTGCGCCGGGGCGCCGCCGACCCCGAGGGGCTGGCCGACGTGATCGCAACCGAAGCCGACCCCATCGCGCTCATGTCACAGGTGGACGAAGTCTGGACCATGACCTCGCTCATGGGGTTCGAAGCACTTCTGCGCGGCGTGCAGGTCACCACCCTCGGCGCCCCCTTCTACGCCGGCTGGGGCCTGACCCGCGATCTGGGCGAGATCCCCGCCCGCCGCACCGCGCGCCCGACGCTGGAAGGGCTCGTCCACGCCGCCCTGATCGACTATCCGCGCTACCGCGATCCACTGACCGCCCTGCCCTGCCCGGTCGAGATGGTTGTCGAACGGCTGACCAAGGGGGAGGTGCCGCGCCCGGCGCTCGCCAATCGGACACTTTCGAAACTGCAAGGTGTTCTAGCCACCTACGCCCACCTCTGGCGTTAACGGCGGATGGGGGGCTCCGCCCCCGGCCTGCGGCCTCCCCCGGAGTATTTTTTCAAAGAAGAAGGCGCCTTTCTTCTTCTTTGCCCAAATACTCTCGCCGAAGGCGATCCCGGTTCACCCCTCGCGCAGCGCGCGGGTCCAGCGGGTCATCACATCGGGGCCCAGCGTGCGGGTCTCCTCCAGCTCGAACCGCGGCGCCTCGGCCAGGCGGCCCAGCCCCAGCGCGCCGATCGCCGGCAGCCCCTCGGCGCCGATCGCCATACCGGCGGTGAAGCCGACCAGCTCGTCCACCAGATCTTCGGCCAGAAGCGAGGCGGCCAGCGCGCTGCCGCCCTCGCAGAACACCCGGGTCAGCCCCGCCGCGCCCAGCTGCTGCACCACATCATGCGGGTCGAGTTGCACGCCCCGGACCGCGCAGGGCAGCAGGGTCGCGCCCAGCCCCTCCCAGGCGCGGATGCGCTCTGCATCGGCACCGGGACCATGGCACAGCCAGACCGGCACCTCGGCCGCACTGCGCGCCAGCTGGCCCAGCAAAGGAAGGTCCAGATGCCGCGACACCACCACCCGCACCGGCTGCTGATCCACCCCCATATCGCGGACGGTGAGCGAAGGGTCATCGGCCCGTGCAGTGCCCGCGCCAACCATCACCGCGTCGTGGCGCGCGCGCAGCGCATGTACCGCGCGTCGCGCCTCCGGCCCGGTGATCCACTTGCTCTCACCGGTCGCGGTGGCGATCCGCCCGTCAAAGCTGGAGGCCAGTTTCAAAGTGACCAGCGGCCGCCCCTGTTCGGTCTTGAGGAAGAAGCCCGCCAGATCCCGCGCCGCCTGATCGGCCAGCACGCCGGTCGTCACCTCGATCCCATGCATCCTGAGCCGGTCCAGCCCCTGCCCCGAAACCCGCGGATCGCTGTCGACCAGCGCCACCACCACCCGCGCCACCCCCGCCGCGATCAGCGCATCGGCGCAGGGCGGCGTCTTGCCATGGTGTGAACAGGGTTCGAGCGTGACATAGGCGGTGGCGCCGCGCGCCAGATCGCCGGCCTGCGCCAGCGCAATCGGCTCCGCATGCGGCCGGCCACCCGGCGCGGTGGAGCCGCGGCCGACGATGCGCCCGTCGCGGACGATAACACAGCCCACCGCCGGGTTCGGCCAGCAACGGCCCTGACCGCGCCGGCCCAGCGACAGGGCCAGCGCCATGAAACGCGTATCGGGATCGCTCACTCGTCCGGCGCGGTATCGGGCCGCAGCTCGTGCACGAAGCTCTCGAAATCGTCCGCCGCCTGGAAGTTCTTGTAAACGCTGGCAAAACGGACATAGGCGACTGTGTCGATCCGGGCCAGCGCCTCCATCACGATCTCGCCGATCTTCTTCGACGGAATATCGGTCTCGCCCATGCTTTCCAGCCGCCGCACGATGCCCGAGATCATCTGATCGATCCGCTCGGGATCGACCGGGCGTTTCTGCATCGAGATGCGGATCGAGCGCTCCAGCTTGTCGCGGTCGAAATCCTCGCGCTTGCCGGAGGATTTGATCACCACCAGATCGCGCAGCTGCACCCGTTCATAGGTGGTGAACCGGCCACCGCAGGCCGGACAAAACCGCCGCCGGCGGATCGCCACGTGATCCTCGGCCGGGCGCGAATCCTTGACCTGCGTGTCTATGTTTCCGCAAAACGGGCAGCGCATCAGCCGTCCCCCTCATTCGTTGTTCCGACCCGCATTGTGGGCGCTGTGCCTCACTTATCCACAGTTATAGGCGACCCGCTAGGGTTTGGGTAGAGGGGAATTGGCACCGCAATAGATGGTCCCTCCTGTCTCAAGACAGCCTGCGCTGCCGGCTTGCCTTTTGCCGCAATCGGTGACCTAGTGCGCGAACTCAACGTTCTCAGCCGGGCCCCGGCGGCCGCGCCAATCTGTCCATGACCCTTGTCGCCTTTATCAATGGCATTGTCATGATGGCCATGTCGGCCCTCATGGCCCTGACCGCGGTTCTGTTCCCCGACACCGCGCATGAGTTCACCGAGAGCTTCGTGCTGACCGGGTTCATCGGCACCGTGGTGACGCTGGCCTCGGCGCATTCCGCACCGGACATACAGCCCCGTCATATCTTTCCGCTGACAGCCTCGGTCTGGCTGCTGGCCGCCTGCTGCGGCGCGCTGCCGCTGTTTCTGTGGCAGATGCCCGCCACCGACGCGTTCTTCGAGTCGATGTCGGGCATCACCACCACCGGCTCCACCGTGCTGTCGGGGCTCGACGAGACCCCGCACGGCATCCTGTTGTGGCGCGCCATGCTGCAGGCGCTCGGCGGCATCGGCTTCGTCGTCACCGGGGTGGCGCTGCTGCCGGTACTCAAGGTGGGGGGAATGCAGCTTTTCCGCTCCGAAAGCTCGGAACAGGGCGAGAAGGAGCTGGCCAATTCCGCCCGTTTCGCGCTGGCGACGCTGGCGGTCTACGGGGTGCTGATGGGCGGCTGTTTCCTGGCCTACCTGGCGGGCGGCATGTCGGTGTTCGACGCCACCGTGCATGCGATGACCACCCTGTCGACGGGGGGCTATTCCAACTACGACGCCTCCTTCGGGCACTTCGACAGCGCCTTTCTGCAATATGCCGCCACCGGGTTCATGGCCCTCGGCGGGGTACCCTTCGCCTGGTACATCCGGGCGGTGCTGAAACGGCGCTACGGCAGCGAACAGATCGGCCGCTACCTGCAATTCCTCGCAGCCGTCATCGCGCTGCTGACCGTCTGGTTGGTGCTTACCTCGGACGTGCCGCCGGAAACGGCCTTCCGCCACGTCGCGTTCAGCGTCGTCTCGGTGGTCACCACCACCGGCTATGCCTCGGTCGATTACACCACCTGGGGCGCTTTCGCGGTCACTGTGTTCTTCATGATCACCGCGGTGGGCGGCTGCACCGGCTCCACCTCCGGCGGCGCCAAGATGATGCGTTGGGTGGTGTTCTTCCGCATCGCCCGGCGCGAGATCCGGCAGATCCGCATGCCCCATGCGGTCGATGTCGCCCGCTACGACGGCCGCCCGATCGGGCCGGATGTGGCCGCCGGTGTGACCACCTTCTTCACGCTCTATTTCTTCACCGTTTTCCTGCTGGCGATCGCGCTCAACCTGATCGGGCTGGATTTCCTCACCGCGCTGAGCGGCTCGCTGACCGCGGTGGCCAATGTCGGCCCCGGTGTCGGCGGGATCATCGGCCCCTCGGGCAATTTCGCCAGCCTCGGCGACGGCGCCAAGATGCTGATTTCCGGCGGCATGTATCTGGGCCGGCTGGAGCTGATGACGGTGCTGGTGCTGTTCACCCCGGCCTATTGGCGGGCGTTCTGAGCCGCTGCCGCGCGGGGGCCGGTAAAAGCTTGCCTCAATATAAAACCGTGAGACAATGCGCGCAGGCTTCCTGCCCACCCTGCGGCGGACCGCCGGTTTCTTTGTATTAGATCTTGTTGTGGCGGTTTCGGCATGGCGATTACACGAACGTTCCTCGAGTTCCGGAAGACCTGGCTCTCCGTCGGCGACAAGGCGAACGACGTTCTGGTCGGCGATGGCGTGGTCGACGAGGGCCCCTCGAAGGGGGAATGGCACACCAAGGACGAGATGCGCGGCGGCAGCGGCGACGACCACTTCGACGGAGAATTCGGCAATAACATCATGTTCGGCGAACGCGGTGCCGACACCTTCGAGATCGCCAATGCCGGCACCGGCGGGTCATGGGACCGCGCCTACGGCGGCGCCGGGCGGGACACGTTCCTTGCCTTCGAATACACCCCGATGGACGGCAGGGTGCATCTGGCCAATGGCGGCGGCCGCTTCGACACGATGGAGTTTCAGTATGCCGTCACCACCGGAGAGGACGGACCGGTCGTCGTGCGCAACGAAAAGGTCTTTCTCAACGGCACAGTCACGATCAGGCTGAAATCCATAGAAAAGCTGGTCGCCAGCGTGGACGACGACTCGATCCGGGCAAGCGGCGCAATTGTGCATGCAGAGGGCGGCAAGGGCGACGATACCCTCGTCGCCAACCCGGACAAGGGCACCACATTGATCGGCGGGTTCGGCAGCGACACCCTGAAGGGCCGCAGCAAGAACGACACTCTTTTCGATCAAGAGGAAATCACCTCGGAACGGCCCGAGTACATCGACCCCGGCCGGGACACGCTGAACGGTGGCAATGGCCAGGACCTCCTGCTGTCGTATTCGGGAAACGACACACTGCTGGGCGGCGACGGCGACGATACGCTGGTCTCCTTGGGCGGAACGGACGTCCTGAAAGGCGGCAACGGCAGCGACCGTTTCGAATTCTCGTATCTGGGGATCTCCGGGGACGTCATCGCAACGCTCATACAGCGCTCATTCGGTACATTGGAGGGTCTGCACATCGACGGCGGGGCCGACGGCCTGCATGGCGACCACGTCATTTTCTCCGGCCTTCAGGTCGGCCATGGCGCCAGCACGGAACTGGGGCTGGTGATCAACCTCGCGCGCGGGACCGGCGAGGAACATACCTCGCTCGACGGCCCGGGCCGGTTCCGCATCAAGGACGTCGAAGATGTAACCGGCTCTTCTCTGGCCGACCGGCTGACCGGCTCATCCGAGGGCAACACCCTGCGGGGCGGCTACGGCAACGACATCCTCAAGGGCGGGGCGGGGCGCGACATCCTGATCGGCGGCAAGGGCCGGGATCAGCTGTTCGGCGGCAACGGTGACGATATCCTCCGGGCGTCGGACGACGGCGATATCCTGACCGGCGGCTACGGTCGCGACAGCTTCAAATTCTTCGATGTCGATACCGGCACCATGACGGTCACCGATTTCGAGATCGCCAACGACTGGATCATGCTGGACGCGCCGGGCTTCAAATCCCTGTCCTTTGCCGACAGCGCGGCGGGCGCTGTCGTGACCATGACGGGATCCGACCTGAAAATCGTGCTCGAAGGGATCTCCGCCGCCGATCTGACCGCCCCGGACTTCGTCTTTTTGTAAGGCCCCGCGCCCGCGCTCACCCCAGGTGCGCCGCCACCCGCCGCTGATGCGGGGCATCGCGGTGTTCGAACAGGTAGATCCCCTGCCAGGTGCCCAGCACCGGCCGCCCCCGCGCCACCGGGATCGTCAGGCTCACCGGCAACAGCGCCGATTTGATATGGGCAGGCATGTCGTCCGGCCCCTCGTAGGTGTGGCGCAGATAGGACATCGCCGGATCGGTGCTGGGCGGCACCAGCCGGGCAAAGAACGCCTCCAGATCGCCGCGCACCTGCGGATCGGCGTTCTCCTGGATCACCAGCGAACAGGAGGTATGGCGCACGAACAGCGTCAGCAGCCCCTCGACCACGCCGGTGCCGGAAACCCAGCGCGCGACCTCATCGCTGAACTCATAAAGCCCGGGGCCGGTCGTGCTGAGGTGAAATTCGGTCTGTGCCATGACCGCACCCTGCCCCACCGTGCGGCACCGGACAAGAGCGCCCGGCGCGTCACCTGTCTCAGGGCCGCCTCAGGGCTGGCTTACGGCCGGACTCGCATCGGGAAATCGTCGAACCGGCCGCCATAGCAATACTGCTGCGCCATCGCCGCGCTCAGATTGTCGCCCGCCCGCCGCACGGTCAGCGAATAGCCGGTGGAGGTATCGGTGCCGGGCGGCGGCGACAGCGCGAACTGCACCGCCTTGCGCCCCCGCTCGGTGGCCGAGGCGCCGAGCGGCCGCCAGATGTAGACCCGCTGCGCCGCAGCCGCCCCCAGCACCGCGATGGCGTAATCACCGGCGCCGCACCAATACTCCTGCGCGCCGGAGCCGACCCGGCCCACCACCTCGAACACGCCGCCGCCCAGGTCGTGCACATGGTGCCCGTTGGCCGCACGCCAGGCCAGCGCCGCCCCCGGCAGGGCCACCAGCAGCGCCGCCGCAAATCCAATCAGAGCCTGTCTCATCGCGTCATCCTCCGCTTAGGGGCGGGCCGGCTGCTGATCGCAAAAGGTCAGCGCCTGCGCCACCGTCATGTTGTCGCCCGGCGTCATCCGATCAATCGCAAAGACCGGGCCAATCGGCGTCACCCCCGCGGCCGCCGGCTGCAGGGTGAACTGCACCGCCGTGCGCCGGCCGGTGGTCACGCTGGGCCCACGCCCGCGTGCGATATAGATCCGCGCATTCCAGACCGCCCCCAGCGCCCGCTGCGCATAATCCGCCGCCCCGCACCAGTAGTCGCCGGCCACCGCAGCGGTGGGCGCGATCACCTCGAAGACGGCGTCGTTGACCGGGTAGACCCGCATGTGGCGCCGGGCGCTGAATGCCTCTGCCGGAACCGGCAGCGACAGGAGCACGGCGCAAACCGCCGCCAGAACAAGGGAAATCGGTTTCATCGCAGCACCCCGTTCGTCATCGTCGCCTGAACCATAGCGCGCCCGCCGCCCCGGCGACAGTGGCAGTCACAAGGGTGTGAGCGCCGCGCGGAGCCAGAGGCCGCGACAGAGGGACGCGCCGGGCTGGAGACGAAACGACACGCCAGACGGACACCCCGAAGCACAAAGGGCAGCGCCCGACCCTGGGAGGGCGCATTCCCCCAATCGTTCAACTCACTTTATGGCAGCCAGCCCGCTGTACGCCTGTTCGGAGCGATCCGCTCCCTAAGCGCCCTCCCGTCGCACCGAAGGTGCGCCGCAAATAAGTCGGCACGCCGCCGGCGTAACGGGAGGGTCGGGCGCTGCCCGGGCTGGTCGCCCGGGCGGGAACGCCTGCCCCAACGAAAAAGGCGCCCCGCAGGGCGCCTCTCCAACTCACTGATCCAGGAACGACCGCAGCTTCCGGCTGCGGCTGGGATGCTTCAGCTTCCTGAGCGCCTTGGCCTCGATCTGCCGGATCCGTTCGCGGGTCACGCTGAACTGCTGGCCCACTTCCTCCAGCGTGTGGTCTGTGTTCATGCCGATGCCGAACCGCATCCGCAGAACCCGCTCCTCGCGCGGGGTGAGGCTGGCCAGAACCCGGGTCGTGGTTTCCTTCAGGTTTTCCTGAATGGCCGAGTCCAGCGGCAGCACCGCGTTCTTGTCCTCGATGAAATCGCCCAGCTGGCTGTCTTCCTCGTCGCCGATCGGCGTTTCGAGAGAGATCGGCTCCTTGGCGATCTTCATCACCTTGCGGACCTTTTCCAGCGGCATCTGCAGCTTTTCGGCCAGCTCTTCCGGCGTCGGCTCGCGGCCGATCTCATGCAGCATCTGCCGGCCGGTGCGGACCAGCTTGTTGATCGTCTCGATCATGTGCACCGGGATACGGATGGTCCGCGCCTGGTCGGCAATCGAGCGGGTGATCGCCTGACGGATCCACCAGGTCGCGTAGGTCGAGAACTTGTAGCCGCGGCGATACTCGAACTTGTCCACCGCCTTCATCAGGCCGATGTTGCCTTCCTGAATGAGATCAAGGAATTGCAGCCCGCGGTTGGTGTATTTCTTGGCAATCGAGATCACCAGGCGCAGGTTCGCCTCGACCATTTCCTTCTTGGCCTGGCGCGCCTCTTTCTCGCCCTTCTGCACCTGTTGCACGATGCGGCGGAATTCCGAGATGTCGAGGCCCACGTACTGGCCCACCTGGGCCATCTCGGAGCGCAGCTCCATCACCTTGTCGGAGGAGCGTTCGATGAACATCTGCCAGCCGCGGCCCGGCTTCTGCGCCATCTCGTCCAGCCAGGTCGGGTCCAGCTCGCGGCCGCGATAGGCCTCGACGAACTCGCGGCGGTTGATCCGGGCCTGGTCGGCCAGTTTCACCACCGAGCTGTCGATCGCCATCACCCGGCGGTTGATGCCGTAGAGCTGGTCGATCAGCGCCTCGATCCGGTTGTTGTGCAGATGCAGCCCGTTGACCAGTTCGACGATCTCGGAGCGAAGCTTCTGATAGGTGGCCTCGTCCTTCTTCGAGAACGAGCCGCTCTCGCTCAGGGTGGCGGCGATGCGGCTGTCCTGCATCTCCGACAGCTGCGCGTAATCGAGCGAGATCCGCTCCAGCGTGCTCAGCACCTGATCCTTGAGCGCGGCCTCCATCGCGGCCAGCGACATGTTGGCCTGATCGTCCTCGTCGTCGTCGTCATCCTTGGCGATCGGATTGCCGTCGGCGTCCAGCTCGGGGCCGCTGTCGGCCTCCGGCTTTTTCGCCGCCACGGTCGAGGTATCGACGATCGGCTCGCCGCCCTCTTCGTCGTCATCGCCCATCTGGTTGCCGAAGGTGGCCTCCAGGTCGATCACGTCGCGCAGCAGAATGTCCTCGGACAGAAGTTCGTCGTGCCAGATGGTGATCGCCTGGAACGTCAGCGGGCTTTCGCACAGCCCGGCGATCATCGTGTTCCGGCCGGCCTCGATCCGCTTGGCGATGGCGATCTCGCCCTCGCGGCTCAACAGCTCGACGCTGCCCATCTCGCGCAGATACATGCGCACCGGGTCATCGGTGCGGTCCAGCTTCTCGGTCTGCTGGCTGGCGAGCGTGACCTCGCGCGCGCTCTCGGTGGTGACGACCTCGGTCGAGCCTTTCTGCTCTTCCTCCTCGGCCTCCTCATCCTCGATGATGTTGATGCCCATCTCGGAGAGCATCGACATGACGTCTTCGATCTGTTCCGAGCTTACCTGATCGGGAGGAAGAACCTGGTTGAGCTGGTCATAGGTGATGTACCCTTTCTCCCGGGCCTCGGCGATCATCTTCTTGACCTGGGCCTGGCTCATGTCCAGCGTGATTTCCGCTTCCTGGTCCTCGGGTTTCTGGTCCTCGGTGTCCTTGGCTGCCATTCAATGCTCCTGCGGGGGCTTGGGGCGATTCGGTCGAGAACGAATCACTAGAACGATCTGGCGATTCGGTCATTCGTTTGCCCGATTGTCCACCTCTATACGTTACAAAAAGCCGCCTCAACGGCCCGTTTTCCCGGAACTGCGCCGGTTCTGCGGCATCCTGCGGGCCCCGCGGTGCGAATCAGCCGCGCGATCTGCCGCCCTTGGTGAAGTCGATGCTGTCGAACAACTGGTCCCGTCGTTCGACCTCCGACTTGTCCAGCGCCAGCCCGTTTTCGGCCACCACCGCCTCGCCACCGCCATCCAGATCGACCCGATAGGATCGCGACCGCGCCTCGGCTGCCTGTCCCAGGCGCCAGGTCACGGCTTCGTCCGCCATGCCGGTCAGCTCCTCCTCGGCCTCGGCGACCTCGGCCGTCAGCCCATGCCGCGCTTCGAGTTTTGCGAGCTCCTCGGTCAGGGTTTTCCTGGCCAGGTCGGTATCGCCGGGTTTTCGCATGCAGGGGCTGATTGCCACATGGCGCAGCCGGTAGAGGTTTTCAAGGGTCTCCGGCCCGGCAGCCGCCGCAATCCTGTCCTTCAGCACCTCGGGCGCCGCATCGGCATGGCGCAGCAACAGGTCGCGCAGCAGCGCATGCTCCGGATCGGCACAGCCCATCGCCTCGATCCGGTGCTCGAACTCTGCGATCAGCCCGGGGGCCGCAATCGCCGTGGCCAGGATCACTGCCTCGCGCATATGGGTCTCGCCCGCCTCGCCCGCCGCCACCAGCAGCGAGGATTTGGTGCTGGCCAGCGGCGCCAGCGGCAGCGCCCCCGGGCCGCCCCAGGGTTTCGCGCCCTTCGGTGCCCATTTTCTGCCGCCGGGCTGAAACGCGGCCTTCTTCGGACGGAACAGCTCCCAGCGCAGGTCCTTGATCGCCTGACCGTAGTGGCTGCGGATCGACGGGTCGCGGATCGCCTTGATCCGCTCGCGCAACGCCTTGTCCAACGCCGCCTTGCGCTCGGGGCTGTCGAAATCGCGGCCCTCGGTTTCGCGCTGCCACAGCAGCTGCACCATCGGCCGTGCCTGATCCAGCACCGCCTGCACCGCCCCCGGCCCCTCGGCGCGCAGCAGGTCGTCGGGGTCCTGCCCCTCCGGCATCAGCGCAAAGCGCAGCGATTTGCCCGCCTCCAGCAGCGGCAACGCCAGGTCGATCAGCCGCATCGCCGCGCCCAAGCCCGCCTTGTCGCCATCGAGCGCGATGATCGGCTCGTCGGAAATCCGCCACAGCAGCTGCAACTGCGTCTCGGTGATCGCGGTGCCCAGGGGCGCCACCGCGGCCCCGAACCCCGCCTCCGCCAGCGCGATCACATCCATATAGCCCTCGGCCACCACCAGCGGCTGGCCCTTGCCCGCCGCCGTCCGTGCCGGCCCGTGGTTGAACAGGCTGCGTCCCTTGTCGAACAGCTCGGTCTCCGGGCTGTTGAGGTATTTTGCGTTGTCGGTCGGGTCCATCGCCCGGCCGCCAAAGGCAATCGCCCGGTCGCGCGCGTCGCGGATCGGGAACATGATCCGGTGGCGGAAGGTGTCATAGGGCTTGCCGCCCTTATTCGACGGTTTGGCCAGCCCCGCCGCCAGGATCAGCTCTTCCTCCACGCCCTTGCCGCGCAGGTGGTCCCACAGGTTCTGCCAGCCGGGCGGGGCAAAGCCGATCTCCCACCGCTCCAGCGCCGCCGCGGTCAGCCCGCGCCGGGCCAGGTAATCGCGCGCCTCCGCTCCCGCCCCGGTCTTCAGTTGCAGGCGGAAAAACTGCACCGCCTGCTCCATCACCTCGGCCAGCTGGCTGCGCCGGTCGGCCTTCTGCTGCGCCCGCGGATCACGCGCCGGCATCTCCATCCCCGCTTCGCCGGCAAGGATCTCGACCGCCTCCAAGAACGAGACATTCTCGGTCTCGCGCACGAAGGTCACCGCGTCGCCTTTCGCGTGGCAGCCGAAGCAGTAGTAGAACCCCTTTCGGTCATCCACATGGAAAGACGCGGTTTTTTCGTGGTGGAACGGGCACGGCGCCCACATGTCGCCCTTGCCCTGATTGGACTTGCGCGTATCCCAGATCACCTTGCGCCCGACCACCTGCGTCAGCGAGGTGCGGCTGCGTAGCTCATCCAGGAATCCGGGGGGCAGAGACATGGGGCGATTATCCTCGCATTGGTGAAATCTGTCCAGAGCGGGACGGGGCCCGCAGCGGCGGGCGGCACCGATCGGCCGGATCATGCGCTTCGCCGCGGGGGGCGGCACGCGCGTCTTCAGGCAGGCACAAGCGTCATGCGCCGCCGGTCAGGCCGGCGCATGGCCGCATTCAGTTCTGCATCGCCTTCAGCATTTCCTGGCGCTGTTCCCAGGTCTGCAGGCATTGCTGCTCCCAGAGCACACCGAAATCGTTCTGCTTCAGATCGCGGCGTTTGAGCTGATAGACATAGTCCACCATCTGCGGGATCGCCTTGCTGTAGTTCTCCGGCCAGGTCGGCTCGGAGGCGGCGATATGATCCGCCACCTTGCCCTTGGCCACCCGGTCCAGCCGCGCCTTCTGCACCGCCGCCATCACCTGCCCTTCATATCGGCAGGCGTCTTCCTTCTCGTCCGCGGCCAGCGCGGGCGTGGCCAGAAGGGCGGCGGCAAGGGTCAGGCGGATCAACATAGAGGCAGCTCCTGAATCGGATTTCGTTCGGGCGCCACCCTACCCGCGTGCAGCGACGGCTTCCATGGCCGTTTTCAAATCGTGAACCAGTGTCGCAGCCATCGAGCGGAACACCAGGATCAGGAACGCGCGGTCCCCCACCCGGGTGACCGAGCCCGCCATATGCGCCACCTGGCTGCGCACCGTATGGCCGCGCTTGAAGACCGCGCCGCGCAGGTCCACCGGCACCAGCCGCGCCAGCACGTCCTCGGCGCCCGCGCCCTCCAGCCGCACCACCGCCCAGGCATCGCTCTGGTCGGACAGCGCCGCATGTTCGGCAAGCGAGGCATCCGGTTCCGGCCCCATCAGCAAGGCCTGATCCAGCCCGAACCAGATCGCCCGCGCGCCCGCCTTGCCGGTGGCGCGGTTGGGCGCGGGAAACGCCATCCCGTGCGCGGCTTTCAAGGCCGCCGACAGCGCCGTGCCCTGCCCCTTGTAGGGCAGGATCGAAGTCATCACGCCCGGATCTTCCTCGGTGACCTGCACCGCACCGATCTCCAGCGGCAACAGCCCCTCACAGGGGGATTTCGCAACAAGTTCAGCCACGCAGCCGCCCTCCTTCCGGATCGAAAAACACCGGATCGACCACCTCGCACAGCGTCTCGACCCCGCGCAGATGATCCACCATCTTCACCACCTCGCCCTTGCGTTCTGGCCCGCGCCGCAGAAAGCCCAGCGCGATCACATGACCAAGCGTCGGCGAATAGGCGGCCGAGGTGACATAGCCCAGGTCGTTTTCTCGGGTCGGCTCCGCGTCCTTGTCGAACAGGTGCCCGCCGGCGGTCAGCAGCTTCACCGCCCCCACCGGCTTCAGCCCCACCAGCCGCTCCCGGTCCTCCTCCAGCAGCCCGGGCCGCTGGCTCAGGGTCTTGCCGATGCAGTCCTTCTTGGCCGAGACCATCCGCCCCATACCGATGTCATAGGCGGTAACACGGCCGTGGATCTCCGCATGGGTAATGAACCCCTTCTCGATCCGCAGCACGTTCAGCGCCTCCATCCCGTAGGCGCCGCCGCCCAGCCCCTCGGCCCGCGCCAGCAGCGTCCGGAACAGGCTGTCGCCATAGCGCGCCGGCACCGCCAGCTCATAGGCATGCTCGCCGGAGAACGAGATGCGGAACAACCGCCCGGCCACCCCCAGAACGCTCACCGCGCCGCAGGCCATGAAGGGCCAGTCGCCCTCCTCCAACGGCGCATCCAGCAGGTCGTCCAGCAACTCCCGCGATTTCGGCCCGGCAATCGCGAACTGCGCCCATTGCTCGGTGACGGAGGTGAACCGCACGTCCCAATCGGGCCGCAGCGCCTGCGCCACGAACTCCAGATGCCGCATCACATCGCCCGCCGCCGCGGTGGTGGTGGTCATCAGGTAGTGGGTTTCCCCCAGCCGCGCCGTCGTGCCGTCGTCCATGACGGTGCCATCCTCGCGCAGCATCAGCCCGTAGCGGGCGCGCCCCACCTTCAGCGTGCTGAACATGTTGCTGTAGACGAAATCCAGGAACCTGCCCGCATCGGCGCCCTGAATGTCGATCTTGCCCAGCGTGGACACGTCGCAAATGCCCACCGCCTCGCGCACCATCGTCACCTCGCGGTCGCAGGCCTGCCGCCAGGTCTTCTCGCCCGGCGCGGGGAAGTAGCTGGGCCGGTACCACAGCCCCGCCTCCACCATCGGCGCGCCGCGCTCCACGCTGGCCTTGTGGCTGGTGGTGAACCGCTCCGGCGCGAAGCCCTTGTTCTGCCCGCCGGCCCCCACCGCCGCGATGGTCATCGGGCTGTAGGGCGGCCGGAAGGTGGTCGTGCCGGTCTCCGGAATGCCCCGCCCGGTGGCATCCGCCAGCACCGCCAGCGCCGCCACGTTGGAGCTCTTGCCCTGATCGGTCGCCATCCCTTGCGTGGTATAGCGCTTCATATGCTCGACAGAGCGGTAATTTTCCACCGCCGCCTGCTTCACATCCTTCACCGTCACATCGTTCTGGAAATCCAGCCAGGCGCGGCCCTTGCCCGCCACCGCCCAGAGCGGCGACAGGCGATAGGCCTCCTCCTCCGCCGCCGGCAGGTCGACCTTCGGCGCGCTCATGCCCAGATCGGCCAGCGCCAGCCGCGCCGCTTCCGCGCCCTCGCGCAGACAGGCCTGGGTCGAGAACGCGCCGTTGCAGGCCCCGGCCACCGTCATCCCCGGCACCGCGCCGGGCGTGGGGACAAAGGCCGCGATGTCCTCGCGCCAGGTCGGCCGCCCGTTCATGTGACAGGTCAGATGGACAGAGGGGTTCCAGCCGCCCGACATCGCCAGGCAATCGGCCTCCAGACGTTTCTCGCCGCTGGCGGTGCGGAGGGTGATCGCCTCCAGCCCGCGCCGCCCGGCGGTGCCCACCACATGCGCCCCGCGATGCACCTCGTAGAGGTCCGATTGCGGCGCGTCCTCGCGGCTGTCGATCACCGCGACCACATCGACACCGGCCTTCACCAGATCCTGCGCCGTGCGGTGGGCGTCGTCGTTGTTGGCAAACACGCTCACCGCGCGCCCCGGGCACACCCCCCAGCGGTTGAGATAGGCCCGCAGCGCCCCGGCCGTCATGATCCCGGGCCGGTCGTTGTCGGCAAAGGCGATCGGCCGCTCCAGCGCGCCCGCCGCCAGAATGCTGCGCTTGGCCACGATGCGCCAGAAGCACTCCAGCGGCACGCCCGCGCTCCGCGGCCGGTGATGGCCGACCCGCTCCAGCGCGGCAAAGGTGCCCTGGTCATAGGCCCCGGCGACGGTGGTGCGGGTCATCAGCCGCACGTTGTCCATCGCCTCCAGCTCGGCCAGGACCTCGCCCGCCCATTCATGACCGGGCCGTCCCTCGATCTCATGGGTCTCGGCCAGCAGCCGCCCGCCCATCCGCGCATCCTCGTCGGCCAGGATCACGTCCGCGCCCGCGCGCCCCGCCGCCAGCGCGGCCATCAGCCCGGCAGGCCCGGCACCGATCACCAGCAGGTCGCAGAAGGCATAGGCGCGCTCGTACCGGTCCGCATCGGGCAGCCCCGACAGCGCCCCAAGACCTGCCGCACGCCGGATCGCGGGCTCATAGACCTTTTCCCAGAACGCCTTGGGCCACATGAAGGTCTTGTAATAGAACCCCGCGCCAAAGAACGGCGCCGCCAGGTCGTTCAGGCTCAGCAGGTCGTGTTTCAGCGACGGCCAGGCGTTCTGGCTGCGCGCCTGCAGCCCCTCGTAGATCTCCTGCACCGTGGCGCGCGTATTGGGCGTCTGCCGCCCGCCGCGCCCCACAGTGACCAGCGCATTGGGTTCCTCGCTGCCCGCCGTCAGCACACCGCGCGGGCGATGATACTTGAACGACCGCCCCATCAGCCGCACCCCGTTGGCCAGCAGGGCCGAGGCCAGCGTATCGCCCGCCAGCCCCGCGTACCGCTGCCCGTCGAACCGAAACGGGACCGAATGCGACCGGTCCAGAAGCCCCTTGCCCGCAACCCTCATGTCGCGCCCTCCCCGGCCAGCCGGCTGTCCAGCACCTCATGCGTGCGCGTATCGCGGGTCACCACCAGCCAGGCGCCGCAGCCGTTGGCGTGATGCCACAGCTCCTGCGCCGGCCCGGCCGGGTTGTCGCGCAGGAACACGTAATCGTCCCAGGCCTCCGGCCCCGCCTCTGGGGCGGGCCGTTCCAACGCAACCGCGCTGCCCTTGTAGTAGAACTCCCGGCGATCCCGCTCGCCGCAGAGCGGACAGGTGATCCTCATCGCGCGCGCCCCTGCTTGTTCTGTCTGTAAATGCTCATCGTCCTGCCGATCCTGCCCGCGCCTCAGTGCAGATTGTGCTGCGCGCCGGTGCCTTCCTCGTCCATGATGCCCCGGCCGGTGCGGAAACGGTCCAGCCGGAACCGCGCCGCCGCCCCATGCGGCCGCCCCGTCGCCATCAGATGGGCAAAGCAATGGCCCGAACCCGGCACCGCCTTGAAGCCGCCGTAGCACCAGCCGCAATTGAGGTAGAGCCCGTCGATATCCGTCTTGTCGATGATCGGCGAGCCGTCGGAGGACATGTCCATGATGCCGCCCCAGCTGCGCAGCACCCGCGCCTTGCCGATCATCGGCATCAACGCCATGCCCGCCTCCATCACATGTTCGACCAGCGGCAGGTTCCCCCGCGCGGCGTAGGAGGCATACATGTCGATATCGCCGCCGAACACCAGCCCGCCCTTGTCCGACTGGCTGATATAGAAATGGCCCATGCCGAAACTGACCACCATGTCGATCACCGGCTTCAGCCCCTCGCTGACGAAGGCCTGCAGCACGTGGCTCTCGATCGGCAGCCGCATGCCCGCCATCGCCGCCACCTGGCTCGACCGTCCGGCAACCACGATGCCCACCTTCTTGGCGCGGATCGCGCCGCGGCTGGTCTGTACGCCGGTCACCTTGCCGCCCTCGACGTCGATACCGGTGACCTCGCAGTTCTGGATCAGGTCGACGCCGCGCTGATCGGCGCCGCGGGCATAGCCCCAGGCCACCGCATCGTGCCGCGCGGTGCCGCCGCGCGGGTGATAGAGCCCGCCATGCACCGGAAACCGCGCATTGTCGAAATCGAGATAGGGCAGTTTCTTGCGCACCCCCTCCCGGTCCAGCAGGATCGCGTCATCGCCCTGGTTCACCATCGCATTGCCACGCCGCGCGAAGGCGTCGCGCTGGCCGTCGGAATGGAACAGGTTGATGATCCCCCGCTGCGAATGCATCACATTGAAATTCAGGTCCTGTTCCAGCCCTTCCCACAGCTTCAGGGAATGCGAATAGAACTCCGAATTGCCTGGCAAACCGTAATTGGCGCGCACGATGGTGGTGTTGCGCCCCACGTTGCCGCCACCGAGATAGCCCTTTTCCAGCACCGCGATATTGCGCAGCCCGTGCTCCTTGGCCAGGTAGTACGCGGTCGAAAGCCCATGCCCGCCGCCGCCGATGATGACGATGTCATATTCGGATTTCGGCTCCGGGTTGCGCCAATGGGGGCTCCAGCCCTTGTTGCCGGTCAATCCTTCCTTGAGGACCCGCAGCCCGGAAAATCGCATTTCGGCCTCCTGACAGATCGGCGCAGGGTGACGCGCCTGGTGAGGGAGACACTAACACCGCAGGCCCGGGACGCCAGCCCGAGATTCCCGACATCGCGAAGTCTGCAAGCGACAAGTTACGCCGCTTTTGCGGCCCGGGCCCCAACCCGGGTCCCAAAATGTACAAAACGGCGCCGAAACTCCCCGTTTCGGCGCCGCGTTAACCCTGTTGCACCCCGATTCAGAGTCCCTTAGCGCGATAGCTCTTGGCGACCTTGTCGATGCTCACCAGGTAAGCCGCGGTACGCAGATCCTCCACATCGGCCCGGTCGTGCCAGACCTCGCGCATCGACTGGTAGGCAATCCGCATGGTGTCATCGAGTCCCGAGCGCACCAGCTCCAGCTCATCGGCGCCGCGCAGGTATTTCTGTTTGAAATCAGGGCTCGGCGACCAGGTCTTGCCCAGTGCCTCGCTCAGGGATTCGAGCTGCTCCACCACCAGCTGGTGCCGCGCCTCTTCCTGCCGCCGCTGCATCCGGCCAAAGCGGATGTGGCTGAGGTTCTTGACCCACTCGAAATAGGACACCGTCACCCCGCCCGCGTTGGCATACATGTCGGGAATGATCACCGTCCCCCTGTCGCGCAGGATCTCATCCGCCCCCGCGGTGATCGGACCGTTCGCCGCCTCGATGATCAGCGGCGCCTTTATTTTATGGGCGTTGGACAGGTTGATCACCGCCTCCAGCGCAGCCGGGATCAGGATGTCGCAGTCATGTTCCAGCACCGCGGCCCCTTCGGCGGTATGGGTGGCATCGGGGAACCCGGTGACCCCGCCATGGCGCACGATCCAGTGATGCACCGCCTCCACGTCCAGCCCGTCGGGGTTAAAGAGCGCGCCGTCGCGCTCGATGATGCCGGTGATCCGCACGCCGTCCTCCAGCGCCAGGAACTTGGCCGCGTGATAGCCCACGTTGCCCAGCCCCTGCACGATCACCCGCTTGCCGTCGAGCCCGCCGGACAGCCCCGCCTTCTCCACATCGCGCGGATCGCGGAAGAACTCGCGCAGCGCATATTGAACGCCCCGCCCGGTGGCCTCGACGCGGCCTGCAATACCGCCTGCATTCAGGGGCTTGCCCGTGACGCAGGCGCGCGCGTTGATATCGGTGGTGTTCATCCGCGCGTACTGGTCAGCGATCCAGGCCATCTCGCGTTCGCCGGTGCCCATGTCAGGCGCCGGCACGTTCTGCGACGGGTGGATCAGGTCGCGCTTGGCCAGCTCATAGGCGAAACGGCGGGTGATCAGCTCCAGCTCATGCTCGTCGTACTGGCGCGGGTCGATGCAGAGCCCGCCCTTGGAGCCGCCGAACGGCGCCTCCACCAGCGCACATTTGTAGGTCATCAGGGCGGCCAGCGCCTCGACCTCGTCCTGGTTCACCGCCATCGCGTAGCGGATACCGCCCTTGACCGGCTCCATATGTTCCGAATGCACCGAGCGGTAGCCGGTGAAAGTCTGGATCTTGCCGCGCAGCCGCACCCCGAAGCGTACCGTATAGGTCGCGTTGCAGACGCGGATCTTTTCCTCCAGCCCCGGCGGCAGGTCCATGATGGCCGCCGCCCTGTTGAACATCAGATCCACGCTTTCGCGAAAACTCGGCTCCTGCCGACCCATGACTACGCCTCCTTGCCGTCTTGTCTGGTGCCCCGCGACTCGCCCCGCGGGCCCCCTGTCCGGCCAGACTAGGCGCATCGTTCACAAGCTGCGAGTTTTTTAAGCATTCCGGTTTTGGAAGCCGTTTTCCCATGCAATATCAAACCGCTACCCCACCATCCGGCAATCTCCGCCCCAGGGCCGCGGCCACCGGCCCGGCCCGCCTTCCCCGAAAAACCCAGTCTTTGCCCAACTTAGGCCACGATCCGGCGCGATACGGATCAAGGTGACATCCGTCCCGGGTCCGCCCTGGTAAAAATTTCCGGTGCAAAACGGTCAAAGCGAGGAGCCCATGCGTTCGATACCCCTGCGACAGCGCATTCGCGGCAACCGCCGGCACGCCCCGGCGCTGAGAACGGCAGAGCATGCCCGCCGCTTTGCCGCGAACGAAGACGGCTCGCTGATCGTCTTCGGGGTCTATATCTTTGTGATCATCCTGGTCTTCGGCGGCATCGGCATCGACCTGATGCGGTTCGAGCGCGACCGCGCCAACCTGCAATACACGATGGACCGCGCGGTGCTGGCCGCCGCCGACCTCGACCAGACGCTCGATCCGGAATCGGTGGTGCGCGACTATCTCAGCAAGGCCGGGATGAGCGATTTCCTCACCAATGTCATCGTCGACGAGGGGTTGAGCTATCGGACGGTTTCGGCCAGCGCCTCCTCCACCATCAAGACCCAGTTCATGCATATGAGCGGTGTCGACACGCTGACCGCGCCCGCCGCCAGCACCGCCGAAGAACGCATCGACGGGGTCGAGATCTCGCTGGTGCTCGACGTGTCGGGGTCGATGAACAGCAACAGCAGGCTGAAAAACCTCAAGATCGCCGCCAAGGATTTCGTCGACGAGATGGTCGACAACACCGAAGATGGCAACATGTCGATGTCGATCGTGCCCTACGCCACCCAGGTTTCGGCGCCGGATTCGTTGTTTGCCCAACTCAATCCCTCGGCCGAACACGACTACTCCAACTGCGTGAATTTCGATGCCTCCGATTTCGACAGCGCCGCAATCTCCCCCACGGAGCCGCTGACACGCACGATGCATTTCGATGTCTTCACCGACAGCGGCTGGGGCGGCGGCGGCTACGACGGTCGCCCGTACGGCAGTCTGGTGCCCTTCCCGATTTGCGAGGATGACGACGCACGCGAAATGGTGATCCTGCAAAAGGACCGCACCACGCTCAAGAATTTCATCAGCAACCTCTCGGCCAAGGGAAACACCTCGATCGACATCGGGATGAAATGGGGCACCGCCCTGCTGGACCCGAGCATGAAGCCCGCGATCTCCGGCATGGTCGACCTGGGCCAGGTACCGTCTGATTTCGCGGCCCGGCCTCAATCCTACGACAGCGGCGAGACACTGAAGGTCATCGTGCTGATGACCGACGGCCAGAACACCAGCCAGTATTACCTGCCGGACGAGTTTCGCGACGGCCCCACCCATGTCTGGTGGAACGCAGAGGCGGAAGTCTATTCCGTTAATACCGGCCCGGACGAATACGACCGCGACCATGACGGCGATACCGACGAGGACATTTACTACTGGAACGAAAAAAAGGAGTGGGCGGACCACCCCTATGGCGACGGGAGCTATGAACAGACGACCACCGAAAAGGTCTGCACCAAATATTGGTGGGGCCACTGCTGGAAATACGACTACGTGACCGTGACCGAGACGGTGGACGAAGAGGGCGAGTCGATCTCGCTGTCGATGGGCGGTCTGTTCGCCTACACCACGCCGAAGGAGATTGCCGACGGCATCTTTGCCCCGACCATGGGCAGCAGCGCGGCGCGCAGCAAATGGTATTACGGCACCAATGGAACTTACGTGAACAGCTCCGCCAAGAATGCCCGCACCAAGGCGGTCTGCGATGCGGCCAAGGCCGAAGGCATCATGGTCTTCACCATCGGCTTCGAGGCGCCGTCGGGCGGGCTGGCCGTGCTCAAGGACTGCGCCAGCTCCGACAGCCACTTCTTCGACGTCGACGGGCTTGAGATTTCCGACGCGTTCGCCTCTATCGCCTCGTCGATCCGCAAGCTGAGGCTGACCCAATGATCGGCCGCCTGCTGAAACGCTGCCGCCGGTTCTGGCGGGCCGAGGACGGCAATGCCACGGTAGAGTTCGCCATCACTTTTCCGGCGATGATCACCATCATGCTGTCCGGGCTGGAACTGGGCTTTGTCACCCTGCAGGATTCGATGCTGGAACGCGCGATGGACCTGACCGTGCGCGAAATCCGCCTGGGCACCGGCACCGCGCCGCAGCATGACGAGATCAAGGATATGATCTGCGAGCGCGCCGCCTTCATCAAGGATTGCAGCAACAGCCTGCGGCTGGAAATGATCCAGGTCGATCCGCGCGCCTGGTCCGGGATCGACGGCGAACCCGACTGCACCGACAGATCCGAAGAGGTCTCGCCGGTGCGCAACTTCATCAACGGGCAGGAGAACGATCTGATGATCCTGCGCGCCTGCGCCAAGATCGACCCGGTATTTCCCACCACCGGGCTGGGCAAGAACATGGTCAAGGACGACTACGGCCAGTATGCGCTGACCGCGACCACCGTCTTTGTGCAGGAACCGAGGTGACACCGATGCGCGATCGCCTGCTTGCCCTGTTCCACCGGTTCCTCGACGACACCCGCGGCAGCGTGTCGGTGGAATTCGTGATCATGATGCCGCTGCTGTTCTGGGCCTTCATGGCGACTTACGTCTATTTCGACGGCTACCGCCAGAGCGCGCAGAACCTCAAGGCGACCTATGCCATCGGCGACATGATCTCGCGCGAGACCGAGGCGATCAACGATACCTATATCGACAGCATGCGCAACGTGCTGGCCCTGATGACCAGCTCGGACGAGACGATCAAGCTGCGGGTGACGGTGGTGCGCTGGGACCAGTCCGAAAACCGCTACTACGTCGTCTGGTCCGAATCCCGCGGCTATAGCGCTCCGCGCACCAATGCCGACATGACCGATATCGCCGCCCGCCTGCCGGTGATGCCCGACAACGAGCGCGTCATCGTGATCGAGACGCAATCGGTTTACCAACCGTCCTTCGACATCGGGATGGGCGACCAGACGCTGGAGAATTTCATCTTTACCCGGCCACGTTTCGTGAACCAGGTGAAGTGGTCCAGCGTCTAACCGCGTTCGGCCAGCACCGCCGCCAGGATCTCGGACATCGCCTTGGTCTGACCGGCCGAGGTCACCCCGCCGATGCCCACGCGCCGGCCCAACCGCCACCACAGGCCCGGCTGCCAGACCCGCGCCCCGGCCCCGCGGGTGCGGATCAGAAACCCGTTGGACGGTTTGAACGCGAAGGTGCCGCGTTCCAGCGCTTCGATCTCCGCGACCCTGGCGATGCAGGTGCCATCGCTGCTGCGCAGTTCGTCCCGGGTCAGCTCCAGCCGATGGCCGGTCGCCCGCCGCATCCGCTCGGCGATCCACAGCGAACCCGCGCCGATCAGCAACAGAAACAGCTGCCAGGGCAGCGCCGGCGGCGAGGCCAGCGCGACATAGATCACCATGCCGCCAAACCCCAGCAGCACGCCAAGGCCCAGCCAGCGGCGCAACGCCGAGACCTGAACCGTTGCCAGAATATCGTTCTCCATGGACCCCTCCGCCTGTTCAGCGCCGGCGGCTTAGCCCATATCGCCCCCCGCGAACAGCCAATTCCGCCACTCCCGCCGCGCGCGCCGTGCAGGGCCGCGCATTCCCGTGCATTTCCGCACAGCCGACGTGCCGCCGCGCCGGTTTGCCGCGGCCGCCGCCCCGCCTATCTTCAGGCCAGGACATCAGATCGGAGGCCCCCATGTCGCTCAGACCCACCGTCGAGACCCGCCGCGCGATTCCCACGCTGGAAGGCGCCGGGGTGAAGCTCCATCGCGCCTTCGGCTTTCAGGACCCGACCGAGCTGGACCCGTTCCTGCTGTTCGACGATTTCCGCAACGAACGGCCGGAGGATTACATCCAGGGCTTTCCCTGGCATCCCCACCGCGGCATCGAGACCATCACCTATGTGCTGTCCGGCACGGTGGAACATGGCGACAGCCTGGGCAACAGCGGCACGCTGAGCGGCGGCGATGTGCAGTGGATGACCGCAGGCTCCGGCATCCTGCATCAGGAGATGCCGAAGGGGAACGCCAGCGGCCAGATGCACGGCTTTCAGCTCTGGGGCAACCTGCCCGCCAGCCAGAAGATGACCGCGCCGCGCTATCAGGACGTGCGCGGCAGCGACATCCCCGAGGTGATCGACGACGACGGCACCCGGGTGAAGGTGATCGTGGGTGAATTCTGGGGCAAGCGCGGTCCGGTCGACGGCATCGCGGCCGATCCGCAATACCTCGATATCTTCGTTCCCGCCGGGGTGAAAAAGACCTTCAGGATCGACACCTACCGCCGCGCCTTCGCCTATGTCTTCGAGGGCGCCGCCGCCTTTGCCGATGCCTCGGCCCCGACCGGCGTGCTGCTGGAGAAGGAAGTCGCGGGAGAAGAGGTGAACATCCGCGACCTGTCGGGCGACCGCACCCTGGTGCGCTTCGGCACCGGCGACGAGATCACGGTTCAGGCGGGCCCAGAGGGCGTGCGGTTCCTGTTGATCTCCGGTGCGCCGATCGCCGAGCCGGTGGCCTGGCATGGCCCCATCGTGATGAACACCCAGGAAGAGCTGCGCCAGGCGATGCGCGACCTGCGCAACGGCACCTTCATCAAACCCGCGCATTGAACGAAAAGGCCCCCGCAACTGCGGGGGCCTTCGGCATTCAGGTCCGGGTGCTCAGAACAGGAAGTCCGACGCGCTCAGATCGTCCAGGCTGGTGTGACGCAGGACGATCACGTTATCGCCGTCGCCGTCCAGATCGTAGATCACCCGACCGCCCTTCTGGGTGGCGGCATCGAGGAATTCCGCAAAGCTGGTCGCCTCGTCAGTCAGCCCGGACAGATCCAGCGTGTCCTTGCCCGGATTGAAATCGGTCACGATGTCCCTGCCGAAATCGCCGGTGAACTCGAAGGTGTCCTTGCTGACGCCGCCGGTCAGCACGTCCTTGCCCGCGCCGCCGTTCAGCACGTCCTTGCCGACACCGCCGTCCAGCTTGTCCTTGCCGGCCCCGCCGTCGAGGTCGTCATGGCCGCCGCCGCCCTTGAGCATATCGGCACCATCGCCGCCACTCAGCGTGTCGTCGCCGGCGTTGCCCTTCAGCATGTCCTTGCCGCCCTGGCCCGAGAGCGTGTCGTCGCCCCCCCGGCCCTTCAGCGTATCGGCCTGACGATAGCCGGAGAACACGTCGTCACCGCCCGCGCCAAGGAACAGGATGTCGTCGCCGCTCAGCAGCGCGGCCAGCGCATCGGTCCGGCCTTCGCCGTCCTCGCCATAGCCGAGAAAGCCGTAGATCACGTCGTGAACATCGTCCCCGTCACTGACCTCGGGCGAGAATTCGACGGTGTAGTCGAGCTGGTCCAGTTCCAGGATGCTGGTGCTGTCCTCCTGCTCCACCGCGGTCAGCCCATAGCCGAAGTCGACCGAGCTGATCGTGCCGGACAGGGTGTGCGTGGTCATGCTGTAGTTGATATTGTCGCGCAGCACATAGCCCTGTGCGTCGCTGTCGGGCGTCTCGGTGACATCCGTTTCCGACGCTCCGTAATCGCCGCCGATCCCTTCGGAAAAGGTGCCGCGGCCGGAAGGGGTGAAATTTTCGTCGAAATCGTCGAGATAGGCGATGAAATCGGTAACGGACTTGTTGCCGGTGGTAATGGTGATGGTCATGGCATCTCCTGTACAGCTGCCGCCCGCACCCGTGACCGAAGCGGCCACCGGCCGGACCGGTTCGGTTGATCGCTCGCATGCGTGGCGAAGCATTTACGGGATGCTGGGTGGGGTTGCGGCCGGGATCGGGCGCAACGTGTGGGCCGCCTGAGAACGGCGGCCAATGCCTAGCGCGTCATCGCTATTAAGTTTGACTGAATTTGTCAAGAATACGAATGCGCTTCCGAATGCGGACCGGCACCGCACCGGTTCCGCAGGCCCTCAGGTGCCTACGGCCTTGCGCACCATGTCCCAGTAAATCGCCGCGACCTGATCCAGCGACAGCCGTCCGCCGGCACGGTACCAGGTATTTACCCCGGTCAGCATGGCAATGACCGCAAGCGTGGCGATCTTGGGGTCGGGCACGTCGAACACGCCCTCCTCCACCCCCGCCCGCAGGATCTGCTCCAGCGCGTCCTCGTAGCGGCCGCGCAGCGCCTCGATCTGGGTGAAGTTCTCGGGGCTGAGGTTGCGCAGCTCCATATAGGCGATGAACACCTCGTCGGGGCGCTCCAGGTGAAACCGGATGTGAAAGCGGGTGAAATCCTCCAGCCGCGCCGCCGCGCCGCCGGTCTGCGGCCGTGCCGACCAGGTCGCCAGCAGCTCGGTCATGTGATCGCGCATCAGTCCGAACAGCAGGCTCTGCTTGTCGGGGGTGTAGTTATACAGCGCGCCGGCCTGCACCCCCACCTCGCGCGCGATCTGGCGCATCGACACCGCCGCATAGCCATGCTGCGCGAACAGCTTCAGCGCCGCCTCCTGAATGCGCGGGCCGGTAATGTCGGAATGGGAACCTGTCGTGCGTGCCATCGCGGGGAAGTTATCTGAACGCATGTTCAGAAAAAACCCCCCGCTTGCGCCTTTTCCCGGCAGCGGGCATGAAAGGGCACCGACAGAGACCCGGATCGCCCATGTTTCAGACGCGCCTGCCTTTTGCCGCCCCGGCCGCCCTGACCTGCCTGGCCCTGCTGCTGACAGCGGCAGGCTGCACCCGCGCGGTGCCCGAACTGGACCAGACCCGGTCCGACGCGCTGCGCGACGCCCCCTACCCCGCGCTGATCCCGCTGGGCCCGGCGCTGGCGGCCAATGCGGCCGAGCCCGACAGCGCCGAAAAACTGGAGCAGGAGATGACCGCGCGGCGCGCCCTGCTTAACGCGCGGGCAGCGCGGTTGCGGTCCGCCCAGGCAGAGTAACCTGCGGCACCGCCCGCCGTTGCACCCCCTATCCGAACCGGATAAGGCACGCAGCAACTTACGACAGCAGGAAGGACACGCGACGATGACGGAAGCTCTGCGCCTGGGGATTGCCGGTTTGGGCACGGTGGGTGTGGGCGTCGTCCGCATCCTGCGCAAACAGGCCAAACTGCTGGAGGCGCGCACCGGCCGCCGGATCGAGCTCGTGGCGGTCAGCGCGCGCGACGCGAACAAGGACCGCGGCGTGACCCTGTCGGGCTACGCCTGGGAGACCGACCCGGTGGCGCTGGCCAAGCGGGACGACATCGATGTCTTCGTCGAGCTGATGGGCGGCTCGGACGGCGCCGCAAAAGACGCCACCGAGGCGGCGCTGGCCAGCGGCAAACATGTGGTCACCGCCAACAAGGCGCTGCTGGCGCTGCACGGTCAGGCGCTGGCCGAACAAGCCGAGGCATCGGGCCTCTCGATCCGCTACGAGGCGGCCGTGGCCGGCGGCATCCCGGTGATCAAGGCGCTGGCCGAGGGGCTGGCGGGCAATGAGATCACCCGGGTGATGGGGGTGATGAACGGCACCTGCAACTATATCCTCACCCGAATGGAGGCCACCGGACAGGGATACAACGCGCTGTTCGAAGAGGCCGACAAGCTGGGCTATCTGGAGGCCGACCCGAACCTCGACGTCGGCGGTATCGACGCCAGCCACAAGCTGGCGATCCTGGCCTCCATCGCCTTTGGCACCAAGGTGAATTTCGCAGGGGTCGAGATCGAGGGCATCCAGCGGGTGACGCTGGAGGATATCCGGCAGGCCGCCGACATGGGCTATCGCATCAAGCTGCTGGGCGTGGCCCAGCGCAGCCCGCGCGGGTTGGTGCAGCGGATGCAGCCCTGTCTTGTGCCCGCCGACTCGCCGCTGGGCCAGCTCGAAGGCGGAACCAATATGGTGGTGATCGAGGGCGATGCGGTGGAACAGATCGTGCTGCGCGGCCCCGGCGCCGGCGAAGGCCCCACCGCCAGCGCGGTGATGGGCGACATTTGCGATCTGGCCCGCGGCTACCGCATGCCGGTCTTCGGCCAGCCCGCCGCCACGCTGGAGGAGGCCACCCCGGCCCAGACCGGCCTGCCCGCGCCCTATTACCTGCGCATGTCGCTGCTGGACAAACCCGGCGCGCTGGCCAAGGTGGCCGCGATCCTCGGCGAGGCCGGCGTCTCGATCGACCGGATGCGCCAGTACAGCCACTCCGAGCCCACCGCCCCGGTGCTGATCGTGACCCACAAGACCACCCGCGCCGACCTCGACCAGGCGTTGCAGGCGATGGCCGGGACCGAGGTCGTGGCCGGTGAGCCGGTTGCGCTGCGCATCGAGCATCTTTGAACCGGCACCGCCCGGCGCGGCGCGGGCCTTGCGGCCCCCGCCCCGGGCAGGCTATCGACGCATAAGATTTCTGAAACAGGATATTGCCATGACCGCCAAGGATACCCCCGCCGATTTCGAGGACCGGATGCTGTCGCTGGGCCTGGCCCGGGTCGCCGAACAGGCGGCGCTGGCCTCGGCCCCGCTGATCGGGCGCGGCGATGAAAAGGCCGCCGACCAGGCCGCCGTCAACGCCATGCGCGAACAGCTCAACCTGCTCGACATCTCCGGCGTGGTGGTGATCGGCGAAGGCGAACGCGACGAGGCGCCGATGCTCTATATCGGTGAAGAGGTCGGCACCGGCAACGGGCCCGGCGTCGATATCGCGCTGGACCCGCTGGAGGGCACCACGCTGACCGCCAAGGACATGCCCAACGCCCTGACCGTGATCGCGATGGGCCCGCGCGGGTCCATGCTGCACGCGCCCGACACCTATATGGACAAGCTTGCCATCGGCCCGGGCTTTGCCGAGGGCGTGGTCACCCTGGATATGACCCCGACCGAACGGGTCGAGGCGCTGGCCGCCGCCAAGGGCTGCAAAGCCTCCGACATCACCGTCTGCATCCTTGAACGTCCGCGCCACGAGGCGATGATCGCCGAGGTGCGCGCCACCGGTGCGGCGATCCGGCTGATCACCGACGGCGACGTTGCAGGCGTCATGCACTGCGCCGAGAGCGAGGTGACCGGCATCGACATGTACATGGGTTCCGGCGGCGCGCCCGAAGGGGTGCTGGCGGCCTCGGCGCTGAAATGCATGGGCGGCCAGATCTACGGCCGGCTTCTGTTCCGCAACGACGACGAGAAAGCCCGCGCCGCCAAGGCCGGGATCACCGATCTGGACCGGATCTACACCCGCGACGAGATGGTGACGCAGGACGTGATCTTTGCCGCCACCGGCGTCACCGGCGGCACCCTGCTCCCCGGGATCAAGCGCAGCCCGGGCTGGGTCGAGACCACGACGCTGCTGATGCGCTCGAAAACCGGCTCGGTGCGGCGGATGCAGTATCGCACGCCGGTGTGAGCCTTTCCGGCGGCGGCGCGCGACGGCTTGCGTCGGAGCCTCCGGCGGGGATATTTTGAGTGAGAGGAAAAGGCCGGGTCCGTCATGGTCCGGCCTTTGCGCATAGAGGGCAGGCAATTGGCATTTCTGGGGGTTGAGAACTCGCTGACCGGGCGGTGCTGGACCGGACCGTCGGTCGAGGCCGACCGCGCCGCCGAGGCGATGGCGCAGGCCACCGGCCTGCCGCGCCCGCTGTGCCAGGTTCTGGCGCGCCGCGGCGTGCCGCTGGAAGAGGCCGAGCCGTTCCTGACGCCGGCGCTGCGCGACCTGCTGCCCGACCCGCGCGAGATGAAGGATATGCAGGCGGCCGCCGCCCGGTTTGTGGACGCGGTCAGGCGCAGGCAGCGCATCGCCATCTTTGCCGATTACGACGTCGACGGCGGCAGCTCCGCCGCGCTGCTGCTGAGCTGGCTGCGAGCGATGGGGCGCGACGCGACGCTCTATATCCCCGACCGCATCGAAGAGGGCTATGGCCCCAACGAGCCGGCGATGCGGGCGCTGGCGGCCAAGCACGACCTGATCGTCTGCGTCGATTGCGGCACGCTGAGCCACGAGCCGATCGCGGCGGCCGAGGGCGCCGATGTGATCGTGCTGGACCACCACCTGGGCGGCGAGACGCTGCCAGACTGCGTCGCGGTGGTGAACCCCAACCGTCAGGACGAAAGCGGCGATCTGGGCTATCTCTGCGCCGCCGGCGTGGTGTTCCTGATGCTGGTGGAGACGCGGCGGCAATTGCGCGAGGCGGGCGAAGGCACCGGGCCGGACCTGATGACGCTGCTGGACCTGGTGGCGCTGGCCACCGTGGCCGACGTGGCGCCGCTGATCGGGGCCAACCGGGCGCTGGTGCGGCAGGGCCTGCGGGTGATGGCACAGCGCCGCCGCCCCGGGCTGGTGGCGCTGTCGGACGTGGCGCGGATGGATTCGGCACCGAACAGCTATCACCTGGGTTTCCTGCTGGGGCCGCGCGTCAACGCGGGCGGGCGCATCGGCAAGGCCGACCTGGGCGCGCGGCTGCTGGCCACCGCCGACGCAACCGAGGCGCAATCGCTGGCCGAACGGCTCGACCAACTCAACACCGAGCGGCGCGAGATCGAAGAGGCCGTGCGCGCCGCCGCCATGGCACAGGCGGAGGAGCGCGGGCTGGATGCGCCGCTGGTCTGGGCCGCGGGCGAAGGCTGGCACCCGGGCGTGGTGGGCATCGTCGCCTCGCGCCTGAAGGAGGCCGCCAATCGCCCCGCCGTGGTGATCGGGCTGGAGGGCGGCGAGGGCAAGGGCTCCGGCCGCTCGGTCTCGGGCATCGACCTCGGCGCGGCGATCCAGCGGCTGGCGGGCGAAGGGCTGCTGCTGAAGGGCGGCGGCCACAGGATGGCCGCCGGCCTCACCGTGGACCGCGACCGGCTGGAGGAGGCGATGGAGCGCCTCTCCGAGTTGCTGGCCCGCCAGGGCGCGGGGCAGATGGGCCCGGCCGAGCTGAAGCTCGACGGCGCGTTGATGCCCGGCGCGGCCACCGTCGATCTGATCGAACAGATCGAACGCGCAGGCCCCTATGGCGCCGGCGCCCCGGCCCCGCGTTTCGCCCTGCCCGACCTGCAGATCCGCTTTGCCAAACGGGTTGGCGAGACGCACCTGAAACTCTCGCTCAACGACGGCATGCAGGGGCGGCTGGAGGCGATTGCCTTCGGTGCCTACGACAGCGATCTGGGTCCGCGGCTGGAGGCCCATGGCGGCGCCCGCTTCCACCTTGCGGGCCGGCTGGAGATCAACACCTGGGGCGGACGGCAGACCGTGCAGCTGCGCCTCGACGACGCCGCGGAGGCATAAGCGAAAAATCTGCGCCCCGGCGCGGATTTTGTCTTGCGACCCCCTGCGCGATTGCATAAAGAACCGCTCACCACAGCGTGGCCCGTTCGTCTATCGGTTAGGACGCCAGGTTTTCAACCTGGAAAGAGGGGTTCGATTCCCCTACGGGCTACCACTTCCCATCCCCGAAAATCACAGAGCATCCTGCCTTCAGGTGCCCGAGCTGCGCCCGTTGAGCCCTACGCAACAGCTGCCGTGGCCCCTTTCGCCCACCCGCGCCGATCACCTGCAAATTTCTGATCGCGCCCTCTTGCGTCCCGCCGCGCAATTGCATAGGGAAGCGCTCACCACAGCGTGGCCCGTTCGTCTATCGGTTAGGACGCCAGGTTTTCAACCTGGAAAGAGGGGTTCGATTCCCCTACGGGCTACCACTTCTTCCCACCTCTTCGCATTGCCCCGCACACCCGGATTTCGTCCGTGCGCTGCCGCATGAAAAACGCGGCGACCCATTGGGACCGCCGCGCGAAACGGGGAGTTTTCGCCCCGAAATGTACAGGGCGTTTACGCCCCGGTAAGGCGCACCAGGTGGTTGTCCCAGCGCACCTCTGCCCGGTCGATCGGCGACACGCCGTCGGCGCTCAGCCGCACCAGCGCGCCGGTGCCGGAGGAGGCGATGAAACCGCCCGGCGCCGCGCCCAGACCACAGACATCCTCCAGCGCCAGGCTCTCGGCCAGTGCGCCGGTCTCCACGTCATAGGCCTGCACCATGCCGCCGCGCGGCGAAGAGACCGCCAGCAGCCGGCCGTCGCCGGAAAACGCCACGCTGCCGCCATAGCCGTTCATCGCATCGGCCACGCCGCCCTCGGCGCCCAGCAGGCGCGGGGCGCTGCCGCGGCGGTGCATGCCCAGAACCGGCGGCAGGTCGCCCTGCCCGCCTTGCCATTGCATGGCGAAGCCCACCAGCCCGTCGCGGCGCAGGTCGAGGTGGCGGATCGAGTTCATGTGCAGCGCGGGGTCGAGTTCGACCTGTTCCAGCAGCTCGCCTTCGAGGCTCAGATAGACGAGGCTCGGTTGCATCACCGGGATATTGAGCTTGGCCCGTCCGCTGTCGGGATGGGTCTCGATCCCGCCGTTGGCGATCACCAGTGTCTCGCCATCCGGCATCAGCCGCGCGTCATGCGGGCCGACGCCGCGGGAATTGAACTCGCCCAGCCGCTTGTAGCCCGCCGTCACGTCCCAGACCCCGATCACGCCGGCGGCATTGTCGTAGTCGTTCTCCGGCGTGTAGAGCAGCGATCCGTCGCGGGAAAACACCCCGTGGCCGTAGAAGTGCCGCCCCTTGGGCGAGGAAAGCTCGGCCACCGTATGGCCGGTCACGCAGTCGAGCACGAAAGCGAAGGTACCGGGACGGCGGGCAAAGCCCACCGCCTGCGCCTTGTGCGGGTGTGCGGCGGCGGCATGGCCGCGGCCGGGGATCTGCTGGCGGAAACGGATGCTGCCGTCCGAGGCCAGCCCGTAGAGGGAGTAGCTGCCGTCCATCGCCTGCCCGGCCGAAAGGTAGTCGGGCGCACCCGCATCGGCCCAGGTGGCCGCCGGCGCCAGCCCGCTTGCCAGCATTCCCATCAGAAATCCGCGTCGCGATGTCATGGTCAGTCTCCGTCCAGCGAGTTGAAACCGGCCGCGACGCCCAGCGCCGGGCCGAGGTTCATGTTGGCTTCGGTGCGCACGGCCTGGATCGCCTGTTGCAGCACCTCGACATGCAGCCGCCCCTGCGGCGTGGCGACCCCGGCAAACACCGGGTCGTCCAGCCGGTCGGCGCGGGTCAGGGCATTGTCGAAGGCCGCGTCCATCTGCGCCGCCAGCGCGGCATCCTCGCCTGCCAACAGCTCGGCCAGTTGCCGCAGCGCGGTGAGCGAGACCACCACATGATGCAGCGAGCGGCCGGAGCGGCGCGCCTCGGCCCGCATAGGGCGCGGTTTGCCGATCTGGCCCATCGGGCGGCCCAGCCGCAGGTCGGCGTTGATCTCCAGCCCGGTGCTGAGCGCCTTGAAGAACTCCTGCAGCACCTCTTCGTCGGTCTGGTAGGGGCCCTCCGCGCTGGGGTGGCGCATCAGTCCGGCGTAGGTGTCCTGCCAGTCCTGCGCCAGATCGGCAGCGGTCGCGGCCATGTCGGCGGCGATGACGCGGGTGAGCTGGCAGCGATAGGCCTCCGTGCCCAGCGCGGCGATGTCCTTGTCATAGAGCAGGAACTCCAGCGCATAGAAGCCACGGCCGGCGACCGAGACGGTGGCGAAGTCTTCGGCGCTGTCCACCACCGGATCCTCGCTTGCGATCAGGCTGCGCAGGGTCTTGGGCGTCATGCCGCGCGTGTCGGGCCAGAACGCCAGCGCAAAGCCGCGCGCCTGCGTCTCGGCCGGGCCGAAGCGCAGGTGGCTGAAGGCGATCCAGGCATCGAACGCGGTGGTATAGGCGGCGCGCAGGGCGGCGCCGTCCGGGGCGCAATCGGCCTCTGCCGCGGTATCCAGCGCGGCGGTGGTCCGGGCCAGCGTCTCCACCAGCGGCAGCACGTGGCGGTCGAGGATCGCCTCGGTCCGTTCCCCCGCCTGCGCGGCCGTCCCGCCGAGCATGAGGGTGACCGAAACAAGGGCGGGGATCAGTTTTCGCATGGTTTACAAGCTCTCCAAGAACCGGATCAGGGCGGCGCGGTCGGCCGGCGGCATGGCGATCAGCCGGTCGCGGTGCGGCTGCGCCTCGCCGCCGTGCCACAGGATCGCCTCGAGCAGGGTTCGGGCGCGCCCGTCGTGCAGGTAGCTGGCCTCGCCGCTGACCGTCTGGGTCAGACCGATACCCCAAAGCGGCGCGGTCCGCCACTCCCGCCCGGTGGCGCGGCCTTCGGGGCGGTCATCCGCCAGCCCCGGGCCCATGTCGTGCAGCAGCATGTCGGAATAGGGCCAGATCAGCTGAAAGCTCTGCGCCGGTTGTTCGGGCAGGACGTGGGTGACGAATTTCGGCCGGTGACAGGCGGGGCAGCCGGTCTGGTAAAACACCTGTTTGCCGCGCAGCACCTCCGGATCGTCCAGATCGCGGCGGGCGGGGACGGTGAGGTTGCGGGCATACAGCGTCACCAGGTCGAGGCCGGTCTCGTCCACCTCATGCCCGCGCGCGTCGCCATCGCCATGCGGGGCGGCGCGGCACGCCGCCTCCGCCTCGGTGCAGTCGCCCCAGGCGGCGGGCAGCAGCGGGCTGGAAATGCCGATATCGTCGGCGAAGGCCCGCGCGCTCTGGTCGCGCAGGGTCGGCTGGGCGGCCTTGCGCCCGAACCGGCCCAGCATCGGGCGCTGAAGATCCATCGACCAGGCGATGTTGGCGCGGCCTGAAATCCCGTCGCCATCGGCATCCTCCGGGTCGGCCCCGGCGAGGATATCGGCGGCGGGGATCGCCTCCAGCAGGCCCAGCCCGATCATCTGCGGCGCCGCGCGCGGGCTGACCTTCGTGTCCGCGGCAAGCGGGCCGTGGGCCAGATCGCCCAACCGGTATTGCGGCGCGCGCAGCATGGCGCTTTCGCCGCCCGAGAGCGGGATCTCGATCTCCTGGTAGTCGATCGACAGGTTGTATTCCGGGGTGAGGCCGCGCAGCGCGCGGGTCTGCAACTGGCGGCCATAGACCGGGTCGGGGCCGCTCGGGTGATAGCCCGCCACGCCCGCCATCGGCCCTGCGTCCGCGACCGGGCGGGACAGGTGCATCACCAGCCCGGCGGGCTGTTCCCCCGGGGCGGGGGGATGACCGCGGCCATCGCGGATATGGCAGCTTTCGCAGGCGCGCGCGTTGTAGAGCGGTCCCAGCCCATCGGAGGCCAGCGTCGAGGACGGCGAGGAGACCCAAAGTTTCTCGAACAGCGCCTTGCCGGCGCCGAAATCGAGCTCCGCCTCGAAATCCAGATTGGCGGCGGGCTGGGCAAAGGCCTGTTTATCGGCCTGGTTCACGGTGGCGGCGCCGGCGGGGTTGGCCTCGAACGGCTCCGGCGCGTCGAAGTTTTGGGCGGGGGCGACGGCGTTCGCCGCCCGGGCGGCCCGCTCTGCGCCGAGCGGCGCGGTGACCAGATGCGGATCCTCCGCGATCCCCGGCTGTGCAAGAGCAAGCGACGGAGCAAGCGACGGGGCGAGCGACACCGCACTGGCGGCTGCGATCAGAAGCAGCCCACCCGACAGCCTGCCGCAGCACGGGGGCACAGGCGCGTTATTTCTCGATATTGTGGTCAGCATTGTCTTTGCCTTGGGGGCGATGCGGGGCGGAAGGGATCCGGTCAAAACCGCCGCCTCTGCGCCGTTGCGCTGCACCCTGCACCGCGCGGGGCCCGGGTGCAAAGGACAAATTCCCGCACCCGGAAGCGCGCGGCCGGGACTGGGCCGGCCGCGCGCGACGGTGTTATCCGCCGAGCGGGATCACCAGGTTCACACCCAGCAGCGTATCCTCGGTGCCCGCATCGTCGACCTTGGCCACGGCGCCGCCGATGGTCATGCCGTTGGCCAGCTCGAAATCGGCGCCGATCGAGATCAGGTCGGTGCTGCCGGCGCTGTCCACGTCGCGATAGCCATAGGTGCCCGACAGCGTCAGGTTGCCGATTGCATAGGCCGCGTTCAGCGTGGCGTAGGTGGCGTTGTCAGTGGTGCCGCCGTAGCCGTCGAAGGCGGCCACCTCGGCGAAGACGTCGAGGCCGCCGTCGAAGGCGTGGCCGAGACCCGCGACGAAACCAGTTTCATCGCTCACGTCGCCGGTGCTGGCGGACAGGAAGCGGACGCCGGCATAGGCAAAGGTGGCATCCCATTCCTTGCCCCATTGCAGGGCGACGTTGTTGAGCTTGCCGGTGTTGCCGGCGCCGCCCGCGGCGGAGGAGTTGCGGCCGCGGTTGAAGCCCGCGGATTCGCTCAGCACGGTGTCATCGGCATAGAACACGCCCATCGCCAGCACACCGGCATCGCCCAGGTCGACCTCGGCCAGCACACCGATCTGTTCGGCCAGTTCGTAGTCCTCGGCCAGCGAGGAGGCATAGAAGCCCGCCGCCGCATCCCAGGCGGTGCCGAACACCGGGTGCACCTTACCGACCTGGAAGGCGGCCACGCCGGTGTCGAACTGCAGGCCCAGTTCGTGGATATAGAGGCCCATGTCGCCGAAGGCGCGGTCGTCGGTGGCGCCGGTCATCGATTCCCAGGTCAGCCCGCCGAAGATCGCCACGCTGTCGGTCAGGGCATAGGCCGCGTTGACCTCGCCGGTGGCGTAGGTGTCGCTGATCTCGTTGCCGGGGGTGTTGGAATCGACGACCGAGTCGTTGCCGATCTCAAGCTCGCCTTCCCAGGTAAATCGGCTGGCCTCCTGGGCCATTGCACCGGGTACACACAACAGGAACGGGGCGCCGAGGGCCAGCGCCGCAGTCAGGGTCTTACTCATGTCTTTGTCTTTCTTGGAGTAAGGCCTGGCTGGCGGAGCGCTGGCTTGGCCGAGTTGGGAGGGGTTTACTGGAACACGGCAGAGGGATTGTCGAGGCTGTCGGAGCCTTCGAATTCCATCTGGTCGAGTTCCAGTGCGGAAACGATCCGCTCGATGGTCTTGGTCTGATCGATCAGCGCGTCGACGCCGCCCATGATCAGCGCGTCGCCGGCCTTGTTGCCGCGCGCCAGCATCTGGTCATAGGCCAGCCCGGCCTCGGCGGCGATCTTGATGCGGCCCAGCGCGTCCATGGTGGCGGTCAGCTTGGCCTGCATTTCATCGTCCAGCGCCGGGTTGGTTTCGGCCACGAGGTCCGACAGCGACGGACCCGAGACCAGCTCGCCGTTGGCGCGCACATACTGGCCCCGATAAACGTTCTGGATGCCTTTGCCGTCGTAGTAGTGGCTGTTGTAGGTGTTGTCGGAGAAGCAATCGTGTTCCTCCTCCGGGTCGTTCAGCATCAGGCCCAGGCGCATCCGCTCGCCCGCCTGTTCGCCGTAGGACAGGCTGCCCATGCCGGTCAGCATGGCGGCGATGCCGGCGGTCTCGTTCTGGGTCAGGTTGGCGCGGGCGGCGCCGTCGTCGGCCCATTGCGCGGCCATCCAGTCCAGGTCGCTGACCAGCAGGTCGGTCGCGGCCTTGAGGTACTGACCGCGGCGGTCGCAGTTGCCATGGGTGCAGGCGTCGCCCTTGGCGTAATCGGTCCAGGGCCGGTTGCCGGCGCCGGCATCGGTGCCGTTCAGGTCCTGGCCCCAGAGCATGAATTCGATGGCGTGATAACCGGAGGCGACGTTGGCCTCGATCCCGTCGGCCTCGTGCAGGGAACCTTCGATCAGTGCCGGGGTGATCTCGGTCGCGTCAACCTCCGCGCCGCCGATCGACAGCTTGGGCTGGGCCACCACGTTTGCCGCGGCCAGCGGGTTTTCGTCGGTCGCACCGCCGTAGGAGGCGTCGACGTAGTCGATCAGGCCCTCGTCCAGCGGCCAGGCGTTCACCTTGCCTTCCCAGTCGTCGACGATCGGGTTGCCGAAGCGGAACGCCTCGGTCTGCTGATAGGGCACGCGGGCGGCCAGCCAGGCGGATTTGGCGGCCTGCAGGTTTTCCGCCGAGGGCTCGGCGATCAGCGCATCGACCGCGGCCTGCAGACGGCGGGCGGTCGCCGCGCTGTCGGAATAGGCGGCCTGCGCGATATTTGCGTAGGTGTCGATCACCTCGGCCTTTTCGACGGCGAAGGCAGCGGTGCCGGCGAACCCGGCCAGCAGCGTCGCGCAAAGCAGTGTTGATTTCATTTCAGTGGTCCTCTCGGTCGATTCTATGGGGCCGGATCAGCCATGGAGCGTCGCGGTCCGGCGGCGGGCGGCGGTGCAGGTCGTCCAGCCAGTCGAGCTGGAAACAGGCGGCCTCGCCGCAGCATTCCACCAGCGCGTGCCGCTCGGCGCAGGACAGCGCCGGCGGGTGCGCCGTCACCTCAGACAGATCGGTTTTGCACGGCATCCGGGACCCCTTGAGTTATCTTGCGGGCTTCCCTGCCGGGGACAGGGTGGCTGTGCGCGGCAAAACTGAGCGATATTGTCAGGAATGTCAACGGATCGGTTGAAGCATTAAAGGACAGTCCTGGTCTCCCGCCCCTCCCAACGCGCAACAGAGGGCAGCGCCCGACCGCGGGTGAGCGCTGCTGACTTATGAAAGCGTCACTTTATCGGCGCCACCACGTCGGGCGAGAGTTCTATGCGCAGCATTTGAAAGAGCGCCCGCCCGTCACGCCGGAGGCGTGCCAACTCTTTGGTGGCGCACCTCCGGTGCGACGGGGCGGTCGGGCGCTGCCCGGCGGCGCTGCGCGCCTTGATTCCGGGCTGGCGAGCGATGCTGTCCCGCTACATCACCGCTTCGATCAGCACCGGGCCGGGCGTGGCGAGCCCGTCCTCCAGCGCGCGGGCCAGGGCATCGGTGTCCTCCACCCGGTGCGCCTCCACCCCCATGCCGCGGGCCATATCGACCCAGCCCAGCTCGGGCCTGTCCAGCGACAGCATGTCGATGGCGCGCGGACCGGGGTTCTGCACCCCCACATTGGTCAGCTCGCCGCGCAGGATCTGATAAGCGCGGTTGGCAAAGATCACCACCGTCACATCCAGCCCCTCGCGCGCCAGTGTCCACAGTGCCTGCACCGTGTACATCGCGCTGCCGTCGCTGATCAGGGCCAGCACCTTGCGGTCGGGCCGGGCGATGGCGGCACCGATGGAGACCGGCAGACCGTAACCGATGGACCCGCCGCAGTTGTTCAGCCAGCTGTGCGGCGGCGCGCCGGCGGTGGCGGCGCCGAAACCGCGCCCGGTGGTGACGGATTCGTCCACCACGATGGCATTTTCCGGGATCGCGCGGGCGATCACCGGGGCGATGCTCTCCGGGGTGATCGGCCCCGCCGGCGGCAGATCGGGCCGCGACAGCGCCGTCAGCTCCGCCACGGCGCCCCCTGCCCCGGTCGCCTGCACCAGCGCGTCCAGCGTGGCGGGCAGATCGGCGCCGGCGCCGGCCAGCTCCAGAATCTCGGCGTCGGGCCGGGTCAGCCGCGCGGGCTTGCCCGGATAGGCGAAGAAGCCGATCGGCGCGCGGGCGCCCAGCAGCACGATGCGCGTGTAGGGCGCCAGCGCCTCCAGCGCGAGGTCGATGGGATAGGGCACCTTGGGCAGCGCCACGCGGCCGGCGCCACGCTCGGCCCGTGCACTCGCCCATTCGGACATCAGCGCGCAGCCGGTTTTCGCCGCGATCCGGCCCGCCAGCTCCAGCGTCTCTGCCTCCATCGCGCCGCCGCCCAGCAGCAGCAGGCTGTCGGGCCCGGCGAGGATCTGCGCCGCCTGCTCCACCAG
>Ga0213840_1000217_pt1 | contig 126710 bp, 115 predicted proteins | sample SWPATP22_FD_160132 | JGI IMG/M metagenome (GOLD analysis project Ga0213840, IMG submission 160132) | Coastal seawater microbial communities from Marineland, Florida, United States - SWPA TP2 #2 | ecosystem: Environmental > Aquatic > Marine > Coastal | place: USA: Florida | collected 2016-08-14 | reverse complement strand
CCGAAGCAGACGAAATCGAGGATGTAACCATCGAGCGGCACCTGCCGCTTGAACTTGAAGCCTTCCAACTGGCTTCCGCGCAGCGCCTGCCACAGCATGTTCTCGGCCCGCGTTGCGTCGGCGCGCATGGATCGCGCGTATTTGCGGTGTGCCTTGGGCGGTTCCCTGTGAGGCATTGGCGCTTTTGCCCCTCTCTTGTGATTTCCAAGGACTTAGCAAGCTAAGCCCAGGAAATCACTTTCTCCCCCGCAAGGGGGGAGATAGGGCGCCGGCAGTCGACCGTTCCGGTCGGCCCTCCGCGTTCAGCACTCGAAACGATTCACCGGATCGTTTCGCCCGCTTGCGCGGGCCGTACCTCACCTCCGGGCGTTCGTCGCTCCTCACCCCACAAGGGGAAGGGTGGGGGGCGCTTGGCGGCCTCGACCGGGCGCACCAGAGGGCCGATTACTTTGGCGGTGTGAACCGTGCGTAATTCGGGCAATGTTGTGCGTCGAATGAAGCACATCCGGTGTAGCCGCCCTTATGGGTATAGCCTGTGCAGCAGACACGTTCCGTGCTGTCTTGGCCTGCGCTGAAGCTGGTTGCGTTTCCGCCGCTTTGCGGAGAGGAATTCTTCTTGATCATCTGATTTTTGGTTTGAACCTGAATGATGTTCAAACCTGAATCGGCGCTTGCGATGGTCGGGTTAAAAGAAATTGCCGAAATGGAAAGAACAAGTGCCGTGGCGATATTTGACAGGGGTTTCATTGGACGATTCTCCTATGTTGATACTGGCAGATTGACTGGTTTGGCGTATCCAAGGTGTGTGTTGTTACACACGCCGGCGGCTTTGGGATTGATCCGGCGGCGGATATGAACCGCGCCGCGTTTGTGGGCGGCTACTGCACCTTCAAGGCAAAGGTCTGTGACTACATGAAGGAAGTTTGGTGGCAACTGCGCGACGCCCCCAACCTGTATCCCTCCCACAAGTGGGAGGGAGGTCGTGAGCATGGTTGCTTGGGGTTCTGATCAAACTCGGCGCGGCAAGCTTGAAAAGAGAACTGTCAGGTGGACTTTTTCACTTGGACTCGGTTTGCTGCCTTCATGTTCAACAAGTTCTTTCTTGTGTCGTTACTGACACTTGCCCTGCCAATGTGGGCGTTTTCTGCCGAAATGCCGAATTGGAATGCCGATGAAACCCGGGTTATCAGCCGGGATGCCGACGGCAATCCCGTTGAAGTGGAGATGCGATTTCCCGTTGGCGTCTACGTCGGACATGTGACCGACGGTGTCCCGAACGGACCGGGTACCTTCACCTGGAGCGAAACGGGACGAAGCTTCGAGGGAAACTGGGTCCATGGTGTGCAGGATGGCAACGGCATCTATATTTCCTCCAAAGGGACGCGCATTCCCATTTATTACGAGATGGGAGAATTGGTCGCCGACCCCGCTGTTTTGACGACCGACTATCGCGAAAGAGTGTGTCTCTTTGCCCACGCAGTCGCGCAGGGCGGCACCATGGCCGAACCTGAGTCGATCGAAGTGGAAGAGGTGTCCGACGGGGTGATCATCATCGTGGAGCCGTCATCCGACAAGCCGGGTATCCCGACACGCTGCCAGTTCAGGAGCGTCGGGAATGGAGAGCCAGACGAACTGATCGAACTGCATTGGTTCGGATCGGAACCGATTACCGGATCGGCGGCCAGAGACTTGGGAAAAGGCTTGCTGGACGAGATCTTCATACCTGAGCTGGAGCCTTGATTGGGTGCGTCGGCTTCATGCGCGGGCTCAAGCCCAATCCACCCCGCCGTCATACCTGTGACAAGCACAGGGATGACGGCGGTGGAGGGGCAAACTCAAGACTATTCTCGGTATCCGTGCCGGTGCCCCCTCTCTGGCAAAAGCTAAGGGCTTAGCTTCGCTAAACCCAAGCTTTTGCTTTCTCCCCCGCCAAGGGGGAGAGAGGTGCCCTTGGCGCTCCGCTATGGCTCCGCGCGTTCGTCGCTTTAATCGACAAATCGTTGTCGATTAATCGCCTTCGGCGACCGCTCCTCACACCCGCTCCACAAACCCGTCCAGCACGCGCTTCTGCCCGGCCTTGTCGAAGTCCACGGTCAGCTTGTTGCCCTCCACGGCCACCACGTTGCCGTTGCCGAATTTGAGGTGGAAGACGCGGTCGCCTTTCGAGAAGGCGGAGGGGGTGTCGGAGACGGATTTGGCGACGAGTTCGCCTTCTATGGTGCGGGACTTCACGGATTTGCGGCCCGCGCCGTAGCCGGAGTCCGTTTCGCCATAGCCGATGCGCTCGACGCCGACGCCGGAGCGCGAGCCCCAGTTCTGCGCCGTGCCGGAATTGCGGTTTTGCTGCGCGCGCTGCCAGCCGGGCGAGGAGCGGTTGGTGGTGAACGGGTCTACCCGGTCGAAGCGGGAGCCGCCATAGGAGCCGTAGCCGCCATGGTCGGACGGTTCGGCGACGTCGCAATGGGCGGCGGGGAGTTCGTCGAGGAATCTGGACGGGACGGTCGCCTGCCAGAGGCCGTGGATGCGGCGGTTTGAGACGAACCAGATGTGGCAATTCAGCTTGGCGCGCGTCAGGCCGACATAGGCGAGGCGGCGCTCTTCTTCCAAACCCGACCTGCCTCCCTCGTCCAAAGCGCGCTGGTGCGGGAACAGGCCTTCCTCCCAGCCGGGCAGGAAGACGGTCTCGAATTCCAGCCCCTTGGCGGAATGCAGCGTCATGATCGAGACCTTGTCGTCGCTGGCGTTCTGCTCGGTGTCCATGACGAGGGCAACATGTTCGAGATAGGCGCGCAGGCTCTCGAACTCCTCCATGGCGCGGATCAGTTCCTTGAGGTTTTCCAGCCGCGTCGGCGCATCGGCGGCGCGGTCGGCCTGCCACATGGCGGTGTAGCCGCTCTCGTCGAGGATCTCCTCGGCCAGCAGGTGATGCGGTGTCGATTCGAGGCGCTCCTGCCAGCGGGTGAAGTTTTCGACCAGATCGCGCAAGGCGGCGCGGGGCTTCGGCTTCATCTCCTCGGTCTGGACGATCTCGCCGGCCGCCTCCAGCATCGGGATGCCGCGGGCGCGGGCGTAATCGTGGATCATCCGCACGGAGGCGTCGCCGAGGCCGCGCTTCGGCGTGTTGACGATGCGCTCGAAGGCAAGGCCGTCATTCGGATTGGCGACGACGCGCAGATAGGCCATGGCGTCGCGGATCTCCATGCGCTCGTAGAAGCGCGGGCCGCCGATGATGCGGTATTCGATGCCCATGCGGAGGAAGCGTTCCTCGAATTCGCGCATCTGGAAGGAGGCGCGGACGAGGATCGCCATGTCGTTGAGCGCGTGGCCGTTGCGTTGAACGGCTTCGATCTCCTCGCCGACGGCGCGAGCCTCTTCCTCGGAATCCCAGGCGGCGTGGACCTTGACCGGCGAATGGTCCGGGTCGGCGGCGTCGGTGAACAGCGTCTTGCCGAGCCGGCCCTCATTGTGGGCGATCAGGTGAGACGCCGCGCCGAGGATGTGGTGGGTCGAGCGGTAGTTGCGTTCGAGCCGGATGACGGCGGCGCCGGGGAAATCCTTCTCGAAGCGCAGGATGTTGTCGACCTCCGCGCCGCGCCAGCCATAGATCGACTGGTCGTCGTCGCCGACGCAGCAGATGTTGATCTGCTGCTGTTTGTTTGCGCTCACGCTGTCGCCGCTGGCGCGGCTGCGCTCCGCGGGGGCGGCCTGGCCGGCCGGCGCCCGGTCGGGCTTGGCGCCTTCGGCGGGTGTGGCTGTGCCGGAGATATCGTAGGCGGCAGAGGCTTCGTTGAAGCCTTGGGCTCCACTCTCCCCCCTTGCGGGGGAGAGTGGGCGCGTCTTCGGCCTCTGCGCGAGCAGGCGCAGCCACATATATTGGGCGGTGTTGGTGTCCTGGTACTCGTCGACGAGGATGTATTTGAAGCGGCGGTGATAGTCTTCCAGTACGTCCGGATGGTCGCGGAAGATGCGGATGGGGTGGCAGAGGAGATCGCCGAAATCGACCGCGTTCAGCGTCTTCAGGCGGTCCTGATAGGCCTGGAAGAGCTCGCGGCCCTTGCCATTCGCGAACGCCCGGGCGTCGCCTTCCGGGATGTCCTTGGGGCCGTAGCCCTTGTTCTTCCAGCCGTCGATCATCTGCGCGAAGGTGCGCGGCGCCCAGCGCTTGTCGTCGAGGCCCTCGGCCTGGATGACCTGCTTGATCAGGCGGATCTGGTCGTCGGTGTCAAGGATGGTGAAATCGGACCTGAGGCCGGCCAGTTCGGCGTGGCGGCGCAGGATCTTGACGCCGATGGAGTGGAAGGTGCCGAGCCAGGGCATGCCCTCGACCGCCTCGCCGACGAGGATGCCGATGCGCTCCTTCATCTCGCGGGCGGCCTTGTTGGTGAAGGTCACGGCGAGGATCTGGCTCGGCCAGGCGAGGCCGAGCGACAGGATGTGGGCGATGCGGGTGGTCAGGACGCGTGTCTTGCCGGTGCCGGCGCCGGCCAGCACGAGGACCGGACCCTCGGTGGTCTCGACGGCGCGGCGCTGCTCCTCGTTCAGGCCATCAAGATAGGTCGGGCTCTGCGGCTGCCGGCGCGCCTGCATGGCGCGCGCAGCGAGACCCGATGCGGCAGGTTCTGCGCGTGGCGGTTCATCACCGAAAGGAATGTCGTCGAAAGGGTCGCTCATTGTCCGTGAATGTAGTGATTCGGCAGTGAAAGACCAGAACGAAAGGGGAATGACAAGGCGATGCCGCGATTGACAGCGGCTCGGTCCACCGATTTCATGGCGTCCGGCCGGATGCGGCCGGCAGCCCGCGCCGTTTATGGCATGGCGAACGCATCCACATCTCCCTTCGTCGATCCTTTCAAAGATGGCGAGCGGTTCGGCAATGCGGGCACTGAACGGGCGACGCCATCGGCAAAGGATGGACAATCATGCGCGATTATCGCGACGCAAAGGCCATGGCGAAAGCCATGCGCGAGGAACTTTCCAGGGACGGTATCGAACTGGCGCATTCAAGGGCGCTCGAGATCGTGGCGCGGCAATTCGGGGTCGAGACCTGGAATATCCTGTCGGCGAAGATCGGCCACGCCGACGGCGTCGGGCTGGACCCGGCCATGCCGATCGTGCGGATCTTCGATGTCGACAAGGCGCGCGAATTCTATCTGGGCTTCCTCGGCTTTGCGGTCGACTGGGAGCATCGGTTCGGCGAGGACTTTCCGCTCTATTTCCAGGTCTCTCGCGGCGATCTGCGGCTGCATCTGTCCGAACATGCCGGCGACGCCACGCCGGGCTGCAACATGGTCGTCCCGACGAGCGGGATCGAGGCGTTCCACGCGGAATTGTCGGCGAAGAACTATCGCTACATGAAGCCGGGGCTGGAGAAGCAGGACTGGGGGCTGGAGATGCAGGTGACCGATCCGTTCCAGAACCGCATCCGCTTCATCGAGCAGCGTTGATGCGCGCATGAAAAAAGGGCGGCCCGGGGGGACCGCCCTTCCGTGCGCCGTCGGAGTGGGTATTACTCCGCCGGTGCAACAGCTTCGTTCTCCGGAGCGGCCGGTGCCGGCGGCTCGATGGCGCTGGTCGTGCCCGTATCCATGCCGGTGCCAGACGCGGCGCCCATGTCTTCCATGTTCTGCTTGCGCTGCTCGGCGGCCACCTGTTCTTCCTTGGTGACGAATTCCGGCGCGGACTCGAGAGCCTCGCGGGTCGTATCGAGCGTGAGCTTCAGGTCGCCGGCCTCGACATTCTCGGTGATGGTCAGGTCCTGGAAGCGGACGCCGACATTCTTCTCGCCGATGCCGAGGAAGCCGCCGACGCCGATGATGACGCCCTCGAAGTCGCCCTCGGACGAGATGATCAGGTCATTGATGTCGCCGAGCGTTTCGTCCTGGCCGTTCACGACGGTGTGGCCGACCAGCTTGGTCGAGCGGAACTGGTTGTCTTCCTCATAGACGAAGAACATGCCGTCATTGCCGGCCTGGTCGGCCTCGGCGGTAGCCATGCCGTCCTTCTCGACGCCGGGGGCGATTTCCTCGGTCTGGCCGGTCATGGTGTCGCCGGTATCGGTTTCCATCGCATTGCCGGCATCGTCGCTCGGCAGGATGACGGCAGGTTCATCGGCGGCCGGGGCCTGGTCCTGTGCGAAGGACGGGGCCATCGGGGCCATGAGCAGGGCGAGACATGCGGTCGATGTCATAAGCGTGCGTTTCATAACAGTCTCCTCTTTTCACGGGCGTCGCGTCTGGCGAGCCTTCGCAGCAGAAACGGTTGTATCGGCGGAACCGTTCCCGGCAGGCGGGAACAAACCTTCACAGCATTGAAACACGATGTGATGGAACCGGGTGGCCGTATCCGGCGCAAACGGCGGCCGTCATATAAGCTCGGCAGGAACATTCAGCCGTGATATGGGCGAAGCATGTTTCGCGCGTTTTCCCGTTTGACGGCAGCGGTCCTGCTGCTTCTCGCCCTGCAGGGCTGCACCGGCATTTCCTATTACGCGCAGTCGGTGGACGGCCATGTGAAGCTTCTCGCGGCGCGGCAGAATGTCGACAAGCTGATCGCCGATCCGTCGCAGCCGCGCGATTTGCGCGCCGAGATGGCGGCGGCGCGCGACATCCGCCGCTATGCGAGCGACGAACTGGCGCTGCCGGACAATGACAGCTATCGCTCTTATGTCGACACCCGGCGCGATTACGTGACGGTGGCGGTGTTCGCCGCGCCGGAATTCTCGCTGGCCGCGCAAAGCTGGTGCTTCCCGGTGTTCGGCTGCGTGCCTTATCGCGGCTATTTCTCGAAGGAAACGGCGCTGAAATTCGCCGCCGCGACCCGGGAGCAGGGGCTCGACATCTATGTCACGGGCATCACCGCCTATTCGACGCTCGGGTGGTTCAGCGATCCGCTGCTCAACACGATGTTCACCGAGGACGAGACCTATCTGGCCGGCCTGGTTTTCCACGAACTGGCGCATCAGCGTTTCTATGTGCGCAACGACACGGCGTTCAACGAGGCCTTCGCCGTCGCCGTGGAGACGTCGGGCGTGCGCAAATGGCTGGCCGACCGGAACGACGCCGCGGGGCTGAGGCGCTACGAGGCGGAAAGGCGGCGGCAGGCCGAGTTCGTCGCGCTGCTGGGCGAGGCGCGCGAGGAGTTGAAGGCCGTCTATGCCGGTTCGGGCGGCGAAGCAGAGAAGCGCGCGGCGAAGGCGGCGGCCATCGAGCGCTTGCGGGCGCGCTACAAGCGCATGCGCAACGGACGCTGGGGCGGCTATTCCGGCTATGACGCCTGGTTCGACGGGCCGATCAACAATGCGAAACTGGCGGCGAGCGGCTTCTACAACGGCCTCGTGCCGGACTTCGAGCGTCTGTTTGCCGCCTGTTCGGGCAGCTATACGGATTTCTATGCGGCGGTGGCGCGTCTCGGCGCGCTGGACCGGGCGCGCCGCCATGAAGCGCTGAAGGCCGCAAAGCGCTGCGGCTGACCGGCCGGGCCCCGTCCGTTGTCGTGTTTCTACGCGGTTGCCGGGACGAAACCAAAGGCGATAATGACGGGGGAGGGGCGGCGCTGTAGAACGGCGTTTCGCGCATTGTCACCATCGGGAGGAGAAAGATGGAAGGCACGATCTTTGGCGAGGGGCTGGAGCGCAATCCGGCCAATTACCAGCCGCTGACGCCGCTGAAGCATTTGCAGCGCGCCGCGATGGTGTTTCCCGATCATATCGCCATCGTGCATGGCGCTCTCCGCCGCAGCTATCGCGATTTCTACGCGCGTTCGCGGCAGCTGGCCTCGGCGCTGGCGAAGGCCGGCGTGAAGCGCGGCGACACGGTGGCGGCGATGCTGTCCAACACGCCGGCCATGCTAGAGGCGCATCACGGCGTGCCGATGGCGGAGGCCGTACTGCTGTCGATCAACACGCGGCTCGACGCCGACATCATCGCCTTCCAGCTCGACCATGGCGAGGCCAAGGTGGTGCTCGTCGACCGGGAGTTTTCCGGCGTGATGCAGGCGGCGATCCAGCGGGCGGAATGCAATCCGCTGGTGATCAATTACGACGATCCGGAATACCCCGAGGACGCGCCGTTTCCGAAGGGCGCGATGATCGGCGATAACGAATACGAGGCCTTCATCGCCGATGGCGATCCGGAATTCGACTGGCAGATGCCGGCGGACGAATGGGACGCGATCTCGCTCAACTACACGTCGGGGACGACCGGCAACCCGAAGGGCGTCGTCTATCATCATCGCGGCGCGGCCCTGATGGGCTACGCCAATGTCATTGCCTCGGCCATGGAGAAGCACCCGGTCTATCTGTGGACGCTTCCGATGTTCCACTGCAACGGATGGTGTTTCCCGTGGACGCTGGCGGTGCAGGCGGGCACGCATGTGTGCCTCAGATGGGTGCGCGCGAAGCCGATGTATGACGCGATCGCCGATCACGGCGTGACGCATCTGTGCGGCGCGCCGATCGTCATGTCGCTGCTGATCAACGCGCCCGACGAAGAGAAGCGCGACTTCCCGCAGACGGTGACCTTCAACACCGCCGCCGCGCCGCCGCCGGAAAGCGTGCTGGCCGGCATGGCGGAAGCCGGCTTCGAGGTGACGCATCTCTACGGGCTGACGGAAACCTACGGGCCGGCGGTCGTCAATGAATGGCACGCGCAGTGGAACCTGCTCGACGGCCCGCACAAGGCGGCGCAGAAGGCGCGCCAGGGCGTGCGCTACACGGCGCTGGAAGACGTGACCGTGATGGACCCGGAGACCATGGAGAAAGTGCCCGCCGACGGCGAGACGCTGGGCGAGGTGATGTTCCGCGGCAATATCGTGATGAAGGGCTATCTGAAGAACCCGTCGGCCACCGACGAGGCGTTTCGCGGCGGCTGGTTCCATTCGGGCGATCTCGGCGTGATGCATGAGGACGGCTATATCCAGCTGAAGGACCGCTCGAAGGACATCATCATCTCGGGCGGCGAGAACATCTCGTCGATCGAGGTGGAGGACACGATCTACAAGCACCCGTCGGTGGCCGCCGTCGCGGTGGTGGCGCGGCCCGACGACAAATGGGGCGAGACGCCCTGCGCCTTCATCGAATTGAAGCCGGGCAAGGAGGCAACGGTCGAGGAGATCGTCGCCCATTGCCGCAACCTGATCGCCCACTACAAGTGCCCGCGCCACGTGGTGTTCGCGGAGCTGCCGAAGACCTCGACGGGCAAGATTCAGAAATATGTGCTCAGGGAGCAGGCGAAGGCGGTGTGAGGGCGTTTCAGCGCCGTTCCAGGACGATCAGGTTATCGATCACCTCGGCGGTCTGACCTTCCGGGCCGGTCGCCTGCCGCGTGAGGGGGCCGACCTGAATCGTGGTCCAACCTGACATGTCCAGCGCCATGCCGGCGAGGACTTCATCTGCCGTCACGAAGACGTGGTCGGGATTCGGGGAACGCCAGGGCAGGGCGGAACCGTGGGTCGCGACCAGCAAGAGGCCGCCCGGCACGACGGCCGAAGCCGCCTGGCGCAGCGCGTTCGCGCGGCCGAATTCGACCGGCGATTCCAGGAACATTGCGTAGACCATGTCGAATTCGCCTTGCGGGAAACTCTGCGACAGGTCGTGACGGGCGAAGGCGATGCGGTCGGCGACCCCGGCGCGCCCAGCATTGGCGCGGGCGAAGTCGAGGACGGTCGGCGAAACGTCGACGGCGGTGACGGTCCAGCCGCGCCCGGCGAGCCAGACGGCGTCGTCACCCTTTCCGCAGCCCAGTTCCAGCGCCCGGCCCGGCGTTCTCGCCTCTGCGTACCGCACGAGGACGGAAGAGGGGCGGCCTGAGGTTTCGGGGGACGCGTCCCGGTAACGGTCTTCCCAGAAGGCTTCGGATTCGCTCGGTGCGGTCATGTCGATTCCAGTGGTTCGCAAAAAGAGGGCGATACCGCTCAGGCATCATGAAACCTCAATTGATGCATGAAAGCGGCGTTGTCAATATCATGTAAGTTTTATTGTTGCGTGAAAGGGCGCGGCCGCAAACTCGATTTGATGCTGCGCGATACCGCGTGGCCGTTTAAACCGGTTTCCGGAGAGATTGATGCGGCGACAGCCCGCATGGAAGGAGACAGACATGACCCACAAGCACTCCGGTTCGTGCCTTTGCGGCGCGGTGACGTTTACGATCGACGGGGCGTTCGACAGGTTCTTCCTGTGTCACTGCAGCCGCTGCCGGAAGTTTTCCGGGACGGCGCATGCGTCGAACCTGTTTTCCTTCAAGGGCAAGGTGAACTGGCTGTCGGGCAAGGAGAGCGTCAAGTTCTACGACGTGCCGGAAACGCGCTTCATGAAGGCGTTCTGCGCGGAATGCGGGTCGCCCGTGCCGCGGGAGCGCGAAGAGGCCGTCGTGGTGCCGGCGGGTTGCCTCGACACGCCCGTCGAAATCGCGCCGACCGCGCATATCTTCTTCGCCGACCGGGCGAACTGGGACGAGCATCTGGAGGAGGCGGAGAGGTTCGACCACCGGCCGGGGTGATTATAGTCCGACACCGTGCATACAAAGTCTTGCTATATGAGATTTTTGAGGTAGGGTAGCCGACGAAATATGTATGCTTAGCTGATACGATTTCGGGGAGGAAATCATGCTCAAGACACTCAGGGCGCTTGCGCTCGCCGTGGCGGCGTCCGCCGTCATGACCGCCGGCGCGTCCGCGCAAAGCCGGATCACGATCGGAACAAACCCGCAGGGCTCGCTCTATTACACCGTCGGCGGCGGCATGGCCGCTGCCTTGCAAGAGAAGCTCGGCCGGCAGGTGACGGTGCAGCCCTTTGCCGGCTCGACGGTCTATCTGCCACTGGTCGCCAATGGCGAGGTGACGGTCGGCATCAATTCCAGCATCGACACGGGCGGCGTGTTCCGCGGCGATTACGGCGCCGATCCGCAGAACGATTTGCGCGTGCTGGCGCGGCTGTGGGGTTTGCGCGTCGGCATGGTCAGCCGCGCCAATGACAATCTCATCGAGATCAAGGACCTGAAGGGCAAGAAGGTCGTCACCGACTTCTCGGCGCTGAAGGCGGTCGGGCTCGTCAACCAGGTAATGATCCAGGCCGGCGGGCTTTCGCTCGACGAGGTCGACGGCGTGACGGTCTCCAGCCTGAAGCCCGGCATGGACGCGCTGACGGAAGGCAATCTCGATGCGTCCAGCATCGCGGTCGGCATTCCGATGACGCAGCAGGCGCATGCGTCGATCCCCGGCGGCATCCGCTATGTCTCGATCACCGGCGAGAACGCGACCGACGAATTCGTCGACAACCTCTATCCGGGCACCTACATCGTGACGATCGAGCCGTCGCCGCGGCTTCCGGAAGTGACGGACCCGGTGAATGTCATCGGTTACGACGTGTTCCTGACCACCTCGGCGTCGCTGAGCGACGAGGACGCGACCTCGATCCTCACCGCTCTCTACGACGCGTTCCCGCAGCTGCGCGAGGACTACGCGCCGATCCGTTCGGGCTCGGGCGAACAGTTCGCCGAACCTTCCAACACCGTGCCCTTCCACCCGGCGGCGATCGCCTTCTACAAGGAAAAGGGCATGTGGACCGACGCGAACGACGCCAAGGAAGCGACGTTCGCGAAGTAACCGGACAGTCTTCCTGATCCATGACGGAGCCCGCATCGCCGGGCTCCGTTTCCGAACGGTCTGCATACGTGAAAAATTCGCAAACATTTCGCGCCATTCTCGTCGCCATCCTGCCCGTGATGGGCGTGCTCTGGCTGCTCGACGCGCCGCAGAAATTCGGCTGGGTGATCATCACCGAGCAGTATCTCGCCGTCATTTGCGGCCTGGCCTGCCTCGTGGGGCTGATCGCCTCACCCTTGCCCGGACGGTTGGCGGTGCTGGACTGGATTTTCGGGCTGGCGACGCTGGCGGCCTGGGGCTGGCTCGCCTGGAACTACGAGGCCTGGCTGCTGGATCCGGTCAATCGCGGCCCGGCAAAATGGGTGCCCGCGGTCATCGCCATTGCCGGTGCGTTGGAGGCAACGCGACGCCAATGCGGCGGGGTGCTGGCGGCGCTCGCGGTCGTCTTCCTCGCCTATGGCTTCATCGGCTGGATGGCGCCCGGCATCTTCGAGGCGGCCTATCTGCCGCCGGCCCGCTACCTTCTCTACATCTATAACGACACGAACGGCATTCCCGGCTTGGTGATGAATGTCGGCGCGACGCAGATCCTCGGCTTCATCGTGTTCGGCGCGACGCTGAACGCGGTCGGCGGCAGCCGGGCGATGACCGACCTCGCCCTGTCGACGATGGGCCACCGCCGCGGCGGGCCGGCCAAGGTCGCGATCCTCGCCTCGTCGCTGTTCGGCACGCTGAGCGGATCGACCGTGGCGAATGTCATGTCGACCGGTGTCGTGACGATCCCGATGATGAAGAAATCGGGCTTTCCGGCGCGCTATGCGGCGGCGATCGAGGCGGTCGCGTCGAATGGCGGCCAGATCGCCCCGCCGGTGATGGGCGCGACGGCCTTCGTTATCGCCGAATTCCTGCAGGTTCCCTATACGGACGTGGTCGCGGCGGCGCTGCTGCCGGCCGTGTTCTATTATTTCCTGCTCTATCGCATGGTCGACCGTTACGCCGCCGCAAACGGGCTGGAGGGCGAGCGGCGCGAGGACCTGCCGAAGCTGAAGGATGCGCTGGTCAACAGCTGGCCGCTGCTGGCGCCGCTGGCGGTGCTGATCTGGTTCCTGTTCTATCTCGGCTATTCGCCCGGCAAGGCGGCGCTCTATTCGTCGGGCGCGGCCTTCCTGCTGTTCGCGGTGACCAAGCCGCGCGAGGCGCTGCAGAAGATCCCGGTGATCCTGAGGGAAAGCGGCAACACGCTGATCCCGATCCTGCTCGTCTGCGCCATCGCCGGCATCATCATCGGCACGATCAACGTGACCGGGCTCGGTTTCGCGCTGACGCTGGCGCTCGGCAAGATCGCCGCCTATGGCGGGGTCGGCGCGCTGCTGCTGGCGACGGCAGGGATCGCGATCATCCTCGGCGTCGGCATGCCGACGACCGGCGTCTATGTGATCGTCTCCGTGCTGCTCGCGCCGGCGCTGGTGCGGCAGGGCATCGGCGACATGTCGGCGCATCTGTTCATCCTCTATTTCGGCCTCTTGTCGATGTTGACGCCGCCGGTCGCGGTCGCTTCCTATTCGGCGGCGAGCATCGCCGGCAGCGACATGTGGCAGACCGGCGTGACCGGCGTGCGGCTTGCGGTCGTCGCCTATCTGCTGCCGTTCATCTTCGCGCTGAACCCGGCGCTGCTGATGGACGGAACATGGCTGCAGATCGCGGTGTCCTGCGTCTCCGTCGCCATGGCGGGAACTCTGCTGGCCGAGGTGCTGGCCAATCGGCGCGCCTATGGCGGCGCGGCCATGCGGCTCGCGGCGACCATCGTTTCCGTCGTCGTCGGCGCGAGCACGGCGATCTTCGATCCGGCCAGTGTCCCGGCCATCGCCATCGCGGCGATCTCCGTTCCCGTCGTCTGGGCGTTCAGCCGCCTGGGCGTTTCTCCAGTTCCAGCGAAGGAGCCTGCTGCATGAGCGACCGTTTTCCGAAGAACCCGCCGCGCAATCCCAATCCGCCCTACAAGCGGATCGCGACCGAGGAGGCCTGGATTCCCAAGAACATCCTCGATCTCTACATCAAGGAGATCGGCGAGAAGAATATCCACGATCCGGGCTTTCACCAGCTCTGGGGGTTCTTTGCCGGCGATTCCGCGATGGCGACCAGGCACCGCGAACGTATCCAGGATCTCGGCGACATCCGGATCGGCGACATGGACGACAGCGGCATCGACATGCAGGTGCTGGCGCTTGGCTCGCCCGGCGTGCAGATCTTCGATGCCGCGACGGCGACTGCGCTGGCCGCCGATGCGAACGACCAGATGGCCGAGGGGATCGCGAAACATCCTGACCGCTTCGTCGGCCTCGCGGCATTCAGCCCGCTCGATCCCGCCAATGCGGCGAAGGAACTTGAGCGCGGCGTGACCAAGCTCGGCCTGCGCGGCGGCATCCTCAACGGCCACACGCTCGGCACCTATCTCGACGACGAAAAATACTGGCAGGTCTTCGAGGCGGCGGAAGCCCTCGACGTGCCGATCTATCTGCATCCGAACGCGCCGTCGCCGCAGATGGTCGAGCCGTTCCTGAGCCGCTCGCTGGACGCGGCGATCTACGGCTTTGCCTGCGACACCGGGCTGCACGCGTTGCGGCTCTTGATCTCCGGCATTTTCGACCGGTATCCGAAACTGCAGATCATTCTCGGCCATTGCGGCGAGGCGCTGCCCTACTGGCTCTATCGCATCGATTTTATGCACAGCCGCATCGCCTCGACCGGACGGCATCCCGGCGTGAAGCCGCTGAAGCGGCGCGCCTGGGACTATCTGTGCGACAATTTCCATTACACGTCGTCGGGCGTCGGCTGGGCGCCGCCGATCCAGTTCGTGATGGAGAATGTCGGCACCGACCGGATGATGTATGCGATGGACTATCCGTGGCAGTTCGTGAAGGAAGAGGTCGGCGAGCTCGACTCGATGGACATTTCCGCCGACGTCAAGAAGGCCTTCTTCGAGGACAATGCGCGCAAGCTGTTCAAGATAGACGGCTAGCTGCGGCATCCCGCGTCTTTTGGCGTCCGCCGGGTGGTGGTAGGAAGCGATCCACCATCGCGAAGGGCATGGAATGACAGAAGAGGCGGGTGAGACGCGTTTTCGCCGTTGGCTTAGGATCGCGGACAACCGCGTCCTACGCACGGCGTTTCCGCTCGCCATCGTTGCCATCGCGATCGCGGTGCTGCATCACCTGTCGCGCGAGGTGAGCCTGAGCGAGCTTCGCGCGGACCTCGCCGGTGCGCAGGCGCGGCCGCTCATGCTTTCCGTGCTGTTCACGGCGGTCTCCTTTGCCGCCCTGTCGCTCTATGACGTGATCGCGGTGCGCTATGTCGCGCCGGTACGGGTGCCGTTTCCGGCGGCGGCCGCGGCGGGAGCTGCGGGCTATGCGTTGTCGAACCTGCTCGGCTTTTCTTATGTGACGGGGACGGCGGCGCGCTACCGGATCTACACCGGTTTTGGCCTCGATGTCGGGCAGATCGCGCTTCTGCTGGCGCTCTCCTGGAGCGCGTTCTGGCTGGGGCTGGCGCTGGTGGTCGGCGGATTGCTGGCTTTCCACCCGGATGGGCTGGCCGCGTTGCTGCCGATCCCCGCGCATCTCGACAGGCTGGTCGGCTTCGCGGTGCTCGCCCTGCTGGCGGCGTTGTTCCTGAGGCTGCGTTTCGGCCGGGAAACCCTGCCGCTGTTCGGTTTCACGATCCGGCTGCCGCGGCTTCGCGAGGCCGCCGAACTGACGATCGCGTCCGTCGTCGACATCTCGGCCTCGGCGCTCGTCCTCTATGTGCTGCTGCCGGCGGATCTGGTGCCGAGCGTTCCCTATTTCTTCGTCGTCTATGTCGCGGCGCTGGCGCTCGGCATTCTCAGCCATGCGCCGGGCGGCATCGGCGTGTTCGAGGCGACCATTCTTGCCGCGCTCGGGGCAGGCGGGCGCTCCGACGCACTGGCCGCGCTGGTGCTCTACCGGGCCGTCTATACCGGGCTTCCCTTTCTCGTCGCGGTGATCGGCCTCGCGCTCGTCGAGCTCGCAAGCCACCGGGAGCGGATCACCCCGGCAATACAGCTTGCCTATAAATTCGTGCGGCCTGTCGTGCCGATGATCGCCGGGGGAATCGCTTTATTGTCGGGGGCGATCCTGCTGATCTCCGGCAATCTGCCGGCCGTCGGGGAGCGGCTGGACATCCTGCAAAAGAGCCTGCCGCTTGGTGTCGTCGAGCTGTCGCATCTGGCCGGCAGCGTCGCCGGCGTGCTGCTGCTCATCGTCGCGCGCGGGCTTTACCGGCGGCTCTACCGCGCCTGGCTGGTGACGATGGGGCTTCTTGCCGCCGGATTTCTCGCCTCGCTCGCCAAGGGCATCGATGTCGAGGAAGCCTCGCTTCTCGTCCTCGCAGCTTTGATGCTGTGGCTGTTCCGGCATTCCTTCTATCGTGTGCGCGGGGCGGCCCCGATGCATCTCGGGCTCGGCTGGTTCCTGAGCGTCGCGGCGCTGTTCGGGGCGCTCACCTGGCTCGGTTTCTTCGCCTACAAGCATGTCGAATATCGCGACGTGCTGTGGTGGCAGGTGTCGTGGCATGGAGACGCGTCCCGGTTCCTGCGGGCGAGCCTTGCCGGCGCGGTCGTGCTGGCGGCGGCGGCGCTGAGTTCGCTGATCGGTGCCAGCGTGCGGCGGCACAGGCCGGAGCCGATCCCCGATGCGGTCAGAAAGCTCGTCGCCGAAAGCACCTCCACCGAAGCCAGCCTAGCGCTGCTTGGCGACAAGTCGTTTCTCGTCGATCCCGACGGGCGGGGCTTCATCTGCTTTGCCGACACGGGTGGCGCGCTTGTGACCAAGGGCGACCCCGTGGGCGAGGAGGCGGCTTCGCGCGATATCCTCTGGCAGTTCCGGGAAATGGCCGACCGGGAAGGCAAGCGGCCGGTCTTCTACGCGGTCACGTCGAAATATGTTTCGACCTTTCTCGACATGGGGCTGACGGTGGTCAAGTTCGGCGAGATCGCCAATGTCGATCTCGGCGGATTCACCCTCGACGTTCCGGCGATGCGGGATTTTCGCCAGGCGCATAACAAGGCGGCGCGGGAGGGATGCGTTTTCGAGATCGTCCCGTCGAACGAGGTTCCGGCCTTGCTGGGCGAGTTGAAGCGGGTTTCCGATGCCTGGCTGGCGCGCAAGCAGGGACAGGAAAAGGGCTTTGCGCTCGGCTTCTTCGATGCGGATTACCTGAAGAATTTCGACCATGCGGTGCTGCGCGCGGCGGAAGGCGGGCCGATCGTCGCTTTCGCCAATTTGATGCAGGGCGGACGGGAGGAACTTTCGGTCGATCTGATGCGCTACGATCCCGAAGGCCCCAAATTCGCCATGGACGCGCTGTTTGCCGGGATGATGCTGTGGGGCAAGGCGCAGGGCTTTCGCTGGTTCAATCTCGGGGCAGTGCCGTTCGCGGGCGCCGAGACCAATGCGCTGGCCTCGGTCTGGCAGCGCCTCGGCGGGTTCGTCTATGAACACGGAGAGACCATGTATCACTTCGAGGGATTGCGCAGCTTCAAGGAGAAATTCCAGCCGGTCTGGACGCCGAATTATATCGCCTGCCAGGACGGGTTCGGTGTGGCGCGCGCCTTCATGGACGCCAATCTGCTGATTTCCGGCGGGCTTGCGGGGCTGGTGCAGAAGGGCAGGCCGAAATGATCCCGCGCTATTCCGACCACTCAGCAAACGAGCGGACCTTTCTCGCCTGGGTGAGGACGGTCATCGCCATCGAGGGTTTCGGGATCGCCGCGGCGCGGATCGGGGCGGCGACGACGCAGCTCTGGACGGAAGCGGCGCTGCTTGCCGCCGGCGGAGTGGTCATCCTGCTGGCTTTCCTCAGGATGCGTGTCATCCGCACACGGATCGATTCACCAGACCCGGTCGACGACGAGGCGCCGCTTGCCGATGCTCTGCTTCTGCTGCTGGTCGCGGCGCTGATGGCGCTGATCGCGGCCTTCGGGTTCCATGTGAGCTAGGGGGCACGGCTTTGGAACGGACGTCACTCGAGGAACTGGAAAGAAAGGTTGCCGCCGCGACCGGCGGGGATGCGGACCTCGATCTCCTGATCCGGGACACGCTTGACGCCGGCAACGGGGCGTCGCCGCATTATTCGTCCTCGGTCGACGATTGCATCGCGCTGATCGGCACCGTGTTGCCGGGCTGGGCGTGGCATGTCGGGCACGGGGCGCGCGGCATCTTTCCCTATGCGGCGCTGCATCCGAAGAGCCCGGCCGAGGGCGGTTCCGAGCTGCGCGCCGAGGCGACGGCCTCCACCGTGCCGCTCGCGCTTCTGCAGGCGACGATGAAGGCGCTTTTGCTGCAGCGTTGACCTTGCCTTATTCGGCGGCGTCCACCTTCGGTTCCTCATCGGCATCCGGATCGCCCGGTGCGGTCTGGGCGTCGAAATCGGGGAAGGCAACGATGCGCTTGCCGGCGTGGTCGGTGTGCTGGACGACGAGGCCCTTTTCCTCGAACCAGTCGAGGAAGCGGCGGGCGCGGCGTTTCGAATGGGTGCCGTAGGCGCGGGCGATGGTCTCGTCGGAGGGGCAGGCGTCGCCGGCGACGGCGGCCTTAGCGAGCATCAGGAAAACGCCCTGGAGATCCTCCGGGACATGGCGGGCCAGGGTCAGCGCTGTTTGCCAGGCCTCGCTTTCCGCCGTCTCCGCATCGACATCGGCGCGGGCGATGGCGAGGCGCAGGCGGAAATCCGGCATGGAAAGCGGCGCGCCGGCGATGCGGCGCATGCGGCCGCGCATCAGGAAATCCTGGTAGAGCTGCGAGTCCGAGCGGAAGCCGGACTCGGGATCGGCGGTAATCTCGGCGAGCGTCGCGGCGATCCAGGCCTCGACCTCTTCCTCGCTCATCGGGGCCGGGCGGCCCGGCGCCTCCGCCTCGGGGGCCGCTTCCTGCTGCGCGGCGGCGCGGGTCAGCTTGTCCATGATGTCGGCGGTGGCGCGCGGCGCGGGCGTGTTGCGCCTCGGCGCCTGGGCGAGCGCGAAATCCTCCGCCGTCGGCGTCAGGATCAGATCCTCGACGTCCTGCGGCGCGTCGGGCAGGGGCATCAGCTTCGGGCTGGACGAGCGCGCGCCGGTTTCGACCGGGCCGATGGTGACGTTGAGCGGGCGGCGCGACAGGGCCGGGCCGAGCGCGACGAAGGAGCCGCGCTGCAGGTCGCGGAACTGCTCGGCCTGGCGGCGGTCCATGCCGAGAAGATCGGCGGCGCGGGCCATGTCGATGTCGAGAAAGGTGCGGCCCATCAGGAAGTTGGACGCTTCGGCGGCGACGTTCTTGGCGAGCTTGGCGAGGCGCTGCGTGGCGATGACGCCGGCAAGGCCGCGCTTGCGCCCGCGGCACATCAGGTTGGTCATCGCGCCGAGCGCGGCGCGGCGCGCATCCTCGGCGACCTCGCCGGCGGCGGACGGCGCGAACATCTGCGCCTCGTCGACGACGACCAGCACCGGGAACCAGAAATCGCGCTCGGCGTCGAACAGCGCGTTGAGGAAGGTGGCGGCGGCGCGCATCTGGTCGTCGATCTCCAATCCTTCCAGTGTCAAGATGCAGGAGACGCGGTGCTGGCGGATGCGGTTGGCGACGCCGATCAGTTCGCCCTCGGAGCGGTCGGCGTCGACGACGACATGGCCGAAGGCGTCGGCCAGCGTGACGAAATCGCCCTCCGGATCGATGACGACCTGCTGCACCCACTTGGCCGACTGTTCGAGCAGCCGGCGCAGCAGATGCGACTTGCCGGAACCGGAATTGCCCTGCACGAGCAGGCGGGTGGCGAGCAGTTCCTCGATGTCGAGCGTGGCCGCCTTTCCGGCGGACGTGGTTCCCATGTCGATATCGACCTGCACCGGCCTGTCCCGTCCCGTGGTTCAAGGAGATGCCGGCGGACGGCCGGCGCAGTCATGAATAGAGGATTCGCAGGGGCGACGAAAAGCCGGGAATGGGGGTGGTCCACGGTTTGTTTTCGCTCACGGGCCGCACGCGCCGTTGGCGCTGGCCCTGCGCGGGCGCCGAGCAAAGGCTCGGACGGGCGGTCGCCCTTGCGGCCTGCGGCCGTTGGTTTTCGCTCACGGGCCGCGCGCACCGTTGGCGCTGGCCCTGCGCGGGCGGCTGGCCTGTTTGCCCCCGGCCTTAAGCTGCTCGCGGCGCTCGTCGCTGCCGGGGGGGGCGGAGGGGCTGTCGCCCTTGCGGCTTGTGGCCGGCGGTTTCGCTCACGGGCCGTTTCGCGGCTATCGGCGCAAAGACTTCTGCCCTGATGGGTTTTCGGGCTTCGCGCGGCAGAATGTCCCAGTGTAAGATCTTGCCATGTCTTGCATTATACATGGATGGCCGAGATCAAGTCCTTGCGAAAACTTTTCAATTTGTCTATTTCGGGTTCATGGGGCAGCACGGAACAGAAGAAATTACCTGCGAGCATTGCCGCAGCGTCAACATCGTCGAGTATACGGACTATCCGGAACCCGACAAGGGCATCGTCACATGCGCGCGTTGCGGATCGATCCTCCTCGAATGGGAGGGAACGCGCGACTATGGCGCGGTGACGCTGAAACCGGATACCGACGACAAGTCGTGACGCTTGAGCGGCCCGGAGCCGGTGATCTCAAATGGCGCTTTCGCGGGCGGGCCAGAAGGGCCGTCTCGCCTCGAACAGGGCGACCGTGCCGACGCGGCGGGTCGTGACGTCGGCAAACCGGGATTCGAGCTGGAAGACGAGATCCTGGAACGTGTCGGCGGCGTTCGAGAACACGCCTTTCGCATTGTAGAAATTCATCAGCGCCCGGGCCGGGGCGGAGCGGGGCGCATCGCCCTGCAGGATGGTCGCGCCGAACAGCACGCCTTCGGGCGCGAGCAATGGCGCCGCGTGGTCGAAGACGAGCGCTTTCGAAGCGATCGGGCCGGGCAGGCAATGGAGAAGATAGCCAAGCGCGATGGACGAGAAACCGCCCGCGACGGGCAGCGGCTCGAGGCAGTTGGCGGTGACCGTTTGCGGGGAAAAGCGGGCGATGCGGCGCGCCGCGGCGGCGAGGCTGTGGGAATTGAGATCGACCAGGGTGATGTCCGGCCGGGCGACGGGCCAAGGGGCCGTGTCGAGGAAATAGCCGGTGCCGACGCCGATATCGAGATGGCGCGCGCCGGCATTGCGCGCATAGAGATCGCGCAGATGGACGGTGGGGCAGCGCCAGAGCAGGCGATTGGAGAAACCCAGCACGAACCAGTCATAGGCCTTCAGGGTGGCCGGCGTGTAGATCGCCTGTCCCGCCTCGACATTTGCGTCCATGGTCATGCCGGTCTCCGTTCGGGGAACCGGCCTGCCGCGGTTCCGGCCTGTATTCGTGCTGCGCAGGGCCTGGGTCGGACCTCTTCCTACGTCACTTTGTGGCGGAAAAGCGGATGGCGATGTCGATAATCACGGACCCGATCGGGCCGGCCGCCAAGGCGGGACGGGCTCAGCCTTCGGTGTGGGTGAGGCGGCGGTCAGTGAAATTGAGCCTCCCGTCCAGGATCGGGCGCAGGACCGGCGCGATGTCGGGCTCGTTGCGCATCAGCTCTTCCGCGGCTGTGACCTGGTTGAGCGCAACCAGCATCAGTGCGTCCTCACGCACCGACCCGTCGGCGCGGCGGGGCAGGGCGGAGACGGTCTGCAGCAGTTCGATAGCGTGGCCGGACAGGACCCGGCGAATGGCCGCTTCGTCGAGGGCGGTTTCGACGAAGGCGTAGAGGCCGACCCCCTTGGAGGGCAGCGAGTAGGTCAGCAGGGCGCATCCGCTGACGCGCGGATCCTGGTCCAGCGTGGCGCGGATGACCGGACCTTCTGTGTCGATGCGGTCGCGCGTGCCTTCGCCGTCGGACCAGTTGAGCAGGCGGCGCGTGAAGAAATTGTAGACCTTCTTGCCGGTCGCCAGCCAGATGCGGGACGGCAGCGAGCGGCGGCCCAGGATGCGTCTTGCGGTCGGCGTCATCAGGTGCGGCGCGAAGGACGCCTTCTGCTTGAGGAGATGGCGGAAATCCTCATAGGCCATCATCCGGTAGAGCCGGCCGCGGCGCTTGTGGACGGATGCAAGCTGGAAATCAATGACGGCGGGATCGCCATTCGGGCGCATCAGCCAGTTCTGCGGCTTGGCGAGATCGTTGTGGGTGATGCCGCGGCGGCGCATGTCGCGCAGGATGCGGTGCGCGCCCCTGTACCATTCGCGGGCCGCCGGACGGGCAATGTGGATCGGCGAGCCGTCGAGCCAGTCGCGGATCAAGCCGCCGCTGTCGGTGGAAAGCAGGGTCGGTGTGCCTTCGATGCCGCGCACCGCCCTCAGGGCGCGGATTTCGCGCCGCGCCAGGAACCAGGCGAGCGGCCGGACCAGCAGGGGCGACTTGCCGACGAAGCGGCGGATGACGCGCTCGCCGTCCCGCCCGGCAAGCTTGCCGGAATGGGTTTCCGAGAAAATGTCCCGTTTGAAAACGGTCTCGGAGACGAAATCGTCCGGCAAGATTTCGGAATGGTTCATATTGTTCTTTCTCTCGGCGGGGGCGCCGCCCAGAATAGCGAGCGATAGGTGCCGGAGGGGCACCTCCCTGTCAAGACGAAGACCAGTATTTCACCGTGGAGGGTAAATCAGCCGGCCGCGGCGGCGGTGCGGCGTTTCAGCCACTCATCGACCTTTTGCAGCAGGGTATCGGGGCTGATCGGTTTCGACAGATAGTCGTCCATGCCGGCCTGCACGCATTTCTCGCGGTCGCCCTTGAGCGCATGGGCGGTGACGCCGATGATCGGCGTGTGGCGTCCCTCGGCGGCTTCGCGGATCCGAATCGCCTCGGTCGCCTCGAGGCCGTTCATTTCCGGCATGGAGACATCCATCAGGATGAGGCGGGGCGGCTTGCGACCGCTGGTCTCGACGGCCTGCTTGCCGTCGCCGACGATCTCGAAGGAATAGCCGGAATCGATCAGGATCTGCGAGAAGACGAGTTGGTTCACCTCGTTGTCCTCGGCGATCAGGATGTCGAGCGCGAAATCGGCGGGTTCGGCATGGCGCACAGCGGTGGGCGGGGGCGCCGGGACTTCGGGGGGCGGCGCGGCGGCTTCCTCGCGGCCGACGGTCTGCGCCGGCGCGTCGTTGTCCGCGAGAGGAGGCGTCGCCGGCTTCGGGGCAGGCGCTTCGAAGATGGCCGGCCCGGGCGCGGATTGCTGCAGCGGCCTGGTGCTCTCCGTTTCCGGCGCGGCGGGTTGCTCGGGTTCCGGGGCTTGAGAAAGGGCTGTCGGTTGCGCGGCCGTGCGGCCGGCGGCGATCGCCGCGATGATGGCGTCGAAGAGATGCGACGACCGGGCCGGCTTCATCAGGTTCTTGTGAATGCGCAGGCGGCGAATCTCGTCCGGCGACACTCCGTTGTCGACCGATGTCAGGAAAACGATCGGCGTGGCGGCGATGCGGGCGTCGGAACGGATGGCGGCGGCGACGTCGAGGCCGTTCATGCCGGGCATCTGGTAGTCGAGGATGAGGCAGTCGAAGGGCGCGCCGAGCTTCACCGCCTCGCGCATGACCTGCAAGCCCTCGAGGCCAGAACCGACGGCGCAGCTGTCGAGCCGCCAGGCATTCATCTGTTCCAGCAGGATGGAGCGGTTCACCGAATTGTCGTCGACGATGAGGACGCGCGATCCGGTGATGTCCTCGGGCGGCGGCAGACGCCGCTCGATCTCGCCATGCTTGGGCAGCGTGATCTTGAACCAGAAGGTAGAGCCTTCGTCGACGGCGCTCTGGACGCCGTATTCGCCGCCCATCAGCCTGACGATCGACGAGGAAATCGCCAGCCCCAGGCCGGTGCCTTCGTGGCGGCGCGTCGACGAGCCGTCGACCTGGGAGAACTTCTCGAAGACGGTCTTCAGCTTGTCCTCGGGAATGCCGATGCCGGTATCGGTAATGTCGAATTTCAGTTCTGTGCGGTCGCCGAGATCCGTGCCGTTCACGTCGATCAGGACGTGGCCGAACTCGGTGAACTTGACCGCGTTGGAGACGAGGTTGGTGATGACCTGGCGCAGGCGTCCGACGTCGCCGACATGGGCGTCGTGGATGTCCGGATCGACGCGGACGATCAGCTCGATGTCCTTTTGCTGGGCGCGCGCGGTCATCAGCGTGGCGACATCGGATACGGCTTCTCGCAATTCGAAGGGCTGCGCATCCAGTTCCATCTGGCCGGCGTCGATTTTCGAGAAGTCGAGAATGTCGTTGATGATGGTCAGCAACGCATTGCCTGACTTGATGATCACGTCGGCGAAGGTGCGCTGCTTGGAATCGAGTTCGGTCGAGGCCAGCAGTTCGGCCATGCCGAGTACTCCGTTCATCGGCGTGCGGATCTCGTGGCTCATATTGGCGAGGAATTCGGATTTGGCGCGGTCGGCCGTCTCGGCCTTGAGCTGCGCGTCGCGCAGCGCCTTTTCGCGCTCCTTGAAACTGGAAATGTCCTCGATGCGGATGACCAGATAGTTCTTGCCGTCTGCAAGCTGTTCGCGTGACTTGTAGACCCGGCTGGCGAAGATCGAACCATCGGCGCGGGTGATGTCGTGCTCGTGCGCCTGGGTTCGCCCGGTCCGCATCACCTCGGCCTCGAACATCGTCGCCTCGGCGACGCCGTCGGCGCCGACGATGTCCAGGGCCGTCTTGCCGATGATGTCTTCGACCGCCATCGAGTGCAGTTCCGCGAAGGCCTTGTTGGCGATCACGCAGACGCCGCCGCCATCCTTGACGAGGACGGGGCTCGACAGGCGGTCGAGGATGCTTTGCGCCAGCTCCGCCTTGGTGCGCGCGGCGATTGCCTCGTTCTCGCGCGCCCTCAATTCGCTGATATCCGTGGTAATGCCGACCAGATAGACCGATCCGTCGGACCCGACGGCCTTGGATTTGCGCGCCAGGCGGTATTGCGGCCCATGCGTTCCGGCGCGTCCGGCTTCCTCATTCTGCTGGACTTCGCCGGTTTCGAGGACCCGCAGGTCGGCATCCATGAACGCGGCGCCCTGTTCCTCGCCATAGACCTCGCGATCCGTCTTGCCCATGCCTTCCGCGACGGACATGCCGGAGAAGTTTTCCCAGGCGGAATTGGCGTAGACAAGCTTGAGATCGGGGGTCTTTGCGTAGACGGCGGCGGGGATCGCCTCGATGATGTTCTGGTAGAGTTCGTTTTCGCGCACGCGCTCCGTCAGGGCCACCTGCTGTTCCTTCAGCTCGGTGATATCCATGCGCAGACCGATGAGCATGTTGTCTTCGGTCCGGGTGTTGATGACCTGGAACCACCTGCCGGACTCGGTGCGCCGAAGCGACTCGAAGCGCGGCAACTGATATTCGGCGATCTTGCGCCGTTTCCATTCCTCCGGATTGGCGGCGTAGAGCATATCGATCTCGGGATCGGAACTGTTCCGCCACATATCGTTGGCGTGGGCGGCGTCGACGGCTTCGCGCAATGTCTTGCCCGGCTGCATGACCGGCTCCATCTTCGGCTGGTCGCCGCGCAACTGGCGGTTCGACAGGATGAAGCGGTCCTGGTCGTCATAGACGATGATGCCGATCGGCACGTTGTCCAGGATCGTCTGCATGAGACGGAAGGAGTTCTCCGCCTCTTTCTGGGCCTTTTCGAGCTGCTGCTCGTGGTTCTTCTGTTTCGTGATGTCGGTCCTGACGCCGATCAGGATACCGCTGGGCAGGCGACGGTTCTCGATCTTGCACCAGACACCGGAACTGAAGCGGTGAACGGCCTCGAAACGGGGTTTGCGGAATGCCTGGATGCGCCGCGAGACGATCTCTTCGATGTCGGACGCGGTCAGGTTTTCGAGGCCGGGGTCGTCTTCATAGGTTCCGCGGCGCACGCCTTCGGTGAGGATCGCCTGCAGTCTGGTTCCGGGAACAAGCAGGTCCGCGGTCCGGGGATAGAGCCGCCGCATCGCATCGTTGGCATAAACCAGGACATCGTTTTCATCATAGATCACGACGCCGGAATCGATGGCGTCCAGAGATGCGTCGAGAATGTCGGAGAGACGGCGGTTTTCGTGGCGCGTCTGTTCGGTTTCCTCCAGCGTGCCGACGATATTGCCAAGCGTATGGCCGCTGCCGCGATATCCTTGGAACCGGCCGGTCTCGTCGAAGACGGGGTGGCCGCTTACGGCGATCCAGTGCCTGTTCCCGTTGGGATCCGTATAATTGTAGACGAAGTCGCGGAACGGCTCGTGCCGCATCAGGATTTCGAGATGAGCCCTGAACTGCTCCGACTGGCCGCCGCTTTCGCGGAACAGGTCGAGGCGCGACTTGCCGATGAAGGACTCGGGCCGGGTGCCGGTGAATTTTTCCACGGACCCGGAAAAATAGGTGAAGTCGTGATTGCGGTCGGTCATCCAGATCCAGCCGGCGGCGACCGAGAGGAGCTGCTCATAGTCGTCGATGGTCATTCCCTCGGGAAGGAGGGCCGCTTGTGTCGATCGCGGAGCCTTGTTCATCTTCGACCTGCCGAACGCATGAAAACGCGGTGTGCCGTCAGGTCACGCCGCACGTATGCCGCGAAGATTCGCCGAAACTGGTGAACCGCTCGTTAACCCTGCTGTCTAACTGCAAGAATTCGCTAGTGCGGCGTCCGATCCGACGGAGCCGATCAGATCGGCAAACTGTCGCGCCAACTTCACCGGTCTAACGGTGTTCCTCGACCGACGCGTCGATCAGCGCCTTGTTGAAATAGCGCAGCGCGCGCAGCTGGCTTGCCCAGGCGATGATCTTTTCGGGATCCTTCTCGTCGACGACAGGCAGGCGCGCATGGCCGCCAGCGTCGAACAGGCGCAGCGCCGTCTCCAGCGTGTCCGAGGGCTTGAGCGACGGCGTGCCAGCATCCGGATCGTAGCGTTCCGGCTCCGCGTCCGGCGGCGGCATGTCCATGAAGTCCATCACCAGCTTTGCGGAGGTCAGCGAACGATGCGGGCCCTCCTGGATGAACAGGCCGCGCGTTTCCAGCTGCCACTGGAAATAGGAATGGTTGTGGATCGCCTGGTTGATGCCATAGGCGATGGCGACGGTGAGCAGCAGCGCGATCGACAGCGTGTAGCCGCCGGTCAGCTCGAAGACGATCATGGTGGTGGAGAAGGGCGCGCCGAGGACGGCGGCGGCGACGGCGCCCATGCCGAGGATGGAATAGAGCCCTTCCGAGGAGGCGAGTTCCGGGAAGACGGAGGCCGCGATCAGCCCGAAACTGCCGCCGGCCATGGCGCCGAGATAGAGCGCCGGCGAGAAGATGCCGCCGCCGAAGCGCGAGGCGAGCGTGATCGCGGTCGCCGCCGTCTTGGCGACCAGCAGCGTCAGCATCAGGTGCAACGGCAGGTTGTTCTTCAGGGCGGCGTCGGTGGTCTCGTAGCCGACGCCCAGCACTTCCGGAAAGAAAACGGCGATGGCCCCGACGCCGGTGCCGCCGATGACGGGGCGCAGCCAGGTGGCCATGGTGACATGGCGGGCGACCCAGTCGGTCGCGATCAGGGAGAACTGGAACAGGATCGCCACGGCGGCGCAGGTGACGCCGAGCAGGGCGAAGGCCGGGAACTCCCAATAGGAGGTGATCTGGTGGTCGGGAATGACGAAGGCGGCGACATCGCCGAACCACAGCCGCGTCAGCAGCGTGCCCACCACGGAGGCGAGCACGATCGGCACGATGGCCGACAGGGCGTAATGGCCGAGAACCACCTCATGGGCGAAGATCATGCCCGCGATGGGCGCGTTGAAGGAGGCCGACACGGCGCTGGCGACGCCGCAGGCGAGCAGGACGCGGCGGGCGGAATCGGGCAGATGCAGGCGCTGGCAGATCGAGGCGCCGAAGGTGGCGCCGAGATGCACCATCGGGCCCTCGCGGCCGGCGCTGGCGCCGGAGCCGAGCGATATGGCGGTAAGCGCCGCAGACGAGATGCCGGGCCAGAAGGGCAGGCCGCGCCCGCCATGGATGCGGGCCTCCATCACGTCGGCGACCGAAAAGGTGCGCTGTTTCGACTGGACGGTCTGCAGGAGGACGCCGACGATCAGGCCGCCGATCACGGGCGCCAGGAAGATGACCGGCTTCGGCACGCCGGCCGCGGCACTGACGACCGCCTCGGACATGGTGCCGAGCCAGAGGAACTGGACCGCGCCGATCGCCTCGCGAAACAGGATCGCGGCGACCGCGACCACCAGGCCGATGATCAGCGACAGCAGCCAGACCAGCGGCAGGCGGCGCGCCGCGAAGGCGCGCAGGTTGATGCGCATTTCCGACAAGGCGGCCTTGCCGCCCGAAATCAGCGGTTCGGCGAGACGTCGAAGCAGCGATGGCGAGTCGGACATGATGGCGGCCGAAATCCGTAGGCAGAATCTTACTCAGGGCCGGCCATCTTATCGCAAGCAAAGCCGGGTTGCGACCGGCGCGCCGGTTTTCCATGCCAACAATCGCGCGCAACGGCCCGGTTGCCTTGATTTTTTCATGCGCGAGGTTCAGGAGAGGGCATCCACCGGGCTCCTGAGCGACTGCCCCGGCTCATGCCGGAGCGCATGCCCGCCCAGTTCCCGCCTTCGACCGTCCACGGCCGTAACACGAACACAGAAAATACGGCGCCATGTCCCTGTTCGACACTTCGCGTATCAGCCTGCGCTCCCCTGACCTTCCCGAACATGAATCCCGTATCCTGAGCCTGCCGATCCTGTGCCTCATTGCATTCAGCATCGGCCTTGTCGCCGCCGCGGGTGCGGTGATCTTCAGGATCCTGATCTCGCTCGTTCACAATCTCTTTTTCTACGGCACGTTCTCGACCGTCTATGACGCGAACCAGTTCGATCCGCCGAGCGTCTGGGGGCCGCTGATCATCCTGTCGCCGGTCGTTGGCGGGCTGATCGTGGTGTGGATCGTCAAGACTTTCGCGCCGGAGGCCAAGGGCCACGGCGTGCCGGAAGTGATGTATGCGATCTATCACAACAAGGGGAATGTGCGCGGCGTCGTGGCGATCGCCAAGACGCTGGCCTCGGCGGTGTCGATCGGGTCCGGCGCCTCGGTCGGGCGCGAGGGGCCGATCATCCAGATCGGCGCGTCCTTCGGATCGACGGTGGCGCGCAAGCTGAAGCTGGCGCGCTGGGAAAAGATCACGCTGCTTTCGGCCGGCGCGGGCGCGGGCATCGCCGCGACCTTCAACACGCCGCTCGGCGGCGTGCTGTTCGCCGTCGAGATGTTGCTGCCGGAAGTCTCGACGCGCACCTTCCTGCCGGTCGTGGTCGCCACCGCGACGGCGACCTATGCCGGCCGCATCGCCTTCGGGCTCGATCCCGCCTTTATCGTCCCGCTGGCGAACCTGCCGGTCCATCACGCGGTCGACTATGTCCAGCTGATCGCCTTCGCGCTGCTGGGGGTGCTGGCGGGATTGGCGTCCTGGGCGTTTATCCGGTTCCTCGCCTGGTGCGAGGACGTGTTTCCGACCCTGCCGGGCAACGAATACACGCAGAACATGATCGGCATGTTCGCGATCGGCGTGCTCGGCTACCTGTTCTTCGTGATGTCCGGCGAATACCACACCTATGGCGTCGGCTACGCGACGATCCAGGACATCCTCAACGACCAGCCCTATACCGTCCTGCTGCTCTTGCTGCTCCTCGGCGCGAAGATCCTCGCGACCTCGATCAGCCTCGGCTCCGGCGCATCGGGCGGCGTGTTCTCGCCGTCGCTGTTCATCGGCGCGACGCTGGGCGGCGCGGTCGGCGTGATCGGCATGAGCCTGTTTCCCGAACACGGCTTCGCGCCGGCGGAATTCGCGCTCGTCGGCATGGGGGCGCTGGTCGGCGGGGCGACGGGCGCCTCGATGACGGCGATCGTGATGATCTTCGAGATGACCCGCGACTACAATGTCATCGTGCCGCTGGTGCTCGCGGTCGCTATCGCGGTCGGGATCCGGCGCTGGCGGATCCCGGACAATATCTACACGATCAAGCTGCGCCATCGCGGCCGTCCGATCCCGCAGATCCGCCACACCAACATGTACCTGGTGCGACAGGTCAAGGAACTGATGGCGAAGAACTTCATCGTCCTGCCGATCGACACGACCGTCTCGGATGCGCTGAAGGCGCTGCCGGCCGATATCGAGGGTCCGATCCATGTGATCGCCGAGGACGAGGGCCGTATCGCCGGCTACGTGCGCTTCGGGACGATCCCCTACCGGGCGGACCGGCGGGCGCACCAGACGCTGCGCGAGATCATGTCTTCGGACTATGTGATCGCGGCGCAGACGCATATCCTCAACTCGGTGATCACGCGCATGAGCCAGCGCAACCGCTCCTACGCCATCGTCGTCGACGGGCCGGGCGTGGTGCCGCGCACCGACAATATCGTCGGCGTCATCGACACCAATGAAATCGCCAATGCGGTGATCGCCAACCACTACGCTTGACTTCGCGTGGCGGGGCCCGTTGCGCGGGGTTCGGGCGCGGCATAGAGATATCCGTAAAACGCGCCGGGCCCGGCCTGGCCAATCCGAGAAAGACGGGAGGTTTCCGTGGCCCTCAGCGACATCCAAGCGGCCGAACGCAACGAGAGCGGCATCGCGCTTGCGCTCGACATCTTGAAGCAGCGTTTCGGCGAGCGGTTCTCGACCGGCGAGGCGCTGCGCCGCCAGCATGCCCACTCGACAACCTATATCCCCGCGCAGCTGCCCGACGGCGTGGTCTTTGCAGACGATGCCGACGAGGTGCAGCAGGCGGTTCAGGTCTGCGCCGACCACAAGGTGCCAATCATCCCGTTCGGCACGGGGACGTCGCTGGAAGGGCATATCAACGCGCCGGCGGGCGGCATCTCGATCGATGTCAGCCGGATGAACCGGGTGCTCGCGGTCAATGCCGAAGACCTCGACTGCACGGTGGAGCCGGGTATCACGCGCAAGGCGCTGAACGACTATCTGCGCGACACCGGGCTGTTCTTCCCGATCGATCCGGGCGCGGACGCCTCGCTCGGCGGCATGGCGGCGACGCGGGCGTCTGGCACCAATGCGGTGCGCTACGGCACGATGCGCGATAATGTCATCGCGCTCGACGTGGTGATGGCGAACGGGCGCAAGATCACCACGGCGAAACGGGCGCGCAAGAGTTCGGCGGGTTACGACCTGACGCGGTTGATGGTCGGCTCGGAGGGGACGCTCGGCGTGATCACCTCGCTGACGCTCAAGCTGCAGGGTATTCCGCAGGCGATCTCCGGCGGCGTCTGTCCGTTCCCGACGCTGGAGGCGGCGGCAAACGCCGTGATCATGACGATCCAGATGGGCCTGCCGGTGGCGCGCATCGAACTGGTCAACGCGTTGCAGGTGCAGGCGATCAACGCCTATTCGAAGCTCGACCTGCCGGTCTCGCCCTGCCTGTTCCTCGAGTTCCACGGCACCGAGGCCGGGGTGAAGGAACAGGCGGAGACCTTCGGCGAGATCGCCGCGGAACTGGGCGGGTCCGAGTTCATCTGGTCGACGCGCGCGGAGGAGCGGCTGAAGCTTTGGCAGGCGCGCCATGACGCCTACTGGTCGTGCATTGCGCTGCGCCCCGGCGCCAAGGCGGTGGCGACGGATGTCTGCGTGCCGATCTCGAAGCTGGCCGAATGCATCGCCGAGACCGAGGTGGACATCGCAGAGGCGGGGCTGATCGCGCCGATCGTCGGCCATGCGGGTGACGGCAATTTCCATGTCTCGGTCCTGGTCGACGACACGAGCAGGGAAGAGATCGAGGCGCTGGAGAAATTCGTCGAGCGGCTGAACATGCGGGCGCTTGCGATGGGCGGCACCTGCACCGGCGAACACGGTATCGGCCAGGGCAAGATGCACTTCCTCGAACTGGAACTGGGCGGCGCGCTGGACGTGATGCGGTCGATCAAGACGGCGCTCGATCCCGACAACATCATGAATCCGGGGAAGATCGTGCGCCTGTAGGCACTTGGCGTCGCTTCTGCCTTGATCTTGCCGCCGAGAGGCGCACATCATGGACCAGAGGCGGCGGCCCCCTCCGACAGCTTGACGATTCGCCGCTTCGGGGAGCAGAAAACTGGCGCGGCTATTCGTCATTTTCGGCAGTTTCATCGTACTGGCGCTGATCACGGCGCTGGTGGCGCCGTATTTTATCGACTGGGACGCCTATCGCGCCGATTTCGAGAAGGAAGCGACGCGCGTTCTCGGCCAGACCGTGACGGTCTCCGGCCGGGCCAAGGCGCGGCTGCTGCCGTTTCCGTCCGTGACCTTCGAGGATGTGCGCGTCGGCGACCCCGAAAAGCCGCTGGTCGTCGCCGACCGGTTCTCCATGGATGCCGAGCTGGCGCCGTTCCTGTCGGGCGAATTCCTGATCTTCGACATGCGCGTCGTCAATCCGACGATCGAGCTGGAAATCGACGAGCGCGGCATGCCGGACTGGTCGCTGCCGTCGGCGGGGCCGGTGAGCCCGGCGCGGGTGGTGCTGGAAAACGCCCGAATCACCAATGGCGCGATCACGCTGCATGACCGGATCGACGGGCGCGACTGGGCGATGGACGGCATCAACGCGACCGTGTCGGCCGAAAGCCTGCTCGGGCCCTACAAGATCGACGGCAATGGCTGGATGAAGACGACGCCGCTCGCCTTCCGGGTCAATACGGGGCAATTGTCGAAGAGCGGCTTTTCGCTTCGCAGCGTGCTGGAGATGGAGCGGCAGGGCATCGAACTCTCCGTCGACGGCAAGATGGCGGAGCCCGAGGATGCGGCGGCGGCGCCCTATAACGGCACCTTCACCGTGCGGCCGCTCGCCGGCATGTCGGACCGGCGCTACGTGGTGACCGGCGGGTTTGCGGCGTCGCCGCGGGCCGTCGAGATCGCGGAATATCGCGGCGAGTTCGGGCCGGTGGCCGATCCCTATGTGGTGAGCGGTTCGGCCGGGATCAGCGGCGGCGAGACGCCGCGCTACCATGTCGAGGTGACCGGCACGCAGGTGACGCTGCCGGAAGCCGGGGCAGGGGCGGCCGGCGAGACCCCGAGCGGGCCGGCGGTGCCTTTCGCGAAACGGCTTGAGGCGGTGCAGTCGATGCTCGCCGCGTTGCCCTTCCCGCCGATCCCCGGCAGTCTCGATGTCGACCTGCCGGCGGTCGTGGCGGGCGATACGACCATCCGCGACATCAAGCTTGTCGCCTCGCCGGACACGTCCGAGGACGCCGATCCGCGCCGGCAATGGCGGGTGACCGATTTCGAGGCGCAATTGCCGGGCCGCACGACTGTCGAGGCGAACGGGCTGCTGCAATTGCCGCAGGCCGAGGCGGAAGAACCGGCGCGTTTCGCCGGCTCGCTGGTCGTCGCCTCGCGGCAGCCCTCGGGCCTCGCCACGTGGCTGACCGGGTCCGCCGACGAATCCATTCGCCGGCTGACCAATGCCGGGGTCGCGGCCGATGTCTCGTTCTCGCCGGAACGCCAGACGGTCGACAATCTGGAAGTGATCCTCGGACCGGCGCGGATGCGCGGGCGCCTGGAACGGGTTTCCGACCCGGCGCGGCGCGCGACGCTCGATATCGGGCTTTCGGGCGAGAATATCGATTTCGACGCGCTCGAGGCGCTGTCTGCGATCTTCATCGGCAAGGACGGGGCGACACGCTTCGCCGACCACGATCTCGACGTCAAACTCGATTTGTCGAAGCCCGATATTCGCGGCATTCCGCTGGAGTCGCTGGTCGCATCGATCCGGTCACGCGATTCGGACACCGAGATCGACCGGCTGTCCGTCACCGGATTGTTCGGCGCGTCGGTCTCTGCGACGGGCAGCCTCGACCGGCGCAACGACGCGCTGCATGGCGGCATCGACGCGACCATCGTCGCCGAGGACGGCGCCGGGCTGATCGAGGGGCTGTCGGCGCGTTTCCCCGATATCACCCAGCTGGCGCGGCTGCGCAGCATCGCCGCAAGGAGCCCGGATGCGTTCGGCGATACGCGGCTCGACATCGTCGGCTCCATGGCGCGCAAGGATGCGCTGTCGGGCGAGGCGAGCCTGTCGGTTTCGGGCGCCACCGGCGGGACGGACCTCTCGGTGACGGCGACCGCGACTGGCGACATGCTGGACCCGGAACGCACGGCGCTGATGGTCAATGCGGCCTTTGACAACCCGCAGGGCGAAAAGCTGTTCGCGCAGACGGGCATGCCGGTCTTCCCCGTCGAAAGCCCCGGGCCGCTCGCCGCGGAGGCGACGGTCGACGGCAGCCTGTTCGACGGGATGAAAACGGTGCTCACCCTGACCGGCGGCGACGACCTGCTGGCGAGCCTCGACGGCGTGCTGACCTCCGACATCCTGTCGACCGGCTTCACCGGCAAGGCGCAGGTCGAGGCGAACGACATCGAGCCCTGGCTGATGACGCTGGGCTATGCCTTTCCGGGCACCGGGCTCGGCACGACGGCTGACATCAGCACGGCGGTTTCCGAGCGCGGCGGCAAATTCGTGCTGAGCGACATCGACGCCGTGCTTAACGCGAACCGGGTCACCGGCGAACTGACGGTCGCCTCGCCTGACGCGGTGCCGGTGGTGCGTGGCGAACTGGCCTTCGAATTTCTCGATGCCGGGCCCCTCTATGCGATCATCTCGGGCGATCCGGCCGCCTCGGTGCGTGTGGCCGATGGCGACGAGGCGTTGAAGACGGATTTCGGGCCGCCGATCCTGGCCGATCACGACGTCGAGGTGGCGATCACAGCCGGCGAACTGACCTTCCCGACGAGAGGCGCGGCGGCGCTGGCCGGTTTCAAGGGCGATTTCATCTATCGCGACGGCGCGATGGAAATGAACGACATCACGGCCGAGCTGGGCGGTTCGCCGCTCACCGGGCGTGTCTCGATGCGGAACGACGCCGGCGCGGTTCTGATGAATGCGCAGCTGACGCTGGACGACGTGCCGGTTTCGCGGCTGGTGCCGCAAGCCTCCGACATCCTGTCCGGCAAGGCGCATCTGGCGCTGCAGCTCAACGGGAACGGGCGCAGCAACGAGGCGCTGATCGGTTCACTGACCGGATCCGGGGTGGTTTCGACCGGGGAACTGACGGTCTCAGGCGTGCGCGGTGACGGGTTCGCAGAATTGATCGGCGAGGCCGATGCGATCGGCTACGGCATGCCGGAAGACCAGATGCGCGAGGTGGCCGCGGCGGCTCTGCTCGGCGGCGAGACAATCCTGCCGCCGAAGGATTATCCGATCTCGGTCGCCAAGGGCGAGATCCGGATGACAAATGCGACGGCGAGAAGCGGCGACCTGTCGGTCGACCTCGACGCCTCTATGGATGTCGTAACCGGCGGGCTGACGGGCCGGGTGCTGCTTTCGATCGATCCGGGCGAGGAGGTCGTCGCCGGGCCGCAGCCGGAGATCGCGCTTGCCTTCAAGCCGGACGGGGAGGGCGGTATCGCCGTGGACAGGGATTTCGGCCCGGTCACGGGTTACCTGACGCAACGGCTCTTGGAAAAGGAACAGGAGCGCGTGGAGGCTTTGCAGGCGCGGCTGCTCGAGAAGCAGAGGCTGCGCCGCGAGGTTCTGCTGCTGCAATATTACAAGCGGCTGGACGAAGCGCCGCCGCCCGCGCCGGAGCCCGATCCGCTGCAGTCCGACAGCGAGGATGCGGCGCTGCTGCAGCCGTTGCCGCCTGGCGAAACCGTGCCGCGGGCCGATCCGGCGGTGATGCGCAGGCAGGCGGCGGAGGAAGTGGCGCGGCGGTTTTCGACCGGCACGCTTGGCCGGGACGCCGCGGCGCGCGGCTCGAACCCGCAGATCATCGAGTTGAACACAGCGAACTAGGCGTCAGCTTTCAGGGAAACGGCCTTTCAGCGCTTCGCCCAGAACGTAGAGGCGCAGCGCCGATGAGAGGTTGGAATCGCGGGCGCGCTTCTCGTCGATCTCGGCGATCAGCGAGGCGAGCGAACGGCCGTCCTCGTCGGCCGCGCGTTTCAGCAGGGCGAAGAAGTCGTCCTCGACGGAATAGCTGGTGCGGTGGCCGGCAATGGTGACGGAACGCTTGCGGACCGGCATCGACCGGTTCGGCTACTTGTTCTTGCGGAAGGAATCGAGCGAGACGACGTCGGCGCCGCTGGACGGGGCCTTTTCCTCGTCGCCTTCCTCGGCGTCGTCGGCCTTCTTCGCGGATTTCGGCTTTTTCGGCAGCGGCGACGGTTCGGCCGGGACCGGCTCGTCCGCGCCGGCGACCGGCGTCACCTCGAGCGGCGCGTCGGCGTTCTCGACATCGAATTCGAGCTCGAAATTCACAGAGGGATCGTAGAAACCGCGAATCGCGGAATAGGGGATATGCAGTTTCTCCGGCACGTCCGAGAAGGACAGACCCACGTCGAAGGCGTTCTCGTTGACTTCGAGATCCCAGAACTGGTGCTGCAGCACGATCGTCATCTGCTCGGGATACTGTTCGCGCATCCGGTTGGAGACCTTCACGCCCGGCGCGTTGGTGACGAAAGTGATGAAGAAATGGTGGTTGCCCGGCAGGCCCGTCTTGGCGACTTCCGTCAATACTTTGCGGATCACGCCACGCAGCGCATTCTGCACGAGAATGTCATAGCGGATCATGTCTTCGGTCATCGCTTTTCGTCCGGCCCTCGGGAAAGAACGTTATCGGATAGTGATGTGCTTTTTTCCCGGCGGCAGGTCAAGAGGCTCGGCGCAACAGGGCTGCGGCGAATGAACTTAATGACGCAGTAGGGGAAAGTGGAGGCTTCTGTTGCCAGGTGCCTCCGAACCCCGCCTAAGAGTGCGAACCCTTAGGAGTTCAAGTGAAGCTGTCGCGCTGCTTACGCGGCGAGACGTGCTTCCGCATAGTTGTCGTTTGCAACTACAAGTTTGACCCGATAACGGCGGTATCATGCCGGACAAAAGAACGATCTTTACACCCTCGTCGATCCTGTTTCGCCCCCATCACAAGCGGCCCTTTCCGGCAGTTTGTGGTGGAGGCGCCGGGTACCGCCCCCGGGTCCGAATGGCTTATTTCATCGCCAGTTTATTGTCATAGCCGGTTGCCCGGCAGGAATGCATATAGCGATTTCCGCGCGCGATTTCAAAGGGTCCGCTTGACTTTGCACGCCCGCGACCAAACATGATCGCACGGACGCGGACAGAGGCGATCCGGGGGATCACATCCGAATTCGGCGTCATTTCGGAGCCATAGAGGGAAGGAACCGGCGGATGAGCGAATATCTGGACGATGTGAAGCGTTACGACGCGGACGCCAGCGCGGAAAAGGTCGACAGGATCGTCAAGCATCTGGGCATCGCGCTCAGGAGCCGCGACGCGTCGCTGGTGTCGTGCTCCGACCCGAGCGAACTGGACCGCGTGCGCGAGAAATGGTGCAACAAGAAGCTCGGCTCGACCAATGACGCCGGCGCCGACGAGATCATCGCCCGTGTCTGCTCGGAGATGAGCGGAGATCGGAACAAGAACCGCGTCACTTTCTACTATCTGGTCGCAAAATACATGGGCAAGCTCAGCGATCTCTGATCAGCGGCCGGCGGTCAGTCGTCGAGTTGCTGGCGCAGGATGGCGAGAAATTCACCCTGCAGGCGGGTCGGATGCCAGTTGGCGCGCGTGGTGATTCCCACCTTGCGGGCGGTGAAGTGCAGCGGCACGGGCAGCGCCGTCAACAATCCCATCTGTTCCTCGTAGAGAATGCGCCGGCGCGACATGAGCGTCAGCCGGTCGCTTGCCGCGAGCAGGGCGCGGATGACGACCAGCGACGAGGATTCCACCAGACCCGGCGGCGGGCGCCCGTCGAACAGTTTCTCGAAATGGACACGCGTCGGCGCGCCGCGCCGGGGTATGACCCAGGGATAATTCGCCAGTTCCGCGACGCTTATGTCACCGCGTCCCGCGAGCGGATGGCCGGCGCGCGCCATGATCGACAGGCTGTCCTCCATCAGCGGCGTTTCCTGCACGTCGCGCTCGCGCGTCTTTCCGCGCAAGGCGCCGATCATGATGTCCAGTTCGCCGCGCCGCAGCGCGTGAACGAGGATCTCGTACTCGCCCTCGATGATCTCGACTTCGGCTTCCGGCATGCGGCGGCACAGTTCCGCGATTGCGTTCGGCAGGATGTCGGTGCGGGCAAGGGGCTGTGCGCCGACCACGACCTTGCCGCGCTCGAAACCGCGCGCCTCAAGGAGATCCTCGAAGGCTGCGTCTATCTCGCGCATGGCAAGGCCGGACAGCCGTGCGACATCGGCGCCGAGCGGGGTTGGTTCGACCCCGTAGTTCAGCCGGTCGAAAAGCTTGGTCCCGATGATGTCTTCAAGCTCGCGGGTGGCGCGATGAACGCTCGGAACCGAGATGCCCATATGCCGCGCGGCGGCGGAAAAGCCCCGGTTGTTGGCCACGGCAAGAACGGCGCGCAGATGCGTCATGGTGACGAGATTTTCCAGCCTGACGGCTTTCTGGCCGCGCCGCGCGCCATTGATGCGCCGGCGCATCTGGGCGAGAGCTTCGAACATGCGCCGGATGCGCAGATTGACGATCAGGCCTTCCGCATTGAGCCGCATGCCCGTTCCGGAGCGGTCGAATATCGGCACGCCGAACTGCGCCTCTACGCGCTTTAACGCCTGACTTATCGCCGGTTGCGAGACGCCTGCTGCTGCCGCGGCGGCGTGCGAACTGCCGGATTCGGCGATAAGCGCCACAGCTTTCAAATGCCTCAGATTCAGATCGTGGTTCACGGCAAGTCCCGTTGTGCGTGTATTGCCGGGCCGGAAACCGCGCCATTTAGCAAAAACTTATCATCTGCGTTAGACTATTGATTTCCCGAACTGGCGGCAAGCGCATAGCGTCGGCTTCAAGCAAGAACGACGCCTGAAGACGGGCCATGACACACGGGAGGAGTGCGGCGCCGGAAACGGCGCAGGCCGCATGCGCACAATGACAGATCTCATCAAGTCACGGCTTCCGGACCTTGCCGCCTGCGGAGCGCTTGCGGCGTTCGGCCTCGCGGCGATCTGGATCGGATCGGGTTATCCGATCGGCACCATCAACCGGATGGGGGCGGGTTTCTTCCCGATCGCGGCGAGCGTCATCGTGGTGGCGCTCGCTGCTGCGGCGGCGGTCGAGACGCTGATGAACGAACCTGTCAGGCAGCCTTTCAAGATCCGGCCCGTCATCTTCATTTCGGTCGGGATTTTCGTGTGGGCGCAGCTGATCGATTCGGTCGGGCTGATACCCGCCACCTTTGCGCTGATCCTGCTGTCTGGGCTGGCCAAGCCACCCTTCAGACCGGTCTCCCTGATCATCTCGGCGGCATTGCTGTGCGCCGCCGGCTACCTCGTCTTCGTATGGGGGCTGCAGATGCCTCTCACGCTGCTGGGGCGCTGAGCCATGGAGACGATCCACAATCTCGGTCTCGGTTTCGAGGCGGCCCTCTCCGCCGAAAACCTCCTGTTCTGCCTGCTTGGCGTCTCGCTCGGCACCTTTGTCGGCGTCCTGCCCGGCATCGGCGCGCTGGCGACGATCTCGATGTGCCTGCCGCTGACTTTCTATCTCGATCCCGTGCCGAGGATGATCATGCTGGCGGGCATTTTCTACGGCGCGCAATATGGCAGTTCGACGGCGTCGATCCTGCTGAACCTGCCGGGCAGCGCGCCCGCGGCGATCACCTGTCTCGACGGCTATCCGATGGCGCAGCAGGGCCGTGCCGGCGTTGCGCTTTTCCTGACGACGATCGCCTCTTTCGTCGGCGGCTCCTTCTCGATCATGCTGATGATCGGCTTTGCGCCGGTGCTTGCCGATTTCGCGATCAGTTTCTCGTCGGCCGACTATTTCTCCATCATGGTGCTGGCGCTAGTCGCGGCGTCGACGCTCTCGAACGGCTCCTTCCTCAAGGGGATCGCGATGGTGGCTGCGGGGCTGGTGCTCGGGCTGGTCGGCACGGATATCAGTTCCGGCGTTCCGCGCTACACGTTCGGGATCATCGATATCTCCGACGGCATCAGCCTGGTCGCGGTCGCGATGGGCCTCTTCGGCGTGGCCGAGATCCTCAACAATTTGATGCAGGACGATCACGCCGTGGTGGATGCGCGGTCCATCACCTTCAAGTCGCTGGTGCCGACACGCAAGGACATGCGGGAATTCTGGCCGGCGGCGGGGCGCGGCTCGGTGATCGGCGCGATCGTCGGCATGTTGCCGGGGACCGGGCCGACGATCGCAACCTTCATGTCCTATTCGGCGGAGAAACGGCTGTCGCGCAATCCGGGCAAATTCGGCAAGGGCGCCATCGAGGGAATCTCCTCACCCGAAGCCGCCAACAATTCGTCCGTGCAGGCCGCCTTCATTCCGACCCTGACGCTCGGCATTCCCGGCGACGCCATCATGGCCGTGATCCTCGGCGGGATGCTGATCCACGGAATCGCGCCGGGCCCGCAACTGATCGCGAACGATCCCGTGCTCTTCTGGGGCGTTATCGCGAGTTTCTGGATCGGCAACGTTTTCCTGCTGATCCTCAACATTCCGCTGATCGGGATCTGGGTGCGCCTGCTGTCGGTTCCCTATCACCTGCTCTATCCGGGCATGCTGTTCTTCATCTGCATCGGCGTCTACAGCGTCAACAATTCCACCTTCGACGTGATGCTGACGCTGATATTCGGCCTGATCGGCTTCGGCATGATGCGCTTCGGCTTCCCGGCGGCGCCGCTGCTGCTGGGCTTCGTGCTCGGGCCGCTGATCGAGGAAAACTTCCGGCGCGCGCTGGTCCTGTCGAGGGGCAACCTGGAGGTGTTCGTCAGCCGCCCGGTTTCGGCGACGTTCCTTGGGCTGACAGTGCTGGTCCTGCTCGCATCGGTTCCCCAGGTGCGCGCCCTTTTCGGCCTTATCGTGAAGGGCCGAAAGGCGCGCGCGATCAACGAATGACGATCCTTAGAGACGAGAATCCAACAAGGAGGAGATACCCATGAAAAAGATGTTTTCAGGAGTCGAGGGCGGCCCGTCGCGCATGCGGCGCATGCTGCTCGGCGCGGCGACGATCGCCGCGATTGCGCCGGCCCTGTTCGGCGGCGTGGCCGGCGCGCAAGCGCAGGATTACCCAACCAAGCCGATACGGATCATCGTTCCGTTCGGCCCGGGCGGGTTGGCCGACATCACCATGCGTCTTGCCGGGGAGAAGCTGGCAGGCATCCTCGGCCAGCAATTCGTGGTCGAGAACCATCCGGGCGCCGGCGGCGTCGCGGCGGCGAACGAGCTTCTGAAGAGCGATCCCGACGGCTACGACCTGATCGTCATGTCGAACGGCACGACGATCGCGACGTCGCTGTTCAAGAATCTCGGCTACGATCCGCAAACCCAGTTCACCCCGATTTCCACGCTGGCTTGGTTCGATCTCGGCGTGTTCGCCAATCCCGAAGGCGACTACAAGACGCTGGATGACTTCATCGCGAAGGCGAAGGCCGAGCCGGGCTATCTGAACGTCGCAACGGTGAACCCGGGCTCGTCACAGAACCTCGCGGCGGAGTATTTCCGCAAGGTCGCCGGCATCGACGTCAACATCGTGACTTACCGGACCTCGCCGGACATCCTGGCGGCGCTGATCCGCGGCGAGGTCGATGTCGCGATCGAGTCGCCGACCGCCTTTTCCGGCGCGCTCGAAAACAACCAGGCCAGGCTGCTGGCAGTGACGGGTTCGCAGCGGAACCCCACCTATCCGGACGTGCCGACCGCACAGGAAGCCGGCGTGGAGGGATACGAGGTCGTCGGGTGGAACGCCCTCTACACGCTGGCGGGCACGCCGGACGACATCATCAAGAAGCTCAATGACGCGATGTTCGAGGTGGCGGGCATGCCCGAAATCCAGAAGCGGTTCATGGAGCTTGGTACCTCCGCCAAGGCGCTGACCCCGGATGAAATGGCCGCGCAGTTCGAGAAGGATCGCGCCCGCTGGGCCGAGGTCATCGAATCCGCGGGCATCGAAAAGCGCTAAGCCAGAGGACAGAAGAGTATCATGTTGACCAGTTCCGAAGTGGCGAAAGCGCAATCCGGCTTCAAGGTGGATTGCCACGCACATGTCTTTACGAGGTCCATGCCGCTTCGGGACAATCCGCGGCACAAGCCGGACTACAGCTTCACCATCGAGGACTATCTCAATGTCCTCGACGAGCACGGCGTGGATTTCGCCGTGCTCGCCGCGGCCAGCCCATGGCTGGATTATAACGACTATCTGATCGACAGCATTCGGGGCAAACCGCGCCTGCGCGGCACGGTGATCCTGGAGCCCTCGGTCGAGCGCTATGTTCTCGACTTCATGAAGCGGGACGGGATCGTCGGCGTGCGGATGCACATGATCGGGCTGGAGCAGATGCCCGATATCACGACCTATGAATATCGCCGGATGTTCAAGCGCATCGCCGACCAGGGCTGGCATGTGCACCTGCATTGCGAGGGGCGGGACCTGCCCGACCTGCTGCCGCATTTCATCGATGCCGGCATGACGCTGGTGATCGACCATCTCGGTCGGCCGGACCCGGCGGAGGGCATCGACAGCGCCGGGTTCAAGGCCCTTCTGAAGGTGCTTGAGAACGGGCGCACCTGGGTGAAGGCGTCGGGGCACCACAGGCTGGGGGCTCCGGCGACCGGCTACCTGCAAGAACTCGTGCGCCATACAGGCGGCGAGAAGATCGTCTGGGGCAGCGATTGTCCATTTGTCGGCCAGGAGGACTCCACCTATCAGAGCACGCTCGACTGGCTGGCGGAAGCCGTGCCGGACGAGACTGTCCGCAACCGCATCCTTGGGCCGAACGCCCGGGAGCTCTATTTCTCCTAGGCCTGGTCTCCCGGGCCGGGCACTCCGATCTCCTGTGAGCGGCCGATATCCGCGCGTGACGAAGCAGCGGGAATCGTGTGAAATGGCCGCATGAAGCAGTATCTCGATCTTCTTGAGCATGTGATGAGCTCCGGCACCGACCGGGGCGACCGCACCGGTACCGGCACGCGCTCCGTCTTCGGCTACCAGATGCGCTACGATCTGGCGCAGGGCTTCCCGCTGCTGACGACGAAGAAGCTGCATATCCGCTCGATCATCTATGAATTGCTGTGGTTCCTGAAGGGCGACACGAATATTGCCTGGCTGAAGGAGAACGGCGTTTCCATCTGGGACGAATGGGCCGACGAGAACGGCGATCTCGGGCCGGTTTACGGTTACCAGTGGCGGTCATGGCCGACGCCCGATGGCGGGCATGTCGACCAGATCGAAAAGCTGGTGGAGGGGATCAAGACCAATCCCTTCTCGCGCCGGCATATCGTCTCGGCGTGGAACCCGGCTCTGGTCGACGAGATGGCGCTGCCGCCCTGCCACTGCCTGTTCCAGTTCTATGTCGCCGACGGCAAGCTGTCCTGCCAGCTCTACCAGCGATCCGCCGACATCTTCCTGGGCGTGCCGTTCAACATCGCCTCCTATGCGCTGCTGACGCATATGCTGGCCGAGGTGACTGGCTACGAGGTGGGCGATTTCGTCCATACGCTCGGCGATGCGCATATCTATTCGAACCATTTCGAGCAGGCCGAGACGCAGCTTTCGCGCGCGCCGCGGGCGCTGCCGACCCTGACGATCAAGCGCAAGGTGGACGATCTTCTCGATTTCACCTTCGAGGATTTCGAGATCACCGGCTACGATCCGCATCCGCATATCAAGGCGCTGGTGGCGGTGTGAGGCGGCGCGCCGCGCTTTTTCTTGCCCTGTCCCTGACCGCCGCGGCGCCGGCGGGGGCGAATGATTCCACCGCCGAGATCGGGGCTGGCGGGATCGTGCTGGCGCAGACTTACAGCGTCGCGATGGAGAGCGAGGTCCTGCATATCTCGATGGACGAGGTGCGGGTCGACTATGTCTTCCGCAATCGCAGCGCGCGCGACGTCGAGATGCTCGTCGCCTTCCCGATGCCGGACATGGATGTGAGCCCCTATTGGGAAATGGCGATCCCCAATCCCGAGGACAATTTCCTCGGCTTCACTGTGACCGTCGACGGACAGTCGATCCAGCCGGAGTTGCAGCAGCGCACCTATGTGGCGGGCGTGGACGTGACCGAGAGGGTGCTGGCGGCGGGGCTGCCGCTGGCTCCGATCGGCGACTATGACGGGCTCGACGTTTCGCATCTCTCCGACGCGCAGATCGAGGATCTGCAATCCTGGGGCATCGTCAATGTGGAAGGAGATCTCGGCCAGGCCGGCGGGCGGCCGCAGGTCGACGCCACGTGGACGCTGAAATCCGCCTATTGGTGGAAGATGACCTTTCCGGCGGGCGTCGATGTGGCGGTGGAGCACAGCTACACGCCGGCGGTGGGCGGCGCGGCCGGGCTTTTCGTGCTGGGCGACGGGACGCGGACGGAGCCGCATCCCTATTACGCCGACAAGTTCTGCGTGGACAAAGGCTTTATGTCCGCGGTGCGCAAGCGCGACGCGGCGACGGGCGACGACGGGCCGCGCTATACCGAACGCTGGCTTTCCTACGTCTTGTCGTCGAGCGCCAACTGGGCGGGGCCGATCGGCACGTTCAAGCTGATCGTCGACAAGGGCTCGACCGACAATCTCGTCTCGTTTTGCGGGCAGGGCGTGAAAAAGACCGGGCCGACCACGTTCGAGATGGATCTGGACGGGTTCCTTCCGGAGAAGGATCTCGACTTCCTGTTCATCGTCGCGCCGGAGCGATAACCGCCATGCAGCCTGTCCTTTCCGTCATCGCCGCGGTTTCGCGAAACGGTGTCATCGGCCTCGACGGTGACATGCCGTGGCGGCTGTCGTCGGACCTGAAGCGCTTCAAGGCGCTGACGATGGGCGCGCCGATCGTCATGGGCCGCAAAACCTTCGAGAGCATCGGCAGGCCGCTGCCGGGCCGGCTCAATATCGTGGTGACGCGTAATTATGACTGGGCGGCGGACGGCGTCATGCGGGTCGGATCGCTCGATGCGGCGCTGGAACTGGCGACCGCGCATCTGGAAAGTGCCGAACCGGACCCGGACGATCCCGACGCGGATCTGCCCGACGAGGTCTTCGTCATCGGCGGCGGCGAGATCTACGCCCAGGCGATGGGCATGGCCGACACGCTCTACATCACGCAGGTGCTGGCCGAGATCGACGGCGACACGCATTTCCCGGAGATCGATCCGGCGGTCTGGGAAGAGGCGGAGGCCGAGGACGTGCCGGCCGGCGAGAAGGACAGCCACCCGACGCGGTTCGTCGTCTATGAGCGGCGCGAAGGCTGAGGCCGGGTATAAGTTTTACGTTCGAATCTTTCATTCTGAGATTCGCTTCTTCCCTTGCCGCAAAAATGCACTACTGATGCGCCTTTGAAACGGGCACTATGCGCAGATGGCGGCGGACCATGGAGTTTCTGCGGTCCGGCAGGCCGTTTCATTGCAACCCGGAGGAGAAGGAGTTCGTTCCTTGAGCATGAAAAAAGACTATGAAGACATCCCGGGCACCTTCGTGTTCGATGCGGACCGGTCCCGCGAGGGCTATCACCTGAACCAGTTCTGCATTTCGCTCGGCAAGCAGAAAGGCCGCGACGCCTACACCGCCGATCCGGAAGCCTATCTGGCGTCGTTCCCGATGACCGAAGAGCAGCGCCAAGCGGTCCGCGACCAGGACTGGAACCGGATGCTCGAGCTCGGCGGCAACGTCTATTACACCGCCAAGCTGGCGGCCTATCACGGCATCAATTTCCAGGGGCTGGCCGGCCTTATGACAGGCATGGGCCGCGAGGAATATCGCGACATGATGCTGAATGGCGGCCGGTCGATCGAAGGCAACCGATACAAATCCGAATGGGGAGAAGAATAACAATGGCCCGCATTACCGCAGGTGTGTCCTGCTCTCACGTGCCCGCCATCGGCGTCGCCATGGACACGGGCATCACCGACCAGCCGTACTGGAAGCCCTGCTTCGACGGCTTCGTGAAGTCGCGCGAATGGATGAAGGAGAACACGCCGGACGTGATCTTCCTCGTCTATAACGACCACTGCACGGCGTTCGACGCGTCCTGCATCCCGACCTTCGCGCTTGGCTGCGCGGCGGAATTCCAGCCGGCCGACGAGGGCTGGGGCCCGCGTCCGGTGCCGGTCGTCAAGAACCACCAGAAGCTGGCGAGCCACATCGCCCAGTCGCTGATCCTCGACGAGTTCGACATCACGATCATGAACGAGATGGATGTCGACCACGGGCTGACCGTGCCGCTGTCGCTGATGTTCGGCGAGCACGGCGTGGACGACGAGTGGCCGTGCCAGGTCATTCCGCTGGCCGTGAACGTGGTGCAGTATCCGGCCCCGACCGGCAATCGCTGCTACAATCTCGGCAAGGCGGTGGCGCGCGCCGTTGAGAATTTCGACGAGGACCTCAACGTGATGGTGTTCGGCACCGGCGGCATGAGCCACCAGCTGCAGTACAAGCGCGCCGGCCTGATCAACCCGGAATGGGACAAGCGCTTCCTCGACATGCTGGTCAACGACCCGGTCGCGGCCAGCCAGATCCCGCATGTGGAATATCTGCGCGAAGCGGGTTCGGAAGGCGTCGAGATGGTGATGTGGCACGTCATGCGCGGCGCGCTGAAGGAGACGGCGAAGGAAGTGCACCGCCACTACCACGTGCCGGCCTCCAACACCGCCGTCGGTCACCTGATCCTCGAAAACCGCTAGGTTTCTCACTCCCGAGACCAGCCGCCCGCCGGGAAACCGGCGGGCGGTTTGCTTTTTCGCTCAGTCCTCCCAAGACCAGTCCGGCTTGGCGCATTCGCGACTGGCCAGTTCGGCGGCGCGGGCGAAACGTCCGGATGCTGCCGCGGCTTGCGTCTCTGCCGTGTCGCAGGCGCTCTCGGCTACCACGGTTCCTGTTTCGTCCGGCTGGTCTTGCGATGCAGCGGGTTCATTCGCCTGGGCCATGCCGGCGAGCGCGATCCAGACAGCCAGCGCCTTCACCATTGTTTTCATATCCGCGTCTCCTCTTCTCGATATCCGCTTTCCGCAACGGCAGATTTCGGTTTGTGAACCGCCACGGCGCGGATAAGATCGAGCGGGAAATGCATGCCGAAAGTCACGAAAGCGGCCCGAAAGAATGACGAATTCGCGTTCGGTGACGGCGGTCGGACCGTATCGGTTCGACAGGGACGCCAATGAACTGACCGACGAGGAAGGGCGGTCGACGGCGCTGCGGCCGCAGACGGCAACGGTCCTCGCAGTGCTGCTCGACAATGCGGGCAGCGTGGTCACCAAGGACCGGCTGATGAAGACGGTTTGGCCGGACACGTTCGTGACCGATGACAGCCTGGTTCAGTGCATCTCCGAGATAAGGCGCGCGCTCGGGCCGGAAGCGTCGACGCTCCTCAAAACCGTGCCCAAGAAGGGCTATCGCCTCGATCCCGTTCCGGTGTCCGGCGATAGGCAGGAGGGGCCGGAAAGCGTGTCGCGCGGGCGTTTGACGGCGGCCGTTGCGGCCGGCTTGGCGGTGTTGCTGATCGGCATTTTCGCGGCATGGTGGGCGATGCGTCCGGCGCCGGACAATCCGGTGCAGACCATCGCGGTGCTGCCCTTCGCCAATGCGAGCGGCGACGAGGCTCAGGCCTACTTCGCGTCTGGCGTTGCGGAAGATCTGATTGTCGGGCTGTCGAAGGTTTCCGATCTACGGGTCGTCTCGCGCGGCGCGTCCTTTTCGCTGGACGCGGACACGATGGATATCCGCGAAGTCGCCGACATTCTCAATGCGGACTATGTGCTTGAGGGCAGCGTCCGGCGCAATGGCGGCAAATTGCGGGTCTCGGCGGCGCTGGTCGATGGCGAGACGGGCGAAAACGCGTGGGCGGAACGCTATGACGGATCGACGGAGGACATCTTCGCGTTCCAGGAGACGCTGCTCAACAGCCTGATGTCCGTGCTGACGGTGCGCCTATCGCGGGCCGAGCGGGAACGGCTCGGCATCATCGGCACCCGCGACGTCGCCGCCTACGACGCCTATCTGCGCGGGCGCGAGCTGGAAAACCTCTATACGAAGGAGACCAACCTGCAGGCGGAAGAGGCGTTGAAGACAGCGATCCGCCTCGATCCGGATTACGCGCTTCCGCACGCGCTTCTGTCGCAAATCTACAGTTTCCGTGCGGAAAACAGGTGGGTGGACCCGATCGGGCCGACCGTCGACAGGGCGATGGACCATGCCCGGCGCGCGGTCAGGCTGGACGACAGCCTGCCATTCGCCCATTTCGCGCTCGGTCGGCTTCACACGCGCAGCTTCTCGCCGGATTTCGAGATCGCGATCGCTGAATTCCGGCGGGCGATCGAACTCGATCCGAATTATGTCGACGCCTACATGTTCCTCGCCAACACCTATATCTTCGACGGAAGAGCCGAGGAGGCGCTGCCGCTGATCGCCGAGGGATTCGAGCGAAATCCGTTGGCGCCCTTCTGGTACCATCTCGCCGAGGGCATGGCGGCCTATTTCCTCGGCGACTACGACAAGGCGGAGGCGTCGCTGACGGTCGCGAAGGACCGCAATCCGACGGCGCCCTATCCCTACCGGTTTCTCATCGCGACCTATGGCCAGCTCGAACTGGTCGACGACGCCGACTGGATGGCGATGGAATATGAAGCGCTCGGACGCACCGCCACTGTTTCCGCCATGCTGGAGACGGCTTCGATCCAGGACGCAGCCTATCGCGAGATATTCGCGGAGGGGTTCAGGAAGGCTGGATTGCCTGAGTGACGTGCTGTGCGGTCAGGCCGGCTCCGGCGCTTTTCGCGCCTTCATGAGGTTCCACCCGAACACCACCGCAAACCCCGCCAGCGCCGTGAAGTTCACCCAATGGGGCGCGGGCCACATCAGCGCGGCGCCGATGGCGAGCGTGACGATGCGCTCGGGGACGGTCATGCGGTTTTCCCAATAGCCCTCGATGGCCGCGGCGACGGCCCAGAGGCCGCAGACGGCGAAGCCGAAGATGTAGAGCATTTGCGGCCAGTCGCCCGACAGGAAGGGCGTGTAGGCGAACAGGAGCGGCACGAAATAGAGGCCCTTGGCGATCTTCCAGGCGGCAAAGCCCGTCTTCATCGGCGGGCTTTCCGCGATGGCCGCGCCGGTGAAGGCGGCGAGGCAGACGGGCGGGGTGACGTTGGAATCCTGGCTTAGCCAGAAGATGATCATATGCGCCGACAGGAGCGCCACGGCGAGGACGGCGGGATTGAAGGCCTGATCGTAAAGCATCGACAGGCTTTCGACAGGCAGGCCCTCGATCATGGCGCGCGCCTCGGCGATCGGCATCGGCGCGGCGAGCGCGGCCATCCTGTCGGGCGCCGACAGCATGAAGATCGCCTTGGCGGTCTCCGGCAACTGACCGGCGGCGAGGATGTCGGCGAGCTGGCCCTGCAGGATCAGCTGGTAGAGCGCCGGGGCCGACAGCGTGCCGAGCACGATATAGGCGGCAGTCACCGGCAGGCCCATGCCGAGGACCAGCGAGGCGAGCGCGACGAGGACGAGGGCGAGCAGGAGATTGCCCTGCGACCAGGTCGAGATCATCAACGAGAAGGTGTTGCCGATGCCGGCCGTGGTGATGACGTTGACGATCAGGCCGACGCCGACGAGCAGGATCGCCGTCATGATCATGTTGCGCGCACCGAGTTCCAGTGCCTCGATGATGCGGACGGGGCCCATGCGGTTGGGCGTCAGCCAGGATGCGGCGACGCAGGCGAGGATTGCATAGCCGGCGGCGTAAGTCGGCGTGAAGCCGCGTACCAGCAGAAAGATCAGCAGCGCGACCGGGATGATGAAGGACGGGCCGCCATTGCGGAAGACGGTCCACAGTCCGGGGCCGTCCTGTTCGGCCAATGCGGTGGCGTGCGAGCGTTTCGCCTCGATGCGCACGAAGAAGCCGACGGTCAGGAAATAGAGGATCGCCGGCAGGATCGAGACGGTGACGATGGTCGTGTAGGGGATCTGGGTGAAGTTCGCCATGACGAAGGCGCCGGCGCCCATGATCGGCGGCATCAGCTGGCCGCCGGTGGAGGCAGCGGCCTCGACGCCGCCGGCAAAGGTGGCCGGGAAGCCGGCGCGCTTCATCAGCGGAATGGTGATGACGCCGGTGGACGCCGTGTTGGCGACGGCGGAGCCGGAGATGGTGCCGGTCAGTCCGCTCGACAGGACCGCGACGAAGCCGGGGCCGCCGGTCATGCGGCCGGCGACGGCGCGGGAGATGTCGACGATGAATTCGCCGGCGCCGGATTTCAGCAGGAAGGCGCCGAACAGGATGAACATGAAGACATAGGTCGACGAGATGCGGGCGATGGAGCCGAACATCGCGTCGTCGCCATAGAGCGAGCGGAACAGAACGGTTTCGGCATGCAGGCCGCGAAAGCGGAAGACTCCCGGCACATATTGGCCCCACCAGACGACGTAGGTCAGCGCCAGCAGGATCAGGACCGGGATGATCCAGCCCGTGGTGCGGCGGGTGAATTCGAGCACGCCGAGGATGCAGAGGATGCCGGCCAGCCAGTCGGACCAGATCAGCCGGACGCCGCGGTCATAGATCGCGTTCTCGGCATTGATAACGTAGATCGCCGCTGCCGCGACGGCCATGCCGAAGGCGATGTCGAGGACGCGGACTGCGGGATGAGACGCCCAGGACACGCCGGCGATCGGGGACACCAGGACGCAGAGAAGGACGAAGCCGGCGAAGTGGAAGCCGTTCTGGGTGAGAACGGCGACGGAGCCGAAGGAGTTCATCCAGATATGGACGGCCGAGATCACGACCGCGACGACCAGCGTCACCAGGGCCAGACCGCGTCGGTTCAGGTCCGGCGAACCGGTTTGTGTCATGGTCTCGGCGCGCATGGACGAACCTCCCGGCCAACAGGAAAAGGCGGCGAGGGCCGCGCGAAGCGGCCCCCGGGTTCAGGCGCGATTACGGACGCAGGCGGTCCGGAATGGTGAGGCCGGCTTCCTCGTAGTAGCGCAGCGCGCCGGGATGCAGCGGCAGCGGCAGGCCGGCGATCGCCTTTTCGAGCGCCATTGCCTTGGTGGCCGGATGGATCGCCTGCAGGAAGGCCAGGTTCTCATACATTGTCTTGGTGATCTGGTAGACGTCCTCTTCCGGCAGGTCGGCCGAGGTGGCGAGGAAGTTCGGCTGCGCGATCGTGGTGACGTCCTCGTCGAGGCCCGGATAGGTGCCGCCCGGGATGACATATTCGGTCCACAGATCGCGGTCGCCATTGGCGGTGGTGATCTGTTCGGGCGTGAAGCCGAGCAGCGTCACCTTGTCGCCCGCCGTCGAGAAGAGCTGCGTCACGGCGCTGACGGGCACGCCCGCCGGCGTGCCCATGCCGGCTGCCTGGCCGTTCTGCACGGCTTCCGCGCTCGGGCCGTAGCCGGCGTAGAGAAGCTCGTAATCCTCGTCGATATTGACGCCGAAGCCGCTGAGGATGGTCCGGTTGGAGCCGATCGTGCCGGAGTTCTGGGATCCGAGCGCCATGGTCTTGCCCTTCAGGCCGGCCATGTCCTCGATCGTGCCGGTCTCGGCGAATTCGCTCTGGATGACGAAATGCTCGACATTCTGCCAGAGCATCGAGACCGAGCGCAGGTTTTCCTGCGGACCGTCAGCTTCGACCGGTCCCGAACCGGTGCGCGCATAGTAGCCGTAGAGGCCCTGCATGATGGCGAACTGGGCCTCGCCGTCGCGCAGCAGCTTGACGTTTTCGCCCGAACCGGCCGAGGAAATCGCCGACATGCCGAGCTTCTGCTTCGGCTCCAGCTTGACCTTGGTGAGCGTCGAGATGGCGACGCCGACGGGATAATAAGTGCCGCCGGTCGAGGCGGTGGCGAGGATGTAGTTGCGCGGTTCCTGCGCTTCGGCATTGAAACCGGCCGTCGCGGCGACGGCCAGCGCGGCAGCGGCGGACAGCAAAGTGCGTCGTGTCGTATAAGCCATGAGTTCCTCCCAGAATGGCGTTGGGCGATCCGGCCCGTTCTCCCGGAGGGCCGGTCGCAAGCCGCTCATTGTTACCAAAGATTTCCGCAAGGCAACCTTTTATGGCCTAGTGCTTTCGCCGGGGTGCGATCCTTTCGGTTCGGGCATGGCGGGAAAGCGCGCCAGACAAGGCGTTTCGCCGCCGGCCAGGCGTTTGTCATGTTGAGCTAAAAAGCGACGTTGCGCGTTGAAAGCGCAGTATTGCATTCCTATAACAGGCTCATAGCGTGCCGCCGGATACGTCATCCGGCGGTGTTTTACCATGTTGAGAGGAACTGGATGCCCTGGAGCAATCAGAACGGTGGAGGAGGCGGCCCGTGGGGCGGCGGAGGTAATGGCGGCGGAGGCGGCCCGTGGGGCCAGGGTCCGCAAGGCCCGCGTGGCCCGCAGAGGCCGGGCGGACAACCGCCGGATCTCGAGGAGATCATCAAGCGGGGCCAGGACCGGCTTAAACGGGCAATGCCCGGCGGCGGCGGAAACCCGCTCATCTTCGGCGTCATTGGCATAGGCCTGATCGTTCTCTACCTCCTTCAGAGCGCCTACCAGGTCGACACGGACGAACGCGCCGTCGAATTGCTGTTCGGCAAGCCGAAGACGGAATTGGCCGGTCCGGGACTGCATTTCCATTGGTGGCCGTTCGAGACCGTCGAGAAGGTGCAGATCGTCGAGAAGCAGGTTACAGTCGGCGCTGGCGGGACCGGCGCGGATTCCGGCCTGATGCTGTCTGGCGACCAGAACATCGTCGATGTCCAGTTCGCCGTCCTCTATTCGGTGATCGACCCGGCGGCCTATCTCTTCAACGTGGCTTCGCCTGATGAAATGGTGCGCCAGGTGTCCGAAAGCGCGATGCGCGAGATCGTCGGCCGCCGGCCGGCGCAGGACGTCTTCCGCGACAACCGCGCCGCGATTGCCCAGGAGGTTCGCGACTCCATGCAGGCGACCCTCGACGAATATGGAGCCGGCATCGCCATCAACACGGTTTCCATCGAGGACGCCGCGCCGCCGCGCGAAGTGGCGGACGCGTTCGAGGAAGTGCAGCGCGCCGAGCAGAACGAGGACCAGTTCCGCGAGGAAGCCAACCAGTACTCCAACCAGCAGCTCGGCGAGGCGCGAGGCGAGGCGGCGCAGATTCGCGAAGACGCTTCGGCCTATGCGACGCGCGTCGTGCAGGAAGCCGAGGGTGAGGCGCAGCGCTTCATCTCCATCTACGACCAGTATCGGCTGGCTCCGGACGTGACGCGCAAGCGTCTGTTCCTGGAGACGATGGAACGGGTTCTCGCCGATTCCAACAAGATCATCCTGGACGAGGATGGCAATGGCCAGGGCGTGGTGCCCTACCTGCCGCTGCCGGAAGTCCAGAATCGCCGAACCAACACGACCTCGTCGTCTACGGGGGGCGCACAGTAATGAATTCCAATCGTTTAACCCTGATCGGCCTTGCGATCGTCGTCATCCTGATCACCGTCTATGCGTCGGTCTTCGTCGTCAATGAACGCCAGCAGGCCATCGTGCTGCGCTTCGGCGAGATCCAGGACGTGAAGACCGAGCCCGGCCTCTACTTCAAGATGCCGTTCGCCTTTGCCGGTTTCGACACGGTGCAGATCATCGAGGACCGCTTGCTGCGGCTCGATCTCGCCGACCAGCCTCCGGTGCAGGTCTCGGGCGGCCGCTTCTACGAGGTCGACGCGTTCCTGACCTTCAAGATCACCGATGCGCGCCGGTTCCGCGAAACCGTTTCCGGCGACCTGACATCGGCCGCGGCGCGTCTGCGGACGCGTTTCGACGCGGCGCTGCGCCGGGTCTACGGCCTGCGGTCCTTCGAGGCGGCGCTCTCCGACGAGCGTACCGAGATGATGCGGCAGGTGCGCGACCTGATCCGTCCGGACGCGCAGTCGCTCGGACTGTCGGTCGAGGACGTGCGGATCGTTCGGACCGACCTGACGGCGGAAGTCTCGCAACAGACCTTCGACCGGATGAAGGCGGAACGCCTGGCCGAGGCCGAGCGCATCCGCGCACGCGGCCGCGAAACGGCCCGCCGCATCCGCGCCGTCGCCGACCGCCAGGTGATCGAGATCGTCGCCGAGGCACAGCGCGAATCCGAGATCCTTCGCGGTGAAGGCGACGCCCAGCGCAACGGCATCTTTGCCGACGCCTTCGGCCGCGATCCGGACTTCTTCGAGTTCTATCGCTCGATGGCAGCCTATCAGAGGGCGCTTGAAAATTCCGACACGACGATGGTGCTGTCGCCGAATTCGGAGTTCTTCAAGTTCTTCAAGAGCGCCGGGTCCTCTCCGGCTCCCGCAGCCGCGCCCGAGGCGAGCTCGTCCGAGCCCGCCGCCGGCACAGCCGACGAAGAAGCGACAACGCAGCAATGATGCTGTTTCTGACGGCCCTCGGTCTCATGCTTGTGATCGAGGGCTTTCTTTATGGCGGCGTGCCGTCATTCGCCAAGAAAATGGCGGCGATGCTGCTGGATACGCCCGACGACGTGTTGCGCAAAGGGGGCATCGCTGCGGCGCTTCTCGGTCTCGCGCTGATCTGGCTGGCGCACCGGCTTTGACGGCCGGTGCTTCACAAAGCGGCCACGCTTCTCACTTATGCGTGACAATCCGATTGTACCGGGCGCGGAACGCTTTATGTTCCCGCGCAATGGCGGCCGGCGGGTGGCCGCAATCTTCCCTGGAGGCTTCTCGATGGTTTTCGATTCACTGATCCTGAAACCGATGCGGCTGGCGGGCGCCGCCATGCTTTCGCTGACGCTCCTCGCGGGCACGACGTTGCTTTCCGGCGAGCACGGTTTCCGCGCCGAGGCGCAGGAAGGCCCCGCTTCGGTGGCGGACCTTTCGGAGAAGCTGATCGATTCCGTCGTCAACATCTCGACGTCGCAGACCGTCGGCGGCAGCGACCGCAACGTTCCGCGGCCGGAATTGCCCGAGGGCTCGCCGTTCCAGGAATTCTTCGACGAGTTCTTCGACCAGAACAAGGACGGCGCGGCGCCGCAATCGCGGCAGGTGCAGTCGCTGGGCTCGGGCTTTGTGGTCGACGAATCCGGCATCGTGATCACCAACAATCACGTCATCGAGGGCGCCGACGAGGTTGCCGTCAACTTCAATGACGGCACCAAGATCGAGGCCGAAGTCATCGGCCATGACCCGAAGACCGATATCGCGGTGCTCAGGATCGACCCGGGCGACAAGAAGCTGAAGGCCGTGGCGTTCGGCGAATCCGATGTGATGCGCGTCGGCGACTGGGTGCTCGCTATCGGCAACCCGTTCGGGCTCGGCGGCACGGTAACGCTCGGCATTGTCTCGGCGATCGGCCGCGACATCAATTCCGGCCCCTATGACGATTTCATTCAGACGGACGCGGCTATCAACCGCGGCAATTCCGGCGGGCCGCTGTTCAACATGAAGGGCGAGGTCGTTGGCATCAACACGGCGATCATCTCGCCGTCGGGCGGGTCGATCGGCATCGGCTTTTCGATTCCGGCCAATCTGGCGAAGAACGTGATCGACCAGCTGGTCGAGTTCGGCGAGACGCGGCGCGGCTGGCTGGGCGTGCGCATCCAGTCGGTGACCGACGAGATCGCCGAAAGCCTCGGCATGGACCGGGCGCGCGGCGCGCTGGTTGCCGGCATCGTCGAGGGCGGTCCCGTCGATGACGGTTCGATTGAGCCGGGCGACGTGATCATCGAGTTCGACGGCAAGCCCGTCGAGGAAACCCGCGAATTGCCGCGCATCGTCGCCGACACGCCGGTCGGCAAGGCCGTCGATGTCGTCGTCATCCGCAAGGGCGAGCAGATGAACATCAAGGTAACGCTCGGCCGGCTCGAGGACAGCGACGAACTGGCCATGGCGCCTTCCGGCGACGAGGACGGCGACCTGCCGGCGGAACCGGCGGACACGATCGAACTCTACGGCATGACGCTTGCCGAGCTGGATGACAGCCAGCGCGAAGCCTTCAAGATCGAGGATAGTGTCGAGAGCGGCGTGGTGATCGTCGAGGTGGCGCCGGATTCGGCGGCGGCGGAAAAAGGCATTCGCCCCGGCGAGACGATCGTCGAGATCGCGCAGGAAGCGGTGGCCAATCCGCAGGAGGTCGTCGATTCCATCGAGGAATTGAAGTCGGAGAACCGCCGCAACGCGCTTCTGATGCTGGCCGCGCCGACGGGCGAATTGCGCTTCGTGACGGTGCGGATCGACTGATCCGGCTGCACCTCAAAAGATCGAAGGCGGTCAGCCCGGCTGGCCGCCTTTTTTCGCGCGCCAGTCCTCCGCCGTGATGCGGTAGACGACGTGGCGCTTGAGATGCGCGTGGGTGTCGGGGATATGCGGATGATCGAAGTCGCGCGCCGGGTCGCGCCTCAGACCGATACGCTCCATCACGGCGGTGGAGCGGTTGTTGTCATGCACGGCGAAGGAGACGATCTCGGGCAGACCGAGTGTCTCGAAACCGTGCTTTAGCGCTGCGCGTGCGCCTTCGGTGGCATAGCCCTTGCCCCAGTGACGTGTCGCCAGACGCCAGCCGACCTCGACCGTGCCGGCGGGAAAGGCCGGCTCGACATCGCCGTCATGCAGGCCGCAGAAGCCGAGACACTCGCCGGTTTCGCGCAGTTCGAGCGCGGGGAAGGTAAGCCGCTCGGCCTGGCGAAGAAGCAGCGTTTCGAAGAAGGCGTCCGATTGCTGCCGGTCGCGCCGGAAGGGAAAAAACTCCATGACTTGCGGGTCGGAATTGATCTCATAGAAGAGATCGCGGTCGCGCTTCTCCCATGGTCGCAGGATCAGGCGCTCCGTTTCGAGATGCGGCATCATCGAACGAATTCTTCGTCGCGGTATCCCTGGATGTAGAGCAGGGCGGTCAGGTCGTTGCGGTCGACGCGGATCTTCGCCTGGGCGGCGACGGAGGGCTTGGCGTGCAGCGCCACGCCGGCTCCGGCCATGGCGAGCATGGAGAGATCGTTGGCGCCGTCGCCGACAGCGATGGCGTCTTCGGGGGCAAGGCCGAGGCGGGCGGCGATCTCGGTCAGCGCGTCGGCCTTGGCCTGACGGCCGAGGATCGGTTCGACGACTTCGCCGGTGAGCTTGCCGTCCGCCTTGACGAGGCGGTTGGCGCGCGTTTCCTGGAAGCCGATCATCTCGGCGATACGGTCGGTGAAATCGGTGAAGCCGCCGGACACGAGCACGCACCACGCGCCGTTCGCCTTCATCGTGCCGATCAGTTCCGGCCCGCCCGGCATCAGCTGGATGCGCTCGGCGATCACCTTGTCGATGGTGGCGACGGAGAGGCCCTTGAGGAGGCCGACGCGTTCGCGCAATGCGCCCTCGAAGCCGATCTCGCCATTCATGGCGCGGGCGGTGATCAAGGCGACATAGTCGCCGACGCCGGCTTCGTCGGCGAGTTCGTCGACGCATTCCTGGCGGATCATGGTGGAATCCATGTCGGCGATCAGGATCTTCTTGCGGCGTTTCTCCGGCGAAACCGTCTGGATGGCGACATCGATCGCCTGGCCTTCGAAGCGGGCGGCAAGCGTCTCGGCGAGGTCGCCTTGGCGCGCTTCATCGAGCGGAACGGGTACGACGATGTCCGCGGCGCGGCCGGGCGACAGCCAGTCGGTCGTCGCGTCCGGAAGCATTGCGGCGATGCTGGCGGCCATGTCTTCGCCGAGCGTGCAGGCTTCGGGATTGGCAATCAGGGTGACGATCGTGTTCATGGGCGGTAGAAGCCGAGCCTGGTTTGGAAGGAAAGGGCAGCAAGCGTGGAGGATATCCGGCGCGCGGTGTTGATAGCGGGGCCGACGGCGAGCGGCAAGTCGGCGCTCGCGCTGCGTATCGCCACGGAGATCGGCGGGGTGATCGTCAATACCGATTCCATGCAGGTCTATGACGTTTTGCGGGTGCTGACGGCGCGGCCGGATGCGGAGGAAATGGCGCGCGTTCCGCATCGGCTCTACGGCCATGTGCCACCCTCCGTCAGCTATTCGACGGGGCGCTGGCTGGACGACGTGCGCGCGGTGATGGAGGAGGGCGAGATCGCGGGCAGGCCGCTGGTCTTCACAGGTGGCACCGGGCTCTATTTTCGGGCGTTGACGCGTGGATTGTCGCCGATGCCGAAGGTGCCCGACGCGGTGCGCGAGCGCTGGCGCTCCCGGCTCGCGGAGGAAGGGGCGGAGAAGCTGCACGAAATCCTGCGGCATGAGGACCCCGCGGCGGCGGCGACGATCCGACCCGCCGACGGCCAGCGCATCCTGCGCGCCCTGGAAGTCCGGGACGTCTCCGGCCGGTCGATCCTCGACTGGCAGGCGGAAGCGGGAACGCCTCTGGTCGACGAGGGGCGGGCGGAGCGTTATCTGGTCCTGCCGGACCGGGACAGCCTCAATGCGCGTATTGAGGATCGCTTCGACAAAATGGTCGAAGAGGGGGCGCTTGACGAGGTCAGGACGCTCAATGCGCTGAGGCTCGATCCGGCCCTGCCGGCGATGAAGGCGATCGGCGTGCGCGAATTAACCAACGTGCTGGAAAACAAAACTTCCCTAGAGGAAGCCATCACCTTGGCGAAAACCGCGACACGGCAATATGCAAAGCGGCAAATGACGTGGTTTCGCAACCAGTTAGGCGAAGGCTGGAAGGTTGTAAGTCACCCAGGCGGCGCTGACGCCTAAAGCTTTAACGATTTCTTCAAGAATCGTTCAACCGAGCCGCTTAACGCCGCGGAAATAAAGGCTTGCCTAACGTTGCCCAGAGGCAGGCGGCGGGCACAATGCGGTTACATCGTACCGAAAAATCATTCATGATTTATCTCGTGCTCCTACTGGGAGCCGCGGTTTGCGCCTTCTGGGCGAATGACGTCGTTTTCGGCGGGTTCGACAGCCAGGCGGTACCCGACGAGATCGCCACCGGCCTGATCGCGCTGCGCGTGGAACTTGGGCTTTTATGCTCGGCCATCCTGGTCGGCACATTCCATTTCTACCCGATGCTGCGCCGCCAGACGCTGGAACACGGCCAGTGGCGGGAGATGTACGAGACGCTCAACCAGAAGAGCCAGAACTTCCAGAAGGCGGCCCTGACCGACCCGATGACCGGGCTGCAGAACCGGCGTTATTTCGACGATGCGCTGGCGCAATATATGGAGGAGTTCTCGCGCATCGAGCGACCGCTCGGGATCATGCTTCTCGACATCGACCACTTCAAATCGATCAACGACACGCATGGGCACGATGTCGGCGACGAGGTGATCAAGGGGCTCGCCAACACGATCCGCGATTATACGAGACACCACGATATCGCCGCGCGCGTCGGTGGCGAGGAGTTCGCGGTCGTGGCGCCGAATGTCGGCAGCGTGGAACTGGAGAAGATGGCGAACCGGTTGCGTCTCGCCGTGTCCAATCTGGTCTTCAATCTCGGCGATACCGTCCGGCTGAAAATCACCATCAGCGTGGGCATTGCGATCTGGGACGGAGAGGAAACCGGCGCAAAGCTCTACAAGCGCGCCGACGGCAATCTCTACGAGGCCAAGCGCGGCGGCCGCAACAAGGTCTGCGCCTGACCTTCGGGGGTCCAACTTCCCGTCATTCGCCATCTGCCGCTGCACCGTGCTAGCTTGCCGCCGGATGGTGCGAAGCGGTGACGGTATGAAAGCTGCGGTCAACACGCGTTACGGATCGCCCCAGGCGGTATCGATCCGTGAGATCGCGAAACCGCAACCGGCAGCCGGCGAGATGCTTGTCCGGATTCACGCGACGACGGTCAGCCGGACCGATTGCGGGATGCTGCGGGGGCATCCGTTATTCATTCGACTGGTGACCGGACTGTTTCGCCCGAAGATCACGGTCCTCGGCATGGATTTCGCCGGTGTGGTCGAGACCGTCGGGGCGGGCGTGACCAGCTTCAAGCCCGGGGACCATGTATTTGGCCTGTCACCGGATCGATACGGCGCACATGCCGAGTATCTGTGCATGCCCGAGGACGGACCGATCGCGTTCATGCCGGCCGGGATCGGTTATTGCGACGCGGTCCTTTGCGAAGGCGCCTGGTATGCGCATACTTATCTCGAGGAATTCGGACTGGGGCCGGGAAACACGATCCTGATATATGGCGCGAGCGGCGCGATCGGTCTCGCCGCGGTGCAGCTTGCGAAGGCGCGAGGGGCATCCGTCACCGCGGTCGCGACGGAAGCGCATTTCGATTTGCTCAAATCGCTCGGCGCGGACAGGATGCTCGACTACAGGGCGCAGGATTTCACGAAAATTGGCGAGACTTTCGATTTCGTCCTCGACGCTGTCGGGAAAACGTCGTTCTTCGCTTGCCGGGGGCTGCTGAAGCCCGAAGGGCGGTTCTCGGCGACCGATCTCGGGCCGTGGTGGCAGACCATCTGGCTATCGTTCTGGTTTTTCGCGGTCGGGAGCAAGCGGGCTTCATTTCCGATGCCGAAGTGCAGCAAGGCGCTGATCGAGTATTTCAAGGCGCAGATGGAGGCGGGCGAATTGCGTGCCGTCATAGACCGGACCTATCGCCTGGACGCGATCGTCGAGGCCTATCTCTACGTGGAATCAGCAAGAAAGACCGGAATCGTGGTGATTCCGGTCGTTCAAGACGGGGCCGGAGCGGCTTCTATTTCCGGAAACGGTTGATCAGGTCGCGCGCGCCATTGCCGGCGGCGGGCTCGGGAGCGCGTTTCGGTGCCGGCGCCGGGGCGGGGGCGGGTGTCGGGGTCGGACGGGCGAAGCGGTCGCGGCCGCCATGCAGGGAGCCTTCCTCGGTAAAGAGTTTGGCGAGTTCCTCGCGGTCCACGGCGTTTCTGGCCGGTTGCTGGTCGCTGTAGCGCGGCGGCTGGGCTCCGACCTGCTGCTCGATATCGGCAAGAGACGGGCGCTGCTCGCCGATCTGGGCCTCGCCGAGCGGCTGCTTGATGCCCGGCGCGTTGTCGTACATCTCGTCGAGACCGGAATGGATGCCGCGCGGGAAGCGCATCTTGTAGATGACGTCCTCGACATCGATCTGGACGTCGCCGGACAGAACCGCGACCTGTTCGTCATAGAGATGGTTGCCGGGCAGCTGCGACGGCGCGACCTTCTCGAAGGTCATGCGCATGGGCGTCGAAACGCCCTGGCCGAAGGCGATCGCCTCGCGGTTGGCAAGCGACGGCAGGAAGTTGATGGCCGAGCGCGAGGATCCTGCGATCGCCTTGCGCATGATCTCCTGGTCGCGCTCGTTGCCGAGGCGCATGGAGAAGAAGGTGTTGCACTGGGACAGGATCGTCTCGTCCAGTTCGCCTGGGCGCTGCGAGACGATGCCGAGATAGACGCCGTATTTGCGGCCTTCCTTGGCGATGCGGGCGATGGCGGAGCGTGTTGGCGCGAAGCCGGCGCTCTGGTCGGTCGGTATGTAGCGGTGCGCTTCCTCGCAGACCACCAGGGTCTGGATCTGCGATTTCGACCAGACGGCGAGGTCGAAGGCGAGACGGCACAGCACCGAGGCGACCGAATTGACGATTTCGGACGGCATGCCGCTCATCTGGAAGGCGGTGATCGGCTTGCCGTGGGCGGGCACGCGGTAGATGGTCGAGACGACGTCGAAAATGTTGTCCTCGATCGTCTTCGAGGCGAACATGAAGCGATAGCGCGGATCGTTCGAGACGGCTTCGAGGCGATTCTTCAGCGCCTTGAGATGCGGGCGCTCGTTGCGGCCCTCGAGCATGCCGATGCGGTCCTCGATCAGATGTTGCAGATCCGAAATGCGGTAGGGAACCGGCGTGTCGGCGGTGACGGCGGTCATGTCGTGATGCTTGCGCAGCGATGGCTGTCCGTTGCCCTTGAACTGCATCTTGGCGAGCGGGATCAGGTCGCGCAGCGCGTCGATCTCTTCGGGAACCGGTTGACGGCCGCGGAACACGACCTCGGAGAACTCCTCCAGACGGAACATCCAGAAGGGAAGATCGAGTTCGGTATCGGTGATGGTGATCGCCAGATCCGGGAAGGCGGAGGCGAATTCGTTGTGCGGATCGAGGATCAGGACGCGCACGTCCGGGCGGGCCTCGACGATCTTGCGCAACAGCAGCGTGACGGCGGTCGACTTGCCGACGCCGGTGGTGCCGACCACGGCGAAGTGGCGGGAGATCAGGCTGTCGATGGAGATCAGCGCCGGGATCTCGTTGTTCTGGGACAGGCAGCCGACCTCGACGGCGCGTTCGTCATTGTTCTCGTAGATCGCGGCGAGGTCGCCGATGCGGATGCGGTGCGCGACCGCGCCGAGATAGGGATAGGAGGAAATGCCGCCGGTGAAGCGCGCCTTGCCGCTGCCGTCATCGGTGATCTCGCCGACAAGTTCCACATGGATGTGGATCAGGTTGCCTTCGTCCTTGTTCCAGGTTCCCGACCCGGTATCGACCTTGAAGAGCATGCCGACGATGCGGTTGTCGCCGACGCGGATGGAGATCAGCTGACCGACGGCCCAGTAGTCCTCGCTGGCGGAATCGCCCTTGCCGGCCAGGGCCGCGACAATCGCATGCGTGCCGTCGCAGGAAACCACGAAGCCTTCCGTGCGATTGCGCTTGTGCACATGGAGATTTTCATAGACCGCCGAAGCGTCCCCGGCCTGCGTATCCGTCATTCAAAATTGTCCTGCCGCATGGAACCGGCATTGTGGCGGGGCGAAGTTAAGGAATGGCTACGTGGACAACTAGACTTGCAAGTAGGGCCAAGTCTCCGGTCGCGTCTGATTGGCGCAGCAGCAGGCTTGACTGTCTCCGGAGCCGGTCATATTGTCCGCGCCCATGACGACGATCATTCTCGTAGTAGGACCGCGCATGGGCAGGGCGATGTAATCGCCCGGCGGCAAGCTCCCATGCGCGGAAAACACAAGGCTCCTCAGGGGGCCTTTTTTATTGCACCTCTCCTCCAATCACATATTACGTCTCCAGCGCAAACCGGCGCATGAGACGCCGAAGACGGGAAAGTAACGATGAACGCGAAAGCCAAGCCGGGCGAGAAATGGCAGATGACCGGCGCCGAAATGGTCATACAGGCGTTGAAGGATAACGGGGTCGAGCATGTGTTCGGCTATCCGGGGGGCGCCGTGCTTCCGATCTATGACGAGATTTTCCAGCAGGAAGACGTCGAGCATATCCTGGTGCGCCACGAGCAGGGCGCCGGCCATGCGGCCGAAGGCTATGCCCGCTCCACCGGCAAGCCGGGCGTCATGCTGGTGACCTCCGGCCCGGGCGCGACCAATGCGGTGACGCCGCTGCAGGACGCGCTGATGGATTCCATTCCGCTTGTTTGCATCACCGGCCAGGTGCCGACGACGCTGATCGGCTCCGACGCTTTCCAGGAATGCGACACGGTCGGCATCACCCGGCCCTGCACCAAGCACAACTGGCTGGTCAAGGACGTCAACGACCTGCCGCGCGTCCTGCACGAGGCCTTCCGCGTCGCGACGACCGGGCGCCCGGGGCCGGTCGTGGTCGACATCCCGAAGGACGTCCAGTTCGCCACCGGCACCTATCACGCGCCGGACATCGCCGATATGCGGGCGAGCTATCATCCGCGGCTTTCCGGCGACGAGACGCTGATCGAGCAGGCCGTGGCGATGATGCGCGCGGCGAAGCGCCCGGTCATCTATTCGGGCGGCGGCGTCATCAATTCCGGTCCGGAAGCGAGCCGGCTGCTGCGCGAACTGGTCGACCTGACCGGTTTTCCGATCACCTCGACGCTGATGGGGCTCGGCGCCTATCCGGCGAGCGGCCCGAACTGGCTCGGCATGCTCGGCATGCACGGGACCTATGAGGCCAACATGACGATGCATGATTGCGACGTCATGGTGAATATCGGCGCGCGCTTCGACGACCGCATCACCGGGCGCATCGACAAGTTCGCGCCGCGCGCGAAGATCATCCATATCGATATCGACCCGTCCTCGATCAACAAGATCATCCGGTCGGATCTCGGCATCATCGGCGATGTCGGCCATGTCCTGGAGGACATGGTGCGCATCTGGCGGGCCTCGGGCGGGCTCGAGGACAAGTCGGCGCTGAAACAGTGGTGGAACCAGATCGGCAAGTGGAAGGCGCGCAACTCGCTCGCCTACACGCCGAACAAGGACGTCATCATGCCGCAATACGCCATCGAGCGCCTCCACGAGGCGTCGCTGCGGTCGGGCAAGGAGACCTTCATCACGACGGAAGTCGGCCAACACCAGATGTGGGCGGCGCAGTTCTTCGGTTTCGAGGAGCCAAATCACTGGATGACCTCGGGCGGCCTCGGCACGATGGGCTACGGCCTGCCGGCGGCGCTCGGCGTGCAGATCGCCCATCGCGACGCGCTGGTCGTCGACATTGCGGGCGATGCCTCTGTGCTGATGACGATCCAGGAAATGTCGGCGGCGGTGCAGCACAATGCGCCGATCAAGATCTTCATCCTGAACAACCAGTATATGGGCATGGTGCGCCAGTGGCAGCAATTGCTGCATGGCAACCGGCTGTCGCATTCCTATACGGAAGCATTGCCGGATTTCGTCATGCTTGCAGAGGCTTACGGCGGCAAGGGGATCCGTTGCGAGAAGCCGGACGAGCTGGATGACGCGCTTGACGAGATGATCGCATCCGACAAGCCGGTGATCTTCGACTGCCGCGTGGCCAATCTCGCCAACTGCTTCCCGATGATCCCGTCGGGCAAGGCGCATAACGAGATGCTGCTGCCGGACGAGGCGACCGACGAGGCCGTGGCGAACGCCATCAGCGCGGAAGGAAAGGCGCTCGTCTGAGCGCTTGCCGGAAACCGCGATGCAGAAGAACCCGCCCGGCCTTGCCGACTATGCGCTGCTGACCGCGCTGGCCCTCTTGTGGGGCAGTGCGTTCCTGCTGTCGAAAGTCGCCGTCGCCGAGGTGTCGCCGATCACGGTCACGCTGCTCCGCCAGTTCATCGCGCTCGTTGCGCTCGGTACCATCGCCGCGGTCTCGGGGCGCTGGTTCCGTCCGTCGGCGCGCGACCATGTCTTCATGGTCATCTGCGCGATCGCCGGCACCGCGTTGCCCTATACGCTGATCAATTGGGGCGTCGTGGTGATCGACAGCGGGCTGGCCGCGATCCTGATGGGGTTCATGCCGCTGGTCGTCCTGCTGCTCGCGCATCTGGTCACCCATGACGAGAAGCTCACCCTGCCGAAGCTCGGCGGCGTCGCGCTCGGCATTGGCGGGTTGGCTATCCTGTTCTGGCCGCAGCTCGCTTCCGGCTTCGGGCACGATCTGATGCGCCAGGTCGCGATCCTCGGCGCGGCGTTCGCCTATGGCGTCAACGCGCTGTCGACCAAGAAGCTCGTCGGGCATCCGCCGATGGCGCTGATGGCCTATATCACCGGCTGGACAATGGTCTTCCTGGTGCCGGCGGCCTTCCTGTTCGAGGACCCGCTGTCGATCCATCCATCGATGCCGGTCGGCATGGCGATCCTGGCGCTCGGCCTTCTGCCTTCGGCCGCCGGAGCCCTTGTCATGGTGACGATCATCCGCCGCCAGGGGGCGACCTTCTTCGGCCTGATCAACCTGTTGATCCCGATTGCGGGCGTCGTGCTCGCCGTCATCTTTCTGGGCGAACGACCGGGCCTCAATGCGCTCGCCGCGCTCGCCGTCATCATCTGCGGCCTGATGGTCGCACGCATCAAACCGTCCGCAAGGAAATCCATCGCTCAGGAGAGCCACCCATGAACGCACGTCAGCAGGCCACCGGATCGGCCTATTTCATCGCCAAGGAAACGCAGACCGCCGAAACGCACACGCTGTCGGTACTGGTCGACAACGAACCCGGCGTTCTCGCCCGCGTGATCGGACTGTTTTCCGGCCGCGGCTACAATATCGAGAGCCTGACCGTGTCCGAGACCGAGCATGAAAAGCACCAGTCTCGCATCACCATCGTGACGCGCGGCACGCCGCATGTCCTCGACCAGATCAAGGCGCAGCTGGAGCGCATCGTGCCGGTGCACCGGGTCGTCGACCTGACGGTGCGCGCGCATGATCTCGGCCACGAAAAGCCGCTGGAACGCGAGCTGGCGCTGATCAAGGTCTCGGGCAAGGGCGAGAGCCGCGTCGAGGCGCTGCGCCTCGCCGATGCCTTCAAGGCGACGGTGATCGACGCCAATGTCGAGCATTTCATCTTCGAGATCACCGGCCGGACCTCGAAGATCGAGCAGTTCATCGGCATCATGGCGCCGCTCGGTCTCGTCGAGGTGTGCCGCACCGGCGTCGCGGCGATGAGCCGGGGCGGAGAGGGGATGTGAGCGCGGACAAGACTGTCCGGCCCGAGCCGCCGAAAGGCGCGGTGCTGCTGGACGGCCATATCGACGTGCCGGCGGACCGTCTCGCGGCCGTCGAGGCGGGGCTGGCCGAGCATGTGCGGCTGACGCATGCCGAACCGGGCTGCCTGTTCTTCAGCGTCACGCCGTGCGGCGACATTGCGGGCCGCTTCATCGTTTCGGAAATCTTCGCCGACGAGGCGGCTTTCGCCGCGCATCAGGCACGCGGCGCGGCATCGCCCTGGGCCGAGGTGACGAAGGACATCCCGCGGCAATACGAGATCAGGACCGCCTGACCGTTGGACTTCGCTTCGCTTGCCCTGTTGTTCGCCGCCGCGGTTACCATCCACAATCTGGAAGAGGCGATCTGGCTGCCGGGCTGGTCGAAAGACGCGGGGCGCTATCATGTCCCGGTCTCGGCGCGGCAGTTCCGCTTTGCCGTGCTGGCGCTGACGGTCGCCGCCTGGGCACTTGTCGGCTGGTCGGCGCTCGGCAGTTCTTTCGCCGATTATCTCGTTTCAGGCTATGCGCTGGCGATGCTGGTCAATGTCGTCTTTCCGCATCTGGCGGCGACATTCGCGATGCGCCGCTACGCGCCGGGAACGGCGACGGCGGTTCTGTTCAACCTGCCGGTGACCGCGCTGTTGTTGCAGCAAGGGTTCGCCGAAGACCGGCTCGATCCGGACACGTTCCTTTGGGCAGGGCCGCTGGTCGCAATCGTGATCGCGATTTCGATCCCGGTGCTGTTTGCCGCGAGCGCAGGCGGTTCAAAACCGGAATAGGCGGATCAGTTTTCGGTCACGTCGAACATCGTCATCATCAGTTCGACATGTTCGGGCTCGTGGAACCATTTCGGCAGCAATGCGCGCATCAGTTCGGGGGTCAGGTCCGGATTGCTCTCGCGCCATTTGCGCGCGCTCTCCAAAGCCTCCTCCTTGCGGCCTGCCATCCAGAGCGAGGTGAACAGCATCCGGTAGGCCCAGACCACGCCGGATCCGGCCCGCATGCCGCGCTGGATCAGTTCAATCGACTCGTCGTAGCGCTTCTGCTTTCTGAGCGCCGCGGACCGGCCGAACAGGACGTTGAAGTGAAAGGGATCGAGCGGGCTCAGCGCTTCCGCCCGATCGAAATAAGTCAGCGATTCCTCCGCGCAGCCGCGATAGATCGCGTTCCAGCCCTTGCGCAGCCAGCCCCAGGCATTGTTCGGATCGAGCGCCAGCGCCCTGTCGGCGAATTGGTCGGCCTGCGGGAAATCGTCGCCGGCGAGCGCGGTGGCCGCCGACAGCGCGACGAGCGATGCGGGATCGTCGCGTACCAGCGGCGCCGCGCGCGCGACCATCTCGACCGCGATGGCGCGGTCGGTGACCGCATCCTTGCTCCACAGATAACAGCACTGATGCGCGTGGCACCACGCCTTGTAAGCGAGCGCCGGAGCGTAGTCCGGCGCATGGCCGAGCGCCGTGTCGAGCAGGGCGATGGCCTTGACGTTTTCCTCACGCCTGTGCGCCCAGAAATGGGGAAGCGCGGTCAGCACGAGTTCATAGGCCGTCCGGTCCGCCGTCGGGCGTCGGCTGGCCCGGGCGATTTCGGCATTGCGAAGATTGGGAGCGATCTGTCCCGCCACCTGTGCCGCGATCCGGTCCTGAAGATCGAAGAGATCGTCCATCCGGTCGTCGAAGCGTTCGGCCCAGACGGCGCGTCCGTCGCCGGCCGCAACCAGATCCACGGTGATGCGGACGCGGTCTCCGGAGCGGCGGACCGAGCCCTCGACCAGATAGTCCGCGCCGAGGCGTGCGCCGATCGTCAGGATGTCGAGCGGCTGGCTGCGCAAGGCAAAGGCGGATTGCCGGGCGATGACGTGGAACTCGCTCACCCGTGACAGCGCGCTGGTGATTTCGGAGACGATCCCGTCGGCGAACATGTCGGCATCGGCGACGCCGAGTTCGTCGAAGGCGAGGATCGCCAGCCGGGGTCGCCCCTCCTTGAATTCGGGCAATTGCGGCGCGGCGCCTGGAGTAGCGTCGGCCGTCGCGCGCATCTGGCGCAGCCAGTCCTCGAAGCCCTCGGAGGCGAGATCGAAACCGTCGAGGAAGACGCCGTCGCCTTCGAGATCGCAGGCGATTTCGCCGCTCTGCAGCCAGACATATTGCCGGTCGGCCATCAGAACGCCCTCCGGCAGATCGCGGCGCATGACCGACAATTCCTGGCGCAGCGATGCGCGGGCCTGCTCGTCCGAGCGGTCCGACCAGAGCAAGTCGGCGAGGCGGCCCCGCTCCGCCTTGAGATCGGGCTGGCGGACGAGGAAAGCGAGCATCGCCTGGGCGCGGCGCGACAGCGCCCCGGGCGCGCCGGGGCCGGTCAGACGGAAGGGACCTTTGAGATGGAGCGTCAGCACGGCGATTTCAGCGGGCGATTCAGACAGACAAAAAGTGACCTAAAGGCACTAGCTTAGCATTTTTGCCGGCTTCGTTCGATGGGGGCTTTCGCCGGCCGGCCACTTTGCGAAAGGGACGTCAATCCGGCGTGGCGGAGCGCGAACGAATCCGGTACAGCCGAGGCCATGAAATTCTCCCCGCAGCAGGACGACGCGCTCAACGCCGTGGCGCAGTGGCTCAAGAATGGCGACCGGCAATTGTTCCGGCTGTTCGGCTATGCCGGCACGGGCAAGACGACGCTGGCGCGGCATTTCGCCGAACATGTCGACGGGCAGGTGCAGTTCGCGGCCTTTACCGGCAAGGCGGCGCAGGTGCTGCGCGCCAAGGGTGCGTCGAACGCCAAGACGATCCATTCGCTGATCTACCGGCCGCGCGGCGAGGAAGCGATTTCGGACGAGACGACCGGCAAGACCTCGATGTCGCCGACCTTCTCGCTCAACCGGCAGAGCGACATCGCAAGGGCGAAGCTCGTCGTCGTCGACGAGTGCTCGATGGTGGACGAAAATCTCGGCCGCGACCTGATGAGCTTCGGCACGCCGATCCTGGTGCTCGGCGATCCCGGCCAGTTGCCGCCGATTTCGGGCGGCGGTTTCTTCACCGAGCACGAGCCGGATTTCCTGCTGACGGAGATCCACCGGCAGGCGGCGGAAAACCCGATCATCCGCCTCGCCATGGATGTCCGTGCGGGCAACGAGATCATGTATGGCGATTACGGCACTACCCAGGTGATCGGCAAAAGCGACGTGGACCAGGACCTGGTTCTGGCCGCGGACCAGGTGCTGGTCGGCATCAACCGGACGCGGCGGCGCTACAATCAGCGGCTGCGCGAGTTGAAGGGCTTCACGGCCGCCTATCCGCAGGCCGGCGACAAGCTGGTCTGCCTGCGCAACGACCCGGCCAAGGGGCTTTTGAACGGCTCGCTGTGGAAGGTGATGACCGCGTCGAAGGAGACGGTGAAGCCGGGGATCAACCTGCTGGTTTCGCCCGACGACGGCGACACGGATCGCGGCGTCGCCAAAATCAAGCTCCTGAAGGCCGCCTTCGATGCGCCGGATGACGATATCCCGTGGCAGACCAAGAAACGCTACGACGACTTCGACTACGGCTACGCGCTGACCGTGCACAAAGCGCAGGGTTCGCAGTGGGACGACGTGGTGCTGTTCGACGAGAGTTTCGCGTTTCGCGACATGCGCAGCCGCTGGCTTTACACTGCGATAACGCGCGCCGCGAATACGCTTACCATCGTTAAGTGAATTAACATTCTTTCAGTCTATATGCGTCTTCCAGCAATATCCGACGTACAAAGACAGTTCATGTCCGCACCCTCTGCATTGTCGAACACGCTGCTGCAAGCCGCCGGCGAGGCGGCATCCGCGCCTGTGCGGGAGGATTTCGCTGCGCCGGCCATCGGCCCGTTCTCTGTGGAGTTCCTGCTGCATGCGGCCTTCATTTGGGCGGCGCTGATCGTCATCTGCATGATCGTCTTCGGCTATCGCAGGATGCGCGGCAAGGAAGGCGGCAACGACTTTCCGGACGTCTACCAGCGCCAGCTCGAGGAAATGCGCAAACAGCCCAACAAGGGCTGATCGCCTCACCCTCGCGCTTCCCTGATTTCGAACAGAACCGCCGTGGCGTCGTCGCTCGGCTTCATGCGCGGGTAGATCCGCCCGTCTGGATCCTCGCGCCGCTCGATATCGCGCAGCCGCGCGCCGAGCCGTTTGAGGCCGTCCCGCCGGGCGGCGGCGACCAGGTCTCGCGGCTCGTAGACGCCGTAGGCCATCGCCAGCGCGGCGAAGCCGTCCGAACACAACAGACCTGTCAGCGGCGTGGCGCCGCCAAGACGCGCCGAAACGAGGTGGTCCGCCGCCTCGGGCGTGGAGCCGAGGGTCCAGACGTTGCTGGCGGAACTGTTGAACTTGCCGCGAAGCGCCCGTTCACGGGCGAGCAGGGCAGGGTCGTCGATCAGCCGCGGCAACTTGTCGAGACCGCCCGCCTCCTCGATGACGCGCCGCGCCGCCTCGCGCTCATGAGCGGCATTGTCCGGCATGGCCGAATGTATGGCGGTTTCACCGTCGCAATCGCAGACGAACAATGAGCAGTCGCCGAGCCCGTAGGTGACGATGGCGTCGTCCTCGATGCGGATCATCTGGAATCCGGCGATCGGCAGGTTCCAGGCCGGCATGTCGCGCTCCTGGGCGGCGAAGGCGACGATGCGGCGCGCCAGGGCATTGGTCGAGCGCACGACGTCGACGATGGAACGGCCTGGCGCGATCATCTCCTCGAAATGCACCTTGGCGAAGGTGGCGAGCCAGGCGGCGTCGCTGTCATGGCGGCCGACGACGAAATCCGGGCCGAGGCCGGTCGCGCCGTCGATGACGAAGGCGCATTGCGCGGTCCAGCCCATCTGGTCCTCGTTGGGGCGGTTTTCCGAGCCGGGCAGGCTCAGCGAATCGATGATCGAAAGCGTCAGCATGGGATCGATTGAGCGCGGGATTGTTGCAGCGGTTTGACAGCGGGCTGGGCGGCCACCGGGTTTTCCTCCGGACCTTCACCCTGTCTCCGAAATGCAACGAAAAGCGGGCGCCGGCGTTTCATATCCCGACCGAAACGGGAGACGCCGATCATGCTCAAATGGATTCTGATCCTTCTTATCGTCGCAGCCATAGCCAGCCTGTTGGGCTTCCATGGCGTTGCCGGCATTGCAGGCACCCTGGCGCGCGTCCTGATCTTCATCGTCCTGGCCGTCCTGGCCGTGATGCTGCTGCTCGGGATCATCGCGGTCGCGTAGCGCGGCTCTTTTTGGGACCGGTAACCTTTCCGATCATGTTTCATCATGATCGGGGACCGGTCCATGCGCGATTGCCACCGGGACAATTTTCCGGCGGTGTGCGGGTTTCAAAAGCGGGGCGGATGACATACGCCTCGCTTGTTGGACCCATTTGGTGAAATCGCCATGCCTGCAAAATTGTCCGTCAATCTCAACGCCATCGCGCTTTTGCGCAATCGACGCGACCTGCCATGGCCGAGCGTGACCGCGCTCGGCCGTATCGCGCTGGAAGCGGGCGCGCACGGGCTGACCGTGCATCCGCGTCCCGACCAGCGCCATGTGCGGTTCACCGACCTGCCGGAAATTCGCGCGCTGATCGACGACTCGTTCCCGCAAGCCGAATTCAACATCGAGGGCTATCCGACCGGCGATTTCCTCGCGCTGGTGGAGGCGACCGAGCCGGAACAGGTGACGCTGGTGCCGGACGATCCGGAGCAGCCGACATCGGACCATGGCTGGGATTTCGTCGCCAATCGCGACATGCTGAAGGCGATCGTCGCGCGGCTGAAGAAGACCGGCGCGCGGATCTCGCTGTTCTGCGACCCGGACGCCGCGCCGGAGCAGATCCAGGCGGCGAAAGAGACCGGGGCCGACCGTATCGAACTTTATACCGGCCCCTATGGCGGCTGTTATGACGACCCGAAAAAGGCGGCGGAGCAGGTGGACTTGCTGGGACGGACCGCCGATGCGGCGCATGTGCTGGGTCTTGGCGTCAATGCCGGTCACGACCTGACCGTCGACAACCTCCCGGCCCTCGTGACGCGCATTCCCTTCCTCTCGGAGGTTTCCATTGGCCACGGCCTGACGGCCGATGCGCTTGAACACGGCATGGGCGGCGCGGTGAAGCGGTTCCTGGGAGCGCTGGGGCGCTAGGATCCTGGGCTGGTCTCAGAAATGCTCGCCGGCCTTGAACGGCCCGACGCGCATGCTGGCGGCGACCAGATAGGCGGTCGACCAGCCGATCAGCAGGAAGCCGTTGACGCTCTCCAGCGCCGCGAGGATGCGCCATTCGTGGCTGGTGATCACGTCGCCATAGCCGACAGTGGAGAAGGTGGCGGTCGAGAAATAGAGCGCGGTTTCGAAATCGCCGAAGACGTTCAGCCCGTAATAGAAGGCGGCCCATAGCCAGACCTCGACCGTCAGGATCGCGAAGATGCCGATGACGACCGTGTTCATCGCCAGCAAGCGGCTGCGATGGCCCTGCGGCCGCACCTTTCCGGTCAGCCAGTTCATCGTGCGCGTCACCCAGATCAGGCCAAATGTGTGGATGACCACCGTGAGTGAAATGATCAGCGTGCCGAGGGCGAGATTGGCGAACATGATGGGTTCTTAGCCCAGCGCATGGGCGTGTCAATCGCCTTGAATTGACCTTTTCTCAGGCCGTTCCGGCACGGAAAGAACCCGTTCACCATTTGCAGCTACCATTTCGCCGCAAAACCAGGGAGACGGCCATGCTTCAGCGGCTATTCTCACGCGGCGTGACGCGAGACCGCATCGAGGACGCGATCGAACACAGTCCGGAAGCCGAGCAGCGCGATGCGTTGCGCGAGCGCAGCGCCGTGATCCTGCAAAGGCTGGAAAACAAGCGGCTGGAAGCCCGGCGGGCGGAGTTGGCGGATAAGCGCGCCGAACACGAGGCGGCAGAACAGGCGGAGCGCGAGGCGGTGGACTACGCTGCGGCCGACGAGACAGCCGATATGGCGCTCCAGGCCGAGGAAACCGAAAGCGGCATGGCGGAGACCGCCGCGCCGGCGGAGATCGCGGACGAGCCGGTTGCCGCCGCGATGGATTTCGATGAGCCGCGGGCGCATGACTACGACGATGACGACACTCTGGAACTGGCCGAAGCGCCGTTCCGCGAGGCGCATCCGGAGATGGACCGCGCCGTCCTGGAGGACGACGTCAATTTCGAGGATGAGGCGGAAGAGGATGTCGCGGCTGAAGCGGATGCCGGAACCGTCGAGTTCAGGCCACTGGAAGAGCCCGAGGACGTTCTCGGAGTAATGGAAGAAGCCGAGCCGGCGCCAATTGCCGAAACGGATGCCGAAGATCACGTGGCCTCTTTCGAGGAAGCCGAAGTCCCGGATTTTCCCGATGCGCCCGCAGATGCGGCCTTCGAGGCCGACGAACCGGTGACGCGGCCCGGGCCGGGCGAAGAGCTGTTTGCCGAGAGCGAGCCGCTCCGGCCAGCCGCGGATGTCAATCTGCCTTTCGCCATGTCCCGTGACGATGGCGATGCGGCGGCCGGCGAGGCGCATCACAGCACGCTCGCCGACCAGGATCCGGAAGCCTATGAGCAATTGCTGCGCAAGGCCGAGGAAGCGAGGGCCCGTATCGCGAAACGCCTCGAGACGCTGAAGGCCGAGGAACAGGCGAACGCCGCCGCGAGCCTGCTCGATATCGGCGCGGCCGCACCGCCGCTGGCGCCCGATCACGGCGACGAAGACGACTGACCGATCCCTCATTCGTGTGCTTGACGCAGAGGGTGTGGCTCTGTAAATGACCCGAACCGTACCGTACGGTACTTATTAGGGTCGCACATGATGCTTGCCTCCGATACCAGCGAAACAGCCGCCGCGGACAGCGGAACGGATGATTTCGGCCCGCGCCAGGCGGATGTGCTGGAGGCGGCGCTGGCGCTGCTGGTCGAGGGCGGCGACAAGGGTTTCACCACGGCGCGGCTGGCGCGCGCGGCGAATTGTTCCAAGGAAAGCCTGTACAAATGGTTCGGCGACCGCAACGGGCTGCTGGCGGCGATGGTCACCTACCAAGCGTCGAAGGTGCGCGTTGCGGGCTCGCTCAATGCGCGTCCGGGCGCAGACGAGTTCCGGCGGCAGCTGACCGATTTCGCCCGTGATCTGCTGACGGTGCTGTCTGGGCCGACCTCGCTGGCGCTGAACCGGTTGGCAATCGGCGAGGCGGGGCGGACCGACGCGCAGCTTGGCCATCTGCTGACGGAGCGCGGGCGGCGGGCCATCGAAGAACGCGCCAAGAAGCTGCTCGACACGGGCAAGCGGGCCGGGCTGATCCGGTTCGACGACCGCGAGGAGGCTTTTGCGACGCTTTACGGGCTGATCGTCGGCGACATGCATGTGCGCATGCTGCTCGGCGAGACCGTTCCGGCGCTGGCCGGCGACACGGCGATCGGCGCCCAGGCGGCGCGCGCCATCAAAAAATTCCACCGGCTCTACGCGGCCGGGGATGACATGACCACCACAGCATAGAAACAACACGTCAAGGGAAGGAAACGATCATGCGTGTCTATTACGATCGCGATGCCGATCTCAATCTCATCAAGTCGAAGAAGGTCGCCATCATCGGCTACGGATCGCAGGGCCGGGCGCACGCGCTGAACCTGAAGGATTCCGGCGCCAATGACGTCGCCGTCGCACTGCGCGAAGGGTCCGCGACCGCGAAAAAGGCAGAGGCCGACGGCTTCAAGGTGATGTCCGTTGCGGACGCAGCAGGCTGGGCCGACCTGATGATGATGGCGACGCCTGACGAACTGCAGGCCGGCATCTACAAGGAGCACATCGCCGCCAATATCCGCGACGGCGCAGCCATTGCCTTCGCGCATGGCCTGAACGTCCATTTCGGCCTGATCGAGCCGAAGTCGACGGTCGATGTCGTGATGATCGCGCCGAAGGGGCCTGGCCACACGGTGCGCGGCGAATACCAGAAGGGCGGCGGCGTGCCGTGCCTGATCGCCGTCCACCAGGATGCGTCCGGCAATGCCCATGACCTCGCGCTTTCCTATGCCTGCGGCGTCGGCGGCGGCCGGTCGGGCATCATCGAGACCAATTTCCGCGAAGAGTGCGAGACCGACCTGTTCGGCGAGCAGGTCGTCCTGTGCGGCGGCCTGGTCGAACTGATCCGCGCCGGTTTCGAGACGCTGGTGGAAGCCGGCTATGCGCCGGAAATGGCCTATTTCGAGTGCCTGCATGAAGTGAAGCTGATCGTCGACCTGATCTATGAGGGCGGCATCGCCAACATGAACTACTCGATCTCGAACACTGCCGAGTGGGGCGAGTACCAGTCGGGTCCGCGTATCATCACCGAGGAAACCAAGGCCGAGATGAAGCGCGTGCTGACCGACATCCAGACCGGCAAGTTCACCTCCGAGTGGATGCAGGAATGGCATTCCGGCGCCGCCCGCTTCAAGGCGACCCGCCGCCTGAACGACGAGCATCCGATCGAGCAGGTCGGCGAGAAGCTGCGCGGCATGATGCCGTGGATCAAGTCGAACGCGCTGGTCGACAAGGCGAAGAACTAAGCCACTCCCTTAGAAAAATCTTCGAGGGCCGCGGGAAACCGCGGCCCTTTTCGTTGCGAAATATTCCAATCTATTTAGGTCAGTAATATTGACATAAATTGCGCACAGGCGCATGGTCGCGTTCAAAAATTTCCCGAGGAAATACCCATGGAACACGATCATCGTTTCGCCTCGCGCGAAGCCCGCATGAAGGCGTCGGAGATCCGCGAGCTTTTGAAGCTCCTGGACCAGCCGGACATCATCTCCTTTGCCGGCGGCATACCCGATCCGGCGCTGTTTCCGGCGGACGCGTTCCGAAGGGCCTATGGCGAAGCGCTGACCGGCGCGGCGGCGGGCGCGGCGCTGCAATATTCGACCAGCGAGGGCCATGCGGGCCTGCGTGAGTGGATCGTCGGCCAGATGGCGAGCATCGGCATTGCCTGCACGCTGGACAATATCGTCATCACGTCGGGTTCGCAGCAGGCGCTCGACTATCTCGGCAAGCTATTCCTGTCGCCGGCCGACACGGCGCTGGTGACATGGCCGACCTATCTCGGCGCGCTGCAGGCCTTCAACGCCTATGAGCCGAATTACGACCGGCTGGAGCCGATGGGCAATCGGGAACCGGGGGATTTCGCCTGGCAGGCGCGCGAGAAGGGCGGGGCAGTGAAGTTCGCCTATGTGTCGCCGGATTTCGCCAATCCGACCGGCGAGACGATGACGCGGGCCGAACGCGAACGCGTGCTCGATCTGGCCGACGCGCTCGACATCGCGGTGATCGAGGACGGGGCCTACCAGTCGCTGCGCTATGACGGCGAGGCCATTCCGCCGCTTCTGGCGATGGAGATCGCGAAGACAGGCGATATCGACGCATGCCGGACGATCTATTGCGGCACGTTTTCGAAGACGCTGTCGCCGGGGCTGCGCGTCGGCTGGGTCTGTGCGGCAAAGGACATCGTCTCGCGGCTGGTGATTCTCAAACAGGCGGGCGATCTGCATTCGGCGACGATCAACCAGGCGGCGATGAACGCAGTGGCGCGCGAGATGTTCGACGATCAGGTCGAGACCATCCGCAAGGTTTATGGCGGACGCCGCGACCACATGCTGGCGGCTCTGAAGCGCGAAATGCCGGCCGGCGTCAGCTGGAGCCGGCTCGAGGGCGGCATGTTCGTCTGGCTTACGCTGCCGGAAGGCATGGATGGTGCTTCGCTGCTGGCGCAGTCGCTCGAAAGCGCGCGCGTGGCCTTCGTGCCGGGCAGGGCATTCTTCGCCGACGGGACTGGCGCGAACACGATCCGCCTGTCGTTCTCATGCGCGTCAGAGGCGATGATCGACGAGGGCATCAAGCGGCTGGGCGAACTGATCCGCAGCGCAGCTTAACGCTTCGCGGCCGCGCAATTCACGCTATAAGCGGCTTGTACGGGAGGAGCGCATGACGATTGCCGAGGATATCGAGACGCTGAAGCGCCAGGAAGAGGCGCTGCGGTTCGACCATATGAGCGACGAGGACGCTTGGGCGCTCGGCTCGCTGATGCGCTCGCGCGCCGCCGAGAAGGAGCTTCCGCTCGTAATCGACATACGCGTCGCGGGACGGCCGCTGTTCTACACGGCGCTGCCGGGCACGACGCCGGACAATCCAGAATGGGTGCGGCGCAAGATCAATGTGGTGATGCGCTACCACAAATGCTCCTACCGGGTCGGACGCGAGATCGCGGCGGGGAGCATGCCGCTCGACGAGAACCGCGGCGTCGAGCCAATCGAGATGGCGCCGCATGGCGGCTCGTTTCCGATCCACATCAAGGGGACCGGCATTGTCGGGACAGTCACCGTGTCGGGCATCCCGCAGCGCGAGGACCATCGCTTCGTATTCGAATGCCTGTGCGATTATCTCGGCGTCGATCCGGAACCGTTAGCGCTTGGTCCGGAAGACTAAAAAAAAGAAAAAGGCCGCGGGGATTCTGCGGCCTTTTCATGCGTCTGTCAGGCTCAGTTGGCCGAGAGCTTCAACGAAGCGATGCCGACGGCGACATTGACGCCTTCCTGCGACTGCAGGCTGACCGGCTGCAGCGCGATCGAATCTTCCCAGCCGCCGAGCAGCACATTCGCGCCGAGGCCAACCACGAAGGACGCCGACGCGGTGGCGCCGCCATAGTTGCCCGCAAGGGCGCCGTCGGAGATGCCGCGCGTGGTCGGCGCGATCACCGCCCAGCGCATCAGCGTGTTCTGGGTCTTGCCGATATCGAGGCCGAATTTCTCGATCGAACCGGAGTAGTTTTCCTGGGCGAGGCCGGAGACAGCCGGGAAGAACGTGCAATCGAGATTGCTTTTCGTAGCGATTGCGAAGTTGAAACCGTCTTCGACGGCGCAGTCCAGCATGCCGAGCTTGACGCGCTCCTGCGCGGCCGCCGGAGCGGCGAGGCCGGCGATGAGCGCGCCCGCGAGCATGATCGATCTGGTAATGGTCATTTGAATGTCTTTCCCTCAGGATTTGGTTTTGCCGCAAAGGCGGCGACGCCGCGCGGAATCGACCGCAAATGTGGCTTTGTCATGCCGATGCATTGACAAAATCGCGACATTTGCACCGCTTGGGCGAAAGATCTTCCGGGATGCGCCGGTCTCGCACTTGGATTAAGAACAACGCTGACAGGGAAGGGGCGTCGCAGGAAGTTGACGGAAAATCCGGCGCGGAAACCGACAGTGCTGCGGTTGGCCGAGGTGATGCTTCGCCTCGGCGACGGACCGCTTGCCTTCGAAAACGCCAACCGGCCGGCTATCGACGCCTATTGGGAAAAGGCGACCGCCCAGATGCCGCGGCTGTGGAACGGCCCGGCCTTTCTGTTCGAGGATGTGCGGCTGGAGGGTGGGCGGCTCATCGGTACCGCGAGGCGCACGGATTTCGCGACATTTCTCTACTGGCGCGACAATGGCTGCCCGCGCGACGTCATCCATATTACCGGAACATCGCTGCCCGTGCTGGCCGACGGCTCGCTCTTCGGCGTGCGAATGGCGGCGCATACGGCGAATGGCGGCGAGGTCTATTTCCCGGCCGGCTCGCTCGAGGAGGGCGATCTCGCCGACGGCGCGTTCGATCTGACGGCAAGCATCGCGCGTGAACTGGCGGAAGAGACCGGGCTAGGCTTCGACGGGACCGAGGATGTGTTTACGGCGGCATTCGATCGCGGCGCCTACCACATCGCGCGGCGCAACCGGCTGGCGGGCGATTTCGACAGCTGCCGGGATCTGCTCGCCCGCCATCAGGCCGAAACCGGCGACGACGAGATCGAGGCGGCGGTCGCGATCCGCCCTGATGACGCCGGGCTCGGGGCGCTGAAGCCCTATGCGCGCGCACTGGCCGATTGGCACTTCGAAAACGAGGCGTTTTCCTGTAGCGGAGAGAGCTGAAAAGAAGGGGAATCGCATGCCACGGCGCTACGCAATCTACGATGTGTTTACCGACAAGGCCCTGTCCGGCAACCAGCTTGCCGTGGTCTTCGACAGCGACGGGCTGGACGATGCGGCCATGCAGGCGATCGCCCGCGAATTCAACCTGTCGGAGACCGTGTTCATAGGCGCGGCTGACAATCCCGCGCATTCCGCCGCGCTGCGCATCTTCACGCCGGGCCGCGAACTTCCCTTTGCCGGCCACCCGACAGTTGGCGCGGCGATCGCGATCGGCGAGGACAGCACGGCCGACGGCGCGGAAGACCGGCTGATGGTCCTTGGCGAAGAGATAGGGCCGGTGCGCTGCGCACTGCGGCTCGGCGAACCGTCCTACGCCGAATTCGACCTGCCGCGGCTGCCCGAACAGATCGACCACGAGATCGAAAAGGCGGCTATCGCGGCGGCGATCGGCGCGGCGCCCGAGGAGGTCGGTTTCGAGAATCACCAGGTCAGCGTGTGGTCGGCCGGCAACGCCTTCGTCTTCGTTCCGCTTGACGGTATCGGCCCGGTGCAGCGCCTCTCGCTCGACAAGGCGTTGTGGGACGAGATCGCCCCGGTGGTCGATGGCCACCAGGCGTCGCTCTACGCCTATACGCGGGACGTGATCCACCATGATTGCGCGTTTCATGCGCGCATGTTCGCCCCGGAAATGGGGCTCGGCGAAGATTCCGCGACGGGCTCCGCCGTGGCCGGTTTCGCCGGCGCCATCGCCTGGTTCGACGGCCTGGCGGAAGGGCCGACCGCCTATGTCATCGAGCAGGGCATCGAAATGGGCCGCCCGTCGAAAATCCGCCTCGAGATCGACGGCAAGGCGGGCGTCATTCACGCGGCGAGGATCGGCGGACACGCGGTCAGGGTCGCCGAAGGCACATTGCTTGCTTAGGCCCTTTACAAACCGGGCCGGCGCGACTAGATGTCCGGCTCCGGCGGGTGTGTAGCTCAGATGGTAGAGCAGCTGACTCTTAATCAGCGGGTCCACGGTTCGAGCCCGTGCTCACCCACCAAAATCCTCTCTAAATAACATGTGCTTAGGCCTTGAAGGCTGCCGGACGCCTTCCGAGTTTTCTCATTTCGGAAGGATATCGGAAGGTCCAATTTTTTTTGTTGGAACCGGTCTGGTTGAATGTCCGAATTTGATTCCAAAACGGACTTCCGAAAAAAGTACGTAAATGACCGCTTCTGACCCGGAGCCGACATCAGCTAGCGATAAAAGACGCTGAGGTGCTGGTTCGGGTGTCATGGCTTTCGAGCACGGTCGTTCAGAACGGTGGCGGGTCCAGCGGGCCGGGCTTTTGAAACGCCGCGGGCACGCGCAAGACGTGACATGTCAAGCGGAAGCCATATTGATAAATGATTGCCTGCAACGCTAGCACGAGGCCGGCGCAGACACTAAACTGTTGGTGTTGGGATCTGGATTGGAGGAGCCGTCCCGGACGAAAATGATCACGCCGACCTACGACTATCTTCTTGTTTTAGCGTCCGTTCTCGTGTCGCTGATGGCGTCATTCACGGGACTGACGCTGACGAAAGGCATCTCCGCGCTGCCGGAAGGCAGGCGCAAGATGCAGATCGTCATGGCCGCGCTTGCGCTTGGTGGTGGCATCTGGTCGATGCATTTCGTCGCCATCCTGGCGATGCGGTTTCCGCTGCCCATCGACTATGATTCCATCTACACGCTCGGTTCCGCCCTGATCGCCATCCTGATGGCGGGCCTTGCACTGCTGATCATGCATTTCGCGCCGCGAACCTGGATCAGCCAGGTCGCCGCCGGGGTGATTCTCGGCAACGGCATCGTCGTCATGCATTATGTCGGCATGTCGGCGTTGCGCGGCTGTCTCACGCTTTACGAGCCGATGGGCGTGATCCTGTCCGTTCTCGGCGCGACCGTGATGGGCATCATCGCCATCGGCGTTGCCTACGCGAAACGCGACACGGCGCATATTCTCGCCTCGACCGTCATCTTCGGCTCGTCGGTTGTCGTGGTGCATTTCGTCGCCATCGCCTGGACCGAGTTCCAGATATCCGGAACGTTCACGGGCACGACACCGCTGATCGAGAACGGCACGCTGGCGCTGCTGGTGATGTTCTCCGCCTTCGTGATCTGCGGCACTTTCCTGCTGACCTCGACCAATTACGTCTTCACCGGCTTCGGCAATGCGGCGACGGCAGGCGGGCCGCCGGCCTCGTTTGCCGGGGCGCATGAGGGCGGCGACGAACCGCTGCCTGAGGACGTGTTGCCGTCGGCCTTCGTGCCGCATGGCGATGCGCCGCGCATTCCCTACGAACGCGACAAGCGCACCTTTTTCGTTCCGGCCGACCAGGTGATCGCGCTTCGCGCGGAAGGGCACTACACCGTGCTCTACACGCGCGAGGAGAAGCTGTTCTGCCCGTGGTCGATCTCAGAAGCGGAGAAGCGGCTGCCGGAAGCACTGTTCCTGCGCACCCATCGTAGCTATCTCGTCAACATCCACCAAGTCACGGCTTTCGAACGTCACAAGGACAGCGGTTCGTGCCATTTCGAGGGCGTGCAATCGCTGAAATTTGCGCCGGTGAGCCGCGGCAATGTCGCTTGCGTGCGCGAAGCGCTCGGTCTCTAGAGCCGCAAGCGAAACCTTACCGCTTTCGCATTTCGTGCAGATAAATCGCATTTCGTGAAATGCGCCGCGCCCGCCATGTCTTAGCGGTCGCCTGCGACATTCTGTCTCCTATGGTCCCGGCCACGCGGACGCCGGTTCGGCCCGGCGCGGTCCGCTGTGCGGGAGGAATACATGATACCAGGTACATTTGATTATCACCGGCCGGAATCCGTCGCGGACGCGGTGGCGCTGCTTGCCAAACATGGCGACGAGGCGCGCGCGATCGCGGGCGGCCACAGCCTGATCCCGATGATGAAGCTGCGCATGGCGGAAGTCGCGCATCTCGTCGACCTGCAGGCCATCGGCGACCTGAAAGGGATCGCGATCGATGGCGGAACGGTCACCATTGGTGCGATGACAACGCAGCACGAGCTGATCGCGGACGAGGCGCTGGCCAACGCCGCACCGATCATCCGCGAAGCTTCACTGCAGATCGCCGACCCTCAGGTGCGCTATGTCGGCACGATCGGCGGCAATGTCGCCAATGGCGATCCGGGTAACGACATGCCTGGCCTGATGCAGTGTCTCGATGCGACCTATTTGCTTTCCGGCCCTGAAGGGACCCGCGAAGTCGCGGCGCGCGATTTCTACGAAGCGGCCTATTTCACCGCCCGCGCCGATGACGAATTGCTGGTTGCGATCCGCTTCACCGCGCCGAAAGGCGGCTACGCCTATGAAAAGCAAAAGCGCAAGATCGGCGACTACGCGACCGCCGCGGCGGCCGTGCAAATCGCAAAGGACGACGGTGGCTGTTCATCGGCTTCCATCGCGATGACCAATCTCTCCGATACTCCGGTCTGGTGCGAGGCGGCAGCAAGCGCGCTGGTCGGAACCAGCCTCGACAAGGCGGCTATCGATGCGGCCGTCGCGGCCATGACCGATGCGATCGATCCGCAGGAGGACAATCGCGGTCCGGTCGATTTCAAGAAACATGTCGCCGGCGTCATTTTGCGCCGTGCAATCGAGCGCGCCGCGTCGCGCGCCTGATCGGGAGGAACTCAATGGGCAAGATGCATATCAAGGTGGCGGTCAACGGCAAACAGCATGAACTGCTGGCCGAACCGCGCGAATTGCTGATCCACGTATTGCGCGAGGAACTGGAGATCACTGGCCCGCATATTGGCTGCGAGACGTCGCATTGCGGCGCCTGCACGGTCGATATGGACGGCAAGTCGGTGAAGTCCTGCACGGTGTTCGCGGCGCAGGCGAACGGCGCCAGTATCACGACGATCGAGGGGTTGGGCAATCCGGACGGGCTGCATGTGCTTCAGCAAATGTTCAAGGAGCATCACGGATTGCAGTGCGGTTTCTGCACGCCGGGCATGATCACCCGCGCCTACCGTTTGCTGCAGGAAAATCCCGACCCGACCGAAGAGGAGGTCCGGTTCGGCATGGCCGGCAATCTGTGCCGCTGCACGGGCTACCAGAACATCGTCAAGGCAATCCTTGCCGCCGCGGCCGAACTGAACGCCGCAAAGGAGGCAGCACAATGAACGAGATGATACCCCCGAAAACCGAACGCGCGGAAGCGCTGAAGGGTCTTGGTTCGTCGCGCAAGCGTGTCGAGGATGCCCGCTTCACCCAGGGCAAGGGCAACTATGTGGACGATCTGAAGTTGCCGGGCATGCTGTTCGGCGATTTCGTCCGCTCGCCCTATGCCCATGCGCGCGTCAAGTCGATCAATGCCGACAAGGCAAAGGCGCTTCCCGGCGTCGTCGCGGTGTTGACGGCCGCCGATCTGGCGCCGCTCAACCTGCACTGGATGCCGACACTGGCCGGCGACAAGCAGATGGTGCTCGCCGACGGCAAGGTGCTGTTCCAGGGGCAGGAAGTCGCCTTCGTTGTCGCTGAGGACCGCTATATCGCCGCCGACGCGGTGGAACTGGTCGAAGTCGAATACGAAGAACTTCCCGTTGTCGTCGATCCGTTCCAGGCGCAGGCCGACGATGCGCCTGTGCTGCGCGAAGATCTGGAAGGCAAGATGGAGGGCGCGCACGGGCCGCGCCGGCATCACAACCACATCTTCACCTGGGAACAGGGCGACAAGGACGCGACCGAAAGCATTCTTGGCTCGGCGGACGTTGTCGCGGAAGAGATGATCTACTACCACCGCACGCATCCGTGCCCGCTGGAAACCTGCGGCTGCGTCGCCTCCATGGACAAGGTCAACGGCAAGCTGACCGTGCACGGCACGTTCCAGGCGCCGCATGCGGTGCGTACGGTGGCGTCGCTGATCTCGGGCATCGCCGAGCATAATATCCGCATCATCTCGCCGGATATCGGCGGTGGCTTCGGCAACAAGGTGGGAGTCTATCCCGGCTATATCTGCTCCATCGTCGCATCCATCGTCACCGGCGTGCCCGTGAAGTGGATCGAGGACCGGATGGAAAACCTGATGGCAACGGCCTTTGCCCGCGACTACTGGATGCAGGGCAAGATCGCAGCGACGAAGGACGGCAAGATCACCGGATTGTGGTGCCACACCACGGCGGACCACGGCGCGTTCGACGCCTGCGCCGACCCGTCCAAGTTCCCGGCCGGCTTCATGAATATCTGCACCGGCTCCTACGACATCCCGACGGCCTATCTGGCGGTCGACGGTGTCTACACCAACAAGGCGCCGGGCGGCGTGGCCTATCGCTGTTCGTTCCGGGTGACGGAGGCGGCCTATTTCATCGAGCGAATGATCGAAGTTCTTGCCATCAAGCTCGGCATGGATGCGGCGGAACTGCGGGCCAAGAACTTCATCCGCAAGGACCAGTTCCCGTATCAGTCCGCGCTCGGCTGGGAATACGACTCGGGCGACTATCACACCGCCTGGGACAAGGCCCTGAAGGCCGTGGACTATGACGGGCTGCGCAAGGAGCAGGCGGAGCGGATCGAAGCCTTCAAGCGGGGCGAGACGCGCAAGCTGCTCGGCATCGGGCTGACGCATTTCACGGAAATCGTCGGCGCGGGACCGGTCAAGAATTGCGACATTCTCGGTCTCGGCATGTTCGACAGTTGCGAAATCCGCATCCATCCGACGGGGTCTGCGATCGCCCGGCTTGGCACGATCAGCCAGGGGCAGGGGCATGCGACGACCTTCGCGCAGATCCTCGCCTCGGAGATCGGCCTTCCGGCCGACGACATCACCATCGAGGAGGGCGACACCGACACCGCGCCATACGGTCTCGGCACCTATGGATCGCGCTCGACGCCGGTCGCGGGCGCGGCGACCGCCATGGCCGGCCGCAAGATCCGCGCCAAGGCGCAGATGATTGCGGCCTATCTGCTCGAAGTGCATGACGACGACGTGGAGTGGGATGTTGACCGCTTCGTGGTCAAGGGCGCACCCGAGCGCTTCAAGACCATGAAGGAGATCGCGTTTGCCTCCTACAACCAGGCTATACCGGGCATCGAGCCGGGTCTGGAAGCGGTGAGTTATTACGATCCGCCGAACATGACCTACCCCTTCGGCGCCTATATCTGCGTCATGGAGATCGACGCCGATACGGGCGAACATGAAATCCGGCAGTTCTATGCGTTGGACGATTGCGGCACCCGCATCAACCCGATGATCATCGAGGGGCAGGTGCATGGCGGCGCGACCGAGGGTTACGCCATCGCGATGGGGCAGGAGATCGCCTATGACGCAATGGGTAACGTCAAGACCGGCACGCTGATGGATTTCTTCATCCCGACCGCGTGGGAAACGCCACATTACACGACCGATCACACGGTGACGCCGAGCCCGCATCACCCGATCGGTGCGAAGGGCGTTGGCGAGAGCCCAAATGTCGGCTCCGTCCCGGCATTCTCCAATGCGGTCCATGACGCGTTCCGGGCATTCGGCCTCGTGCAGTCGCACATGCCGCATGACCAGTGGCGTATCTGGACGGTTGCGCGCGACCTCGGGCTGCACGGCTGAGCGCGATCCCGAACCAATGGCGTCCGGGCCCGACCCGGACGTCTTCGGAGCTATGACCATGTCCTGGCAGAAATTGCAGACCGACCTGTCCGATACGGGCTATGTCGCGTCCGACGATCTGGCGATGGCGCTTTTCCTGGCGGTGACGCTCGGCAAGCCGCTGCTGCTCGAAGGGCCGGCCGGCGTCGGCAAGACCCAGATCGCCAAGACGCTTGCCGAATTGCAGGCGGCGAAGCTGATCCGGCTGCAATGCTATGAGGGGTTGGACGCCAGCCACGCCATCTATGAGTGGAACTACCAGCGGCAATTGCTGTCGATCCGCGCCAGCGCCGAAGAACACAAGCCGTCCGACGAGATCGAGGATCATATCTTCTCCGAGAAGTTCCTGCTGCAGCGTCCCTTGCTGGAAGCGATAAGGCAGGAGAAATCCGCGGTGCTTCTGATTGACGAAATCGACCGGGCGGATGAGGAGTTCGAAGCCTATCTTCTTGAAATCCTTTCCGATTTCCAGATCACCATTCCCGAGATCGGCACTATCGAAGCGACATCGAGGCCGCATGTCATCCTGACGGCGAATGGAGCGCGCGACCTGTCGGACGCGCTGAGGCGGCGCTGCCTCTACAATTATGTCGACTATCCGGATCGCGGAACCGAAATGGCGATCCTCGCCAGGCGTTGCCCGGCGCTGGAGGACCGGCTGGCGGAGCAAATCGTCGGCTTCGTGCAGGCGTTGCGCAAGGAAGAGCTCGAAAAGAAACCGGGTATCGCCGAGATGCTCGACTGGGCCGCTGCGCTGGCGGGCCTTGGCGTCAACGACCTGGCGGACGACCCGGAACAGACCCAGGCGACACTGGTCTGCCTGCTGAAGACCGAGCGCGACCGCGCAGCCGTGCCCAAGGAGGTGCAGCAGCGTCTCGTTGGAAAGGCGGCCTGACATGCAGGTGACGCGTTTCCCCGAACGCGCCGGCGGTCCGGCGGAACGTCTGGCCGGCTTCATGGCGCATCTGCGGCTGAACGGCATTCCGGCCGGTCTCGGCGAGACCGAGACGGCGCTGGCGGCGCTCGGCGCGGTCGATGCCAACGCCATCGGCGAGGTGCGTTCGGCGCTGAGGGCGGTCTGCGCCGGCGACGCCGATCAGGAAAAGCGCTTCGACGAGCTGTTCGACGCCTATTGGCTGAACCGGGGGCGCAAACGCGACGGAACGACGGTCAGCCATTCATCGCGCAACATGAAAGCGCAAAGCGGCAGCAACTACCGGATGGCTGCCGGCGCGAGCGACGACGAGGGCGAGGCGGATACGCCGGACGACGATACTGCGGGTGCGGCTGGCCGGTCCGGCACCGGACGGCTTGTCGCATCGAAGGTCTCGACTATCGAAAAGACCGATCTACGCAAGCTTATGACCCCGGAGGATCTGGAGCAGGCCGAACGCGTGGCGGAGAAGATCGCGCGTTCCATCCGCGACAAGCGCTCCAGGCGGCGCAAGGCGGCGCTGCGCGGCGAAGCGCTCGACATGCGTAAGATCCTGCGGAAAAGCGTTCATCGCGGCGGCGAGCCGATAGAATTGTTCCGCAAGGCGCGGCCCGACAGGCCGGTCAATGTCATCGCGATCCTGGACGTTTCCGGCTCGATGACGGTCTATGCGCGGGTGTTTCTCGCCTTCCTGAAAGGCCTGATTTCCGCCGACCAGCGCACTGACGCCTACCTGCTTCACACGCAACTCGTGCGCATCTCGGACACGTTGCGCGACAGCGACACGATGCGCGCGGTCAACCGGCTGTCGATCATGGCCAAGGGCTTCGGCGGCGGCACGCGGATCGGCGCCAATCTGAAGCAGTTCAACGCGCAATATGCGGCGCAGTCGGTCAATGGACGCAGCGTCGTGATCATCCTGTCTGACGGCTACGACACGGATCCGCCGGAGATGATCGACGAGGCGCTGGCCCGGCTGAAACGGCGCGGCGCGCGCATCGTCTGGCTCAACCCGCTGAAGGGCTGGGAGGGCTATGCGCCGGTCGCGCGCGGCATGGCGGCGGCGCTGCCGCATCTCGACCATTTCACCGCGGCGAACACGCTTGCCGATCTTGCTGCGCTCGAGCCGTGGCTGAACGGGCTGTGAGGGAGGACGTCATGGGACAGAAAGCCGACATTCTCAGGCAGGTTGCCGAATTGAAGAACGCGGGCGAAGCCTTCGTGCTGGCGACGGTGGTGCGCACGGTCGCGGCGACGGCGGCGAAGGCTGGCGCCAAGGCGATCATCCGGGCCGACGGAACGATCATGGACGGCTGGATCGGCGGCGGCTGCGCGCGCGGCGCCGTGCTGAAGGCGGCAAAGGACGCAATCGCCGATGGCGAGCCGCGCTTCGTCTCGGTGCAGCCGGAGGATATGCTCGCCGAACTGGGCGTTTCGGCGGGCGCCGAAAAGGAAGGCGTGCGGTTCGCGCGCAACATGTGCCCCTCGAAGGGCACGATGGATGTCTTCATCGAGCCGGTCTTGCCGGCGCCCGGCGTGATCATTCTTGGCTCAAGTCCAGTCGCCGTGGCGCTGGCCGATATCGCGCCGCGTTTCGGCTACCAGGTGACGGTCTGCGCGCCGGCGGACGAGCAGGGCGCCTTTGGCGCCGCCGAGGCCCGTATCGAAGGCTTCATGCTGGAAACGACGCAGACCGCCGACAAGTATCTGGTCGTCTCGACCCAGGGACGCGGCGACGAGGCGGCGCTGAGCGCGGCACTGTCGGTGCCGTCGGCCTATGTCACCTTCGTGGGTAGCAAGGCGAAGGCGGCGGCGATAGGCGAGAAGCTCGGCGTGAAGGGCGTCGACGAGACGCGGCTCGCCGCGCTGAAGGCGCCGGCCGGCCTCGATATCGGTGCGATCACGCCGGACGAGATCGCCCTGTCGATCATGGCGGAAATCACCCAGGTTCGCCGCCGGCGCCAGCGCGCCGTAGCCGAAGGAGGCGCATCATGACAGCGTTCAATCGTTTGGCGAGCCGCCTTGGCGCCATGCTGAGTTCCGTTTTTCGGCCTATCGAGGGCGGACAACAAATTGCAGAAACCCCTAAGTGCGATCTCGTGGTGAAAGCCATGCTGATCGGCCATTCCTGCTGCGGATAATTGAGGACCAACCAATGGAAATGAATGACGAAATCCGGATCGAGGCACCGCGGGCGCGCGTCTACGAGGCACTCAACGATCCGGACATCCTGAAGGAATGCATTCCCGGTTGCGAGGAACTGATCAAGCACTCCGATACGGATCTGGAAGCCAAGGTAACGCTGAAGATCGGGCCGGTGAAAGCCAAGTTCGGCGGCAAGGTCACGCTCGACCAGTCGAATGCGCCTGGCCGGTTCTCATTGACGGGCGAGGGCAGCGGCGGCGTTGCCGGCTTCGCCAAGGGCAAGGCCGATGTCGAACTTGCCGAGGATGGCGACGCGACGATCCTGAGTTACGCGGCCAAGGCCGATGTCGGCGGCAAGATCGCGCAACTCGGCAGCCGGCTGATCAATTCGACAGCGAACCGGCTGGCAGGCCAGTTCTTTGAGAAATTCAGGCAGGAAGTCGAGAAGGAAAGTATTTCCGCGGACTGACCGGTGCCGACATATCCGGGAGGTCTTCTCGGTCTTCAGCTGGCAACTGAACGCGCAATCCGCCCTATGGCTGGTATCGTCGGCTAATGGCGAATAACAGACGGTTCTCCGACGACAGCCAGACGTCCGCTTCTGACCCTAAGCCGACTTCGGGCGCATGGATCTGCATGGTGCAGTGAGCGTTGGGAACCGGGTCCTACCGCTCTACGAACGCCGGGGGATCGAATGCGGTAACAGAGGGAGGTTCCTCTTCCAGTCTCTGCACGTCGATCAAACATGTCTGGGCACCGGGCCCCTGCGCCAGTTTCGATGTCGGCAGGTCCGCCGTCAGCGTGTTCGGATTGCCGTGCTTGCAGCAATCGGGATCGCCGTCCAGGTCCGGATCGTACCACGCGCCGGTCGCGATCATGACCACCCCCGGCCGGACCCCCGGATCGAGGATCGCGGCGCTGAGACACGACCCCCGCGCATTGGACAGGCGAACTATGTCGCCATCCGCAATGCCGCGTTCTTCCGCGTCGCGCGGGTTCATCCGGCACGGTTCGCGGCCATGCAGCTTGCCGGCCCGGCTGTGCGAAGCGTGATCGAGCTGGCTGTGCAGTCGTCGCGCCGGCTGATGCGAAATCATGTGCAGCGGCCAGGTCCGCGCGAGCGGCGCGCCGAGCCATTCCGCCGGCTCGCTCCACACCGGATGGCCCGGCAGGCCGAACCCGGCGATCGTGTCGCTGAATATCTCGATGCGCCCCGACGGGGTGGCAAGCGGATTGGCCGCCGCATCCTCGCGGAAGGCCCGCAGCATCGTCACCGGTTCGTCAGGCGGCACCAGCCGGACGATACCGGTTTCGCGAAACGTCTCGTAGTCGGGCAGCGCGTGCCCTGCCGCCTGTCCGCGCCGGCGCGATTCCTCGTAGAGGGCGCGCAGCCATTCCGCTTCGTCGCGCCCCTCCGTGTAGGCGTCTTCGAACCCGGTTTCCGTCGCCCCGCTCGGGCGCAGGCGCGCGGCCAGTCCGGCGAAGATCGCGTGATCGTCGCGCGCCGCGCCATGGGGTTCTGCAACCCGCCGCATGGCGATCAGGTGGTTGTCGCGCGGCGAGGCGGCGAGGTCGTTCCGCTCCAGCCCGACGGTCGCCGGCAGAACGATGTCGGCGCGCCGGGCGATCGGTGTCCAGAACGGCTCGTGCACCACCACGGTTTCGATGCGTTCCCACGCCTTGCGCAAGAGGTTGAGGTCCTGGTGGTGATGAAACGGGTTGCCGCCGGCCCAGTAGACCAGCCGCGTGTCCGGGTAGCGCAGCTTGCGCCCGTCATAATCGAACGACGCGCCGGGATTGAGCAGCATGTCGGCGATGCGCGCCACCGGGATGAAGTTGTCGACCGGATTGCGCCCGGTCGGCAGCGCGGCCCATGGCAGATGCGCCCGGTGGCTGCCGACGCCGTTGACCGCGCCGAGACCGAGGCCGAAGCCGGTACCCTTCTTCCCGATGCCGCCGAGGATGGCGGCCAGCACGACGAGCATCCAGTAGGCCTGCTCCCCGTTTTGCTGCCGGGTCAGCGACCAGCTCGCATTGATCAGGGTCGGCGTCGACGCCATCCGCCGCGCCAGCGCGACGATCGTCCCGGCGGTAATGCCGGTGATCCCTTCGGCCCATTGCGCAGATTTCGCCACGCCGTCCGCCGCGCCGGTGAGATAGCGCAAGAAACGCTCGAAGCCGGTGCAGTGGCTCGCCAGGAACGCCTTGTCTTGGCGATCCTCTGCGACGATCGTGTGCGCCAGCGCGAGCATCAGTGCTACATCGGTGTTCGGGCGGATCGGCAGCCACTCCGCCCCAAGTTCGGCGTCGACATCCGCCGCGGCCGGGCTGATATTGACGAAGGCCACGCCGGCCTTCCGCGCCGCCAGCATGTCGGCGCACTGGCTGTGGCTGCCGATCCCGCCGGAATTCATCTGCGCGTTGCGCAACGCCATGCCGCCAAAGGCGACGACCAGCTTCGCGCCCTCGCCGATCGCCTTCCACGAGGTGTGCTCGAGAAGTAGTTTCGGCATCGGCGCGACCACATGCGGCAGGATCACCTCCGCCGCCGCATAGCTGTAGGAATCCTTCGAGGTCGTGCAGCCGCCGAACAGGTTCATGAAGCGGCGCAACTGACTCTGCGCATGGTGGAAGCGCCCGGCGCTCGCCCAGCCATAGGAGCCGGCATAGATCGCCTCGTGCCCGTGATCGCTGCGCACCCGGTCGAGCTCGCCCGCGACGAGGTCTAGCGCCTCGTCCCATGACACCTCATCGAACGCGTCGCAGCCGCGGCGCGTGCGGTCTCCGTCGCGCCATCCCCTGCGCACCATCGGCGCGCGCACCCGCATCGGCCCGGTGCGCGTTTCCAGCATCGCGTCGCCGATCGGCGACGGATCGGCGTCGTCCTCGAATCTGCTCAGCCGGACCGGGCGGCCGTTCTCGCACGCGACACGATACGTTCCCCAATGGCTCGCGGTCAGAAGGGCGGCCTCGTCGTCACCGGCATCGGGATATTTCGTCACGGGATATCCTCCACGCAAAACCCATGCGGGGTCGGCCGCGAAGCGACCGGGCAGTCAGAGCGTCTCCGGCCCCTCTGTCGCGATCAGCAGGCAGTGCGCCTCCGCGCCGGGCCGCAAATCTTCAAGCGCCGCCAAGGTGGCGGCGCCGCTGGGCGTCGTGACAATGCCATGGCGCGTGAACCGCGCGGCGGCCCGCGCCGCGTCTTCGTCCGTCACCGTGACGAAGCGGTCGGCATCCTCGCGCAGCGCTTCGAAGGCGATCAGCGACGCATCCTTGCAGTCGAGGCGTCCCATGTTCGACGCCGGTCCGTCGGCACGGACCGGTTCTCCTGCTTTCACGCTTGCCAGGAGGCACGGCGCGGCATCCGGCTCGACTACGATGATTTGCGGCTGTTTCGCCCAGTATTCGCGGATATGCGCCGCAATGGCGCCCGCGAAACCGCCGACGCCGGCCTGCAGCAGGACATGGGTCGGCCAGCTTCCATCCGCCTCGAACGCGCGGCGGCATTCCTCGGCGAGCACGCTGTAGCCCTCCATCACCAGCGCGGGCCGCTCGGTGTAGCCCGGCCAGGAACCGTCGGCGAGATGCAGCCAGCCATTGCGCTCGGCGGCATCGATCGCGTGGCGGACGCTGTCCTCGTAGGAGCCGTCGACACGAACGACCTCCGCCCCGGTCCGGCGAATGCGTTCGGCAAACCCTTCCGGCACGGCCTGGGACAGGACGATGATGGCGCGGGCGCCGAAAATGCGTGCGCCGGCGGCAACCGACAGGCCGTGATTGCCGGCGCTTGCGGTGATGAAAGTCATCGTCGCGGCCGTCTGCCGCGCCTGTTCACCGGCGAGGTCGGCCCCGCCGGACGCATCCTCGATCATTTGGGCGACCGCGAAAACGCCCCCCAGCGCCTTGAAGCTGCCGAGGCGCATCCGCTGCGTCTCGTCCTTGACCGACAGAGCGGCAATGCCGAGTTCCCCGGCGAGCGCGGGAAGCGACGTCAGCGGCGTCGCCTCATAGACCGGGCACCGCGCCAGCATCGCCATCGGGCGCTCGGGCGACACGCGAAACATGCGCTTGCGGCCCGGCCGGGCCGGTCTGGGATGGTCGTATTTCATGGCGGCACGATAAGTCAAAAAATCGACCGTAAAGTATCAAAATGCGTCGGAGATTGAAAAAATTCGATAGAACACGAAAAAAAGATGATGAGCTTCGGTCGTCGGAAAACAGCACACTGAGGACTGTTTTCATCGGCCCTGTCCGGCGGCGCGCAAGCCCTACCGACATGCGGTCCGGCTGACGCAACGGGATTTGGCGGGAGTCGTCTCAATGACGGAAGGGACACCGGCGGCGGCGGCCGCGAACACCGGATTGGCGCCGGATATCGGTCGCCAAATGCTTACATGGCGCCATGATTTCCACCGCAATCCCGAGCTCGGATTCGCCGAGACGCGGACCGCGCGCATGATCGCCGCTGAGCTGCGTGCCGCGGGAATCGAGGTTCACGAAGGCGTAGGCGGCACCGGCGTCGTCGGAATTCTCAGGCGCGGCAGCGGCGGCGGCGCGATCGCCATTCGCGCGGAAATGGATGCACTCCCGATCGCCGAGCAGAGTGATTTCGCCTACCGCTCGGCCAATTCGGACAGGATGCATGCGTGTGGCCATGACGGGCATGCGTCGATGCTTCTCGGCGCGGCGAGGCATCTGGCGGCAAGCGGGAAATTCGGCGGCGTCGCCACCTTCATCTTCCAGCCGGACGAGGAAAACGGACGCGGCGCCCGAGCCATGATCGCCGACGGCTTGTTCGAACGTTTCCCGGCGGACGCGGTCTATGCGCTGCACAATCTGCCCGGCCTCGAGGCCGGCCGCATCGCCGTCAGGCCCGGCCCGACAATGGCCTGCGAGGATACATTCGCGATCGAGATCGCGGGAAAGGGCGCGCATGCGGCCATGCCGCACCGGGGCATCGATCCGATCGTCGCCGGAGCGCATGTCGTCGCGTCCCTGCAGACCATCGTCTCCCGCGCGCTGGATCCGGTGGAAAACGCCGTCGTGTCGGTGACCGATTTCCGGACCAGCGGCGCGCGCAACGTCATTCCGGGAAGCGTCGTCATCACCGGCGACGCGCGCTCCTTCTCCGCGCCTGTCGGCGACTCCATCGAGGCTTCGATGCGACGGATATCTGCCGGCGTCGCCGCCGCGCATGGCGCGACGTCCGATGTGCGCTACGACCGCGAGTTCACCGCCACGGTCAACACGCCACGCGAGGCGGCGATCGTCGCCGAGCTTGGCGCGTCGCTGTTCGGCACGGAAAAAGTCGACGTCAACTGCCCCCCGCTGCTGGCCTCCGACGATTTCGGCGCGCTGCTGGAGCACCGGCCCGGCGCCTACTTCTTCCTCGGCAATGGCGTCGAGGGCGCGAACGGACGCGCCCTGCACAATCCGGCCTATGACTTCAACGATTGCATCCTCGCCACGGGTGCGGAATTCTGGGTGCGTTTGGTCGAAACGCAACTGCCGGAATGAATGCGCATGATCAAGAGCCATGATCCCGATGACAGGACGCCGGACGAAGGCGTTCCGGCGCGCGGATTTCCGGTCGCGGAATTCGAGGTGCGCCTCGCAAGGGCCCAGGCCGGCATGGCCGAAGCCGGGCTGGACGGGCTCCTTCTGACGACCGAGCCCGAGATCCGCTATTTCACCGGCTTCCTGACCCGCTTCTGGCTCAGCCCGACGCGGCCCTGGTTCCTGCTGGTCCCGGCCGCCGGAAAACCGGTCGCCGTCGTGCCGTCGATCGGCCGCGAATGTTTCGAGGCGACATGGCTGGACGACCTGCGATGCTGGGATTCGCCGCAGCCATATGACGAGGGCGTCACGCTTCTTGCCGAAACGATCCGGGAACGGTTCGGTGAAAGCCCCCGCATCGGCCTCCTCGAGGGGCCGGAAACCCACATGCGCGTGCCGCTTGCCGATTTCCGCCGCATCTGCGCTTCCCTGCCAGGCGCGGCTTTCGTCGACGCCACCAGCCTCGTCCGGTCGCTGCGCATGGTCAAGTCGCCGGCAGAGATTGAGAAGATCGCGCATGCCTGCCGCATCATCTCCGGCGTGTTCGCAACCTTTGCCGACCAACTGCGCATCGGCATGCCGGAGACCGAGATATTCCGCCGCTTCAAGATCGCCTGCCTCGAAGCTGGGATCGACGATGTCGACTATCTCGTCGGCGGGGCCGGACCGGGCGGCTACGGCAACATCATCTCGCCGCCATCCGAACGGCGCTTGCGCGATGGCGATATCCTCATGCTCGACACCGGCGCGGTCTTCGACGGCTATTACTGCGACTTCGACCGCAACTACGCTGTAGGCCACGTTCCCGCCCGCGCGGCGAGGGCCTATGACACCCTCATCCACGCAACCGAGTCCGGCTTGCACGCGGCGCGTCCCGGCGCGACCTGCGCCGAGGTCTACCGCGCCATGAAGGCGGTCATCGACAAGGCCTTTCCCGGCGAAAGCGATGTCGGGCGCATGGGCCACGGCTTAGGCATGCAGCTGACCGAGTGGCCGTCATTCGCCGCCCATGACGACACCTTGCTGCAGCCGGGCATGGTGCTGACGCTGGAGCCGTCGGTCGGCCTGCCGGGCGGCGCGATGATGGTGCACGAGGAGAATTTCCTCCTGACCGCCGACGGGCCGGTGCTGCTGACAGCGCCGGCTCCGGCGACCCTTGCCGTCATCGCCTGAGCGCCCGCCGGCACCGCCTAGAGCGGCACCGTCGCCCCGAATTTCGAGCGGTCCATCACCACCGATGTGCGGAAGCGCTTGACGTTGGAATCCTTGAAGAACAGCCGATGCGTCAGCTGCTCGTAATCCTCCATGTCCGCGGCGAGCGCGATGATCGCGAAATCCGCCTCGCCGGTGATGTAGTAGCACTGCTGCACCTGCGGCTCGGCGCGGATTTTCCGCCGGAACGCGTCGATCTGGTCTATGCGCTCATGTTCGAGCTCGACGAAAACCAGGAAGGTCATCGCGTAACCGACCGACTTCGGATTGATCAGCGCGCTTTCCGCCATGATCGTCCCGTCGGCCTTCAGGTTGCGGATGCGGCGCTGCACGGTCGCGACCGAAAGCCCAGTCTCCATCGCGATGGTTTCCAGCCGCTCGCGCGCATTTTCCTGGAGAATTTTCAGAATGGTGCGGTCTGCATCCGTCAGCTTTCCCATGAGTAGATCACATCACTGAGATTGAAAATATGGAACATTTTCTCACATTAGCCGCCTTTTCGAACGAGTTCTGATCAAATCGATTGCTATCATGATTTACAACCAAACTGCAAGAAAATGCCGGAACGGCGGGATTTCGAAGGACCGATTGCAATTCAATCCACAGGGAGAACGAAGCAATGAAAAGTCTTGTCAAATGGGCCGCCTCCGCAGCGATATGCGGCGCAATGTTCGTCGGCGCGGCCGCGAATGCGCAAGCCGATGAACTGACCGACCGCATCGCGGCCGGAGAGCCGATTCGGCTCGGTTTCGCCACCGCCATTCCGTGGGCCTATCCCGGCGACAATGGCGAGCCGCTCGGCTTCGTCAACGCGATCACGCTGGTCGCGCTCAAGGAAATGGGGATCACCAATTACGAGACCTCGGTCAACGAATGGGCCGGCCTGATTCCGGGCCTGCAGGCCAACCGCTACGATCTCGTCACCGGCGGCATGTACATCCTGAAGAGCCGCTGCGAGAACATGAACTTCTCCGATCCCATCGGCCTGTTCGGCGACGCCTTCCTCGTGCCCGCCGGCAATCCGATGGAAATCCACAACTACCAAGACATCATCAAGACCGGCGCCAGGATGGTCACCGGCGCGGGCTTCAACACGGTCGAGGCCGCCAAGAAGGAAGGCGTGCCGGAAAGCCAGATGATGCTGGTCGCCGGCGAGGTCGAGATCCTCGCCGCCATGAATGCCGGCCGCGCCGACGCCGCCGTGCAGACCTTCTTCGGCGCCAAGGAACATGTCGAGAAATCCAACGGCAAGTTTGAGGTCACCGATCCCAACGACATGCCCGACTGGACCAAGAACTGGGTCGGCATCGGCGTCTCCAAGAAAAACCCGGACTTCCTGGCCGCCTTCAACGAGGCGCTCGGAAAGATCATGGGCTCCGATGAGATGATGGCCGCGGTAGAACCCTACGGCTACACCGAGTTCCAGTTGCCCGGACAGGACGCATCGACCGAGTTCGCCTGCGCGAACAGGTAACATCGAAAGCGGGGGACCTGCGGCAAGGCGCGTTCCATGCGCCCTGCCGCGGGCCCTGGCTTGCAGGTCGTGACCGCGCGGGACAGGATGTCAACCGGTGTCATATTTCGAGTTCCTGGCTGAATACTTCCCCAAGTTGGCGGGCGGAGCCTGGGTGACGGTTCTGCAGCTGATCTGCTCGGCGCTGCTCGCCGCGGCGCTGTCCGTCTTCTTCGGCATCCTGCGCCTTTCGCGCAGCCGCGTCGTCAACGGCATCGCGCTCGTCTATATCGAGTTCTTCCGCGGCACCTCGCTGCTGGTCCAGCTTTTCTGGATCTACTACGTCCTGCCGCTGTTCGGCTTCACGCTGAGTTCCTTCGAGGCCGGCTTTGTCGCGCTTGGCCTGAATTTCGGCGCCTATGGCGCGGAGATCGTGCGCGGCGCCATCCAGTCCGTGCCGAAGGCGCAATGGGAGGCGACGATTGCCCTCAACATGTCGCCCGCCTTGCGCATGCGGCGCATCATTTTGCCCCAGGCGTTCCCGATCCTGATCCCGCCGGCCGCCAATCTGACCGTCGAACTGCTCAAGGCGACGGCGCTGGTCGCCTTCATCACGGTGCTGGACCTTATGTTCGTCGCCAAGCAGATCAACGCCACGACCTGGCTGTCGGTCCAGACCTTCGGCACCGCCCTCATCATCTACTACGTCCTGGCGCGGTTCGCCCTGACGCCTTTCCTGCGCTGGCTCGAATTCCTCGCCGCGCGCAAGATGGGACGGGCCTAGGAGCGGATCATGGAGTGGCGCTGGGACTTCACCTTCGAAATTCTGCCCCGGATGTTGTGGGCGACGGGAAACACTCTGCTGGCGGCCGCCGTCGGCTACCTTATCGCGGTCGTCATGGGCCTCGTCTTCCTGCTCGCGCAGCGCACGAAATTCGCTGCCGTCAATCTGGTCACGCGCGAGATCGTCGAGTTCATCCGCTCGACGCCGCTGATCGTGCAGCTCTTCTTTGTCTATTTCGTCGCACCGCAATTCGGCATCGTCCTGTCGGCATGGACGGCGGCGATGCTGACGATCGGACTGCATTTCGGCACCTATCTGTCGGAGGTCTACCGCGGCGGCCTGGAAGCCGTCCCGCGCGGCCAGTGGGAAGCCTGCCGCGCGCTCAATATCGGCCCCGCGCGCGCCTGGTCGCGCATCATCCTGCCGCAGGCGCTGCCGGCGAGCCTGCCCGGCATGGGGAATTATCTTGTCGGCATCTTCAAGGACACGCCCATGCTGTCGACCATCGGCGTGGTGGAGCTCATGCACACCGCCAATGCGCTGGGCGCCGAGACCTATCGCTACCTCGAGCCCTACACCATGGTGGGCTTCATCTTCCTGATCATCTCGCTGCCGACGGCGGCGGCGCTTCGCAAGCTCGAAGCGTTCGTCGCCCGGTCGATGGGCATCCAAAAATGAACCGACCGGAAACAGGATAAATGACCGACCAAGCCTTCCCCCTGGAGCTTCCCGACGACGCCCCGATGGTGCGTTTTTCCGGCGTCACCAAGCGATACGGGTCCCTAACCGTTCTCGACAATCTCGACCTCGACGTGAATGCCAACGAGATGGTCTCGATCATCGGCCCGTCCGGCTCCGGCAAGACCACCGTGCTGCGCATGCTGATGACGCTGGAGACCATCAATGAGGGCGTGATCTATGTCGACGGCAAGCCACTGACACACATGCCGCAAAATGGCGGCCTCGTGCCCGCCAACGAGAAATATCTGCGCTCGCAGCGCTCCAACATCGGCATGGTCTTCCAGCAGTTCAACCTGTTTCCGCACATGACCGTCCTGGAAAACTGCGTCGAGGCGCCCGTTCACGTGCTTGGCATTGCCCGCGAGGAAGCCGAGCAGCGCGCGCTCGACCTGCTCGCCATGGTCGGCATGTCCGACAAGAAGGACGAGCACCCGACCCGGCTCTCCGGCGGCCAGCAGCAGCGCGTGGCGATCGCCCGCGCCCTTGCCATGCGGCCCAAGGTGATGCTGCTCGACGAGGTCACCTCGGCGCTCGACCCGGAGGTGATCGGCGAGGTTCTGAACGTGATCCGGCATCTCAACGGCGAGCACAACCTCACCATGCTGATGGTCACGCACCAGATGGGCTTCGCGCGCGAGATCTCCGACAGGGTGTGCTTTTTCTACGGCGGACGCATCGCCGAACAGGGAACGCCGGACAAGATTTTCTCGGACCCGCAGAACGAGCGTACGAAACAGTTCCTGAGTGCGGTTCTCGATGCTGGATAGCCAGCATCGAAACAAAGCTGTTGGCTGCATTTTGTTTGCCACCCTGACCAACAGATCTGATGTCGCCTTATAGCACAAAGCGGACTCTTCTCCGAGGTCCGCAAGATGACCGCTTCCGAGCTGAAAGCAGACCATATTGGGCCAAAGCAGACATGTCCGCTTAGTGCCATTAGCTGCCGGTTTGATGAGATAAGCTGAGCCAGGTTTGGTTCCGGTCGAGTGGCGCTTCAGGGATGGCGAGCTTACTCATCGCGATCTCGGCGGAGGGGCGGATCACCGCATCCTGGAAAGGCATCCGAAAGGCACAAACACCCAGAAGGCCGAGGCACTTTTAGTCGTCAAACAATCCCGCCGCCGGCGCCGCCGACCGCGGGGCGCTCGTTGGCGACCTTTGCGCGGTATTGCGCTTCACGGTAGGCGACGACGGGATCGATTGCCGAACCCTCTTCCAGCCGCGCCATCGCCAAGATCGGCTCGACATCGGTCCGGAATGCGTTTTTCAGCGTTCCCGTCGCCATGAGCGCGTCGTTCTCGTTCTGGAAGCCTTGCAGGGCAAGGCGGTCGACCAGCAACGCCTGAGCATAGGTGCGCTGCACTTCCATCGCCGACACCATCAGGCTTTCGATCGGATCGGTCACATTATGCGACTGGTCGAGCATGTGGGCCGGCTCGAAACCCGGCGCGCCTTCCGCGTCGACGAGTTCGTTGAAGACGAGAAACAGGCGATAGGGATCGATCGAACCCGTATCGAGATCGTCGTCGCCATATTTGGAATCGTTGAAGTGGAAGCCGCCGAGCTTGCCGAACTGGATCAGCCGGGCGACGATCATCTCGATATTCACGTTCGGCGCATGGTGGCCGAGATCGACGAGGCAAAAGGCCTTGGGGCCGAGCTCCGAGGCGATCATGTAGTTGGTGCCCCAGTCCTGCACCACGGTCGAATAGAAGGCCGGCTCGTACATCTTGTGCTCGGTGAAGATGCGCCAGTCTTCGGGCAGCGCGGCATAGATGGTCTTCATCGCATCGAGATAGCGCTCGAATTGCCTAGTGAAATTCGTCTGGCCGGGAAAATTGGAGCCGTCGCCGATCCACACGGTCAACGCCTTCGAGCCGATCGCCTTGCCGATCTCGATGCACTCCATGTTGTGCTCGATGGCCTGCCGCCGGGTTGCCGCATCCGTGTGGGATAGCGATCCGAACTTGTAGGAGTGCGTCTGGCCTGGCTGGTCCTGGAAGGTGTTGGAATTTATCGCGTCGAAGGTAAGGCCGGTTTCCTCCGCCTTGGCCTTCAGCGCCGCCGGCTCGGCCTTGTCCCACGGGATATGGAGCGAAACCGAGGGCGTAGCACCGGTCAGCTGGTGAATGACGGCGCAGTCGTCGATCTTGTCGAAGATGTCGCGCGGCTCTCCAGCGCCCGGAAACCGCGCGAAGCGCGTGCCGCCCGTGCCGACGCCCCATGAGGGAATGGCGACGCCATAAGCCGCGACCTTTTCCTTGACGGCGTCGATGTTGATGCCGCGACGGTCGAGATGGGCGCCGAGCGCGTCGTAGTCGGCGCGGAGCCCGGCGAGGGCTTTCTCATTCGCCTTTTCGATGACGGATTGGTCGATCATTGTTCCTCCCGGCGCGAAAACGAACGGAAATTCGGATCGCGCGAATTTCGATGTCAGCGGGTGAAGGCCTGCACGTTGCCGGCGTCGACATTGATGATATTGCCGGTCGACTTGGACGAAGCCTCTGACGCGAAGAAATAGGCCGCCTCGGCAATGTCCTCGGGCAGGACGGAGCGCTTCAGCAGCGAGCGCTGACGGTACATCTCCTCGAGCCCCTCCTTGTCGGTGCCGTAGGTCGAGGCGCGCTGGTCGAGCCATTCGCCCGACCAGATCTTCGAGCCGCGCAGCACGGCGTCCGGGTTGACGACGTTGACGCGAATGCCGTGCGGTGCGCCTTCCAGCGCCAGGCAGCGGGCCAGATGGAGCTCGGATGCCTTGGCGGTGCAATAGGCCGACGCGCCGGGCGATGCCGCGAGCGCGTTCTTGGAGCCGATGAAGATGATCGAGCCGCCGATATCCTGCGCCCTCAGCATCCTGAAGGCCTCGCGTGCGACCAGGAAATAGCCGGTCGACAGGATCGACATGTTTCGGTTCCACAGGTCGAGCGTCGTTTCCTCGACCGGCGCCGAGGAGGCGATGCCGGCGTTGGAGACCACGATGTCGACGCCGCCGTACTCGACGGCCATGTCGGCATAGGCGCCGTCGACAGCCTCTTCCTCGGTGACATTCATCAGGACGGAACGCACGACATCCTTCGAGTGGCGGGCTGCGAGATTATTTCTGGTCTTTTCGAGCGCTTCAGCATCGATATCCGCAAGCACTACGCAGGCGCCCTCGGCGAGCAGGCGCTCGGCCGTCGCCGAACCGATGCCGCCGGCGCCGCCGGTAACGATGGCGATGCGGCCTGCGAGGCTCTTCGGCTTCGGCATGCGCTGGAGCTTCGCTTCCTCGAGCAGCCAGTATTCGATGTCGAAGGCTTCCTGTTCCGGCAATCCGACATAAGTCGAGACCGCCGAGGCGCCGCCCATCACATTGATCGCGTTGGTGTAGAACTCGCCGGAAATGCGCGCCGTCGCCTTGTCCTTGGCGAAGGTGATCATGCCGACGCCGGGGACGAGGTAAACCACCGCGTTCGGGTCGCGCATGGCCGGGCTGTCGTCATGCTTGCAGCGCTCGTAATAGGCTGCGTAATCGGCGCGGTAGGCTTCCACCGTACCGGCCAGCTTTTCCAGAGTGCCGGCGATATCAGGCTTGGCCGGATCGAAATCGACGACTAGTGGGCGAATCTTGGTGCGCAGGAAGTGATCGGGACAGCTCGTACCGAGCGCGGCCAGCCGTTCCATGTCGTTTGCGCAGACGAATTGCAGGACGGCATCGCAATCGTCGAAATGGCCGAGCATCCGTGCCTGTTTCGAGATCATGCCGCGGATTGCCGGCATCAGCGCCGCGGCCACCTTGCGGCGGGCGGCGGGATCGAGCGGCTCGTGTTTCGCGCCGCCGAAAACCGGCTTGCCGGCGGTCTCCTGTTCGAACCACGCAATCGCCCGGTTTATGACGTCGATCGTCAGGTCGTAGCAGTCTTCTGCCGTATCGGCCCAGGTGAACAAGCCGTGGCTTTCCAGTACGACGCCGTTGGCTTCAGGGTTTTCGAGGCAGAATTTTTCCAGCCACAAGCCCAGTTCATAGCCCGGGCGCTTCCAGGGGAGCCAGCCGATTTCGTCGCCGTATATGGCCTTCGTCAGCTGCTTGGAATTCTCCGACGCCGCAATGGCGATAATCGCGTCGGGGTGCATGTGGTCTACATGCTTCTTCGGGACATAGGCGTGGAGAGGGGTGTCGATGGAGGCGGCGCGCGCATTGAGGTTGAAGGTGCAATGGGGCAGGTAGCCCACCATCTCGTCCTCGAATGCGACGCCGCGATAAATCCCTTTCAGGGCGTTGAGCTTGTCCATGTAAAGGGTCGCGAATCCATCCATCTTGATGGTGCCGACATCGCCGCCGGAGCCCTTCACCCAGAGAACCTCGACCTTTTTGCCGGTCAGCGGGTCCTTTTCCATCACCTTGGCCGAGGTGTTGCCGCCGCCGTAATTGGTCACGCGCTTGTCGGAGCCGAGGAGGTTGGAGCGGTAGAGCAGCAGCTCGGATTCGCTCATGCCTGCCGCCCTGCTTTTGTCCCACAGGTTCTGCAGCCGCGAGCCGGCCTGTTTGTTCAGCATGACGCTCCTCCCATAGGCGCAGATATGTTCGAGATTTTCCGTATCGTCGCGCCGAGAGCTCGGAAAGTCAATCACAAACGATCATAAACAATCATTGTGCGCTGCAATATGACATAATATGATCGTTTGTGATTGACAATGCTTGGTTTCGGTGGAAGTCTTTCGGGCAGGGAGGAGTCCATGCACGAGAAAGAACGCCACCGCATCATTCTGTCGGCGATCCAGGAAAAGCCTGTGGTTACCGTCCAGGAGATGGTGGAACTGACGGACTCCTCGGAGGCGACGATCCGCCGCGACATCGCGACCCTGCATGTGCAGAAGAAGCTGCGCCGGGTGCGCGGCGGCGCGGAATCGATCAATCCGCCGCAATTCGTCGGCCTTGCTGGCCGTCCCTTCAGCGTCAACGAAACGATCAACATCGCCGAAAAGCGCGCCATCGCGGCGAAGGCGGTGGAGCTTTGCCAGGACGGCGATCCGATCATCATCAACGGCGGAACGACGACGTTCCAGATGGTGCACCCGCTGGCCGCGAAACGCTGCCAGGTCTTCACCAACTCGTTCCCGATCGCCGAGCACCTGCTGAAGCACTCGAAAAACACGATCATGCTGTCGGGCGGGGCGATCTATCGGGAGCAAAACATCATCCTGAGTCCGTTCGACAATGACGTGACGCGCAATTTCTATGCGCGGCGCATGTTCATGGGCGCGCAGGGGCTCGGCCATCTCGGACTGATGGAAGCCGATCCGCTGCTGATCCAGGCCGAGCAGAAGCTGATCGACCAGGCCGACGAACTCGTCGTGCTGGTCGACTCCTCGAAATTCAAGAAACGCTCGAGCCTGATCCTGTGCCCGCTGGAGCGCATCACGACGGTCATCACCGACAACGGAATTCGCGACGAAGACAGGCAGATGCTGGAGACGGCGGGCGTCGGTCTCATCGTGGCGGATAAAGCTGCAAGAGAGCAGTCTTCCTCCGTGGCCTGAACCGCGCGGGGAGCAATCTGAATGGGAGGAAACCCGAAATGAAATTGCTGAAAACACTCGCTATCTCGACTGCCGTCGCTGCGGCGCTGTTTACCGCCCCGGCCATGGCGCAGGAGCGTATCGCCCTCGTTGTGAAATCGCTCGGCAACGGCTTCTTCGACGCCGCCGCCAAGGGCGCGGAAAAGGCTGCCGACGAGATCGGCGGCATCGAGGTGATCTATACCGGCCCGACCTCTGCCACGGCGGAAGGCCAGATCGACATCGTCAACTCGCTGATCGCGCAGAATGTCGACGCCATCGCCATCTCCGCCAACGACCCGGATGCGCTCGTGCCGGTTCTCAAGAAGGCGATGGATCGCGGCATCAAGGTCCTGTCCTGGGATTCGGGCGTCGCGCCGGAAGGCCGCATGCTGCATCTCAATCCGTCGGACACCAACCTGATCGGCGAAACCATCATCAAGCTCGCCGCAGACTACCTGCCGGATGGCGGCGATGTGGCGATCCTGTCGGCATCCTCGACGGCGACGAACCAGAACGCCTGGATCGACGCCGCCAAGGAAGCGCTTCCCGAGAAGTTCCCGAACATCAATCTCGTCTCCGTCGTCTACGGCGATGACGACTCGGTCAAGTCGACCAACGAGGCCAAGGGTCTGATCGCTTCCTATCCGGATCTCGACGCGATCATCGCCCCGACCACGGTCGGCGTCGTCGCGGCCGCGCAGGTCGTCACCGACGAGGGCCTGATCGGCAAGATCAACGTGACGGGGCTCGCACTGCCGTCCGAGTTCAAGCAGTTCATCGACAATGGCGCGTCGCAGGCGGTGGCCCTGTGGAACCCGATCGATCTCGGCTACTCGGCCGTCTATCTCGCCCACGAACTGATCGGCGGCAAGGAAGCGACGTCGGGCGCGACCTTCGGCATCGGCGAGGTCGGCGAAGTGACGCTCGACGACACGAACTCGGCCGCCATGGCGGCTCCGTTCACCTTCGACAAGTCCAACATCGAAGAGTTCTCCAAGATCTACTAGGATCCTCCAAGGCTGGCTGGCGGCGCCACGGCGCCGCCGGCCCATAAATGGGACACGGCAGAACGCTGCCGCGGGCGCGCCCGGACGATCCGTGCCGAAAAAGCGGCCTTTTCGCCGAAACCCGAAACCGTTGAAGTTTCAAATTCATGACCCTGCCGATGCCGCAACCGAAGATCACGCTTTCCGGGATCACCAAGACCTTTCCAGGCGTTCGCGCACTGCATCAGGTCGGTCTTGAACTGTTCCCCGGCGAAGTGACGGCGCTGATCGGCGAAAACGGCGCCGGCAAGTCGACTTTGGTTAAGACGATGACCGGCATCTACCAGCCGGACGAGGGCGAAATCCACATAGACGGCAAACCGGTGGACCTGCCGTCGCCGCACGCCGCTTTCAAGCTGGGCATTACGGCGATCCACCAGGAAACCGTGCTGTTCGACGAAATGAGCGTCGCCGAGAACATCTTTCTCGGTCACGCGCCGAAAACCGGGTTCAAGACGGTCGACTGGAGGGCGATGCGCGATCAGGCGCGCAAGCTTCTCGAGGAAATCGGCGCCGACCATATCGCGCCGGACGAGCGGCTGAAGGATCTCAGCATCGCCAACAAGCACCTCGTCGCGGTCGTGCGGGCACTGTCGATCGACGCCGATATCGTCATCATGGACGAGCCGACCGCGGCGCTTTCCTTCAAGGAAATCCAGGACCTTTTCGACCTGATCGAACTGCTGAAGAAGAACGGCAAGGCCATCCTGTTCATCTCCCACAAGTTCGACGAGATCTATCGCATCGCCGACCGCTACACGGTGTTTCGTGACGGGGAGATGGTCGGAAAGGGGCTGATCAAGGACACCAATCAGGATGAAATCGTGCGCCTGATGGTCGGGCGCTCGGTCGATCAGGTTTTCCCCAAGCGGTCGGTCGATATCGGCGAGGAAATCCTGAGGGTTGCCGGCTACTGCCTTCCGACCGAATTCGCCGACATCGATTTTACCCTGCACAAGGGAGAGATTCTCGGTTTCTACGGCCTCGTCGGGGCGGGGCGGAGCGAAGTCATGCAGGCGCTGTTCGGCATCACCAAACCGTCCAAGGGCGCGGTGAAAATCGCCGGTGAGATCGCGGTGGTCCGCAGCCCAGCCGACGCAGTCGCAAAGGGTATCGTCTATGTGCCCGAAGAGCGCGGCAAGCAAGGTGTCGTCGTCGACCTACCGATTGTCCAGAATATCTCGCTGCCGTCGCTCGAGCGGACCTCGACACGAAACGGCTTCCTGAGGCTCGCGGAGGAATTCGCCCTGGCGCGTGAATATGCCGAACGGCTCGATCTGCGCGCGGCATCGCTGAGCCAGACAGCCGGCACGCTTTCCGGCGGTAACCAGCAGAAGGTGGTGATCGCCAAGTGGCTCGCCACGAAGCCGCGCGTCATCATTCTCGACGAACCGACCAAGGGCATCGATATCGGCTCCAAGGCCGCCGTCCACGCCTTCATGAGCGAACTGGCCGCAAACGGGCTCGCGGTGATCATGGTCTCGTCCGAACTGCCCGAGATCATGGGTATGAGCGACCGGATCGTGGTCATGCGCGAAGGCCGAATCGCCAATGAATACGACAACAATGAAGATCTGAAAGCCGAGGCGCTGGTGCGCGCAGCGGCGGGCATCTCGGAAGAGGCGGCATGAATACCCTGATCCGGTCCCGCGAATTCTGGCTGGCGCTGATCGTCGCCGCGATGATCCTGGCAACCAATTTCCGTGCGCCCGGCTTCGCCTCGCCATCGAACCTGGCCAACATCTTCAACGACACGGCGATCCTGATGATCCTGGCGCTCGGCCAGATGACCGTCATCCTGACCCGATCGATCGATCTCTCAATGGCGTCCAACCTGGCGCTGACCGGGATGATCGTCGCGCTGATCAACGCGGCGTATCCCGCGATCCCGGTGCCGGTGCTGATGGCGCTGGCGGCGCTCTGCGGGCTGGCGCTCGGCGCCTTCAACGGCGCGCTGGTCTGGCTGCTCGGGATTCCCGCGATCGTCGTGACGCTCGGCACGCTGACGATCTTTCGCGGCGTCATTTTCCTCATCGCCGGCGGCCAGTGGGTGAATGCCGACGCGATGAGCACGAGCTTCGTGCAACTGACGCGCATCCAATTTCTCGGCCTGCCAATCCTTTCCTGGTACGCGATCGTGATCGCGGCGTGCTTCTTCCTGATGATGACGCGCACTGCGCTCGGCCGCTCCATCTATGCAATCGGCATCAACCCGACGGCATCGGTCTATGCCGGGATCGACGTAGGGCGGACGACATTCATGGCCTTCTGCATTTCCGGCATGCTGGCCGGGTTCTGCGGCTATCTGTGGGTGTCGCGCTACGTGATCGGCTCGGTCGAGGTCGCCAAGGGCTACGAACTGACGATCGTCGCGGCCTGCGTCATCGGCGGCATATCGATTGCCGGAGGGGTCGGGTCGGTTGCCGGCGCGCTACTCGGCGCGCTGTTCCTCGGTGTCATCAATGTGGCACTGCCGGTCATCAACATCTCCCCGTTCTGGCAGATGGCGATTTCTGGCGGCGCGATCATCCTCGCGGTCATATTGAACGCGCGCGGCGAGAAACGCGGCGGCAGGCTGATCCTTCGGCAAGCGGAGAATGCGTCATGACCGACACCAGCGCCGAAACGCGCCATATACCGGACCGGCTCGATACACCGCTGCGCGCCGCAATCTTTTCCTGGCCGGCGCTGCTTTTGCTCGTGGCTATCGCGCTGTTCGTCGTGAACTCGTTCATGTCTCCCTATTTCCTGTCGCCGTGGTCGCTGTCCGACGCGACGTTCAACTTCACCGAAAAGGCGATCATCGCGCTCGCGATGGCATTGCTGATCATCTCAGGCGAGATCGACCTGTCGGTCGCCTCGATCATCGCGCTTGCCTCCACCATGATGGGCCTTGCGCTGCAGTTCGGCGTCGGCATGCCGGGCCTTGTCGCCATCGGCGTTATGACCGGCCTCTTCTGCGGCATGTTCAACGGATTCCTGGTTACGCGGCTCGGCCTACCGTCCATAGTCGTGACCATCGGCACGATGAGCTTTTTCCGCGGTATTTCCTTCATCGTGTTGGGCGATCAGGCCTTCAAGGGCTATCCGGCAAGCTTCGCCTTTTTCGGCCAGGGCTATGTCTGGTGGGTCGTTTCCTTCGAATTCGTCCTCTTCCTTGTCTGCGCCGTCATATATTACGTGCTGTTGCACCGGACGAATTTCGGCCGGCATGTCTTCGTCATCGGCAACAACAAGGTCGCGGCGCAGTTTTCCGGCGTGCGGGTCGAGCGGGTAAAATTCATCCTGTTCTGCCTGACCGGCACAATGTCCGGCATCGCGTCCGTCCTGCTGACTTCGCGGCTTGCCTCGACGCGGCCGTCGATCGCGCTCGGCTGGGAATTGGAGGTCGTCACCATGGTCGTACTCGGCGGAGTCTCGATCCTCGGAGGGTCCGGCAGCATTCAGGGTGTCGTGCTGGCGGCCTTCATCATGGGCCTCGTCACCTTCGGCCTCGGGCTGCTCAACGTGCCCGGCATTGTTATGTCGATCTTCATCGGCGCGCTGCTCATCTTCGTGATCGCGCTGCCGATCGTGTTCCGGATGATCAGGGAGCGGCGGACATGAGCGAACTCGAGCGGCACGCTTTCAAGATGAAGCTCAATCCCGGCATGGCCGAGGAATACAAGCGGCGCCATGATGCGATCTGGCCGGAATTGGTGGATTTGCTGCACGAGGCCGGCGTCAGCGACTATTCGATCTTTCTCGACGAGAAGACGAACACGCTTTTCGGCGTGCTGCGGCGGCGGAAGGACCACAGGATGGACGACCTGCCGTCGACGGCGGTCATGCGGAAATGGTGGGCACACATGGCCGACATCATGGCGACCAACGAGAAAAACGAACCGCTCTCCGAAGACCTGCGTCCGGTCTTCCACATGGACTGAGGCATGGCAGGGCGCGTCGCCGTTATCGACATCGGCAAAACCAATGCGAAGCTGGCGCTGGTCGATCTCGACGGGCAAAGGGAAATCGACGTCCGCAAGCGTCCGAACACCGTGCTCGCCGGACCGCCTTTTCCGCATTACGACACCGACGGGCTGTGGGACTTCATTCTCGGCGCGCTTGCGGAGATGCAACGGCTGCACGGAGTCGATGCCATCACGGTAACGACGCATGGCGCATCGGTCGCGCTTCTGGACGGCGAAGGGGCGCTTGCTGCCCCGGTGCTCGATTACGAACATGACGGTCCTGACAGGCTTGCCGCCGAATATGATGCGATCCGGCCGGATTTCGCCGAGACGGGCACGCCGCGTCTTCCGATGGGCCTCAATCTCGGCGCGCAGCTGTTCTGGCAGTTCGCAGCGTTCCCGGAAATTCACGCACGCACCAAGGAGATCGTCACCTATCCGCAATACTGGACCTATCGGCTGACCGGTAAAGCGGTGAACGAGGTAACCTCGCTCGGCTGCCATACCGATCTCTGGTGCCCGCGCGAGAAACGCTATTCTTCGCTGGTCGAAAGGGTAGGCTGGAGCGATTTGATGGCGCCGGTGGCGAACGCCGCCGATTGCCTTGGCCCGGTACTGCCGGGTGTCGCCGAGACAACCGGTCTTGCCCGCGATACTCCGGTCTTCTGCGGCATTCACGATTCAAATGCCTCACTTTATGCGCATCTTGTTTCGCGCAAAGCGCCATTCGCGGTGGTCTCGACCGGCACTTGGGTAATCTCTATGGCCATTGGGGGGCGGGAGGTCGAGCTGGATCCTGCGCGCGACACGCTAATCAACGTCAACGCCTATGGCGATCCCGTGCCGTCCGCACGGTTCATGGGCGGCCGCGAGTTCGACCGGATGACTGAAAATGTTACCCGCAACTACAGCGATAAAGACATCGCAGCTGTCATCGCGCGCGGCGTGATGCTTATGCCGTCCGTGGAGCCGCGCTCCGGCCCGTTTCAGGGGCGACATTTTCGCTGGACAGTCGACGAAACATTGCTGACAGGCGGCGAGCGCTTCGCCGCGGTCTCATGCTACCTGGCAATGATGACCGCGACCGGGCTGGAGATAACCGGTGCGGAGGGGCCTGCCCTTGTCGAGGGACCTTTCGCGGACAATCCTGTCTATCTCGACATGCTGGCGGCCGCTACCGGACGACCGGTCGACGCCGTCGCAGGCACCGGCACCAGCATCGGCGCAGCGCTTTTGACGGCGAATGGCGGCTTGAAAACGGCGCGCTTGTACGATCAGCGGTCGGGGCTGGCCGGCATGGTTGTTTATGCAGAGAAATGGCGCGCGGGCTTGTGAGCGACGAAGCGAAGTGATGTGGGAATTGATCCGGACATATTGATGTCCCGTCAGGGTCAGAAGCTGCCGCTTTCGTCCATGAAATGGTGTCCGCTTTCAGATCTAGACTGCACACGGCCTTTTGTGCGTCCTCACGCGCTTTGACGGCGCTCAGCATGCCGGTGTGGCCGATCGTCATTCGCCGTTGCGGGCACCTTGTTGCCACTGCACGACCCAGCTCTTACGCTTTTTGCCAACACGCAAACCGAAGCCCGAGATGTCGTCATCGAACAACAAAACCTCGGTCCGCTCAGCGGGGAGGGCGTATTCATTGGCCAGTTTTTAGGTGAGTTTCATCGGCAGCGATTGTAAAATTCGGAAGGATATCGGAAGGCGGAGATTGAATTTTATTGAATTCTATTGACCTCAAGATGAGAGGGTACCAGTGGGTAATCAATAGGTTGAGGCGCTATTGACCTTCCGTGACCTCTGTTGAATTTGCCGATATCTTTCTCTTAATCAGCGGGTCCACGGTTCGAGCCCGTGCTCACCCACCAATTTTTCTCACTGAATCAGTAATTTTGTCGGTGCCGCCGCGCGGCTAACCGGTTTGTTGCGTGTTGCGCGGTCACGAAGCCGATATCATGCGCGGTTGGAGAGCCCTCTTCGCACTTCGGGAATGACTCGGGTTCCGAGGATTTCGATGGCTTCCATCATGGCGCGATGGTCGATGACGCCGACACCGAACTGCAGCAGGATGCGGTCGAACCTCAACATCTCGTGGGCGGCGAGGATCTTCTCGGCGACTTCGGTGGGGCCGCCGACGAAGTAGCCGCCGCGCGGACCGCAAAATGCCGTGAAGGTCTCGCGGCTCTGGGGCGCCATGCCCCGCTCGCGCCCGAGATCGGTCATCCGCGCGGAATGCGCGGGATAGTAGATGTCGATCGCCTTTTCCATGCTTTCGTGGACGAAAGCGTGGGCATTCAGGGACGTCTTCAGGCCCGACGGATCGTGGCCGGCGCGATGGCCCGCCTGGTGATAGAGTTGGAGGATCGGCGCGGCCCGCGCCCATTCGCCGCCCATGATCAGGGCGAAGGCCATGGGGAGGCCGAGATCGGCGGCGCGCATCGCCGACTGCGGCGTTCCGCCGACCGCCAGCCAGATCGGCAGCTGTTCCTGGACGGGTCTCGGATAGACGCCCAGGCCGTCGAGCGCCTGCGTGTGCGCACCGCCCGGCCAGCGGACATGTTCATGCCTGTTGATCTCGAGCAGCATGCGCAGCTTCTCGATGAAGAGATCGTCATAGTCCTTCAGATCGTAGCCGAAGAGCGGAAAGGACTCGGTGAAGGCGCCCCGCCCGGCAATGATCTCGGCGCGCCCGTCGCTCAGGCCGTCCAATGTCGCGAATTGCTGGAAGACGCGTACCGGATCGTCGGAACTGAGAACGGACACGGTGCTGGTGAACCGAATATTTTTCGTCTGCGCCGCGGCTGCCGCGAGCGCGACCGCTACGGCGGAGACCGCATAGTCCGGCCTGTGATGCTCGCCCAGCCCGTAGATATCGACACCCGCCTGATCGGCGACAGTGATTTCCTCGACGATGTTGCGCAGGCGCTCAGGCGCACTGACGCTTCTGCCGGTATGCGGATCGGCGCCGATATCGCCGAAGGTGAAAACGCCGATTTCCATCGGTCCTCCCGAGAATTATTGGATATCCGGGCAAAAGGGCTTCCGCCCGGATATCGCCGGTGCGTTTCTAAAGCTGTTGCGGTCCGGTCGATTTTCGCGGATCAGGTCACGGTGACGACCAGCTTGCCGGTCACGTGGCCTTCGGCGCTCAGCGCCTGGGCTTTCGCGATCTGTTCCAGGGGAAAAGTCTTTTCGACATGGAGACGTATGGAGCCTTCGGAGTAAAGCCCGGCTGTTTGCGCCAGGGCCTTCTCGGGATGTTCCTGCGGTGTCGGCGAGAATTGCGCGCCGTGTTCGGGCGCGCTGAAATCGACGATGGACAGCACCCGCGACGGATCGCCGACAATCTCGACCAGTTCGGGGATGATCCCCGCGCCGGCGAGGTCGAGGGCCGCGTCGACACCCTCAGGGGCGAGTTCCTTCACCCGGGCGGCGAGGCCCGGCTCATAGGTTGTCGGGAGGGCGCCGAGGTTACGCAGATAGTCATGTTTGCCCGCGCTGGCCGTACCGATGACGGTAATGCCGCGATGGCGCGCGACCTGGAGCAGGGTGGAGCCGACACCGCCGGCCGCGCCGCAAACCAGGATGGTCTCGCCGGCTTTCGCGCCGACATAGTCGAGGCAGCGGACCGCCGTTTCGGAGACGGCCGCGAAACCGCCGGCCACCTCGAAGGGCATGTCGTCCGGTTTGCGCGCCCAGTAATCCAGCACCGCATATTCCGCCGCCGTGGCGTTTCCGGAGCCGAACACGGCGTCGCCGACAGCGACGTCGGTCACGCCCTCGCCGATCTCGTCGACGATGCCGGCCGCTTCGAAGCCGACGCCGCAGGGGAACTCGATGGGCATGAACTCGCCGAACAGCCCGGCGCGCAGTTTCCATTCCGCCGGATTGACCCCGACCGCCCGAACCGCAATCCGAACCTGGCCTGGGCCGGCATGGGGCTCGTCGGTCTCGACGATTTTCAGGACCTCCGGTCCGCCATATACGCTGAACTGGACAGCTTTCATGATGATTTCCCTGTGACTTTACTGGATGCCGAAACGGCAGATTGGGTTGAGTGCGGACGAAGCCACGGGGGTTCCGTGTTCATCCATCCCTGGCCGCGCACTTCCTTCTTTAAACCTGGTGCCAAATTGAGCTATGGTCTCGTTTCGGTACCAAGGTTCGAAAAACATTGGAAGGAGGCAGTTTTCAATGACCAGGGAACAAGCGGGTAACCGTCCGGACGTGCCCGACGAGATCATCCGGCATTTCGATTCCTGGCAGGAGGAGGGGATCACCGACGCCTCGAACTGCCCGGTTCGCGACGTGCTGGATCGTGTCGGAGACAAATGGTCGGTGCTGCTCCTGATGATGCTCGCTCGCGGGCCGAAAAGGTTCAGCGCGCTGAACAAGGTCGTCGGGGACATCTCGAAGAGGATGCTGACGCAGACGCTCAGGTCTCTGCAGCGTGATGGACTGGTGGAACGCACCGTCTATCCGACGACGCCGCCGATGGTCGATTACCGGCTCACGGAGCTGGGACGGTCTTCGCTCGAGCCGCTGGCGGCGCTGATTGCATGGGCGGACACGCGCCACGACGATATCCGCGAGGCGCGCGAAGCCTTCGACCGGGATGAGGGCGTTACCGAACGCTTGTCGGCCTGACCATTTGCCGGGCCCGCCCGCGCGGAGAGCGGAAGTTCAGCGGGCCAGCCAGCCTCCGTCGACCGGCAAGACGACGCCATGCACGTAGTTCGCCGCATCCGAGGCGAGATAGACGACCGCGCCGGCGATGTCGGAAGGCTGCGCCCAGTGCCCGGCGGGGATGCGGTCGAGGATCGCCTTGTAGCGAACGGGATCGTCGCGCAGCGCCTCGGTGTTGTTGGTGACGACATAGCCGGGCGCGACCGCGTTGACATTGATGCCAAGCGGCGCCCATTCGCAGGCGAGCAGCCGCGTCAGCCCGGCGAGCCCGCTTTTCGACGCGGTGTAGGACGCGATGCGAATGCCGCCCTGGAAGGACAGCAGCGAGGCGATATTGATGATCTTGCCGCGGCCGCGCGCCTTCATGTGGCGGGCGGCGGCCTGGCTCAGGAAGAAGGCGGACTTCAGGTTCGTGTCCATCACCGCGTCCCAATCCTCTTCGGTGAAGTCGAGCGCGTCGTTGCGGCGGATGATGCCGGCATTGTTGACGAGGATGTCGACGCCGCCGGCCCATTCCACCGCCTCGTCGACCAGCGGCGCTAGACTGGCGGTGTCCGACAGATCGGCACGGATCGCATGGATGCGGGCCGCGTTATCGACCAGTTCCATTGTCTCGTTCATCGCGGAACGGCCGACGGCGGCGATCTTCGCGCCGGACCGGGCGAGCGCCACCGCGATCGCCTGACCGATGCCGGTATTGGCGCCGGTGACAATGGCCGTGCGACCTTCGAGCGAAAACAGATCGCTCATCGCAGCGTCTCCATCGCCACCATGTCCATGTCGGTGAATTCCTGATTGTCGCCGGCCATCGACCAGATGAAGCCGTAGCTCGACGTGCCGGCGCCGCAATGGATCGACCAGCCGGGCGAGATGATCGCCTGCTCGTTGGCGACCACGAGGTGACGTGTCTCCTCCGGTTCGCCCATGAAATGGAAGACGCGCGCCGCAGGCGCCATGTCGAAGTAAAGGTAGGCTTCCGAACGCCGGTCATGGGTGTGACATGGCATGGTGTTCCAGACGCTTCCATCGGCAATCATCGTCATGCCCATCAGCAGCTGGCAGGAAGTGCAGATGTCGGGGTGGATGTATTGGCGGAGCGTTCGCCTGTTGGCCTCCGTATCGCTGCCGATGTCGGCCTTGTTGGCTTGGTCGCGCCCGATGACCTTCAACTCGTGGCTGGCATGCGCCGGGGTCGAAACGAAATAGAATCTTGCCGGGTTTGCCGGATCCGCGCTGACAAACGCCACGGTTTCGGTGCCCATCGGCACGTAAAGGCAATCCCCGACGGGAAGCGAGATCTCCTTCCCGTCGAGGATCAGGCCACCCGGCCCCCCTATGTTGAAAACGCCCATTTCGCGCCGCGCCAGGAAGGCCGGCACCATCCAGTCCGGCGGCGCGGCCAGATCCAGCGGTTCCGCTCCGGGCAGGGCGCCGCCGATCACGGTTCGGTCGACATGCGAATATGTCATGCGGATTTCGCCCGCCGAGAACAGGTCAGTGACGAGAAAGTTGCGGCGAAGCGCTTCGGTGTCGAAGCCGCGCGTTTCCGCGGGGCTGACGGCTTGGCGGATTGAAATGCTCATGGGTTCACACAGCCCTCCCTGCTGCAGTTTCAGTCGGTCATTCGGCGATCAGCTCGCTATCGACCGCGGGGTCGAAAATGAAATAGTCGGGCCACATGTCCCGGAAGACCGCGATGTCGAGCTGCAGCTTGTTGAGGTGGTAGATCATCGCGTCGACCGCAGCGTCGGCATCGCGCCGCTCGATGGCGTCGACCACGGCCTCATGCTCGCCGACGACCTTCAGCATGCGGCCCGGCTGCGGCAGGGTCAGGCGGCGGTAACGTTCGATCTGGATGCGGATCTGCTGGATCATGTCCCAGATGCCGGAGAGACGCGCCGCCGATGCGATCGCCGCATGGAAATCGTCATCGGCGCGGTGGAAGGCGGCTTCCTCACCGGCCTCGGCCCTTTCGCGCTGCCGCTGGATGATGGCGCGGATCTCCATCAGCTGGCTCTCGCTTGCCTTTGCCGTCGCCTCGCGGACGATCACCTCTTCCAGCGCGCGCCGCGCCACCAGCGCCTCGCGGACCATCGAAAGCGGGATTCGCGCGACGAAGGTGCCGGATTTCGGCACGACGTCGATCAGCCTGTCCTCGGCGAGGCGCAGAACCGCCTCGCGGACCGGCGTTCGGCTGATCCCGTAACGCTGGGTGAGTTCCTTTTCGTTGATCGCAGCGCCGGGGACGAGCTTCATCGAGATGATGTCGCTACGCAGGTCCTGGTAGACGACGTCCGAATTCTTCGCCGGCGCCGACATGCCGTGAAGACCGTTCACGCGGGGCGGCGAGTTCGGGGCGCGGGGCTTGCGCGGGCGGGTTGCCTGTTCGGTGGTCTCCATCTGGTCGCCGTCTGTCATGCCGTTCCGTTCACGATTAGCGGACTTGCCGTCCGGCTTCATTGTTAGCGAGGGGCACCGCCTGTCCCGAAACCTTCAATCGGGTCTGTCGGCGATACCACTTGCGGTCGATTTCTTTCTAGTATATTAGATATATCTTGTATACTAGAAAATTCGAAAAGTTCGAATGGAGGAGGGGCGGATAGCCGCCCACGGACACGCAAGGGAGGAAGCGATGTTGAAACGAATGATGACACTGACGGCCGCCGCCGCCGCTTTGGCGATCGCCGCAACGGGATCCGCATTCGCGGTCGAACTGAAATGGGCCCATGTCTACGAGACGGGTTCGGACTATCACCAGGTCGCCGAATGGGCCGCCGAGGAAATCAAGAAGCGCACCGACGGCCGCGTCGAGATCAGCGTCTTCCCGGCCTCCTCGCTTGGCAAGGAAGTGGAGATCAACGAGGGTCTCGGGATTGGTGCTGTCGACATCATCTATACCGGCCCGAGCTTCGTGGAGCGTTACTACGGCCCGATCGCGATTTCCGACTACCCCTTCATCATGCGCGGCTTCGACCACTGGAAGAAATATCGCGAAAGCGATCTCTTCACGGACCTGTCGGCGGGATACAAGGACGCCACCGGCAACACGGTCATGGGGCTCGTCTATTACGGCCAGCGCCACGTCACCTCGAATTTCCCGATCCTCAAGCCCGACGACATGAAGGGGCTGAAGATCCGCGTTCCGAATTCGCCGGTGATGCTGATGTTCCCGAATGCGGTCGGCGCCAATCCGACGCCGATGGCGTTCTCGGAAGTCTATCTGGCCCTGCAGCAGGGCGTGGTCGACGCGCAGGAAAACCCGCTGCCGACGATCAAGTTCAAGAAGTTCTACGAGGTCCAGTCGAACATCAACCTGACCGGCCATCTCTTGAACTCGCTGCTGATCATCGCGTCGGACAGCGCCATGGGCAAGATGGGCGATGACTCGGCCACCGTGGAAGAGGTTCTGAAGGAGGCGGCCGCGAAAGTGTCCGACAGTATCTACCAGGCCGAGACCGACCTGATTTCCTGGTTCCGCGACGAGGGCACCGAGGTTAACGAAATCGACCGCAAGCCTTTCCAGGACGCTGTCTTGCCGAAGCTCACCGACTGGGACAACGTGCCGTATAACAAGGAGCAGTTCGACCGCCTCCAGGCACTTTGACACCCCTGACGGAAGTCGCTCCGACATGACGACCATGCCAGTCGACGAAAAAGAGACGGAGCGCGCGGAGAAGGCCGCGCGCTCCGCTTTCGCGGTCGGGGAAGAGGCGGGGCCGGTCGATTTCAGGCTGGTCGATCTGCCGGGCCTGATCGCCCTGTGGGGGTTGGCGGTCATCGTCTTCCTGCAGTTCTTCACCCGCTACGTGCTGAATGACAGCCTCGCCTGGACCGAGGAAATCGCACGTTATGTGCTGATCGTCGTGGCTTTCTTCGGGGCCGTCACCGTCACCCGCAAGGGCGGGCATATCTTTCTCGAATTCTTCTATCGCTACATCCCGAAGACCCTTGCCAAGTGGCTGGCCGTGGCGATGGAACTGATCTCCTGCCTTTTCTACGGCTACATGGCCTGGATCGCGGTCGAACTGGCCCTGAAGACCAAGACCAAGATGGCTTCGGCGGAGATTCCGAAAAGCCTGCTCTACTGGGGCGTGGCGGTCGGTCTTGCCGCGATGACGCTGTTCTCGCTGGTCTGGCTGGTGCGCAAGGTCCGCCAGAGCCCCGATGCCGTGCTCCACGATATCGAGGAGCACGCCTTGTCCGAAGTCCCCGAATAGAGGCGCGTTCATGGAACTGACCCTGATGTTCGTCATGCTCTTCGCGCTGCTGATCGCCGGCGCTCCCGTCGCCGTCGCGCTCGGCGTGTCGTCGCTCTATTTCATCGCGACCTCGGGCATGCCGAGCCTCGTCGTGCTGCACAACATGGTCAACGGGATCAACTCGTTCCCGCTGATCGCGGTGCCGTTCTTCATCATGGCCGGGCATCTGATGAACACAGCGGGCATCACCACCAAGATCTTTACCTTTGCGCGGGCCACGGTGGGCTGGATGCATGGCGGGCTCGGCCACGTGAATGTGGGCGCCAGCGTTATCTTCGCCGGCATGTCGGGCGCGGCGGTCGCCGATGCCGGCGGGCTCGGCAATATCGAGATCAAGGCGATGCGCGAAGCCGGCTACGATTCCGACTTCTCCGTCGGCATTACCGCCGCGTCGTCGACCATCGGACCGATCATTCCGCCCTCGCTCCCGCTGGTCGTCTATGGCGTGATCGCCGACACCTCGATCGGCCAGCTTTTCGCCGCCGGCCTGATCCCCGGGGTGATCATGGCGCTGTCGCTGATGGCGATGGTCGGCGTCTATTCGCGCCTGCGCGGTTATCCGCGCGACGACCGCTTCAAGCTGCGGGTCTTCCTCGTGACATTCGCCGATGCGCTGCTGCCGCTGTTCACGCCGATCATCATCGTCGGGGGCATACTGTCGGGCATGTTCACCCCCACCGAGGCGGCCATCGCTGCGGTCGCCTATTCGCTGTTCCTCGGCCTCGCGGTCTATCGCACGCTCGACCTGAAGCGGATCTTGCGCGTTTCCATGGAGACGATCGAGACGACCGCCTCGATCATGATGATCGTCGCCGCCTCGGCGATCTTCGCCTGGATCCTCACGGCCAACCAGGTCGCCAATCTCTTCGCGCAGCAATTGCTCGGACTGACCGAGGATCCGACCATGATCCTGCTGATCATCATGGGCATCGTGCTGTTCGTCGGCTGCTTCATGGAAACGATCGCGGCCATCACCATCCTGACGCCGGTTCTGCTGCCGGTGGCGATGCAGATCGGCATCGATCCGGTCCATTTCGGCGTGATCCTGATCCTCAACCTGATGATCGGCCTGCTGACGCCGCCGGTGGGGATGGTGCTCTACGTGCTGTCGAAGGTCGCCGCCGTGCCGTTCGAGCGCTGCGTCATAGCGACCGCGCCGTTCCTGGTCCCGCTGATTTGCGTGCTGCTTCTGCTGAGCTTCGTGCCCAGCCTGTCGATGTGGCTGCCGATCTATCTCTATCGGTGAAGCGGCTGTCCTAGGAGACGCCCGTATCGTTGAAGAACTCGGGATGCAGTTTCATGATCGCCGGAACGGATGCCAGCGTTCCCGAGAGATGCGTGCGGACATGGTCCTCGACGTCTTCGAGGCGGCTTTCGGAAATCGCCGTCAGGATCTTCTCGTGCAGGTCCAGCACATTCGCCATCTTGCCGGGATCCGGCAAGTTGAGCCGGCGCAGCCGGTCGATATGTCCGGATCGCCCGGCGATGAGATGCCAGAGCGACGCCACGCCGGCCGCCTGAAAGAGGGAAAGGTGAAACAGCCGGTCCAGCGAGGTGAATTCCGGAATGTCGCGATCCTCGCCGGCCATCTTCTGCAGCTTCAATATCCTGACGGTGGGCAGCAGCAATTCCGGGTCGCGTGCCTTGGCAAGCGTCTTCGCCACTTCCAGTTCGACGCCAAGACGCAGGAACTGGGTCTCCCGGGCGCGCGCGATGTCGATCCGGGTCACCAGGGTCTTCGACTGGGGATAGGAAACGACGAGCCCTTCCTTCTCCAGCTCCTGAATGGCCTCGCGCACCGGCGACTGGCTGACGCCGTGTTCCTTGGCGAGATCCGCACGCGACAGCACCGTGTCCGGCGGCATGTCGAGGGAAATGATCAGCCGTCTCAGCCTGGAATAGACCCGGCCGGCCGCCGAGCCGTGCTGAATAGGCCCTGACAGTTCGTCTGACGCCTTGACCAGAGCCTCGGACAGGGAACTGACAGTCATGGGCGGTCCACTTTGCAAAGCATTGTCCTCGACACTTACATCAGCCGGCCGGGCAGCAAAAGAGAGAGCGCCGGAAATGCGATCAGCGCCGCAAGGAAAGCGAGCAGCGCGATGAAATAGGGCAGGGATGCCTTCGAGAATTCGCCGGTCTTCACGTCGAGGATGCCGCAGACGGTGAACATGATAACGCCGACCGGCGGCGTCAGGCCGCCGATATTGATCAGCGTGACCAGCAGGATGCCCATATGGACCGGATCGAAGCCCGCATCAACGAGAACCGGGAGCACGATCGGCGTGACCAGGAGGATGTTCGCCGCGCCTTCGAGAAACATGCCGCTGACGAGAAGCAGTGTGAGGACGAGGATGAGGATCAGGATCGGCTGTTCGGTCATCGAGGTCACGAGCGCGGCGATCTGCTGGGGCCCCTGTTCGATGGTGACGGCATAGCCGAGGACGGCGGCCATCATGATCAGCAGCATCACCATGCCGAGGTCGGTGACCGATCCCTTGATGGCCTCGTAGAGCTTGGCGAGCGTCAGTTCGCGGTAGATGAAGAACCCGACGAACAGCGCGTAGAAGACGAGAAAGGCGCCGGCTTCGGTGGCGGTGAAGAAGCCGAATCGGAAGCCGACGATCAGGATCACCGGGAAGGCAAGCGCCCACAGGCTCTCGCGAAAACTCGCCCCCAGCTGCGCGAAGCTCGGCGGTTGGGAGAGGTCGGGCGCGTAGCCGTTGCGCCTCGCGACGATCCAGGCGGTGACCATCAAGGTGAGCGTCAGCAGGACGCCCGGGATCACGCCGGCGAGAAAGAGGCGGCCGATGGAGACCTCGTTGATGAAGCCGAAGAGGATAAGGCCGATGCTTGGCGGGATGGTGGCTGTGATGATCGACCCGAAGGCGAGGACCGCCGCCGTGTCGGGTTTCGAATAGCCGCCCTTGGAGATCATGCCGGGGCCAAGAAGGCGCGCTTCCATCGACGCATCCGCGACGGCGGAGCCCGAAATGCCGCCCATCATCAGGCTGAGCACGATGGAGACCTGCCCCAGTCCGCCGGCGAGCCAGCCGGTCAGGAGGCGCGCGAACTTGATCAGCCGGTCGGTGATCCCCGTCGAGTTCATCAGGTTGCCGGCGAAAATGAAGAAGGGCACCGCGAGAAGCGGAAAGCTCTGGGTGGCGGTCACCATTTTCTGGATGGCGACGGTCGGCGGCATCGTGCCTGTCAGCACGAAGACCGGAAAGGACGCCAGCGCCAGCGCGAAGGCGACCGGCATGCCGCTGATCAGGAAAAGCGCGAACAGGCCCGCGATGAGAAGCAGCATCTGGTCTCAGTCTTTCTTGCGAATGTCGGCGACAAGCTTGAAGGTCAGGGTTCGGATCATCAGCGCGAAGCCGACCACCATGCTTGCGTGGAAATAGGAGCCGGGGGTCTGCAGCGCGCCGTCCAGCCTTGGATGCATGAGGATCATGTTCTTCCAGGCAAAGCGGATCAGATAGACCAGCAGCGCGATCAGGACCGCGAGGTTGACGATCTCGATCGCCCTGCGGCCGCGCGGCGGCACATTGTCGAGGAGAATGCTGATCCCGAAATGCCGCTGGTCCTGCAAGGCGAGGTCGATCGCGAAGATACACAGCCACAGAAACAGCAGTTGAGCCACCTCGATCGACCAGATGATCGGCGATCCGGCGGCCCGCGCGACCGAGGCGAAGCCGACCAGGATAACGACCGCCGCCAACAATGTGGCGGCGCAGGCAAATTCAATGCGTCTCAACATGGACATCGATCCGTTTTGCCCGCGCCGCCGGAGGAGACCCGCTTAGCGCCCCAACACCTTGTTGACGATCTCGGCCTCGGATTCGAGGTCGAGCTTGCCGTAGACGCCGGCCACCGCTTCCTTGAACGGGGCGAGGTCGACATCAGAGACCGTCACGCCCTGATCGGCAACGAATTTCAGCGCTTCCTCGCCGAGATCGATCGTCAGTTGCGAGGCGTAGCGGCCGTTTTCGACGGCGAGATCGCGGACGATCTTCTGGTTGTCCGCGGAAATCTGGTCCCATGCCTCGGCCGAGACGACCAATGCCGTCACCAGCTGGATATGGCCAGTCTTGGTGACATTCTTGATGACCTCGTAGAGCTTGGCGCCCTTGATGGCGGTCGGTTGCGCCTCGGCGGCGTCGATGGCGCCGAGTTGCAGGGCCGAATAGACCTCTCCCCACGCGATCGGGGTCGGTTCGGCGCCCATGGCGCGAATGGTCTCGATCCAGATCGGCGCTCCGATGGTGCGCATGCGGATGCCGCTGAGATCGGCGGGTGCGGAAATCGGCTTCTGGGTCAGCGCATGGCGCGGTCCCTGATACCAGTTGGACGCCAGCATCACGAGGCCGGATTTTTCCTTCAACTCGTCGCCCCAGCCGAGATATTCGTCGGACAGCGCGAACTTGTCGGCCTGCTCATAGGTGTCGAACAGGAACGGCGCGGACATGATCGCGAGCGACGGCACGAAGCTCGACAGGCGGGCCACGTCGGTCACCGTGCCGACATTGGCGCCGGCGCGCGCCTGGTCGATCATCTCGGTGGTGTCGCCCAGTTGCGAGTTGTGAAAGATCTGCACCTTCACGTCGCCATTGGTCGCTTCCTCGACCTCCGATTTGAACTTTTCCAACCCCTGTCCCATCGGATCGTCCGGCGCGAGGACCGTGCCGATGCGAAGGGTGGTGGCGGCGAATGAGGGCATGCTGAGGCTCAGGCTCGCCGCGATGGCAACGCCGAGTCCGAGCGCCTTGAGCGTTCGATTCATTGGTTCCTCCCAATAGGAAATCTCGATTTCGGCAACTGATATTTTAGTTGCATTAATATTCTTCTTACGTCATTGATCAGGAGTCAACAGGTTTTTGAACGCGCTCGGCGGGCAGCGAATTGTCGACGGGAAGAGCGCGCGAACGGGAATGGTGAAGTTGGATTTCGAGTTGATCCGCGTGGAGGATGGCCGGGCCGCCTTGGGAGAAAGCCCGGTTTGGGATCCCGCAACCGGCGATCTCTGGTGGGTCGACGTGACCGGAAAGGCGTTGTTCTGCCTGGACACGGACGCGGGGAGCATCCGGCACTGGAAGACGCCTGAATATCCCGGCTTCGTCGTTCTCATGGGGGCGCGAAAGCCCGCTGTCGGCATGGAGACCGGCATTTTCCTGTTCGACCCGGCCACCGGCGCCTTCGACCGGCTGGTGCCGTTTGATCGGGATGGGCACCGCTTCAACGACGCCACGGTGGACCAAAAGGGACGCCTTTGGACGTCCACCATGGCGCTGGACGCGAAACCGGCTTCGGCCGACATTGTTCAGGTGACCGGCGACCGGACCTTGAAGCCGGTCGTGCGGCATCTGACGATCCCCAATGGCCTGGCCGTCGATCTCGACCGGGGCCGGATGTTCTATTCCGACTCGCATCCCGCCACTCAGTCCATCTGGACGATGAGCGTCGACGCCCGCACGGCCGCGACGGGAGACGCCGGGCTTTTCGCCACCACCAAATCCCTGCAAGGCCGTCCGGACGGCGCTGCCCTGGACGCGAGCGGAAACTACTGGATCGCCGGCGTCGATGGCGGCGAACTCTATGTGTTCGACCCCGAGGGACGCATCTTCAACACGGTTCCGGTTCCCTTTCCCGCGCCGACCAAGATCGCGTTTCAAGGGGCCGATGGCCGATCCGTCGCGGTGACATCGAAGCAGATCGGCGAGGACGGCGGATATGTGGCCATTGCGCGGCTGCCGGAGGCGTCCGTTCCTGGCGCCGTGCAGCCCTACTGGGACATGGGGGCATGAACATGAAGACCGGCGAGGGAGGAACCATGACGTCAGGCCCGCGAAGGCAAGCCGAGGATCTCAGGAGCGCCCGGTGGTTCCGGTCGGACGATCTGCGTTCGTTCGGACATCGCAGCCGCGTGCTGCAGATGGGCTACGACTACGAGGATTTCATCGGCAAGCCGATTGTCGCCATCCTCAACACCTGGTCGGACCTGAACCAGTGCCACAGCCACTTTCGGCAACGCGTCGAGGACGTCAAGCGCGGCGTGCTGCAGGCCGGCGGCTTCCCGGTGGAACTGCCGGCGCTGTCCCTGAGCGAAAGCGCCGTGAAGCCCACCACCATGCTCTATCGCAACATGCTGGCGATGGAGACCGAGGAGCAGATCCGCTCGCACCCGGTCGACGGCGTGGTGCTGATGGGCGGCTGCGACAAGACCACGCCCGGCCTCGTCATGGGGGCGATCTCGGCCGGCCTGCCGATGATCTACCTGCCGGCCGGGCCGATGCTGCGCGGCAACTGGCGCGGACGAACGCTGGGGTCCGGCTCCGACGCCTGGAAATATTGGGACGAACGCCGCGCCGGAAACCTCTCCGAGACGCAATGGGGCGAGATGGAAAAGGGGATCGCGCGCTCCTACGGGCATTGCATGACCATGGGAACCGCCTCAACCATGACGGCGATCGCCGAGGCGCTGGGGCTTTGCCTTCCGGGGGCGTCCTCGATTCCCGCCGCCGACGCCAACCATATCCGCATGTCCGCGGCCTGCGGCCGGCGCATCGTCGAGATGATCTGGGACAACCTGACGCCGGACAGGATCCTGACGGCGCAGGCCTTCGACAATGCGAGCACGATCGCGATGGCGACGGGCTGTTCCACCAATGCGATCATCCACCTGATCGCGATGGCGCGCCGCGCGGGCGTCGCTCTCCATCTCGACGATCTCGACGCGAAGAGCCGCCACACGCCGGTGATCGCGAATATCCGCCCGGTCGGCACGGATTACCTGATGGAGGACTTCTTCTATGCGGGCGGCCTTCCGGCGCTGATGAGCCGTCTGGGCGAGAGGTTGAACCGCAATTGCCTGACCGTCACCGGCAGGACGCTCGGCGAGAATATCGCGGATGCCGAGGTCTTCAATGACGATGTCATTCGTTCGCTCGACAACCCTATCTATGCCGAGGGGTCGCTGGCGGTGCTGACGGGCAATCTCGCGCCTGACGGGGCTGTCATCAAACCGGCTGCCTGCGACGACGCTTTCCTCGTGCACGAGGGCCCGGCCTATGTCTTCGACAGCTACCCGGAGCTGAAGGAAAAGACCGACGACGAGAGCTGGGATATCCCGCCCGACGCGGTTCTCGTGCTGCGCAATGCCGGCCCGCAAGGCGGCCCCGGCATGCCCGAATGGGGCATGCTGCCGATGCCCCGCGCGCTCTTGAAGAAGGGCCATCGCGACATGGTCCGGCTTTCCGATGCGCGCATGTCGGGGACCTCCTACGGCGCCTGCATTCTCCATGTCAGTCCGGAGGCCTATGTCGGCGGGCCGCTGGCGCTCCTGCGCAACGGCGACACCGTGCGGCTCGACGTGCCCAATCGGCGGTTGGACATGCTGGTCGCAGACGAGGAAATCGCGGCGCGGAAAGCCGCATGGGTACAACCCGAAAAGCGGTTCGAGCGCGGCTATGGCTGGATGTTCTCCCGCCACATCCTGCAGGCCGACAAGGGCTGCGATTTCGATTTTCTGGAAACCGGCTTCGGGAGCCCCGTCGGGGAACCCGATATCTATTAGGTGAAACCATGTCAGACTATGTGTTGAGCGAGGCCACACGGTCCAAACTGATGCGGATTTCGACCGCGTCCATCGCCACGGCGCTGTTCAAGCGCGGCCTGCGCAACCAGTATGTTCAGGGCGTGCAGCCGGTGGTCCGCAAGCCCGGCAACATGGTCGGGCAGGCCTTCACCCTGCGCTACATCCCGGCCCGTGAAGACCGCAACGACATTTCGGTGTTCCGCAACGAGGATCATCCCCAGCGTGTCGCGGTCGAGCAATGCCCGCCCGGTCATGTGCTGGTGATGGACAGCCGCAAGGACGCCCGCGCCGCTTCCGCCGGCTCGATCCTGGTGACGCGGCTGCAGGTGCGGGGATGCGCCGGCGTGGTGACGGATGGCGGCTTTCGCGACGCCGAGACGATCGGGGCGCTCGATATTCCCGCCTTCCACAGCCGCCCCTCCGCGCCGACCAATCTGACCCTGCATGAGGCGATCGAGATCAACGGGCCGATCGCCTGCGGGGATGCGGCGGTGTTTCCGGGCGACGTGATCGTCGGGGACGGCGATGGCGTCATCGTCCTTCCCGCCCATCTCGCCGACGAGGTCGCCGGGGAATGTTCCGGCATGGAGAGCTTCGAAACCTTCGTCACGGAAAGCGTGCGATCCGGCCACTCGATCATCGGCCTCTATCCGCCGACGCGGCGCGAAACCGAGGAACGCTATGCGCAGTGGCTCGCCGCCCGCGAAGCAGACCAGTCGTAGAGATTCATTCGGCAGGACATGACATGCTTTCAGGCAACCATCTCATAGCAGGCGACTGGGTATCGGGAGAGGCGCGGTTTTGGTCGGAACCTGCGCATGGCGATGCGCATGAGTTTTCGGTCGGAACGCCCGCCCATGTCGACGCCGCGGTAAAGGCGGCCGAGGAAGCGTTCCGGTCCTATGGCTATGCAGGCCGCGAGGATCGCGCGGGCTTCCTCGATGCGATCGCCGACGAGATCGAGACGCGGGGCAAGGAGATCACCGCGATCGGAACCTCGGAGACCGGCCTGCCGGAGGCAAGGCTCGAAGGCGAGCGCGGACGCACCACCGGCCAGCTTCGCCTGTTCGCCAGCCATATCCGGGAGGGGAACTATCTCGACCGCCGCCACGATGAAGCGCTGCCCGACCGCCAGCCGCTGCCGCGCCCGGACCTGCGCATGATCCAGCGCCCGGTCGGGCCGGTCGCCGTGTTCGGCGCGTCGAACTTCCCGCTGGCCTTCTCCACTGCCGGCGGCGACACCGCCGCCGCGCTCGCCGCCGGTTGTCCCGTCGTTGTGAAGGGCCATTCAGCCCATCCGGGCACCGGCGAGATCGTCGCGCAGGCGATCGACGCGGCGATCAGGCGTTGCAATATCCATCCCGGCGTCTTCTCGCTGGTGCAGGGCGGCACGCGCGAGACCGGCCAGGCGCTGGTCACCCATCCGC
>Ga0213840_1000213_pt1 | contig 127728 bp, 111 predicted proteins | sample SWPATP22_FD_160132 | JGI IMG/M metagenome (GOLD analysis project Ga0213840, IMG submission 160132) | Coastal seawater microbial communities from Marineland, Florida, United States - SWPA TP2 #2 | ecosystem: Environmental > Aquatic > Marine > Coastal | place: USA: Florida | collected 2016-08-14 | reverse complement strand
GGCTGGTAAGGTTCTGCGCGTTGCTTCGAATTAAACCACATGCTCCACCGCTTGTGCGGGCCCCCGTCAATTCCTTTGAGTTTTAATCTTGCGACCGTACTCCCCAGGCGGGAAGCTTAATGCGTTAACTGCGCCACCGAACAGTATACTGCCCGACGGCTAGCTTCCATCGTTTACGGCGTGGACTACCAGGGTATCTAATCCTGTTTGCTCCCCACGCTTTCGCACCTCAGCGTCAGTATCGAGCCAGTGAGCCGCCTTCGCCACTGGTGTTCCTCCGAATATCTACGAATTTCACCTCTACACTCGGAATTCCACTCACCTCTCTCGACCTCTAGACAGACAGTATTGAAGGCAGTTCCAGGGTTGAGCCCTGGGATTTCACCCCCAACTGATCAATCCGCCTACGTGCGCTTTACGCCCAGTAATTCCGAACAACGCTAGCCCCCTTCGTATTACCGCGGCTGCTGGCACGAAGTTAGCCGGGGCTTCTTCTACGGCTACCGTCATTATCTTCACCGTTGAAAGAGCTTTACAACCCTAGGGCCTTCATCACTCACGCGGCATGGCTGGATCAGGCTTTCGCCCATTGTCCAATATTCCCCACTGCTGCCTCCCGTAGGAGTCTGGGCCGTGTCTCAGTCCCAGTGTGGCTGATCATCCTCTCAGACCAGCTATGGATCGTCGCCTTGGTAGGCCATTACCCCACCAACTAGCTAATCCAACGCGGGCTCATCCATCCCCGATAAATCTTTCCCCCGAAGGGCGTATACGGTATTAGCTCCAGTTTCCCGGAGTTGTTCCGTAGGGATGGGTAGATTCCCACGCGTTACTCACCCGTCTGCCGCTCACCCGAAGGTGCGCTCGACTTGCATGTGTTAAGCCTGCCGCCAGCGTTCGTCCTGAGCCAGGATCAAACTCTCAAGTTGAGAGAAGATCGAACGGCTCGTCGTTATCTGGTCACGCTTGAATTGACGAGAACATCTGTACACCCGTTGTTTTCACAACGGATAAGGTTCTCTATCAGAAACGTGTAACGACACCGTTTGTATCTTTGCGATCTCATCGGCCTTGCGGCTTCGAGATCTGCAGGACACCGCCGTCCACGTTTCTCTTTCTTACCTATTCACTTGTCAAAGAACTGACAGCGAAACGCTGTCGCCGGCTATCCACGTTAGGGCTTCAAGCCGAAGTGAGGGTCGCTATCGCGGCTCTCTGGGTAACCTTCGGGGCGAAGCAGTCTGCCGTGTGCAGCGGTGCCGCCCTCGTTGGTGAGCGGTATATAGGCTGCGGGCCCTCGAACTGTCAATCGACTTTTTTCATTTTTTTCATTTTTTTGACAGCCCTCGAAGAAAGTCCCGGAAAGCCGGGAAAGTGACCCCGGCAGACGGTTTCCACAGCCCCCATTTTCGCGCCTGGGGGCCAAAAAAATTCGCGCCAAATCCGTCTTTGCATCCGTCGACTTGCGGGGCGCATTTTATTGGACGCCGCGGCGTCGCGGATGAGCCCTATATATAAGAAGTGTTCGGGCGATTTTCACGGGTCCACTTTCCGCGGCCCCGCGCGTTGACACAATGCCGTCCAAAAGGCATGCACAACACACTAGGGAAACGCCCGCGAACGAGAAGAATGCCCAGCACGCACCACGCCGGTGGATCGCCCCGGGACATCGAGATCGGAAATGAGCCGCCCCTGATCGGGGCCGGGCGCAGGCGCGCGCCCGACCGCCGCGAAGTTTCGCTGCGCTGGCTGAGCGGCACGACCCTCACCGGCTTTACCTCGACCCTGTTGATGGGGGCTGCCCTGTTCGCCGCGCTCGACGGGCGCGAACTGCTGGCGACGCCGGCCGAGGTCGCGACATCGGAAGAACTCGGCACGTTCGGCGATCAGGGCCTGGCGGTCAAAGGCGCCCGGGTCGTCAAGGCCCGCGCCATTCGCACCGAGCCGAGCGACCGCCGCCGCATGAGCCTGTCGACGATCACACGCGTCGGCGACAGCGACGTCATCCGGACCAAGCCCTTCGAATATGTGAAGATCGCGCTGGCGGCCAATCACCAGACAGAACAGTCCTATCCCCCCTTCAACCCGCTCAACATCTTCTCCGACGGGTCGGAACCGAAGGCCGAGGACACGTCCGCCTCGTCCACGTCCGAGAGCATCATCTACGGCGCCTCCGTCGAGACGGAACTCAGCGTGAAGATCGCTGAGTTCAATTTCGACACCGATATCCCGCCGGGCGCCCTGACGCTGAGCGACGACGAGGCGGAAGAAATCGTCCGCACCACGGCGGCCGTGCTGACCGACGGCTCCGTCCAGGTCGCCTCTCTGCACTATGTCGACCCGCTGCGCTTCGGCATCGACGATCCGAGCCTCGCGGCCGGCATCGGCCTCGCCGCTTCGGCGCGGATCATTCCGCAGAACATGTCGGTCGCCTCGCGCCAGGAGCAGGAATCGAGCGAAGCGCCGGTTTTCCAGGAGGATCTGCTGGAAGTCAGTTCCAACGAGGATATCGGCAAGGTTCTCGATTCGACCGGCTACAATCTCTCCTCCTCCATGGCCGAAGCGATCGAGACGCTTCTCAAGACGAAGACGCTTAAATCCGGCCACGCCATCCGCCTCGGCCTGCAGGAAACAAATGAAGGCCCGGAAATCGTTCGCGCCTCCGTCTATGACGGCTCCAGTCACGAACTGACCATCGCGCTCAACGACCGCCGCCAATATGTGCCGGCGCCGGAACCGGTGGATCCGGGCATCATGGACGAGCGCGGCGACGGCGAGCAGGTTCCCGTCCCGCTGCTGGCCAGCCGCGACCTGCCCTCGGCCTATAACGCCATCTATCGCTCGGTCCTGTCCTACGACCTGCCCGAGGACATGGCCTCGCAGGTCATTCGCATGGTCGCCTCCGACGTCGATTTCCAGTCGACGATCAAACCGACCGACAAGCTCGAACTGTTCTTCTCCGTGCCCGAAGACGGGTCCAGCTCCGACGACGACTACGAACTGCTCTTCGTCGAGGCGAATTTCGGCGGCAACGACAACACCTACTACCGTTTCCGCGCCACCGACGGCTCCGTCGATTATTACGACGCCGACGGCCGCAGCGCGCGTCAGTTCCTGTTGCGCAAGCCGGTGCCCACCGGCCAGTTCCGCTCGCCCTTCGGCATGCGCCGCCACCCGATCCTCGGCTATTCGCGCATGCACTGGGGCGTCGACTGGGCCGCGCCGCGCGGCACGCCGATCATCGCGCCGGGCAACGGCGTCGTCGTCAAGGCCGGCTGGGCCAGCGGCTACGGCAAGCAGACGATCCTCCGCCACGCCAATGGCTACGAGACGTCCTATTCGCACCAGACGAAATTCGCCAAGGGCATCGTCCCGGGCGCCCGGGTCCGGCAGGGCCAGGTGATCGGCTATGTCGGCACCACCGGCCTCTCCACCGGCCCGCATTTGCACTATGAAATGCGCGTGAACGGCACCCGCGTCGATCCGATGCGCGTCCGCCTGCCGAAAGGCAAGGTGCTGGCGGGCGGCGATCTCGAGGCCTTCAAGCGCGAACGCGACCGCATCAATACCCTTCTGAAGAAGGGTGAGAGCGAAGGCACGGTCGTCGCGCAGGTCTCCGGCTGACAATCCGGACCGTGCGCGGTCTCGACCCTATCGAAACGCTTTTCTCAACAGGTGAAAGACGCCCAGCGCGGGCAAAAGTATCGGCGCTCCCGAGAACACGAAAAAGAACGACGCGACCATTCCGAAATCGGCAATTTCGGTAAAAATCCGATTGCTGCAAATCAAGTCGCCTTTTTCTGGCCACTGGCACAAACCCGTGGCCCACAGCAGGGACAGGGAGCCCAGCCCAGCCGCGAAATAGACGACCATCGCGATCCCGAGCCATTCAAGCGGCTTCACGATGGCGCGTAAGACAGATTTCAAACATCACCTCGTCCGGGTCGAAGCTGATTCGACGTCGCTGCCTTGGCCAAATACGCAAACCGGAGACTTTCAGGCCCGGTTGGCAACAAGCACCTAAACACGGAAAAGCCCGCCATGCGAACATGGCGGGCTTTTGCCTCAAATCGTTCCGTGCTCGGCGCTTACAGCGCTTTTTCAAGCTCCGGCAGGACTTCGAAGAGGTCTGCGACGAGGCCGTAATCGGCGACCTGGAAGATCGGCGCTTCCTCGTCCTTGTTGATGGCGACGATGACCTTGGAATCTTTCATGCCGGCCAGGTGCTGGATCGCGCCCGAGATGCCGCAGGCGATGTAGAGGTCCGGCGCGACAACCTTGCCGGTCTGGCCGACCTGCCAGTCGTTCGGGGCATAGCCCGCATCGACCGCGGCGCGCGAGGCGCCGACGGCGGCACCGAGCTTGTCGGCGACGGGCAGGATCACTTCCTCGAACTTCTCGCTCGAACCGAGCGCACGGCCGCCCGAGATGATGATCTTGGCGCTCGTCAGTTCCGGACGGTCGCCGCCCGACAATTCGGTGGAGACGAAGGAGGAAAGGCCCGGATCGGCCGGTGCGGAAACGGTCTCGACAGACGCGCTGCCGCCCTCGCCCGCCGCCGCGAACGATGCCGTGCGCACCGTGATCACCTTCTTGGCGTCGGTCGCCTGCACGGTCTGGATCGCGTTGCCGGCATAGGTCGGGCGCTTGAACGTGTCGGCGCTTTCCACCGCGATGATGTCGGAGACCTGCATCACGTCGAGCAGGGCCGCGACGCGCGGCATGGTGTTCTTTCCATTGGTCGTCGCCGGCGCGATCAGCGTGTCGTAGCCGTCGGCCAGCGACACGATCAGCGCCGCCATCGGCTCGGCCAGTTGCTGGTCGAGCGAGGCGTCGTCGGCGAGCAGCACCTTGGCGACGCCGTCGAGTTTCGCCGCGGCGTCCGCCGCCGCCTTCGCGTCCTTGCCCGCGACGAGAACATGCACGTCGCCGCCGATTTCCTTGGCGGCCGTCAGCGCCTTGTTGGTCTGGTCGGACAGGGTTTCATTGTCATGTTCGGCAATCAGAAGGATTGTCATGTTTGTTCTCTCCCAGTCCTTACAGCACGCCGGCTTCGTTCTTCAGCTTCGAGACGAGCTCGTTCACATCGGCGACCTTGACGCCCGCCTTGCGGCCTTCCGGCTCCTCGGTCTTGATGACCTTCAGGCGCGGCGCGGTGTCGACGCCGTAGTCGGACGGCGCCTTCTCGTCGAGCGGCTTCTTCTTCGCCTTCATGATGTTGGGCAGCGAGGCATAGCGCGGCTGGTTGAGGCGAAGGTCGGTCGTCACGATCGCCGGCATCTTGATCTCGATCGTCTGCAGACCGCCGTCGATCTCGCGCGTCACCTTCGCGGTGTCGCCCTCGATCGCCACCTTGGAGGCGAAGGTGCCCTGGCTCCAGCCGGTCAGTGCGGCCAGCATCTGGCCGGTCTGGTTGGCGTCGTCGTCGATCGCCTGCTTGCCGAGGATCACAAGGCCCGGCTGTTCTTCCTCGACGATCCCCTTGAGGATCTTCGCCACCGCCAGCGGCTCGGTCACATCGTCGGTCTTCACCAGAATGCCGCGATCGGCGCCCATGGCGAGCGCGGTGCGGATCGTCTCCTGCGCCTGCTGCGGACCGACCGAGACGGCGACGATCTCCGTCACCGTGCCGGCTTCCTTCAGCCGGATCGCCTCTTCAACCGCGATCTCGTCGAACGGGTTCATGCTCATCTTCACATTGGCGAGTTCGACACCAGACCCGTCCGCCTTCACGCGAACCTTCACATTGTAGTCGATCACCCGTTTGACCGGCACCAAGACTTTCATTCTCGTTCAACTCCCGTGCTGATTTCCGTCACCATTAACAGGTGAACGACGCGCCGCTTGCGCAAACTCGACATTTTCCGTCGGCAGGGGAATGCCGGTTTCCGCCTGATCGGGCAACCCCCTCGCCGTCACCGTAAAACGATTTTATTGGCCTCAATAATTGACGTTAACGTAAACGTCAAACAATTTTCCCGTGCCGGTCAGCCGCGCCCCCAGCTCGGCGGCTCGGCCCCGCCGGCGCTTTGCGTTTGCGGCCGGGGCGCCTCGGCTTCGACGGATTTCGGCGTCACGATCGTCCGGTCGAAGAGCGGCACGCCCCGCCGTCGCAGGAAGAAAACCAGGATGGCGCCGGCGACGAACCCGCCCACATGCGCCGCCCAGGAAATGTCCTCGTCGGACACCAGCGCCACCGCGCCGATCTGGTAGGCGATCCAGACCCCGAGCGGGATGGCCGCGGGCAGCCTGAGCGGAATGCGGCCGAAAGCGAGCACCCAGATCCGCACCTTGGGATGCAGCACCAGATAGGCGCCGATCACCCCGGAAATCGCGCCGGACGCGCCGATCAGCGGCGCGGTCGAATCCGGCACCAGGAAACCATGCGCCAGCGCGCCCGCCACCGCGCAGAGGAGATAGAAGACCAGGTAGCGGAAATGCCCCAACGCATCCTCGACATTGTCGCCGAACACCCACAGGAACAGCATGTTGGAAGCCAGGTGCATGAATCCGCCATGCAGGAAGGAATAGGAGACCAGCGACAATTCTTCCGGAATGTAGACGATGTTCGGCGGCAGCTCCGCCACGTCGTTCACGACCGCGGGGATATAGCCGAAGGAGACCACGGCCGCCTGGTAGACGCCGCCCGCCAGGCCGACATTGACGACGAGATAGACGAGGACGTTGAGCGCGATCAGCGACAGCGTCACATATTGCAGCCTGATGTGCTTGAGAGTGTTCGCGTCGTGAAGCGGAATGAACATGAAGGCGACCCGGTCCCGGCGTTGGCGCCCGACACTAGACCAAATTGCCGCCGTGGCAAATCGACCATGACACGCTCAGGCGTGGCTTTCCGGCAAGACCGTCCGCCGGATCGCCGCGCCGTCGCGGCCAGGCGGCGCGCCGAACATGCGGCGATATTCGCGGCTGAACTGCGACGGGCTCTCGTAACCGATGGCGAAGCCGACCTGCGCCACGTCCGTCCCTTCCGCGAGAAGCAGCCGCCGCGCCTCCTGCAGGCGCAGCGACTTCTGGTACTGCACCGGGGTCATGTCGGTCGCCGCCTTGAAATGGCGGTGGAAGGTCGCCGGGCTCATCCCGGCCAGCCCCGCCAGATGCGTCACGCTGATCGTTTCGGTGTAATTGTCCCGCACCCAGGCGATCGACCGGCTGATGCGGGCCGTGCGGCTGTCGGCAAGGCCGATCTGGCGCATCATCGCTCCCTGCGGTCCGTTCAGCAGGTGCCAGTAGATTTCGCGGCGGAGCATCGGCGCCAACACCGGAATGTCGCGCGGGCGGTCGGCCAGCGCCAACAGCCTCTCCAGCGGTTCGATCAGCCCGTCCGCCAGGGGGTGCACGCTCATCGCGGCCGAAACCGGCGCGGCCGCCGGCTCGCCGCGCGCCAGCTCCAGCAGCAATTCGGAAACCACCGCCGGGTCGATATCGAGAACGAAGGCGACATAGGGCGACTGCGGAGAGGCGTCGAGAATATGCGCGCGAATGGGCACTTCAAGCGAGGTGATCAGGCAATTGCCTTCCTCGTAGCGATAGGCCTGCCCGCCGAGCTGGCTGATCTTCGTTCCCTGCAGCACGACGCACACGGATGGCCGGTAAACGCCGTGAATCGGGCCGGTCGGGGCATCCGCGGACGCCGTAAACAGCCCCGGCACCGGGCTTTCGCGCCCATGGCGCTTCCAGAGCGCCAATGTCCGGGTCTTCAGGGTCTCGAGGCGGGTCTTTTCCATGGCTCCAGATTAACCGATTGCGGCCGCCTGGAAAGCGCCGCGGGTGACGATTGAGAGAATCGGGCAGAAATTCGCGAGGATCGGCGTGGTGCGGCCGGCCGCTCCGGCCCCACATGAAAGCCACGCCGCGGCCGTCCCGGCCCGGCGCTCACGAAAAGGGACATTTCCATGCGTTATCGTCGTCTCGGCCACAGCGGCCTCTTCGTTTCCGAACTCTGCCTCGGCACCATGACCTTCGGCGGATCGGACGACATGTGGGGCCAGATCGGCCAGCTCCGTCAGGAGGAAGCCGACAGCCTCGTTCGCGCCGCGCTCGATGCGGGCATCAACTTCATCGACACCGCCAATATCTACGCCGCCGGCAAGAGCGAGGAGATCCTCGGCCAGTCACTGAAGAATCTCGGCGTCGCCCGCGAGGACGTGGTGATCGCCACCAAGGTGCTCGGTCCCATGGGCGAAGGGCCGAATGCGCGCGGCGCCTCGCGCGGACACATTCTCGACCAGGCGAAAGCGAGCCTCGAACGGCTCCAGCTCGACCATATAGATCTCTACCAGATCCACGGCTTCGACCCGGCAACCCCGATCGTCGAAACGCTGGAGGCGCTCGACATGCTGGTCCGCTACGGCCATGTCCGCTACATCGGGCTGTCGAACTGGGCGGCCTGGCAGATCGTCAAGGCGGTCGGGATCGCCGAAGCCCGCCAGCTGGCCCCGATCGTCTCGCTGCAGGCCTATTACACGCTGGCCGGCCGCGACCTCGAGCGCGAGGTGACGCCGATGCTGGAATCCGAAGGCATCGGCCTGATGGTGTGGAGCCCGCTTGCCGGCGGTTTCCTCTCCGGCAAATACGACCGCGAGGGCACGAATGCGGAAGGCCGGCGCGTCAACTTCGACTTCCCGCCGATCGACAAGGACCGCGCCTATGACGCCATCGAGGTCATGCGGGACATCGCCGCCGCGAAAGGTTGCACCGTGCCGCAGGTGGCGCTGGCGTGGCTGCTGCATCAAAACGTGGTGAGCAGCGTCATCCTCGGCGCGAAACGCGTCGACCAGTTGCAGGACAATGTCGGCGCCGCCGAGGTTTCGCTTTCGACGGAAGATCTCGCCGCACTGGACGCGGTGACGAAGCTTCCGGCGGAATATCCCGGCTGGATGCTCGAACGTCAGGGCGAATACCGCTCGAACATGAAGTAGCCGGCCGGACAAAGGCGTCTCGTAACGCCTTGAGTCCACGCCTCATCGCGCGCGCCGTTCTGCCAGGCGGCGCGCGCGGCCAGGCAAGGCAGCCGCTCGGTCAAGACTTCATGAGTAAGCCGTTCGCGACGATGACCGGGCGCGCAATAACGGCCAATTAAACAAAACCGTCTATCGTTCGACCGCGACTTGCGAAGAGGAGGGGTTGAACATGATGGACGCGCCGGACAAACAGGACGATGTGGTCGAGCGCCGCCGGAACAGGCGCTTCGAGATCCCCTTGAACGGCCGGCTGATGCTCTCCGACCGTTGTGAATTCGATTGTCTCGTGATCGACGTTTCGCCGCAAAATGTCTTTCTGAAGACCGATGCCGACGGACGCCGGGGCGAGCGTGTCATCGCCTATGTCGACCATATCGGGCGGATCGAGGGCCGGGTCGTGCGCGTCGCGCCCTTCGGCTTCGCCATGGAACTCGACATGTCCGCAATTCGGCGCGAAAAGCTTTCGATACAGCTGCGCAAACTGGCGGACCTTCTGCACAAGCGGAAAGCCGCCGCCTGACAGGCCGGACGCCGGCGCTGTTTCGCCTCTTGCGCTAGCGGTTTTCGCCGGGCGTCCAGAGTACGTCGCGCGCACCGTTCTCGTTGACGGCGCGCGAAGCGACGAAAAGGAAATCGGAGACCCGGTTGATATAGCGCAAGGCCTGCGCATTGACGGTCTCGCCCGGCGTCTGCGCCAGTTCCGTCATCGCCCGTTCCGCCCGCCGCGATACCGTGCGCGCCAGATGCAGCGCCGCGGCCGCCGCCGAACCGCCCGGCAGGATGAAGGATCGCAGCGGCTTGAGATTGGCGTTCAGCGCGTCGATATCCGCTTCGATGCGCTTCACCTGCGTTTCGATGATGCGCAGCGGCTCGAATTGCGGCGCCTCGTCGGTTTCCGGCGTCGCCAGATCGGCGCCGAGATCGAAGAGGTCGTTCTGGATGCGCGCCAGCATCGCATCGACCGGCCCGTCCATCCCGCCTGTGTGGATGCGCGCCATGCCGATACAGGCATTGGCCTCGTCGACGGTTCCGTAGGCGGCGACCCGCAGATCGTGTTTCGGCCGGCGCTCGCCGGTGCTGAGCGCCGTGGAGCCGTCATCGCCGGTCTTCGTGTAGATCTTGTTCAGGACAACCAATTTCGCCGCCTCAGCCCGCGCCGTTGGAGCGGGCGATATAGATGCCGATGACGATGACCACGACCGCGATCGCCTGCAGGAAGACGCGCAGCTGCATCATCTTGTTGGAGAAATTGGCGTCGCCCTGGCGCAGCAGGTTGCGCAGGCCGACGAACAGCACCGCGACGACGGCCAGCATGATGATAAGAGCGAGATAAGACATTCCAGTGGACATGATATTCCTGTTCCGCCGGCGAATTGACCCGGCAATGTCCTGAATCTAGGTGCTCCGCGCCACGAGTCGATAGAAAAGCGCCGCCGGAAGCAGCCATTTCCCTAACACGCCGATCCGCGCCTGCGGCGTCACCACGTAATGCGGCTTCGGCTTAGCCGCCGTCAGCGCGTGCTTCAAGTCACGATAGACCCAGCCGGCGGCCCGCCCGCCATCGTCGGACGTTCCCCCGGCCTCCAGTTCCGCGATCCGCTTTTCATAGGCTTTCGCGTGAGGGCTTCCTTCGATGTCGATATATTTGCGCGCATAGGCGAGACCATTTGCCGCCAGTTTCGATGGCACCGGCCCCGGCTCGATGAGGGAGACGTGAACTCCGCTTCCCTCCAGCTCCATGCGTTGCGTCAGCATCAACCCCTCCAGCGCATATTTCGAGGCGACATAGGCGCCGCGCAATGGCGCCGGAATCAGGCCGAGGATCGACGAGCAATGCACGATACGGCCATGACCCTGCCGGCGCATGACCGGGACCGCCATGCATGTCAGTTCATGCCAGCCGAAGACATTGGCCTCGAACTGCTCGCGCAACGCCGCAACGGGAAGATCCTCGACCGCGCCCGGCTGCGCATGCGCGCCATTGTTGAAAAGCGCGTCGAGCTCGCCGCCGGCGGCGTCCATCACGCTGTCGAACGCCTCGCCTATGGATTTCGGGTCGCGATAGTCCAGATAAAGCGCATCGAAACCATGATCGGACAACCGTTTCAGGTCTTCCGGCTTGCGCGCTGTCGCGAACACGCGATATCCGTCCTCGCGGAGACGACGGGCGCAGAATTCGCCTATTCCGGTCGAACAGCCGGTGATGAGGATTGTCGGTTTCCGGGGCATGGTGATTCGGAGCTATATATGACGGAGGACTTTTCCACATTCGTTCCCGCAGGAAAATGATCCGGGCCGCGCTTTGGCACATCGGCCGCGATGCGCTCGGCCATTTCAACTCGACCGACGGTTGGGCGCTGGCAAGCCATGTCGCCTTGTCGGCGCTGCTGGCGATCTTTCCTTTCCTGATCTTCGCGACCACGCTGGCCGGCTTTCTCGGAGCCGAGCGCTTCGCTGACACGGCCGTGCACCTTGTCTTCGACACATGGCCGGAACGTATCGCCGCGCCGATCGCCCGCGAGGTGCAGAACGTCCTCACGGTCCAGCGCGGCGGCCTGTTGACCGTCTCCGTTCTCGCGGCCGCTTTCTTTGCCTCCAACGGCATCGAAGCGCTTCGCGTGGCGCTCAATCGCGCCTACCGCGTCGAGGAAACCCGCTCGATCTTCACCATCCGGCTGCAAAGCCTCGGCTTCATCGTCATCGCCACCTTCGGCATCATGGCGATCTCCTTCCTGCTCGTCCTTGCGCCGCTTGCCTTCAAGCTGGCGCAGCAGTGGATGCCCGGCATCGAAGCGATCTCCGTCTCCATCGGCTTCTGGCGCTTCACGATCGCGCTTTTTGTCCTCGTCGCCGGCCTGTTCGTCGCCCACAAATGGCTGCCCAACGGCCGGCGCAGCTTCGCGTCGCTGGTGCCGGGAATCGTGCTCACTCTGGCGGCATGGGTGCTCGGCGCGATCCTGTTCGCCTCCTATCTGGAGACCTTCGCCAATTACGTGACGACCTATGCCGGCCTTGCCTCGCTGATGATCGCCCTCGTCTTTCTCTACATCATCGCCGCGATCTTCATTCTCGGCGCCGAGGTAAACGCCGCGACCATCCGCTTTCGCGAAGCCAAGGCGCTTGTCGCCATGTCGGCGGCATCGCACGGCAACGCCTGACAATTCGCGTCAAATTCGAGCCTTCGCGCCAATCTCCGCTTAACGGGCTTTCCGTAGAGTACGGCTATCGCTGGATTGGCAGCGGAGGTCGAACGTGCTTGCCGAATTCGACAATTTTTCGCTGATCGTTTTTGCCCTCGGTCTCGTGGCCGGGGCCTATTTCCTCGCCGCAGCGACCGACAATGTGATCGGCTCCGACGGTTTCGGCACCATCCCGAACATGATCATCCTGATCGCCGGAGGTTTCCTCGGTCTTTTCAGCCTCGAAAACCTGAAACTGCCGATCTACAACGATGCGCTACGCATGTTTGCCTGCGTCATCGGCGCGTTCCTGTGCCTCGGCCTGCTGTCCTTGCTGAAATCCTTCGCCAACCGGCTGCACTACTGACCGAGAGGCTCCGCCCGGGGCAATCCGGTCATCCTGCGAATATCGCCCGGCGTCGCGCCCACGGCGCGCAGCGATTGCAGGCTGGTGTCGCGATTGCTCTTCGACAGTTTCCGCCCGTCTTCGGCCAGGACGAGGTCGTGATGGAAATAGTCCGGGCGCGGCAGGCCGAGCAGTTCCTGCAGCAGAACATGCACCGATGTGGCGTGGAACAGGTCGCGCCCGCGCACGATATGCGTCACGCCCTGCAACGCATCGTCGACCACGACCGACAGATTGTAGCTTGTCGGCGTATCGCGCCGCGCCAGGATCACGTCCCCCCATGCGGCCGGATCCGCCGCGATCTCCCCGGTCTCGCCGCCCGGACCCATGCCGCCCTCGGTCCAGGAAAGACCCGGGCCGGCGCGTTCGACCGCCCACTCCATGTCCAGCCGCAGGATATAGGGCGCGTCCTCCTCGCCCTCCTCGCCCGGGCCGCCCGGATAGAGCGGCGCGCCGTCAGGGTCGCGCGGCCACGCCGTGCCGGCCCTCTCGCCGGCTTCGACCAGCCGGCGGATGTCGGAGCGGCTGAGATAGGCGCGATAGACCAGCCCTTCGTCCTCCAGCGCCTCCAATGCGGCGCGGTAATCGGCGAAATGCTCCGACTGGCGGCGCACCGGGTCCTCCCAGGACACGCCGAGCCAGGCGAGATCGGCGAGCATCGCCGCCTCCAACGCTGGCGAACAGCGTTCCGTGTCGATATCCTCCATGCGCAACAGGAATCGCCCGCCCGCCTCGCGCGCCATCTCGAAATTGAGAATGGCGGAATAGGCGTGGCCGAGATGCAGCGCCCCGTTGGGGCTGGGCGCGAAACGAAAGACGGGCCGTGGATCGGAACTGGAGACATCGTGGGTCATGGCTGGCGATCTAGGTAGAGGCGACGCACCGCCAGCGCAATCGCTTGCGCCGATCGACACCGCCGACGAGATAGCGCGGGGCCTGGCTTTCCTGCGCGCGACCGACCCGCGCCTTGCCGCCGTCATCGCCGAGGCCGGCGAGGTGCCGTTGCGCCGCTCGGAGCCCGGCTTCGCCAGCCTGGCCTCGGTCATCGTTTCGCAACAGGTCTCCAAGCAGAGCGCCGCTGCGATCTGGGATCGCCTGACCCGGCTGATCGATCCGCTCGGTCCCGCAACTTTTCTGGCCGGCGGCGAGGACGCATGGCGCGAGGCCGGCCTGTCGCGGCCGAAACAGCGTACGCTGGTCGGGGTCAGCGAAGCCGTTATCGAGGGCCGGCTCGACCTCGATCACATGTGCCGCATCGACGGCGCGGCGGCGATTGCCGAGATGACGGCAATCAAGGGAATCGGGCCGTGGACGGCGGAAGTCTATCTGCTGTTCGCCGCCGGACACCCCGACATCTTCCCCGCCGGCGACATCGCGCTGCAGGCGGCGGCGGCCGACGCCTTCGAGCTTCCGTCGCGTCCGACCGAAAAGCAGCTGCGGGCCATGGCCGAATCATGGGCGCCCTGGCGCGGCGTGGCGGCGCGGCTTTTCTGGTCATTCTACGCCGCGCGGCGCGGGCGTATCGTCGTGCCTGTCGACACCTGACCAAACAAGCGATTGAAAATTTTGCCGTTTTTGCTAAAACGCAGATAACGCGGCAATGCTTCACAAGGATGTCACAACGCGCTTACTATATGGCCACGGAAACATCGTGATACGAAGAGGTGAGCCTTGACGATTGCGGTCTCGCCGGACAGCCTTCCGGCGCTCGTCTTGAATGCGGATTACCGTCCGCTGAGTTACTATCCCTTGTCGCTCTGGTCCTGGCAGGACGCGATCAAGGCGGTCTTTCTCGACCGTGTGAACATCGTGGCCGAATATGACCACGCGGTCTCATCGCCCTCCTTCGCGATGAAGGTTCCGAGCGTCGTCTGCCTGAAAAGCTACGTCAAACCTTCGGCCCATCCGGCCTTCACCCGCTTCAATGTGTTCCTGCGGGACCGGTTCCAGTGCCAGTATTGCGGCTCGCCCGACGACCTGACCTTCGACCATCTGATCCCGCGCCGCTTCGGCGGCCAGACGACATGGGAAAACATCGTCACGGCCTGTTCGCCCTGCAATCTGAGGAAGGGCGGCAAGATGCCCCGGGAATCGGGCATGACGCCGCATCAAAAGCCCTTCCATCCCACCGTGCACGACCTGCACAACAATGGCCGAAGTTTTCCGCCCAACTACCTTCACGAGAGCTGGATGGATTACCTTTACTGGGATGTCGAGCTGGAACCCTGATCGGGTCTCCGGCCTTTTTTATCAGGCCTTGCGCAGCGCCGCCCGGTAGGCGATTGCCGCCAGGATCAGGCTGGAAACAACGTTCCACCCGGCAAAGGACAGTCCGAGGAAACGGCCAGCCGCCTGGTCGCAGGCCGGCGGCGTGACGCTGTCCAGCGAACCGAGCAGATCGCCGGCATTGCTCGCCAGGCCGCTCGTCGCCGATGTCGAGCAATCGGCGGGTCCGGCCCACCAGTGCCATTCGACGCCGGAGTGATAGACCGCCATCACCAGCCCGACCGTCATCAGCAAGCCGACGATCGCCAGCAGCAGCCGCGCGATCCATGCCGGCAGGCGCAGGCCCGAGGCAACGGCTGCCAGAAGCGCCACCGGCACGCCAGTATAATAGGGGATGCGTTCCTCGAGACAGAGCTTGCAGGGAATGAAGCCACCAATGTGTTCGAAGCCCAGCGCGGTGCCGACCACCGCCGCCATCGCCGCCGCCAGGAACAGCGCCGTCATCATGTGAGAGCGACCGGATTCATGTGTCGATGTCATGGCGATTTCCTGTCTAGAACACGTAGCGCACGGCCACGAAACCGCCGAGCAGCAAGACCACGAAAAGGGTGAAAAGAAGGCCGAGATATTTCTCGATGAAATCGCGGATCGGCGCGCCGAACCAGAAGAGCAGGCCCGACACGATCAGGAAGCGCAGGCCGCGCGACACGATCGAGGCGACAATGAAGATCGGCAGGCTAAGGCCGGCTGCGCCCGACGCGATGGTGATGACCTTGTAGGGAAACGGCGTCAGCCCGGCGATCAGCACGAACCACCAGCCCCAGTCCTTGAAGATCGCCCGGAACTCGTCGAACTTGTCGAGATAGCCGTAGAATTCCAGCAAAGGCACGGCGGCCTGTTCGTAGAGGAACATGCCGATGGCGTAACCGAGCAGCGCGCCGACGATCGAGGCGGCCGTGCAGACCAGCGCATAACGGAGCCACTTCGCCTTGTCCGCCAGCACCATCGGAATCAGCAGGACATCCGGCGGGATCGGGAAGAAAGAGCTCTCCATGAAGGAGACCAGGGCGAGCATGCGCTCGGCATGGCGTGTCGCGGCCAGGCCCATGGTCCAGTCGTAAAGCCTGCGAATCATGCTCATGCGGCGAATGTCCCGTTCGATGTCGCGCACGTCCATAGGTCGCGCCGGCGCGAAGCGCAATCGATCAGCCCGCGCCGCATCAGGAAAACTGCGCGACCTTGCCGCTTGACGCCCCCCGTGGCGGAACGCTAGACGACGATGGCGCCGAAGCGACACGCTTCGCATGCCCCTGTGGCGGAATTGGTAGACGCGCTCGACTCAAAATCGAGTTCCGCAAGGAGTGCTGGTTCGATCCCGGCCAGGGGCACCAAAGCCACTTATCAGGAAATCGACATTCACAGGCGGTTCCGGCTTTCTCTGACGAGAACAGCCTGATCGGTGCTGTGGAACGGCGGAAAGCCGGGCTGCATAACCGCCGCGGCCGGCGGTTCAAGCGGCAACGGTCTCCATGTCGGAACCAATGGCCGAGTAACCCCGCGCACCCGCGAAGATAGAACCGACGCCGATCAGCACCGGTTCGTCGTGTCCGATGCCACCCATCGCGGCAGGAAGGTCGCGGAGCATGCCGGTCCAATGGCGCTGACCGGGTCGCGAGACGGCCTTGGCGATGACGACCGGCATCTCGGGCGAAAGACCGTGATCGATGAGCGTCGCCGAGATCGCGCCGGCAGTACGGCCGCCCATGTAGAAGATCGTCGTGGTTTTCCGGTCGGCGATGGCTCTCCAGTCGATGTCGCTCGGCAATTCGCCCTTTCGGCTATGCCCGGTGATGAAGCGCACCGACTGGGCGCAGTCGCGATGGGTCAGAGAGACGCCGAGCGAGGACGCCATTGCCAGCGCCGAGGTGATGCCCGGCACGACGCTGACGGGAATGCCTTCGGCCTCGAGCCGGGCGATCTCCTCGCCGGCGCGGCCAAAGATCATCGGATCGCCGCCCTTCAGCCGCACGACATGCTTGCCTGCCTTCGCCAGCGAAACCATCATGTCGTTGATGTCTTCCTGACGGCAGCTTTCGCGCCCGCCGCGCTTGCCGACCAGCATGCGCTGCGCCTCGCGACGCGCCAGTTCCAGCACATCGTCGGAGACCAGATCGTCGAACAGGATCACATCGGCCGCCTGCAGCGCACGCACCGCCTTGAGGGTCAGCAATTCGGCATCGCCCGGGCCGGCGCCGACGAGCGTGACCCGACCCTGGGCCTCGCCGAGACCGGCTGCAATCGATGTCGCCTCGCGCGCAAGCTCCTCTGCCGCATGTTTCGACGGCGCCGGGCCAAAGGCGCGATCGGTGAAACCTTCCCAGAAGGCGCGCCGTTGCGGACCCGCCGCGAGCCGCGCCGTGACGGTATCGCGGATGTCGCGCGCCACTCTCGCCCAGTCGGCAAGGGCCGGCGGAACCAGCGTCTCGATGCGGCGGCGGATCGCCTGGCCGAGGATCGGCGCCGCCCCGTCGGTCGAAATAGCGATCACGGCGGGCGAACGGTTGACGATGGAACCGAACTGGAATTCGCAGAAGGCCGGCTTGTCGATCACGTTGACCGGAACACCGGCATTTCGCGCCGCCTGGAAAAAGGCTTCCGCCTCGTCATCGGTCTCCGCGTCGCAAATGGCGATCGCCGCGCCGGGCAGGATATCGGCCATCCAGTTGTCATTGTGGAGAATGACTGTGCCCGCATCCGCCAGAGCCTGCATGGTCGGTGAGGCATCGGCGGCGTAGACATGCACCTCGGCTCCCGTGGAGGCGAGCAGTTCGGCCTTCCACGCGGCCGCGTCCGATCCGCCGGCGACGACGGTGCGTTTCGCCTGCAGTTTGAAGAAGACCGGCAGCGTGGCCAGATCCTCCATCCGCCGGGGGCGGCGCGGCTCATTCCGCGGCGACGATACGATGTTCATCGACGATCTCCCTGATCTCGGATCTGCAGGATCCGCAATTGGTTCCGGCTGAGGTGGCCTTGCCGACCGCTTCCACCGTCGCGCAACCGGAGCGGACGGCCGTGGCGATTTCCTTCGCGCCGACATTGAAGCACGAGCACACGATCGCGCCCTTGTCCGGCATGTCCGCGCCCGGGCGTCCGGCGATCAGACGCCACCGCGCAGGTATTTCGCCATGCTCGGCGGTCAGCAGTCCGGCGGCCCAGCTGCGCGAGACAGCGACCGGCGATGGTGCGAGAAAGAGCGCGCCGACCAGCCTGTTTGCGTTGAAGGCGGCGACGCGATGAGCACCAGTCGAGGCGTCGCGATAGACCAGCAGGTCGATGTCGTCGCGGCCTTCAAGACCGAACAGATGCCGCGCATAAGCCTCGATATCATCGGCCGGCGCGCCGTGGGCCAGCTCGATCTTCCATCCGGCGGAAAGCCGCGCCAGCGCCCAATAATCCGCTTGCGGCAGGGTCGGCCTTTCGGCGCAGACGGCGAAGCCGAAGATTTTCGCGGGAAAGCGTGCGGCCCTGACCGCGACATGTTTCGAGGCCGGCTGGCCGGAATGGGGATCGGTCACCGGCGCGACGACGGCGTCGATGCGGGCGTTCGACGCGAACTGATCGTTCCAGTGCATCGGCACGAAGACCGAGCCTTGGCGCTGGCGCGGCGTCACCAGCGCCCGCACCAGAGCGCGTCCGTACGGGCTGTCGATCGTAACGATATCCGCATCGGAGACACCCAGCGAAGCAGCGTCGGCGGGATGCAATTCCGCATAGGGTTCGCCGATATGGGCAGACAGCCGCTGGCTTTTGCCGGTGCGAGTCATCGTATGCCAGTGATCGCGCACCCGGCCTGTATTGAGGATCAGCGGATAGTCCGGTCCGATACGCTGCGGCACGTCGATGTCGATTGCGATAAAGCGGCCCTTCCGGCCCGGCGTGAAGAAGCCGCCATTGGCGAAGAAGCGGCTCGCGATCGTCGTCACGCCCTCCGCCTGCGGCCATTGGAATGGCGCCAGTCTGTCATAGGCCTCCGCGCCGATCCGCGCATATGCGCCGATGTCGAGGTCGCGGCTGCCGCCATTCTCGAAGCCGGTCATCGCTGCATATTCGGCGAAGATCTCCGAAGGTCCGGTCCAGTCGAACGCCTCCGCGTGGCCCAGGCGCTTGCCGATCTCGGCCATTTGCCACCAGTCCGGCCTGGCTTCCCCCGGTTGCGCCAGGAAGGTGCGCTGACGCGAGATACGCCGCTCGGAATTGGTGACTGTGCCGTCCTTTTCTCCCCATGCGGCGGACGGTAGAAGCACATCGGCGTAGCGCGTCGTGTCGGTATCGGCCAGGACGTCGGAAACGACGACAAAGGGGCATGCCTCCAGCGCCGCCTTGACCGCATCCGCGTCCGGCATGGAATCGACCGGATTGGTCGCCATGATCCACAGCGCCTTGATCTTCCCCTCGGCGACGGCCTTGAACAGATCGACGGCCTTCAGGCCCGGTTTCTCGGGCACGGCGGGAGACTTCCAGAAACGCCGTGCGATATCGCGATGCGCCGGATTCTCGATGTCGAGATGGGCGGCGAGCATGTTGGCGAGCCCGCCGACCTCGCGTCCGCCCATCGCGTTCGGCTGCCCGGTGACCGAAAACGGCCCCATCCCGGGCCGGCCGATGCGGCCGGTCGCCAGATGGCAGTTGATGATGGCGTTGACCTTGTCCGTGCCGATCGAGGACTGGTTGACGCCCTGGCTGTAGATCGTGACGGTCTTTTCGGTTCGCGCGAAGAGAGCGTAGAAGCTTTCGAGTTCCCTTTCCGAAAGTTCGGTCGCGCGCGCGATGTCTTCAATCGAAACCGACCGCGCCTTTTCAAGGGCTTCCGCGAAACCCGACGTATGTTTGGCGACATATTCGGTGTCGATGGCGCCGCTCGCCGATAGATGCGCCAGCAGGCCGGCAAACAGGGCGGTGTCGCCGTCAGGCGCAATCGCAAGATGGATATCGGCAATATCGCCGGTCATCGTGCGGCGCGGATCGATCAGCACCACCTTCATGTCCGGCCGCTTTGCTCTGGCCGCCGCGATGCGCTGGTAGAGCACCGGGTGGCACCATGCGAGATTGGTGCCGGCCAGCACGATCAGGTCCGCGACTTCCAGATCCTCATAGGTGCCCGGAACCGTATCGGTTCCGAAGGCGCGCCGGTGACCGGCGACCGACGAGGCCATGCAAAGCCGCGAATTGGTGTCGATATTGGCCGAGCCGATGAAGCCCTTCATCAGCTTGTTGGCCGCATAATAATCCTCGGTGAGGATCTGGCCGGAGACGTAGAAGGCGACGCTGTCCGGCCCATAGTCATTGATCGCTTCGGAAAAGCGGGACGCCACGAGATCGAGCGCCTCGTCCCACCCTGCCCGTTTGCCGCCGATCCGCGGGTGCAGCAACCGTCCGTCGAGATCGACTGTTTCGCCAAGCGCCGAGCCCTTGGAGCAGAGCCGGCCCAAATTGGCCGGATGCGCCTTGTCGCCCTTCACCGTGACCGAACCGTCTTCGGCGCGGCTGACGACGACGCCGCAGCCGACGCCGCAATAGGGGCAGGTTGTGCGAACGACTTCGCTCATCAGCCAAGACCGATCGACAGAAGCACGGTGTCACCCTCGAGCTTGACCGGGAAGGATGCCGTCGAGCCTTCGTCAGCGCCCTGCGCTTCACCGGTATCGAGCGAGATCACCCAGTTGTGCAGCGGGCAGGTGACACAGCCGTCATGGACCATGCCCTGGCTGAGAGGGCCTTTCTTGTGCGGGCATTTATCCTCAAGCGCAAAGACCTGGTCATCCGCCGTGCGAAAGATCGCGATGGTCATCTCGCCCCTCTTCACACAGCGGGCACCGCGGCGGGGGATCTCCCCGAGCTTGCCGACTTCAACCCAGTTCTGGACCTGAACATTCATTCTGCCGCCTCCAGCGAGATAGTCGCCATGGGCTGGAACTCGTGCTTGTCCTTGCCGGACACACGTTCGGACCACGGATCGACCTGGGCGAATTTCTGCGAGAAGACGAAACGGTCGAAATAGGCCTTGCGGCGTTCGGGATCGTCGACGATGTGGCGGCGCACCTCGTCGTAACCGATGCGTTTCGCCCATTTGTAGATGCGTTCCAGGTAGCGCGCCTGTTCCCGATACATCTGCGTCAGCGCGACGATATATTCGAGCGCCTCGTCCTCCGTGTGGACCAGGCAAAGCACCTCGGTTCCCTTGATCTCCAATCCGGCCGCACCGGCGAAATGGATCTCGAAGCCCGAGTCCACGCAGATGACGCCGACATCCTTGCAGGTCGCCTCGGCGCAATTCCGCGGACAGCCCGAGACGGCGAGCTTGACCTTGGCCGGCGTCCAGGACCCCCACATGAATTTTTCGAGCCGAACGCCGAGACCGGTGGAATCCTGCGTGCCGAAACGGCACCAGTCCGTCCCGACGCATGTCTTCACGGTGCGCAGGCCCTTGGCATAGGCGTGACCGGAAACGAAGCCGGCCTTTCCCAGATCCGCCCAGACCGCCGGCAGGTCTTCCTTCTTGATACCGAGCATGTCGATGCGCTGGCCGCCGGTGCATTTCACCGTGGGGATATCGAACTTGTCGACCACGTCGGCGATGGCGCGCAGTTCGGTCGACGAGGTGACCCCGCCCCACATGCGCGGCACGACCGAATAGGTCCCGTCCTTCTGGACGTTGGCGTGAACCCGCTCGTTGATGAAACGGGACTGGTAGTCGTCCGCATATTCGTCCGGCCAGTCGCAGACGAGATAGTAGTTGATCGCCGGCCGGCATTTGGCGCAGCCGCATGACGTCTTCCACTCGAGCTCCTGCATGACCGCGTCGATCGTCTTGAGTTCCTTCGCGACGATCAGACGGCGGACGTCGTCATGGCCGAGATCGGTGCATTTGCACATCGGCTGGACGGCGGCCGGGTTGTAGCTGCCGCCGAGCGTCATCACCATGAGCTGCTCGACCAGTCCGGTGCAGGTGCCGCAGGAATTCGACGCCTTGGTGTGGGCGCGAACATCGTCGAGAGAGGTCAAACCCTTTTCGGTGATCGTATCGACGATCTTTCCCTTGCAAACGCCGTTGCAGCCGCAGATTTCCGCATCATCCGGCAAGGCTGCAACGGCCGCCATAGGGTCCAGCGGTTCGCCCCCCTGATAGGCCCGGCCAAAAATCAGCGTCTCGCGCATCTCGGAGACGTCGGCGCCCGATTTGATCATGTCGAAGAACCACGGACCGTCGGCCGTTTCGCCATAAAGTACGGCGCCGACAATGCGGTTGTCCTCCAGCACGAGGCGACGATAGACGCCGGCGGTGGCGTCGCGCAGCACGATTTCCTCCCGGTCGTCTCCCTGGTTGAAATCGCCCGCGGAATAGAGGTCGACGCCGGTAACCTTCAGCTTGGTCGCCAGTTCCCTGGGAACGAAGGAGGCGTTGCCGCCGAGAAGGTTTTCCGCCAGCACCGCAGCCTGGTCGTAAAGCGGTGCGACCAGTCCGAACAGCGCGCCTTCGAACTCCACGCATTCGCCGACCGCATAGACATCGTCGACCGAAGTCGCCATGCCGGCGTCGACAACGATGGCGCGGCCGACGTCCAGCCCGGCGTCTTTCGCCAGTTGCGCGGCCGGACGGATACCGACCGCCATCACCACGAGGTCGGCATTGATCCTGGCGCCGTCCTGCAGCTCGACACCCTCGACCCGGCCGTTTCCGAATATGGCCTTGGTCGACGCCGCAGTCATCACGTCGATGCCGCGCCGTTCGAAGTCCTTTCGCAGCAGATAGCCGGCGGCCTCGTCGAGCTGCCTCTCCATCAGGTGCCCGGCCAGATGGATGACGGTCACGTTCATGCCGCGAAGGCGCAGGCCCGCGGCGGCTTCGAGGCCGAGCAGGCCGCCGCCGATGACCACGGCGCTGGCGCCGGGCTTGCCTGCCGTCTCGATCATGGCGTTGGTGTCGTCGAGATCGCGATAGGTGATGACACCCGGCAGGTCATGGCCTTCCACCGGGATGATGAAAGGTGCCGAGCCGGTCGCGATGATCAGCTTGTCATAGGCAACTTCGCCGTTTTCGCCGACAACGACCTTGCGGGCGCAGTCGATCGCGGCGACCTTCTCGCCGAAGCGACAAGTCACCCCGTGCTGAGCATACCAGGCATCGTCATGGGTGACGATTTCCTCGTAGCTCTTTTCGCCCGACAGAACGGGCGACAGCATGATGCGATTGTAATTGCCGCGAGCTTCCGCGTTGAACAGCGTCACCTCGAAGCCGTCGGGATCGCGCTCGAACAGGTGCTCCAGCACCCGCCCCGAGGCCATGCCTGCACCGATAACAACCAGTTTCTGCATTGTCTCTTCCTCAGCAATACCAGGCGACGATGTGGGCGACGGCGTCGCCCTGATAGATCGGCAGGGCGACCATGGTGTCGTAGCCGGGCGCGATAGCGGGTGTGCCCTGTTCGACGACCGGCAGTCCGGTTCCCAGGACCTTGCCGACTGGCCCCTGCCAGGCGGATGTGCGCCTGGGGTTGTCCTCGTCCCAGAGCGGGCCTTCCTTCGCGCAGATCCCGTCGGCGAGGACGGCTTCCTTGCCGCCTGCCCCGTTGCGGACGTCCCACAGCTCGAAACGCCGTGCGATCGGCGTGCCGCGGGCAGACAGCAGCGTCAGGACATAGGTCTGGCCGCCGGGCACGGGGATCGGCAGGCCAAGGCCTGTCGTCAGCCCGGCCCGTCCGGCGCTGTCGGCGCGGATGAACTTGTAGCCTGAGCCGAGATCGCGCATCAGCATCGGGGTGTTCGCCGCCCAGACGCCGCCGGGCAGACCCTGACCGCGCGGGAAATGCGTATGCTGGGAAACCCATTCGAAATGACGGGCGGCGCCGTAGTAGCCATCCTCCAGCATCAGCAGGCCGTCCTTTTCCGACCAGACCTCGATCGCACCCGTGCGCACGTCGTCATCGGAGCAGAGCAGGACGAGGACCGCCTTCAGCGTCTCGTTGGCAAAGACGGGAACGGCGACGGCGCTCGTCAAACCGGCTTCCTTCGCCGCCTCCGTGCGCTTGAAGTATGAGCCGTCGAATTCCTTGAGCACGACCGGCCGGGCTTCCGCCCAGGCCTTGCCGGGCAGACCTTCGCCCTTGGCGAAGCTCTCGTGGCCGGAGGCGTCGGCGAAGTCGCCATAGCCGCCATAATTGCCGCCGGCCTGGACGAGACGATCGCCCTCCGGCACCCAGATTTCCGAGATTTCAATGAATGTGCGGGTTCGTTCCGCCAATGACATATCCATCACGCGGCTTCCTTCGCTTGTTTCGTTTCGTCTTTTGAGGTGGCTTGTTCCTTGCCGGCGATGCCCTGCTCGTATTCCTCGAGGAAGTTCAGGAGCTGCTCGCGGTAGAGGTAGTAGTCGGGGTGCTCGAGGAGCGCCTTGCGGCTGCGCGGCCGCGGCAGGTCGACCTCGAGGATCTTGCCGATCCGGGCATTCGGCCCGTTCGACATCATGATCACGCGGTCGGCGAGCAGAATGGCTTCGTCGACATCATGGGTGACGCAGACAGCGGTGACCTGGGTGCGTGTCCAGATGTCCATCAGCACATCCTGCAACTCCCAGCGGGTCAGGCTGTCGAGCATGCCGAAGGGCTCGTCGAGGAGCAGGAGTTTCGGCGACAGGGCAAAGGCGCGGGCGATACCGACGCGCTGGCGCATGCCGTTGGAAAGCTCCGACGCCGGCTTCTCCATCGAGTCGGCGAGGCCGACGCGCGACAGATAGTATTCGACGACGTCCTGGCGTTCCTTGGCCGAGGCGTCCGGATAGACCCGGTCGACACCAAGAGCGACGTTCTGAAACGCCGTCATCCACGGCATCAGCGACGGCGACTGGAAAACCACCGCGCGGTCCGGGCCGGCCTGGGTGACATGCCGGCCGTCGAGGATGATCGCGCCTTCGGAGATCGAGTTGAGCCCGGCCGCCATCGAAAGGACGGTCGACTTGCCGCATCCCGAATGGCCGATCAGCGTAATGAACTCGCCCTTTTCCATCTTCAGGTCGAACCCGTCGACGACGGTCAGCGGACCCTTCGGGGTCGGGTAGATCTTCTTCAACTGGCTGAATTCGAGGAACCGGTCTTCCGTCACCGACTGCGATGCGCGCACATAGGCGTCCGGCAAATCCGCCTTCTGGGTGATCGGCACGATATTCGGCAGGACGATCTCGTTTTCGACATCGGCGCCGCGTTCGGCGCCGATCTCCATCAGATACTGCGTGACGGCGCCGCGCAGGCCGATGAAGGCCTCGTCATGGTTCATGTCGGCGCGGTCGCGCGGGCGCGGCAGGTCGACGACGAATTCGCGGCCGAGTGTCGCCTCAGGGGCCGGCGTCAGCGGGATGATCCTATCGGCGAGGAGGATCGCCTCGTCCACATCGTTGGTGATGAGGATGATGGTTTTCTTTTCCCTCTCGCAGATCGCGGCGAACTCGTCCTGCAACTTGGCCCGGGTCAGGGCATCGAGCGCGGAAAGGGGCTCGTCGAGCAGCAGCACTTCCGGCTGCATGGCGAGCGCCCGGGCGACAGCGACGCGCTGGCGCATGCCGCCCGACAATTCCGCCGGCTTGCGGTCGCGGGCGTGTCCCAGCCCGACCATCTCGATATATTTGTCGGCGATCGCCTTGCGCTCCGCCTTCGGCTTCGAGGCGAAGACGCTGTCGACGGCGAGCGCCACATTGCCCTGCACCGACATCCACGGCATCAGCGAATAAGACTGGAACACGACGCCGCGCTCCGGGCCCGGACCGGTAATTTCCTTGCCGCAATAGACGACGCCACCAGCATCCGGCTCGATCAGTCCGGCGATCGCCGAGATCAGCGTCGTCTTGCCCGATCCGGAGAACCCGACGATCGCGATGAACTCGCCATCGCCGACCTTAAGGTTCACATCCTTCAGGACATTGGTGCGGTCCTTGCCCTCGCCATAGCCCTTGGACAATCCGGTGATTTCGATAACGGGGAGAGTCATGATCCGCTCCTACCGGTTGGTCGAGAAGGTGAAGGCGCGCTGCAGGGCGAACATCAGCCGGTCGAGCATGAAGCCGATGATGCCGATGGTCAGAACAGCGACCATGATCTTGGCGAGCGACTGCGAGGAGCCGTTCTGGAACTCGTCCCAGACGAACTTCCCGAGACCCGGGTTCTGCGCCAGCATCTCGGCGGCGATCAGAACCATCCAGCCCACACCGAGGGAGAGACGCAGGCCGGTGAAGATCAGCGGCAGCGAGGAAGGCAGCACGATCTGGGTGACCGTCTTGCGCGTCGGCAGTTGCAGGACGCGGCTGACATTCATCAGGTCCTTGTCGACCGAAGCGACGCCCAGCGCCGTATTGATGAGGGTCGGCCAAAGCGAGCAGAGCGTCACCACGATGGCCGAGATCAGCATCGACTTGGGCAGGGCTTCCCAGGCATCGACATAGGTCGCGGACACGACCATGGTGACGATGGGAAGCCATGCCAGCGGTGACACCGGCTTGAAGATCTGGATTAGCGGGTTGATCGCGCCATTGACCGTTTGCGACAGGCCCGAGGCAATGCCCAGCGGCACGGCGACGGCGGTCGCGAACAAGAAACCGAGCCCGACGGTAATCAGCGAAGTGCCGATCTGGTCGATATAGGTCGGCTTGCCCGTATAGCTGCGCCACTTGACCTTGTCGGACTTGCCGGCGGCTTCGAGCTTGGCGTTTCGCTCTTCCTGGCGCTCGTAAAACGCGTCTGCCTTCTCGCGTTCGCGGAGGTGGTCTTCCCACAGATTGACCGTCTGCTCCCAGACCTGGGCCGGGCCGGGGACAGCGCCAAGCGAGGTCTGGACCTGCGGAGCAAGAAATCCCCAGGCGAGCAGGAAGGCCGCGATGCCGATCAGCGGGATCACCAGCACGCGCTTCAGTTCGCCCAGTTGCTCGCGCGGATTGTCGCCCGCGGCGATCTTCAGGAGCGGAACGAGCCAGGAGAAACCCAGCGCGTCGAGCCAGCCGCTGGCCTTGTTGATGGCGGAAAACACCCGCTCGCGGCGCGGCGTGCCGCCTGTTTCGATGACATCCGTGGCGTTGGCCATGGCGATGGTCCTTAGTCAGCTTGAATGGGAGGGGTGGCCGGCGCGTATCGCGCCGGCCTCTCGTTCTGGGCGTCAGCCGCCGACGACTTCGCTGCCCTCGACGATCTGCTCGCCCTTCAGGCCGATCTCGAGCGATTCGAGATAGGCGTTGGGCTGGCGACCGTCATAGGCGACACCGTCGATGATATCCTCGGCCGGGGTCGGTGCGCGGTAGCCGTCGGTGTCCCACGGGAAGTCCGCTTCATCGACGTAACCTTCCTCGACGAGCATCTTCGCGGCCTGGAGATAGATGTCCGGGCGATAGACAGACTTGGCGACCTCGTCGTACCAGCTGTCGTCCTTGGCTTCCGGAATCTGGCCCCAGCGGCGCATCTGCGTGAGGTACCAGACCGCGTCGGAATAGTAGGGATAGGTCGCGTAGTAGCGGTAGAAAACGTTGAAATCCGGAACGTCTCGCTTGTCGCCCTTCTCGTATTCGAAGGTGCCGGTCATCGAGTTGGCGATCACCTCGGCATCAGCGCCGACATATTCGGAACGCGAGAGGATCTCGACGGCTTCCATGCGGTTGGCGTTGTCGTTCTCGTCAAGCCACTTCGCGGCGCGGATCAGGGCCTTGGTCAGGGCCAGCGTCGTGTTCGGATTCTCCTCCGTGAATTCCTGGGTCAGGCCGAACACCTTTTCCGGATTGTTCTTCCAGATCTCGTAATCGGTGATGACCGGAACGCCGATACCCTTGAAGACCGCCTGCTGGTTCCACGGTTCGCCGACGCAGTAACCGTAGATCGTGCCCGCTTCGAGCGTCGCCGGCATCTGCGGCGGCGGCGTTACGGACAGGAGCGCGTCGGCCTTGATCTGGCCGGACACGTCGGTCGGCGAATAGAAGCCCGGATGGATGCCGCCGGAGGCGAGCCAGTAGCGAAGCTCGTAATTATGGGTCGAGACTGGGAAGACCATGCCCATGTTGAAGGGCTTGCCCTCGGACTTGAACTTCTCGACGACCGGTTTCAACGCGGCGGCGCTGATCGGATGCTGCACCCTGCCGTCGGCGTCGACCGGGATATTCGGCTTCATCATTTCCCAGATCTCGTTGGAAACGGTGATGCCGTTGCCGTTGAGGTCCATGGAGAAGGGGGTGACGATATGGGCCTCGGTGCCAAAGCCAATGGTCGCGGCAAGCGGCTGGCCGGCCAGCATGTGCGCGCCGTCGAGTTCGCCGGTGATAACGCGGTCGAGGAGGACCTTCCAGTTGGCCTGCGGCTCAAGCGTGACGAACAGGCCTTCATCCTCGAAATAGCCCATCTCGTAGGCGATCGCGAGCGGAGCCATGTCTGTCAGCTTGATGAAGCCGAATTTCAGCTCGTCCTTTTCGACGTCCAGCATCTCGGCGTGAACGGTGGCGATGCCGGTCGATGCAGCGAACATGGCCGCGCCGATCGCGACGAGTACGTGTCTGCGAAGGATAGTCGAGGTCATTCCTGTCACTCCTGTTATGACCCCCGCTCTTGCGGGATGAAAAACAAAAAAGCCGCCAATCCTTTCGTGGCCGACGGGAGCCGGACACGCGGGATCAGCAGCTTTGCTTGGGAGCGCCCTTCCTTGGACGCGAATTCTGAAGCCTACAGTGGCTGTCGGAAATAAAGCACATGGCGTGCCAGTTTTATTTTCGAAGGCCTCATCGTTATTTTTCAATAGGTTAAGGATTCAGCCTGGCGACCTCGCGCCAACATTCCTGTGCGTCATTTGTGCAATTCCAAAAAATTGAAGCTCAAAAAATAGGCGAACATGAGTCGTGCTCAAATTTTGGCCCACATCCTCGATGCGACATTCACCCTATTGGCCGGCCTGCTCTTCGAGATAGGAATCGAGCCGGTCTGGATCGAATATACGCCCGTCGAAAAAGCCGTCCGGACCCAGCTGCAAGGTGCCGCCTGTCGCCCCGACCGGCTCCCTGGCGGTGAGCGCACCTTCCACCTTCGCGTTGGCGGCCGGTATCGCGACCGAAAGCGGTCGAAGCGCGGCACGGTAGATGTCCGGACGGTAGCAGCGCCGCGCGATCTCGGCGTTTCCGGGCGAATGGCCGACCTGTCCCCAGCGCACCATCTGGCTGTAGAACCAGAGCGCATGGCTCTGCCACGGGAAGGTAGCCGCGTCCGCGAAGGGCTCGAAGAATGGCGCCGGAACGTCACCGACAACCTTGCCACCGAGCGCACGGGCGATCAGCGCCGGTTGCTGGCCGACATATTCGGGCCGGGAAAGAATATGGGCCAGCGCCGTGTGGTTCGCCGCGTCGCCACACCACTTCGCCGCCCGATAAAGCGCCCGGACAAGCTTCGTGACACCCTCCTCATTGCGCTCCGCCCAGTCAGCGCGGACCCCGAGCACCTTTTCCGGGCTCGACTTCCAGATCGCCGACTTCGTCGTGGCGATACGGCCGGCTCCCTGAGAGACCGCAACAGAATTCCACGGCTCGCCGACACAGAAACCGTCGATCTGGCCGGACGCAAGCGCATCCGGCATGAAAGGCGGCGGCACGATGACGATCTCGACATCTGTCTCCGGCTCGATACCGGACGCCGCGAGCCAGTAGCGCAATTCGAAATTGTGCCCCGAATGGGGGTGGACGACGCCGAACTGCAGCAACGGTCCGCCGGAAGCCTTGCGCGCCGCGATGACAGACCGGAGCGCGTGTCCCGCCCCGACCGGGTCGGGCGGCGTGAAGGGCACGGTCGCCTGCATGGCGTCGAAAATTTCGGCGCTCGCCGTGACGGCATTGCCGCCAAGCCCCATTGCCATCGGCACGACGACATCGAGCGACAGCGGGGTCAGGCCAAGTGCAAAGGCGATCGGCATCGGCGCCAGCATATGCGCCGCCTCGAACTGGCCGATGGCCATGCGATCGCGGATATTGGCCCAGGAGGTTTCGCGCAGAAGCGTCAGTGCGATCCCTTCCTCTTCGGCAAAGCCGCATTCGCGCGCCGCAACGAGGATGGCGCTGTCGGTGAGCGGGATGAAGCCGGCAGCGATCTCGAAGTCAGCCATCGCTTTCACCCTTTCCCAGCATGTCGGCGGCAAGCACGAGGCTTTGCGCAACCTCGGAAATCTTGCGGTTTTGGTTCATCGCCGTCTTGCGCAGCAACGCATAGGCGTCTTCCTCGCTCATGCCGCGCGAACGCATAAGCAGCCCCTTCGCCTGATCGATGACTTTTCGCGATTGCAAGGCCGAGCGTGCATCCTCCAATTCGCGCTCGAGCCGCGAATAGGCGTTGAACCGGCTGATCGCCATGTCGAGGATCGGCTTGACTCGCTCGCGTCGCAGGCCGTCGACAACATAGGCCGAGACGCCCGCTTCGATGGCTTGCTCGATGGAATCGCGGTCGGAGCGATCGACGAACATCGCGATCGGCCGCTTCACCGCACGTGACAGCTGGAACATGTTTTCCAGCATGTCGCGGTTCGGATTCTCCAGATCGATGACGATGACATCCGGCTCCAGCGCCGCGATCCTGCCCGCGATTCCGGCAATCTCGGTGATCACCGTGACGCGGTCATGCCCGGCCTCGCGCAGCCCTGCCTCGATAATGGCGGCACGCACGGAATTGTCGTCGAGAACAAGGACGCTGGGCAGACGGCCGGACATGCTTCCATTTTGCGCATGCGAAAAAATTGTGCAATGCAAAAAGAGTTGCAGGCGATGGCGGATTTGCGATCCCGGCCAAGACTTGGAGTCCGATCGATTACGCCTAGACGCCGAAACGATCCCGCATCCGGTAGACGAGAACGGACGGCGCCAGGAACCACGGATTGCCGGAATAGAGCGGCCGTGTCGGAAACGGGATCCGCTCAAAGGCCGATAGAGTTTTCTCGCGGCCCGACGCCTTCACCCCCATCCGCATGCCGAGATAGCTCGCCATGCCGACGCCGGAGCCGCAATATCCCATCGCGTGATAGAGGCCGTTATCCTCGCCGCAATGGGCGAGCGTGTCGAACGTATAGCCGACGAACCCCATCCATGAATGGCTGATGCGCGCTGTTTCGAGCTCGGGAAACAACGCCGTCATCGACCGGTGCAGCTTGACCGCGCTCTTTTTCGGATCGGTCTCGCTGAGCGACACCCGCCCGCCGAAAAGCACCCGCTTCCGGTCGGGCGACAGCCGGTAGTAATAGACGAGCTTGCGCGTGTCAGAGAGGATCCGGTCGGTCGGAAACAGCCGGTCGACGAGTTCCGGCGCCAGTTCCTCCGTGGCGATCACATAGGACCCGATCGGGATGATCCGCCGCTGCTGCCAGGGCGCGAGCGGCCCGGAATAGCCATTGGTGGCGACGATCACCTTGCACGCCCGCACCGGCCCCCTGGCCGTGTTGACGATGAAGCCCGGCCTCGTCCGTTCGATCGACACCGCCGGGCAATGGCCCTTCACGACGGCGCCCGCAGCAAGCACGCGCGCCAGCAGACCGGCGTGAAATTTGCCGGCGTCGATACTGCAGTGATGGGGGTAGACGACGCCCCCATGATAGGCCTCGGTGCCGAGTTCCGCCGCCATATCGGACTTCGGAACCGCATAGGCGTCCGTCTTCCAGACGGGATGCGGCGTGCGGCATTCCTCTTCGAGCTTGGCGTAGAGATGCGGCATGTGCGCGCCGTGAAAGCGCCCGACCTCGCGAAAGTCGCAGTCGAGTTCTTCGTCGGCGACCAGCCTCGCCACGTAGTCGAGCGAAGCCTGGCCCTCTTCCATTACGCCGCGGGCGACCGCCTCGCCATACCGCCGCTTCAGGGTCGCGAAGCCCGGCTTGATGCTGGTCGAGACCTGACCGCCATTGCGCGTGCTGCAACCGCCGCCGATCTCCTCCGCGTCGATGACCAGCGTCGACAGCCCCTCGCGCGCCGTCTGCAGCGCGGCGTTCAGCCCGGTATAGCCGGCGCCGATGACGACGACATCGGCCTCGGCGGGCAGGTCTTCCTCCACAGTCCGCGCCGGCGGCGAGGCCTCCCACCAGTAAGGCGTGGTCTTGAAGTCGGGAGTAAACAGCGCGTCCCTGTCCATGGCTTATCCCGCCCGATGATCTTCGAGGATCAGGTCGGCGCCCTTCTCGCCGACCATCATGGCCGGCGCGTTGGTGTTCCCCGATGTCAATGTCGGGAAGATCGACGCATCGACAACGCGCAGGTTTTGCGCGCCATGAACGCGCAGCCGCTGATCGACCACGTCGCTGTGAGGATCCCGCCCCATGCGGCAGGTGCTGACGGGATGGAACACGGTCGAGCAACGCTGCCGGATATCGGCAAGCATCTCCTCGTCGCTCGACACGGCCGCACCCGGCACGATCTCGCCGTCGATGACCGCCTGCATGGCCGGCGTCTCCGCGATCGACCGCATCAGCCGGCTGCCCTCGATCATCTCGATCCGGTCATGCTCGGTGTCGAGCGAATTGGGATGGATCGCCGGCGCGGCGAAGGGATCGGCGGATCGTAGTGTGATGTGCCCGCGGCTGGTCGGGCGCGTCGGCTGGAAACCGAGCAGGAAACCCGGAAACGGGTCCGGGCTCATCAACGGACGCCTGCCCTTCGGCGCCTTGGTGTAGCTTACCGGCGAGAAATAGAGCTGCATGTTCGGCCGCTCCCGCTCCGGCGAGGACCGTACGAAACCGCCCGCCTGATTGACGCTCAGCGACAGCGGCCCGGACCGCGTCATGACGTAATAGACCCCGTAACGCAGCTTGCTCCACCAGGGCCGCAACATGGTGTTCAGCGTCGGCACTTTCGAGCGGTAGAGATAGTCGAGGCCGAGATGGTCCTGCAGATTGTAGCCGACGCCGTTGCGGGCGACGGCGACATCGATGCCATGCGCCTTCAGATCCTCCGGCCGGCCGATGCCCGACAGCATCAGCAGTTGCGGCGAGTTGACGGCCCCGGCGCTGACGATCACCTCGCGGCGCGCCGTCACGATGTGCTCCCTGCCTTGCCGGCGATAGGCGACGCCGGTCGCGCGCGTCCCGTCCATGATCACCCGCGTCGCATGCGCGCCGGTCACGATCGACAGGTTTTCGCGCCGCCGCGCCGGCGCCAGATAGGCGCGTGCAGTCGACATGCGAAAACCGTTCTTCGTGTTGATCTGGTAGCAGCCGATCCCTTCCTGGTCGGCGCCGTTGAAATCCGCATTGTCGGAAAACCCGGCCTGCCGCGCGCCTTCCAGGAAAATGTCGCAGAGCGGATGCAGCAGGCTCTTCACCGTCGAGACATGGATCGGCCCGTCGCCGCCACGATACGCGTCCGCACCGCCGTCAAAGCATTCCATCCGGCGGAAATAGGGCAGCACGTCCGACCAGCCCCAGCCGGGATTGCCCATTTCCTTCCAGTCCTCGAAATCGGCATGCTGGCCGCGGATGAAGACCATCGCGTTGATCGAGCTCGACCCGCCCAGCACCTTGCCGCGCGGCCAGTAGCCGACCCGGTTATCGAGGCCCGGATCCGGCTCGGTGCGGTACATCCAGTTCAGCCGGTCGTGGTAAAACGCCTTGCCGTAGCCGATCGGCATCCAGATCCAGAAATTCTTGTCGGAGCCGCCGGCTTCCAGCAGACAGACGCTAAACCTGCCGTTCTCCGAAAGCCGGTTCGCGAGCACGGCGCCAGCCGACCCCGCGCCGACAATGACGAAATCGAATGCTTGCATCCTGGCTCTACCGGGCGGTCCTGTCGCGTTGAACAAGAACGGAAACGAGCGCCAGAACCCCCGATCCGAGCATCAGGAAGAACGACACCGCATTGAGCACCGGCGTCGAGCCGCCCTTGGCCATGCGGTCGAACATCGTGATGGTCAGCGGCGATTCCGAGCCGACGAGGAACAGCGTCGTGTTGAAATTCTCGAAGGAAACGAGAAACGCGACGATGCCGGCGGCGATCATCGCCGGCCGCAGATAGGGCAGCGTCACCGTCCGCAGGACGCGGAAGCGGCTGGCGCCGAGATTATAGGCGGCCTCCTCCATCGTCGCGTCGAACTTCCGCAGCCGCGCCGTGATCACCAAAGAGGTGATCGTCGCTATGAAGGAGAACTGGCCGAGGACCACCAGCACAATGCCGGGCCGCAGGAAACCGAGATCGATGCCGTAGGAATCATCCAGCGTGTTCGCCACGGTGCTGGCCAGCACCAGGATCGAGATGCCGAGGATGACGCCGGGAATGACCAGCGGCAGAACCATGATTATGTAGAAGAAGTTCTTCGCCGGCAGGCTGGAGCGCACGAACAGGAAGGCGTTGCAGGTGCCGACGAACACCGACAGCAGGGAGACGGACAGCGCGATCAAAAAGGAGTTGTAGAGCCCCTGCAGCAGCCGCTTGTCATGGAACATGCCGAGCATCGGTTCTTCTGTTCCGAAGAACCAGTCGAGCGTGAAGCCCTTCCACGGCAGCGACGGAAAGACGGAGTCGTTGAAGGCGAAGATGCCGGCCGAGATCAGCGGCGCGACGAGAAAGATCAGGAACGCGGCCATATAGAGCCGGTAGCCCAGCATGAACGCCCTGTTTCCGCTCGTGTTCGCCATCGGATCAGCTCCGCGCCACGGTGCTGGAGAGAGACTGGCCGGAAAGCTTCAGCCCGGCCCAGACGACGAGCGAGGTGAAGATCAGCAGCAGGAAGCCGAAGGCCGCGCCGGATTCCCAATTGTAGCGCGTGATGAACTGGTCGTAGATCGTTTGCGTGAACCAGCTCGAATATTTTCCGCCCAGCAGGACGGGCGTCAGATAGCTTCCCGCCGTCAGCATGAAGACGATGATGCAGCCGGAGACGATGCCCGGCATCGCGTAGGGAACGATGATGCGGCGCAGGACAGTGAAACCGTTTCCGCCGAGGTTGTAGCCCGCCTCGATCATCGAGTGGTCCATCCCCTCCAGCGTCGAGGTCAGCGGCACGATCATGAACAGCATCACCGTATAGACCAGGCCAACGATTACGGCGGCGTCGTTATAGAGCATCTCGACTGGTTCGCTGGCGAGGCCGGACCATTGCAGCAGGCCGGAGATCACGCCGGTCTCGCGCAACAGCAGGATCCATCCCATGGCGCGGATCAGGTCGCTCACCCAGAGCGGGATCAGGCAAAACATGAACAGCGCCCCGCGCGAACGCGGGCCGGCGATCTTGGCGATGTAATAGGCGACCGGAAATCCGACCAGCAGCGCAAGCACCGTGACGATCAGCGACATGACCGCCGTCCGTGTCATGATGTGCCAGTAGATCGGCTCCTGGAAGAAGGCGATGTAATTGGCGAAACCGAATTCATACTGGCGCGGCGCGATCTTCTCGCGCAGCGAAAGCACGCCCATGCCGATATGCGGCAGCAGGATGAGCAGCAGGATCCACAGCGCGAACGGCATGAACAAAAGGATCAGCGACAGCCGTCTCGCGTCCCGTTGGTTCATTGACCCGCTCCGGATTTGAAGCAGACTGCGTTTTCCGCCTGCCAAGAAAGCTTGACCTCCTCGCCCTCCTTCACGTCGTCGGTGCCGCCGGTGAGCGTGATGTCGACTTCGACCAGGTCGCCGGAATCGAGCCGCACAAGCGCGCGGCTGTTGGCCCCGTTGAACAGCAGGCTGTCGACCTTGCCGGCAAGGCGGTTCTCGCCCGGCGTACCGCGTCCGTGGCCGAGTTCGATGAATTCGGGCCGGACGAACAGTGTCACCGCATCGCCGGTAGCGATCGACGATCCCTCGCCCGACCGGCAGCGCGCGACCATGCCGCCCTCGGTCTCGACCATCGCCTCGCCGCCATTGACCGCTGTCACTTTTCCGGCCCAGCGGTTGGCGTCGCCGACGAACCCGGCGACGAAGGCTGTCTTCGGCTGATGATAGAGTTGCTGCGGCGTGCCGATCTGCTCGAAGCGGCCATTGTTCATCACCGCGACATGGTCCGACATGACCAGCGCTTCCGACTGGTCATGGGTAATGTAGACGAATGTCGTGTCGAACTGGTTCTGCAAAAGCTTCAGCTCGATCTTCATCGCCTCGCGCAGCTTCAGGTCGAGCGCGCCGAGCGGTTCGTCGAGCAGCAAAACGTCCGGGTCGAGCACCATGCAGCGGGCAATCGCGATGCGCTGCTTCTGGCCGCCGGACAATTGGTGGATCTCGCGGTTGCCGACATCCGGCAGGGCGACGCGGTTGAGCACGTCCTGGACCTTGCGCTTGATCTCGTCGCGGTCGGTGCCGATGCAGCGCAAGCCATAGGCGATGTTCTCGAAGACATTCATCATCGGGAACAGCGCGAGGTGCTGGAACACCATCTTCACATTGCGCTTGTTGGGCGGCACGTTCAACACGGAGCGGCCCTTGATATGGATGTCGCCCGAGGTCGGCTCCTCGAAGCCGGCGATCATCCGCATCAAGGTGGTCTTGCCGCAGCCCGAAGGGCCGAGAATCGAGAAGAACGAACCGCTCGGTATCTCGAACGATACGTCCTTCACCGCTTCGAAAGAGCCGAATTTCTTGCAGACGTCACTGCATTCGAGATCGGAGACGGCAGTGTCGGTCACGTGAGGGCCCGCCTGGTACTGGATTGCAGGTCGGCAGGCGGCCGCGCCGAAGCAAGGCCGCCTGCCGGATCATGTTCGGGCGATCAGCCGCCGGTCGCGGCCTGGATCTTCTCCAGCGCCTTGCCTTCCATGTCCTCGACGCCCGGCGGGATGTTGGCGAAGAACTTCAGGTTCTCGATATCCGCGTCGGTGAATGCCGCGTTGACAGCGGCCTTGAGGTGATTGGGCAGCAGATCTTTGCCGCCCTTGACGGCGACGATGGCTCCCGTGCTGGCCGACATCATCTGAGAGATTTCCGGCTGGGTGACGAAGTTGATCCACTTGTAGGCGGCATCGTCGGCTTCGCCCTTGCGCGGAATGACGAAGGTGTCGATCCAGGCAAGCGCACCGGTCTCCGGCGGAACGAAAACGATGTTGTTGTTCTCGTTATAGAGCTTGTAGGCCGTCGAATCCCAGGTTTCGGACGCAACGATTTCGCCGGACAGCATCATCGCCGAAAGGTCGTCGCCGCCCTTCCAGTAGGCCTTGATGTTCTCCTTGCAGGCGATCAGCTTGTCGACGACCTTGTCGAGCAGAGCCTGATACTGGTCGAGATCCGCATAGGTGGCGAACGGATCCTCGCCCATGGCATAGGCCGTGCCGAGCAGGATCGTGCGCTTCAGGCGCATCGACGTCTTGCCCTTGTATTTCGGATCGCACAGATCGCCCCAGCTGTTCAGCTCCGGCGCTTTCGACTTGTCGGCCATAAGGCCGGACGTGCCCCACTGATGCGGCACGGCATAGACTTCGCCGTCGATCGTCGTATTGGCCTTCACGCCTTCGAGCAGCTTCGGCTCGAACACGGAGGTGTCGATCTTCGAGAGATCGAGCGGCTTGTAGATGTTGTATTCGAGCTGCGGCGCATAGATGCGGTCATGGCTCGGCTGCGCCAGGTCGAAACCCGCGCCCCCGGTCGCGCGCAGTTTCGCAACCATTTCCTCGTTGTTCGAGAGCGTCACCTCGACATCGATATCGGGATATTTTTCATTGAACTTGGCGATAACGTTTTCGGGCGCGTAACCGCCCCAGGTGAGCAGGCGCAAAGTCTCGGCCTGCGTGCCAACCGTTCCGGCCAGCAATGTCGCGGCCATCAGGCCGGCAACCGTCAATTTCATCCGCATGGTCATCTCCCTATTGTCATTCCGGCAGTTTCGGAACCAACACCACGAAAGACTAGGGGCAGATTGGACTGCGAAATATATCCATTGCGGAAATTTTGTTAGACCAATTACCGGCTTCCTCCAAGCCGGCTCATCACCCTGCCGAGCGTCTCCATGCCGCTTCTTATCTCCTCCGGCGGCGTGCTCCCGAAACCGAAGACTAATCCCTTTTTCCCGAATGGGGCAATCGCATATCGTCCGAGCGGCGCGGTTCGGATTCCGGCCGCCGCCGCACCCTCGACAATCTCCGTTTCCCCGACGGCACATTTCAAGAAACCGGGCGTATGGAAGCCGCTGCGGGTCGGACGGATATCCACCCAGTCCCGGATCGCCTCGGAAGCCTCGAACAACGCCTCGTACCGCTCTTTGTAGAGCTGGCGCATGGTCCTGACATGGGTGGCGAAGAAGCCTTCATCCATGAAATCGGCGACGATCGCCTGGTTGAAGGTGGGAACGCCGCTCTGCCAGGTGGTGAAGATCCGCTCGAAACTCTCCACCAGCCCTTTCGGCGACAGGATGTAGCCGAGCCTCAGCGAGGGAAACAGCGACTTCGAAAACGTGCCGACATAGATCACCCGCTCCTGCGTATCGATGCTTTTGAGCGTCGGCGGCGGTTGCTCGCCGTAATAGAACTCGCCGTCATAATCGTCCTCGACGATCATCGCGTCGGCGTCCTTGGCGGCCTGCAGCAACGCCAGCCGGCGGGAAAGGCTCATCACGCTGCCGAGCGGCTGCTGGTGCGACGGCGTGACGAAGGCCAGCCGGAAATCGGGCTCCTTCGCGCGTGCATCCTCGACGGAGAACCCCTCCGCGTCGATATCGACGGGAACGAGCCGCGCATCGCAGGCGAGAAAGGCGTTTCGCGCCCCAAGCGCGCCGGGGTTCTCGAACCAGATCGCCTCGCCCGGATTGACCAGCATCAGCCCGATTGTCGAGAAGGCGTGCTGCGCGCCGTTGACGACGAAGATCTGCTCGGGATCGCACTTGATGCCCCGCGCCGCGTTCAGTTGCTGCGCGATCGCCATGCGCAGCCGGCCATATCCGAACGGCTCGCCATAGCCGCCGATATGATCGCGCTCCTTGCGCCAGTGCCGCGCCGACAGCCGCGCCCACTGAGCCATCGGAAAGGCGTCGAGCGCGGGCAGCGCGGTGATGAAGGGAGTCGAATGATGCGGCAGCCGGCTGCGCGGCGCGAATGTATCCGCCGCGCGCGCGGTGATCCGCGAAAGCCGCGGCGCGGCGATTTTTGCCTCCGGGCCCAGCGCCGCATCCGAGAGCCGGATTTGCGCCGCCAGCGCCTCGCTGACATAGGTGCCGGCGCCAACGCGCGATTCCAGCAGCCCCTCGGAGACCAGCCGGTCGATGGCGTCGATCACGGTTGTGCGCGACACGCCGATCTCGAGAGCCAGCGTCCGCGTCGCCGGCATCCGGTCGCCCGGTTTGAATCCGCCCGACAGCAGAAGCTCGCGCAGCGCCATGTAGAGCTGCACCGAAATCCGCCTGTCCGAGGACTTGTCGATGCGGATCGAGGAGAGCAGCGCGCCGCCGTGTCGTTTCATGATCGCACCGATTGGTATGCATATTTCTGCAAAACGGACCTACTATAGAGGCCAATTCGGCATATTTTGGCAAGCCGAATTCCTGTCCGCGCCGCGCGCGCCGTCACGTCCGGGTCCAAGATGAAAATTCGCAGAATAGAGACCTTCACCGACACATTCGTGTGTTTCGTCCGCGTCACCGCCGATGACGGGTCCAAGGGCTGGGGCCAGGTCGCGCCCTACAATGCCGATATCACGGCGGCCGTCCTGCACCGCCAGGTCGCGCCCTATGCGCTCGCGCAGGACGCCTATGACATCGCCAGCCTCGTCGCGACCATTCCCGAACGCGAGCACAAGTTCCCGGGTTCCTACGTCTCGCGCGCCATGGGCGGCCTCGACACGGCGCTGTTCGATCTGCGCGGCAAGGTCGAGGGCAAGCCGGTCTGCGCATTGCTGGGCGGCACGCCGGGGACCATCCGCGCCTACGCCTCCTCGATGAAGCGCGACATCACGCCCGCCGACGAGGCCGTTCGCCTGAAGAAACTGCAGGACGATTTCGGCTTCACCGCCGTCAAGTTCCGCATCGGTTCCGAATGCGGCCACGACCGGGACGAATGGCCGGGCCGCACCGAGGAGATCGTTCCCGCGATCCGCGACGCCATGGATGACGACACAGCCCTGCTGGTCGATGCGAACTCCTGCTATTCGCCGCAGAAAGCGATCGAAATCGGCCGCTTCCTAGAGGACAATGGCGTCAGCCATTACGAGGAGCCCTGCCCCTATTGGCACTACGACCAGACCAAACAGGTCACCGAGGCGCTCGACATCGACGTGACCGGAGGCGAGCAGGATTGTTCGCTGGTCGACTGGCAACGGATGATCGACGGCCGCGTCGTCGACGTCATCCAGCCCGATGTCTGCTATCTCGGCGGCATGGTCCGCACCATGCAGGTCGCACGCATGGCCGAGGAAGCCGGCATTCCCTGCACGCCGCATTCCGCCAATCTGTCCATGGTGACGCTCTTCACCATGCATCTGCTGCGCGCCATTCCCAATGCCGGGAAATATCTCGAATTTTCAATCGAGAAGGAGGATTACTATCCCTGGCAGGAGGGCCTGTTCGTCGCGTCACCCTACGACATCGTCGACGGTCATGCGCGCGTCACCGACGCGCCCGGCTGGGGCGTCGAGATCGACCCGGCCTGGATGGAACGCTCGACCCGCCAGGTCAGCGAACTGGATTAAAGCCCTTCCACGGCACGCAGATGCTCGGCGAAATCCGGCGTCGCCATCAGCGCCTTGCAGCGCCCGAAACGGCCATCGGCATAGGCGCGGAAATCCTCCGCCGGATTGTCGTTTGCCAGCTGGATCAGGCCCCACAGGGTCCACAACAGGTCGCACATCGCCTTGTAGATGACCATGCGGCCACGATCCTGCGGCGTCGCCTCGCCGCTGAAATAGGCGGTCAGCATCTCTTCCTCCTGCGCCGGAGAAAAGCCACCTTCCACGGAGAGATCGCCCAGATCCCACATCGGATCGTTCATGCCGGAATATTCCCAGTCGACGATCCACATGCGCCCGTCCGTGTCGAGGAAGTTCTCGCAGAGCGGATCGCAGTGGCAGGCGGCGAGCGGCGCCGGATTGACGGCCAGCGCCTTGCGCACCGCCTCCGCCTCCCGGACGACATCGTGATAGCCGTCGGGCAGCGCCACGTCCTTGGTCGCCAATATGCCGAGATAGTCGTCGATCATCGAAAACAGTTCGAAGCGGAACGGGAAAACCGCGCCCGACAGGTGCAGGCGGCGGAACGCCTCGCCCGCCCGTGCAGGCGCGCCGTCGCGGCTGGCGAAATTCTCCGGCGTCATCGTCACGCCGCCCTCGATGAAGCGCGTAACCATTACGCCGGTCGCGGGGTCGAAATGCAGGAGTTCCGGGCTGACCCCGGCCTTCGCGGTCTCCTTCGTCGCGACCGCCTCGTTGGCGCGGTCGATATATTCCTCGGTGCCCTTGCCGGGAATGCGCAGGCAGTAATCGCCGACGCGGAAGACGAGATTGGTCAGGCCGCCGAGCCGCTGCGGTTCTCCCGCATTGGCGAGCAGCGGGATCCCCGCAATGGCCTGTCTTGCCTCGTCCAGTCCGTCCGTCATGCCTTCAGCCTTTCCATTTTCGCGTCATAGAGGCAGCGCGGGCCCCTCGCGGCATCATATGACGTGCCGAACGCTTCGATGACAAATCCCTCCCGCCCGGCGATCTCCGCCGGCAAATAGCCGAAGCCGATCGTCCGGCCGAGATGATGGCCGTAGCCGGCGCTCGTCAGCGACCCGACGGGCTCGCCGTCGAGCAGCACCGTCTCGCCGCCGAGAAACGGCGCGAAACCGTCCACGGTCAGCGTCACCAGCTTGCGCTCCGCGCCTGCCGCCTTCGCTTCGGCCAGCGCCTCGCGGCCGATGAAATCGCCCTTGTCGAGAGCCACCGCGAAGCCGAGCCCGGCCTCGTAGGGCGTCGTCTCCGGCGTCACGTCCGCCGACCAGTAGAGATAGCCCTTCTCCAGCCGGCAGCTTTCGATCGCCCGGTAGCCAACATCGGCGATGCCGTGCGGCGCGCCCGCGTCCTTCAGCGCCTCATAGACATGCACGGCGTATTCCTGCGGGACGTAGAGTTCCCAGCCCAGTTCGCCGACATAACCGACCCGCACCGCAAGCGCCGTCGCCAGCCCGATCTCGATCTCCTTGGCCGCGAGGAACGGGAACCCGTCATTCGATAGGTCCGCGGGCGTCAGCGTCTGCAATACGTCGCGCGCCTTCGGCCCGCAGACATTGATGACGGCGAGGCTGTTGGTCACCTCGCGCATCATCACGCCCTCGGGCAGATGCCGCCGCACCCAGGCGGAATCGCGCACGCCGAAGCCCGATCCGGTCACCAGCAGGAACCGTTCCGGCCCGGCATGGATCAGCGTCACATCGGCCTCGACGCCGCCGGTCTCGTTGCAGAGCTGCGTGTAGATGGCGCGGCCCGGCTCGCCGGACAAGTCGCCGGCGGCGATCCGGTTCAAGGCCGCCCGCGCGCCCTGCCCGGTGATCTCGAATTTCGAGAACGACGTCTGGTCGATCAGCGCCACCCGCTCGCGGATCGCTTTCGCCTCCTCGCCGACGGCATCGAACCAGCCAGGCTTGCCCTCGAAGCTCGGCGTCTCGTCGCAGGTCGTGCCGGGCAGCGCGAACCAGTTCGCGCGCTCCCAGCCGAATTTCGAGCCGAACCGCGCGCCGCTCGCCTTCAGCGCCTCGTGCAACGGCGAGCGCCGCAATCCCCGCCCGGCATGGCTTTCCTCGCCCGGCCAATGGATCTTGTAATAGGCGCCATAGGCTTCGATAGCCCGCTCCTGCAGATAGCTCGCCTGCGTATGCGGCGCGCCGAAACGGCGCACGTCGAAGGGCCACAGATCGAGCCCCGGATCGCCATGCATGATCCAGTTCGCCATCGCGTCGCCCGCCCCGCCCGAGGCGGCAATGCCGGCGGTGAAGCCGCAGGCGACGTAGAAATTGTCGAGTTCCGGCGCCAGCCCCATGATCGGCTCGCCGTCGGCGGAAACCGGTATCGGCCCGTTGATCACCGTGCGGATGCCGATCTCGTTGAGGACCGGGAGCCGTTCGGCAGCGGGAAGCGCGAAGAGTTCGAGCCGGTCCATGTTCGCCGGGAACAGCTGCCGCCCGAAATCGAACGGCGCGCGCTGCTGCCAGCACCCCTCGGTCCCGTCCTCCCATCCGCCGATGGCGAACGCCCCGCCGACATCGGGCTTCAGGTAGAAATTCTTGTCCGGATCGCGCAGCGTCGGCAAATCGTCGCCATAGTCGAGCCCCTTCTCAGTGACGAAATACTGGTGCTCGACCACCCCGGCGGCGAGCGCCACGCCGGCCATTTCGCCGATGCGCTTCGCCCACAGCCCGGCGCAATTGACCAGCACGTCGCAGCCGATCGTGCCGTGATCGGTGACGACGCCGACCGCGCGGCGGTTCTCGACCACGATATCCTCGACACAGACCCCTTCCTCGATCTTCGCCCCGTTCTGGCGCGCCGCATAGGCGAAGGCCTGCGTCACCGCATAGGGATCGATATAGCCGTCGGACGGGATGAAGGCCGCGCCGACCACGCCGTCGGGATCGATATAGGGAAACTTGTCGCGCGCCTCCTGCGGCGTCAGCATATGCGCCTCGAAGCCGAAGCTCTTCGCCAGCTGCATCGAGCGCCGGATCTCGCTCCAGCGCGCCTCGCTCGACGCCAGCCGCAGCGATCCCACCTTCTTCCAGTCGGTCGCCTGACCGGTCTCGTCCGCGAGCCGATCAAACACCGCCACCGAATTCTGCATCAGCCTGGTCAGGGACTTTTTGCCGCGCAGCTGGCCGACGAGACCCGCCGCGTGCCAGGTGCATCCATGGGTAATCTGCGCCTTTTCGAGGACGAGCACATCGGTCTCGCCGGCGCGGGCGAGATGATAGGCAAGCGAACAGCCGATGGCGCCCGCTCCGATGATGACGATGCGCGCATGACGATCAGCGGAAAAGGACATGGATCAGGCTTTCACGCGGGAATTGGAGGGATCGAAGAACGGCTCCATGCCGATCCGCGCCGGTATGCGCTCATTGGCGACCACGAGCTCGTAGGAGCCGGACATAAGGAAATCATCGCTGACGCCGTCGGCATGGCGCACATAGCCGTAGCCGACGCTCTTGCCGATCGTGTAGCCATAGCCGCCCGAGGTCAGGTAGCCGACCGTCTCGCCGTCGCGCAGGATCGTCTCGCGCCCGACAAGGACGGCGTCCGGATCGTCCAGCGTGAAGCCGGCGAGACGCTTGGTCAGCGGCATGCCGACCTTGCCCTCCAGCGCCTTGCGGCCCATGAAATCGGTGTTCTTCTTCAACTTCACCGCCCAGCCAAGCCCGGCCTCGAAGGGCGTGTCGTTTGGCGTGATGTCGGAGGACCAGGCGCGGTATCCTTTTTCGAGCCGCAGGCTTTCCAGCGCCCGGTAACCGATCGGGCGGATGTCCTCCGTTTTTCCCGTCGCCATCAGCGCGTCGAAGATCTCGCCCGTCGCACCGATCGGCACATGCAGCTCCCAGCCGAGTTCGCCGACATAGGTCACGCGCAGCGCCCGGACCGTGTGCCCGGCAATCTCGATCTCGCGGACATGGCCAAACGGGAACGCCTCGTGCGACACGTCGGCGGAGGTGACCTTCGCCAGCACATCGCGCGCCTTCGGCCCCATCAGGGAAAGCGTGCCCCAGTCCTCGGTGATGTCGGTCAGCTTCGCGTCGCTGCCCTCCGGGATGTGGTCGGCGATCCAGGCGAGATCATGCGTGCGGTAGCCAGTACCGGTGACGATATAGAAGCGATCCTCGGCGATCCGCGCCACCGTAAGGTCCGCCTCGATGCCGCCGCGCGTGTTCAGGAGCTGAGTATAAGTCAGCCGCCCGACTGGTTTTGAGACATCGTTTGCACAGATCCAGTCGAGAGCCTTCAGCGCGTCCGCGCCGGTCAGTTCATATTTCGCGAAGGAGGACTGATCGAAGATACCGACGTTTTCGCGCACATGGGCGTGCTCGTCGCCGACCGGGGCGAACCAGTTCTGGCGGCCCATCGAATAGACGTCCTCCGCCTCCATGCCCTCGGGGGCGAACCAGTTCGGACGCTCCCAGCCGAGCTTCGATCCGAACACGGCGCGATGGTCTTTCAGCCGCTCGTAGAGCGGAGAGACGATGCGCGGCCGCCCGCTCTCGTATTCCTCGTGCGGGAAACCGATCGTGTAATGCTTGCCATAGGCTTCCAGAGTCCGGTCGCAGACCCATTGCCGATCGCGGTGCAGGCCTGAGAAACGGCGGATATCGACGACCCAAAGATCGAGCGGCGCTTCGCCCGACATCGTCCATTCGGCCAGCACCCAGCCGGCCCCACCGCCGGACGCGATACCGAAGGCGTTGAAGCCCGCGCCGACATACATGTTCGAACATTCCGGCGCCGTGCCGAGGATGAAATTGCCGTCCGGCGTAAAGCTCTCCGGCCCGTTGATCATCTGCTTGACGCCCGCTTCGGCAAGCGCCGGAATGCGGATCATCGCCTGTTCCATATGCTGTTCGAAATGATCGAAATCGTCGTCGAACAGCCGGAACTCCCAGTCGTTAGGCACGTCGCCGGTCGTCCAGGGCTGCGGGTTCGGCTCGTAGCCGCCCATGACGAGGCCGCCGACCTCCTCCTTGAAGTAGGTCCGGCGGTCGGGATCGCGGATCGTCGGCGCGTCGGCGGCGAGGCCCGGGATCTTCTCGGTGATGATATACTGGTGCTTGACCGGCTGCAGCGGCACATTGATGCCGGCCATCTCGCCGACCTGCCGCGCCCACTGGCCGGCGCAATTGACCACCTTCTCGCAGGCGATGTCGCCCTTGTCGGTCTTCACCTTGGTGATCCGGTCGCCGTCCATCTCGAATCCGGTGACGCACACCTGCTCGTGGATCTTCGCGCCATGCATGCGCGCGCCCTTGGCGAGCGACTGGGTGATGTCCGACGGGCTCGCCTGCCCGTCCGTCGGCAACCAGCTCGCGCCGACCAGATCCGACGTGTCCATCAGCGGCCACATCGCCTTCACCTCGTCAGGCGACAGGAGATGCATCTCCATGCCGAAGGAGCGCGCCGTGGTGGCCAGCCGGCGATACTCGGTCCAGCGATCCTCGTTGGTCGCGAGCCGAAGGCAGCCGGTCATTTTCCAGCCGGTCTCGAGCCCGGTTTCCTGGTCGAGCCGCTTGTAGAGGTCGACAGAATATTTCAGCACCCGGGTGATCGACGCCGAGGAGCGCAGCTGACCGACGAGTCCGGCGGCGTGCCAGGTGGAGCCGGAGGTGAGCTGCCCCATTTCCAGCAGCACCACGTCGGCCTTGTGATCCTTCGCCAGGTGATAGGCCGTCGAGCATCCGATGATGCCGCCGCCGATGACGACGATCTCGGCCTGTTGGGGAAGCGTCATGATGAAGTCTTTCCGTGTTTGGAGTGATACCGGTCGAGCGCGGCGGCGAGCCGCGTGAGATTTTCCTGCGTATAGGCGGCGTAATCGACGCCCGGCGCATCGAGGTGCAACTCCGAGACCATCGACCACATTGCCTCGCGCAGCAGTGAGGCGCATTGCATGGCGTCGAAGGACCGCTTCACCGCCTCGTCGGAGGCGGACCCGAAATAGGTCGAAAGCAGCCGTTCCGCCGTCTCGTCATCCATGCCCGAATTTGACGCCGCGCCCGCGAGATCGAACATGGCCGTGTTGAAACCGGCATATTCGAAGTCGATCAGCCAGAGCCGCTTGCCGTTGTCGAGGAAATTGCCGGGCAGCAAATCGTTGTGCCCGAAGACGATCGGCAATGGCGCCTGGGCCGCCTCCAGCGCCTCGGCGAGCGCCAGATAGTGCGGCAGCTCCGCGACGTGGCTGCTGTCGCCGGCCTTCAGCGTGCGTGCATAGTCCCGAATGACGTGGAACACCCAGAACATGAAGCCCGGCCCGGACACCGCCGCCGGCATCTTGTGATGAAAATCGTTCAACAGCTGCGCGATCCGCTCCGGCTGCGCCCGCATGTCCTCTTCCGTCCATGTCCGCGCCTCGAGGAAGGCCGAGACCATGACGCCCGGTTCCGAATATTCGACCTCGGGCGAGAAGCCGGCCTCATGCGCCGCGCGGGCCACCGAGATCTCGCGCTCGCGGATGACATGGTGGAACGGATAGTCCTTGCCGAAACGCACGACATGCCGGCCCGCTGCGTCGGTGACCAGCCAACTCTCATTCGACAGCCCGCCGGTCAGCGGCTCCATGGCGACGCCGCCCGTCCAGCAGGGCAGCGCGGCGATCTTTCCTTCCGCGCTCATTGCCCTTCCTCCGAAATGCCGAGCCGATTGCGCGCCCGCATCGCCCCCGCCGAGATCAGCCGGTCGGAGATGATCGCGATGAAGGCGACGGCGAGACCGGCGACGAGGCCGCGGCCCGGATCCGCCTTTGTCAGCGCGATATAGACCTCCTGTCCGAGATCGCGCGTGCCGACCAGCGCGGTGATCACCAACATTGACAGGGCAAACATGATCGTCTGGTTCAGCCCGAGCATGATTTCCGGCAGGGCGAGTTTCAATTTGATGCGCGTCAGGATCTGCCATTCCGTGCAACCCATCGCCTTGCCGGCCTCGATAAGCCGCGGATCGACGCGCTGGATGCCGAGCACCGTGTAGCGGATCGCCGGGACGATCGAATAGGCGACCACGGCGATCATCGCCGTGAAGTCGCCGACGCGAAACAGCATCACGGCCGGCATCAGATAGACGAAGGAGGGCAGCGTCTGCAGCGTATCGATGGCCAGCTGGACCCACCGCCAAAGCCGTTCCTTCTCCGCCGCGGCAATACCGATCGGCGTGCCGATCAGCGTGGCGAACAGTACCGAGATACCGCAGAGATAGGTCGTGATCATCGCCTTTTCCCACTGGCCGGTGGCGGCGATCAGGAAGGAAAGCACGGCGACCAACAGCGCCAAGCCCGGCCCGCGCAACACCCAGCCGGCAACGCCGAGGATCGCGACGACGCCGATCCAGGGAAAGCCGAGCAGCAGCCGCTTGAACGGCACCAGCACCTCGATCAACAGCGTGTTCTTGATCGCTTCCAGCGTGTCGAAGAAGTTGACATTGATCCACTCGACCACGCGCGACATGAAGGTGCCCGTCGAGATCGTCAGCGCGTCCGGATAATCCTGGACGGCGGGAACAAAAAGGCCGGCGACGCCCGCAATGACCACGAATGCGAGCGCCGCCAGCAGATAGGGATGGTTCGCGACGAAGCCGCGTTGTTCATGCGCCGCCGGTTTCGCCTGCCGGTTGGCGAAGGCCTGGCTCAGCCGGTCGAGCGCGATCGCCAGCGCCACGATCGCGAAACCGGCTTCCAGCCCGGCGCCGAAATCGAGCCGCCGCAGCGCCGCCAGCACATCGAAGCCGAGCCCGCCCGCGCCGATCATCGAGGCGATGATGACCATGTTCAGCGACAGCATGATCACCTGGTTCATGCCGACCAGCAGGCTTTCCTTCGCCGACGGCACCAGCACCCGCCAGGTCATCTGGCGCTGCGAACAGCCGATCATCTGGCCGAGATCCTTCACCTCGGGCGGCACCCGGCGCAGCGCCAGCGTCGTCACGCGGGTCATCGGCGGCATGGCGTAGATCAGCGTCGCCACCACCGCCGCTGTCGCGCCGAAGCCGAACATGAACAGGATCGGCACCAGATAGGCGAAGACCGGGATCGTCTGCATCAGGTCGAGCACGGGCAACAGCGCACGGTCGAGCCAGCGCCAGCGAAAGGCGCCGATGCCGAGCAGCAGCCCGCCGACGACACCGAGCGGCACGGCGACGAGGATCGAGGCCAACGTCACCATCGCGCTCGTCCACTGGCCGAACACCGCGATGAAGATGAAGCAGAGCGAAACGACCAGAGCCAGCCGCCGGCCGCCGGCGTAAAGCCCCATCAGCGCGACCACGACAATGACGGCGATCCAGGGAAGCGGCGGCACGAGCTGTATCGCGCCCGATCCCTGCCCCGACAGGAACCCGGTCGACAAGAGGCTGAGCACCGCCTTGTAGGGCACGTTGACGACCGCCGCGATGAAGCGGGTCAGATCGGTGAAGGTGAAAAGCCCGAAGGAGGCGTCGTTCAACAGCCACTTGGTGAATATGTTGATCCACTTCGCGACCGGAACCTCCATCTTCCTCGGATAGTCGAAGGCCCATTCGGCGAGCGGCTCGCCATATTGCCAGAAGAGGACGAACAGGACGGCCGCCGCGCCCATGACCCAAGCACCGGTCCGCCGCGGCTTCGCAGCGCCGATGGGCTGGATCGAGGCGACGTCCGTCATCTCAGCCTCCGAGCATCATGGTGACGACGTCGGAGCGATCGAGCATGCCGACCGTCTCGTCATCCGGTCCGGTCACCCGCAGCCTTTCGGCGCCCGCGAGGAACAGGGGCGCGGCTTCCGCGACGGTTGCATGCGCCGAAACCGTGGCCTGCGGCGCATCGCCTTCGAGCGGCTTCATCACCGAGCGCACGCGCACCACCTTGGCGCGCGGCACGGCGCGGGTGAATTCCTGGACATAGTCGGTGGCGGGGTGGAGGACGATCTCCTCCGGCGTCCCGGCCTGGACGACTTCCCCGTCCTTCATGATGGCGATCTTGTCGGCAAGCCGAATCGCCTCGTCGAAATCATGGGTGATGAAGACGATGGTCTTCTTCAAAACCGATTGCAGGCGGATGAACTCGTCCTGCATCTCGCGCCGGATCAGCGGATCGAGCGCCGAAAACGGCTCGTCGAGGAACCAGAGCTCCGGCTCGACGGCGAGCGACCGGGCGATGCCGACGCGCTGCTGCTGGCCGCCCGAGAGCTGCCGCGGATAGGCGTCCTCGCGGCCGGTGAGCCCGACAAGCGCGATCATCTTCCGGGCGCGCTCTTCGCGCTCCGCCCTTCCGACGCCCTGCACTTCGAGCGGAAAGGCGACGTTGGCGAGAACGGTCATGTGCGGCAACAGGGCGAAATGCTGGAACACCATGCCCATCTTGTGCCGCCGGATTTCGATCATCCGCTGATCGCTCGCCGCCAGCAGGTTCTCGCCGTGAAACAGGATTTCGCCGGCTGTCGGCTCGATCAGCCGCGACAGGCAGCGCACCAGGGTCGACTTGCCGGACCCCGACAGGCCCATGATGACGAAGATCTCGCCCTCGCCGACCGTGATGTCGACAGCGCGCGCGGCGGCGACGAGGCCGGCGGACTGGATGTCTTCAAGGGACGGATTGCCGCCATGCCGGGTCAGGAACTCCTGGGCTCCGTGCCCGAACAGTTTCCAGATATTTCGGCAGACGAGTTTGGCTTCCGGCGGCGCCATTGATGCCTCGGCAAATCGGGAATTCGTGAAGGCGGAGCCGCCGTCCGGGAGGTTGGACGGCGGCTCCGGGCTGTTGGCGGATGCGGCTTACTTGCCGATCCAGCCCATCCAGCGGTCTTCGTTGGCGGCCATCCACTCGGCGGTCACTTCCTCGACGGTCTTGCCGTTGAGATCGACCTCGGTAATCATCGCGCCCATCTCGTCATTGTCGATGGTGAACGCCTTGATCGCCTCGTAGGCGCCCGGCCACTTGTCCTTCACGCCAGCCCAGCCGACCTTCCAGATCTCGCCAAACGGCTTGCCGCAATCATAGGCCATGTCCGGATTGGAGCCCCAGGCCGGGTCGTTGTAGCAGTCTGCCGTATATTCCGGGAACTCTACCCACTCGCCCTTGTATTTCGCCGGCGCCCAGTGCGGTGCGTAGATCCAGAGCATGATCGGCGCCTTGCGCTGATAGGCGCTTTCCAGCTCGGCGAACAGCGCCGCGTCCGTTCCGGCATGGATCACCTCGAAGGGCAGGTCCAGCGCCTCGACGCGCTCGTCGTCGAAGCCGCCCCAGGTCACCGGTCCGCCGAGATAGCGGCCCTTCGGCGCGGTTTCGGCGGTCGAGAAGGCTTCGGCGCAGGCCTCGTCCTTCAGCGCTTCCCAGTTCGGAAGCCCCGGGCACTGTTCCTTCATGTATTCCGGGAACCACCACTCTTCCTTGGCCTTCATGCCGGTCGGGCCGAAATTCTCCACCTTGCCGGTGGCGGTCGCGGCATCCATCGCTTCGCGGCCGGTCGTTTCCCACATTTCCATCGCGACATCGAGGTCGCCCGTCTCCAGCCCGGCGAACTGCGCCAGGTAGTCGGCCTGGACATAATCGACATTGTAGCCGGCCTTCTGCAGCACCTCGCCCATGAGATGGGTGGTGATCAGCTGGCCGGTCCAGTCATGCAATGTCAGCTTGATGGGATCGGTGGATTCCTGCGCCGTCGCGGAAAACGACCCCGCCATCATCGCGATTGCCGACACCGCGAAGCTCGCGGCGAGGGTCTTTTTCCTGAATTCGAATGCTGTCATGTCGCGCTCCCTGTGCACCTGTTCGGGGAACCGTGATGATCGCAATCGCCTGACCTGTTCGGGTCGTCTGTTGCCTTGCACCTCGGCCCTGGTTGAAATTAACGCGTGAGAAGCTGCTGCCTGTCAATCGAGTTTTGTGGCTTTTTGTGATTTTCATGCCCGATTTTGTGGATTTGATTGCAAAATCGGCAGACAACGCCTAACGAATAAGCATCAATTGGAGCAAACCCCATGCTCTCCAAGCGCCACGCAGAAATTCTGAAGATCCTCAACGAGGAGGGAAGCGTCACCATCGCGGCGCTCGCCTCCCGGCTCGGCGTGTCGCTGGAAACCGTCCGGCGCGACGTCCGGCCGCTGACGGAAAACGGCAGCGTCCTCAAGGTGCATGGCGCGGTCGGCCTGGCCGGCCAGATCGGCGAGGCGCCCTTCCAGCGCCGCATGCGTGAAAACGCCAGCGCAAAGCAGCTGATCGCCCGCCGCCTCGCCGAGACGATCCGCAACGGCGATTCGGTCATGCTCGACACCGGCACGACGACGAGCTTCGTGGCGCGCGAACTGACGGCGCTCCGCCGCCTGACCGTGGTGACGAATTCCTCCGATGTCGCCCGCACGCTGGCGACGGTCAACGGCAACCGCGTCTACATGGCCGGCGGCGAGTTGCGCAGCGATTCCGGCGCCGCCTTCGGCGCATCGGCGGTCGATTTCATCCGCCGCTTCACCGTTACGCATGCGGTCATCTCGACCGGCGCGGTCGGCGTGAACGGCGTCATGGATTTCGATCTGGAGGAGGCGGAATTCGCCCGCATGGTGCTCTCCTGCGGCGAGCGCAAGGTCGTCGTCACCGACCGCACCAAGTTCGGCCGCCGCGGCCTCGTCAATGTCTGCGGCTTCGACGCCATCGACGAACTGATCACCGACGCCGCGCCGCCCGACGAAATCGCCGCCGCGCTCGAGCGGGACGGCACTCTGCTGACCGTCGCCTAGAGCCAAACCCATCTGTCGCCGGCTTGACTGAATTCCGGAACAATGCATGAGCTTTCCCATGCTGCCTGCCGATCCGGTTTCCTATGACGATCTCGTGTCCCGCTTCCGCTGGGACGTCCCCGAACGCTTCAATATCGGCGTCGCCTGCGCTGACGGGCATGCGCCGGACAAACCCGCCATCATCGACTGGTCGAGCAACGAACCGAGCACGCTGAGCTTCGGCGAATTGTCGGAGAGATCGAACCGCTTCGCGGCGGCGCTTGCCGGCCTCGGCGTCCGGCGCGGCGACCGGGTGGCGATCCTGCTGCCGCAATGCTTCCAGACGCCGATCGCCCATCTGGCGATCTACAAGCTCGGCGCCATCGCCGTACCGATGGCCATGCAGTTCGGTCCAGACGCGATCGCCTATCGGCTGAACCTGTCCGGCGCGGCCGCAATCGTCCTCGACAAGAGCGGTCTCGCCAAGCTCGAAGCCTCGGGCGAGGAATTCCCCGGGCTGAAGACGCGGATCTCCATCGACGGCGGCGCGGATGCCCGCGATTTCGATGAACTCGTCGCCGGCGGCGCGGCGGATTTCGCCCCCGCCGACACCGGCCCCGACGACCCCGCGCTGATGATCTTCACCTCCGGCACGACCGGCCAGCCCAAGGGCGCGCTGCATGCCCATCGCGTCCTGCTCGGGCACCTGCCCGGCGTCGAAACGCATCACGAAATGCTGCCGCAGCCGGGAGACCTGCTTTGGACGCCGGCCGACTGGGCCTGGGCCGGCGGGCTGCTCAACGTCCTGCTTCCGGGGCTCTATCACGGCGTCCCGGTCATTGCGGCGCGCGCCCCGCGCTTCAGCGCCGAATGGGCGCTGGCACTGATGGAAAAGGCCGGCGTGCGCAACGCCTTCCTCCCGCCGACCGCGATCCGGATGCTGGCGACGCTCGGGCCCCGCGCCCGCGATTTCGACCTGAAGCTGCGCACGCTCGGTTCCGGCGGCGAGGCGCTCGGGCGCGAGACGCTCGCCTGGTGCCGCGACAATCTGGGGTTGACGGTCAACGAGTTCTACGGACAGACTGAATGCAATCTGGTCCTGTCGGCCTGCGCCGCGCTCGATGTCGTCCGCCCCGGCTCGATGGGCAAGCCGGTGGCGGGCCACCGCGTCGCGGTCATCGACGACGACGGCAACGAGCTTCCGCCGGGCGCGCAGGGCCAGGTCGCCATCCGCCGTCCCGACCCGGTGATGTTCCTGGAATATTGGGGCAATCCGAACGCGACCAGGGCGAAATTCATCGGCGACTGGATGACCACCGGCGACCAGGGCATGCGCGACGAGGACGGTTATTTCTTCTTCGTCGGACGCGACGACGACGTCATCTCCTCGGCCGGCTACCGCATCGGCCCGGGCGAGATCGAGGATTGCCTCGTCGGCCATCCGGACGTCGCGCTGGCCGCCGTGATCGGCAAGCCGGACGCGATCCGGGGCCAGTTGGTCAAGGCCTATCTGGTGCTCAACGAGGGCGTCGCTCCGTCCGAGGCGCTGAAGGAGGCCATCGGGTCCTTCGTCAAGCAGCGCCTGTCGGCGCATGAATATCCGCGCGAGATCGAATTTGTCGACGAGATGCCGCTGACCACCACCGGCAAGGTCATCCGGCGGATTTTCCGCGAAAGGGCCGAGGCGGAAACCTAGCGTTTCACCATGTGGCGCAGCCGGTCGCGCATCTGCTTGGCGGCGTTGCGGGTGTTGCGATAGAGATCGAGTTGCGTGGCGACCATGCGCGCCTCGCGGTCGCTGTTCGGGCGCAGGCCGACGATCATCGTGGCGAATTCGCGCCGTTCCGACCAGAGCCGGGTCATTACCGGATGATCTTCCACGGCGCAGGAATCGGTGATCTGGATGTTGGGATCGTCGAGATGCGATTCCGTCGTTTCCATCATCAGCATCGTGCCGATCGAATATTGCGCCAGCGCCTCGTCATAGGTCGTCTTCCAGGTCCAGGCATGGCCGGACTGGACGAGCACGATCAGCGACGCGACGACGCGACCGTCGAGCTTGAAGGCATGGATGCGGACGAGGTCGCGTTCGGCCAGATTGTTGATCGCCTCGCGCGCGAAGGCCGCGCGGAACCGCTCGGCGGCAAGCGATGTTTTCTGGCGCCCCTTCCAGCCGGAATTTTCCAGCAGCAGGAACTCCTCCATCGCGAAGCGGACATCCGTCGGGTTACGCGCGACTTCGTATTCGAATTCGCCCATCGCCTCGAGATTGCGGCGCAGGCGGCGGTAATTGCGGCGCGTGCTCGACGACAGCGTGTCCTTGAAATAATCGACGCCGTCCTTGTCGCTCTGCAGGAACGGCCGCTGCACGGAAGCGGTGGTCAACACCGGCAGGCCGCGACCGATGGCGACGCCGCGCAGCGTCGCGATCGCCGGGCTTTCCATCATGACGTCCGGCAGGACGAGCACTTTCGGCATGCCGAGGTTAGGATCGCCAAGTGTCGAGAGAAGATCGTCGAGAATGCGCGAGGCCTCGCGCCGCTCGACGATGGGAATGCCGTAGGGACTGTAGCTGTTCGCCCAGGCGCGGATGACCTCCGGCCCGAGCGGAAAGCCCGAACGCTCGATCGAGAACGGCATCAGGAAGCGGGTCTCGGCTTCGCCGGCAGGCCCGTCCTGCAGCATCATCAGGCGAACCTCGCGGTCATCGAGCCGCGGCATCGCCGGAACCAGGAAACGCGGCGAGAAGAAGATGTTCGGCTCCAGCGCGTAATCGGTGACGCGGTCGATATCCTCCAGGATGTCGAAACCGCTATCGGCCGGGTAGATGACGAGCCGGCGGTCGCCCCTGGATAGCCGACTGATCTCTGGGCGGATTTCCTTCGGCATCTCGCCTTCCAGCCCGGACATCATGAAGGATCCGGCCTGCGGCACCGCCTGTTCGATCATCGGTTGGGGAAGCATTAGGCGGCGGGCTCCTTCGGTTGCGGGGCCAGGACGAACATCAGAACGCCGACGCGGCGATATACGATCAGGACCAGCAGCAGCGCTTCGGTGCCGATCGCGATGGCCGAGGCATAGGCCGCGCCCAGCAGCCCGTATGTCGGGATGAGCACGAGGTTCAGCGAGATATTCACCGCCAAAGCCGCCCCGAAAATCCCGGCGCAGATATTCTGGTGGCCCGTCATGTTGAGAAGGCTCTCGGCAGGTCCGACGCCCGAGCGCAGCACCACGCCGATGACCAGGATGAACAGCAGCGGATAGCCCTCGGCGAACTCCGCGCCGAACATCGACAGAAGCAATTGCCCCCCGGCCAGGACGGCCAGCGCCATCGCCAGCGAGGGGAAGAAGGTCCAGTTGGCCGATCGGCGCGCGAAACTCCGCAGCGCTTCTCTGTCCTCGGCGCCCGCGAGGCTCGCGAATTGCGGTGCAACGCCGGCCCGAACCGCGAAGAAGACGAAGTGCACCAGCGCCAGCGTTTTCACCGTGGCGAAATAGACTGCGACATCGGATGGCGGCAGATAGATGCCGACCATCATGACATCGGCATTGGTCAGCAGGAAGAAGAAGCTCTCGACCAGCAGCACCGGCACCGCATATTTGATCCAGACGCCATATTCCGTGCGGCGCGGGCCGCTCGGAAACATGCCGTCGAGATCGTGGGTCATCACGAGAAGCTGCAGGATCGTCGTGGTGTAGGTCGCCAGCACGGCGGAAATCACCGCGGTGATCGCATTGGCCTCGTAACCGAGCGCATGCGCGGTGGCCATGTAGCCGAGCACCATCAGCGGCCGGATGATATAGGTCGGCGCGAGGGCGCGAACCGGCCAGGACTGGGCTCTGGCCGCGCCTTCGAGCACGCCGCCGAGCGCCACCATCGGGATACTGGTAAAGATCAGGATGAAGGGGACGACGTAATAGGCTTCCATCTGCTCCGACAGGAGCCAGACGGCCGCGATCGCAACGGCCGCGAACACGCTGGAAAACAGAAGCGAGAACAGGCGGCTGCCCAGAAGCAGGCCGCGCAGCCGGTCCATGTCGCCTTCCTTGACATATTGCGGCAGGAACCGGATCACCACCGTCGAGAAGCCGAGGCAGGAAAAGTCGCTGAGCATCAGGACCGCGGTCCAGACGAAGACGTAGATCCCGTATTCGTGGCTGCCGGTCCAGCGCGCCATGACGACCTGCGAGAGGAAGGCGAGGCCGGCGCTGGCGACACGGATGGCGAACGCGACCAGCGACATGCGCTGCGCCTTCGCGGCCTCGTCCGTCCCGTTCCAGATCGTGTCGAACCGGCGCGCCAGCGGCATGATCCGCTCCGAGAGCGGACCCGACAGGTATTGTTCTGCTGTCTCGACTGCCGAAAACCGCACGGGCGCGTTCCGAATTACCTCAAACCGGAATCCGGATACTCTATCGGGCTTAAGAAAGCGTTCGCCCGGCGCGGAGCCGGGCGAGAATAGTGCGATGGGTACGGGGCGGTGCGCGCCCGGTCAGGCCGTGGTCACGAAGGCGCCGTGGCAGTGCTTGTATTTCTTGCCCGAGCCGCAAGGACATGCCTCGTTGCGGCCGACCTTGCCCCAGGTCGAGGGATCGTCGGGATCGCGGTCCTCGGCGGCCACCTGTCCGGATCCGATCGCGGCGCCGTAATCGGCAGCCGTGGCGGGTGCGGAAAACTCGTCCTCGCCGGTCGTCGCGTCGGTGTGATGCGCCGCCATTTCCGGCATTTCCGGCGGCGGCGCCTCCGCCTGCTCGCGCACGATTTCGACGCGCATCAGCTGGGCCGTGACCGCCTGGCGCAGATTGGCGAGCATCGCCTGGAACAGTTCGAAGCTCTCCTGCTTGTATTCCTGCAGCGGATCGCGTTGCGCGTAACCGCGGAATCCGATCACCGAACGCAGATGGTCGAGGCTGACGAGATGTTCGCGCCACAGCGTGTCGAGCGTCTGGAGGACGATCGACTTCTCGACATATTCGGTGATCTCCGGCCCGAACCGCTCGGCCCGTTCGGCAGCCGCCTTGTTGGCGGCGTCCATCAGCCGTTCGAGGATGTCGTCCTCGGCAATGCCTTCCTCGCGCGCCCACTCGTCGACGGGCACATCGATGTTCAGCAGCCGGACGGTCTCCTCCTTCAGGCCCTCGATGTCCCACTGCTCCGCATAGGCTTTTTCGGGGATGTGCTTCTCGACGATCCCTTCGACGACCTCGCGGCGCATTTCCTCCACCGTGTCCGAGAGACCGGTACCGTCCATCAGTTCCTTGCGCTGCTCGAACACGACCTTGCGCTGATCGTTCATGACGTCGTCATATTTCAGCAGGTTCTTACGGATGTCGAAGTTGCGCGCCTCGACCTTCTTCTGCGCCTTTTCGAGCGCCTTGTTGATCCACGGATGGATGATCGCCTCGCCTTCCTTGAGGCCGAGCTTCTGCAGCATGCCGTCCATGCGGTCGGAGCCGAAGATGCGCATCAGGTCGTCCTGCAGCGACAGGAAGAACTTCGAGCGACCGGGGTCGCCCTGGCGGCCCGAACGGCCGCGCAGCTGGTTGTCGATGCGGCGGCTTTCGTGACGCTCGGTCGCCAGCACGTAGAGGCCGCCGGCTTCCAGCGCCTGGGCCTTGAGCCGCTTGATGTCCTCGGTGATCTCGGCGATGCGCCTGTCGCGCTCCTCGCCCTCCGGCACGTCGGCCAGTTCCTGCTCGATGCGCATCTCGGCATTGCCGCCGAGCTGGATGTCCGTGCCGCGGCCCGCCATGTTGGTGGCGATGGTCACCGCGCCCGGCACGCCGGCCTGGGCGACGATGAAGGCCTCGCGCTCGTGCTGGCGCGCATTGAGCACCTCGTGCTTGACGCCGCCGTCCTTGATCGCCCCGTCGAGATTGTCGAGCGAGGTCTGCAGATACTCACGAAGCTCGGGCTCCTTGCCGTCCTTGATGGCGTCAAGCCGCGTCTTGAGCGTGTCGCGGATATGCTTGAGCCCCTTCGGATTGCTCAGGATCGCCGACAGCATTTCCGATTTCTCGATCGAGGTCGTGCCGACGAGAACCGGCTGGCCTTTCTTCTGGCTGGCGATGATATCCATGACCACGGCGGCATATTTCTCGTCGACCGTGCGATAGACCTCGTCATCCTCGTCGATGCGCTGGATCGGCAGATTGGTCGGGATTTCGACGACGCCGAGATCGTAGATATTGCCGAATTCCTCGGCTTCCGTGGACGCCGTACCGGTCATGCCGGCCAGCTTGTCATACATGCGGAAGTAATTCTGGAAGGTCACCGAGGCGAGCGTCTGGTTCTCCGGCTGGATCGCCGCGCCTTCCTTGGCTTCCAGCGCCTGGTGCAGCCCTTCGGAGAAGCGCCGGCCCGGCATCTGGCGTCCGGTGAACTCGTCGATGATGATGATCTCGTCGCCCTTGACGATGTAATCCTTGTCGCGCTGGAACAGCTTGTGGGCCTTCAGCGCATTGTTGACGTGGTGGACGATCGCGACGTTCTCGACGTCGTAGAGGTTTTCGCCCTTCAACAGGCCGGCCTCCTCGAGCATCCGCTCGAGCTTCTCGGTGCCGCCCTCGGTAAAGGTCGCGGAGCGCTGCTTCTCGTCGATCTCGTAGTCTTCCTCGCTCAGCATCGGCACGAACTTGTCGATGGCAATGTAGAGTTCGGACTTGTCGTCGAGCGGACCGGAGATGATCAGCGGCGTGCGCGCCTCGTCGATCAGGATCGAGTCGACCTCGTCGACGATCGCGAAGGCATGGTCGCGCTGCACCATCTGGGCGCGCTCATATTTCATGTTGTCGCGCAGATAGTCGAAGCCGAGCTCGTTGTTGGTCGCATAGGTGACGTCGCAGTCATAGGCGATCTTGCGCTGATTGTCGTCGAGGCCGTGGACGATGACGCCCACCGACAGGCCGAGGAAATTGTAGAGCTTGCCCATCCACTCGGCGTCGCGCGAGGCCAGGTAGTCGTTCACCGTGACGACATGGACGCCGCGCCCGGCCAGCGCGTTGAGATAGACCGGCAGGGTGGCGACCAGCGTCTTGCCCTCGCCCGTCCTCATCTCCGCGATGGCGCCCTCGTTCAGCACCATGCCGCCGATCAGCTGGACATCGAAAGGCCGCATCCCGAGCGCTCGCTTCGCGCCTTCGCGGGCGACCGCGAAAGCCGGGACCAGGATGTCGTCGAGCGATTTGCCGTCCCGGATCTGGGCCTTGAACTCTTCCGTCTTGCCGCGAAGCTGGTCGTCGCTGAGCGCCGCGATCTCGTCTTCGAGCGCGTTGATGGCGGCGACTTTGGGGTTCAGCGACTTGAGGCGGCGGTCGTTGACGGAACCGAAAATCTTGCGGGCGATGCCGCCGAAATTGACCATGAAAATGGTCCTTTCCCAAGGATTTGCCGCGACGTGTGGCGGCTTGAATTCTTCGTGTTTGCGTCGGTTGTGCGCTGCTAGTTCGCCCCGGAATCCGGCTATTCGGAGGTGGACGCGATAGCGAAGGACAGATAAGAGGGGCAAATTGTGATGTCAACGTCGCGCCGGACCAAGAAACCCAATGCCGCGCTGCGCGTTCCGGTAAAATCCGGGTGAACCTTTTTTCGCAACCAGGCGAGTGATCAATGCAGATTTTCCGTTCGTTCAACCTCCTGTCAGCAGCTTCCCTGCGCGGCGCCGTCGCCGGCCTCGCCGTGACATCGATCGCGCTTGCCGGCACCCTGCCGGCCGCCTCGGCACAGGACCAGAACGAGGTCCTCGCCACGCTGAACGGCGAGCCGATCACCCGCCAGGATCTCGACATGACCCTGAACGATCTGCAGGACCAGCTCGGCCAGGTGCCGGCCGAAGGCCGTGACGCCGCCGCCCTGACGGCGCTTGTCGATATCCGTTCGCTGGCGAAGAAGGCGGCGGAAGCCGGCCTCGACGAGACCGACGATTTCAAGACCCGTCTCGAATTCCTGCGCCAGCGCGCCCTGCATAACGCCTATTTCAAGGCCGAAGTGCTCGACAAGATCAGCGACGAGGACGTGCGCGCCCGCTACGACAAGGAAGTCGCGGCGACGCCGCCCGAAAACGAGGTCAGCGCCCGCCACATCCTCGTCGAAACCGAAGATGAAGCGAAGGCGATCATCGCCGAACTCGACAATGGCGCGGATTTCGAGACCCTCGCCAAGGAAAAATCGACCGGCCCGTCCGGACCGGCCGGCGGCGATCTGGGCTATTTCTCGCGCGGCCGTATGGTCCCGGAGTTCGAGGAAGCCGCTTTCGCGCTCGATGTCGGCGCCTACACCAAGGAACCCGTCCAGACGCAGTTCGGCTGGCATGTGATCAAGGTCGAAGACAAGCGCGCCGTGCAGCCGCCGGCTTTCGCCGAGGTCGAAAACCAGATCCGCTCGGTGCTGCTGCGCGAACGCTATTTCGACCTCCTCAACAGCCTGCGCGACGAGGCTCAGGTCGAGGTCACGGATCCGGCGCTCAAGGAAGCCTATGACAAGGCGATGAGCGCACAACAGCCCCAGCAGTAACGCCGCGACGGGAGGCACCATGACCAGCGTTTCTCCGCTCGCGCCGAAAAGCCTGCCGGACATGCCGGCAATCTCCGGCGTCCGCATCGCCACCGCCAAGGCGGGCATCAAGTACAAGAACCGCGTCGACCTGATGGCGATGGTCTTCGACGAAGGCACCGCGGTCGCCGGGGTCTTCACCCGGTCGAAATGCCCGTCGGCGCCGGTTGAGCTGTGCCGCGAGCACCTGCCCGGCGGCAAGGCGCGTATCCTGGTCGTCAATGCCGGCAACGCCAATGCCTTTACCGGCAAGAAGGGCCGCCACACCACCGCCGTCGCCGCCAAGGCCGCCGCCGGCGCCGCCGGATGCGCCGAGGACGAGGTGTTCCTGTCCTCGACGGGCGTGATCGGCGAACCGCTCGATCCGTCGCATTTCGAGCGCCACCTCGCCGACATGGTCGCCGGTGCGGAAGACAGCCGCTGGAGCGACGCCGCCCATGCGATCATGACGACGGACACCTTTCCGAAAATGGCGACCCGCACCGTCCGTCTCGGCGAAGCGGAGGTGACGATCAACGGCATCGCCAAGGGCGCCGGCATGATCGCACCCGACATGGCGACGATGCTCTCCTATGTCGCCACCGACGCCCCGCTCTCGGCGGCTGTGCTGCAATCCCTGCTCGGCCGTTTCACGCCGACGACCTTCAACGCGGTCACGGTCGATTCCGATACCTCGACCTCGGACACGCTGCTCGCTTTTGCGACCGGCAAGGCCGAAGGCGCACCGACGATCACAGACCCCGACGATCCGCGTCTCACGGATTTCGCCACTGCTTTCGGCGAATGCCTGCATGAACTCGCGCTGATGATCGTCAAGGACGGCGAGGGCGCGACCAAGCTGGTGCGCGTCGACGTCACCGGCGCGGTTTCGGACGATTCGGCGAAGCGCATCGCGATGGCGATCGCCAATTCGCCGCTGGTCAAGACGGCCATCACCGGCGAGGACGCCAATTGGGGCCGCGTCGTCATGGCCGTCGGCAAGGCCGGCGAACCCGCGGACCGCGACCGGCTCGCCATCTGGTTCGGCGATCTCCTGCTCGCCAGCGAGGGCGAGCGCCGCGACGATTATTCGGAGGAGGCCGCCAGCGCCTACATGACGAATGAGGAGATCGTCATCCGCGCCGATATCGGCCTCGGCGACGGCAAGTTTACGGCCTGGACCTGCAACCTGACGAAGGAATATGTCGCGATCAATGGCGATTACAGGAGTTAACAAAATGTCCGGCCTAGCGCTTGTCCGGCGTCTCGAAGCCGTGGGATTCCGCGCCTGGCCTGCGGCCTCGGTGCATTACGACGGAAGCTGGGCGGTGCGTCTCACCGCCGGCCACCCCTCCAAGCGCCTGAACTCCGTCAATCCGCTCGATCCGTCCGATTACCGCGACATCGACCAGCGGATCGCCCGCGCCGCCAAGCGCTTCAGCTCCTATGGCCGACCGCTGGTCTTCCGCCTGTCGCCGCTCGCGCCGATGCAGCTCAATGCGCATTTCGACGCCAATGGCTGGCGGCGCTTCGACGAAACCAGGGTGATGATCGCGGCGCTCAAGGACATCGATCTGGACAGCGGCATCGACCAGATCCCGCTGCAGGACATCGGGCGCTATGTCGACGCGTCCATCGCGATCCGCGCGATGGAGGGCGAGCGCAAGCCCGGCCTCACCGAGGTTGTGGAATCGATCCGCCCGCCGAGCGGCATGTTCGTGCTGGAGGACGATGACGGGCCGGTGGCGTCCGCACTCTGCGTGCACGACAACGACCTTGCCGGCCTGTTCGACGTCGCGGTCCGCGAGGACCAGCGCGGCAAGGGCTATGCCCGCTCGATCGTCCGCGCCGCACTGCGCTGGGCCGCCGCGCAGGGCGCACAGCGCGCATGGCTGCAGGTCATGGTCGCCAACAAGTCCGCGGTCGATCTCTACACGAGGCTCGGCTTCCAGGAAGCCTATTCCTATTCCTATCGCCAGAAGGGCGAGTGACCGGCCCGTGACCGAACCAGCGCCGAAACGGGTTCTCCTCGTCGCCGCCTGCGCGTTGCTCGACGCCGACAACCGCGTCCTGCTGGCGCGCCGGCCCGAGGGCAAGTCCATGGCCGGCCTGTGGGAATTTCCCGGCGGCAAGATCGAGGCCGGCGAGACGCCGGAACAGTCGCTGGTGCGCGAACTGCACGAGGAACTGGGCATCGAGACCGAGGAGCCCTGCCTCGCCCCGCTGACCTTCGCCAGCCACGCCTATGACGAGTTCCACCTGCTGATGCCGCTCTATGTCTGCCGCAAATATCAGGGCATCCCGATGTCGCGCGAAGGCCAGCAGCTGAAATGGGTCCGCGCTGCGGCGCTGCGTGACTATCCCATGCCCCCCGCCGACATTCCATTGATACCGGTCATCCAGGACCTTCTGTGACAGCCCCCTTGGCAACCCCTAACAAACGTCGTTAATCAAACATTTATTACAATGTGCGATTCGATATGAACAAGCCGGGCTTTACAGCGTCCCGGCGGTGCGTTTGTCTCGTCGTGAAGAGGGGGTAGTTACCATGCATAATGACCGCGATTGGGCTGATCTGCGGCCTCAAAACGCGTCCGCATTCAGCGAAGCCGGCTTCGGCATGATGCGGATCACCCTGCTTTTCGGATCCTTCGCCATCGCTATCGCCCTGTTTCTGACGCCCTTGCTGGACCGGTCGGAAGGCGCCTCCGTCGCCGGCGGGCAGTTCTATGCCGGCGTCGACCGCATGGCGACCGGGACGGTCCGCCCCGGCGAGCGGCAATACACCCTGCGCCGCAGCGTTCTGCAGACCTCTCCGACCTCCACCTGCGTCATTCATTCTAACGGCACACGCTCGGGCGACTGCTGATCCGCCTTCCGGGATCTACCCCTCTTCGCCGCCGGACCTGTCCTTCAGGACATCCGCCAGCCGCGCCGTCGCGCTTCCCGGCCTGAGCGGTTTCTGCTGCGATTCATGCGGCGCCCATCCCGACATCCACACGAAATTGAACGACGCGCGCACCCGTCCATCGGTGTCGCTATGGCGCGCGGCATAGAGTTCAGCCGCCTTGGCGAAAAGGTCGCGGCGGGAAAATGACCGGCTGCGCGAGGCCAGCGTGTTGGTCGCCCCCATGGCCCGAAGATCGAGCATCAGGTTGAACAGCGTATCGTAGCGCACCGTCAGCGTCTCGCTGTCGGTGACAGGCAGGGCAAAACCCGCCCGTTGCAGCAGGGCGCCGGCATCGCGCACGTCGAGGAAGGGCAGCACGCGGGCATTCGCCGCGCCCGTCAGCTCCGCTTCCGCCGCGATCAGGCAGTCGCGCAATTCGCCCAGCGTGCCGGCGGCGGGAACGCAGGCGAGAAACAGCCCGTCCGGCTTCAGCGCCCGGCGGATCTGCGCCAGCACGCCCGGCGTGTCATTGGTCTCGTGCAGCGTCAGCAGGCTGACCGCCAGATCGTATTGCGCCTCGCCGAGGCCGAGCGCCTCATCGCCACCGAGTGGGCTCACGTCGTGGCGCTCGAGCAGGCCGCTGTCCTCCATCGGCAGCCGCGGCGCGCCGTCGGGGACGAACAGCACCCCGCGTTCGAAGTCGCGCTTCACGGTCGACAGCCTGAAGTCGAGATCCTCCGCCATGGCGCGGAACAGGAAATCGGCCCCTTGCGCGCCGATCCCGGCGGCGCGGCGGCGGTTCCTTCGGACCTGCGCAAGGTCGATGATTGTTTTGACGGCCATGGCCGCTTCTGTAACAGTAAATGCCTCCGCTGCCAGCCTCGGGGCGTTCACATGATGCAATTGACGCATATGGCGAGCCGCGCCGTCGCCTCGGTCCTGTTTCCGGACACCTGCCTCGCCTGCCGGATGCATGTCGCCGAACGCGGCACGCTCTGTCCGGACTGCTGGTCGCAACTGCATTTCATCGCCGAACCGGTCTGCGACGTCACGGGAACGCCCTTCCAGCATGAATTCGGCGAGCGCATGGTCAGCGCCGAGGCGCTGGCGGACCCGCCGCCCTATCGCCGTGCCCGCGCCGCCGTCCTGCATGCCGGCATCGCGCGCCAACTCGTTCAGCGCCTCAAATACGGCGACCAGACTGAACTCGCACCCTGGATGGCGCGTTGGATGCTGCGAGCCGGCCGCGACCTCCTCGCCGGGAGCGACGTCATCGTCCCGGTGCCGCTGCACAAGAGGCGGTTTCTCGCCCGTCGCTACAACCAGTCGGCCGAACTCGCCCGCGCCATCACGCGCCAGACAGGCCTGATCTTCGAGCCGGGAGCGCTGCAGCGCGTCAAACCGACCCGCCAGCAGGTGGGCCTGACCGCCAACGAACGCCGGCTGAATGTGCGCGGCGCCTTCCGCGTCCCCGCGGAGCGCGAGATCGCCGTCGCGGGACGGACGGTGCTGCTCGTCGATGACGTCTACACGACCGGGGCGACGATCATCGCCGCGACCAAGGCGCTGAAGCGCGCGGGCGCCGCGGAGGTCGACGTGCTGACCTTCTCGCGCGTCGTCGAGTATTTCACCGGACCGCTCCACCACCGGACCTTTGGATAAGGCGATCTTTTCACGATGATGCAGTGCACATATATAGCTGCTTCGGAAAGGATGACCCCAATGGCCAATGTCACCATCTACACGCGGCAGTTCTGCGGCTTCTGCACCGCCGCCAAACGCCTTCTGGACAAGAAAGGCGTCGCCTATGTCGAGCATGACGCGACCTTCAAGCCGGAGCTGAAGCGCGAAATGATCCAGCGCTCGCATGGCGGTACGACATTCCCGCAGATCTTCATCGGCGATTTCCATGTCGGCGGCTGCGACGAACTCCACGCGCTGGAACGCGCCGGCAAGCTCGACCCGCTGCTGGCCGCCGCCTGACCATGGCCCGTCCGCTCACCTGCGCGGCGGTCCAGATGCGGTCGACGACCGATATCGCCACCAACCGCGACGATTTCGAACGGCTCGTGCGCGAAGCGGCGGGACGCGGCGCAACCTATGTGCAGACGCCCGAAATGACGGGCCTGATCCAGAAGAACCGCAAGGCGCTGCTGGACGCGATCTCCGCCGAAGACAGCGATCCGATCGCTGCGACGGCGTCGTCGCTGGCAAGGGAATTCGGTATCTGGCTCCATGTGGGCTCCACCCCGATCGCGCTCGGTGACGGCAAGGTGGCCAATCGCGCCTTGCTGTTCGGGCCGGACGGCGGCAAGCGTGTCTCCTACGACAAGATCCACATGTTCGATGTCGATCTCGACAATGGCGAGAGCTGGCGCGAATCGGCGGTCTACCAGCCGGGCGACCGCGCCGTGACCGTGCAGATGGATGACGCGCTGCTCGGCCTCGCGATCTGCTACGACGTGCGCTTCCCCGACATCTTCCGCAAGCAGGCGCTCGCCGGTGCGGAAATCCTCACCTCTCCGGCCGCTTTCACCCGGCAGACCGGCGAAGCCCACTGGCATGTCCTGCTGCGCGCCCGCGCCATCGAGAACGGCGCTTTCATGATCGCCGCCGCGCAGGGCGGCACCCATGAGGATACCCGCGAAACCTACGGCCATTCCATGATCGTCGATCCCTGGGGCCGCATCCTCGCGGAGAAAGCCGACGACGAGCCCGGCGTCATCACCGCCGCGATCGACCTAGATGCCGTGCTTGAAGCGCGGCAGAAAATCCCCAATCTTAAGAATATACGACAGTTTAATCTCGTCGGCCCACAATGAGGGCCCGACCGGAGCGTTCAAGGTGATCAAGTTTTCGCTTAGATGTGACAACGACCATGGCTTCGAGGCCTGGTTCCGCGACAGCGGCGACTATGAAACACAGAACAGGCGCGGCTTCCTCGAATGCCCGACCTGCGGCTCCAGCCATGTGTCGAAAGCGCTGATGGCGCCGAATGTCGCGACCGCGCGCAAGCGCGAGGAAGTCGCCGTCGCAACCGGCAATGCGGTTCAGCGCGAGGTCGTGGCGAAATTGCAGGCCATGGCCCGCGAGGTCCGCAAGACCGGCGAGGATGTCGGCACGCGTTTTCCCGAGGAAGCCCGCAAGATCCATTATGGCGAGGCCGACGCCCGCGGCATCTATGGCAAGGCGTCGCCGGAGGAAGTCGGCAAGCTTCTCGACGAAGGCGTCGAGATCATGCCCCTGCCGGACCTGCCGGAAGATATGAACTGAGCGCCGCTCAGTCCTTCGGCCTTTCGGCCACCACCATGTAATTGACGTCCATGTCGCGCGACAGGCCCCATTCGGCCCTCAGCGGATTGTAGCTGACGCCGCTGCGCCGCGTGATCTGCATGCCCGTTCCCTGAAGCGCGGTTTCGAGTTCGTCGGGCCTGACGAGCTTCTCGTATTGATGCGTTCCCTTCGGCAGCCAGCGCAGGATTTGCTCCGCCCCGAAGATCGCAAGCCCGTAGGCTTTCATGGTGCGGTTGATCGTCGCCACGAACATCAGCCCCCCCGGCCGCACCATCGCGGCGCAGGACTTCATGTAGAGGTCGACATCGGCGACATGCTCGACGACTTCCATGTTGAGCACGACATCGAAGGTTTCGCCCGCCGCCTGCAGGTCTTCGGACGTCGTGGCGCGATAGTCGATCGGCAGGCCCGACTGCTCGGCATGGATCTTCGCGGCCTCGATATTGTTTTCCGACGCGTCCGCCCCCAACACGTCCGCGCCGAGCCGCGCCATCGGCTCCGACAGCAAGCCGCCGCCGCAGCCGATATCGAGGAATCGGAGGCCCTCGAAGGGTCTTGCGGCTTTCGGGTCGATCCCGAAATGGGCAAGCGCCGTTTCGCGAATATAGGTCAGGCGAACCGGATTGAACTTGTGCAGCGTCCAGAGCTTGCCGGTCGGGTTCCACCACTCGGCCGCCATCCGCGCGAAATGTTCCACCTGTCCGGCGTCGATCGTACTTGCCTGGCTCGCCATGCTGCTCTTTCCTTGTCGTTCGCCTTTTCAACTCGGGCCGGCAGGCCCGCAAGTCAAGAGGTCGACCCAAAAGGTCGACCAAAGCCAAACTTGCGACGATTGACGCAATTGGATAAGGAGCGCTCCGACCTGTCGGGCGCAAGTCGCCCGCAATCCGAACCTGAAGCCGAGCATTCAATCCGCCATGGCCCGTATCGTCATGAAATTTGGCGGCACTTCCGTCGCCGATATCGACCGCATCCGCAATGTTGCGCGGCATGTGAAACGGGAAGTCGACAGTGGCCACGAGGTCGCCGTCGTCGTCTCCGCCATGGCCGGCAAGACCAATGAGCTGGTCGAACTGACCCGCGCCGCATCGCCGATGCACGATGCGCGCGAATATGACGCGATCGTCGCCTCCGGCGAGCTCGTGACCGCCGGCCTGCTGGCGATCGTTCTGCAGTCGATGGGGGTCGACGCCCGCTCCTGGCAGGGCTGGCAGATCCCGATCAAGACCGACAACGCCCATGGCGCGGCGCGCATCCAGGAGATCGATGGCGAGCGGCTGATCGAGCGCTTCAGGATAGGCCAGGTGGCCGTCGTCGCCGGCTTCCAGGGCGTCGCCCCCGACAACCGCGTCTCGACGCTCGGCCGCGGCGGCTCCGATACCAGCGCGGTGGCGATCGCCGCGGCGGTTCACGCCGACCGCTGCGACATCTATACCGATGTGGACGGCGTCTACACGACCGACCCGCGCATCGAGCCGAAGGCCAAGCGGCTCGGCAAGGTGTCGTTCGAGGAAATGCTCGAAATGGCCTCGCTCGGCGCCAAGGTGCTGCAGGTCCGCTCGGTGGAACTGGCCATGGTGCACAATGTGCGCACCTTCGTGCGCTCGAGCTTCGAGGCTCCGGACGCTCCCGGCATGGATGACTTCGACAATCCGCCGGGCACGTTGATCTGTGATGAGGATGAGATCGTGGAAAAGCAGAATGTGACCGGCATCGCCTATACGCGCGACGAGGCGCAGATTTCGCTGCGCCGTGTGCAGGACCGGCCGGGCGTCTCCGCCGCCATTTTCGGCCCGCTCGCCGAGGCCGGCATCAATGTGGACATGATCGTCCAGAACGTCTCGGGCGACGGCCAGTTCACCGACATGACCTTCACGGTTCCAAGCAGCGACATGGACAAGGCCCTGCGTGCCCTCGAAAGCGTCAAGGACGATGTCGGCTACGATGCCGTCCAGTCGGATACGGGTCTCGCCAAGGTTTCGGTGATCGGCGTCGGCATGCGCAGCCACGCCGGTGTCGCAGCCACCGCGTTCAAGGCGATGGCGGGCAAGGGGATCAACATTCGCGCCATCACCACCTCCGAAATCAAGATCTCGATCCTGATCGACGGGCCCTATTGCGAACTCGCCGTGCGTACGCTGCACGACGTCTACGGTCTCGACAAGCTTTAGTCGCTACGGCTATGCCATAGGGATGGAAGCGCCGGCGGAACGCGCCGCGCGCGGTGGCAAGTGATTTCGGGGCAAATAATTGCCGGGAGATGCATGTGTTACGTGAGGCGGATGCCGGACCACGGGTTCTGCTGAAGCGGCTGCGCGAGATCATGGCGGAGCCGATGGAGCCGCAGGAGCGGCTCGACCGGATCGTCCGCCAGATCGCCCAGAACATGGTCGCGGAAGTCTGCTCGGCCTATGTGCTGCGCGCCGACGGCGTGCTCGAACTCTATGCCACGGTCGGCCTCAACCCGAACGCCGTGCACCTCTCCGCCCTGCGTCTCGGCCAGGGCCTCGTCGGCACCATCGCCTCCTCGGCGCGGCCGCTGAACCTCGCCGAAGCCCAGAAACACCCTGCCTTCGAATATCTGCCGGAGACGGGCGAAGAGGTCTACAACTCCTTCCTCGGCGTGCCGATCCTGCGCGCAGGCCGTACCCTCGGCGTTCTCGTCGTCCAGAACGAGGCGCACCGCGCCTATGGAGAGGACGAGGTCGAGGCGCTGGAAACCACCGCCATGGTGCTCGGCGAACTGATCGCCGCCGGCGACCTGAAGCGCCTCTCGACGGCCGGCATCGAGCTCGACCTGACCCGGCCGGTCACATCCAGCGGACAGGCTCTCGCCGAAGGCATCGGGCTCGGCCATGTGATCCTGCACGAGCCGCGCATCGTCGTCACCAACCTGTTCAACGAGGACAGCGACACGGAAATCGAGCGCCTCGCCTCCGCGCTCTCCTCGCTGCGCCTGACGATCGACGACATGCTGGCGCGCCGCGAGATCGCCTTCGAGGGCGAACACCGCGACGTGCTGGAAAGCTATCGCATGTTCGCCCATGACAAGGGCTGGGTGCGCCGCCTCGAGGAGGCGATCCGCAACGGCCTGACCGCCGAAGCGAGCGTAGAGAAGGTGCAAAGCGACATGCGCGCCCGCATGTCGGTCGTTTCCGACCCCTATCTGCGCGAACGGATGAGCGATTTCGACGATCTCGCCAACCGGCTGCTGCGCGAACTGATGGGCGAGGACACCGCCAGCCGCGACGAGAAACTGCCGCCCGACACGATCATCGTCGCGCGTTCCATGGGCGCGGCCGAACTGCTCGACTATCCGCGCAAGAACCTGCGCGGCCTCGTGCTCGAGGACGGCGCGGCGACGAGCCATGTCGTCATCGTCGCCCGCGCCATGGGCATTCCCGTGGTCGGCCAAGCCAAGGGCATCGTGGCGCTCTCGGAAAACGCCGATGCGATCATCGTCGACGGCCTGTCCGGCGATGTGCATCTGCGTCCGCAGCCCGATGTCGAGACGGCCTACTCGGAAAAGGTCCGCTTCCGCGCCCGCCGCCAGCAGGAATATCGCGACCTGCGCGACAAGCCGTCGGTGACCAAAGACGGCCAGAGTTTCAGCCTGCACATGAATGCCGGTCTCCTCGTCGACCTGCCGCAGCTCGACGAATCCGGCGCGGTGGGCATCGGCCTGTTCCGCACCGAGCTGCAATTCATGATCGCCGAGACCTTTCCGCGTGCCGAGGCGCAGGAAGCGCTCTACCGCAGCGTGCTGGACGCCGCCGGCAGGAAGCCGGTCACCTTCCGCTCGCTCGATATCGGCGGCGACAAGGTGCTGCCCTATTTCCGCGGCGCGCCGCAGGAGGAAAATCCGGCGCTCGGCTGGCGCGCCATCCGCCTGTCGCTCGACCGCCCCGGCCTGTTCCGGACCCAGTTGCGGGCGCTGCTGAAGGCCGCGTCGGGCCGCGAATTGCGCATCATGCTGCCGATGGTCACGGATATCGGCGAGATCGAGCAGGCCCGCGCGATCATCAACCGGGAAGTCCAGCACCTCTCGCGCTTTGGCCACGGCCTGCCGACCCGGCTGCGGCTCGGCGCGATGCTGGAAGTGCCGGCGCTTCTGTTCGACCTCGAAGCGCTGATGCGCGCCGTCGACTTCGTCTCGATCGGCTCCAACGACCTGTTCCAGTTCATGACCGCCACCGACCGGGGCAATCCGCAGATCGCGTCCCGCTTCGAACCGGTATCGCGGCCTTTCCTGCGCGCATTGCGCAGCATCGTCCAATCGGCGGAAAGGAACGGCACCGCGCTGACGCTTTGCGGCGAACTCGCCGGAACGCCCGTTACGGCGCTGGCGCTGGCCGCGATCGGCATCCGCGACCTGTCCATGTCGGCGGCCGGCATCGGCCCGGTCAAGGCGGCGCTGCTCGCCACCGATCTCTCGGCATTGTCGGCGACGCTGAACGAGGCGATTGAAAACGACCGCGGCGTCACCGATATGCGAAAGACAATTCGCGACTTCGCGGACAAACACGACATTCCCCTCACCTGAGAGCATGACCGGCGCACCGACGCATGATTGAACTTCCCGCCGACAAGATGGACCTGATGGTCAAGCGCTTCGCCATGCTGGAGAGCGAACTGGCCAACGGTCCCGACAGCGAGACCTATGTGAAGCTCGCATCGGAATATGCCGAGCTGGAAGACATCGTCGGCCGGATCAACGCCTATCGCGCCGCCGTCTCCGAACGCGACGACCTCAACACGCTGCTCGCCGACAAGGCGACCGATGGCGACATGCGCATGCTCGCCGAGATGGAATTGCCCGAGGTCGAGGAAAAGATCGAGGCGCTGGAAAAGGACATCCAGCTCCTGCTGCTGCCCAAGGACGCCGCCGACACCAAGGACGCGATTCTCGAAATCCGCGCCGGCACCGGCGGCCTCGAAGCCGCCCTGTTCGCGGGCGACCTTTTCCGCATGTATGAGCGCTACGCGGCCGCCCATGGCTGGAAGATCGAGATCATCTCCGCCTCCGAGGGCGATGCCGGCGGCTACAAGGAAATCATCGCCAAGGTCTCCGGACGCGGCGTGTTCTCGCGGCTGAAATTCGAATCCGGCGTCCATCGCGTCCAGCGCGTGCCCGAAACGGAGGCCGGCGGACGCATCCATACCTCCGCCGCGACCGTCGCCGTCCTGCCGCAGGCCGAGGAAGTGGATGTCGATATCCGCGACCAGGACATCCGCATCGACACGATGCGCGCATCCGGCGCCGGCGGCCAGCACGTCAACACGACCGACTCGGCGGTGCGCATCACCCACATCCCGACCGGCATCGTGGTCGTCCAGGCCGAGAAGTCGCAGCACCAGAACCGCGCCCGCGCCATGGAAGTCCTGCGCGCCCGCCTCTTCGACATGGAGCGCCAGAAGGCCGCCGACGAACGCGCCGAATCGCGCCGCCTGCAGGTCGGCTCGGGCGACCGCTCGGAACGCATCCGCACCTATAATTTCCCGCAGGGCCGGCTGACCGACCACCGCATCAACCTGACGCTCTACAAGCTCGACCGCGTCATGGAGGGCGAACTCGACGACGTCATCGACCCGCTGATCGCCGACCACCAGGCAAAATTGCTTTCGGAGGAGCCGGCATGAGCGCCGAGATCGCACCGCAATCGATCGAAGGCCTGTTCCAGGATGCGCGGCGGCGGCTCGCCGAGGCCGGCGTCCTTACCCCCGATCTCGACACCAGCCTGCTTCTCGAACACGCGACCGGCTTCACCGTGCTGTCGCGCATCACAGAGGCCGGCCGGATCGTGCCGCCCCGCCTGATCGAACGTTTCGAGGAGTGCCTGGCCCGCCGGCTCCGGCGCGAACCCGTCCATCGCATCATCGGCGAGCGCGAATTCTACGGCCTGCCGCTGAAGCTCAACGCCTCGACCCTTGTGCCGCGCCCGGACACGGAGACCCTGGTCGATCTCGTGCTGCCCTTCGTCAAGGACACGGTCCGCCAGACCGGCACCTGCCGCATCCTCGATCTCGGCACCGGGACCGGGGCGATCGCGCTAGCATTGCTGGCAACCGTGCCGGGTACGGTCGCGATCGGCAGCGACATTTCCGAGGAAGCCCTCGACGCAGCCGAACAGAATGCCGACGCACTTCATCTGGAAGACCGCTTCGCTCCCGTCCGCTCCGACTGGTTCGAGGCGATCGCCGGCGAATTCGATCTGATCCTGTCCAACCCCCCCTATATCCGCAGCGGCGATATCGCGTCGCTCGACACCGATGTGCGCGATTACGACCCGCTGGCCGCGCTCGACGGCGGCGAGGACGGGCTGGCCGCCTACCGCATCCTGGCCGAGCAGGCGCCGGCATATCTGTCCGGCCGGGGCGCGCTCGCAGTCGAAATCGGACATGATCAAAAAGAAGACGTGACGATTCTCTTCGAAGACCTCGGATTCCGCAGAATCGGCATACGAAAGGACTATTCGGGGCACGATCGGGCACTTTTTTTTGTGAAATGACAAAAACTTGCATGCTGTTGTGAAAAAATCACTTGGCAATGCAGCATCGGGAGGCTACCTAGTTGGTAGCGGCTTACTAATCAGGCTGCTGGTCCGGCACCCAACGGAAAACCCGAATGTGACCGTGCGGACACCCGCCTTCCCGTCGATCAGTTTTGCAAGATCGGTGAAGAGGCACGCACACAAGCAAATTCATGAACCTGGGCGAGGTAGGGGGAAACCTTGGCCCGGAACGGACAGGCGCAATGCGCACTCTGTATGCACCGTAATGACAATATGAGAGTCTGATGAGACCACAACAGCAAGGTCGCCGCCAGCGCAATCGCAACAGCGGCGGGGGCAACAGGCGTAACCAAAATCCGCTTTCCCGGAATTACGAGAGCAACGGTCCGGACGTTAAGATCCGCGGCAATGCCCAGGTGATCGCCGACAAATACGCCGCGCTCGCCCGCGACGCGCTTTCCTCCGGCGACAGCGTCATGGCGGAGAACTATCTCCAGCACGCCGAACATTACAATCGTATCATCATGGCGGCGCAGTCGCAGATGCAGGCGCAGCGCGAAGAGCGCCAGCAGTCGGACGACAACTCCGATAGTGACGACGACAGCAGCGACGACACCACGGCGCAGGACGCATCCTCCGACAATGGCGAGGAGCGCCCGCGGCGCGACCGCCAGGACCGCAAGGAACGCAACGAGCGCAAGGCTGCCAATGGCGATGCCAGGCCGAACGGCGAAGACGCCTCCGAGGCGCCGCAGCCGGTGATCGGAGAAACGCCGGTCGAGGTGGCGATGGAAGAGCAAGAACAGGCCGCCGCAAGCGCGCCGCGCCGCGCTCCCGCTCGCCGGCCGCGCAAGCCGCGCCGGACCGAGGAACAGGCTGCGTCCGATGGCGAAAGCGGTTCCGACGGCGGCGACAGCTCGTCCTCCGACGACAGCAAGGCAGTTGCCGCCGAGGCCTGAGCCAAGCTCCGCCAATCGGTTGAATACCGAACCCGCATCGCCCCGCGATGCGGGTTTCTTCTTGTCGCACCCGTCCCCTCTTTTTTTCGTGATCGCCAGTTCCCATATGCAGTCGGAACAGTGGTTTGCCGCTTGCGGGAACCCGTCATCGATGATCCGGCAGTGCTCGAACGAGGCTGCCCGGACGATTGGAGACCGACATGAATCTTGAGAAATATTCCGACCGCGTCCGCGGTTTCATCCAGTCCGCCCAGACCTATGCGCTGGGTCAGGACCACCAGCAATTCACGCCCGAACACCTTCTGAAAGTCCTCGTCGACGACACCGAGGGCCTTGCCGCCTCGCTCATCGAGCGCGCCGGCGGCAAGTCTAAGGATGTCCGTCTCGGCGTCGAGGCCGCGCTGAACGCGCAGCCCAAGGTACAGGGCGGAAACGGCCAGCTTTACATGGCCCAGCCCCTCGCCAAGGTTCTGAACACGGCCGAGGAAATCGCCAAGAAGGCGGGTGACTCTTACGTCACGGTCGAGCGCCTGCTGCTCGCCATGGCGATGGAGAAATCCGCCAAGACCTCCGAGATCCTGTCCAAGGCCGGCGTCACCGCGACCGCGCTCAACCAGGCGATCAACGACATCCGCAAGGGCCGCACCGCCGACAGCGCCAGCGCCGAGGAATCCTACGACGCGCTGAAGAAATATGCCCGCGACCTGACCGCCGACGCCCGCGACGGCAAGCTCGATCCGGTCATCGGCCGCGACGACGAGATCCGCCGCACGATCCAGGTCCTCTCACGCCGCACCAAGAACAACCCCGTCCTGATCGGCGAGCCCGGCGTCGGCAAGACCGCCATCGCCGAGGGCCTTGCGCTGCGCATCGTCAATGGCGACGTGCCGGAGAGCCTCAAGGACAAGCAGCTGATGGCGCTCGACATGGGCGCGCTGATCGCCGGCGCGAAATATCGCGGCGAGTTCGAGGAGCGCCTGAAGGCGGTCTTGAACGAAGTCCAGTCGGCCGCCGGATCGATCATCCTGTTCATCGACGAGATGCACACGCTGGTCGGCGCCGGCAAGGCGGATGGCGCAATGGACGCCTCCAACCTGCTGAAGCCCGCGCTTGCCCGCGGCGAACTGCACTGCGTCGGCGCGACCACGCTCGACGAGTACCGCAAACATGTCGAAAAGGACGCCGCGCTCGCCCGCCGCTTCCAGCCGGTCTTCGTCGAGGAGCCGACCGTCGAGGACACGATCTCGATCCTGCGCGGCCTGAAGGAGAAGTACGAACAGCATCACAAAGTGCGCGTCTCCGACAGCGCGCTGGTCTCCGCCGCGACCCTGTCAAACCGCTACATCACCGACCGTTTCCTTCCCGACAAGGCCATCGACCTTGTCGACGAGGCCGCGTCGCGCTTGCGCATGCAGGTCGACTCCAAACCCGAAGCCCTCGACGAGATCGACCGCCGCATCATGCAGCTGAAGATTGAGCGCGAGGCGCTGAAGCTGGAGAAGGACACGGCGTCGCAGGACCGCCTTTCGAAGCTCGAAAAGGAACTGACGGGCCTCGAAGAGGAATCCGACAGCCTGACCGCCGCGTGGCAGGCCGAGAAGGAAAAGCTCGGCACCGCCGCCGACCTCAAGGGTCAGCTTGACGAGGCGCGCAACGAACTCGCCATCGCGCAGCGCAAGGGCGAGTTCCAGAAGGCCGGCGAACTGGCCTATGGCCGCATTCCGGACCTCGAGAAGAAACTCGCCGAGGCCGAGGAGCGCGGCGACACGCCGGCCGGCTCGATGGTCGAGGAGACCGTCACGCCCGACCACGTCGCCCATATCGTCTCGCGCTGGACCGGCGTGCCGGTCGACAAGATGCTCGAAGGCGAGCGCGACAAGCTGTTGCGCATGGAAGACGAACTCGCCGAGCGCGTCGTCGGCCAGGCCGAAGCCGTGCAGGCCGTCTCGAAGGCCGTGCGCCGCGCCCGCGCCGGGCTGCAGGACCCGAACCGGCCGATCGGCTCGTTCATCTTCCTCGGCCCCACCGGCGTCGGCAAGACCGAGCTGACCAAGGCGCTCGCCGACTTCCTGTTCGACGACGAGCAGGCGATGGTGCGCATCGACATGTCCGAGTTCATGGAGAAGCACTCCGTCTCCCGCCTGATCGGCGCGCCTCCCGGCTATGTCGGCTACGAGGAAGGCGGCGTCCTGACCGAGGCCGTCCGCCGCAGGCCCTACCAGGTGATCCTGTTCGACGAGATCGAGAAGGCGCATCCGGACGTGTTCAACGTGCTGCTGCAGGTGCTCGATGACGGCCGCCTGACCGACGGTCAGGGCCGCACCGTGGACTTCAAGAACACGCTGATCATCATGACGTCCAACCTCGGTGCCGAATACCTCGTCAATCTCGGCGAGGGACAGGATGTCGACAGCGTCCGCGACGAGGTGATGACCGTGGTTCGCGCCTCCTTCCGGCCGGAATTCCTCAACCGTGTGGACGAAGTGATCCTCTTCCATCGCCTGAAGAGGGCCGAGATGGGCGGCATTGTCCGGATCCAGCTCAAACGCCTGGAGAATCTGCTGGCCGATCGCAAGATCGTGCTGCAGTTCGACGACGGCGCGCTGACATGGCTGGCCGACAAGGGTTACGATCCCGCCTATGGCGCGCGTCCCTTGAAGCGGGTCATCCAGAAGGAAGTCCAGGATCCGCTCGCCGAACGCATTCTTGGCGGCGAGATTCTCGACGGCTCGACCGTCCGCGTGATCGAGGGCTCCGACCGGCTGAACTTCGTGCCGGGCGACGCCGCGCAATCCGAAGCCGCGTAAGCGCGCCGGAAAAACGACAATTGACCCGGCCATTGGCCGGGTCAGCCTTTTTCATGCCGCTATTTTGAAAAATCCTGTTACGCGAAGGGACCAAATCGCATGCGAGCCGTTATAACTCGCATGACGCAGCGTCTTTTCTGGAATCCCCGCATGAAGACTTCCCTTGCAATCGGCCTGACCTTTCTCCTCGCCCCGGCCGTGTTGGCGGTTTCCGCCCCGTCCGCGCTGGCGCAACAGGCAGACCGGACCTATGCGGTCGCCCAGGCCGATGTCGGGTTCTTCATCGACAGTCACGGACGGCGCGTCTATTTCGACCGCCGCACCAACCGGATCATCGCGGTGGAGGAACCGCAGACCCTGAAGAATCTCTTCGAGCGCGTGCTGCCGCCTCTGGCCGCGACGCCGAATGCCGATCCCAACGCCTTTCCGCCGGCCCCCGAGCCGGCGCCGCAGGTGAATAGAGCGCCCGAAACCGCCGATCCGGTTCCCGCGCCCGGCGCGGTCGAGCGCGCGCCGATCCCCGGAGCCTCTCCGGACGGGAGCGCGCCGGAAATCCGCCGCCTCGATGAATTGCTGGCAGAACGCGATCCCGACGGAACGGTACGGGTGATCCCGCCCTCGGGTCAGGCGCCGCAGCCGCAGATCGTACCTGCGCCGGACGACGGTCCGACCCCCGGCATCGAGGAACAGCCCGGCACCGAAACCGCCGCCATGCCGCGCCCCGAACCGGCCGTCCCCTCCAAGGGTCCGGCGGTCGCAAGGCTGCAGATCCTGCTCGATCGCCTCGGCTTTTCGCCGGGCGTGATCGACGGCCAGATGGGCTCCAATGTCCGCAAGGCCGTCGCGGCCGCGAGCACTATCACCGGCGTGGCCTATACCGCCGGCGACGAAGCGACGATCGACGCGGAACTGGAACGCACCGGCGGGCCGGCCTTCAGCGAATACGTCATTTCCCCTGAAGACGTCGCCGGCCCGTTCGCCGACCGTATTCCCGTGGACTATGCCGAGAAGGCCCGGATGTCCGCCCTGTCCTTCACCTCGCCGGCGGAGATGCTGGCGGAACGGTTCCACATGGCGCAAAGCTATCTGGAACAGCTCAATCCCGACGTGAATTTCTACCAAGCCGGCACCGTCATCCGCATCGCCGCCGTCGGCCGCAATGTCGACCAGCCGGTCGTCCGGATCGAGGCCGACAAGGCCAATGAGCAGGTCCGCGCCTATGACGAGGCGGGACAGTTGATCGCGGCCTATCCGGCGACGATCGGCTCGTCCGACACGCCGTCGCCGTCGGGCACGGTGCAGGTCGAGCGCGTCGCCTTCGATCCGAACTATACCTACAATCCGAAGATCAATTTCGTGCAGGGCTCAAACACGAAGGTGCTCACCATTCCGCCCGGCCCCAACGGCCCCGTCGGCTCGATCTGGATCGCCCTGTCGAAACCGACCTATGGCATCCACGGCACGCCGGAGCCCGACCGGATCGGCAAGACGAATTCGCATGGCTGCGTCCGCCTGACCAACTGGGACGCGGCCGAACTGGCAAGGCTTGTCAGCAAGGGGGTCACGGTCGAATTCATCGACTAGGACGCGCGCTCGTGCCGGGATAGCATTCGCGCCATGCTGCTCGACGACTACAACGCCTACTGCGCCTCCCTCCCGCAGACGACCCATGTCGTCCAGTGGGGCGGCGCGCATGTCTGGAAGGTCGGCGGCAAGGTCTTCGCCATAGCCGGCTGGAGTGCCGGCGACGAGCTTGCCGTGACCTTCAAGGTGTCCGATCTCGGCTTCGACATCCTGAAACAGCAGCCCGGCCTGCGCCCGGCGCCCTATCTCGCCTCGCGCGGCATGACGTGGATCCAGCGGACGTCCGGCGAAAGCATGGATGACGCGGCGCTGAAGGACTATCTCGCCGAAAGCCACCGCCTGATCGCCGCCAAGTTGACGCGCAAGCTTCGCCGAGACCTTGGCCTCGACATGGTCAAGTAACAGCGGGGCCTTCTCTCCACGCAACAATATTCCCGGTTTACATTGCAGCGCAGCAATCGCAGAATACCGGGAAACAGCGGTTACGAACCTGCGAGACAAAAAGAAATGACGGGAAGCATCAAGACACTCGGCGTGATCGGCGCCGGCCAGATGGGCTGTGGCATTGCGCAGGTCAGCGCAGCCGCCGGCTATGACGTGAAACTCAACGACGTTTCGCTGGAGAATGCCGAAGCCGGCAAGGCGAAAATCGTCGAAACAATGGATCGCGCGGTGAGCGGCGGCAAGATGGACAGGTCGGACGCCGACGAGGCGGCGGCGCGGATCATCCCCGTCGGCATGCTGGAAGACCTGTCGGATTGCGATCTTGTCATCGAAGCGGCCAGCGAGAAGGAAGAGGTCAAGCGCGGCATCTTTTCCAAGCTCTGCCCGGTCCTGAAGCCCGAAGCGATGCTGGCTTCCAACACCTCCTCGATCTCGATCACCCGCCTCGCCGCGTCGACCGACCGGCCGGAACGCTTCATGGGCATCCATTTCATGAACCCGGTGCCGCGCATGAAGCTGGTCGAGCTGGTGCGCGGCATCGCCACCGAAGATGTGACCTACGAAGCCTCGAAGGCCTATGTCGCCACGCTCGGCAAGACGACGACCGTCTCCGAGGACTTCCCCGCCTTCATCGTCAACCGCATCCTGCTGCCGATGATCAACGAGGCGATCTACACGCTCTATGAAGGCGTCGGGTCGGTCGAGGCGATCGACACGGCGATGAAGCTCGGCGCCAACCACCCGATGGGTCCGTTGGAACTGGCCGATTTCATCGGCCTCGATACCTGCCTGTCGATCATGCAGGTGCTCCATGACGGGCTGTCGGATTCGAAATACCGGCCTTGTCCGCTGCTGGTGAAATATGTCGAGGCTGGCTGGCTCGGCCGCAAGACCGGCCGCGGCTTTTACGACTATCGCGGCGAGACGCCGGTTCCCACGCGCTGACGCGTTTCTAACGGGAAAGGGAGGCCCCGTTCGGTCCTTGGGGCAATCTTGGACCGCTCGAGGCCTCCCGCCACCGGAAGGTGGGTGCGCCCCCGCCCTCCGGCTTTGACCAACTATCAAGTCCGCTAGTGACGCGATGTGCGATATGTCACAGACGCGACCGGAGCGAATCGACACCGCCGCTTGCCCGGCCGCGCCCCGATGCCTAAGACAGGGTCGGTTAAGAGAGGAACGATCGCATGCTGTTCGAAGGCACCGACGCCTATGTCGCCGAAAAGGATCTGACCGTTGCCGTCAATGCCGCGATCCGGCTTGAACGGCCGCTTCTCGTCAAGGGCGAACCGGGCACCGGCAAGACCGAACTGGCCAAGCAGGTCGCCGCGGCGCTCGAACTCGACCTGATCGAATGGCACGTCAAGTCGACCACCAAGGCGCAGCAGGGCCTCTACGAATATGACGCTGTCTCGCGGCTGCGCGATTCCCAGCTCGGCGATCCGCGCTTCGAGGACATCACCAATTACATCAAGCGCGGCAAATTGTGGGAGGCCTTCACCGCCGACAGGCGCAGCGTGCTTCTGATCGACGAGATCGACAAGGCCGACATCGAGTTTCCGAACGACCTGCTGCAGGAACTCGACCGCATGGAGTTCTTTGTCTACGAGACCGGCGAGACGATCCGGGCGAACCATCGGCCGATTATTATCATTACCTCGAACAACGAAAAGGAACTGCCCGACGCCTTCCTGCGACGCTGTTTCTTTCACTATATCAAGTTCCCGGATTTCGAGACGCTCAAGGCCATCGTCGACGTCCATTATCCGGGCATCAAGCAGACGCTCGTCCACGCCGCGCTGACCCAGTTCTACGAGATCCGCGATGTCGCGGGCCTCAAGAAGAAGCCGTCGACCTCGGAAGTGCTCGACTGGATCCGCCTTCTGGTCGCCGACGACGTGGAGCCCGAGACGCTGCGCGGCGACGCGAAGAACGCCCTGCCGAAACTGCATGGCGCGCTGCTCAAGAACGAGCAGGACGTGCATCTGTTCGAACGGCTCGCCTTCCTGGCGCGGCAGCGCGGCGGATAAGCGAAGCCGCGCGAAAGTTGACCGCGCGCCCGATCAGGCATATTGAGCATTCCGTGGTGATTTGGCCGGCCGGCTTGCAGCCACGTAAAAAAACTCGCTAAAGGGCCGAGACGAAATATTGAAAACGTCCCGACCGGTAGCGAATTTCGCGGCCGGTTTTTTTGTTCGAGTGAAAGACGACTGCCATGCCGATCCGTATTCCAGACCAGCTTCCCGCCCGCGACATTCTCGTCCGCGAGGGCGTCATGGTCATGGACGATACGACCGCGCTGCGCCAGGACATCCGCCCGCTGCAGATCGGCCTGCTCAACCTGATGCCGAACAAGATCAAGACCGAGACGCAGATCGCCCGGCTGGTCGGTTCTACGCCGCTGCAGGTGGAGATGACGCTGGTTCGCGTCGGCGGCCACCAGCCCAAGAACACGCCGGAGGAACACCTTCTCTCCTTCTACCATACATGGGAGGAGGTGAAGCACCGCAAGTTCGACGGCTTCATCATCACCGGCGCGCCGATCGAGACCCTCCCCTTCGACGAGGTCACCTATTGGGACGAGCTGCAGCAGATCCTCGACTGGACCGAGACCAACGTCCATTCGACCTTCAACATCTGCTGGGGCGCCATGGCGGCGATCTGGCACTTCCACGGCGTGCCGAAATACACGCTGCCCAAGAAGGCCTTCGGCGTTTACCGCCACCGCAATCTCAACCCGGCCTCGCCCTATCTGATGGGCTTTTCCGACGACTTCCAGATCTCGGTGTCGCGCTGGACCGAGGTGCGCCGCGCCGACATCACGCCCGACATGGGGCTGGAAGTGCTGATGGAATCCGACGACACCGGGCTTTGCCTGATCGCCGAGCAGACATGCAACCGGCTCTACATATTCAACCATGTCGAGTATGATTCCACCACTCTGGCCGACGAGTATTTCCGCGACGTCGCCAACGGGACGCCCATCGGCGTGCCGGTGAATTACTTCCCCGGCGACGATCCGGAGAAGGAGCCGCTCAACCGCTGGCGCAGCCACGCCTTCCTCTTGTTCGGCAACTGGATCAACCAAGTCTACCAGACCACCGAATACGACTTGTCGGAGATTGGAAAGCACCGCCATGGCTGAGGACCTTGTGATCCGCCCGCTCGAGGCCGGCGACGAGAAGGAGTGGCGGCGGCTGTGGACCGCCTATCTGGAGTTCTACGAATCCTCCGTTCCCGACGAGGTCTACCGCTCCTCCTTCGACCGGATGCTCGCCGGCAATGCGGGCGCGCCGAACGAGTTCTGCGGCCTGATCGCGACGCTCGGCGGCAAGCCCGTCGGCCTCGTCCATTACCTGTTCCACCGCCATGGCTGGAAAATCGAGAATGTCTGCTATCTTCAGGATCTCTATGCCGACCCGGATGTGCGCGGAAAGGGCATCGGCCGGGCGCTGATCGAGGCGGTCTACGCCGCCGCCGACGCCGAGGGATGCCCGACCGTCTACTGGATGACCCAGGACTTCAACGCCACGGCGCGGCAGCTCTACGACCGTATCGGCAAGCTGACGCCGTTCATCAAATACAGTCGCTGAGCGCTGCGTCTTTCTCCCCGCGCGCGGGGAGAAGGGAGGGCGCGCGGCATCGCCTCCGCGCTTCCTTTCGAAGGCGGATTGCATGGCGTTGCTACCTGTCCCGCCTTTAAGCTTCGCTGCCGCTCGCTGGCGGGCCCCTGCCCAACGTCGTGTCCCAGGCTTCGAGGCCGAGACAGTTGCATTCCCTCAGCACCTCCTCGACGTCCGTCTTCGGATGCTTCTTCCAGCCGGGCGGGTAGCCTGGGCGGAAGGGGGTCAGTCGGATCGGTTTGCCGAAGCCGGCGGCGCGGCGGGCGCGCCAGCGGGCAAGCCGCAGCGCCTGACCGTCGAGATCCAGGAGCGCTGCCTGCAGCGCGCGGATGCGCCGGCAGAGGGGCCTGGCGTCGACGGGTTCGTTGCGCGGCGAGGCCGGGACGAACAGGGGGACAGCGGGATCGTCGAGCGCGGCGATTTGCTCCGGCGTCAGCCATGGCTCGGGGAAAGGCTTGAACGGGTCGAACAGGGCGAAGGCGGGGTGGCACGTTGGCGTCGTCGTCTCTTCGCTTGCCCCCTCACCAACTTCGGCTAGCTCGCTGCGCTCACAAGCCTTCGTATCCTCTCCCCCGAGGGACGAGGACGGGTTGGCGGGCCGGCCCCGGCGCAGCGGTCCGACATCGAGGGGCAATTTGCACGCGGCCATGGCGATGAGACGGCGGGCGGCGAATTCGGCGGGGCGGAGGATGGCGAGGATGCGCAGGTAGAGGTGGCGCGGCAGGGTCTCGGCCGTCCGGCCGGCCTCAATCCCGGCCATGACGATCAGCCGGAACGCGATGTCGCACAGTATCTCGCAATTGCGATCGATCGCCCCGCGCCAGTCGAACTCCATGCCTTGCCTCCGTTGGTGCGGGGATTGTGCAGGAGGGTTGCGGGCGGTGGATGAGAAAGTGAGTAGTCAGTCGCGATTGGTGAGTGGGGCAAGGGATTAGGCCGATAGCAGCAGGATTTTTTATCCAACGGGGATAGCGCTGGATGCTGGACCTCCCTTCTCCCCTCGTGGGGTCCGAAGGACGGGTCGAGACCCGTGGCTCGACCCCGGGTGGTGGATGCGGTCCTTCCGTGAAGGACCGCAGACGGATGAGGGTCCCCGCAGGCGTCATGCCGGGGGCGCGGCAGCGCAACCCGGCATCCAGAGCCGCGACTCTTCCGCAAGACGCTCGGGGCTGGATCCCGGGTTCCGCTTCGCGGCCCCGGGATGACGGCCGATCCGGCTGGCATTCCTCGTCAGCGGGTTTCTCTCATTCGCCGGACTGGCCGGCGTCGAGGTGGACGGCACCCAGCACGCGGAAAGCCGAGGGGACGCAGTGCGCGACGCCGATCTCGAAGCGCACGGCTTTCGGGTATTGCGTTTCTGGAACAACGAGGTGATGCGCGAACTCGACAGCGTATGCGCGACGATCATCGCTTTCACGCGGGACGAGTCCCTGCACCGCACTGGCGCTGAGCCCCCTCATCCGTCTGCGCCGGTTCACGGAACCGCCGCATCCACCTTCTCCCACGCGGGGAGAAGGGAGGAGCGCGCATATGTGCTCCAGAAGGCGCAGTGGTCAGCCGGTCGGACCGCCAACTTGCGCCCATCCGTGACACCGGGTCGCTGCCGGAGCGATTGATCTGCGGCGGCAAGTGTCGGAAGCTTCGCACCGGCAAGCGTGGGAGGATGCGATGCTCGAGGGCCGATGCACGTGCGGGGAGGTCCGCTACCGGTTGAAGGCGAAGCCGCTTTTCGTTCATTGCTGCCATTGCCGCTGGTGCCAGCGCGAGACCGGCTCCGCCTTTGCGCTGAATGCGCTGATCGAGGCCGAGGTGGTGGAGACGGTTTCCGGCGAGCCGGTCGGCGTGACGACGCCGAGCGAAAGCGGCAAGGGCCAGATCATCCATCGCTGCCCGACCTGCCAGGTGGCGGTCTGGAGCGTCTATTCCGGCCTCGGGGCGGATTTCCGCTTCATCCGCGTCGGCACGCTGGAGCAGCCGGACGCATGCCCGCCGGATATCCATATCTACACCGAAAGCAAGCAGCCCTGGGTCGTCCTGCCGCAGCACGTGCCGGCCATGGCGCAATATTACCGGCGCTCCGAACACTGGCCGAAGGAAAGCCTCGCCCGGCGCGAGGCGGTGCTGGCGAAGCGGCAAAGCTGAGGACCTGACAGGCACTTAGCCTCGGCCGGATGGTTTCGCGTAGCAAATTGCGCTAATCTCCCCCAAGGAGGAGACATCGATGTTCGCATCGCGCGGGAACCAGCTCGTCGCCTTGCTGCTCGCCATCTGGGCGGGGCTTTTCGTGTGGTCTTTCATCGGCTTCTCGGCGACCGAGCCGACCGGCGACGGGTTCACCCGCGGCTTCAACCGGGTGTCGGGCTTCCTGCTCTGGCAGTTCGCCGCCGGCATCGTCGCGGTGCCGACCTATATGCTCGGGCGCGAACAGGTGCGCGGTTCGGCGATGCGCTGGGCGACCCGGTTGCCGCTGGCGCTCGCCACCGCGCTGCTGCTCGCCATCGCCGGCGTGATCGTCTGGGCGCGGGCGATGAACTAGGCTTCCTGCCGGGCCAGCCACCATGTCGTGTTGTTGCCGTCGTCGACGCCGCCGCGCCGGTCGCCGTCGGGCTTCAATTCCAGCGGCTGGACGACCGTGCCGCCGGCATCGAGCGCCCGCTGGAAGGCCTCCTCCACATCGGCGCAATAGACATGCACATTGCCCGCCGGCCCGCCCGTCATTTCGCCCATCATGATCACCGTGTCGTCGATGCGGGCTTCCGCATGCATGATCGAGCCGTCGTCGCGGCGATGCAGCCGCAGCGGCTCCGCGCCGAACACCTGCGCGACGAAATCGAGCGTTTTGCGCGCATCCGGCACGATCAGGTAGGGCGCGAGGCTGGTATAGCCGGCCGGCTTGTAATCGGACATGGGGGTCTCCAATCTGCGATTGCCCGGCGAGACTAGCACGTCTCCCGTCCTTGATGACACATGCCGCCATCGGCGCTAGAAACGCTTCATGTTCATTCCCTTCTTCCTCGAACTGAAGGCCGCCAAGGTTCCCGTCTCGCTGCGCGAGTATCTGTCGCTGCTCGAAGGGATGGAGGCCGGTCTCGTCACCTATGACGTCGAGGGCTTCTATTTTCTCGCCCGCGCCGCCCTGGTGAAGGACGAGCGCCATATCGACCGGTTCGACCAGGTCTTCGCCCATGTCTTCAGGGGGCTGGAGGCGGTCTCCGGCGAGCAGGGGATCGACCCGATGGCGCTGCCGGAGGAATGGTTGCGCCGGCTCGCCGAAAAGCATTTGTCGGAGGAAGAAAAGAAGCTGGTCGAGTCGCTCGGCGGCTTCGACAAGCTGATGGAGACGCTGAAGGAGCGGCTCGAGGAACAGAAAGGCCGCCACCAGGGCGGCAACAAGTGGATCGGCACCGCCGGCACCTCGCCCTTCGGCGCCTATGGCTACAACCCGGAGGGCGTGCGCATCGGTCAACACGAGAGTCGGCACCGCCGCGCCGTGAAGGTATGGGACAAGCGCGAATTCAAGAATTTCGACGATTCTGTGGAGCTCGGCACGCGCAACATCAAGGTGGCGCTGAAACGACTGCGCCGCTGGGCGCGGCAGGGCGCGCATGACGAGTTCGACCTCGACGGCACGATCAGGTCGACCGCCGAACACGGCTATCTCGACGTGAAGATGCGGCCCGAGCGGCGCAACGCCGTGAAGCTGGTCATGTTCTTCGATGTGGGCGGCTCGATGGACGACCATATCCGCGTCGTCGAGGAGCTGTTCTCGGCGGCGCGCGCCGAGTTCAAGCACATGGAATATTACTACTTCCACAATTGCCTCTATGAGAGCGTGTGGAAGGACAATCGCCGCCGCTTCGCCGAGCGGATCCCGACCTTCGACGTGCTGCACACCTACGGGTCCGATTACCGGGTCGTCTTCGTCGGCGACGCCGCGATGAGCCCCTACGAGATCGCCATGGCCGGCGGTTCGGTGGAGCACTGGAACGAGGAAGCCGGCGCGGTGTGGATCAACCGCGTGCTGGAGAAGTTCCCCAAGACGATCTGGCTGAACCCCGAGCACGAGGACCGCTGGCGCTTCACCCAGTCGACCCAGATGCTCAACGAGATCATGGGCGGGCGGATGTATCCGCTGACGCTGAAGGGTCTGGACGAGGCGACGCGGGAATTGTCGCGGTAGCGTCGGACGCCCCTCAATCCAGCAACAACACCTGCAGATCCGCGACATTCGTGCCGGTGCCGCCGGTCATGACGAGCGCGCCGGCCTGCTCCAGCGCATGATAGGCGTCGTTATTCGCGAGACAGGCGTCGACCGACTGGCCGTGCGCCGACAGAAGGCCGATCGTCGATGGATCGACAAGGCCGCCCGCCGCGTCGGTCGGGCCGTCGCGTCCGTCGGTGCCGCCGGACAGGAAGGCCCACTCCCTTGGCAAGGGATCGCTTTCGCAGAGCTTGGCGAAGCGCAACGCCATTTCCTGGTTGCGGCCGCCCTTGCCGGAGCCGGTAACCCGCACATAGGTCTCGCCGCCGGCCAGGATGGCGGTCTTTTCGCCGGCCGGCACGGCGCGCGCGGCTTCGAGGAAGGCCTCGGCCGCGTCCTGCACGTCGCCCTCCAGCCAGTCCGACAGCACGATCACAGTGTAGCCGCGGTGATGCGCGGCGTTCTCGGTCGCCGACAGGCTGATGCGGTTGGAACCGACCAGCAGGTTCTCGGTCGTGTGGACGAAATCTGCCGGCGGATGGGCGACGCGGGCCTGCAGATGCGCCATGACGCTTTCCGGCAGGCGGTCGGCGAGGCCGAGATCGCGGACGATCTCCAGCGCCTTGCCCGGTGGGGCCGGGTCGGCGACGGTCGGGCCCGAGGCGATGATGGCGAGGTCGTCGCCCGGCACGTCGGACAGGATCAGGGCGAGGCCCTGCGCCGGCGAGATGGCGCGCGCCAGCCCGCCGCCCTTCAGCCGCGACAAGGCCTTGCGCACCGTGTTCATGGCGACGATGTCGGCGCCGGATTTCAGGAGCAGATCGTTGGTGGCGATCTTTTCCTCGAGCGTCACGCCCTCGACGGGCGCGGGCAGCAGCGCCGATGCGCCGCCGGAGATCAGGCACAGGACGAGATCGCTGGCTTTCGCCGCATGGGCGATGCGTTCCGCCTCGCGCGCGCCGGCCGCGCCGTTCTCGTCGGGCAGCGGATGCGACGCGCCGATGACCGTGACCCCCTCGATTTCCGCGACATTCTCGTCATTGGTGACGGCGAGCGCCTCGGCGATCTTGCCGCCGGGCAGGGTTTCGAGCGCGGCGCGGATCATCGGCACCGCCGCCTTGCCCGCCGCGATCACGAAGATCCGGCTCGCTTCCGACCACTCGCCGTCATGGATTTCCAGCGCATGGACGACCGCGTCATGCGGGTCCGCCGCCGCGACGCCGGCGAGAAAGATATCGCGGGCGTCCTGTTTCAGTTCGTCGGTGCGGGGCATGGTCTCCGTTCGCATTCGCGTCTTCGTGGTTCGGCGCATTGTTGCAGTGCGGGACCCGCCCTGTCACGTCCGGAGTTGTCAGGAGGCTGCCGAGCCGCGCGCGAATGGGCTTTGCCGGCCGGCTTTTTCGGATAGCATGGGCGCATGGCGCAAGACGAAGAGCTCAACCGGCGCATGCGCGACCTGCTGGACGGTCTGCCCGGCCTCTCGGAAAAGAGGATGATGGGCGGGCTGTGCTTTCTTGTCGACGGCAACATGGTCGGCGCGGCGCGGCGCGAGAAATCCGGCGACGCGCATTTCATGTTCCGGGTCGGCAAGGACAACGAGGAAGAGGCGCTGCGGGAGCCCGGCACCCGGCCGATGGTGCATGGCGGGCGCAGGATGGGCGGCTTCATCTGGCTCGACGAGGATGCGGCGACAGACGAAGCGATGCGCGCGCTGACCTCGCTATCGCTCTCCTTCGTGACGACGCTGCCGCCGAAATAGAGCCGTTCATCTTAAAATGGAAGCAGTTTGATGGAATGGATTTTTCGGTCCGGAAAGGAGAACACCGCAGCGCGATATGAATATCGCGCGAGGATTTCGACGCGGCCGGTGCGGAAAAGCCATCCAAGCCTTGAGGCGGGTAAAGCTTTGGAACTCCGTTCCAAACTGCAATCGCTTGAACTTGGTCTTTCACGCCCTGGACATTGTCGCGCGACGCTCGCGGTGCCTGCACCGCGTCGCCTCACGCTCCTTGCCAGACCGCGAAATCCCGGCGTTCAAACGATTCCATTTTAAGATGAACGGCTCAAAAGTTCAGGCAGGACTTTCGGAAACAAAGAAACCGGCGCGATCGCAGATCGCGCCGGTTTTCTTGAATCGAGGTCCCGGCCCCGAGCCTGCGGTATCGTTTCCGCAGAGCCGGACTTGACCGGTCAGGTCAGGAAGAAGGCGAGGATCGTCAGAGCGACGAAGGCGATGATCCCGCCGAACAGGCCGCCGCCGGCGAAGAAGCCGAAGGCCATCGCGATCAGCAGCGCCACGCACAGGATGACGAGCCATTTGCTCATCGACAGGAACATCGCATAGGTGCGTTCGTGTTCCGCGTAATCCATTTCGGCGCCGGTCTCGGCAGGTCCGGTGGGGTGGTTGTCGGCCATGGCTTTCGCTCCGCTCGGCAGTGTTTTCAGGCTTTGCGATTAGCGAAAAGCCGCCGCGACTTCAATGCCCTCTTTGCCGGAATGCGGCATCACGCCGCTTCGGCCACATATTTGGCGGTCGGCAGCACGGTGAGCGGCGCATTGATGGCCGACGTGTCGAACAGCATCCTGCGTTCGGCCGCGGTCGAGTTGAACAGCGGATAGCGCCGATAAACGTCATGTTCGTACTGTCGGGCGCTGGCGAACAGGACAGCCGGGAACGCGAACACATCGAACTGCTTCGGTCCCGCCAGGAGCGTCGAGCGGAAAATCTTGCGATAGAACGGCGCGTGACCTTCCTTCACCAGGGCGAGGCAGGCATTCGTATCGAAATGAACGGTCGCCATGAACGGAATGCGCAGCATCAGCAGGGGCAGACCGGGCACGTCATGGGAGATGGCTTCGTCGATCGCCAGCCGCGTCGGATCGATGAAGGTCATCCCTTGATCGATCAGCGGCTGCAGCGTTTCGGGAAACAGGCGCAACGACACGGAATGCGGATTTTCGCGCGTCAGCACATGCAGACGCACCGTCGAGACGAGTTCGCCGTAATAATACATGCCGAAAACATAGGCGTTCGGAGCATGGTCCAGTTCGTCGACAGCCGAGTTGGCCATCTTCTTCGGATAGATCATGCGGGCGTCGAACGCGGTTGCCCTCAGCTTGCCGATCGCCTCGAAATCCTCCGGCGTTACGATGCGCCGGTATTCGATGTGCTCCATCACCTCGAAAATTCGGTCATTCAGGCTTTTTACGCCCGGTGTTTTTCCGATGTTGCCGACTGGTGCGTTCACGATGATGTCCCCTGTGCAGGGGTTAGCGTAAACGAGGCGTTAAAGTTGTAAATAGCAAGATTTCATTAAGTGCCTGTTAACCATGATTAATTCGAAACATGGTTAAATTTTAAATAAACGCCTGTCAGTAACGGCGCACTTTCATGGGCGAGTTTTCGCGGGTTCCGAAGGGTAATGAGCCTGGCCGCTAGGATGCGGACGCAGCCTCCTTGGAGACATGTCGCACCGGCGATACCGGCAAAAGCGTATGTCGGGCTAATTCCAGGACAGACGAGGACGGCAATGCCGGCCCGAGAGCGAACCCCTGGATCCGGCTGACACCCTCGGTGGCGAGAACGAGATTGAGCTGGTCGTCGGAGGAAACGCCCTCGATCGTCACCTGGAGGCCGAGCGTGCGGCACAGCGTGGTGACGCCGCGCAGCAATGCGATCGGCGTCTGGCCGCTTTCGATCCCCTCGACGAAGGACCTGTCGATCTTGACCTTGTCCAGCGGCAATCTGTGCAGATAGCTGAGGGACGAATAGCCTGTTCCGAAATCGTCCAGCGAGACCTTGATGCCGCGGTCGCGGATTTGCTGCAGCACCGTCAGCATCTCCGCCTCATTGGCGATGACCGCGGTTTCAGTGACCTCGATTTCAAGCCGACTCGGCGAAATCCCGGACTGTTTCAGCGCGTAGTCGATCTCTTCGAGCAGGCGCGACCGGCGGAAATCGATCGCCGACAGATTGACGGAGATATTGACCTCTTCCGGCCAGCTGGCGCAATCGCGCGTCGCCCTGTTCAGCACCGAGCGGCTCACCTTGCCGATCATGCCCATTTCCTCGGCCAGCGGAATATATTCGGCGGGGGAAATGTCGCCCAGATCGAGGTGATTCCATCGCGAAAGCGCCTCGCAGGCGACGATCCTGCCGCTCTTCGCATCGACGATGGGCTGGTAGCGGACATTCAGATTGTCGTTATCCAGCGCCTTTGCCAGTTCGTTCTTGACCATCTGGCGGCGTTTGTACTCGGCGTCCATGGAGTCTTCGAAGACCGACCATGCGCCCTTGCCGAGCGCCTTGGAACGGTAGAGCGCCAGGTCCGCCTTCACCATCATCCGCGTGAGGTCGAAGGAATTGTGGTCGGACACGGCCAGCCCGATGCTGACGGTCACGTGAACCTGCTCGCCGGCCAGTTCGTAAATGCCGATCAGCTTTGAGCGCAGAAGTTCGGCAACCTCGTCCGGCGCCTCGTCCTTGGGCTGCTCCGGAATGAAGATCATGAACTCGTCGCCGCCCTGGCGCGAGATCAGGATATCGCGCAGGTGGAAATCCTTCAGCCGGTTCGCCACGGCCCTCAAAAGGGCGTCGCCCTGCGAATGGCCGAGCGTGTCGTTGACATGCTTGAAGTCGTCGACATCCAGCATGACTAGCATGCAGTGGCCGCCATCCGTCTTCTGCTTCAGCCGCTCGGCGATCAGCGTGGCGAAATAGCTGCGGTTGGGAAGCCCGGTCAACGCGTCGTAACGCGCCATGTTGATCATCTGCTTTTCGGCATTGATGCGCTCGGTGATATCCTCGAACGTCAAGACCGCGCCCGAGAAGGCGCGCGGATTGGAGCGGAACTCGACATGCCGGCCGTCATTCATGACGAACCGCTTGGCGGCGCCGCCCTCCAGGATCATCGGAACCAACTGGCGCCTGAGCTTTTCGACCTGTCGCGCCGACAGGACCTTCCGGACCCGCCCGTATCGCAGGATGGCGTCGAAATGCCTGCCTTCCAGATTGATGTGGTCGGGAAGATCGAACAAGGCCTGCGCGGCCTTGTTGGCAACCAGGACACGCAGGTCGCCGTCGAACATGATCAGCCCGTGCGACATGTTGTTCAGCGCGATGTCGAACCGTTCGGCGATTTCCTGGTTTTTCCACCGTCCCTGGATCGCATCGAGGACCGCGGAACGCACATCCTGCACCAGGGTGCGCACCAAAAGCAGATAGGGAAGCAAGAGGAACGCGATCAGCACATGGGCGGCGTCGCCGCGCAGGATCGTCCCGAACGCGGTTGGCAGAAGCTGCGAAACCACGATGACGGCAGCCAGCCTGTCGGAGCCGTAGATACGTCCCACCACGGTCGGCAACGTGCCGAACACCATGATCACCGAGGAAATGATCGAATATTCGCTTGGCGCGATCTGCAGCGCGACAAAGGCATAAAGCCCGATTTGCAGGGATCCCGCCGCGGCAAGCCACATATAGCGGTTTTCCCACACCGTGGCCCAGCGGACCCGGGCATCGAGATCGAGATGGGCCGCACTCTCGCGGTCGCGATGGTAGGAGTCGGCCTGCCGCAACCGCAGGAAGGCGGTGGCAAGCATCGAAATGACGAGAACGATATAGATCGAGTGGCCGGTATCCAGCCAGGCTGAACCGACGATAACGGCCTGCAGCCCCGCGCCCACGACAAGTGAACGCGAATCCGCAAAGAAGGTGTCCACGAACGACGTGTACACCTCGGCTGTGATCTGTTTTGACGTGGTCTGCTTCAAAATCGCCTCGACACGCCCCCCAATACTCGCGCAGACGCTAGCAGCGCGCGCTTAAGGAAGGGTTTAGGCGTCTCGAAATGAGACCGGTATTCCGCCGCCGCTTCGCCGGCCGCGCCGCGTCGCCGTTTTTTCAGATCTTGGCTTTGAAAACCGGATTGAAACCGGACCGGTGCGCCATCGCCTCCTCGATGGTCTTGACCCTTACGGGACCGTATCCGGCGATCCCGTCCGGCCAGGCGGCGAATTGCGCGGCGTCGGCGACATTCTCCTTGCCGGCATTCGCCGCGATACGATCGAGATCCGCCTCGTAGAGCGCCAGCGTTTCGAGCTCCATGCGCCGGTCGGGATTTCGGGCGAACAGGTTTAGCGGCGAAAAGCGTAGCGGTTTCAAGCGGCTAAGCAGGGAAAACACGGTCATCATTCGCGGCCCGAACACCGACTTCTTCGGCCGGCCATTGCTGTCCTTGCGGCCCAGTATCGGCGGCGCGAGATGGAATTCGAGCTTGTCCCAACTGTCGAATTCGCCGGCCAGCTGGCGGCCGAACTCCGGCGCGGTGTAGAGCCGTGCGACCTCGAATTCGTCCTTGATCGCCATCAGCTTGAACAATTGCCGCGCCGCCGTTTCCGTCAGCGCGCCCGGTGCCTTGGTCAGGGCGCTTTCGCGCGCCGCGATCGCGTCGATCCGGTCGCGGAAACGCTTTGCATAAGAGCGATTATGGTAAACCGCGAGGAAATCCTCGCGAACGGAGATGATTTCGTTGAGCGTCCGGGCGATTTTGCGATCCGCGCCCCGGCCGCGCGCATTCATCATGTCCGTGATCGCCTTGGGATCATGCGCCATGCGCCGGCCCCAGCGAAACGCCGCGACATTCATCTCGACAGCCTGCCCGTTCAGCCGGATCGCCTGTTCGATTGCCTGGGTGGAGACGGGCAGGCCGCCCTGCTGCGCGGCGATGCCCAACATGAACATATTGGCGGCGATGGAATTGGCGAACAGCGCCTCCGCGATGCGCGCGGCATCGACGAAAAGCGGCCTTGTCTCTCCGGCCGCCTCGCGGATCGCCGCGACGAGCTTGTCGATCGGCAGCCTGAAATCGCGGTGGCGGGCGAAATCGCCCGGCATCACTTCGGCCTTGTTGACGATGACGAGGGTCTCGTCCTTGCGCATCGCGCCGAGCACCTTGCGGTTGCCCGTCACGACGATGTCGCAGCCGAGCACGAGGTCCGCCTTGCCCGGCGAGACGCGGATGGTCGAGACCGCTTCCGGCGTCCGCCCGATGCGCATGTTCGTGAAGACCGCGCCGCCCTTTTGCGCCAGTCCCGCCATGTCGATGGCGCCGATGCCCTTGCCTTCCAGATGCGCCGCCATGCCGATGATCGCGCCGATCGTCACCACGCCGGTGCCGCCGATACCATCGATGATGGCGGCCCATTCCTCGCGATTGTCGTGAAGCGCGAAGACCGGCGCCTCGGGAACGCCCTCCAGCGGATCGATCTTGCGCTCGGCGGGCTTCGCTTTGCGCAATTTCGCGCCATGCACGGTTACGAAGGACGGGCAGAAGCCCTTCACGCAGGAGAAATCCTTGTTGCAGCTCGACTGGTCGATGCGCCGCTTGCGGCCGAACTCGGTCTCCACCGGCTGGATCGCCACGCAGTTCGACTGCACACCGCAATCGCCGCAGCCTTCGCAGACCAGTTCGTTGATCAGCACCCGCTTGTCGGGATCGGGGAAGGTTCCGCGCTTCCTGCGCCGGCGCTTTTCCGCGGCGCAGGTCTGGTCGTAGAGCAGAACCGACACGCCCGGCACGGTCTGCAATTCGCGCTGCACGGCATCGAGGTCGTCGCGATGATGGATCGTCGTGTTGCCGGGGAACGTCGCATGGCCGGCATATTTGTCCGGCTCGTCGGAGACGACGGCAATGCGCTCGACGCCTTCGGCGCGCACCTGCCGGGCGATTTCGTCGACGGTCAGGTTGCCCTCGACATGCTGGCCGCCGGTCATCGCGACCGCGTCGTTGAAGAGGATCTTGTACGTGATGTTGACGTTTGCGGCGAGCGCGAAGCGCAGCGCCAGCGAACCGGAATGGTTATAGGTTCCGTCGCCGAGATTCTGGAAGATATGGTCGCGCTTCGAGAAAGGCGCCTCGCCGACCCAGTTCGCGCCCTCGCCGCCCATCTGGGTGAAGCCTTCGGTGTCGCGCTCCATCCAGACCGCCATGAAGTGACAGCCGATTCCCGCCGAGGCGCGCGCGCCTTCGGGCACCCGCGTGGAGGTATTGTGCGGACAGCCGGGACAAAAGGTCGGCAGCCGCGCCGCGACATCCTGCTTGCCGGCGTAAGCGTCCTGGACCGACTTCAAATGCGCGATGCGCTGCCGGATTTCCTCGCTTTCGCCGCAGACCGACAGCACCCGCTCGCCGACGGCGATGGCGATGTCGTTCGGGTCGAGTGCGCCCATGATCGGAAAGAGGTCGCGGTTTTCCTCGTCGCGCTTGCCGATCACCAGCGGCCGGTTGGCAAGGCCGTAAAGCTCTTCCTTGATCTGCACCTCGATCAGGCCGCGCTTTTCCTCGACGACGAAGATCGTGTGCAGTCCGTCCGCGAACCGCTTCAGGTCGTCCGGGTCGAGCGGCCATGTCATGCCGATCTTGTAGAGCCGGATGCCCAGCCGCTCGGCAGCCGCCTCGTCGATGCCGAGATCGGCCAGCGCCTCGCGCAGATCGAGATAGTTCTTGCCCGATGCGACGAGCCCGAGTTTCGGTTTCGCGCCGCCGCTCCACACGACACGGTCGATGCCGTTCGCCCTCGTATATGCGATGGCCGCCTCGCGCTTGTAGCGATGCAGCCGTTCCTCCTGGCCGAGGAAATCGATGCTCATCGGGCGGATATTGAGCCCGCCCGGCGGCATCTCGAAATTCGGCATGCGCGGCACGACACGATCCATTCCGGCATGGACCGACGCGGTCGATTCGATGTTGTCCTTGACGCATTTCATCGCCGCCCAGGTGCCGGCGAAGCGGCTCATCGCATAGGCATGCAGTCCGTAATCGATGATCTCCTGCACACCGGCGGGATTGAAGATCGGGATCGACGTGTCGACAAAGGCGAAATCGCTCTGATGGGCGTTCGTCGACGATTCCGCCGTATGGTCGTCCCCCATCAGCGCCAGAACGCCGCCATGTTTCGATGTGCCGGCGAGATTGGCGTGGCGGAAAACGTCGCCGCTGCGGTCGACGCCCGGGCCCTTTGCGTACCAGAGCGCGAAAACGCCGTCATGACGGCCCTGCCCGCCGATCTCCGCCTGCTGCGTGCCCCAGCAGGCCGTCGCCGCCAGTTCCTCGTTGAGACCGGGCTGGAACGTGATGCCGGATTGCTCCAGCCGCCGCCCGGCCGACCACAATTGCTGATCGAGCCCGCTGATCGGAGACCCGCGATAGCCGGAGACGAAACCGGCCGTATCGAGCCCGGAAAGGCGGTCGCGCTCGCGCTGCATGAGCAGCATGCGCACGATGGCTTGCGAACCGGTGACGTAGATTCTGTCGCAGGTCAGGTCGTACTTGTCGTCAAGCGTGACCGGGTTGAGCTGCATGTGGTTCTCCACGAGGACTCGTTCTGCCCGGGCACAGTTTTGGGCTTCGCGGCGAATACGTCAAATCATTTCGCTTGCCGGAAGCGAAACAGAAAGATTGAGAAAAATCAGAAACTTCCGGTGCAACAAACGCGATTGATGCAGAAGATATGCGCAATTTCTTGAAATCGCGCCGCTTGGCATCGGCCACCGGCGAAGGATTGCGGCCGCGCGGACCGTGAACGGGTCCGCGCGGCAGTCTTGTCAGATCAGGCGAACCACCAGCGCTCCATCCAGCGCTCGCCGTCGCAGTCGAAATTCGACGCCATGTCGCCATGGGCGATCTTGTCGTTCGTGGCGAAGACGAAGTTCGCGAACATCGGCAGGACCGTGCCGCCGTCCTGGGAGACGATCTGCTGCATCTCGGAATACATTCCGGCCCGCTTCGTCTCGTCGAGTTCGGCGCGCGCGGCCACCAGCAACTCGTTGAACCGCGCATTGTCCCAGTAGCTGTCGTTCCAGGCCGCGCCCGAGGCATAGGCCGTGGTGAAGATCTGGTCCTCGGTCGGCCGTCCGCCCCAATAGACGGCGCAGAACGGATGCTTGAGCCAGACATCGGACCAGTAGCCGTCATTCGGCACGCGGTTGACGGTCAGCTTGATGCCCGCCTTGGCGGCCGCATCCTGGTAGAGAACGGCCGAGTCGACCGCGCCGGGGAAAGCGGCGTCGGCGGCCGAGAGCGCAACCTCGAGACTGTCGAGCCCGGCCTCTTTCAGGTAGAACTTGGCCTTGTCGGGATCGTATGCCGTCTGCGGGATGTCGCCATCGTAGAAGCGGTAGCTCGGTCCGATCGGCTGGTCGTTGCCGACGGTGCCGTGCCCGAACAGAATCTTGTCGACCAGGTCCTGCCGGTTGATGGCGTGCTTCAGCGCAAGGCGTACATTCAGATCATCGAAGGGCGCCGTGTCGCAGCGCGCCGCGAAGGAATAATATTGCGGACCCGCGATCGAGTTGATCTCGACGCCCGGCTTGCGGCCGAGCAGACCGACCGTCTTCAGGTCGAGCTTGTCGATCATGTCGACATCGCCCGAAACGAGCGCCGTCGTGCGGGCGTTCAGGTCGACCACGGATAGCATCTCGACAGCGTCGAACCAGCCGCGATTCTGGTTCCAGTCATCGGTGAACCGTTCGAGCTGCGCGATCACGCCCGGATCGAAATTCATCAGCTTGTAAGGCCCGCAGCCGTCGCCGGACCGCCAGTCGATGCTGCCATTGCCGTCGGACGGGCAGATCGCCATGTGGTAGTCGGTGAAGACGAACGGGAAGTCGGCGCTGCCGGCTTCAAGCTCGAACACGACCGTATCGTCGCCGTCCTTCGAGATATTCGCGATCGACGCGACGATCGGCTTGGCGACCGAGGTCGAGTTCTCGCCGCGGTGATAATTGACCGAGTCGATGACGTCATCCAGCGTCAGGGGCTTGCCCGAATGGTAGGTGACGCCCTTGCGGATCTTGAAGCGCCAGACCTTTGCGTCCGGCGTCGCTTCCCAGCTCTCGGCCAGAGAGGCTTCCAGCGAACCGTCCGGGGCGACGACTGTCAGATAGCCATGCATGCCGAAGGGCAGCGCGACCGTGAAACCGTTGGTCCATGTTGCCGGATCGAGCGTGTCGCTCGTATTGCCATGGCCCTTTGCGTGGCGAATGGTGCCGCCCCTCTTGGGCTGCGCGAAGGCCGCGCGCGGCGCCATACCGGCGGAAAAGCCGGCGACGGCGAGACCGGTCGCGGCGCCTGCCTGCAGAAAATGACGCCTGGTCGCCGTACCGCTACCCGGAAATCTCAAATCATGAGATTTACTCATTGGAACTCTCCCTTTTTGTTTGACTCGTCAATCAAATATAATTTCCATCGTCAGGGCAAGTCTTTACGCGCCCTGCGCGCATCATACCCTTCAATCCGCCATGCTTGCACAGTCAGTAGACGGTTTTATGTAACCGGCGCCCGGCGACCCCCTGAATAGTGGTCAAAATTTCTGACCACTCGATTGTGAATTCCGGACCGTAATGCTAGCTAGCCGCGCACTTCGCCTTGACCGGCGGGACTTTTCATGTGCGTCTGACGTGTCGGACGCTGCTGCAAAGGGACGAGGACGACGGCCACGGGAGGGGTCGCCGGCCGCACCGTCCCTTCACATAGCCCGCATATGGGGAGAGAGATGGCTCCATTGTTGAAACTGTCACGCGCCATCGACGCCGTGACCGCCTTTGTCGGCCGGTCCGTGTCATGGCTCATTCTGGTCGCCGTGCTGGTCAGCGCCGGCAACGCGACGATCCGCAAGGTGTTCGACACCTCGTCGAACGCCTGGCTCGAACTGCAGTGGTATCTTTACGGCACGGTCTTCATGCTCGCTGCCGCCTACACGCTGCAGCGCAACGAGCATGTCCGCATCGACATCGTCATGTCGAACTTCTCCAAGAAGGTGCGAGACTGGATCGACCTGCTCGGCCACATTTTCTTCCTGCTACCCTTTTGCGGCATCATGGTCTGGCTCGGCTATCCGTTCATGATGAACGCGATCCGCTCCGGCGAGATCTCGGTCAATGCCGGCGGCCTGACGCTGTGGCCGGCCAAGGCCATGGTCTTCCTCGGCTTCGCGCTTCTGCTCGCTCAGGCCTTCTCGGAAATCATCAAGCGGATCGCCGTCATCGCCGGCATCATCGAGGACCCGAACGAGGAGAGCGATCTGCCGCCCGCCGTCCGCGAGATGGAAACGCCGGCCCACCTGACCGAAGAGGGGCCGAAAGCATGATCGAGCTTATCGCCCACAATCTCGCGCCCATCATGTTCACTTCGGTGATGGCGCTTCTGCTTCTCGGCTATCCGGTCGCCTTCACCCTCGCCGCCGGCGGCCTCGTCTTCTTCTTCGTCGGCGTCGAACTGTCGGTCTTCGCGCCCGACCAGATCCGCCTGTTCCCGAACCTCTTGCAGGCCAACGCCAACCGCATCTTCGACGTCATGCGCAACGACACGTTGCTGGCGATTCCCTTCTTCACCTTCATGGGGCTGATACTCGAACGATCGCGCATGGCCGAAGACCTGCTCGACACGATCGGCCAGCTTTTCGGCCCGATCCGCGGCGGCCTCGCCTATGCGGTGATCTTCGTCGGCGCGCTGCTCGGCGCGACCACCGGCGTCGTCGCCGCCTCGGTGATCGCCATGGGCCTGATCTCGCTGCCGATCATGATGCGCTACGGCTATGACCGCTCGCTCGCCACCGGCACCATCGCCGCTTCCGGCACGCTGGCGCAGATCGTCCCGCCGTCGCTCGTCCTCATCGTCATGTCGGACCAGCTCGGCCGCTCGGTCGGCGACATGTATGTCGGCGCGCTGCTGCCGGCGGTGATGATCATCGCGATGTACTGCGCCTACATCTTTATCGTCACGCTGATCCGGCCGAAGGCAGCGCCGGCCCTGCCCGCCGAGTTCCGCACATTGGGCGGCGGCGTCGTCTCGCTGCTCGCGATGATCGCCCTCACGGTCGGCCTGCATTACCTGCTCTACCATTTCGTCTTCGACGGCCTGCGCTACGAGACGCGCTTCGTCTGGTCGGCCACGCTGGCGACCGCCACCGCGCTCGCCGTCAGCCTCGCCAACCGCTATCTGAAACTCGGCATCATCTCGCGCCTGGCCGAACAGGTCATCATCGTGCTGATCCCGCCGCTGGCGCTGATCTTCCTCGTTCTCGGCACGATCTTCCTCGGCATCGCCACGCCGACCGAAGGCGGCGCCATGGGCGCGACCGGCGCGCTGATCCTCGCCTTCATCAAGCGCCGCCTCAACATGACGTCGCTGAAGGAAGCGCTCGATTCCACCACCAAGCTGACATCCTTCGTGATGTTCATCCTGATCGGCGCGCGCGTCTTCGGCCTGACCTTCTACGGCATCAACGGACATCTGTGGATCGAGGAGCTGCTGCTGTCGCTGCCGGGCGGCGAACACGGCTTCCTCGTCGTCGTGACGATCATCGTCTTCATTCTCGGCTGTTTCCTCGATTTCTTCGAGATCGCCTTCATCGTCGTGCCGCTGCTGGTCGGCCCGGCCGAGACACTCGGTATCGACCTGATCTGGCTCGGCATCATCCTCGGCATCAACCTGCAGACGTCCTTCCTGACGCCGCCCTTCGGCTTCGCGCTCTTCTATCTGCGCTCCATCTCGCCGGCCAAGGCGTGGAACGACGTCGTCACGGGCAAGTTCATCGAGGGCATCCGCACAACCGAGATCTACAAGGGCGCGCTGCCCTTCATCGTGATCCAGTTCCTGGCGATCATGATCGTGATTTTCTATCCGCGCCTCGTCACCCACTACAAGGATGACGAGAAGCCAATGAATCTCGAGGACGTGCAGATTCAATTGCCGGGCATGGGCGCGCCGACCGCGCCCGGGGCGCCAAGCGGCCTGCCGGGTCTTCCCGGTCAGGGTGGCGGCGGCCTCGGTCTGCCGGGCGGTCTCAATCTCAATGGCGCGCCTTCGGGCCTGGGCGACAAGTCCGGCGGCGGCCAGCAGCCCGCGCAGCCCTCTCTGGGCCTGCCCGGCCTGCCCGGCGGCCTCAATCTGAACGGCTCCCCGCCGCCGACCGGCGAACCCGCGCCGGCGGAGGAGCCGGACCTCAGCCAGCCCCCGCCCATCCAGTAGGACGACATCGAACCCCCGCCCATCGGCGGGGGTTTTTCGTCGCACCCGCCGCGATCATCGCTTTGTTGCATTGGCTCCGTAGAAACACCACGTGTGGCCTGCCCGGCGCACGGCGCGCCGCGTTTCCCGACAAGAGGACCAGCCGATGTTCGACCCGAAAAAGCTTCTGACCGATCTTCTCGACAGCAACGTTCCAGGTACGCAAGGCAGCGTGCGCGACAAGGCCGGACAGGTCGGCCAGCTGGCCAAGGACAATCCCATCGCCACCGGCGCCATCGCCGCGATCCTGCTCGGCACGTCGACGGGACGTTCGATCACCGGCTCGGCGCTCAAGCTCGGCGGAGCAGCCGCCGTTGCCGGCCTCGCCTGGAAGGCCTGGCAGAACTACCAGGACGGCAAATCGCCCGAGCAAACCCGCCAGGACGCGGCCGGCGACCCCGCGTTGCTTCCGCCGCCCGCCGACACGGCGTTCGATCCCGCCTCCGCGCCGCAGGGCGAGGATGAATTCGCACTCGCCCTCATCCGCGCCATGATCGCCGCCGCCCGCGCCGACGGCCATGTCGATGACGAGGAGCGCGAACAGATCGCCGGCAAGCTCGCATTGTCCGGCCTCGACGAGGACGCCGCCGAATTCATCAAGCGCGAACTCGCAACGCCGCTCGACCTCGACACGATCATCTCGGCGGCAAAGACGGACGCGCAGAAAGTGGAGCTCTACACGGCGTCCCGCCTGACCATCAGCCCCGACAGCCGCGCCGAACGCGGTTACCTCGACCTGCTCGCTGGCCGGCTCGGCCTCCCCGATGCGCTGATCGACCATGTCGAGGCGACGATCCGCGGCGCAACCGCCGAAGGCGCGCCCGCCTGAGCGGTTTCCGCTTCAAGTGAAGCCGGTCGGGATGCTACCTTTTCCACCGCGCGCCTGCGCGCAGGAGGGAAGTGACGCATCATGACCAACAATCCGGCGAGGCCCTTGCATCTGCGGATCGCGCTTGTCGGCGACTTCGCCATCGGACCCGGCAAGGCGGACCTGCTGGAGAGCATTCGCGACACCGGCTCCATCGCCGCCGCCGGCCGGCGGATGAAGATGAGCTACAAGCGCGCATGGTCGCTGGTCGAGGCGATGAACGCCGCCTTCCGCGAGCCGGTCGTCGAGACCGAGCGCGGCGGCAGCACGCGCGGCGGCGCGCGCCTGACCCGGACCGGCGAGGACGTCCTCGCCACCTATCGCCGCATGATGGTCAAGGCCGGCAAGGCCGCCGCCCCCGAAATCGACACGCTGAAATCCATGCTCTCTGCCGAGGCAGCGTCCGATGCGAACGGCGATTGACAGGGTGGGGAATCCCAATATGTTTCAAGAAACATATCGGAGAATCGCCATGATATCGCTCACCGCCTTTCGCAGGGGCGCGCTCGCCGCCTTCGCCGTCGTGGCCCTGTCTCCCGCCACAGCGGCGGCAGACGAGCTCGATTGCGGCGATGGCCCGCTGATAGTCTTCGCCGCCGCATCGATGACCGACGCCGTCGGTGAGTTTGCCGAAGGATTCCGGTCCGACACCGGCTGCGCCGTCTCCGTCTCGGTCGCCGGTTCCTCGACGCTCGCCCGCCAGATCGCCGCGGGCGCGCCGGCCGGCGTCTACATATCCGCCAACCGCGACTGGGTGACATGGCTCGGCGAAAACGCCCCGGACCGGTTGGCCGGCGACCCGATGGTGATCGCGCGCAACGGCCTCGTCGTCACCTCGCAATCGACCGAAAGTTCCGATATCGGCGACCTCCTCTCCTCCCGGTTCGCAATGGGCGACCCGACCAATGTGCCGGCGGGCATCTACGCCAAGGCGGCGCTCGAAACGCTCGGCATCTGGGACGATGTCTCCGCCAACGCCGCCTTCGCGGAAAATGTCCGCGTCGCCCTCGCCATGGCCGCGCGCGGCGAGGTCGGCGCGGCCATCGTCTACTCCACCGACGCGCACATGGAGCCGGACCTCGCCATCGCCTATCGCTTCGATCCGGCGAGCCATCCGGAAATCGCCTATGAGGCCGTCCTGCTGACCGGCGGCGGCGAGGCCGGCCAGGCTTTTCTCGACCGCATGAACGCTGCCGAAGGCCAGGCGATCCTCGCCAAATACGGCTTCCTTCCAGGCGGCGAAGCCGGACAGGGATGACATGCTGACGGGGGGCGAACTTGCGATCATCGCGCTGTCTCTGAAAGTCGCGACCACCGCCATGGCGGCGGCGCTGCCCTTTGCCTTTCTCGTCGCCTGGGCGCTCGCCCGCTGGCGGTTCCGCGGCCGTGGCCTGCTCCAGGCGGTCACAACGCTCCCCCTCGTCCTGCCGCCCGTCGTCACCGGCTACGCGCTGCTCGTCTGGTTCGGCGCGAACGGCCCGCTCGGCTGGCTCCTGCGCGAAACGACGGGCCTCGAATTCGCCTTCCGCTGGACCGGCGCCGCGCTCGCCGCCGCCGTCATGGGCTTTCCGCTGCTCGTCCGCCCGATCCGCCTGTCGCTCGAAGCAATCGATCCGGGCCTCGAGGAAGCCGCCAAAACGCTCGGCGCAAGCCGCCTGCGCATCCTCGTCACCGTCGTCCTGCCGCTTGCCTTTCCCGGCATCCTCGCCGGAATCATTCTCGGCTTCGCCAAGGCGCTGGGCGAATTCGGCGCGACCATCACCTTCGTCTCGAATATTCCGGGTCAGACCCAGACCCTGTCGCTGGCGATCTACTCGCTGCTGCAAAGCCCGACGGGCGACGCCGCCGCGCTGAGGCTGATCGCCTTCTCCGTGTTTCTCGCCATCGGCGCGATCCTCGCCTCCGAATGGGTCGCGTCCCGCCTGCCCTCCGTGAAAAAGGCCCGCAATGGCTGAGCTCGCCGTCGATATCGCCGTCAGGGCCGGCGAGTTCACGCTCGAAGCCGCTTTCGAAGCCGGGCATGGCATCACCGCAATCTTCGGCCAGTCGGGCGCCGGCAAATCAACCCTGCTGCGCGCCGTCGCCGGGCTGACCCGGCCGGACCGCGCCCGCATCGAATATGGCGGAAGGGTCGTCGAGGACACGGACAAGGGCGTCCACGTCGCCGCGCATCGCCGCAAGGTCGGCTACGTCTTCCAGGACGACCGCCTGTTCCCGCACATGAATGTCCGGCGCAACATCGCCTATGGCGCGACCCGCAATGCGGCGCGGCCCGGCCAGCCCGAATTCGACCAGATCGTCGCCATGCTCGGCATCGAGGCCCTGATCGAGCGCATGCCGGAAACCCTGTCCGGCGGCGAACGCAAGCGCGTCGCCATCGCCCGGGCCCTGATGTCGAACCCGCAGATCCTGCTGATGGACGAGCCGCTTGCCTCGCTCGATCACGCAAGGCGCGCGCGGATCATGCCCTATCTGGAGCGCATCCGCTCGGAAACGCGCATCCCGATCCTCTATGTCAGCCACGAGATCGAGGAAATCGCCCGGCTCGCCGACACGCTGGTGCTCATCTCCGAAGGCCGCGTCGTCGCCTCCGGCGATGCCACCGCGCTCTTTGCCCGCTCCGACCTCGGCGCATATCTCGGCCAGGGCGCCGCCAGCGTCTTGCTGCGCGCCATCTTCCGTCATTACGACGAAGAGCACGACATGATGGAGCTCGATCTGGAGGGCTACACGGTCTATCTCCTCGGTCCCGGCAACCGCGACGACCTGCCCCGCCCCGGAACGGCCTTGCGCCTGCGCGTCGATTCCAGCGACGTCGCCTTGTCGCTGGTTCCGCGCAGCGACCTGTCGGTGCGCAACCAGCTTCCCATGGTCATCGAGGAAATCATCGGGGACGGCCGCGCCTCGGTCGAGATTCGCGGCATTGTCGGCCTGCAACTCGTCAAGGCGCGCGTCACCCGCCGCACGGTGGAAGATCTCGGCCTGCGCCCCGGCAATACGGTCTACGCGCTGATAAAGACACTCTCCTTCGAACGTCGGCTTGTGCAGGAACACGACTGACCGGTAAAAACGCCGGTCATGACGGCAAGCGGCGCACAGTTGAAGAAACGCTATCGCCTGGTCACCCGCGCGGTGATCGGGGTGACGCTTCTGTGCCTTGGCCTGTCGGTCTGGACCGCCCGGGACTGGGCCGGCGAGCGCGCCCGCACCTCGCTGGCCGCCACCGCCGAGGAAACGCTCGCGCTGCAGATCGAGGCCCTGTCCGGCGTGATGGAGAAATACCGGCTGATCCCGCCGCTCCTGTCGCGGCGCGCCGATGTCCGCAGCCTCTTCCTGGATGGCCCGCCGCGCGAACAGGCCGAATCCATGCGTTCGCTCCTGCCAAGCGTCGCCGCCGCCTCCGGCGCCCGCGACGTCGCCGTCGCGACGATCAAGGGCCGTGTCATCGCCTCGGCGAACGGCCTGATCGAGACGAAAACCATCATCGCCTCCGGCCTGCCGCAAACGGTCGCCCAGCGCCGGCTCGGCCGAACCGCGCTCCGGCTTGCCGACGGGTCGCGCGCCTATGCCTTCGCCTCGCATATTCCCGGCCCTCGCCCCGGCGCGGATGCGGGCATGATCCTCGTCGCCGTTCCGTTCTGGGCGATCGAGGCCAACTGGTCCCTCTCGAGCCACCCGATCTTCGTCACCGACGCGCGCGAATTCGTCTTCCTGTCGAACCGCTCGCAATGGGTGAGCCGGCCCTGGGTCGCATCCGAGGCCGCGCCCGGCATCGGGCCGCTTGCATTTTCTGCCGGCGAGTTCATTCGCGTGCCCGACGCGGATAATGCGCTTTTTGTCGAGGCCGCGCGCCACATTCCCATTCTCGGCTGGACCATGCATGTGCTGGTCGATGCCGGGCCGGTCGCCACAGCCCGGCGCAACGCGTCCTGGATTACCGGGCTGACGGTGCTTCTGATCGGCCTGTCGACGCTTATTCTCGTCTGGCGCCAGGAAATGGCCGACACCCGCATGCGCCGCGAGAAGGCGCAGAACATGCGCCTCGAAAGGGTGGTCCGCGACCGCACCGCCGAATTGTCCGAGGTCAACGCGGCGCTGCGCCAGGAAAACGAGGCCCGCCGCCTGACCGAGGAACAGCTGCGCGAAACGCAGGGCGAACTGGTGCACGCCGCCAAGCTCGCCGTCATCGGCCAGATGTCGGCGACGCTCAGCCACGAATACAACCAGCCCCTCGCCGCCATAAAGACCTATGCCGATAACGCCGCGAGGATGATCGAGCGCGGCAAGACAGCCGCCGTGCCCGACGTGCTCGCGCGCATCGGCCAGATGGTCGACCGCATGAGCCAGTTGTCGAAGACGCTGCTCTCCTTTTCGCGCAAGCCCGGCACGGCGCTGGTTCCGGCCGGGATCGGCAGCGTCGTATCCGAGGCGCTGCTGCTGGTCGGCCAGAAGGCCAAGAAGGCCGGCGTCAGGATCGCCACCGACATTCCCGCCGGACTGACCGCCCATACCGGCCCTATCCGCCTCTCCCAGATCGTCGTCAACCTCGTCGGCAACGCTGTCGACGCATTGGCCGGCGCGGACGGCGTCGCCCCGGCGGGAGCCCGCATCGACATCTCCGCCTGGGCGGAGGATGGCCGCGTGATGATCCGCATCGCCGACAACGGTCCGGGCATCGATCCGGATGTCAGGGGCAAGGTCTTCGACCCCTTCTTCACCACGAAACCGGTCGGGTCCGGCCTCGGGCTGGGCCTTTCCATTGTCGACAGCGTCGTGCGCGATCTCGAAGGCTCCGTCCGGCTGGTTGACCGCGACGGGGAAACCGGGGCCTGTTTCGTCATCGACATTCCGGCGGAGGGCCATCAGGCCCAGGCGGCGGAATGATGCCGAACGAGAGGACGAGACGCCCTTGACCCAATCCGGACCGGACATCCTCCTCGTCGACGACGATGACGATCTGCGCCACGCCCTGAGGCAGGGCCTCGAACTCGACGATCTCGATGTCGTCGACTTCAAGCGCCCGTCCGACGCGCTGGAGGCGATCCATCGCGACTTCGCCGGCGCCGTCGTGTCCGACATCCGCATGCCAGACATGGACGGCATGCAGTTCATGGCGAGGGTGCTGGAAATCGACCCGGCGATTCCCGTCATCCTCGTCACCGGCCATGGCGACATCCAGATCGCCGTCGACGCGATGCGCGAGGGCGCCTACGACTTCATCCCGAAACCCTTTCGCGTCCAGGATCTCGGCGCCGTCACCCGCCGCGCGCTGGAAAAGCGCCGCCTGGTGCTGGAAAACCGCATCCTGCGCTCCGAGCTCGACGCGGTCAGCGGCATTGCCGAGCGGATCGTCGGCCGTTCGCCGGCGATCGCCGCGCTGCGTGACGAGATCGAATTGGTCGCCGACACCGGCGCAGATGTCATCGTCATTGGCGAGACCGGCGCCGGCAAGGAGGTCGTCGCCCGCGCCCTGCATGATTTCTCGCCCCGCGCCTCGGCAGGCTTCGTCGCGCTTAACTGCGCCGCCCTTCCGCCGGACATCTTCGAATCCGAATTGTTCGGCCACGAAGCCGGCGCCTTTACCGGCGCATCCAAACAGCGCATCGGCAAGCTCGAACATGCCGATGGCGGAACGGTCTTTCTCGACGAGATCGAATCCATGCCGCTCGACCTGCAGGCGAAACTCCTGCGCGCCATCGAGGAGCGCGCCATAGAGCGCCTCGGCTCCAACAAGCGCATTCCGCTCGATGTCCGCTTTATCGCCGCAACGAAATCGGACCTGTCGCAGGAGGCGAAGGCCGGCCGTTTCCGCGCCGATCTTTTCTACCGCCTCAATGTCGTTTCGCTCTCCATCCCGCCGCTGCGCGACCGGCGCGAGGACATCCCGCTCCTGTTCGAACGGCTCGCCCGTCTGGCCCGCGCCCGCTATCGCCGCGAGATCCCCGAATTCACCCCCGCGCTGGAACGCCAGCTCGTCGCCCATGAATGGCCCGGCAATGTCCGCGAATTGCGCAATGTCGCGGACCGCTGGGTGCTCGGCCTGTGGAACGGGTTCGGCAACGGGGCGGCGTCCGCGGGGGAGGACTTCGGCGGCCCCCTGTCGGACCGCATGGCCGCCTTCGAGCGCGCCGTCATCGAGGCGGAGATCCGCAAGGCAGGCGGCAAGCTGAAGGACGTCCACGAGGCGCTCGGCATTTCCCGCAAGGGCCTTTACGACAAGATGCGCAAGCTCGGTATCGCCTCCGACGCCGACGGGTAGTTTCGGTGACATCGCCGCGGTGGAATGGGTAGAAGTCTACCCATTCAACGGCAACCTCTCCGCGCAATACCCGCGATTCCGCCTCTCTGGAAACTGGCACGCGATGTGCTACCCTTTTTGCCTGAAAGGTTTTGACGCCTTTTGAGGGAGGAGCGCGGGCACGACCGCGAACAGCCGGCCTTGGGCCGATGCCTCCCTGTGTCGTGAGAACCGGGGAATGGTCCCCTTAGTGGAGGTAAATCTCATGAAGAAGCTTCTCGGCGCCGTCTCGGCGCTCGCCATCACCTTTGCCGCAGGCCAGGCGCTCGCGCAGGAAGCCTGCGACGACGGCGAAATGGTCATCAAGTTCAGCCACGTCGTTGCCGCCACCGGTCACCCGAAGGGCGATGCGGCGACCATGCTCGCCGAACGCGTCAACGAGGAAATGAACGGCACCGCCTGCATGGAGGTTTTCGCGAACTCCACGCTTTACGACGACGACAAGGTGATGGAAGCGCTCGTTCTGGGCGATGTGCAGCTTGCCGCACCGTCGCTCTCCAAGTTCGAGGCCTATACCAAGAAGTACCGCTTGTTCGACCTTCCGTTCCTGTTCTCCTCGCTTGACGCTGTCGCCGCCTTCACCGAGACGGATGCGGCCAAGGATCTCTTGAAGGTGACGGAAAGCGACGGATACACCGGGCTCGGCTACTGGTCCTCCGGCCTGAAGCAGTTCTCGGCCAACAAGCCGCTGCTCGTTCCCTCCGACGCCAACGGTCTCAAGTTCCGCGTCCAGACATCCGACGTGGCCGTCGCGATGATCGAGGCGATGGGGGCATCAGCCCAGAAGCTTGCCTTCAAGGAAGTCTACGGCGCGCTGCAAACGGGCGTTGTCGACGGGCAGGAAAACTCCTGGTCGAACATCTACACCCAGAAATTCTTCGAGGTGCAGGACGGCATCACCGAGACGAACCACCAGCTTCTCGCCTATCTGCTGGTGACGTCGACCGATTGGCTGAACGGCCTCGACGCGGATGTTCGCGAACAGTTCCTGTCGATCGTGAATGACGTGACCCGCGCGGCCAATGCACAGGTCGCCGAGAAGGAAGCCGCCAACCGGCAGAACATCATCGACGCCGGCGCGACCGTCCGCGGACTGACGCCGGAACAGCGCGCCGAATGGGTTTCGGTCATGAAGCCGGTTTGGGAGCAGTTCGAAGGCGATATCGGCAAGGATCTGATCGACGCCGCCGTCTCTTCCAACGGCTCCTGATCCAAAAAAGATATGACCGCCGGGCGGATCTCTCGCCCGGCGGTGCAACCATAACAAAAATCGCACGCGCGCCATCCATCTGACGCCGGGGGACACGTCCATGGAACTGTTCTGGCCAGCCGCACTTCTGGTGCTGATGCTCTGCATCCTGTTCGTCGCGGAACGATACAGACCGGAAACCGTCAACACGTTCGAGGAGAACTTCATCGCGATTCTCCTCGCGCTGATCACCATCGTTTCGTTCTCGCAGGTGGTTGCCCGCTACGGTTTCAACTCCGGGTGGGGCGGCGCGCTGGAACTGACGCGCGTGCTGTTCGCATGGCTGATCCTCATCGGCGCGAGTTACGGCGTCAAACAGGGCATGCACCTGGGCGTCGACGCGCTGATCCGGCTCTTTCCCAAGCCGCTGTTTCGCATCGCGGCGTTGTTCGGCGCGCTCTGCGTCTTCCTTTATGCGGCCATGCTGATGCACGCCGGCTGGCTGCAGTTTGTCGGAGCCCAGGAGGTGACCCGCTGGCAGACATCCGGCGCGCTCGGCTACTGGACTTTCATGTATGACCGCGGAACCGGTCTCGACGATCTGCGCTATCCGCTGTGGATGCAGGAGAGCTTCGGCCTGCAGGAGCGCGTGCAGCGCTGGATCGCCTATCTCGCCCTTCCCGTCGGACTGACGCTCATCGCCTACCGCGCGGTGCAGGCTTTCATCCTGATCTGGCGCGGCGACCGCGAACTCATCATCGCCGGGCACGAGGCCGAAGAGCTCGTGGCGGAAAACCGCGACACCCTGAAGGACTGATCCGCCATGGAAACCGCTATCCTCTTCATCCTGGTGCTGGGCCTTCTGTTTCTGGGCGTGCCAGTCGCCATCTCGCTCGGCCTGTCGTCGATCGTCGTCATTGCATTCTTCTCCGACGATTCGATGTCGTCGGTCGCCTTGCAACTGTTCACCGCGTCGCAGAACTACACGCTGCTCGCCATTCCGTTCTTCGTGCTCGCATCGGCCTTCATGTCCACCGGCGGCGTGGCCAAGCGCATCATCCGCTTCTCCATCGCCACGGTCGGTCATTTCCGCGGCGGCCTGGCCATGGCCTCGGTGCTGGCCTGCATGATGTTCGCCGCGCTTTCGGGCTCCTCGCCCGCCACCGTAGTCGCCATCGGCACGATAGCGATCGCCGGCATGCGCCAGGTCGGCTATTCCAAGGACTTCGCCGCCGGCATCATCGCCAATGCGGGCACGCTCGGCATCCTCATTCCGCCGTCCATCGTCATGGTCGTCTATGCCGCGGCCACCAACGTCTCCGTCGGACGCATGTTCCTGGCCGGCGTCATTCCGGGCCTGCTCGCCGGCCTGATGCTGATGATCGCGATCTATGTCATCGCCCGCCGCCGTAACCTGCCGGCCGAAGACTGGAAGGGCTTCGGCGAGATCATGCGCGGCGGCAAGGAAGCCGGGTGGGGCCTTTTCCTCATCATCATCATTATCGGCGGCATCTATGGCGGCGTCTTCACGCCGACAGAGGCCGCTGCCGTGGCCGCCGTCTACGCCTTCTTCATCGCCGTCTTCGTCTACCGCGACATGGGCCCCATGAAGGACCGCCGCTGGCTCGGAACCGACAGCGACACATACACCCCGGCGAAGATCGGCTTCAACGCGACGGTATACGCGCTCGCTTTCTTCTTCGTCTGGATGGTGCTGTCGTTCTTCGTCACCGCCGATTGGGAAAACGTCACCGCCGCAGGCCGCGCATGGCTCGGGTTCGCCCTGTCGCTCGCCGTCCTCGTCGCCTATGCGATTTGGCGCGATCCGGAGTCGAGCGTCGCCAACATTCCGCGCAACATCGTTGCGGGATTGCCGATCTGGGCCCGCAACCTCGGCCTGATCGGCCGGCATTTCTTCGGCGCGTTCTTCCACGCCGACACGCGCAAGGTGATGATCGACTCGTCGAAGACGATCATCATGCTAATGTTCATCATCGTGAACGCGCTTCTCTTCGCCCATGTGCTGACGGCGGAGCGCATTCCGCAGGCGATCACCGGCCTGATGGTCGACGCCGGCTTCACCTGGTTCACCTTCCTGATCGCCGTCAATCTGCTGCTGCTGCTCGGCGGCCAGTTCATGGAACCGTCCGGCCTGCTGCTGATCGTCGCCCCGGTCGTCTTCCCGATCGCCATGGAGCTCGGCGTCGATCCGATCCATCTCGGCATCATCATGGTGGTCAACATGGAGATCGGCATGATCACCCCGCCGATCGGGCTGAACCTCTTCGTCACATCCGGTATCACCGGCATGAGCCTGATCCAGGTCGTGCGCGCGGCCGCGCCCTTCGTGGCCGTCCTGCTCGTCTTCCTCGTGCTGGTCACCTATCTGCCGGTGCTGTCGACGGCGCTGCCCTATGCGCTGATGGGACCGGAGATCGTCGCGCGCTGAGCGGCTGCCGTCCGGCGCGGCAAGTTTACCGATCTGGTTGATTCAATCGGATCGGATGCCGCGCCAACCGCCGACGCGTTACCTTCCCTAGAGATAGGCAAGATCTTGCCTATATTCGGCCGTCACGGACGCAAGTAGTCGCGAAACTTGCCTGAACTTTGCCTATCTGTGGCGAAAATGTCTCAGCCCATGCAAATAGACGACCCACTCTTACTGAGCGGAATTGCATGTATTCGCCGAATCGTTAACCATTTGGTTACTGATTCGTGTCATCCTGAAACAGTGGTGGCATATTGGACCGACAGCTCCTCCCTCTGCGGTCTAAAGAAGCCGGGCGATCTTTCTCCAAAGATCGCCCGCTTTGTGTTTGGGGCATCGAAAATTCTTCACCCCGGAAGCGCCCGCCGCACCAGATCCGCGATCAGGCCGCGCTGTTCATCGAAATCCAGCCCGGTGACGAAATCCATCTTTCCGGCGATCGCCAGCTGCGCGTAACCATGCACGATGGACCAGCAGGCGGCGACATCGCGCCAGCCCGCCTCGCTTTGAAAGACCTCGCGCCCGCGAACCTGCCCCACCCCGTTGACCAGCACTGAAAAGGCCGCCTCCGAATTGCGCTTCAGCTCCGCGTCGTCGCCGGGGCGGCGCGACATGCCGAACATCAGCTGCAGCAGCTCGGGATTGTCGAGCGCGAAACGCACATAGCCGACGCCGGCTGCCGCGAAACGGTCCTTGCCGTCCCCGCTGGCCTTCGCCTGCTCCTCCCGCATCGCAGCGGTCAGCCGCGCGAAACCGGCGGCCGCGAGCGCATCGAGCAGGGCATTGGCGTCACGGAAATGATGCGCAGGCGCCGCATGACTAACGCCCGCCCGTTTCGCGGTGCCGCGCAGCGAAAAGGCGTCGACGCCCTTCTCGATCAGTTCCGCCTCGGCCGCCGCGATCAGCGCCGCGCGCAGGTCGCCGTGATGATAGGGCTTGCGCTCGGTTTCCTGCGCCGTCGACATCCGGCCCTCCGTCCGCTCGAATCACGCGCGGAGGATATCTTGACGCCGGAAAAACGCCAAACGCTCAAATCTGGACAGCGTAAAGATAGTCGGATTTTAGGGAGTCGTTTTCTCGAGAAACCCGCCGATCCGCTCGATCGCCTTTTCGATATTCTCCGCCGAATTCGCGAACGAAAGCCGGATATAGCCTTCGCCGAGAATGCCGAAATCCGGTCCGCCGATCAGCGCCACCCCGGCCTCCTCCAGCAGCGCCGAGGCGAGCTTCTTCGCCTTCCAGCCGGTCTCCGAGACATTCGGGAAGGCATAGAAGGCCCCCTTCGGCGTCGCGCAGCTCACGCCCGGCAGTGCGTTCATCATTTCCACCACGATATGCCGGCGCTTGTCGAAAGCGGCCATCATCTCGTCCACCGCGTCCTGCGGCCCGTCGATCGCCGCGATGCCGGCGAATTGCGACGGCGCGTTGACACAGGACCAGCAATTGACGGCGAGCTTGCGCACCTTGTCGATCAGCCCGTCCGGCCAGATCGACCAGCCGAGCCGCCAGCCGGTCATCGCCCAGGTCTTCGACCAGCCGTTCAGCACGATCAGCCGGTCGCGGATCTCCGGGTAGGTCAGAAGCGACGTATGCGTCTCGCCGTCATAGGTCATGACGTCGTAGATCTCGTCCGACATGATCGCCACGTCCGGGAAGTCCGCCAACCCCTTCACCAGCGCGTCGATCTCCGATTTCGGCGTCACGCCGCCGGTCGGGTTGGCCGGCGAATTGAGGATCAGCAGCCGCGTTTTCGGCGTGATCAGCGACAGCGTCTCCTCCGCCGAGAAGGCGAAGCCGTTTTCCTCGCGGATCGGCACCGGCACCGGCGTCGCGCCGGTAAACTCGATCATCGAGCGGTAGATCGGAAAGCCGGGGTCGGGATAGAGGATTTCCGCGCCCGGCTCGCCGAACAGGGTGATCGCCGCATACATGGTCGGCTTGCCGCCCGGCATGATCATCACGCTTTCCGGCGAGATTTCCACGCCGGTCATGGTCAGCGTGCGCCTCGCCACCGCCTCGCGCGCCGGCAGGATGCCGTTGGCCGGCGTATAGCCGTGATGGCCGTCGCGCAGCGCCTTGATCGCCGCCTCGACGATATGGTCCGGCGTTTTGAAATCCGGCTGGCCGATGCCGAGATTGATGATGTCGCGCCCCTCGGCGGCCAGCTGTGTCGCCCGCGCCAGAACGGCAAAGGCGTTTTCTTCCCCGATACGATCATAGGCGGCGACTGTGTGCAGCATCTTGTTTCCCTGACAATTTCCGGCGTGAAGCTCTCTGGCATTTCGGTTAGGGAAACGCAATTCTCGCCCATCGGGACAATCGCCATGCAAGACCTGTCGACCTGGACTTCGCGCCCCGCGCCCGCCGCCGAATTTCTGGAAGGCCGCTTCGCGCGCGTGGAACGCCTCTCCGCCGCCCGCCACGGCGACGGCCTCTATGTCGCCTCGACCATGCAGGATGCCGACGCCCGGTTTCGCTGGCTGCCAGACTATCCGCCGCAGAACCGGGAAGCGTTCCAGCCCTGGCTCGAGACCGCGGAAGCCAGCGCCGATCCGCTCTTTTACGCCGTCATCGACAAGGCGACGGGCAAGGTCGCCGGCCGCCAGACCTTCATGCGCATAGATGCGGCGAACGGAGTCATCGAGATCGGCAACATTCTCTGGTCGTCCCTGATCGCCCGCACGCCGGTCACCACCGAGGCTTTCTATCTCTTCGCGCGTCACGCGTTCGATGATCTCGGCTATCGCCGTTTCGAATGGAAATGCAACGACCGAAACGCGCCCTCGAAAAGTGCCGCAATCCGCTTCGGCATGGCTTTCGAAGGCGTGTTCCGCCAGCATCTGATCGTCAAGGGCGAAAACCGCGACACCGCCTGGTTCTCGCTCCTCGACCGCGATTGGCCGCAGGCGAAAGCTGCGTTCGAAACCTGGCTTGCGCCCGAGAATTTCGACGCCGACGGCCGCCAGCGCGTCGCCCTGTCGGCGCTCACCGCGCGGCGTCTCGAAGCGAACAGCCTTGCCTTCACACGGATCGGCCCGGAGGCCCGCGCCCTTGTCGAGGAAATTCAGAACGGCGCCTATGCCCGCACCCGCGAAATCGTCGGCGCCCAGCCCTTCCCCCTCGAATGGGATTACGGCCAGGTGCTCGCCGAATGCGAAGCCTGGCTTGCTCCCAACAGCGACGGCTTGCTGATCCTGCGCCGCCAGCCGGACCATCTCTTTCTGGAATCGATCGGCACCCTGCCGGCGGCCGCCGGAACCGGCCTCGGCAACGCGATGATGCAGGCGACCTTCGCGCGCGCCCGCGCGCTCGGCCTGCCGCGTGTCCGGCTGTTGACCAATTCCCTCAATCCGGCCCTTGCATGGTACAAACGTCTCGGCTTCGTGGTAGAGCGCGAGGACAATATGGGCGACCGTACAGCTGTCTATCTGGCGGCGACGGTCGCCTGACGACAAGACGGGAGAGAACATGGCCGGACAACTCGAAGGAAAGATCGCCGTCGTCACGGCGGCGGGCCAGGGGATCGGCCGCGCCATCGCCGAGGCCTTCGCGGCAGAGGGCGCGACCGTCCATGCCTCCGATCTCGACATCGACAAGCTCGACGGCCTCGACGCCGCCAAGGCCCGCCTTGACGTCACCGACACGGAAGCGGTCGAGGCCTATGCAAGCGCTGTCGGCGGCATCGACATCCTCGCCAATGTCGCCGGCTACGTCCATCACGGCACCGTGCTCGATTGCTCCGAGGACGACTGGGATTTTTCCTTCAACCTCAACGTCAAGTCGATGCATCGCATGATCCGCGCTTTCCTGCCGGAAATGCTGACGCGCGCCGCCGCCCACGAAACCTCCGGATCGATCATCAACATGTCCTCCGGTGCCTCGTCGCTCAAGGGCGCGCCGAACCGTTATGCCTATGGCGCAACCAAGGCCGCCGTCATCGGCCTGACCAAGTCGGTCGCGCAGGATTTCATCCGCCAGGGGGTCCGCTGCAACGCCATCTGCCCCGGCACGATCGAATCGCCCTCGTGGCATGGCCGCGTCGAGGATCTCGGCAAGTCGGTCGGCGGCGCAGACAAGGCGCTTGCCATGTTCGTCGAGCGCCAGCCGATGGGCCGGGTCGGAAAACCCGAGGAAGTCGCCGCGCTCGCCGTCTATCTGGCGAGCGACGCCGCCGCCTTCACCACCGGAACCGCAATCCCCATCGACGGAGGCTGGACGCTGTGATGTCCGATGACCGCAACGGCAATTACGACCGCAAGACGCTGATCAGCGCCGCACTCCTCCTCGTCGGCTTCGCGCTGATCCTCTATTTCCTGCCGTCGATCATGATGGCGATCGGGGCGCAAAGCCCGGTTCTCGCCGCCGCGGTCGTCGCCGCCGTGCTCCTCCTCCCCTTCATCGGGCTGTGGCTGCGCGGCCGGTCGCGGAGAAACAAGTGAGGATCGCGATCACCGGGGCGGCCGGCATGGTCGGCCGCAAGCTGACCGATCGCCTGATCGCCGACGGCACATTGAACGGCACGCCGATCGAAAGCCTCCATCTGCAGGACATCGTGCCTTTCGAGCCGCCGAGTGCGTCCTTCGCCGTCACGACCGAAACCCGCGATCTCGCCGATCCAGGCGTCGCCGAGGGCCTCGCCGCCCGCAATGCCGATCTGATCTTCCATCTTGCCGGCGTCGTGTCCGGCGAGGCGGAGGCGAATTTCGACAAGGGCTATCGCGCCAATCTCGACGGCACGCGCCTTCTCTTCGATGCCATCCGTCTGCGCGAGGGGTATATCCCCCGCGTCGTCTATTCCTCTTCCATCGCCGTCTTCGGCGCGCCCTTCCCGCCGGCGATCGGCGACGATTTCCAGCCCGTGCCGCTGACCTCCTACGGCGTCCAGAAACTGATCGGCGAACTGATCCTGACGGACTACACCCGCCGCGGCTTCATGGATGGGATCGCGCTGCGCCTGCCGACCATCTGCGTGCGCCCCGGCAAGCCGAACCTCGCCGCCTCCGGCTTCTTCTCCTCGATCATCCGCGAGCCCCTCGCCGGCAAGGAAGCGGTCCTGCCGGTCTCGCGCGACCTGGTGCACACGCATGCCAGCCCGCGCTCGGCCGTCGGTTTCCTGCTCCACGCCGCCGGATTGTCGTCGGAGGAAATCGGCCCGCGCCGCGCGATCACCCTGCCCGGTGTCGCCGTCTCGGTCGGCGAACAGATCGAGGCCCTGCGCCGCGTCGCCGGCGAGAAGGCGGTCGCGCTGATCCGCGAGGAGCCAGACCCGGCGATCGCGTCAATCGTGAATTTCTGGCCGCAACGCTTCGAAGCCATCCGCGCACGCGATCTCGGCTTCACCGCCGAAACCTCTTTCGACGACATCATCCGCATACATATCGAGGATGAGTTGGGAGGCAGGCTTCAATAGGAAGCCATGGCTCCACCCAGGAGGATAATTCCCAGCACCATCACCAGCGCAGCGCCGCCGATCTCGATGCCGCGATGCAGCCGCGCCGACATCGCGCCGGAGCCCGAGAATTTCAGCGCCGCGTTCTTCGCCGTCACGGCCAGCGTCGCCAGCGCCGAGACGGTGATCGCCGTGCCGACCGCCATGGCGAAGACCGACAGCACGCCGCCGGCTATGAGCCCGTTCAGCATCGCGAAGGTGAGCACGATCAGCGCGCCCGAACATGGCCGCAGGCCTACAGCGGCGACAGCCGCCCAGGCAGACCGCCAGTTCATTGGCCCGGCCAGCATTTGCGGGTCCGGCGCATGCGCATGGCCGCAGGTCGCACAGACTTCGCCCTCGCCATGATGATGATGGTCATGGCCGTGCGTATGCCCATGGTCGTGAACGGCCGCCGATGACAGCGACGCAACCTGCCGGCGCGGCCTCAGCTTCGTCACCAGCAGCCAGAAGCCGAACAGCGCGATCAGCGCATAGCTCGCCGCTTCCATGAACCACGTCGCGTCGGTCATCTTGATCGACGTACCACGCAACACGAGGAAGGCGACGCTGACCAGCACGATGGCCGAAACCGCCTGAAGCATCGCCGAGACGAAGGAGAGAATGACGCCGCGCCTCAACAGCGTCTCGTTCGCCAGCATGTAGGAGGAGATCACCGCCTTGCCGTGGCCCGGTCCCGCCGCGTGGAAAATACCATAGGCGAAGGAAAGGCCGGCCAGCAGCCATACCGCCGAACCGTCATCGCGCATCGCCTTAAGCGCCCCGGTCATCTCCCGGTAGAAGGACCGCTGCATCTCGGAGACCCAGAGGAAGAAATGCGCGAAAACGCCGCCGGTCGGCTCGATGGATACCTCGTTGGACCCGATGCCGAGCGATGACTGCGCCGAGGCCGCCCCTGCCGCGACAAGGATCAGGCCGGCGGCCAGCGCCAGACGTGCCGCGCCGTGACGTGTCATTTGCACGAAACCTCCATGCGCGTCGCCAGCAGTTTCGACCAGTCGGTGGCCTGCGGATCGTTGAAGAACGCCTCCGTCAGCGTCGCCTGGTTCTGCGCCAGCGCCTCGTCCGGGTCGGGCACCACCATCTGATGCGCGCAGCCGGACGGCGCCCCTTCCAGCACCATCTGGCTGTCGTCCGGGAAGTCGATCGCCGTGTAGAAGGTCGGATCGTAGACGCCGAAAGAGGGCGAGGAGTTGATGTTCACCGGCGTCGCGGGATGCGTCGTGAAGAAGATGATCAGTTGCCCGTCCTGGAACAGCGCCTTCATGTCGGTCACCGGCTCCACGTCGATGCTCTTGCCGCCGACGAGGATGGTCTGGAAGTAATTGAACTCGGCGAGCGATTCGGTGACGACCGAGGCGACCTCCTCCAGTTCCGGAACTTCCATCTTGTTGTCGGTGTCGGAATCGAATTCCAGCATCACGGTCGACGAAAACACCTCGTCGAACCGCCAGACATGCCGCATCACCTCGACGGTACCATCCGGCGCGACATCGACTTCCAGCCGCGCATCGGCAAAGACATGCGGATGCGCCAGCGCCGATGCGGCGAAGCCGAGAAAGCCTGCGACGCAGGAAAATGCGAAAGCGGCAATCCGAATCATGTGCGCTGGTCCGTCCCTGTAACTCTGGCGAAGCCGAAGCCGAAAATACCGGCGGTATTATGACGAACGCTGTTCATACGCCTTGAACCAGTCGGCAAGGAAGTCGACGAATGCGCGCACCTTGGCCGGCAGGTAGCGCCGGTGCGGATAGACGGCGTAGATACCCGCTTCGGTGGGCATCGCCTCGGCCAGCACCTGCACAAGCCGGCCTTCCTTCAGATCCTCGCGCACGATGAAGTCAGGGCTCATCCCGAACCCCAGATTGGCCAGCACCGCCAGCCGCGCCGACAATGGACTGTTGACCTCGATCGGCCCGGTCACCGTCACCGCCACGGATGCGCCATCCGCCGATTTCAGCACCCAGTTGTTGCGACGGCGCGCATTGGTGTCGACGATGCAGGGCCGTTTCGCCAGGTCGTCGGGTTTTTCCGGCATCCCGTATTTCGCGATTGTTTCCGGCGTCGCCGTGATCATCAGCCGGAACGGCGCCAGCCGCCGCGCGATCAGGCCCGAATCCTCGAGCGTCGTCACCCGGATCGCCAGGTCGAAGCCCTCCTCGACGAGATCGACGAATCGGTCGTCCAGGTGAATGTCGAGCCCGATTTCCGGATTGGCGGAGACGAAATCGATCAGCGCCTGGTCGAGCGAGGCGTCGGCGAAGGATCGCGGCGCGGATATCTTGATGCGCCCGCGCACCCCTTCGCGGCTGTCGCGCACCATGTCCTGCAGCGTGTCGATCTCGCGCACGATCTCGACCGCCCGCTTGTAATAGGTATGGCCGAGCTCGGTCAGCGAGAACTGCCGCGTCGTGCGGTTGAGCAGCAGCGCGCCCAACTCGTCCTCGAGTTCGCGTACATATTTCGACAGCAGCGCCTTCGACCGGCCGATCTTCCGGGCAGCCGCCGAAAAGCCCTCGTTTTCGACCACCGCGATAAAGGCACGCATGCGTGTCAGCGTGTCCATGGCCTGCGCTCCCTTGCCTCAACGGAATGGCGAACTTTATCGTTCATTTCTATCGAACTCCTCCGCCGGATTGTTCGAAATCCTGCACGCAAAAAAAGATTCGGCAACCCCGAATTATTTATTGAAAAGCAACGCCTGCGGGATTAAATGCGCCTCACCCCAAGTCGCACGTGCCTGTGGGTGTCCGCCTACCTCTCGATTCGGTGAGAGGAAAGGTAAGGTACCCGGAGCTAACCCCTCCGGTCGCTTCCCGGCCAACCGGACAAGCGAGGACATCTTGAAGCAACGACGGTCGGGTCTTCCACTCGTCTGACGGTCCAAACGTCGGAATAGCGAGAGACACTACCATCCTTGCCAACCGTGCGGTCGGGTCTCCCACCAATCATTGGCAAATCAAGACCGGTCTTTTCCGGTCTGGGATTTTTCGCCGGGTTCCAGTTTCGGGACGGTGCCTTTGCACCTTCCGTCATCGGAGCCGCAAATGTTGACGCAGCCCCCGCTGCCCAAACTTCGTGATTGGGACAAGACATGACGACCGCTCGCATCCAGGACTTCCTCGCCACCCGCCGCCCGGCTTCCCCCTGCCTCGTCGTCGACCTCGACGTGGTGCGCGACAACTATTGCGCCTTCACCAAGGCGCTCCCGGACAGCCGCATCTTCTATGCCGTCAAGGCCAACCCGGCCCCCGAGATCCTCAAGCTCCTCGCCTCGCTCGGCTCCAATTTCGACACCGCTTCGGTTCCCGAAATCGAAATGGCGCTCGACGCCGGCGCGACCCCGGACCGCATCTCCTTCGGCAACACGATCAAGAAGGAGCGCGACATCGCCCGCGCCCATGAGCTCGGCATCTCTCTCTTCGCCGTCGATTGCGTCGAGGAAGTCGAAAAGATCGCCCGCGCCGCCCCGCGCGCCCGCGTGTTCTGCCGCGTCCTCACCGACGGCGAAGGCGCCGAATGGCCGCTGTCGCGCAAATTCGGCTGCGCGCCGAAAATGGCCGTCGACGTGCTCGCCCACGCCGCCCGCCTCGGCCTCGACGCCTATGGCGTCTCGTTCCATGTCGGCTCGCAGATGACCGACCTCAAGGCCTGGGACAAGGCGCTGGCCGACGCCCGCTGGGTGTTCGAGCGCATGTCCGAGAAGGGCATCACGCTGAAGATGGTCAATATGGGCGGCGGCTTCCCGACCCGTTACCTCAAGGACGTGCCGTCCGCGAAGGCCTACGGCCAGGCGATCTTCGACGCGCTGCGCAAGCATTTCGGCAACCGCATCCCGGAAACCATCATCGAGCCGGGCCGCGGCATGGTCGGCAATGCCGGCGTCATCAAGTCGGAAATCGTCCTGATCTCTAAGAAGTCCGAGGAAGACGATGTGCGCTGGGTCTATCTCGACATCGGCAAGTTCGGCGGTCTCGCCGAAACCATGGACGAGGCGATCCGCTACAACATCGTCACCCCGCGCGACGGCGACGCCGCCGAGCCCTGCGTGCTCGCCGGCCCGACCTGTGATTCGGCCGACGTGCTCTACGAGAAGAAGCCCTATGCGCTGCCGATCTCGCTGACCATCGGCGACGAGGTCCTGATCGAGGGCACGGGCGCCTACACGACGACCTATTCGGCCGTCGCGTTCAACGGCTTCGAGCCGCTGCGCTCCTACGTCATCTAATCCAGGCGCTTTTCGGGACTACGACAATGAACTCGCTGGTTCATGACGGCGACGCCGTCACCATCGCGCTCGAATCCGGGGCGGACGTCGCCGCGCGCGACGGCCTGCTCGACCGGGCGATGGCGCCCAACTGGAAGAAGAAAACCTCCGGGAAACTTCGCGCCGGCCGCAAGCCGGCCGAAGGCCTCGCCTTCGTCGCCCGCGACAATCGGGGCGAGATCGTCGGCACGGTGCGGCTCTGGAACGTCCAGGCCGGCATCGACGCCGTCGGCCGCCCGATCGCGGCGCTGCTGCTCGGCCCGCTCGCCGTCGATCCCGACACGAAGAGCAAGGGCACCGGCTCGCTGCTGATGCGCCATGCTCTGTCCGAAGCCGCCCGCCTTGGCCATGGCGCGGTGCTTCTGGTCGGCGACGCGCCCTATTACGCCCGTTTCGGCTTCACCGCTGAAAAGACCGCGGCGCTGGCGCTCCCCGGCCCGGTCGAGCGCGACCGCTTCCTCGCCATCGAACTGGCCGAAGGCTGGCTCGACGGCGCCGCCGGCATGGTCGTCGCGACCGGCGAAAAGGTCACGAAACCGCGCAAGCTGCGCCTCGTGGCATAATCAAGAGATATCGGCGGGGGCCGATGGCGGCGCGGATTTAGCGCGGGAGGAAGCTCCCGCGCCGCCTCTCATTCTGCAATAGGAAACCGCAGGAAATCGTCGGGGTTCACGGTGGAAATCCGCCCTCGCTGACCACTACTATTTGTCGGCGTTGTCCAGCAACCATTGCCGCGCGGCCACCAAATCCTGCAGGAAATTTACGCGCTGACGCGCCCTTTCCTCCTCGTCGCGTATCCGCAGCAGGAAGGAGGGGTGATAGGTCAGCAACACCGGCGCGCCGTCGCTTTCCCGGTTGATCACTGTCCCGCGTTCGCGCGTAATGGCGACGGATCGGTCGAGCAGCGAATAGGCCGCCGTGGCGCCAAGCGCCACCAGCAGTTTCGGACGCACCAGCGCGATCTCCTTTTCCACCCACCAGCGGCAGTGCCGCACTTCGCCGGCATCTGGCTTCTGGTGGATGCGCCGCTTTCCCCGCGGCTCGAACTTGAAGTGCTTCACCGCATTGGTCACGTAAACCATGCCCCGCTCGATACCGGCCTCTTCCAGCACCGCGTCGAAAACCTTGCCCGCCGGCCCGACGAAGGGTCGGCCCTGGATATCCTCCTGGTCGCCCGGCTGTTCGCCGACAAAGACGATCTGTGCGTTCCCGGCGCCTTCCCCGAACACCGTCTGCGTGGCGTCGCGATGAAGCGGACAGCGCGTGCAGCCGTCTGCGAGGGCCCGCAATCCCTCGAGCGTATCGGCATCGCCGGCATCGGCTGCCGGATCGGACGACCAGAACCGGGACCGCACCGCCGCATGGTGCGCCGGCGGAAGCGTCGGGGCCTTGTCCAGCATGGCGCGATGCGCCTTGTCGGCACCGGCGATCATCGCCGGAATGAGCGCCGTCTCGGGCATGTTCTTCCAGTATTTGCGCGGCATCTCGGCGGTCATCGCCTTCACCTTCAGCCGCGCTGGATTGAAGATGTTGGAGAAGTAGGTCTTCCAAAGATCCTCCGCCGCGTCCCCGTCCGGCATCCCCTCCTTCGTCGCGCCGGGGCCAAAAGCCAGCGTCTCGCCGTCCCAACGCGCTGACCGGTCCGGGGTCAGGATCGTCCATTTCATCCCCGTGAAACGGCGTACGAAGAACTGCGCGTTTCGTTCGACGATAAAATGCTGCGGTTCGAACCAGGCCACATAGCGCTCGCCGCCCGCCTCCTCGATCCTGCGAAACCGCACGAAGGCACGCATCTTGTGGATGTCGCGGCGAATGGATTTCTCCATCGCCTCGAACTGCCTCACATCCGGATCGGTGGCGTTCCTGAGAAAGTCGCCACGCTCGATGACGCGCAACAGCATGCGGTAGAGAAAGGCGAAGCGTTGCGGATCCCGATGGCAGATCAGCATTTCCGCGCGCTCGACGAAGTCCCGCGGCACGTTGAGTTGCGCGCCTTCCGGTATTTGCGGCAGCGGATCGGCGAGTTCCCCGAACAGCCCCGCATCGTCCCGCCCCTCCACCGTCCAGCTGACGGTCTCGGGCCGGACGCCGGCGAGCGCGAGGCTGCGCGCTGCCGCCCGCCATCCGTCGAAATCCGTTTCTGCCGCGAGGCGCACCGAGATCATTCGAACAGGTTCAGCTGCTTTGCCGGTGCGATCCGCTGCCGAAGGTCGACCCGGTCGATCAGGCCGCCCGGCGACCAGTCCACCGCGACGATGAACGGCCGGACCTTGTCGATGGACTGACACACCCGCGCGACATCGGCCAGCCGCAATCGCCCGAAACGCCGGCCGGCAAGGATGCGCTTGACCGAGGTCGTCCCGAACCCCGGCACGCGCAAAAGCGTCTGCCTGTCCGCCCGGTTAACGTCGACCGGAAATGTCTCTCGATGCCGCAGCGCCCATGCGAGTTTCGGATCGATCGAAAGATCGAGCATGCGGTCGTCGGAACCGGCGAGGATTTCGGTCTGCTCGAATCCGTAGAACCGCATCAGCCAGTCCGCCTGGTAAAGCCGGTGCTCGCGCATCAGCGGCGGCTTGGCGAGCGGCAACGCGCCGGACGCGTCCGGGATCGGCGAAAAGGCCGAGGAATAGACACGCTTCAACCGGTAGGAGCCATAGAGGCGCGAGCTGGACCGGAGGATCGTCTCGTCGTCGGAACCGTCCGCGCCGACGATCATCTGCGTCGACTGGCCGCCGGGCGCGAAACGCTTGCGCCTGCCGCTCTGCCGCGTCGGTTCGGAGGCCTCCTCGATATGGCTGCGCAGACGCGCCATCGACCGCCTTATGTCGCCCGGCCGCTTCTCCGGGGCGAGCCGACCCAGCCCCTCGTCCGTCGGCAGTTCGACATTGATCGACAGCCTGTCCGCATAGCGCCCTGCCGCGTGGATCAGCAAGGGATCGCAATCCGGGATCGTCTTCAGATGCACATAGCCGGAGAAGTTTTCCTCCTCGCGCAGCTTGCGCGCCACCTCCACCAGTTCGCCCATCGTCTCGTCGGGCGAACGGATCACGCCGGAGGACAGGAACAGCCCCTCGATATAGTTGCGCTTGTAGAAATCCATCGTCAGGCGCACGACCTCGTCCACCGTGAACCGGGCCCGCTTCGTGTTCGAGGACGAGCGGTTGATGCAATAGGAGCAGTCGTAGATGCAGAAATTCGTCAGCAGGATCTTCAGCAGCGAGATGCATCGTCCGTCCGGCGCATAGGCGTGACAGATCCCGGACCCCGTGACAGAGCCGATCCCCCCGGACTTTCGCGAATCGCGTTTCGTGGAACCGGACGACGCGCATGACGCATCGTATTTCGCGGCATCGGACAGGATTTCGAGCTTTTCGCGCAGGGTGAAACGGGCCATATGTTCATCATATGTTCCGATGCGCCTTTAAGCTATAAATTTTGACATGACGAGAGCGACAAGCCGGCACGCCGTTATGTCCGGCCGGGCTTCAATCCGCATTCAGGGGGAGTTGGAGGCCTCGCCCCGGATTCGAACCAGGGTTGGAAGGGATTTGCACGTCCCCCGCGTAGCCATTCCGCCACGAGGCCATCGATCACACTCTCGTGAAGTCGGCGTGATCGGTCAAATCCCTGCCCGACGAACCTTGAATTATGGTTACCGGCCGGACGTCTTCTTCACGCTGTGCATCGAAACGGCTTCCGCCTCTATCCCCGGATATCGATGACGCCGCAATCGCCTTCCTCCGAGCCGAAGACGACGCGGTAGCCTTCCTTGTCCCAGGCCATCGACGAGATCGGGCCCTTGCCGCCGCGGCGCAGCAGCACCTCCTTGGAATCGGCGAAACGCACCGCCATGACCATGCCGTCCGAATAGCCGATCGCGACGATGTCCTCCTCGGGATGACAGGCCACGGCCGTCACCATGGCGTCGCCGCGCGTGCCGAGTTCCAGCGGCGCCTTGCCCATCGGTCCGTCCTTGCCCTGGAAGGGCCAGACGATCGCCGCCGGCGCGCCGGACGTCGCCAGCCACTTGCCCTTCGCCGACCATGACCAGCTCTTCACCTTCGCCGGGTAACCGGACATGCGCATGTGTTTCATCTCGTCGAGCCGCCAGCCATGCAGGGCGTTTTCCTGCATGGTCGTGACGAGGAACTTGCCGTCGGGCGAGAACATCACGGCGGTATGGGCGCCCTTCCATTCGAGGTCGATCGGCTTGCCCGCCGTCATCACCCAGTGCAGCGTTCCGCCATTGTAACGCGCCGTCGCCAGCCGCAATCCCTTCGGCGCGAAGGCGAGCCCTTCCACCGAGCGCTCCTCGGAAAACTCCTTCACGGTCCCGTCGGCGAGCCGCACGAAGGCCTGCTTGCCCGCCGCGTAAGCGACCGCGCCCTGCGGGCCGGCCGCGAGCGTCGTCACCCATTTGCGCCCGACCGACCCGATCTCCTCGCTCGTCCCCTCGCCGTCCGTCCGCTTGACCAGCCCGTCCTCGCCGCCGGTAATCAGCGTCTTGCCGTCGAGCGAAACGACGGCGCAGCTCAGCCCGTCATGGACCTGTGACGATTGATGACCCTGGTCGAGCCGGTGCACCGTCCCGTCGGCCAGCGCGAAGACCGGCGTCTCGCCGAGAAACCCGGCAAACAGGCAATAGCCGTCGAGATCGAGTGGAGCGACTGTGGGCATCGTTTACGCCGCGCAGGCGGCGAAGGTCCGCTCCAGCTTCTCGCGGTCCAGTTCCCGGCCGATGAAGACGATGCGGCTCTCGCGCTTTTCGCTCGCCTTCCAGTCGCGCTCGTGGTCGCCCTCGATGATCATGTGCACGCCCTGCACGACATAGCGCTGCGGGTCGTCCGGAAACGCGATGATCCCCTTCAGCCGCAGGATATTCGGCCCGTCGAGCTGGGTGATCTTCTGGATCCACGGCATGAATTTCTGCGGATCGACCTCGCCGCCCCGCAGCGACACCGACTGGATCGTCGTCCCGTGAATCCCGTCGCCATGGTCATGATGATGATGGCCGTGGTCATGATCATGCCCGTGATGGTGGTGACCATGGTCATGACCGTGATCGTGATCGCAGGCCGGTCCGCAGACATGGTCCGGATCGTCGTGATCGAGAAAATGCGGATCGCTGGCGAGCGCCCTTTGCAGATCGAAGGCGCCGCGGTCGAGAATGTCTTTCAGCGCCACGTTCGACCGCTCGGTCCGGTGGATGCGCGCATGCGGATTGATCGCGCGGATCGTGTGTTCGAGGTCGTGCAGCTCCTCTTCGGAAACAAGATCAGTCTTGTTCAGCAGCACCACGTCGGCAAACGCGATCTGGTCTTCCGCCTCGCGGCTGTCCTTCAGCCGAAGCGGCAGGTGCTTGGCGTCGACCAGCGCCACCACGGCGTCGAGCCTTGTCTTCTCGCGCACGTCGTCATCCATGAAGAAGGTCTGCGCCACCGGCGCCGGGTCGGCGAGACCGGTCGTCTCCACCACGATGGCGTCGAAACGGCCCGGCCGGCGCATCAACCCCTCGACCACGCGCACAAGGTCGCCGCGCACCGTGCAGCACACGCAGCCATTGTTCATTTCGTAGATTTCCTCGTCGGATTCGACGATCAGGTCGTTATCGATGCCGATCTCGCCGAACTCGTTGACGATCACCGCGTAACGCTTGCCGTGATCCTCGGTGAGGATGCGGTTGAGAAGCGTCGTCTTGCCGGAGCCGAGATAGCCGGTCAGCACGGTGACGGGGATGGACTGTTCGCTCATGGGAGGCCTCGTGAAGGGCAATGGGTTTCAGATGCGCATATAGGCGATCGGGCCGGTCTATGCCAATTCCTCGATGACGCGCCGCGCCGCCGCGTGGCCGCTGTCGAACGCCGCCTCGGCGCGCCCGCCGAGGCACCAGTCGCCGCAGGCCAGGACCCGGCCGTCGCAACCGCTGAAAAACGGCATTCCCGCCGGCCGGTCGACCCGGGCATATCGCCAGCGATGCGCAACGCCGAACAGGGGTTCGGCGGCATCGGAGCCGAAGCGCTCCGCCATCGCGGTCGCCAGCAGGACACGCACGGCATCCGGTTCCTCCTCGAGGTGATCGGCGCTCCATGCCGCGCCTGCATGAACCACAACCGTTTCGGCGCTGTCCCGGCCGG